>ERZ791926.15-NODE-15-length-212490-cov-4.264500_pt1 | contig 212490 bp, 201 predicted proteins | sample MGYA00510131_ERZ791926 | MGnify/ENA primary metagenome ERZ791926 (study PRJEB30046, sample SAMN00792052) | human gut metagenome | study: EMG produced TPA metagenomics assembly of the A metagenome-wide association study of gut microbiota in type 2...
TTTTTGCCATTGTGTTCCTCACCTGCAATCCGTTTAATCTATAGCTTCGATTGTTTTTATATCAGTAGCGTCAAGCCATGTGCCGCAGGAAAGTGCAATTGCCTCAACACCGTCGTTATCGTTTGGCTGCGTATACAAATCAACAAAGCCGGAATATGTTTTTCCATCTGTTCCAACGACTTTTACATTTTTCCCGTCAAATTTTTTTAAATCCATAGTATCACTGCTCCGTTTGCGTTTTTTTCGCAGGTACAACGTGTGTCCTTCTTTTGGAATAATGTATCGTAATTCGATTCGTTTTCCCTATTGGTGTACCGTCCGCTTTCAAAACCTCTCCAATTTCTTTGTCTATCTCCAGTATCTCTTTTATTTGACCGTCGGGCTTAATCATTATTTTCCCAGTTCCGTAATAACGATTTACAATTTCTTGCAGTTCCTCGATAGTAGTATCAGGGAAATAACTTTTGTATTCACCACTAAGTTTGACTTTGGTATACTCTGGTGTCCCGTAGATATGCGGGTTTTGTTTTTCCGGATTTAGTTTCAACGAGATTTCTCCAGCTGATACAGCATTCACTATTCTTTCATCTCTTATTATACCACCATCAACCCCAGAAGTCAACGCCTTTCTCTCTGGAATCACCGGGTCAAAAAAGCACCGGCACCACGGGTGCATGGGCGGAAAGTTCAGACCCGGAACACGCTCTGCGATCTTGAACCGCTCGCCGCTCAGACCACGGCAGATGTCGCAGGTCTCCGCATCTCCGGTGCATACATACTCGTATTCCGTGACCGATGCCTCTCGCTCAAATACCTGCATGGCCGCCTCGTTGGAAAGATACGTGTCCTCCGTAAAGGTCAGCCGCTCGGCGTTCTTCTGCGACACCTGCGTGAACTTCTCTCGGAGCTGCCTTGCCAGCTGGTGATAATCGTCTCCACGAATGACGCCGTTCACGAACTGCGTGTGCAGGGCGTTTCCCAGCTTTGTCCGGTTGTTCCAGATGTGCTCTGAGAAGTCCTTGCCGTCGCACCACTTGTTTCCCACAGCCGCACGGATCACATCGCTGTCCAGCCGGTAGAAACCGCTGCCCAGTCCCAGGAATGACGCCGCACCATTGGCATACCGCAGTGCCTGCCGCTGGAAAAACGCCAACCCCTGCTGTTGTTCATAAGCGCCCATGTGCAGCTGCTGCATGGCAATAGACTGCCGCAGACCTTCCAACCGGTTCAGCTTGTAGATCGATTCCCGAACCGGGACCAGGTCGGCGTAGTCCGGATATTTTTTCACAAACTCGTCCAGCTGTTCGATGAGCAGCCGCTTGTCCGCATCCGGCAGCGTTTCCAGCAGATTCCGGTACGACAGCACACCATTGACGCTGTACTTGCTGTAGTACGCTGCAATTTCCTTGTCCAGCCGTGCCGCCTCTTTCTCGTAGCACGCTGCCAGCTTGCTGTACAGCCGCTTTTCGTCTTTGGCGAGGCTTGCATCGTACTGCGCCTTGCGGTCGTGCCAGTAGACCGGTGAGGATTTACCCGGCATCTGCCGTCACCTCTGTGCTGCGCTCTGCCCGGAGCGCATCGTCCGGCTCTGTGCCGTTTTCTGCGGCGATCTTCTCCAGCTCTGACTGCGGATCATCTACCGCAGAGATCACGGACAGCTGCGTCTCCCGGGACGTGATGCCGGCCATCTGCGCCGCCGTCTGCACCTCTTCCAGCAGATTCTTCGGCAGGTTCTCCGTGAAACGATACCGGATATCTTTCCATGCGTCTGCCGGCATCCTGGACGCCGGAGAAGATGCGATCAGCTGCCAGCGACGGTTCATTCCGCTGGAAAACTTTCTCGCCTTACTTGCCGCCAGGTCACGCATGGGCTGCAGCTTATATGCCAGCGCCGTGCCGGAGCTGCCGCCGAAGTCCTCGTCCGAGATGTTCGCCACCATGGACTGCGTGAAGATCTGATCTTCCAATCGATTCAGCAGATTCTCCTGTGTGGCATCCGCAGAAGGGCGCTGCAGGAATTCTACCTTCACGGCGTTCAGCTGGTCTGCATCCAGACCGCCCACGTGGATCACACGGTTGCTGTGCATAAAGTGCAGATCGTCCTGATCCAGCGCTACGCCTACCAGCAGCAAATACGCATCGGCGAAATAGTCCACGTCGTTTGCCTTTTCGGAGATCGCCTTTTCATAGCCGGTGATGGCACTCTCCACTTGTTCAAACGCACCCTGGCGCTCTTCGTTTTCGATGTACTCGATCAACGGCACACCGCCGAAATAGTGTGGTGCCGGGTCGCCGAAGTGCAGCCCGTCCTTGTCGGAAAACGGGATGATCTCCGACGCAGTGAACACGCTGCCCACAATCTCCTTGTCGCTGTTCTTGTAGTACCGCACACCGTACAGCGGCTTTCTTGCCACAGAGTCGTCGTAGATCATAAAGCATTCCAGCGGCGACAAATAGGTGATGCAGATATGCGCATCCTCATTCGTGTACAGCAGTTCGAATCCGCTGCCATAGATGCTGCAGTACTTGGAAAGCTCTGCGTTGTTGTCGTCCTGGTCGTTGTACCGCTGGATCTCCTCCAGTTCCGCCGCCACCTCTGCATCCGGGTGCATGGTCTTTACCGGAATGCCCAGGAAAAAGCCGTTGAACCGGTCGACAATGTACTTCGCATGATTGCAGATGATCCGGTTGTCCGGTTTCCACGCATCCTTTTTCGGCATCAGCTGAATGGGATGCCTGCCCTCGTACAAATCTTTCAGATACTGCATTCGCTTGCAGTCTGCTTTGTGTCGGCGCAGCCATTCTCCCAGCTTTTCTTCGGTCAGCTCCGTTTCCGGAGACATGATATAATATTCCTGTCTGGGATATAACAATTCTTTTCACCTCGCTTACAATGTGATGCGGTCATGCGACAGTGACGCACTCTGCCGCAGGATGGTGCTGACGAAATACCGCACATCGTCCATGGCGTGGTCGTTCTCCTTGATGGGTCTGTCCTCTGCCGCCTTTTCGTCCCAGCGATACAGGGAGAATTCCCGGATGCAGTCCCGGCAATCCGGCGAAAACAGCAGCTTTCCCTGCTGCAGTGCCGTAGACACTCTGCGGATGCCGTCCACTACGTCGTTTCTGCCTTTCCGCACGGTGAGCCCTGCCTGCCGCAGCTCCGTGATAAACGATGCTGCCGACGGATCCACAATGACAGATTCGATTTTCTTACCCTCTGCCAGCGTCTGGATGTGTTTCAGATACTGTGCATTGGTCAGCTGCCGCCGTTGCTCTCTGCCGCTGTAGTACCATTCTGCAGCACGGTACGCCGTGTTCCCGTCATAGCACCACAGCCCTGCGGAAAAGGCGTTCAATGTGCCGTAGTCCACGGAGATGTACCACTTGCCCTGGGGCTCTTCCAGCCGTTTCACGTGCTGCGTCCGGTCGAACTGCGGATAGACGATACCCTCCGCCAGACACCACTCACCCAGGATAAACCGGTTGTAGAATACGCCGGTATACTCTGCCTTGACAGCGGCTACATACTGCGGGTCAAGCGTGGTATTGTCGTCCAACAAAAAACGCACGACAAGCATATCCAGCTCCGCGCGTCGGTCGATGTATTCTTTTTTCAGCCAGTGTTCCGGGCTGTCCGGGTTGGTGGTGGCGATCAGCTTTGCACCAGGCACACGCAGACGGGACAGCAGCATCACGAAGAAATCTCTTGGAAACAGCGTCAGCTCGTCGCAGTATGCTCCCTGCAGCGTCAGCCCTCGAATCTTGGATTCTGACCGTGCATCGTTTGCACCTTCCAGCAGGATGCGCCTGCCGAAGAGATATGCCTCTTTCGCCGATGTAGAAAATTGGAAATTGCTCCGCCCGAACAACTCTTCCAGCGGTATCAGACAGTTGCGTTTGAGCGTAGTCAGAGACTTGCCGCACATAAGATACAGCTTATCCGTCGGCATGGTCGCCACCCAGAATCCCCACAGCACCAGCGACACCCAGGTTTTTCCGGAGGATACCGAGCCTTCCAGCAGGTTAATCCGGCATAGGTTCTTCTGTTTCCACAGCTCCAGCAGCTGCCGCTGTTTCTTCGTGTAGATCATCTGCCGCCTCCTGCATCCCGGCAATCAGTTCCGCTGTCTTGCCGTTGTCCGGCTTGGACTGCGCCGCCGCCTGTTTTTTCTTCATGGCAAGTTCTTCACGTTGTACGGTCTCGCCGATGAGGTCCTGCAATTTTTCCAGCGCTTTTACATTGCCGCCGGCTGCCTCCTCGTAGAGTGCCTGTATCAGCCGCATGGCTGCATCATCGTTCTCCCGAAAAAAAGCCTTGGCTGCTTGTTTCAAGCTCCTGTACGCCCTTCTGGACGCTCCTGAGGCGATGCCGCCTTTTCTTGCGATTTCTCTCTGTTCGCTCTCTGTTCGTTCGCCAAACGGGATCAAGTTTTCTGCATTTGCCATCGTCCTCCCCTCCGCAAAATGGCATAAAAAATGCCCGACGGCGTTACACCGTCAGGCACAGTATCTTACGTTATCAATTATAGCACAAATGATGTTGAATGTCAAGCCCTTTCCAGAATTTTTTCAAGGGCTTTCCGCACCTGATAACGGGACTGCTGCCGGTTCAGTCCGTGCAGCTCGTTGATAGTGCTCCAATCATCACCCATGATGTAATAGTCTTCGATCAGACGGTTCTGCGGGTATGGCAGGCGTGACGCCGACCGCATCACCTCTCTTGCCAGCGGCACGAGAACTTCATCGCACTGGAACCAATCTTCCTGCAATTGCTCCAGCTTGTCCATGTACGCTTCTTGCGGTGCAAGCGGTTCTCCTCGTCCGTGGGGCGTGTCGCCATATCGCATACCGCCGATGCTTCCGGCAGATGCTCTGTGTTCTGCAAGGCGGTTTGCTGCCTTTCTGACATCGACTGCGGCTTTGCGGCATTGTTTCAGGGTTTCTAGAGTCATGGTGTCATCTTCCTTTCTTTCACTCGGTTAACGCACGTTTTACGCTCGGCGTGCGTTAGCGTTTCTTCCGGTTCTCCCGATACTGTTTCTGATACGCTTTCCGCCGGCGTATGGCACAGGCGTTGCAGAATCTCCGGTCACCTTTCACGCCGATCAGCAGCTTGCCGCAGGTTTCGCAGGGTTTGGTGGTCATGGCTGTGCCTCCTCGTCCATTCTTGCTCCGCAGTTCGGGCAATAATCAAACGTGTCCGTCGGCATAAAAAACGCCTTTTTGCATCTACCACAGACAGCAGCCCCATTCTTGATCGTTTCACCGTCGTAACTCGTGACATCTTCTCGTGTCCAGTGGGCTTTTGGTGGCTGGTTTGCCCGCTGATTCCATTCATCAGCAGCAACTTCTCTCGCAGTATAGTCAACACACGCCACAACCGTTCTGCTTCTTGCAAGGCATTTTGTACACATCACAAAAGCACTAGCGTCACGGAATCCCATTTCCGCCTCGCCGCCACAAAACGGACAGTTTTTCAATTTGATCTCACTCATGTTCCTCTGCCTCCTCGATCTCCACAAACACCCCCGGCACATCTGCCCAGAACTTCTCCACCACTGCACTGTAGATCTGCTTGTCATCGTTCCAGTAGTGCAGCCGGGTCATGATGTCGAACAGTGCCTTGCACAGGTTGTCCACGTCCGGCTTGTTGGTATAGGGTTCACCGTTCTGGTGCTTTGCCTTTCTGGGATAGCACCACTTCACCACCACACGAACCGCACCGCTGTACGGCTGCTCCGGAATGTGCTTCATGAGATGGGCGGTCAGCTTTGCCTCTGCCTCGCCGTTTCCACGCTGGTAGAACCGGTGCCGTCCCTGCTTGTCGATGGTATGTCCCACCTGCTGGTGCGTACTGGTCGGCGGCAGCATGGGCAGGAAAAATGTTGTCATGTTCGTACCTCCATTTCTGGTTTTTTCGGGTTCGCTTTTGTCAATGTCAGACGACAAGTGTTACAAGAGTGCCGTGCATTCGCACTCTTGTTACTTGTTGTCATTGACGTCAATGTTGCGACAGCGACAAGTATATATTTATATATACACTGTTGTCGCAATTTTTGTCGTTCCATTATTTTCCTTTTTCAGCAAGCTTGATATTGCCATTTTCCAGTGTCAATTCATCATGTTCCTTGACTCGTCTTTCGACTGTGCGGCGGCTGATTCCGAGGTATTCTGCCATGTCATCAACTGTCACTATGCCGTCCATATTGCAGGCGTGAAACGCATTGAGCAGAGCCGCTTTCTTGTCGGCTTTCTGTGCCGCATAGGTCTCTCTGGTTTTCTCTCCGCGTTTCTTGTTCCCACGCTGATGCGGCGGCATCTCGCTCTCTGCCTGCAGGTCTTTCAGCACGCCCACAGTGTCCTCCACATGCACAGGATACCGAAACCACAGGTTCTTCGGCTCGAACTTCGGAAACTCCCGGAGCGTGCCGTCCAGCCGCCATGCGGTTCGCTGCCGCACTGTCCGCTTGACCGCCTCGATCTCGCCGAGAAAACCCTCGTACACCGCCGGCGGCAGATTGTCCCGGCACAGCTTCAGGGATTCCACATGGCTGAGCAGCTCGTCCGGTGCGGCATCCGCCAGCACTGCCGGAGCGTGCTGCCGCAGCTTCTCGATGCAGGCTTCACAGATGGCAGAATTGGTCTCCTGTTTGAGGATCTCATCCGTCAGTTCCAGCTCTGTCATATCAATGAGTGCATCCGGATCACGGGCAAACACGCCGCTGCCGGAGGCACGGTCCATGCTCCGCTTGCCGCCCTGTGCCCCCTTGCTGTGGTGGTGGCAGTAGATCACCGCACAGCCCAGCTGGGTGCACACCTTGTCGAACTGGTTGCAGAAATGTGCCATCTGGTCGGCACTGTTCTCGTCGCCGGTGATGACCTTGTAAATGGGGTCGATGATGACGGCAATGAAGTTTTGCTTTTTCGCCCGACGAATCAATTTCGGTGCAAGTTTGTCCATAGGTTCGGTTACGCCACGCAAATGCCACACTTCAATATTCCGAATATTGACCGGCGGTATCTGCAAAGTAGTATAAACATCATGGATTCTGTGGTCACAGGAAGCCTTGTCCAGTTCTAAGTTGACATACAGCACTTTTCCCTTGGTGCATTGCCAACCCATCCACTTTCGCCCCTCTGCCATCGCAATGCAAAGTTCAATCAGTGCAAAAGATTTTCCAGCTTTCGACGGTCCAGCCAACAGCATTTTGTGTCCCTGCCGCAGTACATTTTCAATCAAAGGCGGTGATAATTCCGGCATATTCTCCCATATCTCCGCCATATTCTCAAACTCCGGCAGATCGTCAGTGACGCTGTCGATGTAGTCCTTCCACTCGTCCCAGCTGCCCATTCCGATATTTACCGCAACCAAATACTGTTTCTTTTCTCCACGCACAACGCCGGGCATTCGGGAGAGCCGTGAAGGATTTTTACAAGCACGGTCAACTTGCAAGCCGTTCTTGTCGCAGATCTGATACAGAAATGCTACTCGTTCCCGATATTCTTTTGCGTTGCCGGCTTCCACTCGCACAATTGCGTGCAGGCTTTTTCCGCCGCTGTAGACAAGGCAGGCAATGGGCAATTGCAGATCACGCATAATTCCGTTTTGCTGTTCAATCGGGATTCCGTCAGATTCTACCAGAGCATAACGAAAATCTGTGACATTTTCATTTTTACCGCCTTTTCCATCTAATGGATTGAATCGGATCCATGCTCCGATATTCGTATCGTAGTCGCCAAAAACTGCACCAAGATCATTTTCGCAATACGTCAGATCTTCCAGCAGTTTTCCGGCAGTCCGGTCACAGCAGCCGGCATCTGGAAGATACTTTCCGTCTTGATTTTTCCAACTGTGTACCACATAGCCCACGTTCTCCTCTGCCTGAAACAAAGTGCTGAGATATGTACTGATCTCTTTCACTGGATTCCACTGTGCAAACAGCGGCTTTACCGGAAGTGCCTGTGTCTGGCACGGGCCTGTAATGGCATAGTCCTCCCCGATGTAATCGTCCCAGCTGAGGGCTCTGGATTCTTTCGGGGCACTCTGGGGACGGTAGCCGTTTTCCAGTGCCATGTGTACGATGGTGCCGGCAGTGACGGGGTGCTCTGAGCCGGCGAAAGACCGCCATTTCTTTTCGCACTCGCCGCTGTGATACCGGGCAGTGTCACGCTGTGACCAGCTGTCCCAGAGGGAACAGTCATAGCCGGAATCTTTCAGTGCCATGCCCACACCGCACCACTCCTGATAGGTCAGGGCTGCCGGGTCGATGTAGTCCAGCAGTTCGTCTAAGTTGTCGTCTTTGTAATCCATTTATCCATGCACCTCCGGCACATACTCCGCCGCCGTGATCGACCGCGGCACACGCCAGCCGTTTGCGGCAATGCGGTTGATGAGATTCTTTGCCGCATCAAACGACCAGCCACCGACGTGCAGAAAGCCGTACTTTTCCAGACAGCGTATTTGCTTCGGGGTAGCCAGTCCGCTGATCTGCCGCTGTGCCACTGTGCGGAGAATCCGTTCCGCCTTGCCGGCACTCTCCACCGCATCCGGGTTGATGCCCCGTTTCTCCAGGTCTTTCTTCTGCTTGTCCGTCGGCGGACTGGATTCCCACCCGAATGCCGGTACATAGCCGGTCAGATCCTGGGACTGGATCGACATCTCGTACTGCAGGGGATCTACCAGCTTGGACTTCCGCTTTTTCATGGATTCCAGCTGTTCCGCCAGCTTGGATTCCCGGTCTGCCACCACGTCCTCAGATGCTTTATTTTTAGCTTCCTCGATGTCCACCGGCACGCCGGGCTGCTGCTCCAGCTGCTGCGTCATTTTCTGCTGCACTTCTTCGTCCTCGCAGATAAGGCACGCCGGACGGCACAGCTCGTGCTTTTCCGTGTTCCACAGGAAATCCAGCAGCAGAAGGTGGTCTTTCCCCTCTGCCAGACGTGTGCCACGTCCCACCATCTGGCAGTACAGGGCACGGACCTTGGTCGAACGCAGCACCACCACGCAGTCTACCTCCGGACAGTCCCAGCCCTCGGTGAGCAGCATACTGTTGCACAGCACGTTGTATTTGCCATCGGAAAAGTCCTGTAAGACCTGTTCCCGGTCGTCGGATTCGCCGTTGACCTCTGCCGCCCGGAATCCGTGCCGGCAGAGAATGTCTCGGAATTTCTGAGACGTTTTGACCAGCGGCAGGAACACCACCGTCTTGCGGTCGGCACAGTGCTTTGCCATTTCGGCAGCGATCTGGTCGAGATAGGGGTCTAACGCCGTGGCAATGTCCCCCGGCTTGTAATCTCCGGCAGCCGTCCCCACATGGGTGAAATCGATCTGCACCGGCACAGTCAATGCCCGGATCGGTGTTAAGTATCCCTCGTGAATGGCTTGCGGCAATGTGTATTCATACGCCAGACTGTCGAACACCTTGCCCAGATTCTGCTTGTCGCCCCGGTCGGGCGTTGCCGTCACGCCCAGCACATGGGCATCGGAAAAGTAATCCAGTATCACCTGATAGCTGCCGGAAATAGCGTGGTGTGCCTCGTCGATGATAATGGTCTGAAAATAGTCCGGCGGGAACTGGGCAAGGCGTTTCTGCCGCATGAGGGTCTGAACGCTGCCCACCGTGACACGATACCACTCTCCCAGACAGGTCTGCTCTGCCTTTTCCACGGCACATTTCAGACCGCTGGTGCGTTCCAGCTTGTCCGCCGCCTGCTGGAGCAGTTCGCCCCGGTGTGCCAGGATCAGCACCCGGCTGCCGCTGCGGACTTCGTCCTCGGTGATCTTGGCAAAGACAATGGTCTTGCCGCACCCGGTTGGCAGCACCAGCAGCGTCCGGTTTCTGCCCTCGTCCCACTCCCGGTGCACGGCTTCTCTCGCCGCCTGCTGATAAGGTCGCATTTGCATGATGATCGTACTCCTTTCCATACTGGCTCCCCTAACAGGGGAGCTGTCACCGTAGGTGACTGAGGGGTTTCACTCCTTAAAACTGTCCCCTGTTCCAGCCGCCCTGAGGGGCGTTCTGGGGCTGCTGCCACGGCTGTGCGTTGTTCTGTGAATACGAGGACTGGGGTGCGGTGTAGGGCTGCTGTGGGGCATTCTGGGTGATCTGGGGCTGATCGTAGGACGGGTACAGTTTGTCGATCCGGTTTGCCTGTCCGGTTCCGCTGCCGTCCTTTTTGTCATAGGTGCGGATTTTCACATGGCACACGCCGGACTTGCCGCACACCTGTGACCAGTTCATCTGTGCCGCCTGCCCCTTCTGTTTCATGCCGATGCTGGCGAAAAACTCGGACAGCTTCCATTCCATTTTCGTGTGCAGGAACAGGCTCTCCTGCACGAGAACGCTGCTGCCGTCAGGACTGAACACCCGAAAGTGGACGATCGCCTTGTTACAAGGCGGAACTTTTGGCGAGCCGGCGTGTCTGGCACGGTCGAATTTCTCCACGGTAAAGCGGTAGTCGCCATCCGGCAGCAGAATGAAGCTGCTCTCCTGCTGGATCTCATCGTCCCAGCCCAGTTCGTGTCCCTGGGGATTTGCGGTTGTGTTGTATTCGTTCATGTTTGACCTGCCTTTCTGAGGTTGTGTTTTTTTGCGGTTATTTCCGGTTCTGCTGAATCATTTCCAGGATATTCTGCCACCACGGAATGCACCAGCCCTCCACGAAGTCCTGCGGATAGTTCTGCACGGGCATATCTGCCGGAAAATAGCCCTTGCTGCCTACCACTGCCTGCAGTTCCGACGGCTGCACCTGTGCGGCTGCCATAAGCTGTGCCAGCTGGGGTGCGATGCCGTCCAGAATGTGCTGGGTCTGGACATCTTCGGCGGTCTGCGGGGGCTCTGGCAGCTGCCCGTCTGCGGTAATCAGCAGCTCCGATTCCGCCAGATCCTTTTCCGTGGGCAGTCCGGCAGCCTGTGCCTTTTCTATGACCTGCTGTGCTTTCGGAACAGGTGCGGCAGCTGGTGCAGCGAAGACGGACGCAATGGACGCATATTCCAGGGGCAGCATTTCCGGCAGCCCGAACCGGTTTTTCGCATCCCACCACGCCGTTTTCGTGGTGTACATCACACGGTTGCAGGCAGTCGCCTTGTGCTTTTTGCCCTTGTCGTCGGTGGCGATGACGTGGGTCTGGAACGCCAGAAACAGGGTGATGTCTGACCACTCTTTCAGCAGCGGTGCGATCTTGTTGGTGGTCTTGTTCCCCAGTTTCAGTTCCCAGTGGTCAAAATCCGAATTGATCTCCGGCAGGGACGTTTTTCGGGTGATGGCATGACAGAGCAGTGCCACGTTGATTCCTGCCTGAATGAGCCGTTCCGTTTTATCCAGAAACCGCCCGATCTCCTCCGCTTCGTATTCCCAGCCCTTGCCGTAGTCAAACCCCTCGATGCCGTTGACCTGATGCTTGCTGCACAGCTGGGTAATGGCAAGGCGTTCCGCCCAGTCGAAGGTGTCGATGCACAAGGTCTGATACTGCCGCTGTGCGTGGGATTCCAGCACGAAGTCCACTTCCTGCTGGAGCATCTCCCAGCTGGTGGGCTTTGGCAGCCGCCGGACGTTCATCTTTGAGGTACTGCCCTCGCAGTCCAGAAATACCGCTCCCGGCAGCTGTGCCGCCAGAGAGGTCTTTCCCACGCCCTCCTGTCCGTAGATGACCAGTTTCACGCCGGCACCGGTCTGAATGCCGTTTGTTTCTTCAAAATTCATGTTGCTTTTTCCTCACTTTCGTGCACCGTTCTTCAAATTCTCTGAGTTCTTCTTCGGTAGGTTCATCATTTTCTAAGCCGTACATACATCCGCTTTCAAAGCTACAGTCGCACAAGTCGTCGTACGTTTCAACCCATTCCGGATATTTAATCCAGCCATACTGACACCCTTGACAATACTTCATGACGGGATCTATGCAACGAGTCGGTTTATCCATTTAGAACGCTCCTTTCGTCCATGCTTTTTGAATGATCGGCGGTGTCAGCGGCTCGGTCTGCACCGGCTGTGCCGGACGGGTGTCCACAGAATAGCCGTCCTCAATGATGACACTGCACTCGTCCCCGGTAGACACACGGGTGGCGATCGCCTGCAAGCCCTCCTGTTCCAGCCACTGCCCGAACTCCTGCAGGGTGACGCTGTCCATCTGTTCCAGCTTGTCCAGCAGCACAAAGCCGCAGTCCGGATTCAGCTTTCGCACAATGGCAGCCGCCACTCGCAGCTGCTCTGAGCCGCTCATGCTGTCCCACTGCTTGCCGTGGTACTGTAGTGTTCCGTTTTCCACCGTCAGCCCTTCCAGCGGCAGGTCGGCGGCGTGCAGCAAGTCCTGTTTCTCCTGCCGCAGTGTGTGGATCTGCTCCGTCAGTGCCTCGTAGTCCTGCCGGTAGGTCTTTGCCTCTTCCTCGGCGTGTTCCTTGTTCAGATTGTCCCGGATCTTCATGTTGATGGCGTCGATCTCCGCAATGCTCTTTTCCAGTTCGGCGGTGGATTCGTCCTGCAGATCCCGTGCGGACATCTGGGCAGTCACAGCGTTCTGCTCTGCCAGTTCCAGACGCTGTTTGGCAGCGTCATAGGCAGCCTGTGCGGCGGTGAGTTCCTGTGCATACCGGGCAGCGTTTTCCCGTTTCCGCTGGTTCTCGCCGTTGCGTGCTAGAATCTCCTGCTGCCGTGCGATCAGCTCCGATGCGGAAACCGGCGTGTTCGGCACGTTCTCCCAGCACTGCAGCTCTGAGGCGTACTTCTGCTTCTGGTCGGCGATTCTGCCGATGGCGGTACGCTGGTTGTACAACCGGCTTTCCTCGGATTCGATCTGTGTCAGCTGCTCACCCACGCCGATGATCTGCAGCAGGATCGCCGCTTTTTCCTTGTCCGATGCGTTCATGAACTTGGGCAGATCCAGTGCCAGTGCAGACAGAAACGAATTCAGCAGCTGCTGCCCTGCCTTGTTGCCGTTGGGATCGATGACTTTCAGACTGCTGTTCTTGCCCTTCCGCTCTACGATCAGACCGTTGGACAGCTCCACATGGAGAATGGGATCGGTGTATGCTCCGTCCCTTGCCGCAGCGGTAGGCTTGTACTTGTCGCCGCCCAGTGCCCACGCAATGGCATCCAGCACAGAGGTTTTCCCCTGATTGTTGTTGCCGCCGATGATGGTCAGACCATTGGCGGACGGTTCCAGCTTTACCGCCTTGATCCGCTTGACGTTTTCGATTTCCAGACTGTTGATCTTCACGCTCATGCTTCTCCCTCCTCGTACAACTCGATGTGGTCGTAGGCGAACTGGACCATATCCCCCAGCACCTGTGTCTTGGTGCGTCCGGTTTCCAGTGCGATCTCCTCCACCAGTGCAATGTGCTCCATCCGCAGGTTCACGCTGCTGAACAGACGCCGTTCACCGTTCTTCCTGCCGGCAGGCTCTTTCTTCTGCATTCTCAGTTTATCCATGATGTTCCTCCTCTGCCGGCTGTTCCGGCTTGTCCGGCGGCAGCAGCAGGCCGATGTGATCGGCACAGTGCAATCTGCCGTCCAGTCCTAAGTACAAGGGCACGCTCCTGATGCCGCAGTTGACGCAGCGGTCTTTCTCGTTCTGGTTATCCACGGCGGCACGCCTCCTCGAATGCTGCTTTGTCCTGTGCAGCTTCCTCGTCCCGTTCGAGCTGCTGGAACTTTTGCAGCAGTCCCATTCCCCGATTCCAGATTTCTTTCGGCATCTCCATGTCGTGCCGGACGCTCTCGATCAGTTCAGCAACGATCTCGCTGTCTTTCAGTTTCGTTTCCATTTGACATTTCCTCCTAAGTGTGATATGATAGTTGTGGTTAATTTTTTTCCATGTCCCCGTTACCGGTTGCCGCCGGTGCGGGGGTTTTCTTTATGCTGCCCCATTGCTGTGCCATGGCTTGTGCGACGCCTAAAAACGTCTTGCTCCTGCTTTTGGCTCTGTCTTTTGTAAAAAGCCCTTTATGCTTGGCATTGTGCTTATGGCTGTAGCTGCCGGATGGGCAAAAAGTACCGATAGGCTCGACTGTTTCGGTTGGCACCAGCTTCGGAAGATTTTTCAGCCAAAGGCATGTCCTTTTGCTGTACGGATGCCCGAATTCATACGGCTGTATAGTCTGCGTATATCTCGGCAGCTCATACACTTTGCTCGGGACAGGATTTTCGACGCAGATTCTTTCGCAGTCTGCATTCAAAAATTCCATAAAAAAAGCTTTGCCCGTCAATCCTTTTTCGTACCGTTCCCGATTCAAAACGTGATTTTTCCACAGATGTCTTGCTCCTGCATTGCTGAGATAGGTACACGGCGGGTGCGCAATCAGCATATCCCATCTGCCGTCCATTGTGTGTGACTTTCCGTCACACGTAGTAAATGTGCACTTCCCATTTATCAGAGGGATAACGTCCTGCATAATGTGCCACTCCGGATGTCCTCCGGAACATTCTTGTATGTCGCAGCTGTACGCCTCGTGTCCAAGTCTACGAAATTCTGCGCACACTCGCTGGGATTCTTCGCATGCTACCAGTACTTTCATTTTCTATCACCTCTTTCTGCGTATTTTCATCACACTTTGCCTTGACCGCATTCATCGCCACTCTGGCACGCAGTTCCTTGCTGGTTTCGCCGAGTACCTCCGGAATCCCGCCGCCGGCGTAGAGATGCTCCAGCATCGGGAAGTCCGCCCTGCTCATGGGCAGGGACAGCAGATACTTTATCACGCCGTCGTATTCCTCGGCGGTCATTTTGAGGATCATTGGTTTTCCTCCTCGTCCTGCATTTCGTCCGCCAGCTTCAAAACCATGGTAGCAAAGCTGTGTAGTGTCTTCTGCGTGTCCTCGCTTCTATTTTCAGCGACATTCGTTGCAACACATTTTACAGTACCGAGAAGGCACGTGAGCATTTCGCCCACAGTCGGCTTTTCTGCGACGATCTGCACATTCAGCCGATCCGCTGCTTCGTCGATATTGATGTGAAACTCAATGTGTTTCTTCTGGGTTTCCATGATTCATTCCTCCTCTTTCATGTTTCATCTTCATTTGCAAGCTTCAATCCGGCATAATCCAGCACTTCTTCTGTGATCTCATCCAGAAAGTAGACCAACGTTTCTGTCGGCTCTTCATAGTCGCAGTCGATACTCAGGTCAATTACGATTGCAAACTTGAAGCCGTTTCCGCTGTAGTGCGTGTGCAGCCAGTCGTAGATCAGCCTGAGATTCGTGCTTTTGAAAATGATGCAGTAGTTGCCATGCTTGTCTTGCACATCTTCAATCACCTTCACGGTGCATTCACCTCCATGTACAGCTCCCGCAGCAGTTCGTCATACGCATCTCTGGCGTGTTCGTATGCCGTTCTGGCGGCGTTCCGCTTGTGCTCTGCTTCTTCCACACGTCTGGCGGTGGGCAGCATGTCCTTGATAAGGCAGATGCCACCGACGGTCCACAGCTCGGCGATGTCCTTCTTGCTCTGGACTGCCGGGTGGTAGCAGTAGACGTAGTGAATCTCGGAAAACTCCGCCTCTGTGTACGGGCGGCTGGTCAGGCGGTCAAATTCGGATTGCAGCATTCAGGTTGTCCTCCTTGTCCAGTGCTTCGTCTGCCATTGCCGAAACCATGGCGGCGATGTCACGCAGTACCTTCTGTTCGTCCTCATTGGTGGCATTGGCGATAATTGATGCGGCACTGCTTACGGTGCTGAGGCAGCACGCAAACAGCTCGCTGACGGTCGTTTTTTCTGCGACGATATGCACATTCAGCTGATCTGCTGCCTTGTCGATGTCGATGTGGATCTCAATGTGTTTCTTCTTTTCTTCCATGATGATACTTCCTTTCACGTTCTTGATTTACTTTGCGGCATTTTTCTGTGCCTCTACCGCAGCGATCGCTTCATCGGCGTGCTGCTTCACATACTCCAGAAATGCTGCGAAGAAGTCGTTCTGCGGTTCTTTGCCGGAAGAACGAACTTCCACCGGCATCTCTTTCAGGTTGGTTTTCGCCATGTTATGCTCCTTTCTGTGTGCGTGCAGCGTTCTGCTCGCCGATCTGCATTCCGGCGAAGATCGCAGCGATCGCCAGCTGTGCCAGTGCCAGACCGTCCATGGGCGACGTTGCCGCCGCATAGCTCCGGCAGGCTTCCAGATACTGCTCTCTGTCCGTCCTGTCCACCTGTTTCGTCACGGTATTGTTCATATGATTCACCTCGCTTTGCGGAATTGCGGAGCGTCCGGGAGTTGCACCCAGCTGATACTCGTCGCCCCATCTGCGGCAGTATTGCCAGTACTGCCGCATGGATAAGAAAGGAGGTATTCGCCACAATGGCGATTGAAGATTGAAGATGTTGGTAAGCGGTTTTGCGTCATGCTCAGGACGGTGCATTGTATTCCTTGCTCCGATGTGGTATAATGGGAACACGGGAAGGGGGTGAATAATATGAAGTTAGACTATGACTGCTTACGCTCATTGCTGTTAAAGCTAGAGGATTTTGAAAATCTTGATAATGATCTGCACTATCAATACATGACACTGGACGCTATGGCAGAGGCATTGCCGAAATTTCCAAAAAACATGATTGCATACATCACTTTGAAAGCGAAAGAAGGCGATTTGATAAATGCAAGCATCATGAATGCAGATGGAGGCATTTATGCGTGCACCTATTCCAGCTTAACTTACGATGGGCATCAATTCCTTGATAATGTCAGGAACAACAACATTTGGAATAAAACAAAATCAATTGCAAAAGAATTAGGCTGTTCATCACTTCGTTCGTTGGCATCTATTGCCGGGAAGGTTGCTTTTGAGGTGATTCAGTCGCAATTATAGGATTTTCATTCTCATCGGTCGCTGCAAATTCTTTCTTTGTGGTAAGGAAGCAGCCATTCGGCATCTGACAAATTCCTTTTTGGCACTCTGTATTTTTCTGTGGATCACACAGATACAGAGTGCTTTTTTCATCGGTTTTCACTGTTTTTCACCTCCCGTATTTTCTGCCCTGTAGGGCTGGACTGGTGATTTTTTAGAGCCGCACCAGCGGGCGGCTGAGAAAATCAGCATTCGCTGGCGTTGGCAAACCTTTTCAACTCATGCTCGCCCGGTGCTTTTGTTGTCGGTCGAAATGCGTTGCGACCGGTTTTTTCAAACACCACAGCCTTGCACTGTTTAATCGCTTCCCGCTGGTTGTTCGCCATAACAAACATGTGGTGCAGATACTCTCTGCCGCCCCGCTTTATCACATAAAATACTTGATAATCTTTTTTCATGGTGACTCTCCTTTACTTATGCCCCAACCATCAGCAGCCGGAACGTTTCTCTTCCCTTGGGTGTGACAAGGTCCTGTGTGCCTTTCCACTGGGTTTTCTCGTTCACGCACTCTTTCCGTTCAAACAAGCCGTCCGCCAGCGGCTTTGCGTAGGCGGTCAGCCTGCCCTTTTTGTCACGGTACATATACTTCTTTTCCAGCAAGAACGCCACGAACTGGTTCTGTTTTACGCCCAGTTCTCCGGCGGTTTCCCGAATGCCGGTCAGCAGATTCCGGTCAACCAGTTCGTCGAAGTACTCCGCTTTCGGCTTCATGATCTGGTTTTCCACCGTCAGTGTGGAAACTGTGATCTGCATCTCTTTCAGCTTGGCATTCGACAGCTGCAAGGCTCTTGCCATGATCGCATCAGGGCTGTTCCACTGTTCCTCCACGGCAATGAAGTACTGCCGCATCTGCTTGCCCTTGTCTGTCCGCTGGAGCATACAGAGTTCCTTTGCCATGGGGATCGTCAGCTGGTGGTCGGTTCTGGGCTTTCCTGCCTTGCCGTCAGACCTATCGCTCAAAAATGAGCAATAGTCCTTTCCCTCTGAAAAGCCGTACTCGCACATTCTCGGAAACCAGTCCTTGTAAGCAGTCTTGACTTCCAGTGCTTCATACAGTTCTCGTCCCGATACCGTCGGGCGGTCTGCGTTGTCGTAGTGGATCTGAATCAGGTCTTTCATGTTTCATCTTCCTTTCTGTGCTGAAACAGCACTTCAATCGGCGTTTCCGGAAACCACGTTTTCTGAATGAAGATTGCCTGCTCCACGGTGAATGAACGTTTTCCGCACGTTTTGTGCCAGAGTGTCCCTTCGTCTACGCCGAGTACCTGTGCCATTGTCTTTTTCTTAATGCCTTTGCGTTTGATCTCGTATTCGAGAAATGGGTAATTGTAATTCTTTTGTTTCATTTGTTTCCTTTCTGTCTGATTTACACTTGATTTTTGTAATACTTTGTGGTATACTATAAGTATCACCTTACACGGAAGGAGGTGATATAATGGCGAATACCAAGCAGACGAGTAAGTCGGTTGCTTCCAAGGCTTCGAAGGTTCTTCGTGACGGAAGATATAGCAAAACCTCGAAGTCTGTGGCAGGCAGTGCACTTTCTCAGACAAAGAAGGGTAAGTAAACAGTTACTTACAATTCTTTTTGCGGCAAAACGAGGTGAGGCAATTGTGCTTTGCCTCGTTTTGTTATCCACACACCTTTTCTCTTATAGTCTTGTTCTTTGAAAATTCGATGTTGGCTTTTTGTCTACATAGTCGGCAAAAAAAATAGCTTCTCTTTCGCTATCTGATAGTTTGAGCAAAACTGAAAGCTTTTTGATTTCTGACCCCTTAAACTCCCGTTCTCCACTCAATTTATTGTATAATCCTTGACGGGTAAGTCCAAGATACTCTGCAATGAAGCTTTTAGACAAATGACTACAGGAAATCTTCTCACAAAGCAACTCGTTGTTCAACCCTGCCACCTCCTTTCTTGATGTAGACTATTTCGTCTACCGTGATTTTATTATACACGATGTAGGCGTCTTTGTCAACATATTTTTACTAAAAAGATGCACAACTTTTTGTAGTCGTTTTTGTCTACAATGACAAATATTTTTTACTCGTGTAAATAAATGTTGACATATGCGGCTACAGCATGGTATAATGAATTTAACCGAGAAAAGGAGGTGACAACATGACAGTTGGTGAAAAAATCAGAGAAGCAAGGCTAAAAAAAGGCTATACACAAACAGAATTGGCGGAACTTCTTGGATATAAGTCGAGATCGTCTATTAACAAAATTGAAGTAGAAGGGCGAGATATTCCGAGAAGCAGCGTTATCAAATTTGCAAAAGCCCTTGATGTCACTCCTGCTTATCTTATGGGTTGGGAAGATGAACCAAAGCCGGAGCAGAGCCTTTACGACCGATTCGACAACCTCCACCCCGTAAAGCTAAAGCGTTTCCCGTTGCTGGGCGAGATTGCCTGCGGCGAACCGATCTACGCCGAAGAAGATCACGAAAGCTACGTTTCCGCAGATGCGGATATTCGTGCGGATTTCTGCTTGAAAGCCAAGGGCGACAGCATGATAAATGCTGATATTCACGACGGCGATGTGGTCTTTATCCGCAGCCAGTCTATGGTGGAAAACGGTGAAATCGCTGCCGTTATCATCGAAGATGAGGCTACGCTGAAACGTGTCTACTACGACCGTGAAAACAACCGCTTGCAGCTGATCGCAGAGAACCCAAGGTATGCACCGCTGGTGTATACGGGCGAGGAACTCAACTATATCCGCATTCTGGGAAAAGCGGTAACGCTGATGCGGGAGTTGTGAGATACATAAAAAAAACGCCCTACCGGAACCGGCAGGGCAGCATCAAATATAAAAAAAACCGCCCCACGGCGGCAACCGTGGAGCGGCAAGAGGAAAAACTATTGCGATAATAGACTTCCCAGAACAAGGTCTATTATAGCATATTTCCTCGTAAAAATCAAGTCTTAGGAGGAAATTTACACATGAATGCAGTGATCTACGCCCGTTACAGCTGCGACCGGCAGACCGAGCAGTCCATTGAGGGACAGCTTCGGGAATGCAAAGCGTTTGCAGCGTCTGAGGGCATCAACATCATCGGAGAGTACATTGACCGTGCGATCAGCGGCACAACTGCCAACCGTCCGGAATTTCAGCGGATGATCGCTGACAGTAAGTACAAGACATTTCAGGCGGTCATCGTATATAAGCTTGACCGCTTTGCACGAAACCGCTATGACAGTGCCATGTACAAAAGCAAGCTGAAAGCCAACGGCGTGCGGGTTCTCTCCGCCAAAGAGCATATCACAGACAGTCCGGAGGGCATCATTCTGGAGGGACTGCTGGAGGCAATGAACGAGTACTACAGTGCGGAGCTGTCCCAGAAAATCAAGCGTGGCATGCGTGAGAACGCCATCAAGGGCAAGACTACCGGCGGCAACGTGGCTCTGGGCTATCGCATCGGAGCAGACAAGCAGATGGAGATCGACCCGGCAGGTGCGGCATTGGTACGCCGGATCTTCACCAGCTACGACAACGGCATGACATTCACTGAGATCTGCGACGATCTGAACCACGCCGGCTACACTACCAGCCGTGGCAAGCAGTTCCGCATTGATACGATCTCCCGAATCCTTGCCAACCAGCGATACACAGGGACGTTCCAGTGTGCCGGAGAAGATGCCCACTGTCCCCCGATCATCGAGCCGGAGCTGTTCCGGAGCGTGCAGGAACGTCTGACGGAATCCAGACACAAGCACCGCCACACCCAGAGCCCCCATGAATATGTGCTGACCGGAAAAGCGATCTGCGGCACTTGCGGCAGACGGCTCACCGGCAGAGCCGGAACCAGCAAAACGGACAAGCGGTATTATTACTACTGCTGCCCGAACAAATGCTGCGGTTGGCTGCCTGCTGCGGAACTGGAACATGCTGTGCTGGATGCGATCGCACAGTACACTACTCCGGAGGCGTGCGAGCAGATCGCAAATGCCACCTATGCACTATACCAGCAGAGCACCCACGAAAACGCCGATCTGACGGCTGCACAGCGGCGATTGCAGGAAACGGAAAAGAAACTGGAGAACGCCGTAAATGCCGTGCTGAACGGCATCACATCGGCAGCCCTGCAGGCGACCATGCAGCAGCTGGAGCAGCAGAAAGCGGCTCTGGAAACGGAAGTGCGACTGCTGCAAACCGACGCACCGGAGCTGAAGCTGGAGCACTTCCAGTACTTCGCACACCGTCTGCTGGAAGTACAGGCAGAGGGCACGGAGAAAATCTTGCAGCTGCTTGTGAATCAGGTCATCGTGTACAAGGAGCAGATCACGGTGCTGGTCAATCTGACCGATAAAACAAAAACTCCCCCGCTGGAGCAGGTAACCGCTGCTCTGCGGGAGAGTTCGTGCAGTGTTGCGTGTGGTGGAGGCGACGAGAATTGAACTCGTGTCCGAAAACAAATCCACACAACTTTCTACGAGCGTAGTTTATCTACATTGATTCCCGTTCAAAGCTGCCGGTAAACAGGCTGCTGAGAACGGTAGTTCAAATCCGATCCTGCGGTGTGAACAGGCCGCCGGAACGTTCACCACTGCAATGATGCCGCAGCGCAGACCGTGGTACTTCTGCGGGCGACAGTAGCTGACTTAGGCAGCTACCTGCAGGCTCTTGTTAAAGCTTACAGTAAAGTTCTTTTTAGCGTTTAATTTTAAACGTGCCGCTGTTTTAAGAGATGCAGCAATCTCTGCTCGCTTATCATGCTTCGTTGTCCCCGTCGAAACCGTTACGCCCCCATTCTGCCAGCTGTTTTGTCACTGGTTGTGTTCTTTGACTGCACGCCGGATCTGACGCTGTGCATCAGCTTTCGCAGCCGTCTGCCGCTTGTCGTACAGCTTTTTACCCTTGCAAAGTCCGACTTCCACTTTCACACGGGAATCCTTGAAATACAGAGAAAGCGGAACCAGCGTCAGACCGTCCTGCTTGACCTTGCCAAACATCCGGTTGATCTCCTGGTGGTGCATCAAAAGCTTTCTGACACGCATCGGATCTGTCCGGAACAAGCCGTCCTTTTCATAAGGTGAAATGTGCATTCCTTTCACGAACAACTCGCCGTCTGTAATGTCACACCAGGCATCTTTCAGATTGACATGACCCAGCCGAATCGACTTCACTTCATTGCCCTGCAATGCAATTCCAGCCTCATAGCGTTCCAGAATGAAATACTCATGCCGTGCCTGCCGGTTGTCACAAATTTTTTTGGTTCCCTTTGTCTGCACTGCACGCACTTCCTTTCTGTATTTCGTGTTAAAATAGTATAGCACATTTTTCACGTCTTGTCAAGCTTTTTTCAGAATATCTTTCATGTCCGAATCTCAACTTTCGTGCAGAAGGCAAGCGAAAAAGAGCAGCTTTTTCATCTTTTTCGCATTTTCCAAACCATAAAGCAAAAAACGACTGGAATTTCTCCCAGTCGTTTTCTTTCAGCATTTGCGGTCAGTTCCCTTCCATGCTGATTTTTATTCTACATTTTTCGTTTCGTCTGCCTTATATTCAAAAAAGTCGAAGTCGGCATAGTGCTGATGCTTTACCCGGTCTGCACAGGTGATTCCCACCATAGTCCCTGTAAATTCGCCGTACTTACAGTACTCATCGGAGAACTTTGTGGTATCAAACGGAATGCCGATCTTCTCGTAGTTCTCGCCGTCATAGCTCCAATAGAACTGAGAATGTCTGCCGTTTATCACTAAGCGGAAGTAGATCGGTACATCATCCACTGGAATCCGGGTGTTCACGAATTCCGTCTTTTCGCCGTTCTCCAGCTGGATGATCGAAATGGCACTCTGCCCCAGCGTTTCGCTGTAGTACTTCCGGAGATTGATATAGTTCATGTTGTCGTAGTAAAGGATCAGTCCTGCGCTGTGCTGATGCACCTCCGGAACAAATTCCATTTTTGTGGTGATCTGTGCATAGACACTGGTCAGCTTTCTGGCAAGAATGCTGGTCTTGTTCAGAGAAGTTCTTGCCTCCTGTCCACGCAGTCTCACCCAGCCCGGACGAGCCGTAACATCCGCAAAGCGCTGCGGCATGATTCTCGGCGCATAGTACCAGTTGCCCAGGGTGTCGCTGTCGAAGTCGTCGAAATTCGGGATCTGCGGCACAGGATACTCCGGCAGCCTGCTCTCTTCGCAGTATTCCTTTGCAATGTTCGTGCCGTCTGCCATGCGCAGCCAGCCATCCTCTGTCCACATCATTTTCTGGATCGCTGTTTCTCTGCCCAGTGTGCAGCGCAGCTCCGGTGTAAAGGGACGGGAGCAGAGATGCACCAGATATACCTCACCCAGGGAAGTTTCCACATAGCTGCCGTGGCCAGCCTTTTGCAGCACCACATCCGGGTTGTAATACTTGGGCTTGAGGTGATCCGGGTCATGGCGCTCGTTGGAGACCGCCGGATTGGATGTGACAATGGGATTCTTCGGGTCACCCACATAGGGACCCCACACATTTTCAGAACGTCCCATGGTCACACAGTGGTTATAACCGGTTCCGCCCTCGGCGCACATGATATAGTAGTAACCGTTGCGCTTGGTCAGATGCGGTGCCTCGATGCAGCCTCTGTCCGTACCGCCTTTCCAGATGCGTTTCGGATAGCCGATGATCTCTTTCTTCTCCGGGTCATATTCCACCATGCAGATTGCGCCGGGCTTTTCATAGCCGGCACGGGTTTCCCAGTCCAGGGAAACGATGTACTTTCTGCCGTCATCATCGTGGAGAATGGAGGCATCAAAACCGGAGGAATGCAGATATACCGGCTCGCTCCACGGACCTTTGATGTCCTTGGCAGTGATAAGGAAGTTGTCCACGTCAAAGTATCTGGCATTCATGGAGTTCATCACGCCATAGACTACATAGAACTGGTCTTCCTTTTCGCAGTAGGTCATACACGGCGCCCAGATGCCTTTGGCAGAGGGCAGCTTTTTCAAGTCAACCTTTTCGTCATCGGTCAGCACATGGGTGTACAGTTCCCAGTTCTTCATATCCTTGGAATGGTAGATGGGAATGCCGGGAAACCATTCAAAAGTGGAAACTGCCATGTAATAATCATCGCCCTTGCGGCAGATGCACGGATCCGGATTAAAACCCGGGAGAATCGGATTTTTAAGCATTTTCATTTCCTCCTTCGTTTGCGAGTTCCTTTACGATGCCGTCATATTCCTTGTCCAGCTTGTAGAACAGCATAACAACAACCTGTGCGACACAGAGGATTGCCGGGATCCAGATAAAGGTGATCTCAGAGCCTGCGCTTGCGCCTGCTGCGCCGATGACCCAGCCCAGGATAGCAGAACCCAGACCGTTTCCTACCTTAAAGCCAAAGCTGGATGCAGAGTTGATGAGACCTTCAGTACGATAGCCGGTTTTCCATTCGCCGTACTCGATGGTGTCGGATACGATAGCGAACATACAGGAAGAGATGCCGGCGTTGCCGATGCCCTTGAGGACGCAGGCGGTGATGATGCCAGCCATATTTGTGCCGACAAAGCCGAACATTGCAAAGCCGATGCCATAAACGACTGCGCCGATAATCAGCATATTCCGCTTGCCGATCTTCTTGATGAGGAATGCGGTGAAGAACATAACGCCGATCTGCACCAGGTTTGCAACCAGATTCATGGTGCCGACCATATTCTCATTGTGGAGAATGTTCTTTGCGTAGTAAACGGCTGCACCGCCGTTCAGCGAGTAGTTGATGAAGATGAATACCAGAGTCACGGTAATCATGATCCAGTACTTGTTCTTGAACAGCAGGCCAATGCCTTTCAGGAACGGCACTTTCTCCTGCTTGGTCTCCTTTGCCGGTGCAACACGTTCTTTTGTTCCGGTAAAGGTAATCATAAATACGATCACTGCCAGGATGCCGAACACAGCGAATGTCTTTGTCCATGCGGAGAGGTTATCGCCGAAGAACTGTACCAGCGGCAGGGTCAGATTGGTGATGAGCAGTGTGCCGGTAGTTGCCAGGATCATACGGAAGATGCTGAGGACAGAACGCTCGTACTGGTTCTGTGTAATCAGTGCATTCAGTGTGGCATAAGGCACATTGATCGCCGTGTAGACCACAGAGGACACCAGGTTATACGTAATAAAGATGTACACCAGTTTTGAGGTCTCCCCCAGTCCGGACGGCACGGAGAACAGCAGGATTCCGGCAAGGGCAAAGGGAATTGCCATGCGCAGAATCCACGGACGGCACTTGCCGAACCGGGACTTGGTTCTGTCTACGATAACGCCCATGATAAGGTCGGTGACGCCGTCGAACACTCTCGACAGCAGCATGATGGTACCGATGGTAGCGGCACTGACGTGAACATAATCGGTATAATAAAAGAGCAGGAATGCGGACATTGCGGAGTAGATGATGTTACAGCCCAGATCTCCGCAGCCATAGGAAAAACGTTCCCAAAAGCTGATTTTTGTTTTTGAAGCGGAAGCCATGGTAGGTTTCCTCCTTTCGTGTTTTTGTTGTCTCTATTATAACCGATATCCCGACAACTGAAAAGGCGGTATTCAGACAACAAAATAGGGCAAATCCGACATTTATGCAGATTTGCCCATAGATATCCTATTTTAGACATCGCTGTATCAAGCCAACTCAAACCCCTGTTCCGTGCTGTTTTATTTCCGAAACTCCCGGCGTTTTTCCTTTGGCGTACAGTGATAGCGCTCCTTGAACAGCTGCATGGCGTACTTATAATTGGTGCAGCCGTGATCTTCAAAAATCGTTCCGATACTGTGATCCGTTTCCTGCAGATCCCGGACAACCTTGTGCAGGCGTATCTCATACAGGTACTGCATCACCGTCAGCCCCAGCTGTTTCTTGAAAAGCTTGGACAGATAGTCGGGATTGTAGCCGAAATGCGCTGCAATATCCTCCATCACGATCTTTTCGCTGTGGTGATCCTCGATATACCGCATGATGTTCTTGACCTTGTTGATGGAACGATTCCGCTTATTGACTGCCTTGTCCGTCAGCCGGATGGAATAGGAATGCACCAGCGTATACAACAGATCATAGAGCAGGCTGTTGAACTTGAGCAGATACGCATCCGGACGCACATCATAGACGATGTACATATCTGTGAAAATTTTCTTGATGCGTTCCAGCCGTGTGACATCCACCGGATGTTCGGGGTGCATATCCACGTGAAATTCCAGCAGGTCATATGCCGGAATATACTTTTCCAGCACAGCGCTGGGGATCAGCAGCACCAGCGCCTTGTTTTTCTGCGCCGTCACCGAATGGATCACTCTGGGGTTGACGATGGAAAATTCTCCGGGGTGCAGCGTCTGGCGCACGTTGTTTTCAAACTGTGTCACCATGCTCCCCTCGATCATGTACACCAGTTCCAGGCTGTTGTGCCAGTGCGGCGCAACATAGCTGCCGCTGTCCTCGGACAGATAAAACCGCACATCAATATCGGGGTTGCTGGACACGATCTCATGCCGAATGCTGTTATTTTCCATACTGCACCTCATTTCTTTCCGGGTATCTCTTTCCATTTGATTATAGCATATTATCTGCGCTTTTGCAATGACAGCAGAAAAAAAGTATTTTCCACAAAATTCAAATTATAGAAAAGTCCCCCTTGAAAAGGGGGATGTCAGCTTAAGCTGACAGGGGGATCATCACAATCTATACTCACTTATGGAATATCCACACAAGGCACGCCTTTTCAAATAAAATAACGATAACATTTGTTTTGCAAGGGGTAATCCTCTGTCAAACTTGCATTTCTCGCCCCAATATGTTAAACGATTGATATCCCCTTTTCAGAGAAAGTTCAGTCTCTGAAAAAACACTTTCCAGGAGATCAAGACGTATGAGACTATTTTCCAATCTCTTTAAGTCAAAGGTCGGCGCTGAAAGCAAGCAGTCTGACCTTTGAAACAAAAACAGCCCCGGCAGTACCGCTTTTCCACGGTATGCCGGGGCTGTTGTCATTTCCGGAAACGATCAGTATTTCCAGCTGTTTGTCTTGACCTGGGTGTCGATCATGTGCTTGTAAATGCCGTTTTCCGCACGCAGCGCATCCGGGCTGCCCATTTCCGCAACCTTTCCGTCCTTCAGCACAACGATCTTGTCTACGCCGTCAACGGTGCGCATTCTGTGTGCAATGATGAGAACGGTCTTGTTCCGGATCAGCTTGGAGATGGACTCCTGTATCAAGGACTCGTTGTCCACATCCAGCGATGCCGTCGCCTCATCCATCAAAATGATCGGTGCATCTTTCAGAAACGCTCTGGCGATGGAGATACGCTGTCTTTCGCCGCCGGAAAGCTCAGAGCCGTTTTCACCGATCATGCTGTTCCACTTGTCCGGCATACGCTCTACAAAGTCCTCACAGTGCGCCAGCTTGGCAGCCGCCATGACCTCTTCGTCTGTTGCATCCTTTCTGCCGATCCGGATGTTTTCCAGAACGGTGTTGTTGAACAGCGTGACATCCTGGAACACGATGGCATACATGGAGAGCAGTTTCTCCGGGTCGATCCGGGAAACGTCCATGCCGCCGACTGTGATCTTTCCCTTGTCGTTGTCCCAGAAACGAGCCGCCAGTCTGGAAACCGTAGTCTTTCCGCCGCCGGACGGACCGATCAGTGCCGTTACCTCGCCCTGCTTTGCCGTAAAGCTGACATCCGAAAGCACCTGCTCTCCGCTCTTGTAGGAGAACGCCACGTGATCGAAACAAATGTCATATCCCTGGTTGGTCAGAACGTCGCTGCCGGTCTGTTCCTCGTGGGACAAAATCTCATCCATCCGCTTACAGTTCACGTCTGCACTGATGATTGCAGAAAGGTTTTGCAGGGAGATCTGCAGCGGTTCATACATCCGGGTCACCACCAGCAGGAACATAAAGAATGTGAGAACATTGATCTCGCCGCTTACCAGAAGCATACTGCCTACAACTGCCACAGTTCCCATGCCCAGTTTCAGGATCATCTGTGCTGAGCAGACAAAAGCCGCATTGGTGAATTCCAGAACGGCGGCGTACTTTTCCACTGCCTTTATCTTCTTGGTCAGCCCTTTCATGTACGAGTCGGTCATGTTGTACGAGCGCAGATCACGCACAGTCTCCAGTCCTTCCTGGATACCGTCCAGGCAGTTCACCTTGTAGACCGATGCCTTTTCCAGCATATTTTTCAGAAACTTCTTGGAACAAAGCACGATTAAAAATGCCACCGGCATGACCCAAATCGCCGCCAGTGCCATCTTCCACTGGAAGAAGAACAGGGAAATCACAATGATCGTGGTGGAGATCATAGCGCCGATCAGTTCCGGAATCCAGTGAGAAGACGCTGTCTCCAGCAGAGCGCAGTCTGCCATAATGGTATTGGTCAGATCGGCAAGGTCTTTCTTGCCAAAGAAGGAAAGCGGAATCTTCCGCAGCTTTTCCGCAAGGGTTCTTCGCCGCACGCCGCTCTCCACATAGGTGGAAAAGAACGTGGAACGATACTGAAAAATCGTTGTCAGAGCGATCAAAAGCAGGATGACCACGATTGCCGCAATGAAAAACGGCAGCTTTTCTCTTGGCACTTCTCCATCCAGCAGATAGGACGCCAGAAAGTACAGTAGTCCCACCGGCATCATCAGCACCAGATTTGCAAGTGCAACGGCAAAAATTGCTCTGATCATATCCTTTGCGCCCTTGTCCGAAAGCGCATATTTATGCTTTAATTTTTCAATCATTGCGCAGCACCTGTCTTTCCGACCTGCCAGTTGACAGATCTGTTGTATTCATTCCACATATGCGTATACACGCCGTTTGCGGCAAGCAGTTCTTCATGTGTTCCGCTCTCCGCAATTTTGCCGTCTGCCAGCACATAAATGCAGTCTGCATTGGTGATGGTCGAAAGCCGATGGGCGATCATGATGACGGTCTTGTCTTTGGAAAGCTTTTCGAACGCCTGCTGTACCAGCATCTCATTATCCGGGTCTGCAAAAGCCGTTGCCTCATCCAGAATCAGCACCGGCGCATTCTTCAGAAAGGCTCTTGCGATGGAAAGCCGCTGTGCCTCACCGCCGGAGACATAGACGCCCTTTGCCCCGATCTGGGTATTGACCCCATCCGGGAACTTCTCGATGATATCCATGCACTGTGCATCCCGCAGCGCCTGCATTACCTCTGCATCGCTGGCATCCGGTCTGCCCATTCTGACATTTTCCAGAATGCTCATCTTGAGCAGCTTGCTGTCCTGGAATACATAAGAGACCTGGTTCATCAGTTCCTTTCCGTCAATCTCCTTTACATCAGTGCCGCCGATGCGGATAGAACCGCTTTTCACATCCCAGAACCGTGCAGCCAGTGAGGCGAGGGTAGTCTTTCCGCCGCCGGACGGCCCCACAAGGGCAATGTGCTGTCCTGCCGGAATCTCCAGGGTAATGCCGTCGATCGCATTCCGCTCAGAACCGTCATAGGCAAATACCACATTTTCCATGGAAACGCTGGCGTTCGCCGGGCTTTTCGGCTTTTCTGCCTCTGCCAGCGGAGAAAGATCCAGGATGCTGTCCATACGATTCAGCGCATCCGTTACGATCATATTGGACTCCCCGGCATAGGCAATCTTCATCAGCGTTACGGTCAGAATCGAACTGATCAGAATATAGAACAGCAGATTCAGAATAAACGTATCGGTCACGCCGTGTCCGGTGAACAGGTATGCCGAAAGAATCAGAACGGCAAACACAGCGTTTACCGCAGTGGTGAATCCGACCATGGGCATCATCATGCTCTTGGTATAGGAAACCGTCCACTTTTCATACTCGTCAATAGCCTTTTTGAACCGACGGAACGAAAAGATGGTCTGCCCGAAAGTCTTGACCACCGGAATGCCACGCACATACTCGACAGCCTCGGACGACATGGATTCCAGTGCATTCTGGTATTCCTTCATGTCTGCCGCCAGCTTTGGCCCCATCATCGCCGAACCCATCAGCACAAAAGCGATCGCCGCCGGAATCAGACACATAAGCCCCAGCCGCCAGTCAAACACTGCCATTACCGCAAGCAGCGCAATGGGCGTTGCGATGGAAACCGCCTTGTCCGGGAGGTTGTGCGCCAGATACGTTTCCGTGGCTGCGCTGGAATCCGAAACAATTTTCCGGATCTTACCCGTTCCCTCGCTTTCCACGTATCCCAGCGGCAGCTTCATAATGTGTTCCATCATGGCAATCCGCATATTCGCCTGCACCCGGAACGCCGCCAGATGGGAACACATCAGCGCCGCAATGTAAAACAGCATGGAAAGCAGAGCGCCTCCTACTGCATACCAGCCGTATGTTTTGATATGTACCGCCTGGCTGAAATCCGGCCGGACTTCCAGCACCTCTTTGATGATGCGCCAGATCTCATAAAACGGGATCAGAGCGATCACTGCACTCACTACCGCAAGAGCCAATGAAAGGTATGTCAGATACTTTCGCTTTCCGGCGTACCCCATCAGTCTCTGAAACGAACTTTTTCCCTTTTGTTTCAATGTGATTCCTCCTTTAGAATTATATAGTTAGATTTCACTAACCTATATGCAAATTTTAGAACTTGCTCTCATAAAATGATTTTGCTGAAAAAACATACAACTTCATTTTTATGCGAACAAGTTCCTGTAACCGCAGTTCCACAAAAACAAGCACAGGTTACGTAAGACCAAGCACCGCTTTCCAGCCGGCATAGCTGTACTTGCGGATATCATCCATAAAAAGCTTTGCCTTTTCGAAGTCCATATTGTGGGACACGAGTTCATAGACATACTGCCAGCCTGTCCGGCAGATCACATGGATGAAGAAGTCATCCACCTTTTCCCCTGCCGAAAACTGCACGGCAAACTTCTTGTAATAGCTTTCTTCGATCCCTGCCAGCCTGTCGAAATAGGTCTCGTATTCCGTCCCGGCAGAACAGCAGAAAATGAGCCGGAATGCGTTGAAATTCTTGTAAATATACACCAGGACATCGTCTGTTCCCCGGTTCCCGCAGGCAATGGCATCGGTGACTTCCGAAACATCTGACGCTGCCTGCACAGAATCCATATAGATCTGCATCAAGCCATCTGCCGCCGGCTTGACAAGCGTTTCAAACAGTCCTGCTTTGTCACCGAACCGGGTATAGATGGAATTGGTGCTGACGCCGCTTTCCGCAGAGATTCTCCGGAGGCTGGCATCGTGAAATCCGTGCGCCAGAAATTCCTGTTCTGCACTTTTCAGAAGTGCCTCTGTAACGCCGGCTGATTCTTTTCTCATTTCGCACTTCCTTTCTATAACACTGTTATTATAACACTGTTATTCTAACTTGTCAAGAGAAAATTTGATACTTTCCAAAACTTTTTTCAGCGGAATCCTGTATCTGCCAAAATCGCATGAAATTCCGTCGGTTTCGTTGACTTTTCCGTACAAAACATGGTATAATGAGCAAAAGACAACGGAAGGATGAACCATATGAAGAAAACACTTGCTGCTCTGCTGTCGTGCCTGTTCCTGGCGGCAGCGCTGCCCCAGCCGTCACTGTACGCCGCAGAAACAGACGCTCCAGAGGATTCCCGCATCACCGGAGATGTCAACGGAGACGGAAAACGAAACGCCGCAGATATTGTGCTGATGCAGCAGTGGCTGCTGCAGGTTCCGGATACCACACTTGCTGACTGGCAGGCAGGCGACTGCAATGCAGACGGCAGACTGGATGGTCTTGACCTTTGCCGGATGCGGCAGCTGCTGACCGCACCAGCACTGCAGAATCCGCTGGAACAGCTGGTGGGAATGTCCTATGCAGATGCAGTGAAAAACGGCTATATCTCCAGATCAGAATACAACTATCAGATCTCGGGTAATCTAAAGAGTACCATTGAAACCCAAATGGAACGTCCCCTGGACTACTCCATTGACCGGTTTTATCTGGTAAGCAATGAAACGCTGGGGCTGACCGGTGACACAAAATACCTGTACAATTCCAGCACGGCGGATGTTTATCCCATCACAGAAGAGACAAGCATGAACTGCGCCACCTGGTATTGGAAAGGCAAAAAGGCGGCGCTCTACGGCATTGATGACGACGCCGACACGCAGAGCAAGTTCCTGGATGCCATGGAGTTCTACGGTGTCACCGAGATCTACTACTCCATCGGTGCAAACAAGCTGGTAAACAGCGTGAATATGGTGGAAACCTTTGTCAGGAACGCCTACGCCAGAAACATGAAGGTCTATCTGCTGACCGGTGAAAAGACCTGGCTGTATGAGGACAGCTATCAGACCGCCATCTATCGGGTATTCGACCGGGTGGCAGAGTATAACAGCATGGTGGAGTATGATGCCCGGCTGGCTGGCGTATCCTACGATGTGGAGGTCTGGACAAATTCCGAATATAACTGGAAAAACAATGACGCCGCACGGTATCAGCAGGTAAAGTTCATCGAAACTGCACAGCAGTACGCCGAATCGAAGGACTTGTCCGTCTCCTACTGCCTGCCGTTCTGGATCGTCCGCTATGACTACACAGATGATGCCGGCGAAACACATAACGTATACGACTCTATCACCCAGATTGCCAACGAGACCATTCTCATGGCATACCGTGACAGTGCTGCTGCCGTGGAAAAGCTGGTGGCAGAGGTACAGACCGGTGCATCCCGGTCTGTCTACGACTACAACGAGAAAAACGACTGCAACCTGGAAATCGCAGTGCAGGCGGACGAGAACAGCGAGGGCGACCATGTCACTTTCTATGAAGAGGAAAAGGAACATCCCGGCTATCTCAATACAGAAATTGCAAAAATCAAGTCCGACCTGGAGACACATCGTTTCCACACCACATTCGCCATTCACCAGGCGATTCCGCTGTATGAGTACTACCTTTCTCTGGAATCATAAATGCCTGCTCTGTCTCTGACAAAAAGGAGGATTTCTCATGCCCAACCGCTGCAAATGGTGCAATCCAAACAACCCGAAGTACATCGCCTATCACGACAGGGAATGGGGTGTTCTGCGGACAGACGACGCCTATCTGTTTGAGATGCTGCTCCTGGAATCATTCCAGGCAGGGCTTTCCTGGGAGTGTATCCTAAACAAACGGGAAAATTTCCGAAAGGCGTTCGATGATTTCCAGGCAGAAAAAATCGCCGCCTATACAGCGGAAAAGTGCAGTGCTTTGGCTGCGGACAAGGGCATTGTGCGAAACAGGCGCAAGATCCAGGCAAGCGTCCGGAATGCGGCGATCTTCCTTGCCATTTCCGCCGAATTCGGCAGCTTTTATAACTATCTGTGCCAGTTCACACAGGGCAGGATCTTTTACGAAACCGGAAAAGCCACAAGTCCCCTGTCCGATGCCATTTCCACCGACCTGCAAAAGCGTGGCATGAAATTTGTCGGCAGTACCATCATCTATGCGTATTTACAGGCGGTTGGCATCCTGTATTCCCACGATGCAGGCTGCGATCTGTACAGGCATTCTTAAAATGCAAAAAAGCATACAGTATCCGTTCCCGGAAATACTGTATGCTTTTTCATTTTCCAAAAATTATCCGGCAATGCCACGAATCGCAGACACCGTCTGCTGATACCGGGTTTTCACTGCCTGGAAAGCGTCTGCGTAGTCCACCGAAAGGTCTCGCCCACGCAGTTCCTCGGTCAGTTCCGAGCTTGCCTGCCGCAGCGGTTCAAATCCCAGATTGAGGCAAATGCCTTTCAGCGTGTGCGCCATGCGAAACGCCTCTTCGGCATCGTGCGCATCCAGCGCATCGCAAAGACCGGAAAACGTCTTATCCTCCAAAAAGCGCAGGGCGAACTTCGTCACGATCCGTTCGCTGCCCAGCCGCTGTAACACAGGCGCATAATCTGCACCCATCTTTGTATAACATTCCTGTATTGTCATATGATCTCATTCCCTCGATTTCACAACGCAGCGTATTCATAGGCGTTCTTGCTCTGTTCCACCAGTTCCCGTTTCAGCGTGTCCTGTATCTCCAGAAGGCACTCCAGCAGAACCGGGTTAAACGCACCGCATTCCCCGTTCAGAATCATCTGAATGGCTCTCTCATGGGAAAACGCCTTTTTATATACCCGTTCGCTCACCAGTGCATCATATACGTCTGCCAGCGAAACCACCTGTGCCGAAATGGGGATCTCATCGCCCACAAGCCCGTCCGGGTATCCCTTTCCGTCGAATCGTTCGTGATGCCACCGGCATATGTCATGCGCCACACGAACCAGCGGCTCGCTCTGGTAGATCGCCAGGCTCTCCAGCATATTGGCGCCAATTACTGTGTGGGTTTTCATGATCTCAAACTCTTCCTTGGTCAGCCGTCCCGGCTTGTTCAGAATCTTCTCGTCAATGCCGATCTTGCCGATATCATGCAGCGCAGCCGCCAGCGGAATCAGCATCTGATCTGCACTTGTGATCTCATACTTTGTGTCTTTCCGTTCCAGCTGATCCAGCAGCAGTTCTGCAAGGCGCTTGATGTGGATGACATGGCTGCCGCTTTCTCCGTTCCGGAACTCTACGATCTGGCTGAGAATGCTGACCATCATGCTGTTGTTTTTGTCTTTCTCCCGTACCTGTTCGCTTATCATGGAGATCAAACGCCGCTGTTTGGCGTAGAGCTTGATGGTGTTGAACACACGGCGGTAGACAACTCTCGCATCAAACGGACGGCTGATATAGTCTGAAACGCCCATTTCATAAGCTTTTTTCACAGAGGAGGAAGAATCCTCGCTGGAGATCATAATGACCGGAATATCGTCGATCCAATGATTTTCTGCCATATGATGCAGCAGTTCAAAGCCGTCCATCACAGGCATGATGATATCCAGCAGCACCAGGGAAATGCTTGTCCCCTGCCGTTCCAGCAGATGCAGCGCCTCTTCGCCGTTGACCGCCTCGTGAATGATATACGAGTCTCCCAGCATTTCTGCCAGAATCGCACGGTTCATCTCCGAATCGTCCACGATCAGAATTTCCTGCTTGCTTTCCTTGTCCGCAACAGAATCTGCCTCAGAGATAATCACTGCATTTTTCTTGTTCTTCGCCTGGTACATCAAAACATCCGCACGGTGCATTGCCTCATCCAGCAGGGTATTTTCGCAGTACACGCCGCCGATGCTGACCGAAAGGTGGATACCGGAATACCCCGGAACCGGAGCGTTGTGAATCTTATGGCGAATGTGGTGCAGCTTTCGGTAAAACTCCTGCTCATCCGCATTTGCCGACAGCAGTACAAACTCATCGCCGCCGTAGCGGATCAGCACATCATTGCTGTCAGAGCTTTCCCGTATCACCTTGACCACCGTTTCCAGCACCATATCCCCGGCATCGTGACCGCAGGTGTCGTTGTACACCTTAAAGTCATCCAGATCGATCATGGCAGCGCCGCCGGTAAACTTCTTCTGTTTGGATCTGTCTTCCAGATACCGCCGGTTATACGCTCCGGTCAGTGCATCCCGGTACAGTTCCACATGATACTGCGACAGCTGCCGGATCAGCTTGTCCCGTTCACTTGCACCGATCAGCGAATCGCTGTCCAGTTTCCGGATCAGTTCCATCACACAGGGCTTTCCGTCCACTTCAACATAACGGGAAAAGACCTGGTAGATATCTGTCCCCAGAAATTCCAGTTTCGTGTGCTGCTGTCTGTCCTGTAATGTCTGCATGGAGATACAGTTTTCACACGGCTGTCCCTTGCCCCAATAATCGTAGCATTCGCAAAAAGACGCATCTTCTGTGCTTTCCCGGATGCCTTCCAGATCTTCGCCCTTCAAAAGGCGCACCACGGTAAACACATTCCGGAAAAAGCGCATCTGCTCTTTTGCCTGCTGTGAAGTCAGCTGATAGTCGGACTGTGTCTCATGGTCTGTGCTGAATGTTTCTAAGATTTCCACTGCTGTATCTTCCTTTCAGATCGGATGGAAAAGGCAAACCGCAAAGAAGTGCCGCTGCGAACCCCGTTTCATTTCTTCACATACCCTAAATCATAGGCAATACCGTGCAAATCCGACAGGCGGACTTGGTTCGGTTCTGCCTATAGTATACCATAATTTATCATCATTTGTCAATCATTGTTTTCTTCTGTCATCAATATCCCTGCACGCCGGATCTGAAACCGTTCCCGGCGAGTGAGCGTCTTTCGCTTTGGATCAGATATCTTTTTCAGAAACGATGTCAGCACACGGACTTCATAGGGCTGAAGCGCCGTTTCCCCGTAGATGTACTTTTCCATCAACTGGTTGACACGCTCGTATTCTCCGTCACGCAGTTCCGGGATTTTTTCTTTCATCCGCTGTTCCGCCGTTTCCGCCTGCCAGCCGATGTGCATTTCCACGCCCATGCAATGCAGCATTTTTGGGATCATCATGCAGAGAATATCCTGTTTTTTTCGTTCATCAGCTTTCCGGTACCGGTTCTGAGAACGAACCTGCGTTACCGTAATGCGCACTTCCAGGACAGCAGTTCCCACAGCCGCCAGAATTAGCAGCAGCGCAGCGATTCCCAACAGCAGCACCGCCGCATTTTCCACCGTATCCAGGACACTTCCTCCGGAAGTATCCCGTTTGCTCTTGTTCTGCACATTGCCGGTCTGTGTCTCGCTGTCATCGGCGATCTTCACCTTTTCCACGTTCTGCGGCTGCTGTACCATCTGCATCAGGGTATAGACATCGTGATAATACCCCGGTGTCGCATCAATGGGAATCCAGCCCATGCCGTCCATGTAGACTTCTGCCCAAGCGTGGGCATCCTTTGCCGTGAGCTGTGCGCTGACCTTGTCCCGCACCAGCGTACCATTAACGTAGTAGCCCTCGGCATACCGTGCCGGAATGCCAAACGAACGATACGCCAGAACTGCCGCCGTTGCATAAAAGGCAGAGTTTCCCGTTCCGCCGTTCAGAAACTTTTCCAGCGGCTCTTCGGAATCGGTTCGCCCCGGCTCCATCTGGTAGGACGAGGTGTTTTCCAGAACGTCATGGATGTGCTGGGTCACCTGGTAGACGGTGTTATCCGTCTCCGTATAGGATGGATCATGAAACTTTTCCTGTATCACAGAGCGCAGTTCTTCCGGGATATCCAGGTAATTCTGGTACACGAAACTGCGGTAGATCGCCTCGCAGTCCAGATACGCCTTTTCTGCCTTTGTCTCCGGGTGCATTGCCCAGTCGTCCACATAGAGCAGTTCTCCCGGATAGTCGTTGGCGTATTCCGTGAAATCATACTGCTTTGTGCCGAACAGCCCGGCAGACTGCACCGCCGCATCCCGGTGGACTCTGGTGGAACAGTCCGGCTGGCCTGCCGAATAGGGCAGGTAGACATACCGCCGGTCTGCGCCGTTGTTTTCGACGGAGACACGGTTTTTCGGGAACTGTTCCCCGCCGGCAGTGCCGTATTTGCAGTACTGCTGAGACGGTGAAAACTGATGTTCCGCAAACCAGGACTCGATGCCGTCATTTTCTCCCCGGAAGTCCGAACGGTTCAGTTCCTGCCATTTGCCGTTGTCGTAGTCTGCACCCACAAATCCACGCAGGTACAGATCTTTCGACTGGGTCTGGCGCACCATGAGCCGATCTTTATCACCCCGGTTCATCCGGTACGCCTTGGACAGATCTCCTTTCGGCAGTGTGTCCTCGCCGTAACGCACCCGTGTGATCGCTGCACGGACATTCTCACGCAGCACATTCACCGTGTGGAATTCCCGGCTGCCGGACACCACTGCCGCACTCAGAATCACCGCAGACGCTGTGACGAACCATCCCACCTTTTTCCAGCTGAAAGAACGCTCACAGTGACAGATGCGCTGTAAGAGCCAGCCGGTCAGATACAGCCCCACGCCGATGCCGGAAAAGCATTGCAGGAGCAATGCCGGCAGCGTCAGAACCAGCAGAACGAAAAAGCTGACAGTTGGTTTGTTGATCTGCACCAGGAGATATCCCCAGGCGGCGATCAGCAGAATGGTAAAGATCAGAGAGAAAACGCCGGCTGTGCCTGTGCCGCCCAAAAGCGAGACTGCATCATGGCTCACCGTGTTCCATCTGGAGATCACGCTGTTGAGAAAAAGGATCGCTCCGTTTTTGCAGTCCGAAAAACCGATCAGCAGCACCAGCAGTGCCAGCCCGTTCGGAACCAGCAGCGCCGTTTTGCGAAACGGTTTCCAGAGGGACAGCGAGCGGCACAAAACCGCCGCAGCTGCACACAGCAGTACCCAGAAAAGCGGCACCTCTGCCGTTCCGTAGCGCAGGAATGACACACAGAACCCGGCAGAAAACAGTCCGGCGCAAATACACTCCAAAATCATATTGTACACAGGAGGCTGCTCCGTAAAAACTGGCATGGTCTCCGGTTTCTTTTTTGGTTTTCGATGCAGCTGCATCTGGATACACCTCCTCAGCACAATGTCCGGAAATGGATTCTTATAGTATAATGCGGAAACTCCGGTTTTTCCGCAGATATGTCACCGGTACTTCGACCAGCACTTTCGCCCTTGCCGGCTGTGTCACAACAGGTACGCCATCCTTGTCCGTGACCACTACGGCATCCAGGTTCACATCCGCCGGGATCAGCGCCAGTTCCTTGGGAAAGCTGTGTATGGTAAAGTACACCATGCTCTCATAGTTCTGCTGGATCTGCCCTGCCAGGAAAAACTGACAGGCGATGCCGCTGTTCTCCGCCAGCGGATAGGACAGCAGCGTGTAGAGGAACTCTGCGGCATCTGCCTCCGCTGCAATGGGTGCGGAAATAATGCGGCTCTGAAAGACAAACGCCGCCATATGCGGAATTCCGGCACGCACCAGCGCACGGCTCAGACTTTCCACTGCGCCGATGGATGTGGAAAGCAATGTCTTGTCCACATCCTCGCCGTTTGCCTTCAGCGCAATGTCATACAGCACGATGGTGTCATACCGGGTGGAATCGCTGTATTCCCGCACGATCAGCCGATCCATCTTGCTGGTCAGTTTCCAGTGGATGGCTTTCAGCTCATCGCCCTCCTGATACTCCCGCAGTTCGAACACCTCTGCGGTATCGTTTCCCTTTTGGTAGACCCGGAACGAGCCGACTTCCGGCTTTGCCCGGGATGCCTGGTCGGTCATGATGGTGATGTCATTCTGTTCCGGCATCACCTTGACACGGCAGAACAACTCGCAGGGTACTGCGGCGGCACAGAACCCAAAGACGTCCAGGCACTGCACACCAGATGCCCGGATAAACCATTCGCCGCACATATCCGGCGTAAACTCCACATGAGAGCTTTTCCGGGAAGAAAGACCGATCCGCAGCCAGCGTTCCTCCTGTGTGTGAAACAACAGGTTCTGCATCTCCAGGGTCATTTCCACTGCAGACACCGAAAACAGCGGACGCTTTGCCTTATAGGTGATATCCAGCGCAAGCGGCGCATTGACATTGCTTGTCACCGGTGCTTGTAACGAAAGGGTCATTGCAGCAATATCCATCCGGAGCAGAACGAGTGCCAGAAGCGGCAGGGCGATCTCCAGGAACAGCACTGCCAACAGAATCGGTTTCGGGAAGAAAAACAGCAGCACCAACACGACTGCGATGGACAAAAAGTAGCTCACCTTGTGCCGGATCATGACAGCTTTCCTCCGATGGTCACCGGCGGTTTCACCTTTTCCAGGATTCCCTGCAAAATCTGCACCTTGTTCACGCCCTCGATCAGTGCCTGGGGACGCAGAACAAGACGATGGACGCAGACATCCAGATACACGCTCTGCACATCCTCCGGAACCACATAGTTCCGCTGTTCTACCAGAGCGTTTGCCTTTGCCATGCGGATGAGTGCGATTACGCCTCTGGGGCTGATGCCCAGTTCCACAAAGGGATGCACCCGGGTCTCCTCGCACAGACGGATGGCATAGCGCATGATATCCTCTGTCACCTTGATGGCGGAGAGATAGTCCTGCACCTGCATCAGACTCTTGGCATCGCAGACCGGCTTGATCTCATGGAGCGGATTGGTATAGCGTCTGGCGTTCAAAATCTTGATCTGATCCTCGCAGGACGGATAGCCGATGGAAAGCTGTATCATAAAACGATCCAGCTGGGATTCCGGCAGCGGATGCGTACCGGATGCGCCCAGAGGATTCTGCGTTGCGATGCAGATAAACGGACTGGGCAGCGGATGGGTCACGCCGTCTACGGTCACGTTCTTCTCTTCCATGGACTCCAAAAGCGCCGACTGGGTTTTCGGTGAAGTACGGTTGATCTCATCTGCCAGCAGCAGATGGCACATTACCGCACCGCTGTGATACTCGAACTGATTGTTCACCCGGTTGAACATGGAAAAACCGGTAATGTCTGACGGCGTGGTATCTGTGGTAAACTGGATACGCTTAAAGTCCAGCCCCAGCGCATTGGCAAACGCCAGCACCAGCGTAGTCTTTCCCACGCCCGGACAATCCTCCAGCAGAATATGACCGCCGGCATAAATGGTCATCAAAACTTTCCGGATGATCTCATCCTTTCCCATAAATGCATTTTTGACCTCTGTAATAATATGTTCTGACTGTTCGATCACCATTGCCGCATATCCTCCTCTGCCTGTTTTAGTTTTTCCAGGACTTCCTCCCGGTCCGGTTCCGGTGCTGTTTCGCTGCACCCCAGCAGATCCCAAAGCGTCTGCCACTTGGGCAGGAATGTATCTGTGATCTCCTGTGCGATCTCCTCGATGGATGTACCGTCTCCGGCTGACTCTGCGTAATATTCGCTGCAAAGACTTTCCAGGTCGGAAAAACCTGCATAGGGATACTGCCACGCCGCCGCATAGGTTTCCCGGCAGCCGTCCGGCACAGCCAGCGGCACTGTGTTGACACTGCCGTCTGACTTGGACTGGAACACAAAATCACTGCCCTGTCCGTATCCGATCAGATTCGGCGGTGTTTCTCCGGCAAAGCGAATCTCTTCCAGCGCATCACAGCCGCCGAAAATATTGTAATAGACCTCGTTTGTGGTCTCCGGGAACGTAAAGCTGTGCAAAGCTGTTTCTGCAAATGCACCGTCATGAATGGATTCCACGCAGCTGTTTGCTCCAAAGGTCACCTCAGAAAGCGCTGTACACCCGGCAAACGCATTGGACGGAATGGAACGCAGTGTAGAACCAGTCTCAAAATGCACGGCAGTCAGATTGCTGCAATCCTGAAACGCATTGCTGCCCAGCAGTGAAAAGGCATCTGAAAATGTCAGTTCTCCGCTGATACCCGAATTTTGGAACGCCGCATCGTCCACAAACATGACTGACGCAAAGCTTTCAGGTGCAATGAAAAACGCATTCTGACACCGGGAGAATGCACCCGATGCAATTTCCACGGTGTTCGGTGCTAAGGTATATGTTCCGTTCAAGTTGCCGGAAACGGACAACAGGTAACTCTCTTCCCCGGAACTTCCGTAGACACCGGCAACACCGTCTGCGCCGGTCTCCATTCGGTACCGATAGGTAAATTCCGCAAAGCAGCCGGCGTATCCATAGGAATCATACGGGCGGTAGAAAAAGCTGTTGTTGCCGGGCGCATAGTTTCCCTCCATCACCGCAGATGCCGCATTGCAGGCAACGCAGTAGAGCATCATGCAGTTGTCGAATGCGCCGTCGCCGATGGTCAGTTCATCCTCAGACAAGGACACCACCGATTCCAAAGCACTGCACCCGGAAAAAGCGTTCTGCTGAATTTCTTTGGTCTCCTCCGGCAGTTCTGCGGTCATCAGCCCGGAACAATTCCGGAACGCACGGCTGCCGATGGTTTTGATGGAAACGCCCGGCAGACTCTCCGCACTGAAATGCACAGTATCCGGCGCAGCGGTCAGAAGTGTTGCACCGTCCTGTTCCTGGAAATAGACGTTGCCGTCCGTTTCACAAATGGCATACGCCTCAGCGGCGATGGGAATATCATAGGTATTCCACTGTTCCGTATCAAACTCCATGCTGAACGCCGGAATGTGCAGACCGCCGATATTCTCAGAAAAGCTGTCCGCCTGCGCAGCCGGAGCAGTCTCACCCTGGAAGTAGATCTGCGTGCCGTCCAGCCCGTTGAATGCACCGCTGTCCAGCGTTTGCAGGGATGCAGGCAGAATCAGCGCTTTCAAGTCTCTTCCCTCAAATGCGCCCTTCCGAATCTCGGTCACTCCCTCCGGCACGGCATAAGTACCGGCTACCTGTTCTGTCAGACCGTACAGCACAGTGCCGTTTTCTGTATTTAGCAAAATGGCGTCATCCTGGGTATAGAAATCCGTGGGATTCTTGTCGCTCTGGGGAACGAGCTGGTTTGTGCCAAGACGCATTGCCCACTTTTTCAGATAGTCGAAGTAGGCATCATCCGGCACATAGATTTTTGCATGATCCAGCCGGCGTAGTTCAATTTCCGGCGGCTCTGCGGACTGAAAAGTTAGGCTCTGAATCTGATTTTCTTCCGGAAAAGTCACCTTTTTCACCGTCTCCGGAACGGTGATCTCCGTTTTCGCATACGGCACTGCATACAGTTCCGTGCAGGCTTTGTTGTACAAAACGCCGTCCCGGGACGTGAGCGCCGGATTCTTTTCTGAGACATCGTAGGAATCCTTTACCTTCAGCGTGCTGGTGATTTCCAGAACGGATGCCGGAACGGAAACACGGTCTACGTCTGCCTCCAGGGCAACCTTTTGCAGCCCTGCCGGAATCTCCAGATCACGGCTGGAACCGGTATATCCGGTCAGTGTCTGAATGAAATAGTAGTGGTCATCCTCCGACCACATGGAACTGATCTCCGCCATAAACTCCTTCGGGAGTTCTGCCGTTCCCAAAGGATACAGGATATTCAAGCCTTTTTTCGTTGGGGTATAGCGGTAGTAGACGGGGTCGCCGCCGTTGTTCTCCGACCATCCCAGGAAGATCTGACGGATGGATTCTCCGAGTTTAGGGAACGAATGATCCGAATGATACATTTTCCCGTAGTAATTCAGCAGATCGACAGACTCGTTTTCTGCCGGATACTGGTCACTCTTGGGATTGATGAAATCCGCATGGTTATAATCCGAAAGCACCGTCTTATAGGGATACACTTCAAAGCTGACATCTTTTCTGACCCAGTCACTGTTGGCATTCAGCCGGAATGCAAACGATGCCGTGAAGTCTTTCTCTGCCTTTTTAGGGTAACCGGTAATTTTGAAATTGTCGTTCAGCGAGGTAATGCGGTAATATGTGCCGTTGTACTTCACGTGAACATTGCAGGCACACAACAGTTTCCAGGCGTCCAGTTCTTCCCCGTAATAGATCATATCCGCATCGAACGTCTCATTCAGCGGATTTACCATCAGCTCCGGCACTTTTGCGCTGTCGGCATTTTCCAGTCCCTCTTCCGGCATGGGACGTACCGGAATCAACAGGTTTTCATAAATATCGCTGGGCTGTTCCGGCGTTTTTTCCGTGTAATTGTTGTCATAGGACGGTGCGGCGGGCTGCTCCGGCTGTGTATCTGTTCCAGGCGTGTCCGTCTGACCGCCGCCGTTATTCTGGCTGCCGCCGGAATTGTTTCCGTTTCCGGAAGTTCCGCCTGCGTTGCCCTTTCCGTTCTGATCGCTTTTCCCGGCTGTACCGGAGTTTCCGGATGTTCCGCCGGAAATCACTGTACCGCTGCCGGATGCAGACGGAATGACTGCGACCGGACCGGATGCACTTCCGCTGCGGTCTCCCACCAGGTAGGACGTCACATTCTGTGACGCCTGCTGCGGAGAGACAGCGGCGCCGTCTCCACTGCCGCCGTCGGTATCCTGGGTAATCAGTGCCGGCACATTCAGATTCTGCGGCGTCTGGGATTCAAACAGAATGGCATTGTCACGCTGTTCTGAAGGCGTCTGCGCCTGGTCAGCATTGTCATCCTGTTCCAGCTGGCGGCTGTCCTCTGTGGTATCATCCTGCTTTTCACTGTTCATGTATTCATCGTCTGTTTGATCGTCGTCAAACGTGATCTGATTCCGGTTCCAAGCCGAGTTTCGGGTGTATTTTTCCGGATCAAAGGAATTCCCCGAATACCGCAGATAGGTAGCGATGCCGGAACCCGTAATTGTCAGCGAAACGATCACGGTCAGAATCCGTTTCTGCACTTTTTTCATTTTTCCCACCTCCACGGACTTTCTGTGCAAAGTCCGAAACACTTACCGCTTTTTCTGCCGGATGATTTCGCCGATCTCGGTTTTCATCTTCTGAAAATCCACCGGCTTTGCAAAATGTCCGTCCATGCCGTAAGAGCGGGACAGCCGCTTGTCTTCCACATAGGCATCTGCAGAAAGGGCAAAGATCAGAACCGTTTTTGCGTCCGCTCTGTCCAGGCGGCGGATATCGCTTGCCGCCTCTCTGCCGTTTCGCTCCGGCATCTGCACATCCATCAAAATCAAATCGTAGTGATTGACCGGGCTGTTTTCGAACATCTCCACGGCGATCTTTCCGTTTCCGGCAACATCGACGGATGCACCCTCCTCCTCCAGGATGTCCACGGCGATCTCCGCATTGATCTCGTTGTCTTCCGCCAGAAGAATCTGCTTCCCTGCAAAGGTATAGTCCGCACTTTCCTGTACCTCCTCCGGCATCTCTTCCACAGGAATCTGCCGGATCTGCTCCTCTGTTGCCAGCGGCAGGGACAGGAACACGTTAAAGTCCGAGCCGTTTCCGGGCATACTATTAATGACGATCGTTCCGCCCATGATGCGGACGATGTTATCCGTAATCGCCATGCCCAGACCGCTGCCGCCGTACTTCTTGGTGATATTGCGGCTCTCCTGCTCAAAGGGCAGGAAAATCTTTTCCAGAAACGCCGGCTCAATACCGATACCGGTGTCATGCACTTTAATCAGAAAGTCCATGCGTTCCTTTTCCTGGAGCATTTTCTGAAAGGTCACTGTGATCTCGCCTTTTGCAGTAAACTTGACCGCATTGGAAACCAGATTCGTCAGCACCTGGCAAAGGCGAATATCGTCTGCAATCACATAGTACGTGTCAAAATCCTGGAACGTCACGGAGAACCGGACGTTTTTCGCCTCCACAGTCTCCTGGAACATATTGCGCAGCTTGTTGGCAATACTGCGCAGATCCAGCGGCTTTTCTTCCAGTTCCAGCTTTCCTGCCTCGATGCGGGACAGATCCAGGATATCGTTGATGATCGACAGCAGATACTGAGACAAGTTTTCCGCCTCGCCCAGATATTCCAGCGCTTTCGGATTCTGGCTGCACTGTTTCTTCGTCAGAGAAAGCATTCCGATGATGCCGTTCATGGGTGTCCGAATCTCGTGGGACATCCGGGAGAGAAACTGCGACTTCGTAAAGCTCTCCTTCTCGATTTTCCGCATCTGCTCTTCCAAGGCAAAGCAGGCGTTTTTATAGGTTGTGATCTCATGGAACAAAAACAGGTCACGCCGGGCAGCCTTGTCCCGTATCACATTCAGACAAAACCAGCGTTCCTGCCCCGGCAGCTGAAAGTCATAGGAAAATGCCGCCGTGCCGTCCCACTTCCGGTACTGCTGAAACAGTTTCTGGTTTACGTCCAGCTGATTCAGCAGGGAAACATCTGCACACAGCGCCGCATAGGATGTGCCGAACAGCGTCTCGAAATTATCGGACGCACCCACCGGCAGCTGGTCGTCTGTCCGCAGTATCAAGACAGCCTCCTGCACATCGTGAAACGAAAACTGCGTCATGGGGAGTTCCGATTTTTTCTCTTTGCCGCATCCGCTTTTTCGCCGAAAGCCGCTGCAAACCAGCACCACTGCAAACAGGAGTTCTGCCAGCAGAATCAGAATGAGCCAGAAATGTTCCCCGATGGTTGTTAAAATATCCCGAATCATACCGCACCCATACCTCCATGACTTCCCGGCACCTGTCTGCCTTTTTCGCAGTCGTTTTGACAAAATAACATTTTTCTCTACTTTTATTATACTATTTTTTACCTGAAAGCGAAACGATTATAAAGTTTCAAAAAAATTAATTTTCTACTTTTTTCCTTTTTTATTTCTGACAGAGAAAGCACCTGCCCGATGTTTCCATCAAACAGGTGCTTTTCCATATGGTTTCGTCAATTTTGCAAATGTAAAATGTTACGTTTCGGATGTCCGGACAAACTCCGCCGCCTGGCGAATCGCCATGGAATTCGACGGTCTCCCGTAGACTTCCGGGAAATAGTGGTTCATCTTGTTTTTGGTGTAGGCGCTCTCGATGGCATAGCGGATCAGATGCTCCACGCTTTCTGCGTTGCACCCATGCCGCAGTCCGACCAGCTCATAGAGTTTCATCATAGAAACGATGGGATTCTGCACTGCAATCTCGATCGCCTCTTTCAAATAAGTGCATCCTTTCAGATGCTTTTCGATGCCAAAATGATTCTCTACAAGGTCTGCAATCAGTTGTTCGCAGTCTGATCTATGCTCCACAAAAAACTCCTTTCACAAAGCCACAGGTTCCATATGTTCTATCGCAGCACGATTCCGTGCATGAAATTCAGGCGGCACACTTTCGTATGCCGTATTTGGGAAGATTTGGGTGAAAATGTTTCAACATTGCCGCACCCAGAGCAAATATTCGCCCGGTGCAGTGCTGTTTGTTACTTTTTCAGATTCTGCAGTGCTTTCGGTTCTTTCGGCTGATGGAAACCAGCGCAGGAAACGGAACCTGCTGCCTTTACTGCTGCAAACTTGCTGACAGATGCCAGCTTGTCCAGCATAGACTTCTGAATTTTTTTCATAACTCGTTTTCCTCCTCTCGGCTTGGATTTGCTATGACTGCCATTAGCGCTATGACAAACAGCGTAAGGGCAATTGTTGCCGATATCAATACCCATTTCTGATAGGCAAAGCAGCTGATCCCGGAAAAGATCACAGCTACAATCATACTGATTCTGTGATTGCGGACTTTCTGTTCTTCCGACAGCGGCTTATTTTCATTTTCCACCGGAGTTTTGAACCATATTGCTACAAGGGAAAAAAGCAACAACATCACATGAAAACTAATGGGATAAGTTCCATATGCTACAATTTTTGCCATACCGAAAATAAACGTCGTCGATGCAGCAAAAATCAAGTTGCACTTCAAATATGTATTCGCATGATAGCCGCCGGTAAACTGACGCAGTGCAACAAATGCAAAATAATACACCAGCGAAACCAGAAACATTCGAAAAACAGCGCCGATTGCAATGGTGATAAAGAAACCGATCAGTGTGGAAAAAATGATTTCAAACCCATACTGATAGACCTCTGCCATTTCCTGCTCAACGATTTCCTTTTTGCATAAAAAAAGCGACATTCTTTTACTAAGTTCAGCGATCATTTCGCTCACCATCCATGTAAAAAGAATATCGCATTTTATATGGGAAGTCAATTATTTTGCCCCCACCGTCTCTTCTTTCGTCCCCAAGTTCCCGAATTCATCATTTGCTAATAAGACGCTTACCACAAACATTCCGTTTTTCTCGTAGATATCCAGCCCTCCGAGATGCCTTTCGGCAATTTCAGCGACAGAACGCAGTCCCCAGCCGTGCAGTGCCTTGTTTTCTTTGTCCGATTTCAATTCCCTGTTCTTTTGCAAAACGGATTCCCGAATCGTATTCTTCACCACAATGCGGTAATATCCATGTGTTTTCTTTATCAGCATCATGATCTGTGTGGGAGATTCCTCTTTGGCACACGCCTCAATTGCATTGTCCAGCAAATTGGAAAGCAAAATGCTCAGGTCATATTCCAGGTACTCCGGTATCGTGATCAGAATCTTACAGGTAGTTTCAATTCCTTTCTTTTCCGCCGCCGTAAACTTTTCATTTATCACAGCGTTCAAAACGGAATTGGAACAGTGAATATGACTGGAAAGGATATCGCTCTGACTGCCGATGATCTTTCCCAGATACGCTTTTGCCTCGTCAAAGTTATTTTCTTCGATCAGCGTCCGCAGACAGTTCAGCTGGTTTTTATAATCGTGGCGCAGCATGGACATTCTCTGATACTGGGATTCGATCTGCTGGATCTCATTTTGCTGGTGTTTCAATTGTGTTTGCAGCTGCTGTTGTTCCAGTTCTTTTTGATTGGCACGGTTCATTTTTCCCATGAATACAAAAATGATAATGTCTAACAGCGATAACAAAACAGAAACGCTGATATATATGTATTCTTGATACACATTTCTCACAACTAAAGTATAAACACTAAAGCCAATCACTAATGTAATGACAAATGCAGATATAATTACAATCCATTCATTTATCTTGAAACGATAATCCTCTTTTTTCCGAACCAGCAAAATCACTTGCGTTGACACAAAGTAAAGCAGCTTGGTAATAAAAATTCCGAATACACGACTTAACTGTTGACTTGAAATACTTACGATTGCCGCTGGTGCAGACTCTGAAAGCGAACTGAGAACTGTTAAAACCGGAAGGTTGATAAAATAGAACAACATATAAGAAATTGCGGCTACCACCATTTTTTCAAAGAAGTTTCCCCGCAGCAATATGGCAGCATAAATAAAATTGGTAAGCACAAATCCGGCGACCAGAATTATCTCATTCTGAATCAAAAAACTCCCCAGGGCATCAATGCAGACGAGTATCCCCACCAGGATGCCCCATTTCAGCAGACGTTTTTCCGGAGAACGAAAGCCGAAATACCGGATCATAAGCCGTGCCACCATAAAGCATTCTGCCAGAATTGCGATCCATTCTATCACTGTCCAGATCATGTATCATCTTCTCCTCTCATAAAATACTGATACCGTTTCCGGACTGCCGCACTTCTCCTGTGGCTCAGCGGCAGTTTTTTCAAGCGGTGCGGCGTAAGTTCTACTGTGTCATTCCCGATGTGGTAGACATAGCGGTAATTCAGCAGATACGACTTGTGGATGCGCAGGAAACCAGAGCGGCTGAACTGCTCTTCCAGCTTTTCCAATGTGTACTCTCTGGCGCTGAGTTCTGCGGTCTCCTCCAGCGTCACCAGATAGATGTGATGGCGGATGGAAAAGAAATACACGACCTCCACCAGCTTTTTGGTGACGATGCGCTTGTCGTCCAGCACAAGTCTGGCGGTCTGTCCGCTTTTGGCGTAGTTTTCACAGTACGCCTTTACCGCATCCGGCAGTTCCTCGGCGAGCCATTCCTTCCGGAGAAACCGAAACGGCTGAAACTGAAACGACTCAAAGACAAAGTCGCTGTGACTGGAAACGAAAATCAAAGCTGCCGCAGAATTCATGGCTCTGATCTCTGCGGCAAGTTCCATGCCGGACATCTCCGGCATATCAATATCCAGAAACAGCAGCTGGAATTCTTCCTTGCGGTGCGCCCGGATCAGCACCGGCGCACTGGTGTAGACAAAGCATTGAAACTCCATGCCCTGTTTTTCGAACAGCGCCTCCACCATGTCACGCAGACAGCGCACAAAAATAACTTCATCATCACAAACTGCTATCCGTATCATACACATTCGCCTCCCGGTATCATCATACCACAAATTTTGCCAAAAAGCAAGAAAAAACCTGCCGCCTTGCCAAGCCGCCGGAATCATGGTATAATAGGTTGCAGACAACGACACTGAACAGGAGGGTGTTTCCATGACATACCGCATTTTTCTGGTGGAGGATGACCGCAGCATTGCAGAGGGACTTCAGCACCAGCTGGAACAATGGAACTTTGAGGTTCGTGTGGTGCAGAATTTTCGTGGCGTTCTGGGCGAATTCACCGCATTCGATCCCCATCTGGTTCTGATGGACATTATGCTGCCCTGCTACGACGGCTACCACTGGTGCCGGGAGATACGCCGTGTCTCCGAAGTTCCCATCATCTTTCTCTCTTCCGCATCGGACAACATGAACCTCATCATGGCAATGAACATGGGCGGTGACGATTTCATCCCTAAGCCCTTTGACTGGAATGTCCTGCTGGCGAAGATCCAGGCGCTGCTGCGGCGCACCTATGACTTCGGCGGACAGGTCTCTCTCCTGGAACACCGGGATGCCATTCTGAACACCGCCGATGCCGTCCTCACCTATCACGGCGAGCGCATCGATCTGACCAAAAACGAATACCGGATTCTCCAGGCGCTCATGGAGCAGAAGGGCAAGGTCGTCAGCCGGGAGACGCTGATGGAACGGCTCTGGGCAACGGACAGCTTTGTAGACGAAAACACCCTCACCGTCAACGTGAACCGCCTGCGGAAAAAACTGGACAAGGCAGGGCTGCACGACTTTATCCGCACCAAAGTCGGCATGGGATACCTGGTAGAATAGGAGCTGTGACCCATGAAAATATTCCGGAGTTTTTTCAAGCTGCATCAGAGCGGCATTCTTGCATTTGTGCTGTGCAGCATTGTGTTTGTTTTGATTTTCTCCCTGTATGACCTGCCGGTCGGCGCCGTGCTGTACAGCGCCGTGCTTTCCGCCGTCATCTGTCTAGCGCTGTTTCTGGCAAGCTTTATCCGCTATTGCAAGCGATGCCGTATGCTCCAGAAAATGCAGCAGGAGATCACTGTGACCATACAGCATCTCCCCCAGCCCCAGGACTGCAAAGAACAGGCATACCAGGAACTTCTGAAACGCCTTTTTCAGAAACAGCAGGAACAGGCGCAGGCGTGGCAGGTGCGGTGCAGCGATATGATGGAGTACTACACTGCCTGGACACATCAGATGAAAACGCCTATCGCAGCCATGCAGCTGCACTTACAGGCGGAGCATTCACCGGAAAACCGTGCCTTGCTGGATGACTTGCAGCGCATCGAACAGTATGTGGAAATGGTGCTGTGCTATCTCCGTCTGGATTCCGACTTCACGGACTATCTCTTCGCCAAATACGACCTGGACAATATTGTCCGGCAGGCGGTGCGCCGTTTTTCCTCCCAGTTCATCCACCGGAAGATTCGTCTGGAATACGAGCCGCTGAACTGCGAGGTGCTGACAGACGAAAAATGGCTGCTGTTTGTACTGGAACAGGTGTTGTCCAATGCGCTGAAATACACACCCTCCGGCGGCACGATCTCCATTTTCCTGGAATCGCCGAAAACGCTCTGCATCCGGGACACCGGCATCGGCATTGCCGCAGAAGATCTGCCACGCATTTTTGAAAAGGGCTTTACCGGATGCAACGGCAGAACGGACAAAAAAGCCAGCGGCATCGGACTGTATCTGTGCAGGCGTATCTGCAGAAATCTGAACCACACGATCACAGCGCAGTCCCAGACCGACCAGGGGACAACCATCCGCATCGGAATGTTCCGGGAATCACGCATGATCGAATAAAGGCAGCACCGAAACACAGCAGTGTGACAAAAATGTAAGACTTCAGCGGGAAATGTAAGCCAAATCCATGGCGGCGCATTTCCCGCTTGTGGTATAATATCATTGTCAACAAAATATTGAAGGAGGTCATTGCAATGGCAATGCTGGAAGTATCACATCTGAAAAAGGTTTATACCACACGTTTCGGCGGAAACCAGGTCGAGGCACTGCGGAATGTTTCCTTTACGGTGGAACAGGGCGAATATACGGCGATCATGGGAGAATCCGGTTCGGGAAAGACCACCCTGCTGAACATCCTGGCGGCTCTGGATAAGCCGACCGGCGGCACAGTCCTGCTGGACGGAAAGGATTTGACGCAGATCAAGGAGTCACAGATCGCCGCATTTCGCCGGGACAACCTGGGCTTTGTGTTCCAGGACTTCAACCTGCTGGACACCTTTTCCCTGGAGGACAACATCTATCTGCCGCTGGTGCTGACCGGAACGCCTTATGCGGAGATGCAGCGCCGGCTCGCACCCATTGCGCAGCAGCTGGGCATTACAGAACTGCTGCAAAAATTTCCCTATGAGGTATCCGGCGGTCAGAAACAGCGTGCCGCCGTGGCACGGGCGCTTATCACCAACCCACGTCTGATCCTGGCAGACGAACCGACCGGCGCATTGGATTCCCGTTCCACAGACGAACTGCTGTCCCTGTTTTCTGCCATTCACCAATCCGGGCAGACCATCGTCATGGTGACCCACTCCACCAAGGCGGCATCCAGCGCCGGACGTGTCATGTTCATCAAGGACGGCGAGGTGTTCCACCAGCTGTACCGGGGCAACGATACCAACCAGCAGTTCTACCAGCGGATTTCCGACACCCTTACCCTGCTGACGACCGGAGGTGAGGTTCGATGAAAATGAATCTGTATCCGAAACTGGCATGGCACGGCATCAGCAAAAACAAGAAAACCTATGTGCCGTTCCTGTTGACCAGCATCGGTCTGGTCATGATGTTTTACATCGTGTCCTATCTCACCTACAACAAATCCGTCAAGCAGATGCGTGGCGGCGACGATATGCAGATGATCTTGTCATGGGGCGTGCCTGTGGTGGCATTTTTCGTGGTGATCTTTCTGTTTTACATGAATTCCTTTCTGATGCGCCGCAGGAAAACCGAGTTCGGACTTTACAACATCCTTGGCATGGGAAAAAGCAACATCGCCCGTATTCTTCTGTGGCAGAATTTCATGCTGCTCGTTGTCTCCGCAGCAGGCGGTTTGGGCATGGGTATCCTGCTTTCTAAGCTGGCAGAACTCTGTGCGGCAAAAATGCTGTCCAATCAGGCTTCTCTGGCATTTGTCATTGAACCTTCTGCGGTGCGAAATACCCTGTTTCTGACGGTCCTGTCTTTTGTGCTGATCCTGCTGTATTCGCTGGGACAGATTCACGTGGCAAAGCCGATAGAACTGCTCCACGGGGAAAAGACCGGCGAAAAGCCGCCGAAGGCACGCTGGATACTGGCACTGATCGGCGTGGTACTTCTGGGTACCGCATATTACCTGGCAGTGACCACCAGAGAACCGGTACAGGCGCTGCTGGTGCTGTTCGTGGCGATCGTCCTAGTCATCGTCGGTTCCTATCTGCTGTTCATCTGCGGCTCTGTGGCGCTGTGCAAGATGCTCCAGAAAAACAAAAAGTATTACTATAAGCTGAACCATTTCATTTCCGTTTCCTCCATGTCCTACCGCATGAAACGCAACGGCGCAAGCCTGGCATCCATCTGCATCCTCTCCACCGGCGTACTGGTGATGATCTCCTCTTCCCTCTGCCTGCGCATCGGCGAGGACGAAAGCCTGCACGCCCGTTATCCCAGAGATATCGAAGTCAGCATTCTCACCAAAGACTATGACCAGAGCATTGCGGCTGCATCTTACATCGAACAGCAGGTGGATGCGGTATTGCAGGCATCACACCAGACCAGAAAAAACGAACTCGCCTACAACAATTTGAATTTTGCGGCGTTAAGGCAGGGCGGCGACATTTCGGTAAAACAGTACACAGAAGTCAGCGGCACTCAGTATGCGGAGAGCATCGACAAACTGGTCATGCTGAACATCGTGACACTGGACACCTACGAAAAAATAACCGGCACAACAGAAACACTGGGCGAAAACGAAGTGCTGCTCCATATGTTCCGCGGAAAATACAGCGATGATTCCCTGAATATCGACGGCCAGTTTCAGTTCCATGTGCAGAAGCAGGTAGATGCCTATATAGAAAGCGGCGACAATACTGCTGCGACCTATCCGACCATGTACCTGGTCGTTCCAGACGGCGACACCATGAATCGTCTCTACGAGTATCAGTATTCTGTCTACGGCGAAAAAGCAGCATCCAGCCTTCAAACCTGTATGGGATTCGATCTGAGCTGCAATGCTGATGCGCAGATACAGCTGACGGAAAAGCTGATAGAGCAGTTTGCAAGTGGTGCGGAAACACATCTCGATTATTTTTATGAGGTCAAGGGTCTGGAGATGCAGCGGTACAGCTTTTACTCTTTGTTCGGCGGACTGCTGTTTCTGGGAATCCTGCTGAGCGTGGTATTCCTGTTCGGCACGGTGCTGATTATGTACTACAAGCAGATCTCCGAGGGCTATGAAGATGCGGCACGGTTCGAGATCCTGCAAAAAGTGGGCATGACTCGAAAAGAGATCAAAAAGAGCATCAATTCTCAGATACTGACCGTCTTTGCGGCGCCGCTGCTGGCATCCGGCGTACATCTTTGCTTTGCATTTCCGCTGATCCAAAAGCTGCTGCTCATGTTCGGCTTATCCAATACACCGCTGCTGGTGGGCGTGACTGTGGGCAGCTATCTGATCTTTGGCGTGCTGTATGCCGTGATGTACAAGGCGACCTCCCGCAGCTATTACCAGCTGGTGAAATAATGCGGCAGCGAATCGTGCTTGCTCTGGGACTGACCCTGCTGGCAATCGTTGCTGTACCGCTGGCAGTGTTCCTGGGCATTGCCGGACTGATCTGGAAAATCATGAACTGGCTGCTGGAAAGGAGCGATGTCCAATGAAATGCAGCAAAATCGCAGCGCTGCTGCTCTTGCCGGTCCTGCTGTGTACCGCCGGATGCAGTGTGAAAAGCGGCATCCGCAGCGGCTATGAAAAGGTGATCTCCGCCATGGGGACGCTGACACCCACACCGAATGCTGCGCTGATCGGCGTGCGCACGCCCGGCAGAGACGACTGCACCGGCGCATATGCCGCCTCCTGTGAAAAGGCACGGGGCAAGGATGTGGTCTTTGGCGGATGCGGTTTGCAGACACGCCGGCTGGAGATCACGGGTTCTGTCTCCTGTCAAGCCGGATTTGTACAAATTCTGCTGAAAAACGGCAGCAAGGAGATCCGGCTGACGCCCAACAGCAGCGGCAGTATTGCAGAAAGCATCTGCGGCGCCGGCGGCGACTGGTATCTGTCTGTGGAATATGCAGACTTTTCCGGCAGCGTGACACTTTGCAGCAGAGACTCAACACAATAAACCATACAAAAAGCGTACCAATGTATATGGTACGCTTTTTTCGATACTGTACTTTTTATTCTGCACTTTTCATCTTCCGGCGGTACTCCGTGGGTGAACATCCGGCGACTTTGCGGAACTGCCGGTTGAAGTTGGAGATATTCCGGAATCCGCAGTCGAAAGCAATTTCCAGGACGCTCTCTTTTGTGCTGGTCAGACGCTTGCACGCCTGGTTGATGCGGAAGTGGGAAATGTATTCTATGGCGCTGAATCCCACATATTTCTGAAACTGGTTCATAAAGTAGCTTTCGCTCAGATGCACCACCGCCGCAAGCTGGCGTATCGTGATGTTCTCCCGGAAATGGATGCTGATATATTCCAGCGCCGGTCGTATCACTTCGCTTGGCTCATGAAAATCCGCATCCACTTCCGACTCCGTTTCCAGCAGCCAGAAGAACCGGAGCAATTCGCTGCGCATCAGCATATCCAGCTGTGGCGCATCCCCTTTGGCGCAGGCAAAGATGTTCTCCATCATCATTTCCAGTTCGTGATAGTAGTGATGCGCTGCGGTAATGTGCATGGGAATCCGCATACTGCCGTTCATCAGCGGCTTAATGCACTCGTTGATATAGCGGTCCGTTTCCGAGCGCCCGAAGATCTCGTGGCTGAACACCAGCGTGTCATAGACCTGGTGTGCATCGGGACAGGGATAGACCGAGTGCATCACATTTGGCTGTATGACAATGATATCCCCTGCCGAAGAGACAAACTTTTCGTCTCCGCAGTTGAATTCGGCAAATCCCTCCCGGACGAAGTTGATCTCGAATTCGCTGTGCCAGTGCATGGGCGCATAGGCAAATTCGTCCGGGATCAGACACTGATAATAGCTGAACGGCTTGACCTTTGAGCTATGCACCCGATTTTCTCTGTAATTCATATCGTCTCCTCCAATAAAATAGGATCGTATCAGAATATCGTAGAATAACAATAGATTTTTGTGCTTTTTTATTGTATTATATCATATAGAAAGAAAAAACGCAATGACCTTTTGAAAGGAAGTGCTGTTATGATTCAAAAATATGTATACGGACACCCATTCCCCACCGACGCTGTGGTAAAGGAGATCGAGACCGCCAAAGAACCCCTGCCGTTTTTCGAAACGGACAACCAGGGCAGTTTTACCTATACGCTTGCGGAAGACGACATTGTATACGGTCTGGGCGAACAGATCCGGGGCATCAACAAGCGTGGCTGGCAGTATGTCAGCTGGAACTATGACAACCCCAACCACCACGAGGACACCCGTTCGCTCTACGGCTCGCACAATTTTATCATTGTCTGCGGCAAGGTCACTTTCGGTGCATTTTTCGATTATCCCGGAAAGATGGAGTTCGACATCGGCTATACCCGGAGAGACACCATGCAGATCAAGGCGGCGAAAAATGACCTCACCGTCTATATCATCACCGGTGAAAACGAAAAGGATATCGTCAAGCAGTTCCGTGGGATCATCGGCAGAAGTTATATTCCGCCGCTCTGGGCATTCGGCTACGGACAGAGCCGCTGGGGTTATAAAAATGAGGCAGATATCCGGGAAGTCGCTGCAAAGTACAAGGCTGCCGGCATTCCCCTGGACAGCATCTATCTGGACATCGACTACATGGAGCGCTACAAGGACTTCACCGTGGATGAAGAGCGTTTCCCGGATCTGAAGGGACTGGCTGCCGATATGCAGGCAGAGGGCATCCATCTGGTTCCCATCATTGATGCCGGTGTCAAGATCGAGGACGGCTACAGCGTTTATGAAGAGGGCGTGGAGAAAAATTACTTCTGCAAAAATGCAGAAGGCGGCGATTTTGTGGGCGCAGTATGGCCGGGTCGGGTACACTTCCCGGATTTCCTCCAGCCGGAGGCAAGAGACTGGTTCGGCAAAAAATATGCCGTTCTGACAGAACAGGGCATTGACGGTTTCTGGAACGACATGAACGAACCGGCAATTTTCTACACCGAAGACCGTCTGGCAGACACTTGTGCCGAGATCGAAAAGCTGACTGCCGGAAACATGGGCATTGACGAATACTTTGCCTTCACCGGAATGGTAGCCGGACTGAACGGCAACATTGGCGACTATGACAAGTTCTATCATAACGTCAACGGTCAGATGGTCAAGCACAGCGAGGTACACAACCTGTACGGCATGAACATGACACGCTCTGCAAATGAGGCACTGCGTGAGATCTGTCCGGACAAGCGTACCCTGTTCTTCTCCCGTTCTTCCTATGTGGGTGCGCACCGCTACGGCGGCATCTGGCAGGGCGACAACAAGTCCTGGTGGTCGCACATTCTCCAGTCCATGCAGCAGCTGCCGGCGCTGAACATGGCAGGCTTCCTCTTCACCGGCAGCGATACCGGCGGATTCGGCTGTGACACCACAGAAGATCTGATGCTCCGCTGGCTGCAGTACTCCCTGTTTACGCCCCTGTTCCGCAACCACTCGGCTGACGGCACACGAGAACAGGAACTCTATCGTTTCAGCAACGCAGACGCTGCCGGAAACATGATCCGCATCCGCTACAGCCTGGTTCCGTATCTCTACAGCGAATTCTTAAAGGCTGCCCTGCAGGATGAGATGATGTTCCGTCCGCTCGCCTTCGACTTTGCAGACGATGCGGATGCCAAGCAGGTGGACGATCAGCTCCTTCTGGGCAATGAGCTGATGATCGCACCCATCTACAAGCAGAATGCAAAGGGCAGATATGTTTACCTGCCGGAAGAGATGATGCTGGTCAGAATGCGTTCCGACGAAGATTACGAGACAGAGATCCTGCCGAAGGGTCACCACTATGTTCCGGCAGAGCTGAACGAACTGGTATTCTTTATCCGGAATCAAAAGGCGATTCCTTTTGCAAAGGCGGCAAAGAACACCGCAGAAACCGACTGGAACACAGTCCGTCTCCTGGGCTATTCCGGATGCAGCTATGAGATGTACGCAGACAACGGCACTTCCCCGAATCCGGAGGACAGTCTGACCGTTTCTGTCATAGAAAAGTAAAAGTCCAAAAGGCATACGACACAAAAGGCAGCTGGGAAAAAATCCCGGCTGCCTTTTGCGTTTTGGTGAAAACGACGATCAGATAAGGATGCCCTCAAAGTGATCCATTTCGTGCTGAATGATCTGCGCCTCAAAATCCCGGAATGTCTGCTTTTTCCGTTTGAACTTTCGATCCAGATATTCTACCACGATCACACTGTACCGTTTGACCGGACGCTGTCCCGTCAGCGACAGACAGCTTTCTTCGGTCTCGTAGCACTGTTTGGAATGATCGACGATCTTCGGGTTTATCATGACGAGATAGTCTTTCCCGATCTGTGCCGCCAGAATGGTCTTCCGCTCCCCGATCATATTCGCCGCCATCCCTACACAGCGGTCGGCGTTCGCACAAATGGTATCCAACAGGTCCTGTACCACGGGCAGATCCTGTCCGGTTGCCAGCTCGGATTTCTGGCTGAGGAAAAATGTGTCTTTTACAATTTCACGAATCATCTTGGCATCTCCTACTGGTTGATTTTATCTCTATTATACCACACCTTTTGCAAATACGCAAACAAAATGCTGCTGCACCCATACAACAGGTACAGCAGCATTTTTCCGATTTGAACGGATTCCGTTTTGCCTTATTTCCGCAGATCCACATTCCGCACAGCGTCCCGTACTTTCAGCACGAACGCCGGAGAAACGGAAAGTTCGTCGATGCCCATTCGCAGGAATGTTTCCGTCAGCGTGGTATCCGCCGCCAGTTCGCCGCAGATACCGATCCACGCACCGTTGGCGTGGGCATTCTTGGCACTCATTTCGATGAGCCGCAGAATCGCCTCGTGGTGGGTGTCGATAAACGGTTCGATGTCTGGATTCTGCCGGTCGCAGGCAAGGGTGTACTGGGTCAGATCGTTTGTGCCAACACTGAAAAAGTCCACCATGGGTGCCAGACGGTCGCTGATAATGGCAGCTGCCGGCGTTTCGATCATGATGCCCAGTTCCATGGTGTCGGAATAGGTCACACCCTGCTCCCGCAGTTCCGCCTTGACCTCCTCACAGATGGCAAGAATCTTTTCCAGTTCGGATACGCTGGTAATCATGGGGAACATGACGCCCAGGTTGCCGTAGATAGATGCCCGGTACAGCGCCCGGAGCTGCGTCTTGAAGATCTCCGGTCTGGTCAGACAAATGCGAATGGCACGGTAGCCCATTGCCGGATTGTCCTCTTTTTTCAAGTGGAAGTAATCCACCTGCTTGTCTGCACCGATGTCCAGCGTGCGGATGATGACTTTCTTCCCTGCCATACTCTCCAGCACACGCTTATACGCCAGGAACTGCTGTTCCTCATTGGGATAGTCCGTATTTTCCAGATACAGGAATTCACTCCGGAACAGTCCGATACCACCGGCGTCGTTAAGCAGCACTGCACCGATGTTGTCCACACTGCCGATATTGGCATAGATGTTGACCTTGGTGCCGTCCTTGGTGATGTTTTCCTTGCCTTTCAGTTCCAGCAGCAGTCGCTTTTTCTCCTCGTCTGCACGCTGCTTTTCCAGCAGACGCTGGCGAGTCTCCTCGTCCGGTTCCACGAAAATTTCACCGGTAAAGCCGTCTACAATTGCCTCGGTGCCGTCCTGCACCTCTTTCAGAAAATCGCTGCCCACACCGATGACTGCCGGAATGTTCATGTTCCGGGCAAGAATCGCCGTATGGGAGTTGGACGAGCCGTGTGCCGTCACAAACGCCAGCACCTTGTCCTTATCCAGAGAAACCGTTTCGCTGGGTGCAAGGTCGTCGGCACAGATAATGCGCTTTTCGTCGGAATCCTCCTGCACGGCAACATTCCCCGTCAGATTGGCAATGATGCGGTCGGAGATGTCCCGCACGTCAGCCGCACGTGCCTGCATATAGGCATCGTCCATGGCGGAAAACATCTCGGCGAAGTTGTCCGCCGTAATGGAAACCGCATACTCGGCGTTGACCTTCTGGGTGTCGATGATGTTTTGGATGCTCTCGTTGTAGTCGTCGTCCTCCAACATCATCATGTGAATTTCAAAGATCTGGGCGTTGGTTTCGCCCACCTCTTTCAGCGCCTTTTCATAGATCGCCTGGAGTTGTTCCGATGCCGCAGCCTTTGCCGCCTCTACTCTGGCTTTTTCCGCCTCGGTATCTGTGACAGAGGTGCGCTGGATCACCGTATCCTGCTTTTTGAACAGCGAAATTTTTCCCATTGCAACAGCGCCGTACACGCCTTTTCCGGTAAATTGTTTCATGATTCCGATTCCTCCTTACGCCTCTGCCGTACCGAACTTTTTCCGGTAGTTTTCCATTGCCTTTTCCATGACTGCCACTGCCGCCAGCGGCCCGCCGATGTCCTTGACTTCGGTCTGCTTGCCCCGTTCCAGCTGCTTATACACCGAGAAAAAGTGCATCAGCTCCTCGAAGATATGCTTGGGCAGCTCACTGACATCGGTATAACTCATATAGGTGGGATCGCCGTAGGGAATGGCAATGATCTTCTCGTCGCCCATACCGCCGTCCTCCATGGTCATGACACCGATGGGATAGCTGCGCACCAATGTCATAGGCAGGATCGGTTCGGAGCAGAGCAGCAGCACGTCCAGCGGGTCATGGTCGTCTGCATAGGTTCTGGGGATAAAACCGTAGTTCATGGGGTAGTGTGTTGCCGTGAACAGCACTCTGTCCAGGGACAGCATACCGGTTTTCTTGTCCAGTTCATACTTCATATTGCTGCCCATGGAGATTTCCACAACAGCCATAAAATCTGTGGGATAAATGCGTTCTTCGTCAATGTCATGCCAGATATTCATGGATTTTCCCTCCTATATGAATGCTTTTTCGAGAATCAGAGGTTCTGCTGGAAGAATGCCTGCATCTCTGCGAAAGCGGTCTCCTCGTCTGCGCCGTCAACAGAAACGGTCACGGTGTCGCCGCACTTCACGCCCATGCCCATGACCGCCATCAGCTTGGTCAGGTTCACAGACTTGCCGCCTTTTTCCATGGTAATGGTGCTCTGGAATTCCTTTGCCTTTTTCGCCAGCAGTCCTGCCGGTCTTGCGTGGATACCTACTTCGTCCTGAATGGTGTAAGTGAATGTTTTCATGCGTAATTCCTCCTAAATAAATTTTATTTTAACATCTGCAAAAGCAGTGTTGGTTTACTTTGTGATTTGAATTGCCGCTGTTCCGGCAGAAACCGTTCCCTGTGCGACTGGTGTGATTGCCGCATAATCATCTGCATTGCACACCAGCAGCGGCGTAGTCAGCTTATAGCCTGCGGCGGTGATTGCCTCCATGTCAAAGCTTACCAGCAAGTCGCCCTTTTTGACCTGCTGTCCGTCTGTGACGTGCGCCTCGAAATACTTGCCCTCCAGCTTGACGGTATCAATGCCAATGTGCATCAGCAGTTCTGCGCCGTCCGCTGAGGTCATGTTTACAGCGTGCTTGGTCTCAAAGACGGTCTCGATCGTGCCGTCACAAGGTGCATACAGCTTGCCCTCCGACGGACGGACTGCAACGCCGTCGCCCAGAATCTTCTGGGAGAACACCTCGTCCTCCACTTCTTCCAGCGGAACTGCCGTGCCGTTCATGTGTGCGAAAAGTGTAATCGTCTCTGCGGCACTGCCCTGTTCCGGCGCAGTGTTCTTCTGTACCGGTTCCGGCTGTTTTTCCTCTGCCGGCGTTTCTTCTGCCGTCTCCTGGAAAAGGCTGTCCAGATCATCCGATTCCGGCGTATCCAGGAAGTTTTCCAGATTGGATTTGATAACGGATACCTTTGGCCCGTAGATGACCTGTACGCCGTTGCCCTTGTGAATCACACCGGATGCGCCGCTGGCTTTCAGCATGGCATCATCGACCAGTGCGGCATCTTCTACGGTCACACGCAGACGAGTTGCACAGCAGTCCAGATCGGACAGGTTCGCCTTGCCGCCCAGACCTTTCAGCACCATGGCGCTGACCATATCCACTGCGGCTGCGGCGGCAGACTTTTTCTCTGCCTTTGCTGCATTCACATCACTTCTGCGGTAGAGTTTCGGCTCTACATCATCCGGTTCTCTGCCCGGTGTTTTCAGATTTAGTTTGGTAATCATAAAGTAGAATACGAAATAGTAGACCACGGCGTAGATCAGTCCCACAACCACGATCCAGATCCAATGGGTTTTCGCATTGCCCTGGAGAATGCCGAACAGTGTCAGGTCAATGGCACCGCCGGAGAATGTCATACCGACACCCACATTCAGAATGTGCATCAGCATATAGGACAGACCAGCCAGCACGCAGTGTACGGCATACATCAGCGGAGCCACAAACAGGAAGGTGAATTCCAGCGGCTCGGTGATGCCGGTAATCATAGAAGTCAGTGCTGCGGAGAGCAGCAGGCTTCCAACCACCTTTTTCTTTTCCGGACGAGCCGCACGGTACATAGCAAATGCCGCAGCCGGCAGACCGAAGATCATGAACGGGAACTTACCGGACATAAAGCGTGTTGCGGAAACGGAAAATTCTGTGGTAGACTTGGATGCCAGTTCTGCGAAGAAGATGTTCTGCGCACCGGAAACCATGTTGCCGTCGATCATCATGGAACCTCCCAGTTCCGTCTGCCAGAACGGCATATAGAACACGTGATGCAGTCCGAACGGGATCAGCGCACGTTCCAGAATACCATAGATCCATGTACCGGCGTAACCGGAGTGAAGAACCAGTGTCCCCAGATGCGAGATGCCGGACTGTACAATCGGCCAGAGATAGAACATGACAACGCCCACGATCAGATAAACCACGGTAGAGATGATCGGGACAAAGCGTGTGCCGCCGAAGAAGGACAGCACCTGGGGCAGTTCAATTTTGTAGAACCGGTTGTGCAGTGCAGCAACGCCCAGTCCCACCAGGATACCGCCAAACACACCCATTTGCAGTGTGGTGATGCCCAGCACGGAAGTGGTGGAGTTTGCCGCCATCGCCTCAACGCCGCCTTTGGCGGAGATCAGCGCACTGATGGCAATGTTCATGACCAGGTAAGCAATTGCACCGGAAAGCGCCGCAACTTCTTTTTCCTTTTTCGCCATGCCGATGGAAACGCCCATGGCAAACAACAGCGCCAGGTTATCGAACACGGCACTGCCTGCCTTGCTCATGATATCCAGAATGGTGTAGAGCAGTCCGCCCTCGTAAATGATATTGCCCAAATGATAGGTCTCAATGGTCGTGGCGTTGGTAAAGGAACTTCCCAGACCCAGCAGAAGTCCAGCCACGGGCAGCAGCGCAATGGGGAGCATAAACGAGCGCCCCACTCGCTGCAATACACCGAAAATCTTGTCTTTCATTACAAAAGTCCTCCTAAAAATGTTCTGTATCTTTTACGCCGAAATCATTACTCAGGTACCAGTTGCAATGAAATCAAGCGTTTTTCAACGGGACTCGCTGATCTTTTTCAGATGAATGGTCAGCGTCATCATCTCATCTTCGGAGATGGTCCGTGCAAAGTTTTTCAGGATGTAGTCCTGTATGCACTTTGCACAGCGGTAATACTTTTGGAATTTCGCCCGGATGAAATCCAGTATCTCTTCATCCCGGCTCAGTACATTGGGGAATTCCTGGGACTGAAACAGCCGTTTCGCCAGATATTTCAGATGCACCAGAAAGCGCTCATAAGAAACCGTGGTCTTGTCCAGTTTCCCACGATAGAAAGTATCTGCAATTTCTGCACAGCCATTCACCAGCTTTGTAATATCCGGTACTTGTCCCATATTGGTATGCAGCCGTGCATTGATAATGTGCATCGCCAGGAATCCTGCCTCGTCCTCATGGAGCGAAACGCCCAGCTGCTGCCGGATCTCTTCCAGGCAGTATCTTCCAAGCGCAAGCTCCTCCGGGAAATAATCGTGAATGGAATCCATCAGCGGATTGGTAAATGTCATGCCTTGTTTCTGCCGCTCAATGGCAAAACTGATATGATCTGACATACTGATAATCAGAGACTCTTTCAGCACTTCCTGGTGCAGCTGCTCTGCAATGTGGTCTACCAGGTCGGAAGTCAGCCGGATGTGTTCATACGGGATCTCCGCAAGACACTCCACCATCCGTTTCCGCAGTGCCGAATCGGTAATCAGATAGATCTTCTGCACCTGCGCCGGGTCGATCTCGTCCCCACGCTTTTTTCCGAATCCGATGCCTTTTCCGGAAGCGATCTGCTCTCTTCCTTTTTTATCCAATGTGCAAACGGTATTGTTGTTGATAACTTTTATAATTTTAAGCACCTCGAAAATGGTATAAAAAAAGCCAACCCCTATACCGCTGCCATTTTGCGTGCATAAAAGTTGGTTATGCCCAATCAGACAAAATTGTCGAAAGGTAACATTTCAATATTTCAATTCTCGAAACGTTGTATCAAATTTACTATAATCAGTTTATCATGTAGAAGGATATTTGTCAAGATGATACAGGGAATTTGGACAGGAAATCTCTTTTTTCCACAAAAGAGATGTTTGTGATTTGTATGAATGCGACAAAAAAACAGTTTGTTTCAGAATTTCTGCGCCTTGAACCGCACCGCCGATTTGCCGCATCAATCAGAAAAGCAATCCCCGGAATCCCGGAGAAACTTTTGCTTTTTTATTGACATTTCATCTTGTTTATGATATAATGAAAGAAATTATATTACATATCATGTCCGATATACCATGAAAGAGGGAAAAGATGAAAAAACAGATCATTTCTTGTGCAGCAGTACTGGCAATGCTGGGGACGGCAGTCTGCGTCCCGGAAAGCAGTATTTCCTGCCTTACCACTCTGTCGCTGCATACAGCAGCGGAAGAGACCGACACCCCGGATGATGCGGCGACAGAAAGCCAGGTGTACGACACCTCCACACTTACACTCGGCACAAAGCTTTCCCAGGGCGACACCCTGCACTATGACAAACAAAACGTCGGCAGCGTGGCAAATATCGTCAATGCCAAAGGCGATTATGACCTTGCATTTATTTCTGAAGAGGACTATGTTCTGCCCTTTGATGCCGAGGTTGTCGGAATCACTGCGCTCACCATCTATCTTGCCCCGGCAGTGGACGGCATTGCTTATACCGATGTACGAACCCTTTCCGACGGGGACACCATCGACAGAAATACGAACCTCCTCTGCTACGACTACGTCATCAACAACCGGGTGCTGCCGGTATTTCTCCCATCCTATTATGACAAGTACATCGGGACAGGCACCATTCGGGTGAAATCCATCGACCACGAAAACAAGCGCATTCAACTGGAATCCGTAGACAGACCGGAAATGGTAAAAGGGGATGTCAACGGCGACGGCATTGCCGACGTTTCCGACATTGTCCTTTTCCAGAAATGGCTGCTGGGCGACCCGGATGCAGTGCTTTCCAACTGGAAAGCTGCCGACCTCTATGCAGACGGTCAGCTGGATGCAATGGATCTGCTGCTGCTGAAACAGACGCTGGTCAGACAGGAACAGATGGACACCACCCCTGCCCTGCTCATCCAGAATTATGAGATCAATCTGTCAGAGCTGGGCTGGATCGGCGAAAACACCGACCATCTGATTACCCTGGACGGTTTCCGCTATTCTCTGGCTGCGGAAACCGATGCCATCGACGCTCCGGCAGGCGATTATACCGAATCGCTCCGCTCCAACGGCATCCAGGACTTGTTCGTCTACGACGAAAGCGTTTTGCAGGAAATCGCAGACTTTGCAAAGTCTGCTGAAAAGTACAAAGACTGCGCCATGAAAAGCTGGAATTTTAACATAGAGGACTACGGAACAGACACACTGTACGTGCTGTATACTGATTCCTCCGGCGTGATGCAAAAACTCGCCCTCTGTCAGATCGGCGGCGAATGTGCATGGCTGGATAACGAAGAGGTACAGGCATTTGTTACAATGCTGATCGAAAAGGGGTATTTCTCAGACAAGTCCAATTTGGACGCCTATCTGTATTATAAAACAGCATAAAAACAAAATCGGTCAGAGATTCCCTGCGGATTCCTCTGACCGGTTCTATTTTTCCAAACGGCTGGACTTTACAGTTCTTTCTTATTGTCTGCACCCGGTGTTGTGACGATCACCTTTTCCGGTGTGATGAGCAGTGCGCCCTTGGCAGATGCTGCGCCGTGGAACATCGTTTCCACCATCTCCCGGAACTTTTCGACGATCTCGCCCTGGGTGAGGTATTCCGCTGTACCTTTGATCTGGTATCCCTCCAGGCTGGACGCATCATACACAGAAACTGCGATTTTTCCGTTATTTTCCCGAAGATTCCGCAGTGTGGTATCCAGGAAAACATCACCTACCGCCAGCTTTCCGTCTTTTGTCACAAACTTGAATGCCACGGGAACCACGTTGGGTTCGCCGTCTGCACAGGTTGCCAGATCCCACATACTTGTTTCAAGTACCTTTGTTACATTCTCATTCAACATGATAGATTCCTCCCGGTTCATTTTCTTTGATTTACGCATTTTCCTCTGCGTTGCTTTTATTATAGCAAGACTGCTTTCCGGAAACAAGATATTAGTCAATTTATAAGTCACTCATCAATTTCATAGTTACTTGAAATCCAAAAGTATCTGTGGTATCATAAAGATATCCGGAAAACACGCAAAAGGAGTTGGAATCATGTATCAGCGAAAATTGGAAAAAGACATCCGCTGTCCGCTGGAATACGGGCTGGAGGTTTTCGGCGGCAAATGGAATTCCAGGATCATCTGCGTTCTGGCAGCCAAGAAAGTGCTGCGCTACAGCGAGATCCGAAAGGAAATGGGCAATATCACCGATGCGGTGCTGGCATCCTCTCTGAAAGGGCTGATTGCCAACGACATCGTTACACGAAAGTCCTACGATGAGATACCGCCCCGTGTGGAGTATTCCCTCTCTGAAAAAGGTATCTCTGTTGTTCCCATTCTGCAAAGCATCTGCAAATGGTCCGGTGCATTTTATAAGGAAGACCCGGAGCATATGATGATACACTGTCAAAAATGCGATTATCAGTGAAAGACCATTTCCGGCAATGCCGCACTTCTCTGTTCGGCATTGCCTTTTCTATTTTCTGCCGCTTGACATCTGCTGCAAAGTGTGATATAATAAACCTGTAAATTCACACAAGTTCACTATGGAGGAAAAGAAATGAAATCCTTTCCGGAAAAAATCAAAGAGGCAAGAAGTGCGCTTTCCATGTCCCAGGAGACGCTTGCCGAAAAGGTCGGCGCAAGCAGGCGCTCCATCATCGCCTATGAAAAAGGAGACAAGCATCCACGGGACCGGATGCTGTATCAGCTGGCAAAGGCACTGCACGTTTCCATCCGATATTTGAAAGATGACACCTGTGAAAATCCAAGAGAAGATATCGAAAAGGATATTTACATCATGGAGACACAAAATGAATATGGTGCCAGAGATGCACGGAATGTTGCGGCACTTCTGGCAGAAAACCAGGCGCTGTTTGCCGGCGGCGAGCTGTCTCAGACGGAAAAAGACCTGTTCTTTGAGGCGCTGATGACGGCATACGTCACCAGCAAGCAGCAGGCAAAAGAAAAGTACGGCAAAAAGAAAAGCTGAAAAGTTGGAGGAAAAATCATGCTGACAGTAAGCAGTGATGAAATTCGATGCCGGGTCGAAAAGCTGCGGCGACAGTTTCAGACATCGGATCCGTTTATCCTGTGCCGACAGCTGGATGTGCAGCTGAAAGGTGTGAACTTTGGCGAAACAGAACACTCCATCAAAGCAATGACCACAGTCATTTTCCGGATACGGATGATCCAGTACAACAGCAATCTGCCCCGGACACTGCTCACCTTTATCCTCGCCCATGAGCTGGGACACATTCTCCTGCACAGCCGGGAAATCAAAACATTCCAGGAGACGGAAACAACGCTGTACGAAACCAACCGCCTGGAAACTGAGGCAAACCGGTTTGCCGCCGAGCTGCTGCTGGGTGACAGTGCATCCTTTTACCGGGAAATGCAGGATTCCGACTATACGCTGTTCCAGATCGCTGCGGTGCATCATGTCCCCTACGATTTCCTGGCTTACAAACTGCAAATGATGGAAGAAGAGGGTTATCCCGTTCCAGAACTGCCCGCAGAGCCGGACAGCCGCTGTCTGGGCGGTGATCTGGGACTGCCGGACTGCTATGGCTTTTACGAAGAGTGAGGTGCGGACAATGGCATCCTATATTTGCATTGATCTGAAAAGCTTTTACGCCTCCGTGGAGTGCGTGGAACGTGGACTGGATCCGCTGAACACGAATCTGGTGGTAGCAGACACCGGCAGAACAGAAAAGACCATCTGTCTCGCCGTAACGCCTGCGCTGAAAAAGTACGGCATTCCCGGAAGAGCAAGGCTTTTTGAAGTGGTGGAGACCGTCCGGAATGTGAATGCGCAGCGTCTGCGGAAAGCGCCTTTTCACGAGTTTACGGGGAGTTCCTGCCAGGCATCAGAGCTTGCACAAAATCCGGCGCTGAAACTGGATTTCATTGCCGCCAAGCCCCAGATGGCACACTATATGGAGATCAGCACAAAGATCTACCAGATCTATCTCCGGTATATTGCGCCGGAAGATATCCACGTCTATTCCATTGACGAAGTCTTTATGGACGTGACAGGATATCTGAAAACCTATCACTGCACGCCGCACGAGCTTGCCATGAAAATGATACAGGCGGTACTGCGTGAAACCGGCATCACAGCGACTGCCGGCATCGGAACGAATTTGTACCTTGCGAAAATCGCCATGGACATTGTGGCGAAAAAGATGCCGGCAGATGCAAACGGCGTCCGCATTGCAGAACTGGACGAAATGACTTTCCGGGAAAAGCTGTGGGATCACAAGCCGCTGACGGACTTCTGGCGGATCGGCGGCGGCTACGCCAAAAAGCTGGAAAAGATGGGACTGTACACCATGGGTGACATTGCCCGGTATTCGGAACACGGCGAGCGAGCGCTGTTTCAGATGTTCGGGGTTGCCGCAGAGCTGCTCATCGACCACGCCTGGGGATATGAGCCATGCACCATGAAGGCAATCAAAACGTACCAGCCGAAGGATCACAGCATCAGCCAGGGACAGGTCCTGCCCTGTCCTTATGACTGGCAAAAGGGCAGGCTTATCATTCGGGAAATGACGGAGCTGCTTGTGCTGGATCTGGTGCGAAAAAAACTGGCAGCCGACCAGATCGTGCTTTCGGTGGGCTATGACCACACGGGCATCCCGGAAAACTATCAAGGGGAATTGAACCTGGATCGCTACGGGAAACGCATTCCCAAGGCGGCTCACGGCTCTGTCAATCTCGGAAAGCACACCGCCTCCACCCGTCTTATCCTGGAAAAAGTCACGGCACTCTACGACCGCATTGTGGATGCGGAATTGCTGGTGCGGCGCATGAATGTGACGGCAAACCATCTGATCCCGGAGCATGAGGTTCAGGAAGAGGTGGTACAATACAGCTTATTCGACGATGTACAGGCGCAGGAACAGCGGCAAAAGCAGGAAAAAATCTTTTTGGAAAAGGAACACCAATTGCAGAAAACCATGCTGCGCATCAAGGAGCGATACGGGAAAAATGCCATTCTGAAAGGCATGAATTTCCGGGAAGGTGCGACAACGATAGAACGAAACAGCCAGGTAGGAGGACATCGGGCATGAACGATTACAGCGATATCCGCAGCCATGAAAGATACCACTTGAAAAACCACATTCCCATGCCCATGGAAAATCGTGCCGTGCAGTTTGCGCCTTTCGCTGCGCTGACGGGCTACGATGAAGAAATTCACGAGGCGGCACGTCTGACAGACCCTATGGAAAACCTGTCAGACGATGCACTTGCCACCTTAAATCTGCATTTCCAACAGCTTCTGGAACACGCCGCAGAACGTCCTCGGGTACGTGTCACCTATTTCCAGCCGGATTCCAAAAAAGACGGCGGCGCATATGCGGTATACACCGGGTGTTTTCGATTTTTTGATGCAGAAAAACGATGTCTCAAGTTCACGAACGGCACTGCGATTTCTGCGGAACGGGTGTGCAGACTGGAGTTTCTGTCCGCACAGGCATAAAAACAAAAACTGCACAATGGGAATCACACCCGTTGTGCAGTTTTGCATATATTTTGGAGTATATGATTTGAATTGTGTTTGGTCAGGAGTTATCCCCAGACTTCTTCAGCAATTTCCTTTACCAGCGCAAGCTTTGCCCACTCGTCTTCTTCGGTCAGCTTATTGCCGATCTCACAGGACGCAAATCCGCACTGCGGGCTGAGGCAGAGACGATCCAGCGGAATGTACTTTGCAGCCTCATGGATTCGGTCGATAACGGTCTGCTTGTCCTCCAGTTCCGGCTTTTTAGAAGTAATCAGACCCAGCACTACCTTTTTATTGGGAGAAACCTTTGCAAGCGGTTCAAAACCGCCGCTTCTCTCATCATCGTATTCCAGCAGCAGTGCGTCTACATTTTCCTGTGCGAAAACATAGTCTGCAACAGAATCATACGGGCCGCTTGTAAAGAATGTGGAGTGATAGTTGCCACGGCAAATGTGCGAAGTGATTACCATATCTGCCGGCTTATTCTCCAGCGCCAGGTTGTTTACTGCCAGGAGCTGTTTCTTGACATCTTCCAGGTCAATGCCGAGCGACTGATAACGCTGCTTTGCTGCGTCTCCCACGATTGCGCCCCAGGTACAGTCATCCAGCTGCAGATTTCTGCATCCTGCATCATAGAACTGGTGGATCACATTCTGATATGCCAGTCCGATGTCCTGGATCAGTTCTTCGTTTGTTGCGTAGAATTCTCTGGTACTCTGGAAATTCTGCGGAACGATCATCTGCTGGAACATCTGTGCCGGTGCCGGGATGGTGTACTTTGCAACAGTCTCATCGTCCTCGAACTGTTTCAGAAACTGAAAATAGGTGACAAACGGATGCGGTACTGCCTTGACCTTTCCGGTCAGATAGGTATCCTCCAGCGATGCCAGCTCGCCGCTGAACTGTACGCCGGCGCCTGTCTGCTCATGTCCTACGCCTTCAAAGCCCCACATGAAATCCAGGTGCCAGTATTCTCGTCTGTACTCGCCGTCGGTGATGATGTGATAGCCCGCCTTCTTCTGCTTGGCAACCAGTTCACGAATGGCATCATCTTCTACTGCGGTCAGCTGTTCCTTGCTGATTTTTCCAGCCTTGTAATCCTTTCGAGCCTGCTTCAGACTCTCCGGACGCAGGAAACTTCCGACAAAGTCATAGCGATAAGGCGATGTGATCTTCTGCATAATCGGTACCTCTTTCTTTTCAATGGGATTTTCTCTTCTTTAGTATACCAGAAACAGGCACATTTGTACAATATCCTTTTGGTGCGGTTTGGTATAGCTTTAGGCTATATTGTTTTGTGTGTACGTATTCGGATGCCATACAAAAAATAACGGAGCAAGATTTTTCACCTGCTCCGTTGTTTCATTTCTGAAAGACGTATCTTCTAGGACGCATCTTTATTGATAACTAGATCCTGGAATATTTTCAGCAAATATCCGCCAATGAAGGCTGCGATGAAAAAGATAATTTCCTTGCCCACACTGCCGAAAACAGCAGCAGCGATCATTACGTATATGATACCAATAGGTATGGATACGAGTTCATACAGCGCTTTTCTTGCCTTCTTCTTTACTGCAAAATAGATTAGTTTAATGATATTCAGCGGAATTGTCCAGACAGACAACAGAATGAGATAGTCAATCACATGAATTATAAAAGCAATTTTATTATCAGCAAGTTTCCATGCAAAGGCAATTTCGCTGTGATAGTGAATGCCGATAATAATCAGAATGATGTAGAAAATCGCATCGTACACCAATTCAATTTTTCCGTCAGTCGTTATTTCAGACCATTTTATATCGTCATCATCTTTGTCTGATTTTTCCGAAATGACTGCATCTTCTTTGTCATCAGCATCTGGTTTTGCAGTTTCTTCCGGCTGATTTTGTTCCGGAGCGTTGTTGCTTTCCACTTTTGTTCCGCAATTTTTACAGAACTTCGTGCCGTCTGCAAGTTCCGTGCCGCAATTCTTACAAAACATCCTCTCGCCCCTTTCTGTGTCAATTACTTCGGATCACTGCGATCATCAGTATAAGAAAACCAATCATATCCAGAACACCGATACCGATTGCAATATAGGCTTTCTCACGTTCCGGCTCGTTGTTGCGAATCGCCAGGTAGCCGAAGTAAATCGCCGGCGCACCTGCAATCAGCTGTACGCCGCAGCAGCACCAGCACAAAAGCCCGAATACCGCCGCTTTCAAAGCAGTACTTGCGTACCCTGTCGCCTTGCTTTCCTGAGAGCCGGACGCATTCTGTGCCGGCTGGACAGTAACTGCATTCTCTTCCTTTGCAGAACTTTCCTGCGATGCGCCGCAGTTTGGACAAAACTGGACGCCGTCACTTATCTGCTTTCCACATTTTTTGCAAAACATTCTCTGCCCTTCTTTACGGTTCTAACGTGATGCCGTAGTCCGAAAGATACAGCACGAATATTTCGTTGTCATAGATACTGCTCAGCAGATCGTCGAAATCATAGTCATCCAGCTTGACATCTTCCTTCACGCCATCCACCAGGACATCATTCAGCCAGATGCCGTATATCTGCGACGAATCGTCATCCATATCCTTATCCCGATAGAACTGAATGGTCACCTTGTTCGAAAATGTATAGGTATAGCTGTAAGCATCGCCGTTTTGCATTGTCAGGTCGGCATTGAACTCAACGACATCCACGCTTTCGCCGTCGTCGGTTTCACCGTCAAACTCTTTCCAGGACGCATTGTCAAAGTAGCCGTAGTTCGCAAAGACATTTCCGATCTTTCTGGTTTCGCTGTAATAGGACAGATGGCTTTCCTTGACATCGTCTACAGACAGCGACTTTCCGGAAGAAAATGCGATAATTACGACGACTACAACGACAACAAGTACCACCACAATAGCTGCGATAATGCCGATGATACAGCCTTTTCCCTTTTTCTTTTTTGCCGGTGCGGCTGCATTCATCGCCTGTGCCGGATACGGACTCGCCTGCATGGTCGGATTGACGCCTGCATTGCTGTTTGTGCCGGGATTGCCGGCAGCGGCAGCATCCTGCGCCGCACCGCAATGCTCACAAAATCTTGTACCATCCTCAATTTCTTTTCCGCATTTCTGACAGAACATATTGTTTCCCCCTGATTTTAATTGTGATTGTTCTTGATTGCTTCTACTTCACTTTTCCGTTCTTCGGCGCTTACGTGATTTCGAAGATCACCAACGGTGAGCGCTGTTCCTGCTCTTTCAAATACTGCACCGGTATTTACCGCATTGCTGATCTTGAAATTCATAGATTCCACAAAGTCCTGTTTTTCCTGTTTCTTCTTTTTCGAGATCTTTGACATCTTTATTTTTATCTTCTGATTGTCATTCAGTGTCAGTAAAAACCGTGCGTTTTTGAAACCAAGGAAAATCATGAACAACACCAGCACAATCAAAACCAATATGCCAGTCAAGATCTCCGTACCGGTAGCAAGCAGTGCAATTGCCACCAATGCACAAATGAGATAAGTAAATATAAGTTTTATCAGATAATACGGAACGGAAGAAACCGTTTCTCCATAGTTATCTGTTTCATCAATCAGCAGACGGTTGTCCTCTACAGTAAAGTCTGCTTTATATGCACCCCGGAACTGCTTTATCGTATTAAATATCGAGCTGCGTCCTTTTGCATGAATCTTAAAAGAAAACGTTTTTGCTGCGTTGGAATTCCCGGCTGCTGCTCCGGAAATGTTTCCTGCGGAGGGTGTTAAGCGTGCCCCGCACTTATCGCAAACCTTTGCACCCTCTTTCAATTCATTCCCGCAACTTTTACAAAACATAACTTTTCAATCTCCTTTTCAAAAATTTGATAACCAAAATAAGTTATACTGACATTATACTACAATTTTCTTTCCGTGTCAATCCTTTTAGAGATTATTTTTTATACCCTAAACATATTTGAATGCAATACGAATAAGCGGTACAATAGAAATAATACTACCTTTAGGGATTGTCCCATCTTCCTCTTTGTACTGTCTGCGGCATCCAGTATGAAACAGATGCGTGAGGAATGCGGAACGCTCCTGCATAACGAAAGGAACGATGCTGCTCTATGAAAGAAAATCGAGAAACCATATCTGGCATAACAGGCGAGCGAATCCGCAAATTCCGCACAGAGCAGCACCTTAGCCAGGAGGAGCTTGCTTTCGCATCCGAAATCCACCCAGCCTATATCGGCAAGGTGGAACGTGGTGAAAAATGCCCCACCATTGAGACGCTCTACAAGATCGCAGGCGGCTTGAAAATTCCGCTGCATAAGCTGCTGGATGTCGATTCCGACACAGCGGCAGAAGAATCGGATGCCTTTCACCGCATCCGGTCTGCCATGAACGGACTGCATCCGGATGAGATGCTGAAAGTCGCCAAGATCGTGGAACAGGTCACTGATCTGATGCGGCATCACTCCTGATCTTCTCTTCGGAGTCCTCCAGATTGCATTCGAAGATCTCGTACAGGCGTATCAAAAGCAGTGCGTTGCTGACAGGAATTTTCCGGATGCGCTCTGCCTTTTCGTGCGCTCCGATCTTGTCCAGAAACAATTCCAGTTCGCCGTTGTAATAGCTGTAGACCAGTTCATCGATACAGAAACATCGTTTTAAGTCCTGAAGAGTTTCCAGATATTCTCCGTTCATGTACATCGCTGTCACCTCCTGCAATATAGACTACCACAATTTTTTCTGCCCGTAAATACAAAACAGTTCCGAAAATCTTTTTCATTTTCGGAACTGTTTTTTCTTGACATTCAATTGTGATAGCTTATAGATACGCTGCCGCCGACAGCATCTTCTCTTTCAGCGTTTCCGCTGCATCCCGGCACGCCTGTATCTCGTCCTCGTCCAGGGTTTCGTATGCCTCGTCGCTGAGGAGATTGGGAAAGGACAGGGGCATCTGTGTCTGAATCTTTCGCCCGATGGTCATGGGAATGTCCTCATTGGGTTCGCAGTACAGATAATACCACTCGCTCAGCGGAGAAAGATTGGCAAAGCAAAAGTCGCAGAAATCCATATCCGCATCTTCCGCATACGCTCTTCTCAGATGGTCATAAAGCTCCAGCTCCGACTGATAGCGGTTGAAATTCTTGCCGTTGTCTTTCAAGATCTGATAGTCCTGGTACTGCAATACCGCATTCAGATTGGGCATAAAATGCTTTCGCTTTTGCATCATGCCAGTTTTTCTCGCAAGGACTGCAAAAATCACATACGGTTTCAAAGAGCGCACCTGCGCATCACTGTTGACATGGATCAGCAGCGCTTTCAGATTTTCCCGGTAGATCTCGTTTTTGATGCCGTCGTGCAGAAAAATATGCTGTATGGTCAGATGATACAGAAAATCGGATTCCTCTGCATATTCTTCCTGGTTTCCCTCGATGGGCTTTTTCAGATGTTCCAGCAGGTTCTCATACTTTCTCATGCTTTCAGCCTGCACCTGCAAAAATGCGGTCAGTTCCTGCATCCGTTCCCGCTGACGGAAATAGTTTCTGACTTCCTGCTCTGCGGAGCGCTCCTGCGTCTCTGCGTTCCAGAGCAGTCCGAAATCCGTCACGATGCACAAATACAGATACTGCAAATCGAGGCTGCCGGGATGCTGTTCCATCTGTGCCATCAGTTCTTCACAAGCGGCAGCAAGGTCACAGTCACTGAACGCATACCCGGCAAGCAGGCTGTGATACTTTTCCCGGAATGCCTTTATCTCCTGCTGTGCCTCCTCCATTGTGCAGTGATTCTGTTTCAGCAGATCGTCAAATTCCACATACTGCTCCACCTGCGCATTGATATATTGGTAGATCGCATAGTCCGTATCATACATCATGAATTTCTCTCCAGTTTCTTTCTGATTCGTTCGCCCTCTTTGCTGTTCAAAATGTTCAGATCATCCAGATGCAGCAAGAGCAATGCCCGCCACAGCTCGTCATCGGATTCTTTCGCCAGCTCAAGGGTCAGTTTTGTCATGCGCAGTTCTTCTGCCTCTTCCGTATCTGCAAGTCGTTTTATGATGCGCTTGGGAACAAGTTTGTACATTTCAGTCTCCTGTCTTTTTTCTCATTATACACCATTTTCCCCTGCATTTCAAGTATCGGGACAAAACGAAAGCCACCCGGAAACGGATGGCTTTCGCTTATCATATTGAGATACAGGCTTTCATTACTCCGTTTCCGCCGGCGGATTCGGCTCGATCAAGGCAAACTGACTATGCCCGTTCAAGTCTGCCACAGCATCGTGTATCCGCTGTAGATACTCCGGATGCTCTGTCTCTGTGAACGGCAGCAGCTGCTGCAGATCCTTTGCCGTGATTGCCGGGAAAACAGCGACGGCGATCCGAACCAGCGACAGCGGCTCCTCCGTTTGTCCCTCATAGTAGAGAATCGTTCCGTGATAAACGTGTACCGCAAATTCTGCCTCCACTCGGAACACCTCGCCTGGATGCCATACACCAGATGCGCCGTCCGGCTTTGCCGCCAGCTGTAACCGGAATCGGAAATCCGCATCTGCCAGTTTTTCGCCGTCTGCCACAATGCCCAGATAGTCCAGCACCATTCTGGGTGTCATGTTCTGGATCAAGTCGTTTTTGCCGTCCTGTTCCAGCCGCCGCACCGTTTTGGAAGTGCCGCTGCGCAGTTCAAACGCACCGTTCAGATAGGCATTTCGCCAGATGCCGGATTCTGACTGATATGCCAGCTGTTCCAGGGCATCCGCATTCAGCAGACGTGCCTTCTGGTTTGCCGGGTCTGCAAACACCGCATAGGAGGCTGCCTTTGCGGCACGGCGATAGTCCCCGGCGTCATAGTCCTGTTCTGCCAGGTGCAGTACCTGTTCCACAGAGCCCACATAGTCCACGAACAGCTTTGCCTCTTCTGTCTCGGTCAGCGCATTCAGTTCCGTGGGATTGCCGTTGTAAAAGCCCAGGTATTTGCAGTAGACTGCCCGGGCGTTGATCTCCACAGAGCCGTAATACGGACGAGTGTACCAGACCTTCGCCAGTTTCTCCGGCAGAACCACTTCCCGTGCGATCTCCTTGGCAGTTCTGCCCTGGTTCGCCAGGTGCAGCGTCCGGTCGTGGATATACTTGTATACTGCCGCATTGTTCCGCAGGAAATCCTCTACGCTGTGCGGTGTCTCCGGAGTGTTCCAGTGCGGCCAGTTGTGGGACTGGAATACCACATCTGCCTGCTTTCCGTAGCGTTCCAGTGCAATCGCCGTGAACCGCCACCAATTCGCCGCATCCCGCAGCTGTGCGCCTCGAATGGGATAGAGATTGTGGAGCGTTCCGGTGCAGTTCTCTGCCGCCCAGAATGCACGGTATTCCGGAAAATAGTTGTTCATCTCTGCCGGCGCCTCTGTGCCGGGTGTCAGCTGGAATTCCACTTCCAGCCCGTCAATGGTCAGCGTGGTGTCCTCCGCAATAAAATCCGTCGGCGTGATATAGCTGAGCGTTCCGGAAGAAGTTCCCAGTCCCAGCCCTGTGGAAACTCTGCCTTTCGGTCCGGCAGGCAGATCGCCGCCGAACTGGTACTTGGAGCGGTGGAACATTGCCGTCCCGGCGTAGACATTTTCCTTGACTGTCTCTTCATCGAAACCAGCCGGCACGTAAATGCGAACCTGTCCCGGCGCTTTTCCCACCTGCTGCGGAGACACAATGCCCTTGATGCCGCCGAAGTGATCGGCGTGGGAATGGCTGATGATGACCGCCTTGATGTTGTCGTGAATGTTCTCGCCCAGCACCTCTTCCGTAATGCGCAGACCATACGCCGCCGCCTCGATGTTGGTCGTCACATCAATGGCGATCCAGCCGGTCTTGCTCCGGACAAAGGTCAGATTCGCCACATCAATGCCGCGCACCTGGTAGATCTTTCCCGGCAGCACCTCAAAAACACCTGCCTCGATATTCGCCTTGCCGTTGAGCCACAGACTGGGGTGAACCGTATCCGCCACCGCCTGCTGTTTCAGAAAATCATACGCCTGCAAATCCCAGACCACATTGCCGGTCTTGTCCTTCAGCCGGAATCCGTCCAGCTTTTTCAGGCAGCCACGCCGTGCCAGCGCCACTTCACTGTTATAGGCATCTTCCAGGTCGATCTGAAACTCCCTGGCAAACGCCGCATTTCGCTGTTTGGTGAATGCAGTTGCCTCTTTGGCAGCTGTATTATAAATGTATTCAGACATTGCAGTTTCCTCCTCTTAAATGCGTTCCAGGACCGGCGGTTCCCATTCGCCCCGAATGGTTTGTTCGTCCGGCGTATACACACGCAGTGCCAGTGAAAAATGCTCTTCCGTTTTCGGCGCCGGCAGCCAGTTTTTCCGTGCCAGTTCCTCTTCCGATTCGTCAGCGGAAATGAAAATATCCAGCGAACCGTCCGGATTCTTTTCCACGCTGCCGTCCTGCAGATCATAGGTGTTGATCTTAAACCGTCCAATGGGATTGGGCACCAGATACTTGCTGGGTTCGCCGTACAGCGTGATCGACCAGAACACGGATGCGTGGGGATAACCGTCTGCCGGAATGTGCAGCCGGTAGCGGTTCCTGCTTTCCAGTGGTGCGCCGCTGTCATCTGCCGCCGCAACAACATAGGCGCTGTCCTGGATGATATGTTAGCGCCCCAGCCGCCATAGGCAGTCTCGGCACGCTGGAGATAATCTGTGCCATATGTTCCAACGCCGCCGATCACAGAGAGCCAGCCACGATGCTGCACCGTATACTGCGGATCTCGCTTTCCCTTTTGAATCTCCGCAAAGCCCAGGCGGCTGCCCTCTGTCAGTACCTGCTGTTGTTCTGCCGTCAGCGCATCCCAGGGAAACGTACCGGTCACACGGTCATAGCCGAACTGTTCAAAAATCTGTACGTATGCCTCGTTCCGAATGGGATTTTCCACCGAAAGCGCCGCAAACAGGGTGAAAAATTCCTTGGGCGAAACGGTTTCGATATAAGCCGCCGGAGAAATTTCCGGTGCCTGCCGCACCGGGCGCACCCGCTCCGGATACAGGGGTCGGATGGTAATGGAATCCTGGATGCGGTTCACCACCGGATAGTCCGCCTTGCCCCGTGTCTCGATCCGCAGCAGCACTGCATTCAGAGAATCCTGCAAGCGAATCACCCGATAGGATTCATAGCCTGCCGGAACCGGCGTATCCTGGTACAGCAGGATATAGTCCCCCTCTGCCCTGTCCGGCGTGCGTGTACCGATGGATTCCACCACGTTGGTATACGCATCCAGAATGGGGAACAGATAATAGCGCTCCGTGATTTTCGGAATATGCACCAGATACGGTGTCTGCGCCAGCTGTGTCCATGCGGTGGAGTACAGCGTATCATTGTTCAGTTTTACGATCTTGTTCACCTTGTCGGTGGGAAATGTCCGCAGGTGGTGAAAGCCCTTGTCGTCCGAACCCCAGTGGGTCGCCTCCGTTACCACCAGCGGAAATCCATAGAGATAGAGTGCCTTTGCCTGTTCTTTCAGGTTTGCCATGATATGTTCCTCCTTATTCACTTGTTTTCAGTTTTTCATAATAAGATGTATCCACAAAGCTGTCCACGTCAATTGCCTTGGAGATATAGCCGTTTTCCAGCATAAAGTCGCTGAGATAGTTCAGCTTGTCAATGACACCGCTGTCAATGTCGCTGTCCAGAAAGGCAAAGGTATCATCAAACCCATACGCTTTCCGGAACACGTCCACACCCAATGTCGGGGATGCAATGGCATTGTAGAATTCGTCGGGATTGGAAACAGTCTCCTCCTTGGCACGCTGCAACGCTTTCAGCACTGCCACAGCTGCATCCGGGCTCTCCTGCAAAAAGTCGTTTCTGCCGGTGACGGTCCAGAGTCCTGCCATTTCCGGATGTGTAACTGTGTTTTCCACATCAACGCCCAGTCCCTGGTTCTCGTAGTATACCACATTATAATACAGGGTCAGCCATGCGTCCGCCTCACCAGTGGTGAAAACCGATGCCGCATCAGAGACCACGTTGACGATTTCCACCTTGCTTTCGTCAATGTCATAGGCATCCACCAGGTGTTTCCAGTACTCCTGGAAGTTGGTGCCGATGCCGACGATAACCTTCTTGCCTTCCAGGTCTTTCGGCGTCTGGATGCCGGAGTCCTTCTGTGCCAGCACGCCGATGTTCATTTGCTTATCGGCAACGCCGACCAGACGAATATCTACGCCGTTGCTGTAAGCCGTTGCCGCCGGATAGTCTCCGTAGAACGCCATGTCCAGTTCACCGGAGGCATATGCCTCGTTGATCGCCGGGCCTGCCTCCTGGAATGTCACCAGATCCAGCGTATAGCCCACGGCGTTGAGTTCTTCTTCCAGATAGCCCTTGTCATAGGCAAGCTTGCCGTTTTCCAAAAGCGGATAGTCATCAAATCCCGGACTGCCCAGCCGCAGGGGCTTCAAATCACCGGAAGCCGAAGATGCAGCCTGCTCGGTGCTGCTGTCAGAAGAACCGGCACTGCCGCAGCCCACGATGCCAAGGCTCAGGACACCTGCCAGAAGAAATGCGAAAATCTTATTGTGTTTCATTTGAAATACCTCCATTTACTTTGTGTTTCCTTTATTCCAGGGCGTGATCGCTGTAAAAATCGCACCCAGAATTTTATCCATCAAGATACCGATTACGCCAATGACGATCATGCACACGATCACCATATCCGACTGCATCAGACTCCGTGCATTACTCATGCGATAGCCGATGCCGGACAGGGATGCGATCAGCTCTGCGGCAACCACTGCCATCCAAGAAATGCCCAGCCCCAGTTTCAGCCCTACCAGAATCTGCGGCAGTGCATGAGGCAGATAGACCTTTCGGAAAGTTTTGAAATAGTTCAGCTTATACAGCTGCGCCACCTCGATATAGCCTGCCGGCGTACTGGAGATGCCGCTCATGGTGTTCATCATAATGGGGAAGAATGCCGCCATAACGATCACCACCACCTTGGACAATTCTCCGATGCCGCACCAGAGAATAATCAGCGGAATCCATGCAATGATAGGGATCTGCCGGATCACCGTCACCGTTGGCTGCAGCAGATTGGCTATCATCTTTGACATTCCCATCAGAGACCCCAGAACCGTTCCCAATGCGACGGAGAGCAGGTAGCCTTTCAGCACACGGGAAAGCGTGACCGAAAGGTCGTTCCAGAGTTGACCACTTTGCAGCATTTCCAGAAACGCCTGCCACACCATGGAGATTCTCGGCAGGATGCTGGTCGGGATGCTGCCGAAGTGGGTGGCACAAATCCACGCCGCCACGATCACTGCCGGAACAATCAGCCCCAGCAAAACCTGTTTGATTTTCTGCGTTTTCATGTTGTCCTCTCCTTTAGATCATGTACTCTGCCTCTTGCAGGAACTCCGCAGAATCCTGGAAGAAGTGTCCGTAGATTTTCTTTTTGTATGCGGCAAAGCCAGTGCTGCCACGATTCATACGGGAGTATTTATCTGTGGTAATAATCTCCTGGATCTCACCCGGCCGTGCCGACATAATGACGATTCGCTCACCCAAATAGATTGCCTCGTCAATGTCGTGTGTGACCATGACCATGGTGACTTTTTCCTCCCGCTGGATTCGCAGGATCTCTTTCTGCATCTGGATTCGTGTCAGCGCATCCAGCGCACCGAACGGCTCATCCAGCAGCAATATGGATGGATTCCCGGCAAGACCTCTGGCAATCGCCACGCGCTGGGACATACCGCCGGACAGCTGCGAGGGATAGGCATTTTCAAAGCCTTTCAGTCCCACCAGTTCCAGATGCCGTGCAATGTGTTCCTCTCGCTCTGCCTTTTTCATGTTCCGGATGCCGAAACCGATATTGTCCTTGATTTTCAGCCACGGCAGCAGCCGGTGATCCTGGAATACCATGCCGCACTGTGCATCCGGTCCGGAAACGGTATGACCGTTCCGGGAAACGCTGCCATCCTGGTAGGATACCAGACCGCAGATGATTTTCAAAAGCGTACTCTTTCCGCATCCGCTGTGTCCTACGATCGTGACAAACTCTCCTTTTTTTACGGAAAGATCAATGTCCTTCAGCACCTGAAACGAAGTGCCGTCCTTGACGAACGATTTGTTCAGATGGGAAACCGTAATGATGTTTTCCTGTTCGGGTTCTTTCATTGCTATCACCTTTTTCTCCTATGTGTCTTAGGGGTTTCATTCTCTTGGTGTGATTCCATTCTACCCCACCGCAAGTGAAAAGTCCAGAAAGAATGGTGACAGCGTTATCATTTTGCGTGATTTTTTCCGGAAAAACAGGCAAAAAAATACCGCTTTCCCGGCGGTACGAGCAGCGGTTTTGTTTTTTTGGAAGGATAGGCGGCAACGATGCCAGAAAGAAATCTGCGAAAACATGGGCTGTTTTTCTATTCTCCTATTTCCCCTACAGGATAACCGGTATTCTATTTTTGACAACGTTATCATTTGCCTTGACAAGCCGTATCCTGTCCGCTATAATAAAATATAGAATACAGATAGATATTATCGGGTATGAGGTGAGGGGAAATGTCGATCACAAAAATTGCAGCAATTACCGGTGCATCCGTTTCTACCGTGGCACGAGTCCTGCGGGATCCGGAACACAAATGCCACTCCATGGAACTGAAAGAACGCATCTTACAGACCGCACGGGAAATCGGCTATGTGCCGAATGAGGCGGCGAAAGCCTTGAAGAGCGGCAGTGCACCGAAAAAGATCTTTCACATCAACATTTTGCTGACTCGTGTTAACTCGGATGAGACCGACCCGTTCTACAGCGAAATGCTCCGGCTGGTGGAGATCGAAGTGCGCAAAAGCGGCGGTCTGATCGAAAACATCTGGCGGCACGCCGTCTTTTCCAGCGAAAAAAAGACCGACTTTCCGGAAATCGAAAAGTCGGCTGCACAGATGTTTCACGATGCCAAGCAAAAGCACGATGGGCTGATTCTCATTGGAAAATGCTCGCAAAAGGGATTGAAGTCGCTGAAACGCTATGAAAAGAATCTCATCTCCATCAACCGCAATTCCACCACTTATGAAGTGGATGAGGTGCTGTGCGACGGCAGAAAAATCGCACTAACGGCAGTGAATTATCTGATCTCCTGTGGGCATCAAAAGATCGGCTATGTGGGAGACTGCCACAACGAGACACGGTATATCGGCTACCAGGAGGCACTGGTACACCACGGCATTGCGCCGGACATTGACGATGTCTACGACATTACGCCCAACGAGAAAAACGGCTATCAGGCTATAGCGTATTTTTCCCAGCTGGAAACGCCGCCCAGTGCGTTTTACTGCGCCAACGACATTCTGGCGATCGGAATGCTGAAATATCTGGCGCAGAGCAAAAACTGGTATTATCATCCCTCTGTCATCTCCAGCGACAACATTGTAGAATCTCAGTATACCACGCCCATGCTAACAACGGTTTCCCTGCCGAAAGCGGAAATGGCGCATCTGGCAATTCAGATTCTGACAGACCGCATGAACGGCGGACATAAGGCTGTGGTGAAAACGGAGCTGCAGTCCACCCTGGTCATACGCCAGAGCGTGCATCAATATGTTTCCACGGAAAATGAACCGGAGTATTATATTTAAGGCAGCCGCTTATTTTGCCTGGTCAGAACGCTGTTCTGCATTCGTTTCCTTTTTTTGAAACAGCAGCAGCGAAAACGTATTTCCCACAGAACCGCACCGCAGGTTCAGATGCCCATTCTGTTTCATGGCGATCTCTCTTGCCAGATACAGTCCGATCCCGATACCCTCTGTGTTCCTGCTGTTTTGTCCCCGATAAAACCGCTGAAAGATACGGCTGCGCTCTGACTCCGGAATCGGATCTGCCTGGTCGGTCACATCTACCGCAGCAAACAGCCCCAGTTCCCGTACCCGAATCGCCACCGTGCTGCCGGACGGGGCATATTTCACCGCATTGTCCAGCAGATTGAAAATCGCCTCCGCAGTCCAGCGCTGGTCATGCACCAATGTGATATCGCTTTCGCTGTCATAGGTTAGTGTGATATGCCGCTGTTTTGCCTTTACAAAAACATTCTTCACCGCCATCAACACTGTCTGGTTCAGACTTTTCTCCTCCGGCTGCAACTGAATCAAGCCGCTTTCCAGCCGGGAAAGCTGAATCATGCTCTCGGACAGAAACACCAGCCGGTCTACCGCTGTCCGCAGCACTTCAGTATACTGCTTTCGCTGCTGTTCCGTCAGTGCCGGTTCTTCCAGCAGTGCAGTGTACAGTTTCAAGGATGCGATAGGCGTTTTCAGCTGATGTGAAAGGTCGGATATCAGCCCTTTCAGATTTTCCTGCGCCTGTCGGGAATCCTCATTTTTCTGCTGCAGGATCGTCACCAGTTTCAACACCTTGTCCTGTAATTTTGAGAGGACTGTGTCCTCATTCCGTGGAAAGATTTCCCGATGTTCCAGGAAAAGCAGGCAGTCGCACAAATCAGAGAGCTGCGCCGCAACGCTGCGCCAGTATGCCTGTTCCCTATGCCGCTGCCATGCGGTGAAGAGAACTTGCAGCGCAGACAACCCCAGCACAATACACGCCGCAGGCACATTCCGGGTCAGAAAGAACACACTTCCGCCGCACAGCAGGGGCAGCAGTATCGCTAAAACAATGAAAAAGATTCGATTTGTCTGCTTCATTGGGATTCTCCAAAGGTATAGCCGATGCCGAATACTGTAACGATCAGCTTTGGATTTTTGGGATCGGTCTCGATTTTCTGCCGCAGCCGGCGGATCAAGACACGCAGCGTATTCTCATCCACAAAGTTCCCGTCACAGTCCCAGAGCCGTTCCAGGATCAGATCACGGGTCAGCACCTGTCCCCGGTTACGGATCAGCAGTTCCAGCAGCTTGTACTCCATGGCGGAAAGTTTCACTGGCGCATTCTCTTTCTGCACCTGCATTTTCACAAAGTCCACCGTCAACGTCAAATAGGAGAACACGTCTCCCGATGCGGCACTCTGACTGCGGCGAAGTACTGCAAGGATTCGCTGGTACAGCAGTTCGATGGAAAATGGTTTCGCTATATAGTCGTCACAGCCATGCTGAAACCCTGCGATCATCTGAGATTCCGTGTCATTTGCTGTCAGAAAGATCACCGGCGCAGCGCTGATTTTCCGCAGCCGACTGCAAAGTTCCAGACCGCTGCCGTCCGGCAGACGAATATCCAGCAGGATCAGATGATAGGACGATCCGGCAAGCAGTGTTTCTGCCCTGGCAATGGTACCGGCACAGTCTGCGGCAAATCCCTTTCCCTGCAAATAAAGGCGAATACCGCCGCTGATCGTGACGTCATCTTCTACAATCAAAATACGCTGCATGGTGCATTTTCCCCTTTCGTTTTTTCAATTCAGTATAGCATTTTCCGGGTAAAAAGTCAATTTGCAAAAATCCCTTTTCCGATATGGAAAAGGGATTTTTCTCACTCCATGTGCCGCAGCCGTGCAGTAATGCTTTCTTTCGCCGCAACTCGATAAACCAGAATCGGGACAAGGATACAAATGGCAAAGATCAAAGAAGAAAGTATTGCCAGCCATCCCCACGGATAGCGGTATACAGCATAATCTGCTGTCTTTTCCGTCATGAATCCCACCAGATATAAGATGCCGCTGCCCAGGGTCAGAATCAGAGCCAATGTGATTCCGGCGTAGTAGATGCCCTCCAGCATCAGCATTCGCCGCACTTGTTTCTGGGTCATGCCCACGCTTTCCATCACTGCAAGTTCTGTCCGCCGGGTAAAGATGCCGGTGAGCATCACGTTGATGAAATTGATAACGCCGATCAGAATCAAAATACCAGAAACACCGCCGCTCAGGAGTCTGATCGTGAACATGGAATCCTGGAATTCCTGTATTATCTCTGTGCGTACTTCTGTATGGGAAACGACCGGATACATTTGCGTAATGCTGCGGATCTGATCGTTTAGGCGGCTCTCTGCCTTGTCGTCATACTGTATCCCAATAAAATTGATACTGGGCGTATCGGTCAGCTGCTCCAGGGCAGTTTCACTGACCAGAATAAAATCCGGTGCGCCGGTGATGCTCCAATAAGAACCGATGTGCAGTTTGCTGATATCCCCGTTTAATGCACAGCTGCCCACTTCCAGAGAAAGCGAACTGCTGCCGTATTTGTCCTGCATAGTAATCGTTTTGCCCTGCATCTGTTCTGCCTGTTCCGCTGTGCTGACAGAACCGAGAATGCACTGCCTGCCATCCAGAAATGCTTTCACATCTACCGGCACTGCGGCATTCTGGTTATAGGTTTTCAAATCCCTTTCCGAAATTGTTATAACAGTGGTTGCGAAATTCTCCGGTGATTCGGTAAAGAATTTTTCCAGATCCTCCAGAGAGCTGCCATAACCGTTGTTTTCCATGATCGGCTGATACAATGCTGCATCAAAGGACAGGGTCACATCTTCACACCGGGCTGTATGCACTGCGGTAATGCCGTCCAGCGCCTGTATCTTTTGCAGCATTTCCTCCGCAGAACGATTGTTTTTCCGGATCTGCGCCGCATCCGTTCCGTCCGCCTCTGAGCCGGAATTGACATAGATCGTATAGTCATCGGACAGGTAATATTTTACATAGTTTTCCAGTTTCATGCTGTCCGCAAAGGCATTTGTGGCGAGAAACGCCATCGTCCCCAGAAACAGGGACGCAAATACCAGTACCGCACGTTTCTTTTCCCGAAAGACATTCCGGAACGCCATCTTCGAAAGCTTTCCGCCGTCTGTTCCCTTTTTTGGCTTAATTTTTGCCGGGCGCTGTCCTTGATATTTCATTGCCTCTATCGGGGAGATACGACTGGCGAGCCTGGATGGTTTGCGGCAGCTGACTGCAATGGTGAAAAGGGCAAACAGAATCGTTCCCACATAAATCAGCGGATGAAACTGCATGGTCAGCGGCATGGGATCGTCACCGCTGCCGAACATCCGCATTGCATAGGGAACTGCCACAAAGGATGCCAGCGTTCCCAACAGCATTCCCACAGGAATACCCACTACAGAGAGGGAAAATGCCTGCAAACGAACCATCTTCCGAATCTGTTTCGGTGTCGTTCCCACAGTTTTCAGCATTCCGTAAAAGCGAATATCCTTGGTAATGGAAATGTACATAACATTATAGATCAGCAGGTAGCCGCTGAATACGATAATCAGACCGATCGTACCAAACAGACCGGCAATGAGAACACGGTTGGACACCGTTTCATTCAGCATATCCGAAGTGTAGTCAAAGTCCTGCCCGTCTTGCAGCTGAACCTCTGCATCTAAGGAATCTGACAGCTTTTCCTGCAATCCGATTTTCGCTGAAATGGAGAGCCTGCCATCTTTTTCCGCTGTCAGCCCCAGCTGGTCGGCATAGGCTTTGGAAACGAATCCCTGAAAACCGTCCTGGGAATTGGTGTAGTCCGTAAACCAACCGGACAGGGTAAACAATTTGGTTTCACCGTCCGCCAGCAGAGAAATTTCCATCCCGATTTTGGGTGAAGTGACGTGCATAGTTTCCAGTGCATTCCGGGAAAGCATCACCTCTCCTGCCTGCGTGGGGTAACTGCCCTGTACATCGCTTACGGCAGGGGTGTAGTTCTTTTCAAATTCTGTAGTGTCGTAATAGCTGAGCAGAATTGCCGTATTCTCTTCGCCGGAAGTATAAGCCGTCCCTGCCTGTATCTGCACCCCGGCAGCATACAGATAACGGTTTTCCTCAATCTGCTGCACCTGCGCTGCCATCGGATGGTCGAGATAAATGGAAGAACGTGTTCCCTGCTGCCGGGTCAGCATGACCACCATGCCCTCTGCCAGACTTGCCCCAATGGTGAAGATCGTGGTAAACATAAACGTGGTCAGAATGACAGCCAGTATCACAATGCCGTTGCGGATACGGTTTTGTTTCATAGAACGAAAAGCGATTTTCCGGACGATCTCCCGGTTGTTATTTTGCAGCATCGCCGTTCACCACCTTGCCGTCTTCGATCCGAACCATCCGGTCTGCCATCAGTGCAATCTCCTCATTGTGTGTAATCATAACAATGGTCTGGTGAAACGCCTGGCTGGTCATTTTCAGCAGTGCGATCACATCCATACCGGTCTTGCTGTCCAGGTTTCCCGTGGGTTCATCTGCCAGAAGAATGGCAGGCTTTGCCGCCAGCGCCCGTGCAATGGCGACACGCTGCTGCTGTCCGCCGGAGAGCTGATTCGGCATTGCCTGCGCCTTTTCTTCCAGCCCCAGCGTGTGCAGAATGGTCTGCACATAGTCGGTGTCGATTTTTGTACCGTCCAGTTCAATGGGCAGAACGACATTTTCATAGACATTCAGCACCGGCACCAGATTGTAATTCTGAAAAACAAATCCAATGTTTCTCCGGCGGAAGATCGTCCGGGATTCATCGTCCATCTGAAAGAGATCTTTGCCAGCGACCAGAACTTCGCCGGAAGTCGGCGTATCCAGTCCGCCCAGAAGATTCAGCAGGGTGGACTTGCCGCTGCCGGATGTGCCGATCACCGCAACGAATTCCCCGTTTTCTACGGAGAGAGAAACATGATCCAACGCCTTGACCTGGTTTTCACCGGAACCGTAGGATTTGCACAATGCTTTTGCAGATAAAATTTCCATGTGGATGCACTCCTTGTTTGAGATTATCTTTAGTATAACAAAGAGTTCTTACAATTTTGTGACACATCGCCGGAATAATCTGTCAGCCCCACTTTTCTCTGCCGCAAAAAAGAACTGGCATACAAACAATGTTGTACACCAGTTCAAAAGGTTATGGATTCTATGGATCCGAAGATGTCGGTTTAAGCAGATGTCGATTTAAGTTTCCCACAAGCTGCGGTAAATGGCGGCGCAGTCCGCTGCGCTTACAGCACGCCGAGTATTTCCCGGACTGCCGCTGGCGATGGCATCTGCTGACATCTTTTCGATGACATCGAAAAATGCTGTCCTGGAGATGCCGTACTGTTCCGGCGAAGGCACTTCACAGGTGCGGCACAGCTGCTTCACTGCCGCCAGCAGCGCATCTGCTGCCGCCGCATCGGAACTGTCTGCCGGCGCTGCGCCAATGGCACATCCCAGCGCACCAAACCGCTCATAGCAGCCCGGCAGCGCAAACTGCAGGCACTTTTCCAGCAGCATGGCGTTGGACAAGCCGTGCGGCACATGAAACAGCGCCCCGATGGGTCGGCTCATGCCGTGAACAATGGTGACACTGGAATTGTTGATGCAGATGCCTGCCTCCAGCGCTGCTGCCGCCATCTCTTCCCGTGCCTTCCGGTTTTTCCCGTCACGGTATGCCGCAGGGAGATAGGAAAAGATACGTTTTACTGCGGAGACCGCCAGCGCATCTGTCAGCGGCTGTGCCTGCTTTGAGGTGTACGCCTCGATGGCATGAGTCAGCGCATCCAATCCGGTAGCCGCCGTAACTGACTGCGGCGTACTTTCCGACAAGCTGGCATCCACAATGGCAAGCTGCGGCAAAAGCACCTCGCCTTTCAGCAGCATTTTCACATCCGTTTTCGTGTCTGTGATAATGGTGAACTTCGTCACCTCAGAACCTGTTCCGGCTGTGGTGGGGATCGCCGCCATAGACGGGAGTGCTCCGCTGATCTCCTTTCCCATATAGGATGCAAGGGGTGCAGAACTGGTCGTGCCGACGGCAATGGCTTTCATGGCATCCAGCGGACTGCCGCCGCCAATGCCGATCAGACAGTCGCAGCCGTTTTTCTGATAGGCTGCCAGACCTTCGGCGATCATGACATCGGTGGGTTCGCTGTTGATGCAGTCGCACACCGCATACGCCGAAAAGCATCCGGACAGCTGTTCCGCCAACTGCGCTCCCATGCGTTTCCACGTTCCGGCAGAAGTCACCACCAGCGGCTTCTTGCCCAGCCCGGAAAGCGCCGCACTGCTCTCCTGCAATGCGCCCCATCCGGTAAAAATGGTCTGTGTTGTCGTAAATTTCTTGACCATGGTATTTTCCCTGTGCCTTTCTTCTGTGATATCTTTCATCATATCACAAGATAATGAAATGGTCAATCCTCGTCTGCACGAAGCACTGCATTCAGCATGACTGTAGCACCCTCGGTGCAGTGTTCCGGCTTGGAATATTCCGGCTCACAGTGCGAAAGTCCGTCCTTGGACTGGACAAAGATCATGGTTGTGGGCAGCATATACGATGCAAACTGTGCGTCATGACCTGCGCCGGAATGGATATACTGATGCGAGATGCCGCATTCCTCTGCGGCTGCCTTCACATAGCCCACCAGCTTTTTGTCCCAGTAAACGGTATCCCGGTTCCACGCCTTTTCCACCTTGCAGGTGCAGCCGTGCCATTCCTTGTCAGCACAGCTCTTGACGATCGCCAGGACCTGTTCCAGCACCTTGGGATCTTCGTGTCTGGCATCAAAGGAAAAGTCTACGAAATCCGGCACACAGGTATGTACACAGGGATGGCAGACGATCTCACCAGTGGTGTACACCAGGTCGCTGTAGCCCAGCTTGTCGATCTCCTGGTGCAGATAGCACAGTGCTTCGGATGCTGCATAAAGGGCATCCTTTCGTTTCGGCATGGGGAATGTGCCGGCGTGGGTGGTCTGTCCGTAGAACTGAATGCGGTAGTTGAACATTCCCAGCACACAGTCCACCACGCCGATGTCATTTCCGGCATCCTCCAGAATCGGTCCCTGCTCGATGTGGGTTTCAAACATATACTGATACTGCTCCGGATTCAGACGGTACTTCCTGTCCCCCTGGAAACCGGACTTCGCCAACGCCTCGCCGAAGGTACTCTTGCCGTCCAGGATACTCTTGGACTGCATCATGTCATCATAGGCAAACTTGGCACGGATATCCTCCGGCAGATAGTCATAGCAGACAATGCCGGAACACATCATTGCCGGCGGATAGAGCGAACCCTCTTCGTTGGTCCAGATCATGGCAGTCAGCGGATGCTTGTGCGGGATCTGCTTTTCGTGTACTGTCTCCAGCACCTCCATGGCAGACATGACGCCCAGGATGCCGTCATAGTTGCCGCCGTTCTTGACCGAGTCCACGTGCGACGCCATAACGATACGCTTGGCATCGGGGTCGCTGCCGGGAAGTGTGGCATACATATTCGCCACATCGTCGATCTCAATCACAGCGCCGATCGCCTCCATGCGTCTGCGGAATTCGTTTCGTGCCTGAATGGCTGCCTCAGACAGAGAATACCGTGTGATGCCGCCGTGACCTGCGTCACCGAATTTTGAAAATGTTGCGATCTTGTCCTTCATACGTTCCAAACTGCAAGCATACATAACCCATGCGCTTCCTTTCTCATGTTATCTCAGATAAACAAATTCGGATTCTCATTTTCATTTGTCTGTTCCGGAATCCGCAGACAATTTTCCAAAAGGTCATACACCTCGTCCGCCATCACATAAAAAGCCTGATAGCGTTCTGCATCCTCCGATTCCAGCACCAGCAGAAACCGATCATCCCAGTCGTTGCAGGAGATCGACTTCACCCAGAACTTCCCGTCTGCGTCTGTTCCCAGCTGCCGGAGCAGCTCCGTCTTTCGAACCACCCCGTACAGGATTCCGTCCCAGGGCACCGGAAAGTGCAGCCGTTTGACAAATGCCGGTTTCATAACTACCGTCACCGCCACCTCATTGGGAGTCAGCGGAACGGTATCCCGTGTCTCCTGTGAGACGGTGCGAAACCGGTCCGCCGGTAGCAGCGACCGCAGCGGCGTTCCCTGTTCGATATTCGCATAATGTCCGGATACCATTGACCTCATCTCCTTTTTCAGCCGGCAATGGCGGCGTCGACTTCTCCCAGCACCTCATCCAGCTTCTGCATCTCCTCCCGGAGCTGTTCCGGCGTAATGATAAGCGGCGGTGCAACAATGATGACATTTTCGTGGCTGTAGGTGGAAAATCCCTTTGCCATCAGCTTTTTGCAGATGCCGCCCATCACGCCGTCCGGATCCTTTCCATACGGCACAAGGGGTTCTTTGGTGGTCTTGTCCTTTACCAGCTCTACGCCGGAGAACAAGCCGATATAGCGCACATCACCCACACAGGCGTGCTTTGCCTTCAGATCCTCCAGCAGCTCGCCCAGCACCTTGCCGGATACTGCCACATTGTCCAGGATGTTTGCCTCCTGGTAGTAGTTGACACAGGCAACACCAGCGGCACACGCCAGCGGATGCGCACTGTAGGTCAGACCGCAGGACAGATAGTGGTCGTCAAAGTATGCGGCGATCTTCTTGCTGACGGCAACGCCGCCCAGCTGGATATAGCCGCAGGTCACGCCCTTTGCAAAGGTAATGATATCCGGCACTACATCGAAGTTCTCAAAGGCAAACATCTTTCCGGTTCTGCCGAAGCCTGCCATGACTTCATCGCAGATCATCACAATGCCGAACTCGTCGCAGATCTTCCGGATGCCCGGCAGATAGCCCTTCGGCGGAATGATAATGCCGTTAGAGCCGGTGATGGTCTCCACCTCAATGGCAGCGATGCGGTCTGCGCCCTCATAGATGACCTGTTCCCGCAGCTTTGCCAGATAATATCTGGTTGCCTCTTCTTCGGACGCAAAATCCAGCGGTTCCCGGTAAATATACGGGTCAAAAAACTTGATAAAGCCCGGAATGCCCGGCTCCAGCGGATAGCGTCTCGGCTCACCGGTCAGATTTCCGGCGCCGAACGAAGAACCGTGATAGCTCCGGTAACGGCTGAACACCTTGTTTCTGCCGGTGTACATTCTGGCGATCTTGATGGCGTTTTCATTGGCATCTGCGCCGGCATTGGTGAAGAACACCTTGCCGAACGTATCCGGCAGCAGGTCGATGATCGCCTTGCCCAGCTTTGCACGATCCTCATCGCCGAAGGACGGCCCGATGTAGCAGTACTTGTCCACCTTTGCCTTGATGGCGTCGCCGATCGCCTTGTTGCCGTAGCCCAGGTTCACGTTGACCTGCTGCGAGGACATATCCGCATACCGCTTTCCATCGGTATCATAGAAATAGATTCCCTCTGACCGCTCTACCGGAATGGGTTTCAGTCCCTTTTGCTTGCTCCAGGACTGCATGGTATATGTGGTTTGCATTTTTTGAATCTCTTCGCCTGTCATTTTGAATTCCTCCAATTTTTCTATTTGATCTGGTGATACGCTTACAGCATATCCCGAATGAGATAAGCCAGATAAATTTTTACTCTTGCCTCCTGGTTCAGATCCGTCTGCAAAATCTCTCGGATCTGCCGCAGCTTATAGTTGATGGTGTTGCGGTGGACCTGCATCTGCTCTGCGGTCTGCTGAATGCTACACTCTGTCAGCAGATAGCGCCGCAGCACATCCAGATAATCGGTGTGATTTCTGGCATCGTACTGAATCAGTGCGCCCAGCACGCTTTCCATGAACTGTTCCAGTATCCTGCGGTCCTTGACGCCGAACAGGAGGCGGTAGATGCCCAGGTCAGAATAGCCCAGCACCTGTTTTTTCCGGATCCGGCAAACTGCACCGGCGGCTTTTGCCTGGAGATACAGCGCCGAAAGAGAGACATAACCGATCTGCTCCTCCGAAATGCCGCAGTAAACATCACCTCGTTCTGACAAGACCTGTGCCACCTGCGCCACATACTGTGTCAGCTGCTCCGACCGGACATTCTGCCCGATCAGACAGATGCTCTGTTCCAGCCGGAAAATACAGACGGAAAGGTGGCTTTTGTGCAGCGCCCGATAGACCCGGAATTGCAGCTGTTCCCACTCCAGATCGGTAAACTCGTGTTCCCTTTCGTGGAGATACAGGAGCATGACCTGGTATCTGCCGTCATCCGGAAAGCCTGCCCGCTGGAGTATCCCGGTATAGGATTCGCCCTTTTCCGGATTGAATATCCAGGTGCTGAATGCAGATGCAATGCTGCGCTCATGCTTTTCACTCTGGATGATGCGATGGCAAAAGTCGTATGTCACATCAATGATATGCACCGACCAAGGCAGCACCAGCAGCGGAAAGGCGTGGCTGTTGCACCAGACGATCAGCTGCGGCGGCACTTTTTCAATGTACGGTCCCAGATTGATGACCAGTCCCACCGCACCGTGACTCAGCAGCTGTTCCGCATAGGGCAGCAGCCAGTTCACGCCGCGCTGGGCAATGCCGGTGGTGAAAACCAGCTCCTGCCCGTTGATAAAATGGGATACTTCCACATCTTCGATGATATGCACCCAGCGCACCACATTGTCCATGCCGTCCTCGCCGGCAACTAGTTTCATCTGATACGTCTTTTCCACATTCACGCAAAGCTGCGAAAGCGTTAATGCCATGAGACCTCACCTCTCTTCCGGCGTTTCTGTAGAACGCCTTGTCCCGGCTGTGACTGCACCCACGGGACAGACCAGCGTACACAGCAGACAGCCCACACACTTTTTGCCGATCAGAGACGGCCGGCGCTTTTCAGTGTCGAACCGGATCGCCTGGTGTCCTGCGTCCATACAGGAAATATAGCATCTGCCGCAGCCGGAACAATCCTGCCGCAAAAATTTCGGATAGCATATGGAACTGCGGTTCAGCTTTTCCGGTGCTGTCACAGCCTCCAGTCCGGCACCTACCAGTTCCCGGAGACTGGCGATCCCGTGACGGTTCATATAGTCCGTCAGACCGCCGATCAAGTCGGTGATGATCCGATAGCCATACTGCATCACCGCTGTGGTGATCTGGATATTGCTGCACCCCAGCGCCAGAAACTGCACCGCATCCCGCCAGGTCTCAATGCCGCCCATGCCGCTGATGGGAACACCGCTCAGTTCCGGACAGACCGCCATATCGTAAATATGGCGCAGTGCAATGGGTTTCACCGCCTTGCCGGAATAGCCGCTGACTGCGGTTTTTCCCATCACGCCCGGATGTGCCTGCATGGTCTCTTCGTCAATGCCGGTAATGCTTTTGATGGTATTGATCGCCGCCAGACCGTCTGCGCCTGCCCTCACAGCGGCGACTGCCGGAACGGTCATATCGGTGATATTGGGAGTCATCTTTGCCAGCACCGGCAGCGTTGTGCCGCGCTTGACCGCCGCTGTATATGCCTGCACCAGCTGTACATTTGTCCCCACATCACTGCCCATGCCCTCTACGGTCATCTGCGGACAGGAGAAATTGCATTCGATGATATCGCATCCGGCATCTGTCACCAGCCGAGCCAGCTGCGTCCACTCGTCCTCCGTTTCGCCCATGATGGACGCAACGATGATACGATCGGGATAGTCCTGTTTCAGCCGCCGCAGAAAGTCCAGGTTTTCCTCCAGCGTATGGTCGGAAATCTGTTCCAGATTCCGAAATCCCAGAAACGGATATCCCTCCCGGCTCACGGTGTCGAATCTGGGCGAGACCTCTTTTGGTCGATAAAAGCCGATGGTCTTGAACACGATACCGCCCCAGCCCTGCTCCAGCGCCCTGGCACACATTTCATAATTGCTTGCCACAACGGAGGAGGAAAGGAAAAAGGGATTGACACACGGCACGCCGCAGAACGAAATGGAAAGGTCTGCCGGTTTTTGTGCCGCTGCCGCCGGAAGTGCTGCTGCCATTTCAGCAAGCGGCATCTTCTGCGGACAGGCGCTTTCGCAGGAATGCGCACAGGATACACACGCTACATTTTTCATTGCCGCCGCTGCCCCGGAAAGGTTTTCAAAGCGGATACTCCGCACCATTGCGGCAGGGTCTGCACCCAGCCCGCAGGCAGCTGTACAAGGTGCATCATAACAGAGCATACACTGTGCCGCCTGCTGTTCCAGTGTGATCTTCGTCCGCCGGCTCATCTCTGCCATCGCACATTCCTCCTTTTGATATGTTCTATGGTTTCACACTTATTTTAATTTGCACTTTACGAAATTGCCCCAGCCGGCTTCGCCCAGGAATTCGCCGTTTTCATAGACCAGTCTGCCTCTGGAATAGGTCTGCACCGGATAGCCGTGCAGTTTGCATCCCTCCCAGATGGTGTGGTCACAGTCGGAGTGCATCTTGTCGTTAGTAATCACAAAATCCATTTCCGGATCATAGACCACCAGGTCTGCATCCATGCCTACAGCAATCGCACCCTTTTTCTGACAGCCGAAGATTCGTGCCGGATTGGTGGAACAAAGCGCCACCGCCTGCTCAAAGGTGATCTCGCCGCTGTTTGCCGCAGACAGCATATAGGGATACATATTCTCGATGCCGGCGCAGCCATTGGGGATCTTGGTGAAATCGTCCTTGCCCCAGTCCTTTTCATAGGACTGGAACGGACAGTGGTCTGTGGCGATGGTGTCGATATCGCCCCGGCGAATGGCTGCCCAGAGCGCCTGACGGCTCTCCTCGCCCTTCATCGGCGGCGAGCATACGAAATTCCGTGCATTTTCCAGCTTATAGACATCGCTGGTAAATTCCAGATACTGCGGACAGGTCTCCGCATAGATGGGATAGCCCTCGTCCTTTGCCCGGGTCACAGCCTCGACGCCGCCTTTGTTCGCCAGATGGACGATATACAGCGGTGCGCCGGTGGCTTTTGCCCAGGCGATGGCACGCTTGTCTGCCTCTTCTTCCACAAATTCCGGACGGGATGCGTAATGATACCAGGCATCCGTCTTGCCCTCTGCCAGAAACTCCTTTGTGAGGGTGTTGATGATCTCGTTGTTCTCTGCGTGTACCTCGATCAGTGCGCCCACTTCTTTCGCCTTCTGCAAGACTTGATAGAACACACCGTCGGTCACGCCGAAGTCATACACCATGAACACCTTAAACGAAGGCACGCCGTAGTCCACCGCATCGGCGATGGTGTCCAGCAGTCCGCCGCTCACATCCTTGACTGCCACGTGGAAGGAATAATCCACGGCAGCCTCCGGTGCGCAGAGGGCATCCCGGCGCTTGATGGCATCCACCATCGTTTCCCCGAAATCCTGGAGAATAAAGTCAAATACGGTGGTGGTCCCGCCGCAGGCTGCGGCTCTTGTGCCGGCGAAATAGCCGTCGGAAGAGACCGTTCCGCCGAACGGCATCGCCAGATGGGTATGCGCATCAATCGCACCCGGCAGCACCAGCTTTCCGCTGGCATCTACCACCTTGTCAAAGCCCTCCGGAGAGATGTCCTTTCCGATCTCCGCAATGGTTTCTCCGTCGATCGCAACATCCGCCAAAAACGTTTCACTTGCGGTAACTACAGTACCGTGCTGTATCAAAGTACGCATATTTCTGCACCTCCATCTCAATCCTGGTTCAGCTTATAGACCAGTTCCAGACCGGAACGCTGATAAACCTGTGCCACTTCCGTCAGCCCCATGCCGGCTGCATCCGCAGAGATCAGATTGCAGAACCAGGTAACGCCAAAGTCTACTGTGCCGTTGTATACTGCGGTGGTCTCTGAAATATCGCCGCCGCCCGGTGTGATCGTTACATTCAGACCAACATCGTTATAATAGCCCTTGTCCAGTGCCACATAATAGCCCATGAACTGTGCCTGCGGCAGCCACTTCAGCTGAACGGTGACATCTGTCTTTTCCGGTGTGCCAAAGCTGCCGGATGTTGCTGCCTCCCAGTAGGAAGTATCCCGGACATCATCCAGGGTCAGCGTACCCAGCTTTTCTGCCGCCGCAGAGTCATCCAGCTTGATGTACTGCTTTGCCAGATCCAGAGTCTGCTGCATTGCCGTTTCTTCCATCTGCCCCAGGTTATCCAGTCCGACTGCATTGCCGGACATATCTGTGGTGACCAGCTTTGCCACTTCGCTTGCCATATACTTCTGATGCTCCGGCGAAACAGACGAGCCATAGTTGAACACGATCTCTGCCGCCTCATCCGGATTCTCGCAGGCATATTCCCAGCCCTTCATGGATGCGGAAATAAATGCCGCAACGGTGTTCGGATTTTCCTCAGCAAATGCCTGGGTACAGAAAATGTTGTCCTCCAGCATCGCTACGCCCTCGTCGTTCATATCAATGGTGCCGACCGTATCGCCGTAGCCATAACCGCCGTCATAGTCATTCTTGACCAGTCCCAGCTCGTTATAGGTCATGGCAGACGCCAGCATCAGAGAATCGTCATCAAAGCTGTCCATGTCAAATGCCTGGCTGACGAACTCATTGGGCAGGTCATACTTGGTGAGCAGTGCAAGCAGCTCATACTCATTGCCGATGCCCCAGTTGCCGATCTTTCCGGCGGCAGAGGCTGCCTTAATGATATCTTCCGACGAAGTACCCTTGTCAAAATAGCTGCCCTTCGATGCACTGCCGCCGCTGCCGGAAGAATCCTTGCTGCTGCCGCAGGCAGTCGCTGAAACAGTCATCAACACGGCTGCACAAAAAACGGCAATTGCTCTCATCTGCTTTTTCATCATCCATCATCCTTTCATGGTGCGGGCGATTCGCCCAATCCTGCTTTTTTCTATCACACTGCGAAACCGCTCATTTGCGCTTCCGCAGGAACAGACGTTCCAATAAAATCGAGATCAGATACATCCCGATGCCCAGCGCACAGGCGATCACAATATATGCCCATGCGGTGGCGTACTGTGCGGTTACAATGTTCTCCCGGATCATTCTACCGACACCAATAATATACTCGGCAAAATATTCGCTGACCACTGCGGTGATAACTGCCAGCGGCACGCTGACGTGCAGCGCAGTGAAAATATAGGGAACACTGTTGGGCAGCCGCAGTTTCCAGAAAACTGTAAACCGATTGGCTGCATAAGAACGCATCAGATCTTCCGAAAAGGGTTTCACTTCCGTCAAGCCCCGGAATGCGTTGATGCTCATGGTTGCGGTACAAAAGATCATGACAACGATACACTTTGCCACCATGCTGCGGAATGCCACGTCATTGCTCACATCTCGTGTCCAGTTGATGATGACCGGCGCAAGGGCTACCACAGGCACTGCGTTGAAACAGGACACAATGGTCAGACCGCCGGCGCCCCAGTGGGGAAAAGCGGCTGCGACCAGTGCGATCAGATACCCCAGCAGCGAGCCGGCGGCAAGCCCGATCACAATAACGATCACGGTGGACTGCAAATTCTCCGCAATAGCGCCCCAGTTTTCCTGAATGATCGTCAGGATTCTCGTGGGAATGGGCAAAATAAAGGTGTCTACATGCAGCAGCCGGTGCAAAAGCTTGGTCTGCCACGCTGCGATCAGCAAAACGGCAAACAGCAGCGGATAAGCAACTGTTGTGACGGCATCCCACCGTTTCCGATTTTTACTTTTTCCTGCCATGCCGTTTTCCTCCTCTCCGATGGGTTCCGGTGCGGCGATAAGGACACGCCATATTTTCCAGCCAGCCCATAATGGTAAAGCTGAGGATGCCCACACAGGCGCTGAACAGAACGATCAGCCAGAACACGTAAATCGACATGGCGTGTTTCTGTGCCTGCGACAGCATACATCCCAGACCGCCGTCACCCTGCAGGGTATCCACCAGGATGGATGCGGTAATTGCCATCGGCGCTGAAATTTTCAGACCAGTGAAAAAATAGGGAATGCAGTTGGGAATATAGGTTTTCGTATACAGCTGAAACTTATTGGCTGCATAGGAGTACATCAGTTCCTTCTTCTCCCGTTCGGTTGCCCGGAATCCGGAAAGCGTATTCGCAGCCACCGGATAAAATGTCAGGATCGCTGCGATAATGATACGGGAAACACCGATATCGCCGGTGATCGCCAGAACGATGGGCGCCATGCCCAGAATCGGAATGACCTGAATGATAATCAGATAGGGTGAAACGGTTTTCTCCACGCCCCGGAACAGGTGCATCAGCAGCGCCAGCACAAATCCCAGGATCGTTCCGATGACAAATCCCAGTGCGGCACGTTCCAGCGTCTGTCCGGCGCTTGTCAGAACGACCTGCAGTGCGGTCTGGTCTCTGGTCACCGTATTGGTGCTGAATATCGCCTGGACGATCTGCCAGATGTGGGGCATGATGTTTTCCGGCGTCCGCTTGACTGCCTCCACCCGGAACGCAAATATCTCCCACACCACGGCAACGCCTGCCAGCCACACCAGCATGACCAGCCATTTTGCCTCTAAAATGCGGCGAATCTTTTTCATGATATCACTTCCTTTATCATACGCCCTCAAAGCTGTTCCGGACCTTTGCCACCAGATCGGTGAACTCCATAGTGTCCTTCATCGCCTTGGTACGGGGCCTTGGCAGGTCCACCGGAACAACGGCGGAAAGTCTGCCGGGATGGGGCGAGAGAACACAGATCTTATCGGACAAATAAACTGCCTCTGCAATGTTATGGGTTACGAAAATGATCGTCTTATTGGTCTTTCGCCAGATGCCCAGCAGGTCATCGTGGAGCTTTTCCCGTGTGAATTCGTCCAGCGCCGAAAACGGTTCGTCCATCAACAGGATCTCCGGCTGGATCGCAAGCGCTCTGGCGATTCCCACACGCTGCTGCATACCGCCGGAAAGCTGCTTGGGATAGTGGTCTGCAAACTCGGTCAGATTCACAAGCTCCAGCATTTTCTTTGCCTGTTTCACACGGTCTGCCTTCGGCACTTTCATGATCTCCAGCGGCATTTCCACATTTTTCTGCACAGTGCGCCAGTCATAAAGCACTGCGCCCTGGAACACGATGCCATAGCGCCGCTTTAATCTTGCCTCCCGGGGAGATGTGCCGCCTACTGTAATCACACCGGACGTGGGCTGCAGCAGATCTGCGATGATGCGCAGGAGCGTTGTCTTGCCGCATCCGGACGGTCCCACCAGAGAGACGAACTCGCCTTTCTGGATATCCAGGGTCACGTCTGTCAGCGCAGTGACTTCCTTTCCATCCGCAGGATATACCATCCCGATATGTTCCATGTGAATTTCAACTTTGTTTTGCAGTTCCGACATAACTCTCATCTCCTAAATAAAAAAAGCGGCAACGGGAACCTTTGAACAGCCCCATTGCCGCTTTACATTATTTTGTGTTTTCTGCTGAATCTGTATCATCATCGGTTTCAGCATCTTTTTTTCTTTGTTTTTCTGTTTGTTTTCTTTCGATGTATCTAGTATAGCACAGCAGTGCAGATGTGTCAATCGTTTTGTGCAGATTTATCAGATACGCCAAATCAGCCCCCTTTTTCAGAAAAGATACGCACAAAAATATGATATATTTTCTGTGAAGAAAGCGAAAAACTGTGCGAAAAGGGGTTTTGATTGTGCTGATGCACAAAAAACAGAGGGAAAACTCCCGAAAAAGAGTTCTCCCTCCAGCTTTCTCCATATAGGTTTTTCCGGTCAGATCTATTCCATACAGCTTTGATATACCCGCAGCAGCTGTTTTCCCACATTCGGCAGGTCTTTTTTCTGCACGGCGTGGTATCCGTTTTCCGTCAAATCGGGCAGTTTTCCCTGTAATATCTGTGCCGCTTTTGTCTCGAATTCCTGTAAATCGCCGGCAAAATACACGTCCTGGGATTCTTTCAGCCACTCTGTATAAACCGGAATCCGGCGGAGCAGCACCGGGATTTGCATTGCCAACGCCTCCAGCACTACGATTCCCTCGGTTTCCTCATAGGACGGGAAAAGGAACAGATCACAGCCGCTGTAAGCGTCCTGCAGCTGCTCTTTCGGCACGTATCCGGCAAACTGCAAATTCTTCGGCGGATGCAAAACCGCCTGACGCACTTTTCTGCTAACGAAACGCAAATTGGTACAGCCAAACCAGATAAACTGATACTGCGGCATTGCCTTCGCCAGCTGCACAAAGTCCAGAATCCCTTTTCTGCGAATCTGCATTCCCACAGAAAGAATCACCTGATCCTGCGGCGTGTATCCGTATTGTTTCCGAAACCGCTGTCCTGCCGCCGTATCTTTCTGGTATTCTGAAAGGGCAATGCCGTTGGAAATGACGTGAATCTTTTTCTCGATGCCATATTTCAGCAGACTCCGGGCATAAAAGCTGGGCGTCACGATTCTCGTCCCCTGCTGGTAGCACAATTTGATCCACCGCTGAAACAACGATGCAAACAAGTTTGACCCTACATAGGAATTGCGAAAGTCCTCTTTGGTGGAATGGGCGTGATAAACCACAGGGATTCCATGGCGTTTCGCTTTCTTCGCCAGAAAGAATGAATGGGGAAAGACGGTGTTGATATGAACCACATCGGCATCCTGCCAACGCTCGGCACAGCAGACGCCGTTTGCCTCCAGCGCTTTTCGCTGGTGAAGAATTGCCCGTCCCACGCCGCTTTTTTCAATTTGGCGCTGTAACTCGGAATATAAAAAGACACGCATCGTATTTGTTCCTTTCCAGGACTTCAACTGCCAAGCAGCGCCCATGCTCTCTGCAAAAGCTGATAAACACCCATGCTGTAGAGCAGAATGGCAAGCGGCTTTCCCAATAGAATAATGATGGCAAATTTGCGCACTGTCATTTTGCTAATTCCTGCCAGATAGCATAAAAAATCATCCGGTGCCACCGGCAGGAAAATCAAAAGCGCAAAGATTCGTTCAAACTGCTTTTCCTGCAATAAATACTTGCTGTATTTCTGATAGAATTTCGCTCCGGTCATTTGCTGCACCAGATCTTGTCCGCAGGCTCTCGCCAGTAAAAAGGCAGCCACAGAGCCGATACAGATTCCGATGTAATTATAAAAGAAACCCTTGACTGCGCCAAAAAATACGACACCGAACACACAGCCGATTGCACCGGGCAGAATTGGGATCACTACCTGCACCGCCTGTATCGCCATGAACACCAGCGGCGCAAGAACACCGGCACGTTCCAGAAACGCCTGCATCTTCTGCGTGTCTGTGAAGATACCGCTTTGGTAGCCAAACACTACAAACACGCAGGTAATCAGAAAGCAGCCGATGCTGATCCAGCGTTTTTGTTTACAGATCCAGTTCATGCTGTTTTCCCATTCTTATCAACAAATGCAGCGTACCGGACAACTAGAATCCCATCCGGAACAACGTACTCCGGTTTATGCGGACACAGACAGGATGCTGTCAGAATATCCACGCCCAGTAAAATACAACGGTTTCGCATTGCTCACGCCTCTTTTCGTTTATGCACGATTTTCTTTTCGCCCAGATCTACAAGTCTGACTGCCGCAATTCCCACCAGACAGCCGAGCAGTGCGCCTGCCAGCACATCGGACGGAAAATGCACAAAGAGATACAGCCGGGAAAATGCGATCATGCCTGCCAGAAGATAGGCGGCAAGACCGACTTTCCGGTTCCAGTGCCAGAGTACTGTGGCTGCGGCAAAGGATGCCATGGTATGTCCGGACGGAAACGAGTAGTCCTGGGGAACCGCAATCAGCATAGCGTGTTCCTCCAGCCAGCAGGGTCGGTCACGTGCCACCAGATTTTTCAGCAGAAGATTTCCGATCAGACCGCATCCCATATTGCCGACACCCAGCTGTATCCCGTTTTTTCTGGTTTTCGAAATGCACAGCAGGAGTACTGCAAGGAGAATCCAGAGAATACCGCCGTTTCCCAGCGCCGTGATTTTCGGCATCCAAAAATCCAGAAAAGAACAGGAAAAGCGGTTCTGTATTTCATGTAGAATCTGAAAATCCAGAGCTGTGATCCATTGCATGGTCTACACTTCCTTCTGATGATGTGAGGTCGGGAAAATCAAAAAACGCTATACCAGATCTGTCAAAACAGCATCCGGTTCATATGCCGGAATGACAGCTACCATTTGGAACACCTCCCGAAAATGCCTGTTTCTGCTGCACCAAAAGCGCATACTTTTTGCAGACAACAAGACTCGCCTGAATCGCCGCCGACAAGTCGGTGTGAAAATCCATGGACGGCTGCCGGTAATACGTTTGCAGCACTTCTGTGACAGTCTGCGGAATCTGCATCATCCGGTTCTCGGCAGTAAACAAGTCCAGATTTTCCATGAAATACCGCTGCATCTGACGCTCATAGGACAAGTGCAGTCGTGGGTTTCCGATGCCGCCGCTGCGGTGTACAGAACAGCAGAAATCGCTCATATAATGTGTCAGTTCCCCCAAACGAAACAGGGCAAACAGCGAAGTCCTGCCGCTGTACTTCTGTAGTTTCCGAAAGACATAGTCCGCCGACTTCTGGTAAAAATGGCGGTGCAGAAACTGCGTGGGCAGATAGTCCGGAATGGCTGCGCCCAGGCAAAACAAATGGCGCTCCAGCGGAGAAAAATCAGCCTGTGCGGCTGCAATTCCTGCAATTCGATCATGTGTTCGTGGTTTCATTGATATCCACCTTCTCATGCACTTTGCATTTTCCAATTTTTCAAAACTTCCTGGTAACAGAACTCCACTTTTTCCGCAAATCCGGCAGCAGAAAAGCGCTCTGCGGTCTGGACTGCGTGCCGGGAAAGCTGCTGTGTTACTGCCGCATCGCCGCAGAATGCTGTAATCCACTTCTGAAACGGTTCAAAAGATGTATACAGACCGCCGTTCCAGCCATCTGTTACAATGTCGTCCAGGCAGGCATCCTTTCGGCATACCAGCGGCAATCCGCTTGCCAGCGCCTCCAGATAAGTCAAGCCCTGGGTCTCGCTTTGCGATGCACTGAGGAATATATCTCCGATCTGATAATACAACGGAATCTTGTCCGGTGAAACCGCATCGGTAAAAATCACCCGGTCGGCGATTCCCTTTTCTGCTGCAAGCTGCCGCAAAGTTTCCAGATACGTTCCGCCGCCAACGATGCAAAGCACTGCATCCGGCAGAGACAGTCGCCCGAAATAGTCGAGCAGTTCCGCCAGATTCTTTTCCTTGGCAACTCTGCCCACAGTCAGCAACACTTTTTGTTCCGGTGAGATCTCCAGGGATCTTTTTAACGTATCCACCTGCAACTGTGGAAAGCGGGTTTCAAATCGCTGCAAATCCAACCCTGTGGGAATCACTGCAATTGGTTTCTGCACCCCGTAAGACCGCAGAAGTGTCTCCACCTTGCGGCTGGGTGCGATGACCGCCTCGGCATACTGTAAAACGTGCCGAGTCATGGTAACAACTGCTTTTCTGCCCAGTGCAATACTGGGAGAAAAATAGTGAGTGTAATCTTCATAAATGGTATGATAGGTATGTACAATGGGGCAATTCACCGCAGCTGCAATTCTTTTCGCCATGGCGAACGAGAAAAACTCCGATTGAGCGTGGATGACATCCGGTTTCCAGTCGATCAGCTTTTGCAGGCTGCTTTTCCGAAAACATACGGCGGCTCTGGCACCATTGCAGAATTTTCCGGCGCCGATGGAACCGATTCGCACAATATTGTCCCGGCTTTCTCCGTGCAGATACTGCGAGGGGCAAAGAATCTTCACCTCATGTCCCCGACTGCGAAGCTGGGTCTCCAGATTTCGAATTGATGTGACGACGCCGTTTATCATGGGCGTATAGCAATCTGTCGTAATCAATATTTTCATCTCTGTACACCTCCTGTCTTGGTTTGTCTTTAGTATAACGTGGAGGGCATAACAGGAATGAAAATGGAGTTAAACCAGAGATAAACTTTTGAACTGCTGCAATTGTCCCAGGAACATCATTTCTCTCATACATACTCCTCCACACGCATACCGTACAATCCCCCGGGCATACACTGTTCCGAGGTGATTCGATGTTTTTGCAATTTTTCCAGCAGCTCTTCTGTTTTTTTCTCCACGTGGGCGAAACCGGCTCGTTCCGCAAGCCCCTGCGCCGGGAGGAGGAGCAAGCGTGTTTCGAGGCGTTGGCGGCAGGCGACCGCAGCGCCCGGGAAAAGCTGATCCTGCACAATATGCGGCTGGTGGCGCACGTCATCAAAAAATACGGGATGCCCCAGCCGGAACAGGAAGAGCTGATCTCCATCGGCACGGTCGGACTGGTAAAGGCAGTGGACTCCTTCGACTGCACCAAAGGTGCAAGGTTCGCCACCTACGCCAGCAAGTGCATCAACAATGAGATCCTGATGAACTTCCGGAGCCAGAAAAAACACGCCGACCAGATCTACATGGGCGAACCCATCGAGACGGACGGCGACGGCAACCAGCTGACACTGATGGACATTATCGACGACGGCACGAACCTGCCGGAGATGGTGGATACGCTGATCCAGTCGAAACAGCTGTACCAATACCTGGAACGCTGTCTGACCCCACGGGAGACGGAGATCCTGGTGCATCGCTACGGACTGTACGGCTGCGCACCCATGACCCAGCGTGAAGTGGCGAAACAGCTGGGCATTTCCCGGTCGTACATTTCCCGGCTGGAAAAGCACGCCATTGAAAAGCTGCGCCAGGCGTATCAAGGGCAATAACGCAAAAAAGCCGTGAACGGATTCGCTCACGGCTTTCGGTTTCAATTTTGGGCAACACCGCACAAAGCTTGTGCGGAAGATGCGTAGCCAGATTTTTCGACAGATTGCATAGAAATTCCGCAGGCATACTGTCGTATGGCAAGGAATTTCTGGGCAATATGACGGAAAATCAGCAAGCAGATTACGTACAAAGCCGCCAGGCGGGCTTTGTGCGGTGTTGCCTTTGGTCGGGATTATGCGCTGTACGGCAGGGTGTCCACGATATGCACCAGGAATTGCAGCAGAACAACTGCATCGCCGCTGCCGGGTTCGCCGTCGCCGTTGCAGTCGGCGTTTTTCTTTGCGGTATCATCCAGCGTGATGGCGCCGGAGCAGAATTTGTTCAGCAGAACAGCGTCTGTGATGTCCACTCGCCCATCCAGGTTGATGTCGCCGCAGACGAGACCTCCAGTGATTGGTGCGGCGGTGGTTGGGGTGGTTTCTGTGGTGGAAGTGGTTGTTGTAGTCGTCACCGGTGGCGTGTCAGAGTCATCCAGAGCCACAAAGGGGAAGCCGAACATTTCCGCATACCGCTCGGCGTAGGTGTCCTTGTAGCCGTACATGGTCAGCTTGGTATCATAGGTAAACGCCATGTAATGGATACCCGTCACGCTTTTCGGAATGACGATCTTTTCCAGATTGTCGCAGTTGGCAAAGGCATCATCTTCGATCAGCGTAATGCCTTCTTCCAGTGTGACCTCTTTCAGCCGTTTCCCGTCTTTATAAGCACCGGCAGGAATTTTGCCCTCTTTGTGCTTGACAGTCAGCTGGGTAACATTTGTAGCAACACTGACAACTTCTCCCTCTTGACCGTAGGTATCTTCTGTGGTAAATTTGATATCCGCATCACAATTGGAAAATGCTCCCTCTTTGATACCCGTTTTAGAGCCTAAAAATGTAATAGACTTCAGATTGGTACAGTCCTTAAAAGCTTCCTCTCCGATATACTTCACGCTGTCCGGGATCGTGATTTCCGTCAAACCGGTACAGCCGGAAAAAACACACTCTCCGATACTCGTCACGCTGTCCGGGATTGTGATTTCCGTCAGACTGGTACAGCGGGAAAAAGCACCATAACCATAATAAGATAATCCATCGTATTGCCCTTCGATATCTGTCACGCTGTCCGGGAGCGTGATTTCGGTCAGGCTGGTACAGCCGAAAAAAGTACCACTTTCGATACTCGTCACGCCGTCCGGAATCGTGATTTCTGTCAGACTGGTACAGCCGGAAAAAGCACGCCCTCCGATACTCGTCACGCTGTCCGGGATCGTGATTTCCGTCAAACCGGTACAGCCGGAAAAAGCACGCCTTCCGATACTCGTCACGCTGTCCGGGATCGTGATTTCCGTCAAACCGGTACAGCCGGAAAAAACACACTCTCCGATACTCGTCACGCTGTCCGGGATTGTGATTTCCGTCAGACTGGTACAGCGGGAAAAAGCACCATAACCATAATAAGATAATCCATCGTATTGCCCTTCGATATCTGTCACGCTGTCCGGGAGCGTGATTTCGGTCAGGCTGGTACAGCCGAAAAAAGTACCACTTTCGATACTCGTCACGCTGTCCGGGATCGTGATTTCCGTCAGACTGGTACAGCGGGAAAAAGCCTCCTCTCCGATACTCGTCACGCTGTCCGGGATCGTGATTTTCGCCAAACCGGTACAGTTGGAAAAAGCTCTCTCTCCGATACTCGTCACGCTGTCCGGGATCGTGATTTCCGTCAGACTGGTACAGTTGGAAAAAGCATAATCTTCGATACTCGTCACGCTGTCCGGGATCGTGATTTCCGTCAAACCGGTACAGTTGAAAAAAGCTTCCTTTCCGATACTCGTCACGAATTTTCCATCGATTTCTATAGGAATATTTACTTTTCTAACATATTCATAACATCTAGCGATTTCAATTTCTCCTGTATCCGTCACATTATAATACAGACCTTCATATGTGATGCCATCGTAAGAATATGGTACGTATGCACTCGCCGACAACACCGTTCCCACAGATTCCAGCACACCCTGCAATCCAGTCATGCCAACACTCCCCACGCAAAGCACCCCGGCTGTCATCGCCGCAATTGCCTTTTTCCATAATCTCATTTACAACATCCTCCTTAATTTAGTCGAAGTCTTATACTTCATGTTACATTATAGCTCAAAAAAAAAAAAAAAAAAACGAACAAATTTACGATATTCTGTAAATTTCAACGTTTTATCCTCATTTCCGCAACAAAAAGAACCGATCTCCGCACACGCAGAAACCGGTTCTTTTTCTATATTGACTTGCCGAAAAGGCAGCCTTTTTACTTCTGTTTCATCTCCGCAGAGACCGCCTCGAACTCGTCCACGATCTCCTGTTCCGGTGCCTTGGTCAGCAGAGAGACCACCACAATGGCGATCAGCGCACACAGGAACGCCGGCAGCAGCTCATAGATGGCAAACACGCCGCCCAGCTTGCTGATGGCGAACTTCCACACGAAGATCATGACGCCGCCGGTAATCATGCCAGCCAGTGCGCCGTACTTGTTGGAGCGTTTCCAGAACAGCGCCGTCAGCACCACCGGACCAAAGGTTGCGCCGAATCCTGCCCATGCGAAGGATACCACACGGAACACCGAGCTGTTCTGATCCCACGCCAGAACGACACCCAGCACTGCAATAATCAGCAGAACCAGACGAGCCGCCAGCATGGACTGCTTTTCCGACAGCTTGACGTGGAACACGCCTTTCAGCAGATTCTCCGACATACTGGACGATGCCGCCAGCAGCTGAGAGTCCGAAGTAGACATGGTGCAGGCAAGGATGCCGGCGAAGATCAGTCCGGCGATGAGCGCCGCACCTACGCTGTGCTTGCTGAGTACAGTAGCCATTTCCAGAACGATGGTCTCCGATGCAGACGCCGTTTCCAGCGGTGCAACTGTGCCGTTTGCAGTCAGCGCATTGCCGATAATACCGATCAGAATGGCAACGCCCATGGCAATGACCACCCAGATAGAGGCAATGCGGCGGGAAACCTTGACCTTGTTCTTGTCGTCGATCGCCATAAAGCGCAGGAGAATGTGGGGCATACCGAAATAACCCAGACCCCACGCCAGGGTGGAAACGATGCTCAGACCGCCATAGGAGACCAGCTCGCCGTCTGCTGTCCGGGTGCTGGTAAAGCTGAGGTAATTCTCGATGCCTCTCGCATTTTCCATCACATTATCCATGCCGCCGGCTGTGTGGATGCCGTAAACCACCAGAACCACCAGCGCCGAAGTCATCACGATGCTCTGGATCAGGTCAGTAAAGCTTGCCGCCAGGAATCCGCCCAGGCAGGTGTATGCGATAATGATAACGGCGCTGATAATCATTGCCATATGGTAATCCCAGCCGAACAGCTGATTGAACAGCTTGCCGCAGGCAGAAAAGCCCGATGCAGTATACGGCACGAAGAACACCAGAATAATCACAGCGGCAATTCCCATCAGCACGTGCTTGTTGTCACGATAGCGGTTGGAGAAAAAGTCCGGGATGGTGATGGCGTTTCCGCATCTCTGGGAATACACCCGGAGCCGCTTTGCCACCAGCAGCCAGTTCAGATAAGTACCGATGGCGAGGCCGATCGCAGTCCAGCCCACCTCCGCACAGCCGCTCAGATACGCCAGTCCCGGCAGCCCCATCAGCAGATAGCTACTCATGTCCGACGCCTCCGCACTCATGGCAGAGACGATGGGGCCAAGCCGCCGTCCTCCCAGATAAAAGTCTCCGACACTGCTGTTCTTTTTGGAGTATATCACGCCGATCACGACCATCATTGCCATATACACCAGAATAGCGATCAGAATACACAAAACTGATTTTGTCACAATCCTATCTCCTTTCCAAAATCATTGCTCCAGAGTCGCTGCCGCTCTTGAACAGTACAAATCAGACTCTTAGCAAACATAAAAACAATCATACCACAAATCCGACAAATTTACAAGGGTGTTTCCATATTTTTTTATAAATAAACTGTAAAAACCGACAAAATGCGCCGGAACAGCGGTGCTTTTCCCCATTCTCCTGCGGACATTCCCGGCAGATTTTCCGGAATCATCGCAAAAAACGGTAGGATTATATACGATTGTTGTAATTTTTTTTGCAATAGTACTTGCCACAATGCGAAAAAAATGCTATAATAGGAGTGCGAAGCACGCAAGAAACAGAGAAACTTTTCTTTGCGGATACGTGCAGCCATTTCTGCCGTAAAAGAGGAACATTCGTCCAGACGGCGAACGCTCTCAGGCAAAGAAAGGAAAACGTCTGCAAATTCAGACAGACGAGAAAATATACATGAGTACAACAAATACGACAGCTGAAACAACAACGCCCAACATCTGGCGGAGACGCCTGGTGTCACTGGTCGGTGCGGGATATCTGGCGCTGATGTGCTGGTTTTCCTATCTGGTCATTTTCTATGACTTTACCGCCACGAACAAGTTCCTGTTTTGTCTGACGCTCTGCGCCGTATCCTTTGCAGCACTGAGCGCCATGCTCTACAGCCGCTTTCAGATTCTGACTCGTCTGACCAGCATTCTTCTGCTGCCGGCGATCCTGCCGCAGATCCTGCTGTGTTTCGGGCAATGGGAGCTGATTCTGCCGATTGCTGTCACGTCGCTTATCATCTTTTTCCTGTCCGGTGCCGGCGAAACGGTAAAAACCGTCTTTGGCGTCATATACCTACTATTATATGTATTGGGTTCGCTGGCATTTTTCATGCTGATGTCGTTCTTTACCCCAAGCACACAGCAGACCATTCTGGAAAACGGCGAGTCGCCCTCCGGCGCATACCGGTATGAGATCATCCAGACGGATGACAGTTCCGGCGGCAATGTTGCGGTTCACATCGAGCCGAACGACCGGGACATCCACCTGCCGTTTCTGACCTTCGTCTCCAATGGTTATGACCGGACAGTCTATGAAGAGCGCCCCATCCCCAGTGAGGTTGGCAGCGCCCAGTGGTCTACCGTATCCCGTGCGGATATCACGGCACAGCTGCTGGCAATCTCAGAGGATGTGACACTGGATCTCAGCAAGTCGCAGAAAGCCACCATCGGCATCCCGTCAGACACAGAGACGGTCTACCTGAAAGACTTGACCGATTCCCAACTGGAACAGCTCGGCGTGCCGGCAGAAAACGATGTGCTGACCTTTGCGGACAAGACCTGTTTTCGCTCGTATATTGCTGTACTGGAAGATTATTTCGCAAAAGATAACCGAGAGATCTCCTTATTTAACTAATTCTCAATTGTTCTGGATGCAAGGCGTATCAAACGCCATTGATAATCTGGAGTATGTTCACTGAAAAAAGTATGCGTGAACACGCTCCCAAAAAATTTTAGGAGGAAACACCCATGAGTGAATTTTTCAAGAGCATTCCGAAAATCGCATACGAAGGCAAGAATTCCAAGAATCCCCTGGCATTTAAGTTTTACAACCCGGACGAAGTGATCGCCGGCAAGACCATGCGGGAACAGCTGAAGTTTGCCCTGTCCTGGTGGCACACCATGGGCGGCGACGGCACAGATATGTTTGGTTGCGGCACAACCGACAAGACCTGGGGCTGTGATGATGTGACAGCTCGTGCAAAGGCAAAGGTCGAGGCTGCATTCGAGATCATGGACAAGCTGAGTATCGACTACTACTGTTTCCACGACAGAGACCTGTCTCCGGAATACGGCAGTCTGAGCGAGACCAACGAAAAGCTGAGAGCAATCGTTGACCTGTGCAAGGAAAAGCAGGATGCAACCGGCAAAAAGCTGCTGTGGGGTACTGCAAAGTGCTTTGACCATCCTCGTTATATGCACGGCGCAGGCACATCTCCCAGCGCTGATGTATTCGCATATGCCGCTGCACAGATCAAGAGCGCCATTGATGCAACTGTAAAGCTGGGCGGTCAGGGCTATGTATTCTGGGGCGGCCGTGAAGGCTATGAGACCCTGCTGAATACCGATATGGGTCTGGAGCTGGACAACATGGCTCGTCTGATGCACCTGGCTGTAGATTATGCAAGAAGCATCGGATTCACCGGTGACTTCTATGTTGAACCCAAGCCGAAGGAACCGACCAAGCACCAGTATGACTTCGACTCTGCAACAGTCATCGGTTTCCTGCGCAAGTATGGCCTGGACAAGGACTTCAAGCTGAACATCGAGGCAAACCACGCAACACTGGCACAGCACACATTCCAGCACGAACTGCGTGTTGCAAGAACCAACGGTATGTTCGGTTCTATCGACGCAAACCAGGGCGATCCGCTGCTGGGCTGGGATACTGACCAGTTCCCGACCAACGTATATGACGCAGCACTGTGTATGTACGAAGTACTGAAGGCAGGCGGTTTCACCAACGGCGGTCTGAACTTCGACGCAAAGGCAAGACGTGGCTCTTTCGAGCTGGAAGACATCTTCCACAGCTACATCGCAGGCATGGACACCTTTGCACTGGGTCTGCGCATCGCCGACAAGATGATTACCGACGGCAGACTGGACAGCTTTGTGGCTGACCGCTATGCAAGCTGGAAGACCGGCATCGGCGCTGATATCATTGCCGGCAAGGCAACCATGGCTGACCTGGAAAAGTATGCACTGGAAAAGGGCGAAGTTACCGATTCTCTGACCAGCGGCCGCCAGGAAATGCTGGAGGCAATCATGAACGATATCATGTTCACACTGTAAGAATATTTAAGGTAACACCGCACAAAGCTTGTGCGTAAGATGCGTAGTCGGATTTTTCGACAGATTGCATAGAAATTCCGCAGGCATACTTTGTGTCTGGCAAGGAATTTCTGGGCAATATGACGGAAAATCAGCAAGCAGATTGCGTGCAAAGCCGTTAGGCGGGCTTTGTGCGGTGTTGCCTTAAGCTGTGCGCATCTGCACAGTACAGAAAGAGCGCATTGACGATACAGCGTTGTCAATGCGCTCTTTTGATAGGAGGTTATTCCAAAATGACAATTGAAAACGGCAGACCCGCAGACGAAAGCGGCAGACTGGAAAAAGAAACCGCTGTATACGATCTGCTGGAACAGCTGGACATACCGTTTACACGGGCAGACCACGAACCAGCCTTTACCATGGATGCCTGTGAAGAAGTCGCTGCGGCGCTGGAAACCAAGATCTGCAAGAACCTATTTCTCTGCAACCGGCAGAAAACCAGTTTTTACCTGCTGCTTATGCCGGGAGACAAGCCCTTTCACACCAAAGAGATCACCAGCCAGCTGGGATGCGCACGGCTGTCCTTCGCCAAGGAGGAGGCGCTGGAACAGCTGCTGCATCTGACCCCAGGCTCTGCCACCATCTTTGGTCTGATGTATGACACCGAAAACCAGGTGCAGCTGGTGGTAGATCAGGAACTGCTCCGGGAGCCGTACTTCGGCTGTCATCCCTGCATCAACACTTCCACCGTCCGGATGCAGACCAGCGATGTCTTTGACAAGCTGACAAACGCTCTGCACCACACCTATGTTACCGTTACACTCAAGGGAGAATGATCGTTATGGCAAAAGAAAAAATCATCAAAACCAACGCCATCCGGATGCTGGACAAGGCAAAAGTCCCCTACATCCACCGCTGCTGGGAACAGGCGACCGGACAGCACACCGGCGTAGAGCTGGCACAGGCGCTGGGACAAGACCCGGCGCAGGTATTCAAGACGCTGGTCACTGTGGCAAAGTCCGGCGAACACTACGTCTTTCTCGTTCCGGTGGCAGAGGAACTGGACTTGAAAAAGGCTGCCGCTGCGGTAGGCGAAAAAGCCATCTCCATGTGCAAATCCAAAGACCTGCTGCCGCTCACCGGATACATCCACGGCGGCTGTTCTCCCATCGGCATGAAAAAGCTGTTCCATACCACCATACATGAATCCGCCCGGAACTTCCCCACCATTCTGTGCAGTGCCGGAAAAATCGGACACCAGCTGGAGCTTTCCCTGGACAGCCTGGAAAAGGTCGTTCCGTTCCAGCTGGCTGATATCATTACAGAGCGATAGGAGAGCGCCGTCATGCAGAACAAAAAGACCACAGCCATTCTGCTCTCCGTTCTGGCGGCAGCCTTTTATGCCGTAAACGTCCCCTTTTCCAAGCTGCTGCTGAATCAAATCGGTCCGACGTTTCTGGCGTCTCTGCTGTATTTCGGCGCCGGAATCGGCATCGGCATCCTCTATCTCAGCAATCCGAAAAAGCACGCCGGAGAGAAAAAGCTGACACGCAAAGACCTGCCCTATACCATCGGCATGATCCTGCTGGATATCGCCGCACCCATTCTGCTGATGCTGGGGCTGAAAAGCGCCACCTCTGCTAACGCCTCTCTTCTGGGCAACTTTGAGATTGTGGCGACCTCGCTTATCGCCCTTTTTCTCTTCCGGGAAAAGATCTCCCGGCGGCTCTGGATTGCCATTGCGCTCATCACCCTTTCCAGCGGCATCCTCTCCTTTGAGGATATGTCCAGTCTGCATTTCTCCGGCGGTTCACTGCTGGTGCTGGCTGCGGCAGCCTGCTGGGGGCTGGAAAACAACTGCACCCGGAACATCTCCGACAAAAGCACCTTCGAGATCGTCTTTCTCAAAGGCATCTTCTCCGGACTGGGTTCCTGTATCATCGCCCTGTGCATCGGCGAACCGCTCCAGAAACTCGGTGCAGTCGCCGCCGCACTTCTGCTAGGCTTTGTGGCATACGGGCTGAGCATCTTCTGCTACGTCCGTGCGCAGAATGCACTGGGCGCCGCCAAAACCAGTGCCTATTATGCCGTTGCGCCCTTTATCGGAACGGCGCTCTCCTGCATCATCTGGCGGGATGCGCTGAGTGTGCAGTACTTCCTGGCGCTGGCAGTCATGCTCGCCGGCTCTGTGCTGGTCGTGCTGGACACCCTGCAGGCGGAACACACCCATCCTCACACTCACACATTCACCCATACCCACGACGGCGTGACACATACTCACACGATCACCCACAGTCACGCCCATGTACACGGCGAAAGTGAAACGGAACACAGCCATCATCACCGGATGCACACGCTGCTGAAACAGCACGAACAGGCACACCACGTGTGATATCCCTGCGTTCCCGCAGCAGCCGGAACACCAGCCCGTAGAGGCTCAGTGCGATTCCCAGAAACACCGCAATGCCCAGCGGCGTTTCCCGCAGCTGCGGACAAAAACGCTCCGGCAGTGATGCCGCTGCAAAAGCAAACCCAACGGCAAACACCGGCTTTCCGATCAGCTTTCCGAATCGGAACCGGAGGTTTGCCGTTTTTACTGCCATGCGTAGCCGGTTGCAGTTGCCGAACACATTGCTGGTATAATACGATGCCACAATGCCGTAAAATCCAAACAGCGGAATGCAGATCAACACCACGCAGATCCGGATCACATACTCTGCCAGATAGTTGAGGGAAGAGAAGTTCTGTTTCCCCATGCCCTTAATCAGCGCCTCCAGCACGATCTCCAGATAGATAAACGGCACTACCGGGGCAAGGATCCGGATCATTCTGCCGGAAAGTTCGCCGCCGTCCATACAGCGTCCGATAACGCCGCCGTATTTCAGCAGCACGGCGCTGATGAGGACGGCGAAGATCAGCGTCAGTTCGATCACCCGTTCGGTCAGACGGCAGACCCGTTCCCGATTCCCGGCGGCATTGGCACGGGCAACCTCCGGAATCAGAATGCCCGACAAGGCGCAGAGAATGGTAGACGGAAAAAACAGCACCGGTATCACGATGCCTTCAAATGTGCCGAACTGCTGCAGCGCCCGGCTGGTGCTGTCCCCGAACTGCCGCAGTGTCATCGGAATCAGCGTATCATTTGCCGTACTGAGCGCCGCCGTCAGACAACCGCCAAACGCCACCGGCACTGCCAGGCGAATGTACGTTCCAAAGGAAAGGCTGCATTTTCCACGGCATGGCTCCCGTTTCCGCACATACAAAAGCAGCAGCACCGCCGTGGAAAACAGCGTCCCTGCCGCCATACTGCCCACCAGATAGGTGCAGACCTGTTCCGGCTTTGCGGCACGATGCCACAGCAAAAGCCCGGTCAGCAGCCCGGCACGGAGCAGAAACTCTGCCACATCACAGCCGGCTGTCACTGTCACACGGCACACGGCATTGAAATATCCTTTCAGACAGGCGCTGATGCTCCCCAGCGGCAGCAGGAGCGCCATAAGCCGCACTGCCTGCGCCATCGCTGTGCTTTGCAGGAACTGACGGCTCAGCGGCTCGGCAAAAGCGAAAATGCCAGCCGACACCGGCACCGAGAGCAGCAGACAAAACCGCACCGCATTCCGCAGGATCTGCGCCGGACAGCCGCAGGATTTTCCCAGTTCCTCTGAAACAAAACGGCTGGCGCAGAGCATGGCATTTCCGCCGGCAACCATCGCCGCCAGGTTGAAAAACGATCCGGCAAGCGCCAGCGTCCCCACCGTTGCCGCACCCACACGCCGGGTCATCCAGGCGTTGAACAACAGCGCCAGACACTCCAAAAAGAATTGGATCACGGTCATCTGTATCGTGTCCCGAATCACACTTCGTCTGCGCATCTTCACTCCTCCTTCTGGAAAAGCTTATGCGCCGCCGAAAACAAACATACCCCATGCAGAACAATTTTTCCGCATGGGGTAATTCGTTTCTCTTTCCTGTAAAATCAAAAAAACTCAGAGCGTATCCACCAGACGCACCAGGAACTGCATCAATTTCACCGTATCACTGCTGTCCACTGTGCCGTCATGGTTGACATCGGCACTGGATTTCTGTGCCGCAGACAGTTCCACTGCACCAGCCGCAGCCTTGCCCAGCAGAACCGCATCGGTAACATCCAGACTGCCGTCCTGGTTCAGATCACCCACCACAGCATCTTCCGCCGCAGTGGTCTCCTCCACCGGATACAAAATAAAGTCATCCGGAGAAGAGACATAAATCTCAATATAGGTGACCTCCGGGAGTGCATACTGCACGCCGTCCACCTTCCCGAACTGCTTTACCAGATCCAGCAGAGCCGCCGGCTTGTTTTCTATGTTGGCATCCCAATCGACAGCCACATCATAACTGTATTTGGTATAGGTCTCTCCGGTTCCCATGCCTGTATAATTTGTTATGGCATTCTTTTCACTTACGCTGGTCACTGACGGAACAGCCGCCATGATATCTTCTGCCAGCAATTCTGTGTCCGCATCCACATAAAGCCCGAAATGCTCTTTTCCAGCCTCCCGATACGAGATCTCCGGTTTCAGCGTGTAGACGCCTTCCATCCGATAGATCATCTTTACGCCGGGAACACGAAACAGTTTTTCCACTGCCGCCCAGGTATCACTTTCTACTGTCACGATTTTCTCAGTCTGCTGAATCTCCTGGTAGGTCAGCTCCATGCCGTCCAGCTTTGTGTCCCACAAATTGCCATTGTATCCGCCGCCGCAGGAAAGATTCTCTGCAAGAAGGGATACGTTCTCCGGCATATCTGCCGCCGACAGCGATGTGCCGTCCTCCAGAACTACCGTATAATAGTTCGTGTCACGCACATCCCACGTATAGAACTTGTTTTGATTCAGCGTGAGATAATCGTAATCGCTATTTGTCCTATTATAGGCATATGTAATGCTGTCAGCTGTTTCCTGTGCCACATACATTCCCGGCTGCTCAGCCTCAGATACGCCCAGCGGTGAAAGTGCCGTGACGCCCAGTGCTGCCGCTGCCAGACAAGCCAGTCCTCTTCTTAATTTTTTCATCATCATCCTTTCTGTCAATTGCGGCATGGTCTTTGATTCCCGCAAAAAAATCCATGCCATTCACAAATTCCTCTGTACTAATTATACAATGTTTTTATTCATTTGTAAATACTTTTTTTATTTTTTGCATAAAAATCAAACTGAAACTTCCGGCTGAAACGACTGAATCTCCTCCAGAAACATCTTCCCGTACTTCTGTGCCTTAATGACACCGACCCCGGAAACCTGGCGCATATCGCCCATACTCCGGGGCTTTTTCCGGCACATATCCCGGAGCGTGGCATCGGAAAAGATAAAGTACGGCGGAATCCCCTCGTGTTTTGCCTGTGCCGACCGCACCTGCCGCAGCTTTTGGAACAGCTCGTTGTCTGCCGCAGACAGAGTGGGGTCTTTTGTTCCCACCGGCGCCGCCAGCTTTTCCCGGACAATGGGAACACGGCGCATCACCTTTTTCTGATCCCGGATGATCTCCACCGATCCGGCAGTCAGCGCCAGTTCCTGATACTCCTGAAACGGACGGAGCGCCAGATTTTTCTGCTGGAGCAGTTCATCGATCAGCCCCACCACTTCTTTCTGCGTCAGCTTTTCGATAATGCCGTAGGTGGACAGCCGATCCAGCCGCATCCGCAGCAGGCTTTCCTTTTTGCTGCCGATCAGCACATCGGCGGTCATGGTGCGGCTCAGATGATAACCGCCTTTCTGCGCCCGATAGACACAGGAGATGATCTTCTTTGCCGCCATGGTGGCATCCTCTTCCCGGTAGTTGGTGAGACAGCAGGAACAATTGCCGCAGCTCTCCGGTGCATGGTCGCCGAAATACCGCAACATCCGATGCCGGAGACAGGAGGTCGAAGTGGCATAAAATGTCATCTGTTTCAGCCGCTCCATTCCCTGGTTCAGCAGAAACTGCCGGGTCTCCTCATCGTCCACATCCATGGTCTCCCGGCTGCGTTTCAACAGGAACTCGTTTGTCCGCACATCTCTGCCGCTGTACAGCAGGATGCACTGCGCCGGTTCGCCGTCCCGTCCGGCACGGCCTGCCTCCTGGTAATAGCTTTCCAGATCCATGGGCATATTGTAGTGGATGACGAAAGAGACATTGGACTTGTCGATGCCCATGCCGAACGCATTGGTTGCAACCATAATGGGCTTGCGGTCGTAGAGAAAATCGTCCTGGTTCTGCGCCCGTTCCACGTCCGAAAGTCCGGCGTGATAGCGTGTGGCATCGAATCCGGTATCACAGAGAGATGCACAGACCTCTTCCACCGCCTTTCTGGTGGAGCAGTAGACAATGCCGCTTTTTCCGTCGTTTTCTTTCAGCAGGTGAAACAGTTCCGTCATTTTGCTGTTGGGACGGCGTACTCCGAAAAACAGGTTTTTCCGGTCGAATCCGGTATGTATGGTCTCCGGGTCACGGAGCTTCAGTATGCGTGCAATATCCGCCTCGACCTGCTTGGTTGCCGTCGCCGTAAACGCCGTGCAGACCGGACGCACCGGCAGCTGTTCCATAAACACCGGAATGTCCAGATAGCTCTGCCGGAAATCCTGTCCCCACTGGGAGACGCAGTGCGCCTCATCCACAGCGATCATGCTGATCTGCACCCGCTGCGCCAGCCGGAGCAGACTCTCCGTCATCAGCCGTTCCGGTGCCACATAGAGAATGCGGCACTGTCCCTGCTGTAACATCTGCATGGAATGATAGAACTCCTCCTGGCTGATGCTGCTGTTGATGTACGCCGCCGGGATGCCCACCTGCCGGAGTGCCTCCACCTGGTCTTTCATCAGCGAGATCAGCGGCGAAATGACGATCGTCACGCCCGGCAACAGCAGTGCCGAGATCTGATAGCACACAGATTTTCCTGCGCCTGTGGGCATGACCGCCAGCACATCCCTGCCGGAAAGAATGGCGTCGATCGCCTGTTTCTGTCCGGCGCGAAATGCCTTATGTCCGAAATACTGCTGTAACAGCGCCTCTGGCTGTATCATGTTTCCTGTCCGTCCTCTCTCTCCGGCAGCAAGTCATCCTGCCAGCGTCTCAATTCTTCTCTTGCCGTCTCCAGCAGCAGCACACTGGGATTTTCGCCGCCCATGATCCGGGCAATTTCATGCACACGCCCTTCCGGTTCCAGCACCATAACATGAGTCTCCGTTCTCGTCCCCTCGGTCTGCTTTTCGATCATCAGATGCTGGTCTGCCATAACGGCGATCTGGGACAAATGGGTCACGCAGAGCACCTGCCGCAGCTGTCCCACTTCCCGGAGTTTCATGCCGATCTTCTGCGCCGCCTTGCCGCTGACGCCGGTGTCGATCTCGTCGAAGATCAGCGTGGGGATGCTGTCCCGGTCGGCAATAACGCATTTCAGCGCCAGCATGATACGGGACAGTTCACCGCCGGATGCGATGCGTGCCAGAGGTCTCGGTTCTTCGCCCCGGTTCGCCGAAATGAGAAATTCCAGGCTGTCCATGCCGTGAATGGTCAGTTTTCCCGTGGTATGCTTTGCCGTCAGCACCACGTTCGGCATATTCAGAAATTCCAGCTGTTCGGTCACTTCTGCCGTAAAGCGCTGCAGTGTCTCTGAGCGGTATTCCGACAGCGCTTTCGCCTGGACGGAGACCTTTTCCAAAAGTTCCGCCTTCTGCTCCCGGAGCGCAGTGATCTCTGCGGCAGCGCCCTGCATCTGTTCCAGTTCCTCTTCCGCACGGTTGCGGCGCTCCACCAGTTCGTCTCCGGTACACTGATATTCCCGGCTGAGCCGCCGGATCTCCAGCATCCGTTTCTGCACCATGGCATAGCGCTGGGGATCCAGTTCCATGTCATCCCGGAGACGGCGGCATTCTGACGCAATGTCCGCCAGTTCAATGCCGGCTGCGGAAAGGCGCTCTCCCAGCACAGAAAACTCCGTCCGCAGATCAGCGAACGGAGACAATTCCTCTGCTGCCGCCTCGGTCAGCAGCACCGCAGAGCCGTCGGCATCCTCGCCGTCAATGGCATCTGCCGCCGCCTGCAGTGCCGCCGCAATACTTTCGGCGTGCTGCAAAAGGTTCATCTCTTCTTCCAGGGCATCCTCTTCGCCCAGTTCCAGCCCCAGCTCGTCCACCTCGGCAACCAGTGCTTTCAGCTGATGCCGGCGGTGCGCCTTATCCTGTTCCAGCTTTACCAGCTGGTTCAGCCGCTTGGCTGCCTGCTGCAGCTGGCGAAATGTCTCCTGGTACTCCTGCAATAGAGTATCGTCTCCGCCGAAGGAATCCAGAATTTGCAGATGGCATTCCGGCGCAAGCAGCACCTGGTTATCATGCTGTCCATGGATGTTGATAAGGGCATCGCCGATCTCCCGGAGAACGGAAACCGTTGTGGTATGTCCGTTGACCCGTGCGGCGCTTCCGCCGTCTGCAGCGATCTCACGGGTCAGCAGAAGTTCATCGTCCACATGGGAAATGGAAAGCGCATCCAGTCTCGCACAGACCAGCGGATCCAGGTGGGTGAAAAGCGCCGTCACCACTGCTTTTTTGCAGCCGGTTCGCACAATGTCCCGTGTGACACGCTGCCCCAGCACCGCATGGATGCCGTGCAGCAGAATGGACTTTCCGGCGCCGGTCTCACCGGTAAACACGTTGAGCCGGGGTGAAAACGGGATGCGTGCATGGGCGATCACCGCCAGATTTTCGATTTCCAGTTCAGCCAGCATTAGAATCCTCCTGTTTCCATCAGTCTCGCAAAGCTGCCGGCAAATTCCTTTGCCTGCGTTTCTGTGCGCAGCAGTACGAAAATGGTATCATCTCCGGCGATCGTTCCCACCACATCTTCCCGGTGCATGGCATCCAGTGCCGCAGCCACCGCCTGTGCTGTGCCTGTCCGGCAGTGGATCACAGAAACGTTTCCGGCATAATCCGTCCGCAGTGCAGCATTCTGCAAAATGCCGCCGTTGACTTCCTGCCGCACCGGTGCAATATAGCAGGCTCTGCCGCCGCTGCGCCGCTCCTTGGTCAGTTTCAGCTCCCGGATGTCTCTGGAAAGCGTCGCCTGGGTCACCGCAAAGCCCTGTTCCGCCATCCGCTCCCGCAGCACCTCCTGGGTCGGGATATCCTCCGCAGCGATCAGCGCCAAAATGGTGTCCTGCCGTTTCTTTTTCATCGTTCTGCTCACGACCTTCCTGATTTCAGTGACTGCATCAGCTTTCTGCTGAGGGAATCAAAAAATGTATTTCCGCTGAGATCCAGAATCTCCAGCGACTGGTTAGAGCCGGAGATCTCCATGACTCTGCCCTCCGGAAAAGGCTCCGGCTTTTCCCCGTCTGCGCAGAAATACGCATCGTATTCCTCCCGGACACGGAGACTGACCTGCAGGTCGTTGTGGGGCGAAAACAAGATAGGTCTCGCCGACAGCGAGTGGGGACAGATCAGATTCATCTCAATGCAGGAAAACTCCGGCTCAATGATTGGACCGCCTGCGGAAAGGGCATAGGCGGTAGAACCGGTAGGCGTACTGAAAATCACGCCGTCTGCCCGGTATTCGCCCAGCACCACATTGTTCCGGGACACAGTAAACTCAATGACACGGGAAAAATTCCGGGAAATGACAATGTCGTTGAGCGCCGTCAGTTCCCGGAGACAAGTCCCTGTTTTGTCCAGCACCTTGCCTCGGAGCAGCATCCGCTTGGACACCCGGTAGTCTCCGGTCTGCAGCCGTGCGATCTCGCCGATCTGATCCGGCTCCATGGATGCCAGAAAGCCCAGCCGCCCGGTGTTGATGCCCAGCAGCTTGGCGCTTGTTCCCACCACATGACGGGCGCAGTGCAGGATCGTGCCGTCACCACCGATGGCAACTGCCACATCCGCATCCTGTATCGCCTCCAGAAAAGGCGCATAGCACACGAAATCCATATCTTTCAGCAGACCCAGACAGCGTGGGTCTGCCCAGACCTCCATACCGTTCCGATGGAGTGCCAGGCAGACCTTTCTCGCCACTTCCGGGGCATTGCCCTTTTGCAGATGGTGAAACAACACGACCTTCATTTCGTCTTCTCCTTTTTCGCCTGTGTAAACGCCTGCTGCACCACAGCCGCAGCGTCCGGCACATATGCCGTTTCGCCGCCTTTCTGCACTGCCGCCAGATATTCCACGTTGCCGGAACCACCCCGGATGGGTGACGGACACAGCAGCTGCACCGTCAGTCCCAGCGCAGACAGCAGCGTCAGAATATTCCCCAGTACCTGTACATGGACACGCTGCGACTGCACCAGTCCGTTTTTGCCGATGTTTTCCCTGCCTGCCTCAAACTGGGGCTTGATAAGAATTGCTCCGGCAGCATCCGGTTTCAGCAGCGGCAGCACATAGGGCAGTACATGGTGCAGCGAAATAAACGACACATCCACTGAAAAAAAGTCTGCCGGCTGTTCCAGCTGTTCCGGTGCAATGCTGCGGACATCTGTGCCTTCCCAGTTCACCACACGTGGATTTTCCCGGAGCGACTGCACCAGCTGTCCGTGTCCCACGTCAATGGCGTAAACCTTTGCTGCGCCACGCTGTAACATACAGTCCGTAAAGCCGCCGGTAGATGCGCCGATATCCAGACAGACCAGTCCGTCCAGAGAACGCTTTGTCTGTTCCAGCGCATATTCCAGTTTCAGACCGCCACGTCCCACAAAAGGAATATCACTGCCCTCCATGGTGATCTGATCGGTCTCCTCCACAGCAAATGCCGGCTTGGTGCAGACCTTTCCATTCACAGAGATCTGTCCGTTCTGAATCAGCGTTTTTGCACGCTGGCGGCTGGGGACGAGTCCCTGCTGCACCATTGCCGCATCAAGTCTCGCCATGCTCTGCCTCCTGCCGGATATCCCGGTAAATGGCATACTCCGAAAGTCCCATAGTCTCCATCTGGGAATCCGTAGATGCCTGGAGCAGATACTGTTTCGGTGCGACCCGGCGGTATGTACCTTGGAATCCACGTTCCAGCAGCAGATCGCCGAACAGCTGGGAAATGCCGCCGTAATAATACGCCTCTTCCAGGAATACCACGTGGCGATAAGACATGGCAATGTCCACCACACCATCCGCCAGCGGAAAGATACGGGTCAGTTTCAGCAGGTCACAGTGAAGCTCCTGCTCTGCACAGCGCTTTGCCGCACGGTACAGATTATCATATACTCTGCCGTAGGAAATATACAGGATATCGGTCTTTTTCCCGGAAACATGGGTATACTCCGTGTTCAGGGCGCTCTTGTCAAACACGCTCTTGTCATTTCCTCTGGGATAGCGCACGCACGCCAGTCCCTTGTCCCGGTACAGCGCCCGGCGCAGACAGAGACGCAGTTCGTCATAACAAGCCGGCGCATAGATCACAGCGCCCGGCACTGTGCTGAGGAACGACACGTCATACAGCCCGTGATGGGTCTCACCATCCTCGCCCACAACACCGGCACGGTCGATGCCCAGCACTACATGGAGTCCGCCGATGGCAACATCGTGCATCAGCTGGTCATAGGCACGCTGCAAAAAGGAAGAGTACACTGCAAATACAGGGAGTTCTCCCATGGATGCCAGACCGGCGGAAAATGTTACGGCGTGCTGTTCGGCAATGCCCACGTCATAGTACCGGTTCGGGAACTTTCGTGCAAAATGATGCAGTCCCGTGCCGTGTTCCATAGCGGCAGTCACTGCACAGATACGGGAGTCCTCCTCTGCCAGGCGCACCAGTTCCTTGCCGAACACATCGGAATAGGAATCCGTCCCGGAGACCTCCGGGTTGCCGGTCTCGATGTCGAACTTGGAAATGCCGTGGTATTCGCCGGGATTTTCCTCCGCCGGCGCATAGCCCTTTCCCTTTACCGTATGCACATGGAGAAATACCGGGCGGTGATATTCCTTCGCCGCCAGCAGTGCCTCTTCCAGGTCGCCCAGGTTATGCCCGTCCACCGGTCCCAGGTATACGAACCCGAAATCCTCAAAGATGGTGGCAGACTGGAGCAGCACATCCCGGACAACGCTCTTGGAATTCTTGATGACCTTCGCCACAGACGGACCGATCACAGCCGTGCGGTTCAGACGGCGCTCCACCGCCTTTTTGGTGCGGACATAGCCCTCACTGCTCCGCATGGAAGAGAGATATCTCGCCAGCGCTCCCACGTTTTTGGAGATGGACATTTCGTTGTCGTTCAGAATCACGATCAGATTGTTTCCCGACTTGCCGGCATTGTTCAGTCCCTCATAGGACAGACCGCCGGTCATGGCGCCGTCACCGACTACTGCAACGGCAAAATGCTCTCTGTCTCCGTGCTGACGCATTCCTTCCGCAATGCCGCAGGCAACAGAGATCGCCGTGCTGCTGTGACCGCTGATAAAGCTATCGTGTTCCGATTCGTTTGGTTTCGGAAAGCCGGAGATGCCGTTTTCCTGCCGCAGGGTAGAAAACTGCTCCAGCCGTCCGGTCAATATTTTATGGGTATAACACTGGTGTCCCACGTCCCAGACAAATTTGTCCTGGGGCGAGGAAAATACACGGTGCATCGCCACCGTCAGTTCCACGGAACCGAGGTTGGAGGCGAGATGCCCGCCGGTTTTCGAGACGGTCTCCACCAGGAGACTTCGAATCTCCTCACAGAGCGACTCACACTGTTCCAGCGAAAGCCCTTTCAGATCCTTGGGAGAATGCAGCCGTTCCAACAGCGGCGCATCTTCCTTCGGCAATTGATTATGCTCCATTTCTTCATTGTCTGCGAGTCTCCTGTCACAGCCAAAATCCGTGACATTCCCGCAGACTTCACTCCTTTATTTATTTTTCACGCCGCAGCAGCTCCTGCGTCAGTGCCATCAGGAACTCGTGTTCCGGGAACTGCGCCAGAATCTGCTCGGCCTCTTCTGTCAGAGCCGCAGCACGTCTCTGCGCCTCTTCCAGTCCCAGCAGCGTTACAAATGTTGTTTTTCCCTCTTCGGCATCACTGCCCACCGGCTTGCCCAGCACCTCAGATGTACTGGTCACATCCAGGATATCATCCACGATCTGGAACGCCAGCCCCAGCTTTGCGCCATACTGGTCTGCCAGTATGATCTGCTCTTTGGACGCAAATCCGGCAGTGCAGCCCAGGCGGCAGGCGGCACGGATCAGTGCGCCGGTCTTTGCCGCACACATCGCCTCCTGCTCTTCCAGGGTCACGTCGCTGCGCTTTTCGTTTGCCATATCCATGATCTGTCCGCCCACCATTCCGGCGGCGCCGGTCGCCTCGGTCAGAATGTGCAGCAGCTCCACTTTCATTTCCGGTTCCAGGATCGGGTCATCCACGATCACACGAAACGCCTCGGTCAGCAGGGCATCCCCTGCCTGCAAAGCCACCGCATGGCCGAACGCCTTGTGGCAGGACGGCTTTCCACGGCGGTAATCGTCGTTGTCCATCTCCGGCAGGTCGTCATGGATGAGCGAAAAGGTATGCACCATTTCCAGCGCACACGCCGCCGCCATCGCCTGTTCCTTTGTGCCGCCAAAAATCCGGCAGAATTCCAGCACCAGCACCGGACGAATCCGCTTGCCGCCTGCCTCCAGAGAATACCGCATGGCATCTACTACCTGCGCCTGGCGCTTTGTCTCCGGCGTCACCTGTACATAGCGGAGCAGCTGTGTCTCCACCTCTGCCGCCAACTGTTCCAAATGGGCTTTATCCTTCGCTTCCATCTGTTTCCTCCTGTTCTGCCGCCGGCACATTCTGTTTGGAGATCTGCAGCTTTGCCGTTTGCAGTTCCTCCTGGCAGGATGCCGCCAGTTCCATGCCCTTGCTGTAGAGCTGTACCGCCTCTTCCAGAGGCAGGTTGCCCTGCTCCAATTTCTGCGTCAGTTCCCGCAGCGCTTTCATGTGTGTCTCAAATGCCATGTGCATCCTCTCCTTTCCCGAAATTCGCCTATGATATTTCGATACAGCACCGCACAAGCTTTGTGCTTTGCTGTTCTGTTTATGATTCCTGTGGTACGACTTCTGTCATAACCTCGCCCTCTGCCAGCCGCAGCCGCAGCCGGTCTCCGGGCTGTACCTGTGCGGCACTGCGCACCAGTTCCTCGCCGTGATACGCCAGGGCATAACCACGCCCCAGAATTTTCAACGGGCTGAGCATCTCCAGCCGTGCCGCCTGCTGTGCCAGCTGTTCCCGGCACTGTTCCAGCCGCAGCGCCATTCCTTTTTCCAGACGCTGCTGCAAATGCGCCAGTTCCTGCTGCGCCAACTCCTGCCGATGCGCCGGCGACTGCATCTTTAAGCGGTCTGACAGCCGTTCCAGTTCCTGTGCCTTTTGCCGGAGCTGCTGCTGCATGGCGCTGTCCAGCCGGCGTGCCTGCTCCTGCACCTGCTGCATCAGATGGCGCACATCCGGCACAGCCAGTTCTGCCGCCGCAGACGGCGTAGGCGCACGAAGGTCTGCCGCCGCATCTGCCAGCGTCCAGTCTGTCTCATGTCCCACCGCCGAAACGACAGGAACAGCACAGTGATAGATCGCCATAACCACACGCTCTGTGTTGAACGCCTCCAAAGTCTCCGATGCGCCGCCGCCACGTCCCACAATGAGAACGTCACAGCCGTCACGCTCTGCCGCCGCAATAGCACGGCAGACAGAATCCGCCGCCGCATCACCCTGCACCTGTGCCGGATAGACCAGCAGATGTCCGATGGGATAGCGCCGCCCGATGACGTTTTTCACGTCCTGAAGCGCCGCACCGGTGTCCGAAGTAATGACGCCGATCTTTTGGGGCATTGCCGGAAGCGGACGTTTTGCCGCCGCATCGAACACACCCATTGCCGTCAATTTTTTCTTGAGCTGTTCCAGCGCCAACGCCTGTGTGCCAGCGCCGTCCGGCTGGAGATCTGTCACATACAGCTGAAATGCGCCGTCCCGTTCATAGAGCGATGCCGTCGCTGCTGCGATCACATTCATCCCTTCCCGGGGCGTGAACCGCAGACGCTGGGCATTGCTCCGGAACATCACCGCCTTGACACAGCTTTCCGCATCCCGGAGCGTAAAATAGAGATGCCCCGACCGGTAGTGGTTGGTGAAATTGGTGATCTCGCCACGCACCAAGATGCCCTGCAGCGCACGATCCTCTTTCAGCTTGAATCCCACATAGCGGTTCAGCTGACTCACGCTTAAAATTGCCACAGTTTTCCTCCTTGCTTTCGCCACGCACCATAGACCGCCACACCTGCGGCATTGTCACAGGCGAACTCCGGCGCAGCAAACCAGCACACCGCATTTTCCGCCAGCAGCGGACGGATCAGCTGGTTAGACATGACGCCGCCGGCATACAGCACCGGCAGCCTGCCATAGCGCTCCTGTGCCTCCTTTGTCATGGCGATCACAGTTTCCGCCACAGTCAGCAGGCAGAACTTTGCCACATCCTCCGGCGGTTCGCCCTGTTCCAGGCGTTTCCGGCACTGGTTTTCCAGCCCGGACAGACAGCAGTCCATGCCACGCACCACTGGTTTGATCCGGAATGTTTTCCGGCTCTTTGCCGCCAGCTGTTCCAGTGCCTTGCCGCAGGGAAACTGCAAGCCCAGCATCAAGCCGACCCGGTCGATCGCCTGTCCAGCTTTCAGATCCAGCGAAGTGCCGCAGGGCGTGATCTTCAGCGCCATATCCGCATCCGGCTCGCAGTAGAGCGAATCGGTAGTGCCGCCGCTGACATGAAACGCCAGAAACGGCTTTTCCCGTTCCCCCAGCTTTCCGGCAGAGTACAGCGCCGCCAGCACATGACCCACCTGATGTGAAGTCTCATACAGCGGCACACCGCTCACCGCAGCAACGGCACGGGCAGTTCCCATACCGGTCAGAAAGCAGGGCATATACGAACCGTCCACATTCCGGGGACGTGTGGAAACACTGACGCCGCAGACCGGATTATTCTCCAGAAACGGGCGCAGCCGTTCCAGCAGTTCCGGGAGCTGACGTGTATGGTGAAACACCGCATCGCTCTGCCGCAGTCCCACCTCGCCGACTTTTACCGGCAAGAGCTGCTTTTCCTGGTGTACCTCTCCGGTCTCCAGATCCAGCAGCGCCGCTGAGGTGGTGTAATTGCTGGTATCAATCCCCAGAATTTGTGCCATCGGCAGTGTCCTCCTTTGCCGCCGGCTTGGAACGTGCATATGCACCCAGTACGCCGTTGATAAAGGCGGTGTCCTCCGGATATGCGTATGCCTGGGACAGATGCACTGCCTCACTGATGACAACATTCACCGGAGTCTGCGGCATATTCTTCAATTCGTACAGTGCCAGACGCAGGATCGAACGGTTCACTGCCGGCACACGGTTCAGACTGCGCTGCTTGCTGTGCGCTGCAATAATGCTGTCCAGTTCCTCTGTCTGGGACATCACGCCGGACACATACTGCTTCACCTTTTCCGGGATCGGCAGCTCCAGCATCTCTTCCGTCGAGGCGTACAGATCCTCGATGGTATTCAGTTCTTCGGTTCTCACCATTGCCTCATACAGCAGCAAAAATGCGTATTCTCTGGTTTCGTGTTTTGTCATAACTACCTCCACATCCATTTTTTTACAATTCTTGCCCGCCTGCAACGCTTTTCGCATTTCTGCAAAAAAGAAAGCTGCTGTAGACATTTTACAGCAGCTTTTCATCCGATTACTTTGGTTTCTTTTGGTACTTCTATGTATTTCAACAGAATCGAAAGAAACCGCATCTGATGCGCTGCCCGTTCCATGCCAGTCCGAACAAGTTCTTTCTTCTATTATACCAAAAAAAATCGCCGGATACAACTATTTTACCTCAAAAATTCGAATATTTTCTGCCGGGACTGAAACTTCACCCAAAATCACGTCCTTGATCGCTGCCGCCTGTGCCGCATCCAGACCCTCTGTCTGCACCACGACCTTGGCGCTGTCCCCGTCCAGATAGACGATGCAGTTGGAATATCCCTGCGCCTGTATCAGCGACTCGATGGTGCTTTCGCTCTCGATCAGCTTGGAGGTCTCCACGGCTGCGATGGCGTCGGTCACCAGTTCGTCCTCTGTCCGGTCGCCGCCGCCCAGCATGGACTGCAGCGCCGCCACGCTCTCATCCCGGCTGCTGGTGCGTTCCAGTCTCGCCTGGGCGAAATAGTTTTCTGCACTTCCGGCGGCGGTATACTCTGCCTCTACGTCTGCGGCAGTTTCCTCCGCATCGCCGTTGACGGAATATGCGCCGGACGTCTCGTCAGCCGGTTCGCTTTCCTCTGCCGGCTGGCTCTCCTCCGCTGCCTGGTTTGCCTCAGCATTCACAAAGGCAGTGTCTCCATAGGTCACGCTGTCCTTGGACTGTACCTGTGCAGTTTCCAGCTTGCCGTCCGACATGGCATAATTCACATAGACGGCGATGGCAAGCATCAGCGTCAGACACGAGAGAATGATCTGTTTTTTTCCGATGATAAAAGATGGTTTCTTCATGCTCTGATTCCTTTCTGGTTCACGCCGCCGGAACGACGCAGATTCTGCCTGCGGCAAGATGCAGCACTGCCTGCACTGCCTTTGTAACACGTTCCTGCACCACAGCGCTGGATGCGCCGCTGCACACCACGATCACACCGCTGATCTCCGGCGCAGCGATCTGCTGCACCAGTGGCTGCTGACTGCCGCTGTCGGAAACGATCACGCATTTCCGCTGGATCCTGGTGCGGTTTTCGCCCTGCTCCTGTTCAGCATCCTGTGCATAGATGGTCTCCGGGCTGCCTGTCGCCGTCAGCATCACCCGACAGCTGCCCACGCCCTCGACCTGTTCCAGCACATCGACCAGCTGCTGTTCCATCCGGCGGCAGTACTGCTCCGCCTGTTCCTGAGAGGCTGTCTCTGCGCTCTGCACAGATGCGGCATCTGTCTGCTTTTCGGCTTTGTCCGGCAGAAACCCGGACAACAGGATCAGCGCCAGCCCGGCGATGCCCAGCAGCATCACCAGCCGCACGCCGTTCTCACCCTTCAGCTTTTTCCGCAGCGGTTCAAGAATCCGTTTCCACATGGATATTCACCTCTTTTCCCAGACAATCTGTCAGCAGCTGTCCTGCCGCTGCGGCATCTCCACAGGCCACTGTGACTTGTTCTATCTCTATGCTGTTGTCCTCCGCAATATTCATTTCCACCTGAACCCGGGCATCCGGAATGCCGTTCTGCCGCAGCATCGCCGCAAGAGATTCCTCCAGATTTCCGGCGGCACAGCGCAGCGTCTCCTGTTCTGCGGTTTCTGCCAGGCTGTTTTCCGTAAGTTCGGCGGCGCAGTCCCAGTTCGGCTGAAACTCTGCCGCACCACGGCTCAGCGGCGTGAAGATTCCCAGTACAAACACTGATGCCAAAAGCAGCCGCAGCTGGCGGTCGAACTTTGCGCTGGGTTTCAGCACGTCCAGCAGACCGCTGAGAATGCTGATGACACAGGTCACCAGCACAATGGCACGCATGGTCTCCAACGCTATGCTGCCCCCTTTCCAATGGTCATGGCGATGGCAGTTGCCACCACGAACATAATACCGAAACAGACCAGCAGCGCAAAGGCAATGGCGAGCGCCTGCTGTGTTCCACGGAGCAGACGCAGCAGACTTTTTGTTCCGAAAAGTTCTGCCGCTGCCGCACCCACCGCCACCACAGCACGGTACAACAGCAGTTGCACCAGCGGCGGCAAAAAAAGCACACACAGGGAGACGATCCCGATCACGCCTGTGGTGCTGCGCAGGATCTGCAAACTGCTGCGCACTGTAGTATAGGCATCGGATACCGCATTGCCCACCACCGGCACAAAGTTGGCGATCACATACTTGGTGGTTTTGGATGCCGCTGTATCCAAACTGCCGCCCAGCCAGTTCTGCATGGAAAGCACCCCCAGAAACAAGGTCATCAGCAACCCCAGCACCCAGGTGGTAAACTTCCGGGACAGCCGCAGCAGTCCGCCCACGGACACAGACGGACTGACGGCATCCACGATTGCCAGTGAAAAGCCCATGGTGCAGAACGGCAGCAGCACACGGGTAATCATCTGCATCACGCCGTCCGCCAGGGCTACCACGGCAGTCTGGTAGGACACAGCGCTGGTGACTGTACCGCCTGCCGCCAGGATACCGGCAAACACCGGCACAAACAGGGTCATAAACGATGCGCCCTGGGACAGTGCGCTCTCCACCGCCGCAAAGCTCTGACACAGCGGCTCTGCCAGCACTGCCACTGCCGCAAGCGCACAGACAAACTCGTATACCTGTCCCACGGCACGGCGTTTCGGGTCATCCTGGATGCCCTGGAGCAGTGCCGCAAACAGGATCACTGTCAGCAGTCCGCCCAGCATGGCAAAAGGCTGTGAGATGCGCCCGGAGAGATAGTCCGAGAACACCTGCCAGATGTGAGACAGGGTGAATTTTTCCCCGGTCTCATCCGGCGCAGTCACCGACAGCCCCAGCTGTTCCAGCACCGACTGCACATCCCAGTCCAGCTGTTCTGTCACCCCGGCTGCGCCGCTCTCCTCTGCCAGCTGTCCGGCAGGTTCTTCCTGCGCCGCCGCCTGCCACGGCAGCAGCAGCCCCAGGCAGAGCGTCCCCAGCAGCACCAGCGCTTTCCACCGTTTCATGACAACACCTCCGTTACCATCTGCAAAAGGGTCTCCAACAGCGGCAGGGACAGCAGCACCAGGGAAAGCCTGCCCCAGAGTTCCACCGTCCGTGCCAGAGCAGACTCGCCGCAGTCCTGGCAGAGATCCCCGGCGATGCCGGTCAGATAGCAGATGCCCAGGGCTTTCCAGAGAATCGTCAGATAGGCGGACGGCAGGTTTGTCCGCTCGAAAAGCGCCTGCATCTGCGACACCACTGGCGTGAGATACGCCGCCGCTGCGATTCCCACCGCCGCACACGCCCCGATCACGCAGAACAGGGCGTGTTCCCGGCAGTATTGTTTCAACAGTGTGGAAAAGATCGCCGCAGTGATGCAGACTGCGGCGGCAGTTACAGTCTCCTCTATCATAAGCCAAACACCGACTTTACCCGTTCAAACAGCGTGCCGATCTGATCGACCAGCAGCATCAGCACCACCACCAGCCCGGCAAGTGTGGTCATCATCGCCTGCTCCTCCCGCTCTGCCCGTTTCAGAACCAGGTTCAGCACTGCCACAATGATCCCTGTTCCGGCAATCTTAAAAATGAGATCTATTTCCATGGTTTTTCCTTTCAGCAAAGCAGGATTGCCGCCAGAAAGCCGCCCAGAACACCCAGGCTGCAATAGAGCCGTTGTTTCCGGCGGCATAATTCGCCTGCCTCTGCGGCATAGGGTTCCAGCTGCCGGCGGTATTGGGACAGCGTGGCGGTCTGACCGTCCAGGTCGCTTGCGCCCAGTTCTTCGCCCAGGGGCAGCAGCAGATTCTTTCCCGTCTCCGGAATTGCCTTGTCCTGACGGATGCCCGACTCCCAGGCATCTGCCAGAGGCATTCCCTGTTCCAGCCCGGAAAGCACCAGCACCGGGAACTGAAACGCCGCATATGCCGGCTCCCGGCAAAGCTGTTCCAGCAGTTCCTGCACCGTCAGACTGCGAAACGCCATCTGCACGGAAAGTTCCCGGAGCATCCGGCAGAGCTGTTCCAGGTTCCGGTGTGTCTGCCGCAGACGCATCGCCTGCATCACGCCGATCCCGGCGCCGCAGCAGACCACCAGCAGCAGTCCCAGCAGTTTCATCATGGCACCACCCGGCGCAGCGTCTGCACCTTTCCCTGTTCCCTGCCGGACAAAACTGCCGCATACCGAAACACGCCCTTGTCCAGCAGCTGTTTCAGCGCCGGCCGGCGTTCCAGGTCTTCCAGAGATGTTCCGTGTGCCGATGCCACCACCGGGACGCCGCTGCCGTGTATGCGCAAAATCGCCTGGGCATCTGCCTCCGTGCTGATCTCATCGCAGACCAGCACCTCCGGCGTCAGCACACGGAGCGCTGTCAGCAGACCCTCTGCCCGTGGAAAGCCGTCCAGCACATCGGTGTGCAGTCCCACATCATACTGCGGCACGCCGTGGTGTACGGCGGCGATCTCGCTGCGCTCATCCACCAGTGTGAGCCGCCAGGATGCCCCCAGAAGGCGGCAAAGGTCACGGAGCATTGTTGTCTTGCCCGACCCCACAGCGCCTGCCAGAAGGAGGCTGGATGGCCTCTCCGGGCATATCTGCCGGAAGAGCGGCTCGGCACAGCCGGTCACCGCATGAGAGACCCGAAAGTTCAGACCGCTGATGTGGCGCATCTGCACCAGTTTTCCCTCCCGATAGACTGCCGACCCGGCAATGCCCACCCGGTTGCCGCCGGCAATGGTCACAAAGCCCTCGGCGATCTCTTTCGCATAGCGGTAGACGGAATATTCGCACACCGCCTGGAATGTCTGCTCGATAGTTCTCTGTGAAACCGGATGTCCCGGGTCTAGAGGCTTTTCTCTGCTGTGCAGCAGAATGCACGCCGGCCGCTCTGCACGCAGGCGTATCTCCTGGATCTGTGCCTGCTCTGACGGCGTCAGCTGCTGTATCCGGCTGCGCACCTGCTGCGGCAGACAACGCAGTACATTTTGTATCCCTTGCTGTTCCATACGTCCTCCTGTTGGTCATGGGCTGTGCCCTGTGTTTGTCCCATTCTATGCACGGCGGCGGACGAGTATGCAAAAAACCTCCGTGCGCCGGTTGGGTGTCCGGTACACGGAGGTTTTGGGGTATTCTATTACAAATAAAATCTACAGCGTCAGCTGCATCCGGATATGCGGAATACCATCTTCCAGAAATTCTTCCGATGTTTGGTGAAAACCTGCTTTTTCATAGAGACGGCGTGCGTAAGTCTGCGCTTCGATAGTGATTTTATCTGCACCAAATTTTTCTTTTGCAATATTGACCGCAGCAGCAACAATTTTACTTCCCAATCCGCACCGGCGCTTTACTGCGATCACACGCCCGATTGCGGCAGAATCGAAAGTCACACCCGGCGGCAGCACCCGTGCATAGGCTTTGATTCCGGTTTCATCTTTGAGCCACACATGATAAGCGGCTCTATCTGCGTCATCTGCCTCCTGATACGGACAATTTTGCTCCACAACGAAAACAGAGATCCGCAGTTTATAGATCTCAAATAATTCTTCCGCACTTAACTCGGAAAAATGTTTTACAATCAGTTCCATTCTGTCTCTCCACAATTCCACTGTATTTTACATATGCTGCCGGCAATACTTATGCACCCAGTCAAATGTGTCTTCCTTGCAGTCGGTTTCCTCTACATACTGAAAATATTGGTTCTTTTGCAAATGTTGGGGTAGGCGAAAACAACGCAGTTTCGGGAAGAATCAAATGCGTACAGCATTCTGAGAAATTCTCGTAACACTGCAAATATCGCAAAACAGTCCATCTGTTTTGCAGTGGATACATTCCGATGCATCTGCTGCAAAGCGGATGGAATTTTTGCATTTTAAGTAAGGTGGACATGATGTCCACCTTTTCTAAAATGTAAATTCTATACAAAAAATGCCATCTGAAAAAGATGAAACGGACAGTTTCAATTTTCAGATGGCTTTTTTATTCGCTGAGGGAAAAACGATGATTGAAAGTACAAACAGGAGGGCAAACAAATGAGAACACTGAAAAATCGGGAAGCAATCGTAGCAAAGCTGGCTGAGATGCTCAAAAAATTTGATCTGGAACTGAACCGCTATAATACCGATGTGTATCTGTACTACGATAAAGAAAAACAGACCGCTGAATTGGACACCTTTATCAATGTAGGCGGCAACTCGTGGCTCAATGATGACCACTACACCATCTATACAGACCGTGAACATTACGAAACTGATTTTGACATTTTTGACAATTTGGGCGATCTGGCTGATGCGGTAGGAATTCAAAAAGAAAAGCTGATCCAAAAAACTGCTAAATATTTTGATGCTGATGTGGAAGATGTGGAGTACCACGAAGTTACAGTATTTATCAAATCAGATGAAAACTTGATGAAAAAGCTGCATGAAGCATATGCGGATTGCTTAGATGAAATGGAAAACGACTATGTTGAACGGGCAGATCACATCATCAGCGAATGGGAATCCAATGAGGAGGAAGATTATTGTGAATGACATCAATCGTTATGCACTCAAAAATAATCATTTTTTTGAAACCAAAAAGAAAATCGTTCTTGCTGGTGAAAGTCGCATCTTTAACAATTGGAAAGAATATTCCACAATTACAAGGGAGGAATTTCTCGAAGCCCTTGAATGGGTGTGCTCTGACCCACTTAAAGAAGATGGGAGAATGACAAGAGAAATCGGACTTACCCCCACCGGAATTATCAAACTGCACAGATGCTATGGGGTAGATGGAATTTGTACATTTTATTGCGACTGGAAATTTCAGAACGGAAAATCTTACGGGAAACTCTGGAACGGTGAGTTTTTTGAAAAACCTTGTAAAAACGAAAAGGAAAGACTGTACTCTTTGAATGGAAAGACCGTAAGAGAGCATCATAAAATTTGTTTGTCTTGTCGAGATAGAGTGTAAAAAAAGATCAGTAAAGGAGGTGAGTATATGAATCCTGAAAAATATATTGAGAAAAACGGTTTTATCTATGGCGTATCATACAAATTTGAGTTTGGCAAATTCGATTTCAGTCGGATTCAAAAATTCACGAATCTGGAGGATGCAGAAAAATGGCTTCACACAGAAGAATACGATTTTCGTACTCGTGAATTGATGAGTAAAAGTGCAGCAATTGCATTTGCAGGTAAGGAAGCTGTAGATTATGCTGAAACCAATTTCGGAAATGCAACCGAACCTGCTGTGCCGCAAAAGCATCGAAAAAATCAAATTGAAATCGACTAAATCAAAGATATGTGTTTCGCCACCGCCCGCTGGAGCGTATCCAGCCCACCACCCTTCGGGGAATACAAAATACACATTAAAGGAGAACCTACTATGAGCAACTGTAGAGTAATCGCACTGACAAACCAGAAAGGCGGCGTTGGAAAGACCACGACCGCACTGAACCTTGGCGTAGGACTTGCCAATACCGGCAAACGTGTCCTGCTGATCGACAGCGACCCACAGGGCAGTCTGACTGCTGCACTGGGCTGGAAGAACTCCGACAATCTGTCAGTAACGCTTTCCAATATCTATGCAATGCTGCTGGATGACAAGCTGCCGAAAACTCCATCGTATGGGATTCTGCACAGCCAGGAAGGCGTGGATCTGCTGCCTTGCGACATTATGCTGTCCGGTACAGAAATGGCTCTTATGAGCAGTATGTGCCGGGAATCTCATCTGAAGCGGTACATCGAATTTGTGAAGGATGGTTATGATTACATTCTGATCGACTGCCTGCCTACGCTGGGAATTCTGGTGCAGAATGCCCTGACCGCAGCGACAGAGGTGCTGATTCCTACTCAGGCACAGTTTTTGTCTACCAAAGGTCTGACACAGCTGCTGCACACCATTTCTCAGGTACGTCGGGGACTGAATCCGGCTCTGACGCTGGACGGCATCCTGTTCACCATGGTAGAGAGCCGTGTTGTAACCAGCAAGGCACTGATCGAGATGCTTCGGGAACAGTACAGCGATTTTGGCGTGCTGCATACGGAAATCCCCAAGGCAGTCCGTTTTCAGGATGCATCGCTGAATGGCGTGTCGATTTTCAAAGAGGACAAGAACGGCAAGGGCAGCCAGGCATTTGAAACACTGGTACAGGAAATCGTGAATATGGAGGAAAAGAAAGTATGAATACTATTTTCCGAAATTCACAGCATTTCGACCGATGCCGGAAGATATTGAAGCAAATGCGTTCATCAGATTGCTATCACACTGTGATTGCATATCTGTTCACACTGGACGATGTGTGTTATCAGCATTTTGCCGACCTGTTTGATCTGGAATCTGATGCGATTCTCGGAGAAAATGCATTGTCACTTTCGTGGCAAACTGATACTTCCAGAAAGACAACTCGGTTGGCATTTAATCTTTGGAATAGTTTTGAAGATGGCATCTACAGTTCTGTGGATGCCATTTTCAGTTGTGAATATGCACCATTTTTCTGGGAAGCGATCAAGCTTCGCTTTCCGGAATACACGAAAGGAGAATAAGAACATATGCCCGTATCGCAAGAAAACCTGCGGTCTGCATTTGAGGAAATCATGCAGGACAGCAAAATACAAGAAGCAAAATACGCCCAGATCATCACCACTCAGGAGCAGCGTGACGAAGCTGCTATGCCAGAGCGGCTGATGATCTATCCCCGGCAGCTGGTAACATTTCCGAATCACCCGTTTTACATCCGGGACGATGAAGATATGAGCAAGCTGAAAGAATCCATTATGAATTCCGGAATCCGGACACCAATTGAGGTGATCCGCACCGGAGAGAAGAATGAGCGTGGCGAGGATACATTTTATATCGTCGCTGGACACCGCAGGACCCATGTTGCACGACAAATTTTTCCGGAAGATCATCGTCTGGAAGTCAGAATCCATAACATGAGTATGGATGAAGCTATCGTTGCTATGACAGAGAGCAACTTGCTGACCAGAGAGAATATTCTCCCGTGTGAACGTGGCAATGCACTGCGAATGGAAGTAGAAGCAAGAGAACGTATTTCTAATCCAAACAACGAAAAATATTCCAAGAATGTTAAAACACGAGATTTGCTTGGCGAAACGTATAACATGACTGGACGCAATGTGCAGCGATATATTCGCCTGTCTTATCTAATACCAGAGTTACAAACACTCATTGATGACAATAAGATCGGCATGGTGACCGGTGTAGAACTCTCCTATCTCACCGCAAAAGAACAGCGAGATGTCTGGGATGAGATGGAACTCACCGCATTTGAACATTATCCAAACAAAGCACAGGCGGTCGCTATGCGAAAGCTGTCCAAGGCAGGAACATTGGATATGGATGCCGTTGTAGACATCATGGAAGTTGATAAGCCAAATCAAATCGAACACGTTCGATATGTTCCCCGAAAAGAAGATCTTCTGGAACAGATACCGGCATATCTGAAACCAGAAGAATGGAAAGCTAAAGACTTCACCGACTTTATCGGAAAGGCAATTGCGTTTTATGCAAGTTCGCTGCAAGAACAGCATGCACAGGAAATTGCAGACCGTATGCAGGAAGCAAACCGCAACCGAAAGCCATGGGAACGTTCCATTTAAGATGAGTGATAGCGAGAAAAGGAGTAAAGATTCATGAAAGTTAGAGTAAACAACATTCCGGAAAAGAAACCGCTGCCGTTTTGGATCGTAACACGAAAATTCGCCGTTGAAGAATTTTCGGAGATCGCCGAAAAACTAAAGCACAGCTGGATTCCTTTTCCGGAGCCGCTGATGTACAGCAACATCCACAGAGAGTATCACAACATCTCTCTTGGAGCAAAGGTGCTGTACAGCTTCATGCTCAATCGAACACTGGACTGGACAAACAATCCGTTTCATGAAGGCAAGCAGTTCTGCAACGAAAACGATGAGGTCTATGTGTCTTTTCCGCTGGAAGAAGCTGTAGACCTTTTGCAATATGGAACAGGAAAGAGCAAGAAATGCTACGAGGAACTGATCCAGCTGGGAATGATCGCAAAGAAAAATGATACCGACGAATTTTACGTCTATTGCAACGAAGATATGTTGAAGTACAAGCACATCAATGTAGAGTGATGTGTAGAAAGAAAGGTAAGGAAAGAAAATGACACTGGAATACATCACAGAAAAGAATGCACCAACAGAAGCAGAAATCGTGCAATACATGAAATTGCCGCTGGTGCTGTTTAAGACCGCCGAATTTAAGGAAGAACTCTCTCTGGCGGCAAAGGTCCTGTACTGCTTTTTGCTGGACCGGAGCAATCTTTCCTTAAAGAATGCAGATCGTTTTACGGACAAGAACGGCAGAGCATTTGTCTACTTTTCCTGGGACGAAGCCATGGATACCCTACAGTGTGCCAGACAGAAGGTCAGCAAGACGTTCAAAGAACTGGTGCATTCCGGTCTGATCGAAAAGGAGGATTGCGGTATTGCAAAGCACCCCAAGATCTATGTGATGCGGTTCTATAACGACGTTCCGAAGGAAGCAATTACCGAGGAAACTTGTCAGACTGTGACGGATTTTGCCGGGTATGAAAATCATACCTGCGAGTATGAAAATCATACTCGTTATATAGAATCAGACTTACCACAAACAAACTTACCTTTTTCTGATCTTTCGGCAGAGCCGAAGAACGACACAACAGCAAGCTATGAGAAAAAGCTGGAACAGGCTCAGACACAGGTGACATCGGAAAAAACAAAGCGGTTCGGCAGCAAGGCGATTGCAGAAATTGCTGCCATTCTGGCATGGGTTGCAAAAACCGCCAAGAAAACGCTGAAAGTCGGCGGCGTAGAGATGCAGACAGAAACCGTTCGGGAAAAATTGCAGACCTTGACCGCAGATCAGACCGCAGAAGTGATGAAAAATACTGCCAACCGAAAAATCCGAAACCGCAGAAGCTATCTGCTGACCTGTCTGTATCATGCAGCTGACAGTATAGCAGCATCGGCAATCCCCAGAAGCGAAAATGCCGATGCTTATGAATCGTTTATCTTCAACTTGTGCTGACAACCACCGAGGTGAAAAACATGGAATCAGCAAGAAAAGAAGCCATTTCCTGCATTTACTGCGGCAAAAAGACGATGTGCGTGACATATGCCGGCAGCTATCAATACCGTACAGTTTGCCTTTCCTGCCACAGACAGTTTGGCTTTTCTGCACCGTCCAGAGCAGCGGCAGATCTGATCTGTCGGGCGTTGCAAAAATAGCAATAGCAACACTGGCATTTTCAAATGCGGATAGTCGCATTCCCCAAACTGCATAGTTACCCCCTATGCACTCCTTTCAATCATCGAATTTCCAGACTATCCGTACTTGAAAATGCCAGTATTACGCCACATATCCGGTGCTTTGCCCTGCAAATATCCTCTCCGCAAAAACCTCCATACAGTTGCTCGTAGTAGGTGCGGAATTGCTTTTTGGGGATATTTGTGGGGCAAAGTGCCGGAACTTGAAGATTGGGGAGGTAAAAATCATGACATACATGGAACAATTTCCGACCGCAGAAGCCTATGTTCTGCACCGGATCACCCACGGCAAAGGGGTAATCTCCAAAGACGGACTGGTCCAGCTGGCAAAGGAACATCACATTCCAATCAGCAATTTCTGGAGAAAAAACGAAATCGCCGAATTTCTCATGGAAACCATCGGTGTAGAAAGCCTTGCAGATGCCTGTGAGCAAATGGGCGTAAGTTCGTATTCGTTCCAGCAAAAATTCGGGATCTCCGGCATTGATGTGAAACTGCTGGCGAACAGAGAAATGCTGAAAATCACCGGAAAAGAACGGTTTTCTGTCCACGGAGAACCACACTACGCACCGTTGTACAGTGTGATGCAGTTCTATCTGCTGACACCGGAATTGGTACATGAATTTCTGAAGGAAGTGCAGCATGATGAATTATTCTGATTTTTTTTCAATTTTCTGCACTATTCTTACCGTTGTTGCTGCGGTATGGATGTTGATCAAGTGTATCATAATGGATTTTCGTGCAGTTCAAAATGACCTAAAGAAAATCCCAAAAATCAAACAACAAATGATTCGACTTCTGGAAAATAGAAAGAAGGGTAACAAAAATGAATCCAGTGAAAATCAAAGAGATTCTGAACTCCGGTGAACCGGACTGTGTTCTGGACTTTCAGATGCTTGCACGAGAAACTATGAAACAGGAGGAAGAATACAGCAATGCCGACTGGTTCTGGAACTATGAAGAATACCGGAGAATATTATGGGCATAAAGAAAATGAAAGTGATTTTTGGTTTTCCGGAGAAGCGACGCTGCTGTCAATGCAAAAGCCATATGGTTGCTACGCTGTATCATAACAGATGGTATTGTGATACATGTTTTCAAAAAAAGCAGCTATGCTTCATCTGCGGTGAAAACCCGGTAGAGGTCACAAAGGGCGATAACGGTTACTGCAAAAAATGCTACGAGAACAGCGTGAATACTGGCTTTACCCGGTCTGTGGCTGTACTTGCATTTTGCGGCAGTCTGATCCTGCTGCTGTATTTCTTCTGGATCAAGATCAAATTACCGGCGATTCTGTCGGTCATTTTTGCAATGATCGGTTCAATTGCCGTTACGGTGGGGATCGCTTTTTTGCAAAGGAAATACGACCACCTGATCAAAGAAAGGCGGTGAAAAGCATATGGAAACCCAAGAACGATGCTGTAACTGCTGCGGTTGCAGAAGACAGTGCTGCTGTGAATACAGAGAAGATTGTGCCAGAAAAATGGAACAGGAAGCACGCTTCGATGAAAGAGAGTGGCTGATCGTGGCTTTTTTGATCTATGCTTTTCTGGAATACCTTTTTTCCAAGCTGCCCATAGAAAATGCAGGAGGATTGACCATTCTGGGGACAGCGGTGATCTTGATCGTGATCTGGTTGCTGATGCAGTGGTATCGAGATCGATTTCACCAGAACAAAAAATCTTCTTTTCAAAAGTGAAACAGTAGATTCACTTTACATTATTCCAAATTCACGAAATCTGCAATTGCAGATTTGACAAAAAAATTCAGAACAGGTACAATAAGGGTAGAAACGATGATTGACCTGTACGAGGTACAAGGAGGAATGACATATGAAAACCAACAAAAATAAGATCTGGAAAACTGGTGTGATCGCAGGAATGCTTGCCATGCTGGTACTTGCTTTTTCCGCTTGCGGCAGTGAGCCAGAGGACAGCAGCACCGCCGAAGTCAAGACCACAACGACCATTACAGTCACCACAGAAGCAACAACAACCACTGTGGAAACCACGACTACCACAGCAAAAACTACAACAGAAACCTCCGAGATCACCACAACAGCTGAAACTACAGCAGCTACAGCGGCGGAAACCAAGAGAGAGCCGGAAAAGAACACCGCCGCAGCTGAGCCGATGGTGGAAAAGCCAAGAGCCACCACCGCAAAACCGGCACAGCCCACACCAACCAAGAAAACCACCGCAGCCCCCAAGGGACATTACGAAACCATCCACCACGAAGCTGTGACACAGCAAGTCTGGGTGGAAGATTCTCCGGCTGGAGAAAAAAAGATTTTCCAGTGCAGATGTGGGTTGAGATTAAATTCGTTTGATGAATATGTGGCACATGACGGTGCTGCTCTTGATAAAGGTGATGATACACATTATAGTTATGAATTTTGGTATGAAGAAACCCCAGCCCAAGGACATTACGAAACTCAGATCGTAAAAGCAGCTTATGACGAGCAAGTTTGGGTGCAGGACTAAAATAATTGAATAAGCATACAAAAGCCCGGAAACTTCTGCGAAAAGTGACCGGGCTTTTTGTATAGATAAGGATGTTTGGGAACTGCTATTTCTCAAACGCCTTTTGTGATAGTATGAATTACTGACACATCAGAATCAGAGTAAAGAAATACTCCAACAGAATGAGGTTGTTGTCTTTTTTCATACGATCACCTCCTTTACAGAAGGATGCTTCCAGTATATCAGGTTGGCAAAATACTTGTCAAATCTATGGCTGAGAGCATCCGTTGCTTACAGAAGCCATTGGCTTTTTGTATAGATCCCACAGGAAAGACCGCCGGAATGCACTTCGGCGGTCTTTTTTGGTGAAACCAACAGAAAGGAATGAATCCCATGTGAGAACAAGTGCATCCGAATATCCGAATTTGAACCGAAAGGAGAAAAAATGAAATTTCTTTCAAAGCTGAAAGGCAGCTTGAAACGTGGTTTTACTGTGCTTTGTGCCACCGTCATGGTTCTGACCTCCGGCATTCTGACCGGAACGGAATTCCAGGCATCGGCGGCAAAGCTAAATGGTTCTGTGTATCTGAGCGATGCTTTGTATCGTCTGAGCGGCAATAAGTACAAGGAAACCAAAGAACAGTGGCAAGCGTTTCTGACCGAATATTCTACAGGCGGTCAAGAGAACTACTATCTGGGAACACCATACAACAGCAGTCTGTATGCTGCTTCCCCCAAAGGCAATCAGTGGCAGGGATACAGCGGCATGAACTGCCAGGGCTTTGTCTGGTACATCATCTCACATGGATTGGCGTACTACAACAAAGTTCCGGTAAGCACAACAAGCCCATATGTCCCGAACCTTGCAAAGTTTAACCAAATGGGTTATTCCTACAAGTGCTGGGACGGCGGCGGTTGGTACGCCTTTATCACGCAGAACAATCTGCACTATTACGAATTCAGTAACAAAGACGAAATGCTGAAAAGCGGCGTGCTGCAAAAGGGCGATATTATCTGGTGCGTCAACAAAGCAAGTGGTAGTACTGGATTGACTGGTTTAGGCAATCGTGATAAAAATCATCATATCGGCATCTATATGGGTAACGGCAAATCCGACAGCTGGTGGCAGTCTGGACCGGTCAACGGCAATGGAATTACCAGTGTTGAAAAGAATTCTATTAATCCAATCTACGGAAAAGCAGAAACCAACACCTATGTAGTAATTCCGTGGGCAGAGCAAAAAGAAGCACCGCACTTTGACCCGACCCGACTGACCATTCAGAAGGTGGATTCGGAAACCGGACAGGCAGCGGCTCAAAACGAAGCTTCTGCTTCTCTGGAAGGAGCAGAATTCACCATGAAGTACTACTCCGGTACTTCTGCAACTGGCAATCCGACTAGAACATGGACTTTGGTTACAGATAAAAACGGAAGAGCATATTTGGGAAAAGACTGGCTGAAATCAGGCACATTGTTTACTGATAACGATGGTGATGCCTATCTTCCTCTCGGCACAGTAGTGATCAAAGAATCTAAAGCTCCAACTGGATATAAGCTTAGCGGTCTGGAACGCACATTGCACATTGTTGAGAAAAATGGCAAAGCAGTCATTCAGGAAGCTGGAACTGAGGTAAAATATGTTGCAAACTTCAAGGAAGACATCATCCGTGGCGATCTCAGTTTTGATAAGGTGTCTTTGAATGCAGACGAACAGAAACCGCTGGCGTACATTCCGTTCCTGCTGACCAACACAGACACCGGAGAAAAACATATTATCATGACAGACGTGCATGGTAAGTTCTCCTCTAAGTCTGGGCGTGGACAGCTGAATGATCTGGACGACTATTTGCAGTTCCTCTCAACTGATGAGAACGGCGATTTGAAAGTTCCGGATGCGATTACAAACGAAGCAATCACACAGCTGGGTGTGTGGTTCGGTGATGAAAGCAAGGCAGACAGAACGAAGGGTGCATTGCTTTGCGGTAATTATAAGTTACAGGAACTTCGCTGCAAGAACAATTCCGGATATAAACTGATTACCAGACAGTTCTCTATCTCCAGCAGCATTACGGATTACAATGCCGGAACGCTGATCGATACTGCAAACCCTGGCAACATCGTCGGAAAGAAAGTGGACGAGGATGGCAACGGGCTTGCTGGAGCAGTTCTCGGACTGTTTACGCCGGACACCACAGAATTCACACTGGAAAACACCTATACCGGCATGACTGCGGTTTCCGGTGAGGACGGCTCCTTTACCTTTGAGAATGTACCGAACGGCAAGTATGTGGTACACGAGATCACTCCGCCGGACGGCTATCTCCTCTCGGATCAGAGTTATCCGGTTACAGTTCAGGTCAATACGGCAAATGAAGTAGTCCAGCTGGGCGAAGATATTGTCAATCACCCGACAACCATTGAATTTTTCAAGGTCGATGAGGATGACAATGCTCTTTCCGGTGCGAAGATGTCAATCTTTGAACTGGGCAGCACCTCTGTTGTAGATTCCTGGACAACAGACAGCAGCAGTCACACCGTAACCGCAAAGCTGGCAGTCGGAAAGAAGTATGAGTATTGGGAATCCGCTGCACCAGATGGATATATCAAGGCAGATCCCATCTACTTTACCATTCAGGCTGACGGCAGCGTGACCGATCTGGACGGCAATCCCATCACACTACAGATGGTAGACCACGCTACACAGGTCGAGATCAGCAAATATAACGACAACGAAGAACCGCTGAGCGGTGCAAAGATGCAAATTCTGGACAGCGACAAAAACGTGGTCGAGGAATGGGTCACAGACGGCACCACTCATGTGATTCGAGGAAAACTGATCTACGGAAAAACATACACCCTGCATGAAGCAGCAGCCCCCACCGGTTACTACACCGCAGAGGATATGGAATTTTCCTTGGGAAAAGACACCGTATCCATCGGCATGGTGGACGATGCAACATGGGCAGGCATTCTGAAAACAGACGGCAGAGGTCGTGACCTTGTTGGTGCCGTTCTGCAAGTCAAGGATAAGAGCGGCAATGTTATCGAAGAATGGACCACAGACGGCACCAGACACGAGATGAGAGCCGTCTTGAATCCGGACGAAACATATATTCTCCATGAGGTATCTGCACCGGAGGGATATTTCCTTTCCGAGGATCTTGAATTCACTGCCGGACAGCGTGTCATCATGGAGGACATCAAGCAGACAGATCTGACAGTCGGAAAACTCTCTGACATTCAGGAACAGATTGCAGGACAGAATATCATCTTTTTGCCGGGTGCAGTGCTTCAGATCCTGGATCAGGACGATAATGTGCTGGACGAGTGGACTACCGAGAATGCACAGCACGTCATCAGCAAGGTTCTGACACCTGGCGAAACCTACACGCTGCATGAAGTATCTGCACCAGACGGTTACTGTGTGGCAGAGGACATTCACTTCACCTTGAATGACAAGGGCGAATTTGTTAAGAGCGACGATTACGAATCCGGCGAAATGTGGATCCGTATGAAAGACCTTGCAACAAAAATCGAGATCCAGAAAGTCGATGAAAACGGCAAACCGCTGAGCGGTGCTGCCCTGCAAATCATCGCAACAGACGCAGACGGAAAAGAAACACTGGTGGACAGCTGGATCACAGATGGCAGCGTCCATCAGATCTACGGCAAATTAATTGCCGGTCAGACATATATCCTCCGAGAAGCATCTGCTCCCAAGGGGTACGCCAAGGCAGCAGATCAACAGATTATTGTTGGTACAGACGGTAAGGTGCAGAACGTCACTATGCAGGACATTGCAACCAAAGTCGGCATCGACAAAGTTGACGAGGACGGCAAGCCGCTGTCCGGAGCAGTTCTGCAACTCCTGGACGCAGCAGGAACAGAAATCGACCAGTGGACAACCGACGGCACAACACATCGCATGGATGCGATCTTGACTGCCGGTGCAGAATACACGCTGCACGAAGTGTCCGCTCCGGACGGCTACTGCATCGCTGCGGATCAGAAAATCACCGTCAACGCAGACGGCAGTCTGACCAGTGTCAAGCTGACCAATATGTCTACCAAGGTGCAGATCAGCAAGACAACGATTACCGGCGACACAGAACTGGAAGGTGCAAAACTGGAAGTACGTGACCTCAGCGGAAATACACTGGACAGCTGGACTTCCGGCAAGGAAACCCATATGATCACCGCCAAGCTGACAGCCGGTCAGACCTACGTTCTCCATGAAACCGTAGCACCCAATGGGTATGTTGTTGCAAGTGATGTGCCGTTTGTCGTCAATCTGGACGGCACTGTCACAAAAGTCGTCATGAAAGATGACACCACCAAGGTAGAAATTAATAAGACTACCGAGGACGGAACTGCCCTAAAGGGTGCAGTTTTGCAGTTACTGGATAAGGACGGAAAAGAAGTCGATGCCTGGACAACAGACGGAAAGGCACATACCCTGACCGCCAAGCTGACAGCTGGTGCAACGTATACTTTGCATGAAGTATCTGCACCGGCAGGCTACTGCGTTGCAGCAGATCAGACCATCGTTGTCGGCACAGACGGCAAGCTGCAAAGCTTCGCTATGACCGACCTGACCACCAAAGTATCTCTTACCAAGTACGAGATCACCGGCGAAAAGGAACTGGCAGGAGCATCTCTGGAACTGTACGCAGCGGAAAGAGATGCCAACGGCAATTACACACGCAAGGGCGATGCCATTGAGAAATGGACATCTACCGACAAGGCACATGAGATCATCGGCAAACTGACCGCCGGTGCATCCTACATTCTGCACGAAACCGCAGCCCCCAATGGGTATGTTGTTGCAAGTGACGTGCCGTTTGTAGTCAATCCGGACGGCACTGTCACAAAGGTAGCCATGAAGGACGATACCACCAAGGTAGAGATCAATAAGACTACCGAGGACGGCACACCTCTGAAGGGTGCAGTTTTACAGCTGCTGGATAAGGACGGCAAGGAAGTGGAGCAGTGGACAACTGACGGCACTGCACACGTACTGACTGCCAAGTTGACAGCTGGTGCAACCTATGTGCTGCACGAAGTATCTGCACCGGCAGGCTACTGCAAGGCTGCGGATCAGTCGTTTGTCGTTCCGGCAGACGGCAGCAAAAAGATTCTCACCATGACCGACCTCGCCACACGGGTGAACGTAGAAAAGCTGGATGCTGACAGCAAGCCGCTGTCCGGAGCAAAATTACAGCTACTGGACAAGAACGGCGATCTGATAGACGAATGGACATCTGATGGCAAGGCACACACTCTGACTGCAAAACTAACCGCCGGAGAAACCTACACCCTGCGGGAAGCAGCATCTCCGGACGGTTACTACAAAGCAAAGGACATCACATTTACGGTCAATGCAAACGGCACAGCCAATGAAGTGGCTCTGTACAATGCAAAGACCAGAGTATCCATCAGCAAGTACGACATCACCGGCGAGAAAGAAATCCCCGGTGCAAAGCTGGAGGTACGGGACAAGAATGACAACGTACTGGATATCTGGACATCGACTGGAAAAGCCCACGAGATCGTAGGCGTACTGGTAGCCGGACAAACCTACATCCTGCATGAATCTGTTCCGGCAGACGGCTATGTGGTCGCAAACGATGTAGAATTTACAGTCGATTTGGATGGCACTGTAACTGTTGTTGCGATGTATGATGACACCACCAAGGTAGAGATCAACAAGGTAACGGAAGAAAACAAGCCGCTTTCCGGTGCAACATTGCAGATCATCGACAAGGCAGGCACCGTAGTAGACGAATGGCTGACAGACGGCACGGCTCATGTGCTGACAGCTCAGCTGATCTCCGGTCAGACCTATACCCTGCACGAGGTATCCGCTCCGGCAGGTTATGTGGTATCTCCGGATCAGCAGTTCTCTGTCGACACCGATGGCAGTGTGACTAGCGTATCTATGACAGATATTGCAACTGTTGTTCGGGTGGACAAAGTTGATCCGGACGGAAAACCACTTTCCGGTGCAACATTGCAGATCCTGGATCAGGACGAAAATGTACTGGATGAGTGGATCACCGATGGCACAACACATACGCTGACCGCAAAACTGACTGCCGGTCAGACCTACACTCTGCGGGAAGCAGCTGCTCCGGCTGGCTACTACACTGCTGCAGATCAGCAGTTCGAAGTTAATCTGGACGGCACACCCAATGCAATTACTCTGTACAACATCAAGACCAAGGTAGAGATCACCAAGTATGACATCACCGGAACCAATCCGCTGCCGGGAGCAAAACTTCAGGTCAAGGACATGGACGGTAATGTTATGGACGAATGGACATCTACCGACAAGGCTCACGTGATCGAAGGCGTACTGGTATCCGGACAGACATATATCCTCCACGAGGAAACAGCACCGGACGGTTACGTACTGGCAAGCGATATGCAGTTTACTGTTAATCCAGACGGCACAATCACAACAATTTCCATGAAGGACGATACCACCAAGGTATCGATCACCAAAAAAGACATCACCGGCGAAAATGAAATTGCCGGTGCAACGCTGGAAGTCTGGGATATGCAGGGCAATGTCATTGACAGCTGGGTATCCAACGGTACAGCACATGAAATTTCCGGCATTCTGGCAGCTGGTGCGAAGTATATTCTCCATGAAGTATCTGCACCGGATGGCTATGTAGTTGCAACTGACGTAGAATTTATCGTTGATGCAAATGGCAAGGTAACGGAAGTCACCATGCTGGACGATACGACTAAACTGCACGTCACCAAGAAAGACATTACCGGCGAAAAGGAACTGGCAGGTGCCGCACTGGAAGTCAAGGATACTGACGGCAACATCATTGATGCCTGGGTATCTGACGGCACAGAGCATCAGATCATTGGCGTTCTGGCAGTCGGAAAGAAGTACATCCTCCATGAGGTTTCTGCTCCCAACGGCTACGTAGTTGCCAAGGACGTAGAGTTCGAAGTCGATGTAGATGGCAATATCACAAGAATAGAGATGCATGATGACACCACCAAGGTTGCTATCACCAAATATGAAATTACTGGCGAAAAGGAACTGCCGGGTGCATCGATGCAGCTGCTGGATTCCAAGGGCAATGTGGTTGACGCATGGATCTCCACAGACAAGGCACATGAGATCATCGGCGTTCTGACTGCCGGTGAAACTTACACGTTGCATGAAGTATCCGCACCAAATGGCTATGTGGTTGCCGCAGATGCAAGTTTTACTGTCAATACCGACGGCAGTCTCAATGTGGTTTCTATGTATGACGACACCACCAAGGTATCCATCAGCAAGACGGACATCACTACCGGATCGGCTCTGGCAGGGGCAACGCTCCAGATCATCGACCAGAATGACAACGTCATTGAAGAATGGGTATCCACAGAAGAAGCACATCTGATCGAAGCAGTTCTGACTGCTGGTGAAACCTATACGCTCCGGGAAACATCTGCACCGGCAGGCTATGTCATTGCAGAGGATGTATCCTTTGCTGTTAATTCGGACGGCAGCGTAACGCACGTCGAAATGCAGGACGATACCACCAAGGTATCCATCAGCAAAACAGACATCACCGGCGAAAAGGAACTGGCGGGAGCCGCACTGGAAGTACGGGATGCCAATGACAATGTGATCGATGCGTGGGTATCTGACGGTACGGCACATCAGATCAACGGCGTACTGGTTGCCGGTGCAACTTACACCTTGCATGAGGTGTCTGCTCCGAATGGTTATGTTGTTGCTGAAGATGTCACATTTACGATCAACCAGGATGGCAGCGTAAACATGGTTTCCATGGTAGATGCACCGACCTCCGTCCACATCAGCAAAAAGGACATCACCACCGGCAAAGAACTGCCGGGTGCATTCCTGGAACTGTATGACAAGGACAACAATCTGGTGGATTCCTGGGTATCTACCAACGAAGCACACATCATCGAAGCGGTGCTGATTGCAGGCGAAAAGTACACGCTGATTGAAACATCTGCCCCGAACGGCTATGTCATTTCCGAAAAGGTAGAGTTCAGCGTTAATCTGGACAATACCATCACCCATGTGGAGATGCTGGACAAGACCACCAAGGTACAGATCAGCAAAAAAGCGATCACTGGTGAGGACGAACTGCCGGGTGCAGTGATGCAGGTACTGGACAAGGATAACAACATCATTGACCAGTGGACTTCCGGCAGCGAGCCGCACATGATCGAAGGTGTCCTGATTGCAGGACAGACCTATGTACTGCATGAGGCATCTGCACCGGCTGGCTATACACTGGCAAAGGACGTAACGTTTACTGTCAGCGAAACCGGCGAGATCGACTATGTACAGATGATCGATGATACCACCAAGGTATCCATCAGCAAAACCGACATCACCGGTGAAAAGAATGTTTCCGGTGCAACACTCCAGATCATCGACAAAAACGGCAATGTGATCCACGAGTGGATCTCCGGCACGGATGTCAACTATATGGAAGCACAGCTGACTGCCGGCGAAACCTACACATTACACGAAACCAACGCTCCGGCAGGCTATGTGCTGGCACAGGATCAGCAGTTTACCGTTAATCCAGATGGCTCTATCACCAAGGTCAATATGCAGGACGATACCACCAAGGTATCTATCAGTAAGTATGATCTGACCAGCGGTAAGGAACTGCCGGGAGCAACGCTGCAAATCATCGACAAGAACGGCAACGTCATTGAAGAATGGATCTCTACCAGCGAAGCACATCTGATCGAAGGGATTCTGACCGCAGGCGAAACTTACACACTCCGTGAAATTTCCGCCCCCAACGGCTGGACGATCTCCGAAGATGTTACTTTCACGGTGAATGCGGACGGAACGATCACACACGTTGAGATGTATGACAAACCCACCAGTGTATCGCTCCGCAAGGTAGATACTGACGGCAATGACATCAAGGGTGCAGTCATGCAGCTGCTGGACAAGGACAAAAACGTGATCGAGGAATGGACAACAGACGGTACAGCACACGTGCTGACGGCTCAGCTGACTGCCGGCGAAACTTACACGCTGCACGAGAAATTGGCTCCGGCAGGATACGAACTGGCAAAGGATCAGACCTTTACGGTTCCGGATGACGGCGAGATCACAGTCACTATGACTGACGAAAAGACACCGACTACACCGCCGGTTGCAACGCCGACCACACCGACTTCTACCGCAACGCCAAAAACCACATCAACACCGAAAACCGGAGATGCAACACCGGTAATGGCGATTGGTACCGGGCTGCTGGCAAGCTTTCTCATCATGCTGCTGACACGCAGAAAGAAGCGGAGAAACAGAAAGGCAGCGTAAACAAGACATCATCGACAAATCTTCATTATCAGAACATTCACCCAAAAACACTGGGATAAGAAAGGAATGGTGAGTCCCATGTAATCTATATTTTTTCCGAATCACCCGTAGAAAGTAAGAGATGTGACATGAACTGTACCGACAGCTTCGGCTGCCGGTATACTTGATGTCACAGGCATCAAAGAAAAAAGGAAAAGAAACACGGAGGAATTCAAAATGGCAGGAGATATGAGGAAATTTCATGCATCTATCAAGGACTTGAAAAGCAAGATCGAGAGATACATGGAGCAGTACGGGAACAGCATGGGTACACTGGACAAGAATGATTTCAGTCTGATCCTTGGAGAGAAACCTGGGTTCTCGCAGAACAATGTGGCGATTTGCCGATTGATCGCATGGAATGTTCTGCTGCATCGAGATGCACCAGAACTGGATAAGGAAGTGGTAGACTGGGCAAATGCTATGCGTGTCTACACCCACGTGGTAGATTATCCGGCAGTATATCGCATGGACAGCATCGATGATCTGCGGCATCTCAACGCCATGGCTCACCTGTCCATGCAGTATATGCGGAATGAAAGCGACCGGCGGCAGGCAAACTGTTACAAGACGTATGAAGATGTTGAAAAGTACGCCAGCAATCCGAAGGAGAGTTTGCAGTATCGGAGAAAGACGGCGGAGTGATTCACAAAAGAAACAGCGAAATTGCAAGGTGGACATGATGTCCACCTTGTACAGATTATGAATGCAGTCAGAAATCAAAGAATCACAGCTATCGTTTCCTCTCTTTGATTGCATTGTGCATCACAAAAGAAACAGCGAAATTGCAAGGTGGACATGATGTCCACCTTGTACAAATTATGAATGCAGTCAGGAATCAAAGAATCACGGCTATGGTTTCCTCTCTTTGATTGCATCAAGCATCACAAAAGAAACAGCGAAATTGTAAGGTGGACATGATGTCCACCTTGTCTAAAATTTGAACACGGAGGTGAAATTCATGAGAATATCCGACAACGACATCGCCAAAGCAGAACAAATGGACTTGCTGACCTATCTGCAAATTTACGAACCAGGGAATCTGAAACGAGTTGCTGGGAATGAATACCGCACGATCGACCATGACAGTCTGCGGATCTCCAATGGCAAGTGGCACTGGTATTCCAAAGGAATCGGCGGATACAATGCCTTGCAGTATCTGATGAAGGTACGGGAAATGAAATTCCCAGATGCAGTGCGGCAGATCCTACAGCTGCCGCCGGAGGAATACCAGAGTGTGATGCCGCAGCAGCAGCCAGAAAAGAAACGGGAATTTTCTCCGCCCTCCCGAAATTACAATCACAACCAAGTGATCGCCTATCTGGAGGGACGAGGAATCAGCCGGAATGTGATCTTCCACTGCATTAAAAATAAGACACTGTACGAAAGCCAGAAATATCACAGTGCTGTGTTTCTGGGAATGGACAGAGAGAATCGTCCCCGGTACGGTAATATCCGTGCTACCAAAGGCGATTTCAAAGGAGAATGTTCCGGTTCTGATAAACGTTATGCGTTTCACCTGATGCCGGAACAGCTGCAAAGTAATGCGGTACACATTTTTGAAGCAGCCATTGACGCTCTGAGTTTTGCAACTTACGCAGAAATGCGGGGTGCTCCATGGAAAGATATGAATTTGCTGGCACTGGGCGGTGTTGCCGGAACTGGTCAGAAAGTTCCCCTTGCACTGGAACAGTTTCTGAAAGACCATCCGCAAATCAAAACACTGTATTTGCACCTGGATAACGATGCACCGGGACGTGAAGCAACACAGCATATCACCAATTTGCTGCAAAATCAGTATCAGATTCGAGATGTTCCCCCGATCGGCTGTAAAGATGTCAATGATTTTCTCATGAAACTCCGCTCCCAGAGCCGAAACAGAACGCAGGAACGGCAAAGCTGCCCCTCTCTCTAAGGAAAATCGTCTTTCAGACGAAACAGGATGCGTAGCATCCGTTCGTAGGACGATACACCCGGTGGGTGTTCGTTCTACGGCAAGCAACGTCTTTGGATATCCAAAGACAATTTGCGACGAATCGCAAATTCTTGTTAGGGGCAAGCCCCTAAGACCCTGTTTTTTCGGAAAGGATAAGATGATGAGAAATCGTAATCGAAGTTTTGTAATTCGCCTAAGTGATGAGGAATTTCAAGCGTTGGAAGAAAAGCGAAAGAAATCCGGTTATCCCCGTGAGGTATTTCTCCGGCATCTGATTGCAGATGGAACTGTCCGGGAAGCCCCTTCTGTGGATTATCCAAAACTGCTGCTTGCACTTAGCCGGATCGGAAACAATCTCAATCAGCTCACTGCGACCGCCAATACCATTCACTACATTGACCCGCAGTCTTTGGAAGAAACGACCGGTGATCTGAAGCACATCCTGAAAGAGATACATCGCTCTTTCCTTATCCCCGACCAGAGAAAACTCACAGAGGAAATCATTTCTGACTTACAGTACATTTTTCTGGAGGTGCAGAAAACACTTGCGGGACAGGAAGCAGCTTCTGATCCGGACGCAGTGCTGCAATACATTCGGGATACGGTTCTGGAACGATTACAGAAAGACAATCAAACCGTTCGGCAAAAACGGCAGGAAGCAGACTGGAAAGAACAGCTGCGTGAAGTGCCGCCGCTGTACCAGCCATTTCAAGAGCCAAAATCATAAAAAGGAAATGACGGTGAAAACATGGCAACTACATCGATCTGGACAATCAAAGGCACTGCTGCTGCAATCCGGCGAGTAGAAATGTACATTGAAAACCCAGAAAAGACAATCGAACAAACTGGACTGGAGTATCAGAGCAGTCTGCATCAGATCGATCAGAACGGCAGCATGATACACGAGTACAGTCCGGAGGAACTGAAGCAAGAAAAAGTCTGCTATGTGTCTGGTATCAACTGCACTGCTCCCAACGATGCCTGCGAAGAATTTGCAGCTGTCTATGATCTCTGGGGAAAGCCCTGCAAAGGCAGAGTGTGTTACCATGGCTATCAGTCCTTCCGGGAAGGCGAAGTCACCGCAGAGCAAGCACACGAGATCGGCGTGAAACTGGCGGAGCAGCTGTGGGGTGATCGGTTTCAGGTTGTGGTTGCAACGCATCTGAATACCGGTCACTATCACAATCACATCATGCTCAATGCCATCGCCTTTGCAGATGGGTACAAATTTGTCAACTGCAAGTCTGACTATCAGCAGATGCGGAAGGTGTCTGATGATCTATGCCGGGAGTATGGGCTGTCTGTCATTGAACACCCAGGACAAAGCGGCAAACATTACGGTGAATGGAAAGCGGAACAGGAAGGCAGACCGACTCAGCGTGGCGATATTCGCCTGGATCTGGATGCTGCCATTGAAAAGCTGGGCAGCAAACCAATTGACCGATCCAGACGACCAACGGTGCGTGGAGATATACGGCTGGACTTCGATGCAGCTGCCATGCAGTCTGATACCGTACAAGATCTGATCCGGCAAATGGAGGAAATGGGATATACCTGGAACTTCTCCGGCAAGTATCCCAAAATCAAACCGCCTGGAAAAGATCGTTACTTTCGCCTATATAAACTGGGAGCCGGTTATGACAGTCTGGAAACGCTGGCAAAGCGAGTGCTGCATATGCAGGAAGAAACTGCCCATAAAGTCAGAATGCCGTCTGCCTATTATCGTTATCACGGAAGCTTTCGCAAGCGAAAGAAAGCAACTGGTTTTCTGGCACTGTACTACTATCATTGCTATCGAATCGGTGTATTTGCCAAGCGAACATACCCCAAGTATACGCCGGAATTTCGGGAAGCACAGAAGCAGCTGCATGAAATGTCAAAGGCAGCTGCTTTTTTGCATGGTGCAGACATTCACAGCAAAGAGCAGTTTCAAAGCTACCGGGAAAAGCTGAATCAGGAAATTCAGCTGTGTGATACGCAGATCAAGGAATTGCAGCAGCAGCTTGCGGCAAGCAACGATCCGGCAGAAAATAAAGCACTGGTGCATCAGCTGGACAGGCTGCACCAACAGCAACAGAATTTCGCAGAACAGAAACGACTTTGCAAGATCGTTGCCCAGCAGCAGGTACAGGAAGAAGCACCGCCGCAGCCGCAGGAAACTGAACCGACAGCACCGAAGAAACAAAGTGGTGCGATTGGAGTAGACTAAACTTTCGCTCTCAAAATCAAAAGAAAAAGCCGTTCGCTTTTCCAAAAGAAAACGAATGGCTTTTTTCATATATATACATATTCAAATTCAAAAAGAAAAAAGGAGTTGATCGAACATGGATGAAGGCGTACAGGCAGCAGGAGCAATGCTCTATGTGCTATCCGAATCCGTCAAACTTGCGACCGATCTGCTGGTTGCAACTGTAAAAACGACTGGATCAACCGGAAAGGCAGTCGCAGCAATGCTGGCTGCTCACTGGAAGAACAGCACACAAAAAGAAATGGGTGAGATCTCATTAAAAGCAATGGTCAGACGAAAAGAACCGTTTGATATGCTGGCAATGGACACCGTCGATGCCGGGAAATTCAGGCGGCTGGCAAATCAAGTGGGTTTGCTGTATAGCATTCGTGCAGACAAACCGGATTACGATGATATGACAGTAGATGGACTGACCTCAGTTCTCTATCGGCAGCAGGATGCTCCTCTGGTCAAAAGTATTCTGGAGCGGCTGCATATCAATACACTTGTGACCGCACAGACAGAAGATATTGCAGAAATCACGCCGGAACAACAGAATGCACTGCAAAATGCAGAAAATCCAGCTGCTGCACCTGTCACAGAAGAAGCACCTGTGATGCAGCAAGTTGACGATATGACAGCGATGCAGCAAGTTGTACGGCAGCAAATGGAGCAGAATCTGACATCAAGTGCCGGAATGTCAACCGCAGACCTGTTGGATCGCAATCGGCAAGGTGCAGAAAAAGAACCAAAAAAAGAAATGCCCCTGGCGGAGGATCTTCCGAAGATGGATCCAATGCAGGGGCAGTCTATTACTGATCTGCAAAAGCAATTGACGGATCAGATGCAGGAACACCTAAAAAAACCAGTCCGAAAAGGACAGTCACTGGATCTGTAGGAGGTCAAGCAGAATGGAACAGGAAGCACAAGCATTTTCTCCCAGTTCTCTGTATGAAAATGGTTTGAAAATGCTAAAGTACGAATCTCTATTGCAGGAGTTTCTGCGATTTTATGCAAGGTATCAAGGCACGCTTGATCTGGAAAATAGTATTTTGCTGTTTCAATCGTATCGGCAGGATCCAGAAGCCGGATACGCACAGACACTGGAGGAATGGAATGCAGACGGCAAAAAGATCTGTTATGGAGAAAAAAGCAGTCTTTTCCTATATGCTCCGAAAAATTTCCAGGGACGTACTAAAAAAATAGAGGAACGAGAGATGATTCCGCTGTTTACAGAACGGCAAACAGAAACTTGTGAAAAATACCGGAACAGATCGGCAGAACACCCGTTTCATCTAAAAGAGTGCGGCGAGATTCCCAAAGCAAGTGACGAAGAAATGCTGCAAATCTGTGTGAACACTGCAATCAGCTGTATGATGTCAAAAGGATGCGGAATGCCAGTTTTCGTAGAACCAGATACTGAAATATCATTGAAAGATCCAGTTCGATATAGTCCTAACACCAATCGCCTGTATATTGCCAAGGGAGCAGCTTATGATGATGTTGCCTTTGCAATCATGCGGGAGGCGATCTATAGCAAGCAGTTTCAGCCGCTACAATCCGACGATTTTTACATACAGCTCAAAACACAGGCTGCATATGCGGCTCAGACTGCTGCCTATCAGATGGGCATTGAGAAAGCGTTTCCGATGGAAATGATTGCAGAAATGCCGGAAATTGGTCTTTCTGGCATCCCGAAAGGAATTCAGTCTTTGCAGGAAGATTGGATTCGGATCTCACAGCAACTGAAACAGGAGAATCCGCAGAATACCGTGCAGGAAACACCGCCGGAAACAGAACCGCCAACTCCCATCGAACTTTCGGAGGAAGAAAAATTGGAGATCCATCAAGAGGTTGAGGATTTCTTTTCCGGAATTGCATCCGAGGTCGATCAAAGACAAGAAGATACGGCTTCGGAAGATCCATTTATGAGTTGGAGTGAACTATTTCCGGAAGATACAGCTTCCCCAGAGAAAAGCAAAAACTGGGAGGATGCTTTGGATTTCAGTGATTTTTCAAGCACAGCCAACAGCAGCGGACGAAAGCGTTCTCATGCCGCAGAATTATAACGGAAAAATCAAGAAGGGTGGTGATTCCGATGCACAATGCAGTTGAAAATAAAATGAAACGAGGTGAAAAGGTGTGGCAATACTCTCCCCTGATGAAGCCAGAAGAATGGCAAGAATGGAATTTGCGATCGTCGTCCAGACAGATCTGTGTGCGTTTCTGAATGCTGCACAGAACTTTCCCAATATGTCCAAGGAAAATATTTGTCTGCTGATTCTGCAATTTCCCGATGCGACCGATCTTCTGACAGAAACCGAATGGCGGCAGTGCGGCAGTACACTGCTGCCCAATGCACAGGCAATCACATTGATCACAGACGAAAAAAACGTGGTTTACGTCTATGACATCAGTCAGACAAATAAGCATACCGCAGAAGAACCAGTGCCAGATGCAGAAAAAGCGTATCACGCATTGGTAGACGTGCTGAAAACCGATGTGATCGAACTGGAAAATACCCAGGAACGTATGGCATATTATCACGAAAAGAAGTGGTACGTCAATCTTCGGACAAATTATGAAGACCGCTTCTATTACATCATCTGCCATCTGATTGCTCAGGTCCTTGAAAGCGAAAAGGATATTGATTCTATCACAGCTTGTGATATGGCAGCATACATGATTTGCCGTAAGTACGGTGTCAGTACCTCGAAGATCAACACAAGTGTGCTGCAAAGAGCCATATCCAGACTTTCCGCAGGCGGACAGGAAAAGACCATCTATGCGGCGATGAACTGCCTAAACGCTCCTGTTTTCCGGGATTTGAAAGCAATCTACACTGGTCAGACCAAGGACCGGGAATTGCAGCGAAAGAAAGAGGAAGAAGAACAGGCAAAAAAAGATGCGGCTCAAAAAGAAAAAGATGAAGCCCGAATCCAACTGCTCGCAAATCAGCAAGCGTATCAAATGGCTGAAATGCTGGCACAGCAAAAAGTCGATGCGTTTATACAGTCTGTTCCAGCACCGCTGCGTGGTGTTTTGGAGAAGATCCGGAGGAAAGAATCATGAGAAAGACAAAACAACAGCAAAATCGACAGCTGTTTCTGATCTATGGGATCATCTATGTCTTTTTGGTGTATCTCTGTATTGTCTTTGCTCCCTATTGGACAGGGACACTCATCGATTCTCTCCCCAAAATGGCAGCAATGCCTAAAAGTGCATTCTGGCATCTGCAAAAAAGTCCATATACGTTTTCAATGATCTTGATCGTCACAGTGATCTATGCCATTGTGATACTCGTGTATCATTCCAGCCGACGAAATACCCGTTTTGGCGAAGAACAAGGCTCTAGCCAATGGGGCGATGTCAATCAAATCACCAAAAAGTATCAGCGTAAGAAACCGATCTGTTACACAATTGAAAAAGAGGAAAACGGGAAAGTAACGCAGGAGAAAGTTGAAGTTGCATTTCCTAATTTGATCCTCACAAAAAAGATGCTGCTGAGCATCGACGCACAGAGCCATCGGCGAAATCTGAATGTCTTGGTGATCGGTGGATCTGGTGCAGGTAAGACCATGTTCTATGCCCGCCCCAATCTGCTGCAAGCCAATACAGGATATATCGTTCTGGACCCAAAGGGCGAACTGATAGAGGATTGCGGTGGATTTCTGAAAAAGCAAGGATACACTGTGTGGGTACTAGACCTGAAAAATCCAGAGAATTCAGATGGATATAACCCATTTGATTTTCTGGAAACGGAAGATGATGTACTGATGCTGGTGGACAATCTCTTTGATAATACCACAGATAAAGATGCTCGAAAAGGCGAACAAATTTGGGATGATGCCGCAAAAGCACTGCTGCGTTCCCTGATTTTTTATGTGCGAGAGATGCTGCCGCCGGAACAGCAGAATTTTAGTTCCGTTATGAAGTATCTGCGTAGAGCCAAGACGGAAGAAGATGAAATGGGCAATCCCAAACCATCTCAGCTGGACGGCGATATGCTGGAATTGCAGTGGAAATTGGAAAAAAGCAACAGAAAAGCAGAAACGCACCCGGCTTACCGTGCCTATCAGGAATACCGCAGCGGTGCGGCAAAGACCATGCAGTCTGTCCTGTTTACGTTAAATGCCAGATTGTCAAAATTCAACGTACAGAGCATTTCCAATCTGACTAGTCACAACGACCTAAAGTTGAAACGCATGGGCAAAGAAAAGATCGCCATATTCGCAGTGATTCCAGATGATACACCGGCATACAACTTTCTGGTCGGTATTCTGTATACGCAGCTGTTCCAACAGCTATACCGAAGTGCCGATCTGTATCCCGGAAAAAAGCTGCCTGTTCCAGTGCATTTCCTGATGGATGAATTTGCAAATGTTGCCCTGCCGAAAGGCTTTGACAACCTGTTATCCACCATGCGGCAGCGGCAGATCTTTTGCTCGATCATTTTGCAGAATCTCTCGCAGCTGAAAGCCCTATACGAAAAGCAGTGGGAGTCCATTGTGGGCAACTGCGATTCGTTTCTCTATCTGGGCGGAAATGAGCAAAGTACCTTCGAGTATGTTTCCAAGCGTTTGGGAACGGAAACCCTTGATACAAACACTACTGGAAGATCCAAGGGCAGAAACGGTAGTTACACTACCAATTATCAAACGACAAAGCGTGAGTTGATGCAGCCGGACGAAGTAGGACGGCTGGATAATGGATATGCAATCTATTTTATGCGTGGCGAGTATCCAGTGATCGATCAGAAATATGATGTTTGGCATCACCCCAACATTCATGAAATTGGTCTGGGTGGTGCTGCCCCCTACAAGCATGGCATGATCCGCCAGCAGATGCAAGAAGATGCAAATGCAGAACAACGGTCAGAAACATTGCAGGAATTTTTCAAACAGCATACTTTGCAAAATGGCGTTGTTCAGTTTGCAGTCAATGAATCAGAAACCACAGAAACAGATTGGATGCAGTATGCAGCCATTCTGCTGAAACAGAAAGGAAAGAAAGAAAATGAAGATCAATAAGAAAAATTGGAAGATCGTAGCCGTGTGCAGCGTATTGATCGCTTGCTTTTTCGCATTCTCTATGTTGGCATTTGCTGAACCGGCAGCAGATGCCAGCGGTGCAGCAAATGCAGTGTGGTCATTTAATGATGTCATTTCCACCATTGTGCAAGCGGTCGGAGCTTTGGTATCGCTTGTCAGTATCGTGTTTTTGGCGGCATCCATTGCTGGTCATGATACCTCTCAGCGTGTCAGTGCCGGACTGGGACTTGCTGCCGGACTGCTGATTGCCTTTGCACCGACGATCCTTTCCTCGATCGGGATCGGAAAATAAGGAAAGCTTGCCGGAAGAAAGGAGGGATGCCATTTGGAATGGCTTTCTGCATTTTTGGACATTATGTTCGACACTCTGAATTCCGTCATTCAGAATATGGTCGGATTGCTTTCCCAAAGCCCTGAAGCATTTAATGGTACATTGTATGATTTTGCAAAAGGATTAAACTCTGTATTTCAGGCAACTGGTCTTGCACTGGTCGTGCTGTTCTTTTTTATCGGGTTGTCTGATCCGTCACATAATCTGGCAGAGATCAAACGACCAGAAGCAATTATTGCTGAATTTGCCCGCTTTTTGCTCTGCCAGCTGGTGGTAGCAAATTCTTATCTGATCTTGCAGCAGATCTCTGCAATCGGTACAAGTCTGATCTCAACAGCATGGAGTGCTGTGACAAGCGGCGGTGGAATGCCCACCATATCTGCTGACGGTACAGTCAAGGAAGCACTGAACGAAGTAAAGTTCAATATTCTCTCGATCTCCACAGACATGATTATGCTGATCCTGCTGAACTTTATTATGATCGTCACCCTTGGCATTATCATCATATATATTTCCGTGATCGCCTATGTACGCTTTTTCAAAATATATATGTACATCGCCATTGCACCGCTGGCATTGTCCACTTTTGCTGCCAGGAACACCTCCGAAGTTGGAAAACAATTTCTGAAAAGCTTCTGCGGTGTGTTGCTGCAAGGTTTGGTTTTAGTGCTTTCACTGCTGATGTTTGCCATGTTTTTTAGTAATACGACCATTGATGGCGGCGATGGAGCGATCACAGTTGTCTGGGAATATTTTATTTCTATGTTTGGTCAGCTATTTGTTTTAGTAACTGTGGTCAAAGGTTCAGATCAAATCATTCAGAAAATGCTGGGCATATAAGGAGGAACACATGGAAGTCAAAATGAACAAGGACATTCGGGAGTACAAGTCAAAGAACTCTCTGAATCTGACGCTTGTCCAGACCGTTGTGGGTGTGATCGGTGTCATTGCCAGTGGATTTACGATTTTCGCACTTCGTCGTGCCATCGGACCCGGCACACCTGTTCCGGCATTCGTCGGAACGGCAGTGATGCTGCCGTTTGCATTGATCGGCGACTTCGGACCAAAAATTCAGGGATTGTCCACACGCACCTTTGTGTTGTTGTGGTTTCGGTTTTTGTTCTTGGAAAAACGGGAGCTGAAATTTGTCGGAAACAATTTCATCCGAAAAGAAGCAGAAATGATACAATTGGAAGGAAGTGAAACTGGTGGAATCATGGAAGAAGATACTGCCAAAGCCAAAAAGAGAATTTTATCCTTTGCCCAAAAGCGTACAGGAAACGATACCAGTACAGCGGCTCTGGAAAGACGGCATATTTCAAAGCGGAAAAAGCTGCACAAAGACATTTCGGTTTGAAGATATTAACTATCAGATTGCCGGCAGCGATGCTCAAAGTACCATGTTTCTGAACTATTCCAAGGTACTGAATAGTTTAGATGCAGACAATTTTGCACAGATCACGATCCGCAATCACAAACGGAACATGATCGAATTCAATCACGATGTACTTTTCCCCATGCGAAATGACGGTCTGGATGCGTATCGGAAAGAATACAATCAGATCCTTTCCGATCACGCCAACGAAGGCAACGGAATTGTACAAGAGAAATATCTGACAATTACCACCTCCAGTGATAAGGATATTCAGACAGTTCGCAATCAGTTTTCCCGAATTGAAACGACATTAAACACCAAAATGGAAACATTGGGTTCTGGCATGATGGCATTGGATGCCAAAGACCGTCTGCGGATCCTTCATAGCTTTTTCCGGAAAGGCGAAGAAACCATATTCTCCTTTGATTTGTCAGAATCGATGCGACTGGGGCGGGATTTTCGGGATTACATTTGTCCGGATGCCATGGAGATCCAGAAAGATCATCTGAAGATCGGCAGCCGATACTGCCGCACCTTATTTTTCAAGTCATTTTCCACATACATTGATGATGCCATGATCAAAGAGATTTGCGACATGGACAGAGATATGATGCTGAGTATCACCATCAATCCACTTTCCATGGAAGCTGCCAATCGTCTTGCTGACCGTCAAACAGACAATGTAGAAACCAACATTGCCAACTGGCAGCGACGGCAAAACAAAGCCAACAATTTCTCTGCGATCATCCCATACCATTATGAACAGCAGAGAAAGGAATGCCGGGAATTCCAGGAAGATCTGCGAAACCGGGATCAACGAGTATTTTTCACTACGATCACGCTGGTGCATCTGGCAGATACACTGGACGAACTGGATGCAGACACCAGAAAACTGCAAGCGATCGCCGGAAACAAAGGCTGTCAGCTTGCACCGCTGGTCTATCAGCAAGTGGACGGCTTAAACACGACACTTCCCTATGGTATTTGCAGAGTGTCTGTGGACTACACTATGACCACAGAAGCCTTATCTGCATTCAGTCCGTTCAATACCCGTGATCTGAATCACCCTCACGGTGTATATTTCGGACAAAATCTGGTCAGCGGCAATATGATCCTGATCAATCGGCTGATGCTGCAAAACAGCAATTGTTTTATCTTAGGAGTATCTGGTTCCGGAAAGTCCATGACCGGAAAGAACGAGATTCTTTCCATCGTTCTGAACACAGATGCAGATGTCATTCTGATCGACCCGGATCGGGAGTACGGCAAGCTGACCCAAAAGCTGAACGGCGAATTGATCTGTTTGTCCGAAGTATCTGAAAACCATATTAACGCCATGGATTTTCGGCAAGCACACGACGAAAGCATTGAAAATGCGATCAAGCGAAAGCAAAGCTTTGTCCTTTCACTTTGCGAGGAGATCATTGGCGGCAATATCGATTCTAAGGCACGTTCCCTGATCGACCGGTGCAGCGGCAATATTTACCGCCGCTACAGCAAAGAACAAGGTGAAATGCCTACCCTGAGAAGTCTGTACGAGGAACTGAAAGCACAGCCGGAAGAACTGGGAAAGGAATTGGCACTGGAAATCGAACTGTATGCCACCGGTTCTCTGAACACATTTGCACAAACAACAAATGTGGATACCGAAAACCGGCTGTTATGCTATGACATTCACGAAATGGACGAAGATCTGATGACCGTAGGAATGCTGGTGGTGCTGGACAGCATCATGAACCGCATTTCCCAGAACCGGGAGGACGGTAAAAAGACATTTATCTTTATTGATGAGATCTATCTGCTGTTCCGGCATGAGTACACATTTAAGTTTCTGTCGCAGCTGTGGAAACGTGTACGAAAGTACGGCGGCAGCTGCACTGGTCTGACACAGAATGTAGAGGACGTGCTGCAAACCAGAGAATCCCGTGCATTGATCGCAAACAGTGAAATGCTGGTCATGCTGAATCAATCTGGCACAGACCGTCCAATATTGGCAAATATGCTGAAGATCCCGGAATCTCAGCTGCCATACATCACAGGGGTCAGACCAGGACACGGACTTTTGAAAGTGGGTTCTGCACTGATCCCCTTTGGAAATGAATTCCCGAAGGATACCGAACTGTACCAGATCATTACGACCAATCAGGATGAGATCCAAAAAAGCAAGCAGAAAGGCGGTTCGTAAAAACAAAATACGGGAAAAGGGGTGATACCCATGTAAGAAAAACATACGGAAAGCCGAAAAAAGTTCAAAGGAGGAATGTTATGCGTATCAAACATCGCTGCCTTGCAATTGTGGCAGCAGGGGCTTTGGCAATCAGCACGATCCCAATTCCTACTGCATCCGCAGAATCGTGCTGCGTAACAATGCGGAACATCGGAGAGGATTATGGTGTTTCCAATATCTATGTTCGGAAAACTTCTGATGACTCTCTTTACTGCAAAGACTTAACCGTAAAAGATAATGCTGTAACTTTCACGATCGACCCTGATGAAACCTATCGGGTATTCGTTACCTATTTTAAGAAAGAAAACGATAAACTGATCGGAACTGCATGGCTAAAATACACCATTGCAAATCAAACCGGCACATTGGAATTAGCAGCAACTTGGTATGTCAGCCCAACTGGCTCAGTGACTTCTGGGGATCTGTTATGGCTGTTTGATGCGACAACTGCAGAAAGAATCGCAAGTTGGAAAAGCGATGGAATTCATACAATAATAGATGTGCCATTGGAAGAAAATCATTCGTACTGTGTTCATCCATTTATCTCTGACAATTATGTATCCGATCTTTATTTTTCCGTCAGTAGTTTTGAGTTTTCTCAGGCTCCGGAGATCCTCCATGGTGACGTAAACATGGACGGAAAAGTAGACATTCGTGACGCTGTATTGTTGTCCAAGGCGGCATCAGGAATGGTAACGCTGAATGATTTGGCGGCAACGAATGCGGATTGCAATGCAGACGGCGAATTAGGGATAGATGATGTTATGGTATTGATTCGTTTTCTGGTACATTATATTAATGTACTGCCATCTACAGAATAGAGAAAGGAATGAAAATCATGAAAAAAACAATCATTTGCGTGGCTGCAATTCTGGCAGCCGGAACGATCAGCTGCAACATGGCATTCAGCTGTGTATCAGGCAGCACTGCGTTTTCGCCGATCACCGCATTGGCAGCAGAAGCAGCTACTGGTAATCTGATCGTCAACATCAGCGGTGTCAAGACACTTTCTGGTGTCACGATCACCGTCACCGGAAACGGAAACACTTATACCGCTGTGACCGATGCCAAAGGACAGGCGATCTTCTCCAAACTGCCGGTCAATGATGCCGCCGGAAATACGATCACCTACACCATTCAGGAAACCATTCCGGACGGATACATGGCAGCATCGGCGATGACTACCACCATCAGTGCCGGAGCAACGGTCATTGCATCGATCCCCAACACGGAAAAGACCTACACCATTGCCATTGACTGCAAGGATTATAAGACAGACAGCATCACACCTAGCGGCGATGCGGTACTGAACGGCGGTTCGTACACTGTCTACCATGATGATGTTGCCTACGGTACATACTCCATCGGTGCAGACGGAAAATTGTGCGAGTTTACGCTGCACGGCAAGGAATACGAGGGCAAATGGGAGGTGCAGATGGACACTGCTCCGGTGGGCTACTACCTGACCGGCGAAAAGCAGGAACTGGGATACTATGACGGTGACACGTGGATCGCACTCAACAGCAGTTTCCCCCAGTACACCCACGCCACCATGCACCTGAGTTTGATTCCCATCAGCGGCAGACTGGCGGTGCAGGCAAATGCGGACGATCAGATTCGCATCTGGCTGAAGTCCTCCGGCAGCTATGAGAAGTGCAAATCGTCGGAACGTGCGACACTGACCATCGAAGAAAGCGGCAAGGCAATGCAGACTGGTCTGCTGCCTTTCGGCACATACGTGGTAGAAAATCTGACCACAGGAGAAACCGTGACCCAGAAGATCACTACCTATGGATCAATCGTTCCGGTAGAATTTGAGCATTCCATTGCACCGGCAATCACCGCATACAAGATCACATTTGCCACAGACGATGGAAAAGTTCCCACCGGCGGTGTGTACAACGTGCTGGACGAAAACGGCAATCAGGTATATCGGTTTAGTCCGACCAATGGTGAAGCAGTGATCCCGAATCTGGAGAGAGGAAAGAAGTACACCGTGCAGGAAATCATGGCACCGGATGGCTACATTGCGGACAAGGAAACCTATACCTTTACGGTAGATACACAGAAGCTGGTTATTTCCTATCATTTGATTTCCGTTACAACAACGGCTTCCACAACTGTAACTAGCACCACAACGACAACAACAACTTCTGATGCAGAAAAGCGTTCTATTACCTACGAACTCTACGACCAGACTGAAAAAACACTGTTGTCCAGCGGCGATTATGATACCAACACAAAAAAAGTGGAACTGCCGTCAGATTGGACACCAGACAGCCGTTACTGGTTAGTTCTGGAGGAACGTGTGGTCAAGCCGGATGGCATGATCTCCTCTGCAACGAAAGAATACGTCATTTTACATCGTGATGGAACGTGGGAACGGTATCAGGAAAGCAATTCTGTTCTGTATGGCGATGTCAATTTGGATGGAAAAGTAGATATTTCCGATGCTGTTCTGCTGAACAAAGCTGCTTCCGGAATGGTGACGCTGAATGATCAGGCGGCAAAGAATGCAGACTGTAATGACAATGGTGAATTAGGAGCAGATGATGCAGTGGTACTGCTGCAATTTCTGGTACACGTTGAAAATTCGCTGCCGGTAAAGAATTGAGGAAAAAGCCATGAAAAAGAAACGCATTTTTGCATTGCTTTCGGCAGTGCTGCTTTCCGCAGCAGCACTTCATGCTTTTCCGGTATTTGCTGCCGGAGATACCACAGTACATCTGGTCACAAACGGCAGCTTGCCCTATTTTACCGGTGCTGCGGTGGATCTGAGCGACCCAAACAATGATATGTACTTTGTCTTGCAGCATACCCGTGGAGATATGTTTCTCAACAGCTTCGGCATTGGGTTTTCTGCTTTTCAGGGAGATGGTTTGACCTTTCCCATTGCAGCCGGTGAAGAAACTGATGACTGGAAACTCTCCTATTCTCTGACTGGATATGAAACGCAGTCGGAAGAACTGGACATTACAAAGGCGATCCAAGGGAAAAGCGGACAAGATGTTACGATTGAAGTAGAAACACCAGTGCTGATCACCGGAACTGTGACCATTTCCTCTGCACCAGGCGATCACATTTTCATCACGCCGAAAAATGATCTGAATAACACAGAGCGTATGAAACATTATCAGGCAGTCACAGGAAACGCAAAAACGGACGTGACCGATACAACGTATGGAGCATTGGACTGTGCAGATTTTGTGATGCCGGAGAGCGGCGTAGCAACATTGCAGCTTGCTTTTGATGATTATGCCGTAGTTGATACAACGACACAAAAAGCCGAAGAATTTCTGGTATCCGAAATGGGAGATACAAAAGACATCTCCTTTTCCGATACAACGCCTTCTGTTCTGTACGGCGATGTGAATCTGGACGGCAGAATTGATGTTGTAGACGCAGTGCTGCTGAACAAAGCGGCATCTGGTTCGATCACATTGAATCCGCAGGCACTGAAAAATGCAGATTGTAACGCCAATGGTGAATTGGGAGCAGATGATGCTCTGGTTCTGATGCGGTTTCTGGTGCATCTGATTACGAGTTTGCCGGAGTAAACCGATGAGATGCGAAAGGTCAGGTGATTCCCATGTAATATATATCTTTTCAAAACCGTATCGGCGGAAAGGAGGAATTGCTGTGGAAAAGAAGAAAAATGAAGCAAAATCGGAAAGAAATACTTCCTTAAAAGGAACTGTGATTGCATTTATCATTCTGTTAATCTTAGCCATTGCCGCTTTTTTGTGCGAAAAAATTGACAATGCTATTTTTACCATATTGATGGTGATCATATCTGTAATTACCTTTTTCGGCACTGTGATTTTAGTGATTTTTTCTGATGTATACTTGCAGGATTTTGCTGTGTTTTTAGAAAAAGATCACTTTTCGCTTTATGGTGAGGAGATACAGATCAATGGATGCGAAGATCTTTGGCAATATGCGAAAAAATCTGCCAAAGCATCTGAAACTAGTGCTGTAAAGTGGTTGTGGCTCACATACAGAGCATACCATAAGCAGAAGAAGGCAGCACAGAAATAAATGGTGTTCTATATTTTATGTATCATGAATTCTAAAATTGCAATCAGAAGTGAAATAATGGATGCCACTGATGAAAGAAATGTGACTACCCACATGACAAACTCTGTTTTTTGATTTTTTGTAGCTGTTGCTTGACGTATACTCTTAAGCAAAGTATAGCAAACATTGACGAAATATCGTATTGAAGTTGTAAAAGCTATTCCAGAAAGAATGGTATAGAGAAGAGTAAGCCAAAAGTCATTTTTGATATATATTTTTATCGATAATAGAATTGCTATAAGAAAAACTGCGGAGTAAACCAGAAACCTTATAATTTCTTTGAATGCACTTTCGTAATCTTGATGTGCAATTTTTAAGTGAAGTGCAATGCCGCTAAATATTAGAAGTTGTGGAAAAATTATCATGTAGCTATGGTCTTGCTTATGACACAACACGATTGTAAGGATAAGACCAGTCAGAATGAATGAAAGCGATGAGCAAAATTTCCATTTTTTCATTTCAACACCTCCATGTTGATAGAATAGAAAAGGAGTCTTTATCATGTCTTCTCTTACAAAATCAAAAAAAGCAGATTCATCTTCATGTGCGACGAAAAGCCAAAAAGATGAAAGAAACAAGAAAAAGGAAGAGGAATCGAATTCGCTAAAAACCGCCATTTTGGAACTACTTCTTGAAATTATGATATTTTGCTTTGCAAGAATCGCTATCAAAACCCAAAGCGAAAAGATCAAGATTCTAATGATCATTCTTTCCACGATCATTTTTCTCGTTGCAGTGATCTTGTGGATATTTTCTGAAAGAAAGCGATGAGCAAAATTTCCATTTTTCATTTCAGCACCTCCATGTTGATAGAATAGAAAGGAGTCTTTATCGTGTTTTCTCTTACAAAATCAAAAAAAGCAGATCCATCACCGTGTGCAGTGGCGGAAAGCCAAAAAGATGAAAGAAACAAGAAAGGTGTGTTATAATATGATTCTTTTTAACTCTCTTCTTTCTTTTGCTTGTTATTTTGGTGTCGATTTATTTTTATATCGTTCTGATTTTCTGTATGCTTTTGGTTTGTCTCTTCTTTTAGTTTCTCTTCCTTTATTTTTCTTTCTTGTCGATTATATAACCGATCGTATCGTATATCGATAATTACGCATTACTGCGTTATTATACCATGCTTGCAAGCTACATTTTATTTTAGACCTGCAAATAAAAGTCAAGCCCTCAAAAAGTGAATTTACAAATAATTCATAAGTCTAAAAAGGGCATGACAAAAAGACCGCTTCATAGAAAAAATTTTGAAGCAGCCTGATGAGGATATAAAACCGAAAGTTATTGTGAGTTCAGAGCTTGATTTACTTTCGCATAATAGATCCTCAGAAACTTGTTTGCAGCAGCGATCCTGTAAGAGTAATAATGCTTGCCTTCGGAACGCTTTTTGTCAATGAACTGATACACCGGTTCATCTTCGGGCTTGTTAAGAATAAATATCTCAGTTATCTGAAAAAGGACTTTTCTGAGAGCTGCGGAACCACGTTTGGAAATGTGCCTTGAAGCGACATCAAGCTATCCCGACTGATACGGCGGGGCGTCTAGCCCTGCAAAAGCAGTTATGGCACGCCTGTTTCTGAAGCGGCGTGTGTCGCCGATCTCAGCCATGAGCTGAGGTCCATATACCTTTCCTACGCCGTACATTGCCATTACGGTTTCGTATTCGGGCAGCGAAGAAGCAATTCTGTCCATCTCCTTGCGAATGGAAGAAACGGTTTCGAGTATGGTGTTAAGCTGGGTTACAGCCTGTGTTACAAGCAGCTTTATGCTGTCATTCAGTGGAAGAACAGCGATAACAGATCTGGCGTAAGCGTGAATTTCCTCGGCTTTGGAGTCGGTGTAATTATACTTGTTTTTACTGCACCAGCTTTTGTATTTGGCTTTGAAAGAAGATAGATACAGCTTAGCAACACAGTCCTTATGAGGAAATGCTTTTAGAAAATCCACCCACTTTTCATGACCGTCAGACTGTCTTTCGGGAGATGTAAACAGCTTATTGACACCCGGAAAAACAGAATCGGTCAGCGAGATAAGATTGTTTTTTATCATGGTCTGAATTTTGACGGACTGATTGTACTGCCTGTTCAGTAGCTTCAATGTCTTGCGCTGTTCATCGGCAGGAACATATTCTTCGAGTTCAGTCCAGCGGTCTAGAGCATAGGAAGCAAGCTTTAAAGCGTCTTTCTTGTCGGTCTTGACCTTTCTCAAAGAGTTTCCGCCATAGTCATGAACTAAAAGAGCATTGACTACGGAAACAAATATACCGTTGTTATGGAGAAACTGTGCTATGGGTTCAAAATATGTACCGGTGTACTCCATAACAACCTTTGATTCACCCGGCAGTGCTTTTATGAACTCTACAAGCTAGCTAAGGTCACTGTCGTTATGAATAACATCAAAAGGTGAAGCCACCACTTCTCCGAATGGTCTTAGCACTGTAACTGTGCTTTTGCCTTTGGAAACATCGATACCTACTGCGTTCATGTTCATCACTCCTGTTTGAATTTGTAATCGGATACCACGCTTTTTCTCATTACTTATTCAATCTGTTGAGTGACACGAACACACCGATGCGGCGGCTCAACCTGCAAAAACGAACACTGCAATGAAAGCATGGATGACAGTCTAAATTACGGGCGCTTTGTCCCAAGGAGGAATCCGTCATTCCAATCACTGCTTCCATTGTAGCTCAGAAATGAGTGCGTGTAAACCATAGCTGGTTTGTTATGGTTTTAACGACTATATTTATTGTAACAGGAGGAATTACAATGCGAAACAAAAAAGGAATTCTCGTTTTGCTGGCACTCTCGTTGCTCTGTGGCTGCTTTACCGGCTGCAAAAAAGACAAAGAGGACAGCAAAGAAACGAAAGAAACCACACAAACCACTGTGGTAAGCAGTACGGTTTCTGGCACTGCGGCAGAACCGACTGAAACAACATCGATTTCTACATATGCCCCACTCTATCCCCAGGACGGAGATACAACACCATCGTACACCACAAAATCAAAATCAGATGAATCCTCTGTTCGTGTGGAATACAGCAGAAACGCCTTGCAGCCGACGACGATTGACGGGATCGCTGGATATTATGCTCCGGTGGTGGAAATTCCGGTGGACTGCACCAAGATCAATGACAATGCATTTGAAAACAACCCAACCGTGCAGACACTTTCTTTTCAGAATCCCTATACAGAGATCGGAAGCTATGCTTTCAGCAACTGTAGCAGTCTGAGAGATGTAACATTCCCAGAAAAACTACAGACCATTTCAGAAAGTGCGTTTCAGGATTGTACCGGAATCAAAGAACTGGAGATCCCGGAAAGTGTAGAAAGCATCGGAAACACTGCCTTTTATGGCTGCACGGGAATGTACAAGCTAACGCTGCATGAGGGGTTGAAATCCATTGGCGATACTGCTTTTTACGGTTGCAGCAATCTGATCAATGTAGTTATTCCAGACGGTGTGACAGAGATCGGAGATTATGCTTTTGGAAATTGCAAAAGCTTGCTGAATATCACTATTCCGGAATCTGTTGTCAAATGCGGACTGTATCCGGCGAGCGGTTCAGCAGATGTACCTGTGGAACAACAGCAAACGATCCAGGTTTTTGTAAAGGAAGGTTCCTGGATCGACCAGAATTTCGATATGGTGTTCCAGGGCATCAAATGCCTGAAGGTGTATCAATGAGGTGAGGAAAATTGTCTGATATTCGGAGAAGAAACACAGAAAACCATGAAATACATCAACATCAGGATTCTGTCCCCACTCAGAAAAAGACGTACATTCTAAAGAAAAAAGAAACGATTACGCAAAGAGGAACTCCTGATACATTTGTACAGCAAAAGATCCGGCAGATGTGCTTAAAACCACAAAAAAGAGATCAGGCAAACGAATCACAGGAGATCCGGGAAACAGATGCAAAAATCGATCGTTCCATAAAACAAGCCAGCCGTACACTCAAAAAAGCGGCACAGAGAAGCAGTATACGAAAAAAGGGAAAAAAGGCAGAAGCAGAAAAGCCAGAACAATCCTATTCTTTTCAACAGACAACAGAAAAAGAAGAAGCTGTTGTGAAAAGCAGTATGGATCAGTCGATCAAGACCAGAGAAAATACGATCGGTATCCGTACTTCTACAGAAGAAGCAAAGAAAAATGTCGTTGCAAAAGAATATGCAGCGATCCGCAAAGCAGAAAAAGAAGAAAGTGCCGCAGCGATGCAAGCGAAAAGTCATGCAGCTGCGGAAACGGCAAAAGCAGTCACTGCGGAAGCCAAGAAAAATGCGGTAAAGGAAACTGCACAAAAAACAGCAAAAAAAGCAGCTGCTTCCTCTGCGAAGGAAACCGTGAAAGCAACTGCTTCTGCAAGCGGCGGCGGTTTGGTTTTCATTGTTGGTATGATCCTTTTCATTATCTTCTGTGCTTTGGCTGTGTTTATTTGTGTGATTGGCAGCAGCAATGCCAACGAAGAACAAAATCGGCAAAATGCCAGCAATGGCACTGCTGCTGTTAGTGAAAATGTGCTGCAATACAGTGATTTGATCTCCCAGTACGCCAATGAGAATGGCATTGGCAGATATGTTGCGTTGATCGAAGCCATCATGATGCAGGAATCCGGCGGTGTTGGCACGAATGTCATGCAAGTCAACTTTGGTACAGTGACAACGGTAGAGGATTCTATCCGTATGGGTGTAGGATATGTGCGAAATTGTCTGGAAATGGCACGAGTGACAGACCCCAATGACATGGATCATATCAAAGTAGCCTTACAAGGATACAATTACGGAACGGGATACATCACCTGGGTGTGGAACAATTATGACGGCGTATATTCCGAGGAAAATGCTCAGGAATATTCCGATATGCAGAAAGCCAGTCTGGGATGGAACATCTATGGTGATCCACAGTATGTGCCGCACGTGCTGCGATATTACAGTGTCAGCAGCGGCGATATACAGTTCATCACAAATGGAGCGGCGTTCGCATGGCCCGTTCCGGGACATACGAACATCACAAGTACTTACGGCTACCGCTGGGGGACGCTGCACAAGGGCATTGATATTTCCGACGGTGGTATCGAGGGACAGCCAGTCGTTGCTTCCCGTTCCGGTACTGTAACCAGAGCAGACAACGCTTGTTCCCACAATTACCCCAAGAATTCCAGCTGCGGCTGCGGCGGCGGATACGGAAACCGAGTGGAGATCTCTCACGGAGATGGAACATCTACCCTATATGGGCATATGCTGAGTATTACAGTGTCTGTCGGACAAACCGTCAATCAAGGTGACATTATCGGTTATGTAGGCTGCACCGGATATTCTACCGGCACGCATCTGCATTTTGAGATCAAGCAGAATGGCGTTCAGGTCGATCCGATGCCGTATTTATGATGAAGAATCATCAAAACGCATTGACAAAGAAGCAGTGTACTGATATAATGATTACAAATACGCTGCAAAGAAAGTCAGGTGAATGCAATGGAATTATCCCCAGAAGAATATGACCCGGAAACTGGTTTGCCCCTCGATAAAGGTTATCTGGAATGTGATTTGCCGCCATATGTGCAGGAAGCCATTGACCAGATGCAAAAGACGTGGGCAAGATTAGATGCCGGAGAAAAATACATGGACTGGGATTGGGACTGGTGCAACTTGCAAAGCAATATCAATAGTGCCGAAGTCAACGGCGAGATCAGTTCTGAACAAGCCTGGTATCTGAGAGAAAAATATTTGAGAATCGAAAGAAGAAGTGATGAGATCATATGATTGACTTTACAAATTTGCCAAAAAAGAATAAGGCATATGCGGGTGCAAACGGAAATAAGATCGCTGTTGTTTACCAGAATGAAACATATATGCTGAAATTTCCGCCGCATCCGACCAAAAACAAAGAAATAAGTTACACAAACAGTTGTATTTCTGAATATATCGGATGCCACATCTTTGAAAGTGTTGGAATTCCAGTACAAAAAACACTGCTTGGAACATATCAAATTCATGGAGAAGAAAAAATCGTAGTAGCTTGCAAGGACTTTACCTCTCCTGGCATTGTTCTTCAGGACTTTGCATCTCTGAAAAACCAAATCATCAATTCTGAAAGAAATGGTTACGGAACGGAACTGGATGATATTCTTTCCACATTTGAAGAACAAACTGCACTGGATTCCGCTGTACTTTCCAATCGATTCTGGGATATGTTTATCGTAGATGCGTTGATTGGAAATTGGGACAGACATAATGGAAACTGGGGATTTCTGTATGACACTAGAAATGACAGTGTTACGCTCGCTCCTGTTTTCGACTGCGGCAGCAGCCTTTATCCGCAGGCAGATGAAGCGATGATCCACAATATATTGTCAGATAAAAATGCGTTGCACCATAGGGTCTATAACATCCCATTGTCATCGATACAAATGCAAGGAAAGAAGATCAATTATTATCAGTTCTTATCCTCATTGCAGAATCCGGATTGTAATCTGGCACTGAAACGAATTGCATCACGCATTGATATGGTAAAGATCTTTCAGCTGATCGATGAAACGCCGTCAATTACAGTGCTGCAAAAAGAATTCTACCAAACGATGCTGCAAGCAAGAAAAGAACGAATCTTAGATCATTCTCTGAACTTGCTGCATCAGCAAATCCGAAACCGTAAAAACGGACTATCTCTTTGAATTCAAAAAAATAAGTATATCGAAAACCGCAGGAACGTCCCTGCGGTTTTTTGTTACCCCAAAGGAGGATATTTTTTATGAACAATACCATACACACCCTAGAGTGGCAGGGAAAAAAAGGCATGATCCGTTTAGAAGCAAAGTATCAAGCCGACTTACAAGAAAAGATCAACAACTTAGACGGTGACATTTGTCCCACTGGCAAGCTGGAAATCGTGGAACGAGCAAGTCTGACTGCATATTTTAATGATAAACGATTAGACGACAGCTGGAATCCAGTTTCTTGGAAGGTCATGGAATCCTCTGTGCCGGGAGTGTATCAGATCCGTGGCATTTCCAAAATCGGCATTCGAGCAGAAATGCTGGAAAAAGTACAGCAATTTCTCGACGATGCCATTGCCGATGGCACACCGGTTTCCGTTCGGGCGTTTCGGCTTGACCATCAGCTCAAACAAGTCAAATGCGATCTGACATCTCACAAGAATACACTGCAAAAAATTGATATGCAGAAGGGTCTTCCCACCCGTCAGGAAGCACGCCGCCGTATGAAAGCATACAATGATCTGTACAATGAGGGCGGCGAGGGATATGTTCCTCGGATCTATTCTGCCGAAGAACGTGAATACACCGTAGATCAGATCGCCGTATGCCAGGAGAAAATCAAAGATCTGACTGCTCAGAAACAGCAGCTTTTGTTTGACCACGCCACAGAATACTGTATTTATCAGATCAAAGAGAACGAAGCATATCATGGGATCCGTTTTTTCAGCAGTGCTGATCAGGAAAAAATGGGTGTCACCCTACATCTCGGTGATTATGACATGGTGTATCGTGGAAATATGACAGAGATCAGCGGAACAGACAAACTGGATGCCATTTTTGCAAAGTGCAATCAAGACATTCCGGCAGGATATATGGGACATTCTCTCAGTGTCAGTGACGTGATCGTGCTGAAAAACGGGATCGCTGTCACAGCTTTTTCTGTTGAACCGCTTGGATTTCAAGAGAAACCGAATCTGGAAGCAGAATTGTTCCAGAACGCTCAAAGAGCATTCTGCCAGCACCGGCGAAATCAGGGCATTACAAGATAAAGGAGGAACATTGTGGAGAATTGGTATCGAGATGACAACAACGGCATTCGCATCGGAAAAGACAAGGAATTTCTAAGAGTGCTTTGCGGAGCATCGGAAAAAACATATGCAGATACTCTGCCAAACCGCATCAAAGTGCTGCGGGAGATTCAGCGTATCCAAGGAAAAGAAACACTGGCAATTCAGGCATTGCTCCATGAAACGGAAGAAATGATACACGCCGAAGAAGATATGCAGGAGGGATTCTGCATCGAAGATCCCGATCAATATGAATCTGGGAGAAGTGCCTACCAAGCAGCAGAGCAGCGATTTCAGGAAATCGCAGATGATTTGCAGCAGCTGACACCTGAAACAGACGCATATACCTTTTGTCAAGTGATCTTGTCTGTAAATGGGATCGAACAAATGTGTTTCTTTTCAGAGAAAATGCAGCTGGAGAGCATCAAAGAATCCGCAGAATTTCAGGCGTTTCGGGAAAATGTCAGCACACCGCAACAGCTGAATGACACGGTTCAGATCAAAATCCGGACGTGCAGTTATGGGCAAGGGTTTGCAACTACACCATGTGCCAAAGAACTGGCGGATCTACAGCAGCACTGGCAGCAGATCCAGCCGAAGATCTGCTGTATTGCAGAAGAAAATGTTGTCACTCCTCTCTGGATCGGCGTGAGCGAGGTATTGCAGTCATATCTGGAAATGGGAAAATTTCTTGCGAAGCACCATTGGACACAGGAAACTCCAGGACAGGCAAAGCTGCGGCTTGCACCGGAAAAAGCCGGAAAACTGCATACCGCAGTCCGGCAGATCAAACTTCGAACTGGCACATGGCAGCCACCGCAAGAAGCAGTGGCAGCGATGAACCAACAAGGTATTGCAATATATCCCACGCAGATCGAACTTGTCAGAGTGGAATGCAGAGATCCAGCCGGAAAGACCAAACTGGTGGATTTGGATATGGAGAAATACGCCTTGCTGTGCCAGAGAACAGAAAAACTGTTGCAGCAAGCCAGAAGAAAACGAACACTGGGACTGTGATGTACCAAATTGACACCGAAACAGAATTGTGATAAAATAGTTAGGAACAAATATAGCACTTCACAACAGAAAGAGAAAATCAAAAAATGAAAAGAAACAAAACATTTTTTTATGGCAGCTTGATCGCACTTGCAGCTGGATTGCTGATTTTTCCAAATCATACTTTTGCAGAAGAACAGGCATCACCTCTGATCGCAACAGGAACAACTGTAATTGCAACGGATACTACACAGGTGCAACCGGAATATTCCGGCTGGCAAAATATTGACGGGCGGAGATATTACTTTAGCCCAGAAACGCATCAAAAAGTGACAGGAGAACAAGAAATCGACCATGTTTTCTACTTGTTTGACTGGAATGGTGTGCAAAAAACGGGCTGGCGGACGGTAAATGGCAAAAGAGTATATTTTGATCCGGAAACTGGTACGATGCAGACTGGTTGGATCTCTGTGTACGATAACCGATATTATGCAGACGCAGACGGCAAAGAAACTGGTGAGATCCAGGTAAACGGCACTCGTTATCTGTTGGACAATGAAACCGGAGAACAGCACACTGGCTTCTGCACCTTTTCTGATGGAACCATTTCCTATTATGCGGAAGATGGAACGATTCAAAATGGCTGGATCGACAGCCGGTATGGAAGAAGCTTTAGCAAAAACGGCATTTTGCAGACAGGCTGGCAGACGATCGACGGGAAAAGATTTTATTTTACGGAAAAAGGGCTTGCCCAGACTGGTTGGAAACAGCTGGACAATAACAGATATTTCTTCAAGTCCAACGGTGAAATGCAAACTGGCTGGCTGTGCCTTGATAAGACCTACTATTACTTCTTAAAAGACGGAAAAACTGTCAGCGGTTGGCAGAATATTGACGGGAAACGGTATTATTTTGTTTCCGGCACAGCTTTGATGGGCTGGCAGACACTCGCCGGAGAAACTTATTATTTCACTCGCAGCGGCATTACGATCGGTGATGCAGTGATCGACGGAAAGACATATCATTTTGGACAAACGGGCTGTGTGATACCCAAAGCGATCGCATGGCAGCAGGCAGACGGTGCAGAACAGCAACGCAGCAAATACCTGATCGGTATTCGCCGGTGGGATAATTATGTTTGGACAGTTTGCGGCGAGAACGACCAGACGATCGCCAATTCAGCGTGCGGCATCTTTTCTGTGATCAACTCGGTATATTACAAGAAAAATGTGTTCCTTGATCCGATCACGATTGCAGACTGGGCAAAAGCCAACGGCTATCGTACCGCACACGCCGGTGTGGATGTCCGTTTCTTTCCGGCATACCTAAAGACATTCGGAAAAAACTATGGTGTTCAGTACGCCGGGCAGTTGTACAGCGTAGATGCAGCATTGCAGCACGTCAGAAACGGCGGTACGATCTGTGCCAATATTCCGGGACACTGGATCTCGGTTGTGGACTATGATCAGAAAACTGGAAAATATCTGCTTCTGGATTCCGCAGCATCCTATCCAAGAACCAAAACGATCCAGTGGCAATCCACTGGTGTGGCATGGGTCAGTGCAAATGAATTCACGCAAAACTCGGCATATCGTTTCTTCGTAGGCGGACGCAGAGTTTACGCTCTCACATATGGAAAATAGAAAGGAATGCCATGAACAAAAAAGAATTATCAGAACTAAAAAAACACTTTTCCGCAGCCAGCGACCGATTTGCCATGAACCGTGTCGCTACTGCATTTGTCGATGTGGAGCGAAATATCCACAACATCCAGATACGACCCTATCACAGCATTCCGGCAGAGGAAAATGAATGCCTGATGGCAACACTGAAACGTGTTCTCTCCGGCACACTGGGAAAAGGACTGATCGAATATGAGTTCCCGCAGGAAACCTATGAAGAAGGCGGCAGTCAGCACATTCTCTATGGAGCATTGCAGTCCAAACTGGAAAATGAAGATAATGTGTCACTTTTAATGTACCAGATCGCCGACAATCTGGACTATCCCTCCACGTATGCCATTCTGATCGGTCAGTGCAATTACACAGTCTTTCAAAAATCCGCAGACGAAGCAGAAAATCCTTACGACACCTATGAATATCCGTTTCTGATCGCAGCCATTTGTCCGGTGGAAACACGGGTAGACGGACTGGTATACAATGAAACGGAAGAAGCCATTGAGCGGAAAACGGATTGCGACCATGTTGTCGCAGAGATCCCCTTTGACGGATTCCTCTACCCTACGTTTACCGGCAGAGGTCCGGACGTAAATCATGTGCTGTACTCCGCTCGTAAACCGAAAAAAGTCAATATCAGCATGATAGAAGATGTGCTGGGATGTGTATTTACACTGACCGCACAGGAGCAAAAGGAAACATTCCAGACACTCTTGCAGGAAATCGTAAAAGACGAACTCAGCTATCCGGTAATTACCAGCATCAATGAAAAACTCAAGGATATTGCCGCAGAATATGCCAATGAGCCAGATCTTCCGGTCATCGATGACATTCACGTGCGGGACATTCTGCTGGATTCCGGTGTCAGTCAGGAACGTGCGGAAGCCATGCAGCAGGCATACAAGGAAGCCACACAGGATAAGCCCATCACAGTCAACAATCTGATCGAAAGCAAGACGACCATTGCTCTGGACGGTGTGACACTGCAAATTGCCAGTGATGCAGAGGGCAAAGTGCGTACCCAGAACACCAACGGCAGACGGTATCTGCTGATTGATCTGGACAGTCCGGAAGTACAGATCAATGGACTGATGGCAAGAGTTCCGGAACAGAAAGGAGAAAATGAGAATGCAGGATAAATACCACCTGACATTGGAACAGAATCTGTATCTGGCAAAGCGAAATCTGATCGACAGCATCTGGAAAAGTGCAAAAATTGAAGGAATCAATGTGACTTTTCCGCAGACATATGCTATTGTTGAAAAGGCAGCTGTGCAGAATGTTTCCGTGGAGGATATTCTAAAAATCACAAACCTGAAACACGCATGGCAGATCCTGATCCAGGAACCAGAAGCACCATTGACTTTAGAGTGGCTTTGCAAAGTACATGGTGAAGTGGCAAAGGATGAAGCATTGGAATGGGGAAAATTGCGAACCGGAGAAATTGGTGTTGGAGGAACGGACTATGTGCCGCCAATTCCCAACGCAGATGCTGTTCGTGCTTTTTTGCAGCAAATGGAGCAAGTTCCTTCACCTACGGAACGAGCAGTTGAAACCATGTTCCGGCTCATCAAGCAGCAAATTTTCTGGGACGGCAATAAGCGTACTGCAATGCTTGCTGCTAACCACATCATGATCGCAAATGGCTGCGGATTGATTTTAGTGCCGGAAAAAGAAATCGAAACATTCCAGACCGTTTTACTGGACTATTACAATCATGATACACTGGACAATGCAAAACAGTTTATTTACAGTACCTGTATCAAGGGAATTGATTTTCCGGAGAGAAAACGAACACAAGGCATTTCTCTCTAAAGCAGAAAGGAGCCAATACTATGCAGGATAAATTCTCAATGCCGCAGGAGTACAACATTTCATTTGCCAAGCGAATGCTGGTGGATTCCATTTACAAAAGTGCCAATCTGGAAGGCATTGCAGTAACATTTGCCCAGACAAATGACATCTTAAACAACGTAAATGTTGGCAGTCTAAAACCAAATGAAATTCGCAAAGTTTGTGATATGCGTGACGGATGGGAATATGTGATCCAGCATATCAACGAACCGTTGCATCTGGGATTTCTGGAAGATATTCACGCACTGATTGCGAAGGCAGATGTGGAATACTGGGAACTGGGTGTGCCACGTTTCAGCGACGTGGGAATCAGCGGAACAACATGGCGACCAGAACTGCCAAATGTAGAAAAGCTGCACAATGAATTGCAGGAATTACTGACCATTGAAAATGTAACAGACAGAGCGATTTCTGTGATGCTTTGGACGATGCGAAGTCAGATTTTTCAAGATGGAAACAAGCGTGTTGCATCGCTGACTGCCAACAAAATTATGATCGAAAACGGAAAAGGCATTATTTCCATTCCGGTAGAATTAGATGGTACATTTAAGACCATGCTGGTACAATACTATGAAACCAACCAGATGCAGCCCTTGAAAGAGTGGGTATATGAGCATTGTGTAGATGGTGTGCAGGTGGACGCACGACAGGTAGAAGAAGCAAAAAAACGTGCTTTACACCGCAGAAACCGAGGTATGGAACTATAAGTGCAGAAAGGAACTCAGACAATGACTTATCCAGATAATCCGATCACAGTCGGTCAAACCCTACAGCGTGCCATTGACCGCATCATGCAGCAGCCAAAAACAGCAGACAATATTTACGACGATTCCGCTTTTCGGCAGTTTTTGCTGACTGCCGGTGCAAACGAAGAGCAGTCGCTGGTCAATCAGCTGCTGATCTATGAGCAAGCACCGGAAACGGCAGTCTACATTACCGAAGAAGAACTGCATCAGGAAAACTGGCAGGCAAAACCGGAAAGCAAGGCATTCTGGCTGCTGACGGTACAGACCAAACACGACAACAGCTATATGAAACTGGAACGTGCCTGGGCAAGAAATGACGTGCTGGGACTAGGTGTTGTTGTGCAGCGGAAATGGCGGCTGCACCCGCACTTTGAATTGCAGGAAGTGGAAATGCTGCGGAAATCTTATGGCAGCATCACTGCGGAAACGCTGCCCCTTGCCCTGAAACAAGCCGCAGAAACTGAAGTGCGGAATGGAATGCGGGCGGAGGAATGGTACGATCAGTTCCGAGAATGCACCGGCAGAGTATCTGTAGAAGAAATGCGTTCCCGTATCATGCCCACAGACGATATTCCCTTTGAGAGCGATACAAAGATCGAAGCGGAAACGGCATGGCTGGAAAAGATTTTGGTCAATGCCGTATGGCTGGAACTTCTCAGCCGCTGTGAGATCCGGTTCAATTCCTATGTGCCAGCTGGCACATTGCAGCTTCAGCCATACTGCACCAATGAGGACGTTTTGTTTTTTCTGTTGACCAAGATCCACCGCATGACGGACAGTGTGTTCAGCGTGTTTTACGGAAAAATTCTCCCGAAATATGATGATCTGCTGAGTTTCGAGCAAAAATTCCACATTGCGGAGCCACAGCACGAAGCACTGCCCATGATGACCATGGAAGATGAAACCACTTGCCCGGCAATGATCCTGCCGGACAGTGAAAATGAGATCGGTGGCTATGCCCTGCAGCGAATCGAATACCTGGAGGACTACGAACCGGAAACTTACCTTAGTTATCTTTCCGGGGATATGCTGATCTCCCATGCCATGGGAACTGCGGAAAGAGCCGTGGAACGCAGATGCGACATTGTGCAGAAAGCAACAGACGACATTGCAGATTATGCGGAATGGGAAAAAGCGGTAGAAACCGTCAGTGATGATGCTCACCGGACAGTCTATCGGGAGATCATTACCTCTTGAATGAACAATAAAATATCGTGAAAAAGAGCGAGATCACAGCAGTGGTTTCGCTTTTTTTGATTTCCTCTTGCAAAATGAGGAAATCTCATATATAATAGTAGAAAGGAAGATTGCAAGTTATGGCAACGATGCGAGAAGTTCAGAGCAACTGGACAGAGATCACCAATCGCCTATTGCACGACAAAGGAGAAATGCTGCAATTTCTGCGGTTCTCTGCAAATCTATACAAACTGCCCTTTTCCAACGCAGCACTGGTGTATCGGGAGAACCCCAACATTCAGTACATCGCCAGTGCAACACAATGGAATCACAGCGGACGGTATGTCAGATCCGGAGAACACGGCATCACTGTATTCGACGAAACGCCCAGCCAAAATGCACTGCTGTTTTTGTTCGACGTTTCCCAGACCGATAATTCTAGTACGCCGGTCACATGGCAGCTGACTGCCGCAGAAACACCGGAGATCTGCAAATTGATCGGAACAGCACATCAAGCAAGCTATGCCACAGCTGCGGAATTGTGCATCGGTTTGGTGGAGCATTATCTGCAAACTCCCAGAATACAAACGGAAATTCGCTCTCACATGAACGCCATGCGGCTGAATGCGACTCAACAGGAGCAATATTTGACCTCGCTTCGGGAAGCAGCCGGCTATGTGACCGCTCTCCGAATGCAGCGAAATCGTGATGTCACATGGGAAATTCCAGAACCAAATCTGGATGCTATGGACTTTTTCCGAGAAAATCAGAATCTGATTCGGTTTTGCCGAATTGTCAATTTCACATATCGATATGCTCTCAGTGAAATGAAAGAAGCTATCAAAGAAAATACGATTCAGACGGAGGTGCAAAATGAACTACGAACAACTGAACGACTTCAAAAAAATGTTGAAACGAGAAGCCAACGAGGATATGTTGGATCTGATCATGAACGAGGACAGTCTTTTGATAGACATCGATTGGATGCGGATCGGATTTCAGGAAAATCTGGGGAGATACGGGAAAATCTGGTGGGAATGGATGCAACAGAATCATCCAGAACAACTGATATTCTCTCTAAAGAACGACTACTATCTGGTTCTGCATCACGAGATCAATCTGAGAGCAGAGGTAGAATACCGGGAACTGTACACCAAGTACATGATCGAACAGAAAACGGGGACGTTCTCGGAGCAGAGCGAGAAAGCCAGCCGGAAAGCAGAGGAACAGGTATTGCAGCAGATCGTGTACCGGATCCCGCCGGAACTGGACATCATCAATCACTGCAAGACACCGGAGGACTTCCGGAAACTGCCGGAACTGCTGCACTATTAAATGAGGAAATCACAGAAGAAACCAAAGAAGCGGAAACAGAAGTCACATCTGTTTCCGCTTTTGCATTAGAAGTCGATCAGGCACTTGCCGGAGAATTGTCCCAGTACAATGCACTGAAAGTGTGTGATACACCAGAGATCCTGATCCAAGCCGGCTGCCAGCCGCTGCCCATGCTCTATACACAGAAGCATCTGCGTGATGCTGTCCACCCCAAGGGCAAAAACAGCCACTGGCACGGTCTGGCGGTGGAACAGATCAAGCAGCTGCCGGAACTGATCCAGGAACCGGTCATGCTGTTTGATTCCATTTCGCCCCACAATCCGGAAAATATGCTCATTGCACTGCTGGCAGCAGATCAGGAAAATATGCCGCTCATTGTCAGTCTGCGGGCAAATGGTACAGGCACATACGACCTGGAAAAAGTCCCCACCAATTTTATCACCAGCATCTACGGCAGAGTAAATTTTGCCCAGTATCTGGAGCGTGTCACAGAAGCAGACGCACTCCTCTACTGGAATAAAGAAAAGAGCCAAGAACTTTTCAGGGTGTTGGGGCTACCTTTGCCCCAATGCCTGGAACGCTTTGACTCTGACATTATTATACACCAAAGTACCAATATTGTCAATTCTGTTTCGGAAAAAGAAGCAAAAGCCGAAACAGTTTCGGAAAACACACGGCAGTTGTCCCTGTTTTCCGAGCCGGTTCCGGAAATGAATCTGTTGGGCATAGTTGGAACGACCGCCTATTACACCTATCCGAACCAATTGACACGGGACAGCTTATCCCAGATTCAGCAGCAGTCAAAAGCATATGTGATTGCTGCACCGTCTTGCATTCTCAGTACAGATTTTATGCTGGAACACAACATCTATTTTATCAAAATAGGTCGTGACATTGGAATGGATCAGCTGCAAAGCGGCGATGCAATCACCATCATGACACAGTGCATGGAAAAACAGCAGCAGCTGGTGGAAATCTCTGCGGAAACCGCAGAATTTATGTGGCGGGATTTCCATGCTTCTGTCTTCATCAAGGGAGATCTGCTGCCGGAATATGATGCGGTATCTGACGGCATGGAGCGTATTGCAGCGGAGATTCGGGAAAGCAGCAATATCACCGTATCACAGTTTGATCTGGAACTGTATCAGAGCATTGCAGCAATGCAGGAAATCCCCGCTGCATCAGAAAACGACAGTTTGACAGAAATTGCAGAAGCAATCCGAGCAGATCTGGAATTGATCTGCCGGGAATATGAGATACCAGTTACTCTGAAAAACATTGTGGTATACGGCAGCCGGAGCAAAGGCTATGATCACGAAGGATCTGATCTGGATATTCTGGTGGAATACGAGGGAGATTTTCGGGAAGATGAACTGTTTGCCCTGTTCCACGACAGCGAGGAACCGCTGCAATATCAGGGAATTCCAGTAGATGTCAATCCCATTCGTGCAGAGGAAAGTGGCACGATCGAAACGTATTTGCCGGAAGCAGATGCGTTTCTGGACCATAAACACATGATCCAGACAGCATTTGCACAGGTGCAGTCCCAATTCAATTTGACCGCATCTCAACAGAAGTTTTTCCGACATTTGGAGAAATTTGCGATTTTGGAGCAGCTGGATTCCGATCTGATCTCCGCAGCCTTTGAACGCTCTCACAATTTCCGCCGCATATACGGCAGTGTGCAGCTGCTAAGCAAACGGATATTTGCCGGCAGGCTCAATCGTTTTTCCGAAGCCCTGCAAAACGCCATTGACCAGCAGAAGCCACAGCAGGAGATCCCTCTGACCGATGAGGAAAAGGCATTTTTGCAGGAGGATCTGGCAGCGAATCTGGCAAAGGCTCCGCTTGCCTGGGATGAGATCGAGAGCCTCGGCTATGTCTTTTTTGAGGATGGCTATCTGGACAAATTTCCTCCCAGTGAAAAAAGCATCTACGGCAACGGTCTGACTGAGCCGGAACTCTACGCTCTTGCCAGACGAATGCAGCAAGGCGAAGATATACGAAAGGAACTGGCAGTCGCTCTGCTTGGCATACAGCGAGGATTTGAACGGCAAAACGACAAGCCGTTTTCTGCGACATTTGGCGAAACGGAATTGACTGCGGTCTATGGCAATGCACGGAAAACGATTTCCTATGAATCCGTGGGAGATGCCATTCTTTCTCTTGCTGAAAGCGAGTATCAGGATATTGTACAGGGACGTACCATAGACGATTTGCGGCACAGACTTCCTACACTGACATCTGATGCGGCGGCAGAACATTTGATACAGGCTTTTGATGATGCAAAAATGGCAGACTGGCAGGGCGATCCCGTTAAGGAAAACCGCATGAAAAAGGCTCTCTATGCCATTCTGGAAGATGAGGAGCAAACGGAAAAAGCTTTTGCTTCCATTGCAGATATGAAGTATAATTACAAGGTTTTGCCGGAAAAAGAAACGGTGTCCGATTCTGTGACCATGGTATGGAACAAGGAATGGTTTACAGAGAGCAGCCTGTTTTCGGACTTTATCGAAGCCAATCCAGATGCCAGCTTTGCCCTGACCAATGCGGTACTGGAATTTTTGGACGAAAAGCAGCATACAGAACGCAGTAATCCGAAGCTTCATGCCGGTTGGTATAAGAAAACAAACTTCACGATTTCCGGTACACTGGACGGCGAAGAATTCCACTATGAGGGCAGATTCGACATTGGCGACGGAAAAGGCACAGGCGGCGGCAGTCTGATCGACCACATTCGGGACTTCAATCAGGGTGTTCTGGATGCCCAACGGTTTCCCTACAATGATGCAGAGCATCAGGAAACTGCCAGAGAAACACTGGATGTACTTGTGCCGTTTCTGGAAGCCCACGCCCAGTTAACACCGGAGGAAACACAGATTCTGGAGGAATTCAAGGCAAAAAATCCGATCCGGACAGCGGAAACCTTGCAGGAAATCGCAGCGGAAAAACCGGCAGCATCACCGCTTGGTCTGGAAGTCGGCGATGTGATCCGTTATGACGGAAAACGCCGTGAGATCGAGGAGATTGATGACCGGCACATCACCATGAAAGATCTGGATGCACCGGATTTTGGCGGCGTGATTTTGGGGCAATCTGACGAACTGGTCTATGACGGCTGGCAGCAGGATATGCTGACAAAGGGATTTGAGATCCTCTACCGTGCATCACAGAAAGCAGAACTGCAAAGTAATGTGCGGGAGTGGTATCTCCATACATTTCCCACAGACGACCTCGGAAAAGATATTGTAGCAGATGTTGCTTTTTCCGATTTGTACGGAAGAAAATCCACAGAGATCTACGAGATCCTCGGCATAGAGGATTCTGTGATCCGTGAGCGTGTGGAAGATCAGCTGCGAGAGATCACAAGCCCGACAGAGAAAATCGAGATCCCCGTTGTCAAGAATCTGGCTCAACTCAAAAGAACTGTCAAAGCTGGCATGGAATTTGAGATTACTGACCACACCCGTCCGGAATACGTCGGAGAAAAAAGAATCATTACCGGTGTTTCTACCGTTGATTTTACTTCTCGTAAGCTTGACGAAACCGGAGAGCCATACGGCAAAAACATTCACATGGACTTTGGCAAGGCGAAGAACTGGAATTTTGATGAAAATGAACTGACTGCCTATCTGGAAGATGGCAGCTTGCTGATGCAGTTTCACTTTGTAGAGCCGGGAATGCTTACAGAGAAAAGCAGGGATCCGGAACTCGACAAGGCAATCAATTACATCAACGACTTTTGTATAGACGAGTACAGTTCCGAAGCAGATCTCTCAGACCTTTCCAACATCTTCATCGCCTACACCACAGATGAAGATACTGATATGAAAATTCAGGTGACGGCAGATCTGGAGCAATTCCGGATGCTGTATTCCTATGGAAATTCCATTGTCCGGACAGAGCAGTATGAATCTCTGGAAGAAATGAACCGGAATGTGCTGTCGGTTCTGGATTTTAATGATTTGATCACCTTGTCAGACGATGAAAAGGAATCCGTCCACACCGAGCCGCTTTCCAGAGAAGCAGCATTGCAGTTGGAACTCATGCGAGGAACGGGCTTTGTCGGCGGGAAATTCCGTGTTTCCGAATATTATGCCGATCACCAGCCAAGCCAAAAGGAATTTGCCGTATTCTTGAAAGATGAATACGGTGTCGGCGGTCACAGCGGAATCGCACCGATCTACATGGCTAATCATGATGCGTCCGGTATAGAGATCGAACTCGAAACCCATGAAAAATACAGCTATAAGTGGAACGAAGTTGCAAAAGAAACTGCTGCCTTGCTGGATGCCGGCACGTACATTACTTCAAAGGACATCCAACGGCACATTCGTGATGCCAAGGACACCATTGAACATTTTGATCCAGTGTACGACACACTGGCTTCTCTGGAAAATGCGAAAGCCGCTCTCCGGAAATACGAACCGGAAGCTTTGGCAGAAGAAACAGCTGCACCGGAAAAAGAACCGGAAATGACAACGAAAAGCGACGTTGCCATTGGCGACCGGTTCCGCAATCTGACCACCGGAGAGATCTGTGAAGTGGTCGGTCTGACCGGAGCATTGCCGTGGATCACAAGCGATTGCACCGTTTCCAGAACAAGCGGCAGCTTTGTGGTTACGGAAAACATCTCCTATGAGAGATTGCTGGATACCACTCTATTTGAAAAGGTAGAGTCGCAGACAGAAGTTGAGGAACAGGCAGAAGATCCTGTTTTTTCCGAAGAACAGCCGGAAAGCAATGCCGAACTGCCGCAGAATTACCGCATCACCTCAGATACACTGGGCATTGGACTGCCCAAAGAACGAATCGAAGCCAATCTGCTTGCGATCCGCACATTGCAGGAACTGGAAACGGAACAGCGACCGGCAACAGAAGCAGAACAAGAGATACTGGCGGAATATGTGGGCTGGGGCGGTCTGAAACAAGTTTTTGAAACCACCTCCAGTTACTATGATGAGGTAAAGAAACTGCTGTTCCCGGAAGAATATGCAGCTGCGAGAGAATCTATCCTGACGGCTTTCTATACGCCACCTGCCGTGATTCGTGCGGTGTATCAGGAATTGGAACGGATCGGCATCACTTCCGGCGAGATTCTGGAACCGTCCTGCGGCATCGGGACATTTCTGGGACTTTGCCCGGAGAGTATGCAAAATTGTCATTTTTCCGGTGTGGAACTGGACAGCATCTCCGGTAGAATTGCACAGCAGCTGTATCCCCAGTCTGCAATTCAGGTCAACGGTTTTGAAAAGACCCATTTTCAGGACAATGCGTTTGTTGCCGCCGTGGGGAATGTTCCCTTCGGCGATTTTTCGGTATATGATGCCGCATACGACAGTCATCATTTTCTGATCCACGACTATTTCTTTGCAAAAACGCTGGACAAAGTATGCCCCGGCGGTATTGTCGCACTGATCACCTCCAAAGGTACTATGGACAAGGAAAACGCATCTGTCCGGCAGTATCTGGCAGAACGTGCGGAACTGCTGGGAGCAATCCGGCTGCCCAACACTACCTTTAAGTATGCTGCCGGCACCGAAGTCACCTCAGACATTCTGTTTCTGCGGAAACGGACAGAACCAATGACAGAACAGCCGGAGTGGGTACAGCTGAAACCAGATGCCAACGGTATCCGCATCAACGCATATTTTGCCGACCATCCGGAAATGATTCTGGGCGAAATGCAGATGACCAGCGGCAGATTTGGTGTAGAGAGTACTTGTGCAGACACGCTGCGGAATCCGTTGAGCATGGAATTGGAACGTGCCGTGAATCGCCTGCCAGTGCCGCCAGTACCGGTTCCAGTGAAAGAATCGGTAGAAATGCCGTTTGTTTCAGCAGAAAATGTGCGGAACTATTCCTACGCCGTTATGGACGGCAAACTGTATTACAAAAAGGACGGTGTCATGCTGCCTTTTTCGCCGAAATTGACCAATCTTACCAAGGCAGAACAAAAGAGTACAACAGATGCAGAAGCCAGAATTTGTGCTGCACTGCCGATTCGGAATTGTCTGCGGGATCTGGTAACTTTGCAGCTAAACGGTGCAGAAGATACGGAAGTCCGCAGCAAACAGCAAGAAATGGAACGGTATTACGACCAGTTTGTGCAGCAGTATGGCAGATTGACAGAAAAGAAAAACCGCAGGATTCTGGAAGTAGATACCGGTTATACGCTGCTGTCTGCACTGGAAAAAGTAGATGAAAAAGGCAAATTTGTAGAAAAAACCGACCTGTTCACGAAACGGACGATCCGCCAGAAGTATCAGATCACAAGTGCAGACACTGCACAGGATGCTCTGACCTACAGCATGAATGAAAACGCCTGCGTGGACATGGCATATATGCAAAATCTGACCGGAAAAACAGAAGAAGAATTGTATATGGAATTGCAGGGACTGATTTTCCGCAACCCGTCCTATGATGCTGCGGATCCGGATTCCCATGCGTACTTGCCGGCAGATGAGTATCTCTCCGGAAATGTACGGAAAAAGCTGACCATTGCAGAAGATGCCGCCAGAACCGATGCCAGATACGCCCTGAACGTAGAACGGTTACAGGCGGTGCAGCCCCAGTGGCTGGAAGCCGCAGACATCTTTGTCCGACTGGGAACCACATGGATTCCAACAGAGTACTACGAGCAGTTCGCCAAGGAAACCTTTGAAATCTCTTTCTGGAATCGGAATTTCCACGTGGAATTTGATGCTTTTTCCGGTTCCTATCGTGTCAGCGGACGGAGTACGGAAAAAAACAACATTTCAATCACTGACATCTACGGAACAAAACGCATGAATGCTCTGATGATTCTGGATAATCTGCTGAACTCTCGACGGGTAGAAGTGGTAGATTATTACGAGGATCCAGACGGCAAAAAGCACCGTGTGGTCAACAAGGATGAAACCGAAGCGGCACAGATCAAGGCGGATGCCATTAAGGAGCGTTTTTCCGAATGGATCTGGGAAGATGCAGACCGTCGGGAAAATCTCTGTCAGATCTACAATCAGTCGATCAACTGCATCCGTCCACGGGAGTATGACGGCAGCATCTTACAGCTGCCCGGCATGAATCCGGACATCACACTGCGACCGCACCAGAAAAATGCCGTTGCCAGAATCCTGTTCGGCAAAAACACACTGCTGGCTCATGCCGTTGGTGCCGGAAAGACCTTTGAAATGATTGCTGCGGCACAGGAACTGAAACGGTTGGGGCTGTGCCGAAAAAGTCTGGTGGTTGTTCCCAATCATTTGACAGAACAGTTTGCAGCGGACTACATCAAGCTGTACCCCTCTGCCAATATCCTTGTAGCAACCCAGGCGACATTTGAACAAGACAAACGAAAAGAATTTTTCACCAAGGCGATGCTGGGCGACTATGATGCCATTATCATGGGACACAGCCAGTTTTCCCTGATTCCGGTTTCTCCGGAGCGAGAACGGGCATTGCTGTGGCAGCAGGAAGATGAGATCACCAGAGGAATTGAAGAATTGAATCATTCCGGAAATGGCAGAAGTTTTTCCGTCAAGCAAATGGAAGCATCTCGGAAAAAGATCAAAAAGAAACTGGAAGCTTTGCAGGACAAAAAACGAGATGATGATACCGTCTATTTTGAAGAATTGGGCATAGACCACTTGTTTTTGGATGAAGCCCATATGTTCAAGAATCTGGAGATCTTCACAAAAATGCAGAACGTAGGAATTTCCAGCGGTTCTGTTCGGGCATCTGATCTATATATGAAAGTACAGTATTTGGATGAGATCACCCACGGAAAAGGCTGTACTTTTGCTACCGGCACACCAATCTCCAACAGCATTGCCGAAGCCTACACTTTCCAGAAATACCTACAGCATGATGCTCTGGCAGAAATGGGCATGATACACTTTGACTGCTGGGCTGGCACATATCTGGAAGCTGTCACCGCAGGAGAAGTGGCTCCGGAAGGCGGAAGATACCGTGTCAAGACCAGATTCTCCAAGTTCCACAATCTGCCGGAACTTACCAACCTATTCCGGGAGATTGCAGACATTCAGACCGCAGATATGCTGAATTTAGACGTACCGAAAGCCGTATTTCACAATGAAGTGCTGCCTTCCTCGGAGATTCAGAAGCAGTTCATGCAATCCTTTATGGAACGTGCTGACAGGATCCGCAGCGGCGGCGTAGACAGTTCCATGGACAATATGCTGTCCATCACCAACGACGGCAGAAGTCTGGCTCTGGATCAGCGTTTGCTGAACCGTGACCTGCCGGAATCGGAACACAGCAAGGCTCTGGCGTGTGCCAGGAACGTATACCGTATCTGGCAGGAAACCAGCGAACAGCTTTCTGCACAGCTGATCTTCTCAGACTTGTCCACACCGGACAAAGCCAAGAGCAGCGAAGGATTTACCAACATCTATGACAGCATCAAGAACCACCTGATCGACATGGGAATCCCGGCAGAACAAATCGCATATATCCATGAAGCAAGTACCAACAAGCAAAAGGAAGCCCTCTTTGAAAAGGTACGTACCGGAAAAGTGCGTGTGCTGCTGGGTTCAACGGAAAAGATGGGTGCAGGCACAAACGTGCAGGATCGCCTGATCGCACTGCATCATGTAGATGTGCCGTGGCGACCCAGCGACATCGAGCAGCGAGAGGGGCGGATTATCCGGCAGGGCAATCAAAATGCAGAAGTACACATTTACCGCTATATCACAGAGGATACCTTTGATTCCTACAGCTGGCAGACCATTGAACGGAAGCAGAAGATCACCGGTCAGATCATGACATCCAAATCGCCGAACCGAGATGTAGAGGACGTGGACGATCGTGCATTGTCCTATGCTGAGGTCAAGGCAGTCTGCACCGGAGATCCTCGGCTAAAAGAGCAGATGGAACTGGACATTGAGGTTTCCAAGCTGAAAGCTTCCCGAAACAGCTGGAGAAATCAGCGGTATCGAATGGAAGACATGGTGCGGAATGAATATCCCAAGCAAATTCAGCAAAAGGAGCAATTCATTCAGCACTACACCGACGACATGAAGCACTATACAGAGCATTACACACCAAATGTGGACGGATTCTCGCCTATGTGCGTTCGTGGCGTGGTATACACAGAGCGGAAAAAAGCAGCTGCTGCACTGATGCAGGCGATCCGCAGCTTTGTCAAGCCGGACAATTCCAAGGCGGAGATCGGCGAATACTGTGGGTTTACTATGTTTGCACGGTTTGAGCCGCTGCAAAAGGGTTACACCATGACGTTGGAACATAGCGGTGTGCATCGACTGGAGCTGGGTGATGACAGTTCCGGAAACATCACCAGAATCGACAACGTACTCCATGGTATCGAGGACAGAATTCGGAATGCTACGCACCAACTGGAGGATATTCAAACACAGCTGCACACGGCAGAAGTGGAGATCCAAAAACCATTTGCAAAAGAAGCAGAATATCAGGCAAAATCCAGCCGTTTGGCAGAACTGAATGCTGCATTACAGTTCCAGGACAAGGACGAGATCGTCAGCGAAGGTTCTGATGCACCGGAACAAAATGCTGCGGAACAGGAAAGAAAATCGAAAGACTGCGTTAGTCTATAACGAAAATCCGGATGTGCTATCTGTGCCGGAATATCAAATCGGGCGTGCAAAAAGAAAGGAGAAATGTGGTATGAACGATCTGACCGGACAGCGGTTTGGGCATCTAACGGCAAAAAAACACATTGGAAAGAGCCGCTGGATCTGTCTTTGTGATTGTGGTCGTATGACCGAAGCGGCGGCAGGCAATCTAAAAAAGGTCATGTTACCTCTTGCGGATGTGCCAGAGGTCTGGGTATTGTCGGAAAACGATTTGGAGCATTAACAGTGCTGCGTAGGATCGATAAGGATCACTATGAATGTCTATGTGATTGCGGCGAAAAATGTACCCGCAGTTATGGCGGCTTAATGCATGGTGGTACTACGTCATGCTGTAGCTGCACGGAAAAAAGAAGATCCCCCAGTCGGAAAAAATATTTTGTGGAAGGTACACATTTACCGCAGATACAATTGGACAAACAGCCGCCAAAGACCAATAAATCCGGACATATCGGTGTTTGTTGGGACAAATCCCGTGGCAAATGGATGGCGAACATTCGTTTTCAGGGAAAACGGTATAACCTGGGACGGTTCGATCACATTCAAGATGCCATAGATGCCAGAGAAGCCGCTGAAAAAGAGATCTTTGGGGATTTTTTGACGTGGTATGAAGACAACAAGGGGAAATAATACGCTGTGCAGCATGAGAAAAAACAGTTGACATTCTTGTGATGCTGTGCTATAATAGAAACGAAAAGAAATCATGTAAAGGCAATGCGTTCACGCAAAAAGAAAGCCCCCAGAGTTGCAGCTCTGAGGGCTTTCGCCTTATCCAAGTGGAATCAGGCAATGTGTTAGGCTATTTGTCGGGCTTACTTCCTGTCTAGCCATTTGTAGACCTTATACAGGATAATGTCTACCATAACAGAAGTGAAAAGCGAAATCATGTAATACAGCAAATACGTTCACCTCCTTCCTGACGGAAGAAGCCGACTGTTCTATTATACCATATTGTAAGAGATGCTGTCAAATGACGGCATCTCTTTTTGTATCAAGTCGATTCTGCACAGACAAAGTCAGTATAGCACAGAATCAGTGACTTGTAAAATCTGCGATGGCACAAGTTTGCAGATTTTACAAGCCGGAATGTTTCTGGTATAATCGGAAAGAAAATATCGTGAAACCGGAAAAGAGAATCTGCTATGCCTACTGATTTTGCTGCACAACTATTTGATATTGACGGATTGCATCTGACAAAAGTCGAATCCAATCGTGATACTGTCACACTCCATATTGAGATGGAGCGTCAGGAACAGCCTTGCCCAGAGTGCGGTGTTCTGACAGATGCAGTACATGACTATCGGCAGCAAAAAATCAAAGAGGTATCGATCCTCGGAAAAGAAACGACACTGATTTTGCGGAAACGTCGGTATGTATGCAAAAGCTGCTGCAAGCGTTTTCCGGAAAAGAATGACTTGTTGCCCAGATATGCCAGAATGACTGCACGTCTGACAAATCAGATCTGTTGGAAGCTGGAGAATGAATACTCGTTTTCCAGTGTTGCCAGAGAGGTTGGTACATCTGTTTCCACGGTGATCCGCACATTCGATCAAAATGTTTGCTTTGATGAATTACCAGTTTTGGAGCAGTCTGTTGCAATCGATGAGTTTAAGGGAAACACTGGACGGGAAAAATATCAGTGCATTGTTACAGATCCGGAAAAGAAAAAGGTGCTGGACATTCTACCAGACCGGCACAAAAGGGATGTCAAATCGTATTTCTTACAGTGGAAAGAAAAAGCAAGAGAAAAGGTCACACGTTTCATTTCCGATATGTGGAAGCCCTATCAGGATACGGCAGCAGAGGTGTTCTCCAATGCAGTGCGAGTGGTAGACAAGTATCACTGGATTCGGCAAGTCATTTGGGCGTTTGAAGCGATCCGGAAACAAGAGCAAGCAAAACTCAGCCGCAAGGAGCGGTTACAGTTTAAGCGTTCCAGAGTGCTGCTGAACAAGCGGTTTGACTATCTGAAAGAAGAAGATCAGGAACACGTAACTGCCATGCTTCAGCTGTCAGAGCGGCTGCACAAAGCCCACCGCATCAAAGACGACTTCTTACAAGTGCTGGACTGTGATACCGGAGAAGCAGCAGAACAGACATTAGACCTTTGGCTAAGCCTTGCCAGAAACAGCGGATTGAAAGAGTTTGTCGCTTGCTGTGACACGATAGAAGAATGGAAGCCGGAAATCCTCCATTCGTTCGATTGCCCTTACACCAATGGTTACACAGAGGGCTGCAACAATCGAATCAAGGTGCTAAAGCGAAATGCCTATGGGTATCGTAACTTTGGACGTTTCCGAAATCGTATCCTGCATATGTTTTCTGGCTCTTACAGACGGCGAGAAACAGAAAAAGCTGCCCAAAATGGGCAGCCGTAAAAACAAGAGCATATATTATACCATAAAATAAAACGTTTGTCAAATCTGCAAAAAGGTCAAATCGCAGATTTTACAAGTCTGTTCTTTTGTGGTATAATATATTCAAGATCAAACGATAGTTTGATCTTGGGTAGTAAACCATCTGTAGCTTGACAAGTGAATACAGCAGGAGCAAATACAGAGATCTGCGTCCAGGATAACGTGATGCAAATCACCACCGCATTCCCGAAGTATCGGGTTGTGATGCAGCGGAAAGCACGCCATGACACACCTACTATTCAATTCCAATCAGGTAGAGAGCGAGAATGACAGACCGCAAAGTCGATGATCAGATCGACTGCATAGGATACATACGCAGATCAATTGACAAAAGATACTCTGTTCCGACAGGAATAGCCGTGGGAAGTAAACCCTCCGGTGGCTGAGATGCCGTGGTTGCTGCATTGATACGCAGCCGTTTGCTTCTGTTTACAGATGGATTTTACTACCCCAACATTTCGTAAAGAGCCAAAATATTTTTCGGCAAGTGCATCATCAGAAAGCCGTTCCAATTTGCTTTTTTCACAGACGTTTTTTCTCAGCAGATACTGCTCGTATGCTTCTATCCAGACAGGCCCTCTTGCCATACCGCTGTCATCTCCTTATTTTGCCGATTACGAATCCCGATTCTCTATTGCATAGACCACGCAGGCAATTCCGGCGATCATCGAAAACAAGATTGCTCCACCCATTGCCTCGTCCAAGACTCCCCCAAAGAAAAGACCGACGATTCCGGCAAGGCACATCACGATAACGGATACAATTGTTCGAAACTTTTTCATGTTTGTTTTCCTCCGTCAATTATTTTCTCCTGCCGCACGATGCAGGTTGGAAATTATAGCTATGAACGTCCTTTTTCACTGCTTTTAGGTGGACGAACATATTGTAGCATCTCTTCTTCACAGGCACCAAATTTCAAATAATTCGATTTTGCTTCATTTAGAGTTATTCCATGATTTGATCCGCTGGGGTCGTCATTAGAAGCAATAAGCGGATCATTTTCCCAAAAACAAACAGGGCAAATAAATCCCCAATCTTCCGCCGGCGGAACATTATATGTAAAATATGAACAGCACGGACATTGATATTTTTTCAAGTACACGCACCTCCACAACTTGTAATTTCACGCATTGGCTGACCTCTCCATGTTCGGCATTGTGATTTGGATTTCAGAAATACAAACTGAAATTTCTATTTGCGCTCCCACACCATTTCATAATCCTTTTCACCAGTATCCTCGTCCAGACTTTCACATTGAATGCGGAAACCTTCTCTACGGTAAAAGTGTATTGCCCGTGTGTTTTTCTGGTACACATTCAAAGTCAATCTGGCTTTTCTGTCTTTTATGTAATCCAACAGCAGTTTTCCAACGCCTTGCGACTGCATTTCATCTGAAACAAAAATGCCTTCGATATATTCACCGTTTAATCCAATAAAACCTTGTATCTTTCGGTCTGTTTCATATACATAAACTTCTGCCTGTGACAGCATCGCTTTTACCAGAGCGACATTATCTTTCCAGTACTGCGCAGCAATAAAATCATGTGTTTTCAGATTGGTATTCAGCCATATCGCAGCAACTGGATCCACATCTGAGTTTTGAAGTCCTCTTATCTGCATAATTGTCATCCTGTTTCTGATTCCCCGCATCAATCTCTCGCATACACCACCAGCAGATCGCCCCTGCCCACAGTCACCACTGCATTTTCTGCCAGGATCTCATTGCTGACACCCAGCGGAAACGCATTGGAAAACTTCCCGTGGCACAGCGGATACGCCACGCCTTCCAGCGTCACGTCCTCGCACTGCTCCGTCATGGCAAACAGGGAAAAGTACATCCCGTCCCGTCTGGGATAAACTGCCGTTCCGCCACGCTGGAGTGTGACCCAGTGGGCATGGTCAACCAGCACACCCTGTGCGCCGTGGTCTGCCAGAAAGCGGAGCATCTGAAGATTTGCCACAGTGTGATCCAGTCTGCCGCCCAGCGCACCGTAAAACACCAGCCGCCGGCAGCCCTTGGAAAGCGCATACTTCGCCGCCAGCAGAATATCCGTATCGTCTTTCATGGGGGAAAACGGTTCCACATTTTCCCCCTCCGGCACACTGCCCAGGGAGTCAAAGTCACCCACGATCCAATCCGGCACAACACCAAGCGCCTGCGCCAGTTTCACCCCGGCATCCGCACAGACGTAGAGGTCTGCCGCCGGGACAGGAGGCTGTTGCTCCGGTTGCACCGGCGCTCCGGCAAAAATCACTGCCTGTTTCATGATTCCCACGCCTTTCGCTGTTTTGCCGTCTGGTACAGAGAAACATAAGCGTCATGACGGCTCTTGGCAATTTTTCCTGCCCGGACTGCCTCCACCACGGCACAGCCCTTTTCGCACACATGGGCGCAGTCACTGAACCGGCACTGCCCCAGATAAGGTCGGAACTCCGGGAAACAGTCGGCGATGCAGTCCTTGTCCATCTGAAGATACTGTTCCACCTCAAAGGTAGAAAAGCCCGGCGTGTCTGCCAGATAGCCGCCGGCGCAGGGATAAAGCTGCACCTGGCGTGTGGTATGTTTTCCTCGTCCCAGCTTTTCGCTGATCTCTCCGGTGGCAAGCTGGAGTTCCGGGGCAATGGCATTGAGCAGCGTAGACTTTCCCACACCGGAATTGCCGGTCATCATGCTGATCTTTCCGTCCAGCAGCTTTGCCACATTGTCGATGGTCTCCGGCTTGTCATAATCCACCAGATACACCGGGATGCCGGCATCAGCGTACAGCGATTCCAGCTTTTCGCCCCTGTCAAGGTCAACCTTTGTCAGGATCACAGCCGGTTGGATATCCTGGTATATCGCCACCGTGAGAAACGAATCCAACAGCAGCAGGTTCGGGGTCGGGTGACAGGTAGAAGTCACAAAAAAGATCTGATCCAGATTCGACACCGGCGGACGCAGGATACTGTTTTTCCGGGGCAGGATCTCTGAGATCACGCCGTCCTCGGACAGCATAACGTAGTCGCCCACGTAGGGTGTGATGCCACGCTTGCGGAATATGCCTCTTGCTTTACAGGTGCAGATACCGGAAGAGGTCTCTACCGTATAGAGACCTCCCACCGATGTGATAATTCTGCCCTGTGCATTTTCCGGAATGGAAACAGGGAGTTTTGTCATCGCTTTATTCTACCTCCCCGGCGTTGTCCGGCGCAGCAGTTTCCGCAGGAACAGTCGTTGTTACCGGCACAGTCGGCACAGCGACACCTTCAATGGCTCCTGAAATGTTTTCGCTGGATGCCGTAAATTTCTTGCCGGCAAAATCAAACGTATACGTGCCGAGAACTTCTGTCTTGCCGCTCTGGGCGCTGGTGATGGAGACCTTTACGGTCTTGCTGCCCTTGCCCTTGACCTTTACGCTGACAGATGCGTCTGTCAGACTCTCTGCCACAAACTGACGGGATGCGATCACGCCGTCCTCATCTGTGGTAAAACTCAGCGTGTACATGCCGCTCATCTCAGAGACCGGCAGGTTTTCCAAGCCATAAGTCACTTCGCCCTCTGGCTCTTCGCCGTTGCTGACGGTCAGCTTAACGGTCGAACCGGAGACAACTACCTTGCCCGGCTCCGGATCCTGCTCTGTGACAATGCCCTTTTCCTCTGTAGAGGGTGCTTCTGTCACTTCCAGCTTGAGTCCTCGGCTGTCCGCCTCTTTCTTTGCATCCTCCTGGCTCATGCCGATAAACTTCGGTACATCTGTCTCATCGACTGCAATGCCCTGGCTGACATAGATCACAACGTTCGAACCTACGGCAACCTCTTCATCCTTGCCCGGTTCGGTGCGGATGACGTGGTCTGCCTCGATGTTTTCCTCAGAAGTACTCTGTGTCTTTTTCTGCTCTGCGGTCAGACCCAGCGCCTTCAGCGCATCCTCTGCCTCCTGTGCCGTATAGTTGGTCAGATCCGGGATCTGCACCTTCTGGATGCCCTTGCTGACAGCGACTGCCAGTTCGATCTTGCCGTCCTTGTTCTTCTTCACGAACTGACCTGCCTCAACATTCTGCTTATAGATGATGTTTTCTTCGTATTTGTCCGTATATTCCTGCTCTGCCACTTCAAACTCAATGTTGGGATAGTTCAGCACAGCATCGTCATAGTTCATGCCAATGACCTTCGGCACTTCATCGGTAGAGCCGCTGGAACCGTTTGTTCCCTGTCCCACCAGCAGGAAGATCACGATTGCTGCCACAACGACCACAACGATGGTCACGGCAGTCAGAATCGGAACGACCAGCGACTTGGACTGTTCCTGCTCCGGCTCGTTTTCCTCCCGGTAGTTGTTTTCATAGTAGTCCGGTCTGCTGCCGGAATCGTATCCGTTCCGACGCTGGGGCGTCCGGTTCCGGTTCTCTTCCGGCGGTGTGAAATACTGGGTCTGTTCCGGCGCATTGTAATAGCCGAAGATGATCTGGTTGTTTGCCTTGAATGCCTCAATGTCCCGGATCATATCCGCTGCCGTCTGATACCGCTTTGCGGAGTCCTTTTCCATGGCGTGCATGATGATCTCTTCCAGACCAGAAGGAATGTTCGGGTTGATATCTCTGGGGCGCACGGCAACATTCTGCATATGCATCACAGCGATAGAGACCGGGTTATCCGTGTCGAAAGGCTTTCTGCCGGTGAGCATCTCATAGAACATAACACCGACGGAATAGAGGTCGCTCTTGGCATCGGTCACATCGCCACGAGCCTGCTCCGGGCTGATATAATGCACCGTACCGATTGCCTGGTCTGTGGCAGTCCGGCTCTCTTCCCGGGCAAACTTTGCAATGCCGAAGTCCATGACCTTGATCGTGCCGTCTGTCAGCAGCATGATGTTCTGGGGCTTGATATCCCGGTGAACAATGCCACGGCTGTGGGCGTGCTGGAGCGCACGGAGGATCTGGATGACAAAGTGTACGGCATCCTTCCAGTTCAGCACGTGTTCGCTGTCGATGTAATCTTTCAGGGTAATGCCGTCAATGTACTCCATGACGATATACTGCATCTTGTCTGAAAAGCCCATATCGTAGATCTTCACGATATTGGGATGGGACATCATGGCGATCGCCTTGGATTCGTCCCGGAACCGGCGCTGGAACTCTTCGCTTTCGGAATATTCCTGCTTGAGGATCTTTACAGCGACCACACGGTTATCCAGCACATCTACTGCACGGTAAACATCTGCCATGCCGCCTTCGCCGACCAGTTCCGTCAGTTCATAGCGGCCATCCAGTCGGGTTCCTATGAGTTTATCCTTGTCCATCGTTCTCATTCCTCCGTATTATGTGAAACAGTTGCCAGTGCAACTGAAATATTATCCCGTCCGCCTTTTTCCAGTGCGGCATCGATCAGTTTCTGCGCCGTCTCTTCATCCGAGAGATCCTCTTTCAGAATCGTTTCGATCTCTGCATCCGAGCAGAAACCGGAAAGTCCGTCCGAGCAGAGCAGCAGCCGGAACGCCTGGTCTTTTTCCAGATCAATGCGGAAAAAGTCCGGGCAGACCGTCCGTTCTACGCCCACCGCCTTCATCAGCATATGTCGCTGAGGATGGGTCTCCATCTCTTCTTCTGTGATCTCGCCCTTTTCCATGAGCATATGCACGACCGTGTGATCCGTCGTCACCTGTTCCATCCTGCCGCCGGTGAGAAAATACGCCCGGCTGTCGCCCACATTTGCCACTGCCACATATTCCGGCGCAACAAAAGCCGCAACACAGGTCGTTCCCATGCCGAAGTTCTGATAGTCCATCCTTGCGGTCGTATACACCACGGAATTCGCCGCAGAGACAGAGGACAGCAGCAGAGACCGGATGCTGTAGGCATCCATATCCTCTGTGTAGCTCTCCTCAAAATGTTCGAAAAAGACATCGGTCGCCATGGAGCTTGCCTTGCTGCCGGAACGTTCACCGCCCATGCCGTCGCAGACGATCAGCAGCAGATTTTCTCCATACTGACGAATCCCGACACGATCCTGATTCTCGTCCCGGACATAACCGATATGGGTTTGCGATGCACTCGTCAATTGTACCACCTCCGTAAAGGTTCCCTGTTACAGAACGCACTGCCGCCGGACTGTCCGGGGCTGCGTTCCGGAAAAAAGCTTTGAAAAGTTAAGACAACACCGCACAAAGCTTGTGCTATTGCATACAAAGCCGTCAGACAGGCTTTGTGCAGTGCTGCCTTAAGTGGATTCCTGCACAGCGTTTCTCTGTGCGTCGGCATCCCGCCGCAGCTGTCCGCACGCCGCCTGGATATCACTGCCCAGGGTACGGCGGATAGTGGCGTTGATGCCCAGTGCCGTCAGTTCCTTCTGAAACCGCTCCACATCCTTCCGGAACGACCGGAACGAGCGTTCCTTGATGGGATTTACCGGGATCAGATTCACATGGCACTGCATTCCGTGCAGCCGTTTCGCCAGCTTGCCGGCATCTGCCCTGGTGTTGTTGACACCGTTGATGACGGCATACTCAATGGTCACACGTCTGCCGGTGGTGTCGAAATAGTACCGGCAGGCATCCAGCAGCTCCTCCACCGGATACCGCCGGTTCACCGGCATGATCTCGCTGCGGCGCTGATTCTCCGGGCTGTGCAGGGAGACGGAAAGCGTCACGCCCAGCCGCAGGTCTGCCAGCTGACGGATCTGCGGCACAAGTCCGCAGGTAGAGAGCGCCGCATGGCGCAGGCTCATGTTCATGCCGTCCGGATGGGACAGGAGCCGGAAAAACTGCACCACGTTGTCAAAGTTGTCCAGTGGCTCTCCAATGCCCATCAGCACAATGCTGTCGATGCGGCATCCGGCATCCCGCTGGGTCTCATAAATTTGCAGCAGCAGTTCAGACGGCTGCAAGTCCCGGACATAGCCGGCGATGGTGGATGCGCAGAACTGACATCCCATCCGGCAGCCCACCTGGGTGGAGATGCAGAGACTTTTTCCATGGTGATAGTCCATGAGAACCGTCTCCACAAAGTTACCGTCCGGCAGTTCATATAAGTATTTTACCGTATCATCGGCAGAAGATGCAAGCTTTCTTGCAATATTTAGTCTATTTATACAAAATTTTTCGTTCAGTTTCTGCCGCAGTTGGAGAGAAAGTGTAGTCATTTGGGCAAAATCCGTCACCTGTTTCTGATGGAGCCAGGAAAAAAGCTGTTTTGCCCGGAATTTCGGCTCGCCCATTTCCGCCAGATACTGCCCCAGCGTCTCCGGGGACAAGGATAAAATGTCGATTTTTTCCATGAAAATGCTCCTTTCAGAAAGTTTATGCCGGGTGACGGTCACGAATGCTTTCTCCGGAACTTCGCCACAAAGAATCCGTCGCTGCCGAACATCTCCGGCAGGATGGTCACCATCGGCTGTGCCAGTGCGCCGCCCAGTTCCGGATATACCGGCTCGGGGACAAACTCCGGATGTTTCTGCAAAAACGCCTTTGCCACATTCTCATTTTCTTCTTTGAGAATGGTACAGGTGGAATATTGCAGGATACCATCCGGCTTGACATACCTGGCACCGTTTTCCAGGATCGCCAGCTGTAACTGCGGCAGCTGTGCCAGATCCTCCGGCGATTTTTCCTTGACCTCCGGCTTATGCCGCAGCACGCCGATGCCGGAACAAGGCACATCACACAGCACACGGTCTGCACCGGCGTATTCCTCCCGGAATTCTGCCGCATCGCCCTGGGATGCCGTCACGTTTTGCAGTCCCAGGCGCTTGACGTTGTCCTGGATCAGCTTGACCCGATGCGCCGCCAGATCAAAGGCGTACACCATGCCGGACTGCGCCATGCCTGCCGCAATGGTACAGGTCTTTCCGCCCGGTGCGGCACAGAGGTCCAGGATCGTTTCCCCGGGTTTTGCGCCCAGCGCCAGAGCACAGATCTGGGAAGAGAGATCCTGCACATAAAACCAACCCTTGCGGAATTCCGGCAGCTTTCGGATATCGCCGGTGTGCAGCTCATATGCGCCGGGCAGATTTGTGGGACTGACGGCATCTCCCAATGCCTGTTCCAGTTCTGCACCGGTACACGCCGCCGGATTCTGCCGGATAAACCGGTTTGCCGGCTGCAAAGCGTCCGCCAGAAATGCACGGGTCGTCTCTTCTCCATAGGCATCCAGCAGCTTTTCCAGCAGCCACTGCGGTACCGCATATTCCACTACCATTGCCGCCTTTTTCCCCTTGGGATACGGCACTTTGCACTCGTCCCGGAGAAAGCCGCGCAGCACAGCGTTCACAAAGCCGGATGCGCTGGCTTTCCGGCAGGTTTTCGTCAGCTTTACGCTCTCATTGACTGCCGCACGGGACGGGATCTGGTCGCAGTACAGCAGCTGATAAATGCCCAGACGAAGAATGTTCCGCACGGTACAGTCCAGCTTTCGCAGCGGCTGCTTGCTGTAGTGGGAAATCACCGCATCCAGGGTAATACGCCGTTCGATCACGCCGTAATACAGAGATGCGCAGAGCCGTTTATCCCGGTCGTCCAGCTGCGACTGGGACAGTGCGCTGTCCAGCAGCAGGTTGGAATAGCTCTGCTCCTGTTCGGTTCGGTTCAGCAGCTGTACTGCCAGTTTTCTTGCACTCATCTTCGGTTGTTCCTCTTTGAAATGTTCAGCAGACGAATCAGCTGCAAAATGCTGTTGAGCAAGGCTGCCACATAAGTAAGCGCCGCCGCTGTCAGCACCTTCCGTGCCTTGGTCAGTTCCTCACCGGATAAAATGTACCGGCTTTCCAGCGTCTGCATGGCACGGCTGCTGGCGTTGAATTCCACCGGCAGTGTCACCAGCTGGAAGAATACGATAAGAGAAAACAGCAGGATTCCAGCCATTTGCAGGGGCATTCCGGCGTAGGAATTGCTAAAGATCATGCCCAGCAGAAAGACGATATACCACAGCCGGGAACCGATCTGTGTCACCGGGATAATGGCGCTGCGCACCTGCATGGGAAAATAGTCCACGGAATGCTGCACCGCATGGCCGCACTCATGGGCAGCGACACCGATCGCCGCCACCGAGGTGGAATCATGCACGCTGTCTGACAGCCGGATCACATTGCCCTTCGGGTCGTAGTGATCGGTCAGATTTCCGCTGACCCGTTCGATCCGGATCTGATATAAACCGTTGTCGTCCAGAATCTGACGTGCCACCTGCGCCGCCGTCAGTCCACGGCTGTTGTGGTCGTTCTGATACCGGCGGAATGTGGATTTCACATTCCAGGATGCCCACAAGCTGACAACCAGTCCGATCAGTACCAGACCATATCCAACGTCAAACCATCCGCCATAAAACAGCATAAGATTCCCTCACTCTCTCTGGTTTATCCCAGTTTTTCACCTTTTTCCAGTTTCTTTCCACGCAGAAAATCTGCCGTCTGCATCCGGCGCTTGCCTTCCGGCTGGATCTCCGTAAAACGCAGTCCGTTTCCGTCGCCGCAGGCAACCACAAACGCCGCCGGATCTGCAATGGTTCCGGCATCGCCGGAGACGCCCTCGACCACACGGGAGCCGTAGACCTTCAGACGCTTGCCCTCCAGCTGGGTGAACCCTGTGATGCCACGAATCAGATTATGCAGTTCTGCCGCCGGACGGGTAAAGTCCAGCGCAGACATTTCCTTGGTGATGCGTGACGCATAGGAGGACTGTGCATCGTCCTGGGGTGTGCCGTGGAGTGTGCCAGCCTCCAGCTGTGCCAGCGTCTCCTCCAGCGTTTCCACGCAGAGTTCCGACAGACGGCTGTACAGCTCTTCTGCGGTCTCTTCCGGACCGATCGCTGTTTCCTTTTTCACCAGCATATCACCGGTGTCCAGTCCCTCTCCCATCTGCTGTGCCGTCACGCCGGTCTTTGTTTCGCCGTTCAGAATCACCCACTGAATGGGTGCTGCGCCACGGTATGCCGGGAGCAGGGATGCGTGAAGATTGATACACCCATACTTTGGCAGTTCCAGCACCTCTTTCGGCAGAATCTGTCCGTATGCCAGAACGACAATGAGATCCGGATTCAGCTGGCGCAGGGTCTCCAGCGCCGCTGCGGCATCTTCGCCCTTTCGCAGCGACAGGGGCTGATATACCGGAATGTCATATTCCAGCGCCGCCGCCTTGACTGCGGTGGGGATGGTATGGTGACCACGTCCCTTGGGACGGTCGGGCTGGGTCAGAACGCCCACAACCTGGTGCTTGCTCTCTGCCAGATACCGCAGTGTCGGCACGGCAATATCCGGCGTTCCCATATAAACGATTCTCATGCTTCTTCCAAATCCTCCGGGTCTACAAATTCCTCTACCACATCAATGAACAGCTGACCGTCCAGATGTGCGTTTTCGTGACAGGTACACTGTGCGCCCAGTCCGCTGAGTGTCATCTCGTACCACTCACCCTTCCGGTTCTGCGCCCGGAACTTGCACTTGTTCGGGCGTGTCACATAGCCCCATTTATTCGGCACAGAAAGGCAGCCCTCCAGAACGTGCTGCTTTCCGCTGGTTTTCAGAATTTCCGGGTTGATTGCCTCGATCTTCATCTCGCCCAGGTGCATAATGAAAAAGCGGCGGCAATAGCCTACCTGGGGCGCAGCCAGACCGACACCGTTCGCCTTGTCCAGAGTCTCGTGCATATCGTCCAGCAGCTGGTTCAGCTTGTCCCCGAACTCCGTCACCGGGCGGCATTTCATGCGCAGGATGGGATCTCCTTCTTTTATAATACGTCGAATTGCCATAATGATTCCTCCATATTGTCTTCACCGGCGCTCAGACGCCGACATCACCATTCATATCCGCATACAGATGCACTCTCGCAAAGCACCGGTCTGCCCCTGCCTCTGTCAGCACCGCCCGGATCAGCGAGCGGTACGGCTGGGTGTTTTTGCACTTGATGACCAGCTGATAGCGGAACTTTCCGTTGACCCGCCCATAAATGCAGGGAACCGGTTCCAGCACCCAGATGGGATAGGAAAAGCCGGTTTTCCGGATCTGCGCTTTCAGCACATCTGCCGTGTGCATCGCCGCCGTCCGCACTTCCTGTTCCCGCATTCCGGTAAAGCCGATGACGCAGATATCGCAGATCGGCGGAAAGATCAGCTGACGGCGCAGTGCGATTTCCTGGGCATAAAACTCCGGATACGCCTGCTGTGCCGCAAGCCGCAGAACATAGTGATCGGGCATACTGGTTTGCAGGATGGCACGTCCGGTCTTATCGCCTCTGCCGCCTCTGCCCACCACCTGGGTGACCAGGGAAAAGGTTCGCTCATAGCTGCGGAAATCCCCGGCATACAGCGCCTTGTCCACGGACAGGACGCCTACCAGCGTCACGTTTGGAAAATCCAGTCCCTTTCCGATCATCTGCGTTCCCAGCATGATGTCATACTTTCCGCTGCGGAACTCGTTGAACCGTTCCTCATAGGCATACCGGGACATGGTGGTGTCGGCATCCATCCGGAGAACACGGGCATCCGGCACAATGGCTTTCAGTTCCTCCTCCAGCCGCTGTGTGCCGAATCCCATTTTCCGCAGATGCTCACCGCCGCAGGACGGACAGTGCGTCACCATTTCCTGGGTATGTCCGCAGTAATGGCACATCAGGCTGTCATTGACCTTGTGGTATGTCATAGGAATGCTGCAATTGGGACAGTACACCGGCTGGTTGCAGGAAGCACAGCTAATGATCGTATGATAGCCCCGGCGGTTCAGCAGCAGCAGCGACTGGTTCCCGGCGTCCAGATTCTCCCGGAGCGCCTGTGCCAGTGTTTCCGAAAACATCCCGTCATTTCCGGCAGTTCTCTCTTCCTGCATATCCACGATCTCCACCTGCGGCAGCGGCGCCTGGTTATACCGCTGTTTCATTTCCAATAGGGTATAGACACCACGTTTTGCATAGTAATAGCTTTCCACAGACGGTGTCGCCGATGCCAGCAGCAGCGGACACTGGTGCGTCTGACAGCGTTTTTTTGCCACAGAAATGGCGTGATACCGGGGCGCACTGTCGGATTTATACGTCCGCTCGCCCTCTTCATCCACCACGATCAGTCCCAGATCCTGCACTGGTGCAAAGACAGCACTTCTCGTGCCGATGATGATTTTCGCCTCGCCGGATGCGATGCTGCGCCAGGTCTCACTGCGCTGTCCCAGAGACAATTCGCTGTGGATCACCGCAACAATATCCCCGAACAGGCTGTAAAACCGTTCCATGATCTGCGGTGTCAGCGCAATTTCCGGCACCATCAGGATCACCTGTTTGCCACGCTGTACCACTGTGTCGATCAGTCGGATAAACACGCTGGTCTTGCCGCTGCCGGTCACGCCGTGCAGCAGAAAGCAGTGCATTCCCTCTTCCAGGGCTGCGACCATCCGGTCATAGACTGCCTGCTGTTCCGCAGACAGGATGATATCCGTGGGCTGTTGAGTTTGTCCGCCACTTGCATACGAGTGCATCGGCGGTTTCACCGTATAGCTTTCCACTACGCCGTTCTGCACCAGCTTTTTTGCCACAGCCGATGTCACGCCGCTGAGATAGCACGCCTCCTTTTCCGAAAGCGCATCTACCTCCTGCAAAATGCGTACCAGCTTCTGCTGTGTCTTGGTCACCGGCGGCAGCGCATCCGGCGGCACTGCCATCCGGAGCATCTTGATGCCGGTCTGTCCGTGGGTCCTTTCCTTTACCGTTTCCACCCGTCGCAGAAAGCCTTTCTGCACCAGAGATTCCACGATTTTCTTGCCCTGGACATCGGCGTCCGCCAAAATGCGGCGAAACTCCTGCTTGTTCTTAGCACGGCGCAGAAAGAACAGCACGTGTTCCTCTGCCTCAGTCAGAGCCGTCTCCGGCTGCGGCGAGACAAGTGTGATCGTCTCCACCAGCTGCACCTGCATTCCAGCAGGCAGGATGGTGCGCACTGCATCGTAATAAGTGCAGAAAGTCATTTCCTTGAGCCAGAATACCATGTCCAGCATCTCCGGAGAGAGGATCGGCTGTTTGTCCACTACGGACAGCACTGGTTTCAGCTGCTGTTCCGTCTGCACTTCCTGTGCAGCAGACAAAACGATCCCCACACGCTTGGCATTGCCCTTTCCGAATGGTACAACGACCCGGCATCCCACCGGGATCTCCCGGGTGGACACATAGGAAAACAGACGGTCAAACGTATAAGACGCAGCACAGACGGCAACGCCTACGCACCAGATGTGCGGCAGTTCCTGTGTTTCCATTCTGCCTTAGTGCGGCAGTTCTTCGTCGTCCACGATGCGGTACTTTCCGGCAGCCAGTTCCCGGATCGCAGTCTTTACCGGCTTTTCTTCCAGGGTCTTGCCTTCCTCGTAGAGTTCATCGGCAATCTCACGGGCACGCTTTGCCACGCCGATCACCAGAGAATAACTGCTTTCGTTCTTTGTAATCAACTGATTTACAGACGGTCTTAACATATTCATTTTCTCAGCACCTCTTCAATTTCTTCCAGATTTTTTTCGGTTTTATGGGATTCTGCGCACAGGATCGCCTTGACATCGGCAATCGCCGTGGACAGATCATCATTGATGACAATATAATCGTACTTGGCAGCCGTGCCCAGTTCCCGTCTTGCCTGTGCAACACGTTTCTGCACGACCTCTTCTGCCTCAGTACCTCTACCACGCAGACGCTGTTCCAGTTCCGACAGAGACGGCGGCAGGATGAACACAAAGACTGCATCCGGACGAGCCGCACGGACTTTCATTGCGCCCTCGACCTCGATCTCCAGGATGACGTTCTGTCCTTTGGCAAGGTGTTCCTCCACTGGCTGTTTCGGCGAGCCGTAATAATGCTCACAGTAGCCGGCATATTCCAGAAAGCCGTCCTCTGCGATCAGCTTTTCAAACGCCTCGTTGGTCATGAAACGGTAATTCACGCCGTCCACTTCGCCGGGACGGGGCGCACGAGTGGTTGCCGAAACAGAGTAGTACAGATTCGGGTCTTTCAGCACCTCCGCCAGAATCGTTCCCTTGCCGCAGCCAGACGGACCGGAGACGACAAACAATGTTCCTTTTTTCATGCTGCACACTTCCTTTATTCGATGTTCTGGATCTGTTCCCGGATCTTTTCGATTTCCGATTTCATATCCACTACCAGCTTGGTGATTTCCAGAGACTGTGACTTCGAACCGGTGGTGTTGACCTCCCGGTTCATTTCCTGCACCAGGAAATCCATCTTTCTGCCTGTGGGTTCCGTGCTTTCCAGGAATCCCCGGAACTGGGCAATATGGCTATGCAGCCGCACCAGTTCTTCATCCACGGCGATTTTTTCTGCCACTACAGCAGTTTCCGTCACCAGACGAGACTCCTCCACTGTGCGGTCACCCAGCAATTCTGTGATTTTCTTGTACAGCTTATCATAATACTGCTGCACCGTTTCCGGAACAAGCTGTTCCACACGGTTGGTCATGGACTCCAGATTTTCCAGATGAGATGCCACATCCGCAGCCAGCCGTTCACCCTCTGTCTGACGCATGGTCACAAACTGCTGCAGCGCCTCGGTCACGACCGGCTGCACCTCCGACCAAATCACATCGGCGTCTTCTGCAACCTGCTGCACCTGGAACGCATCCGGAATGCGGAGCAGTGTGGAAAGCGGCAGTGCATCTGTCGCACCGCCGGACTCGCTTCCCGCAGTTCCCAACACGATCTGATTTTTTGGAAGACCGGATTCCCGGAGCAGTTCGTTTTCCGCTGCAACAGCACGCAGGTATGCCATCACCACATCGTGGTTGATCTCCACCGTCGTATCCTTGCTGCCGATAGACTGCATGGTGAGCGCAACCTCAACCTTTCCACGAGAGACTGCCTGCTGCACCTGTTCCTTGATCTTTCCCTCCAGATAGCTGAAACTGCGGGGCAGACGCACACTGGTTTCCAGATAACGGTGATTCACCGAATGCACTTCCGCAGTGATCTCATAACGTTCCGTCCGAGCCGTAGCACGCCCGTAACCCGTCATACTTTTCACTTCTGTCACACTCCTTATGAAACTGCACGTATCCCATGCAATAATATTCCATAGTATCTTATTATAGCATTTTCACGAAAAAAAATCAAGTCAAATGCAGAAACTTTTTTCCATACAAAAAGCGCCGCAGCATATTTCAGCTGCGGCGCTTTTCTATTTACGGAAATCGTTTACAAAAACGATCTCAATTATGCGTTCAGATCAGAAGATTCCGGCAGAGCCTTGATGATGTGTACCAGGAACTTCAGCAGAGCGGTAGCATCGTTACCGTCGATCTCGCCGTTCTGATCGTAGCAGTCACCGTTCAGAGTCTGCTGTGCGTTGAAGTCAACTGCGTTTGCAGCCTTCTTGTTCAGCAGAACAGCG
>ERZ791926.21-NODE-21-length-201029-cov-14.320758_pt1 | contig 201029 bp, 180 predicted proteins | sample MGYA00510131_ERZ791926 | MGnify/ENA primary metagenome ERZ791926 (study PRJEB30046, sample SAMN00792052) | human gut metagenome | study: EMG produced TPA metagenomics assembly of the A metagenome-wide association study of gut microbiota in type 2...
TCGCCTCTCTTTTGCGCTTGATCTCCCGGCCTAATGCGTGGAAGTCAAGCCGTCTTTCGTCTTGGTACATTCTCATATCACCCATATATTATTCTACATTTCGGGTTTGATTATGAGAGCGAAACATAGTTTTATGTTTTAGTAGTATTTTATTGTCCTTTCAGGCGTGGTTGACAGGAAAGTGATTATAGTGTATAGTGTGTATGTAGTAACATCACACTATGTGGGAGGTATAATGAACTTGTGAAGATACTAATATCAAACGCCTCTGATTCCCCTCTTTACGAACAGATTAAAGAACAAATCAAAGACGCAATTTTGAAAGAAGAATTAAAAGAGGGCGATGCGTTACCGTCAATACGGGCCTTTGCAAATGATTTGAAGGTTAGTGTTTTAACCATTAGGCGGGTTTATGAAGAATTAGAGCAAGAGGGCTTTGTTACCAGTCAGGTAGGAATTGGCACATTTGTTTCTACCAGCAATCTTGATTTGCTCCGTGATTCAAAACGACGGCTTGTGGAGCAAAAAATGCTGGATATGATACAGACTGCAAAAGCACTTAATATCAGCAAAGACGAGCTTAATTCTATGATGGATATATTATACGAGGAGGATTGAAATGGAATCAATTTTGAAAGTTTCCGATTTGAACAAATCATACGGTAATTTTTCTTTAAGTAATGTCAGCTTTTCTTTGCCTGAGGGGTGCATTACTGGATTTATTGGGGTGAACGGTGCGGGAAAAACAACCACTTTACGGACGATTTTAGAGCTTACTAATCGAACTTCTGGGCATATTGAATTTTTTGGATTGGATATGCAAAGTCATGAGCAGGAAATTAAAAATCGCATCGGCGTTGTTCTTGATGATGGCTATTTTTATGAAGAATTATCTTTAGCTGAAATGAAAAGTATTATCGCTCCGGCCTATACATCGTGGTGTGAACAAGACTTCAAAAACTATCTGGAACGGTTCAACCTAAACCCAAAACAAAAAATCAATACGCTTTCAAAAGGCATGAAAATGAAATATGCGTTGGCACTGGCGCTGTCTCATAAAGCAGAACTTTTGATTATGGATGAACCTACCAGCGGCCTTGACCCTTTGATCCGAAGCCAGCTATTAACCATACTTACCGATTACATGAATAGTGGCGGAAAGGGTGTTTTCTTCTCTACACATATTACATCTGATTTGGACAAAATCGCAGATATGCTAATTATGATTGATAATGGTCACATCGTATTTCAGGAAGAAAAAGATACTCTGCTGGACTACTATCGGATTGTAAAAGGGGATGTGCGTTATCTAAATGCAGAAACCCGTAAATTATTTTTAAGCACTACGGAAACGGCATTTGGTTTTTCCGGTGTCACTAAAAAGATTTCTGAGGTGCAACGGCTTATTCCTGATGTAGTGGTGGAACGGCCAACGATTGAGGACATTATGTTGGGAAGTGTTGAAGGAGGAAAAAAATAATGCTAATCCATCTAGTTAGAAAAGATTTTCTTATCGTGAAGAAGTATGTTTTGCTTATGTTAGCGGTCTGTGTGTTTATACCGCCGTTTATGATGTGGCGAATAGACGACGCAACTTATGTTGGTTCTATGAGCTTTATCTTAGCTGCAATTTTTTCTGTTTTTATGCTATTGCAGTATGTTTCATTGAAGGAGAACCAATACGCAAAAGCGTCCACACTACTTTGTGCTACACCATATCCCCGCAAACTACTTGTACTTTCTAAATATGTTTTTGGCTTGCTGATTTATGGCGCTTGCTGTTTGATTTTCTGGACAGAGACATTGTTATTCCCTGTTCTCGGTGGATTTCGCATTGAACTGTCAGCGGTTATGTTCCTCGTTGTGGCTCTGTTTCTTGGTATTTACCTCCCAGTACAATATAAGTTGGGATATGAAACGACAAAATTTGCGTTCTTTATCATTATTATGGCTTCTCCTTTTATTGTGCCGCAATTACTGAAAATGCAGGGTGGCGCAAATTGGTATCCCTTAATTGCTCTATCGCCAAGCATCTTGTCTGCCGGAGCTATTTTGATTGGAGTTATTGTATTGGCGGTGTCTGCTGGAATATCGGTTAAGGTGTACTGTAAGGCTGACTTATCATAGCGCCTTTGTTGATTGGAGGTGAACGAAAATGAAAAACAACACGATCTTTTTATATTTAATTGCGTCAGTCTCTTTTCTTTTTGCTCTTTACAACGCACTTGCCTTTTGGGCAAAAAGAAATATGACTGGGAAAACAACAGGAACCATCAACTCAATTACTTCGCCCAATCCCGAAACAGCAAAGACTCGCAATTCAAAGTGGGCAAAAGTCACCTATCGGGTGGATGGGAAAACCTATGTTTCAGGAAATCGCATACAAGTCCCCTTGACAGCCCAAGTGGGTAACTCTGTGACTGTTCGCTATGATTTGCAACATCCTGAAAGATTATATAGCTATTCATTAGCGAGAATACTTGTATCCTTATTTGTTACAGTTGTTTGCATTGTAGTAGGAGTATTTCATTTAGCATAGAACGAGGAGGTGTAATATGCCACATTTTCCAGAATGGTTTGTTGTAATATGCGTTTTACTTCCTATCTTGAACGCTTTATATAAAGTTTGGAAGAAGAACAAGAAAAAGTAGATTGGAGGGTAAACGCTTGCCAGAAATTCAATGGGTATTATGTCCTGTATGCCGTAATAAAACACGCTTAAAATCAGAGGAGATACAATACTCATAAATTTTCCGCTGTATTGTCCTAAGTGTAAGCAAAAAACACTTATTACCGCGCAAAATTTGAATATTACGATTGTAAAAGAGCCAGACGCACAGACGCAGAGCCGATAACCCGTAGCCAATAGGCAAACGGTTTATCGGCTCTTTTCTTTTTGGTAGCAACTGTGCTGGCAGACACAACAAGACCGTTGAATTCGGCCTTGCGGCGCAGAATGGCGGTTTTGAAATAACGATTTCAGAGCCGCCGTTTTCCTTTTGAAAAATTGGATTTACGGGGGGTGGTAAAGTCGCCCTTTTTTAAGGATACGGCGGTGTCCGAGGAGGTATCGCCGTGTCCTTTTTGCTTTTTCGCAACGCCCATGATCTGCACCAGTTAAAAAAAGCGTAGCTCCCCCTCCGGGATGTTCTAACCACGAAGGTACAATATATCAGTACTATTCGGATAATATATTTTCATGCGTCCGAGCGGCTTCATGCCGCCCGGGCGTTTTTGCGTCTATATGGAGCCTCGGGCCAACTTGACCCGAAGTCCAGCCCCGGTGCCGCTCACCGCAGCCTCTGTTTCGGCTACTCGTCAACACCCAACACCGAAACGGAGGTACACAATGAAGGAAACCAATTTGCGGGAATTTTACCCGTGGTATATGGAAGATGTTATGGTCGAAGTCACGGAAGAAGTTGCGGAAGAACTGCTGGCGGGTCAGAGGTACATTAAGGCCAGCCGCCGTCGTATCTATCGCAATAAGGCGCACTACTCGCTGGATGCCGAGGACGGCATTGAATATTCTGCTTGCTTCTCTAACCCTTCTCCGCAAGAACTGATCGAGCGCATGGAACGCTTCGAGCATATCTGCCACGCGCTGAATAGTCTGCCTGACGCACAGGGCCAGCGGGTGTTTGAGCACTATCTGCTGAACCACTCGGTCAAAGCGATTGCTGCCGCCGAAGGTGTGACGGAAAGGGCCATCAACGCCGCCATCCAGCGTGGCTTGGAGAATATGAAAAAATATTTGGAAAAAGTTCTGTGAGCCTATTCTTTTTCCCGTTCTAACTGACACGGTTAATGAGAGGATGAACCTTCCTCACACAACTGAATAGCGGGTAACTCGGAGTGCCTGGCAGGGAGCCAAGCAACAGGTACGCCAAGACTTTTCCATAAGGAAAATGAGCGACAACTACTCATGACGCAGGTGGGGACAAGCCATCTCCACGGCCACAATCTGCAACGAGCCGCAAGGAATAAGCTGGCAACTTATTCGCTCCGATTTGCCGCACAATCCAGCGGGGGTGCTGGCCGAAATCATTGTTGTCTTGCGACAGGCCGAACATACAGGGCCAGCGCCTCCAGCTTTATAAGAAAGAAGGTTTTGACCATGAACGAGGAATGGAGCAACGACGCTTGCCGTGGCTATGTTATCAAAGCCATAGAAAACTGTGGGTTCCATGCAAATGACATTAATCAGGTGCTCGTCGAGCTTTATGAAGTCTTTGACTTCTGTGCTGTTGAGGAGGCGGCGCACTACTACGAAAATTGGCAATACTGACCTCGGGCCAACTTGACCCGAGGTGTGGAGAAGAACGAAAGGGCAGCACTCTTTGCTGGGTGCTGTCCTTCCGCTTTTCCCCACAGGGACAATGCGGGAAATACTGGCAGTCAACCAACTACGCAAAGGAGGCTTCAATGGTACAATCCGTTACTTATCAGAGTGAAACCAAAACCGTCCATTTTCAGGGGAAAAGCATTGTGCTGGAAAGTCTTACACCGGTACTCTCTCCGAAGGAAAAGGAAAAGGAAAAGCGGAAAAAGGAGATTGAACGCTGTCTTTATGAGGTGTTCAGCAAGTACAGCAGGGCCAGCGATACCCCGGCCTGACCATCGACAACATTGTCCTTCGGGGCTATCAATGGTATAATATACTTGTAGGTTGGTAGCTCCATTCCACAGGAAAGGAGCCCAACATGAATATCAGAGAAGATGTAATTTATGCAAGACAATCCGTAGACCGCAAGGACAGTATCAGCATTGAGAGCCAGATTGATTTCTGCAAGTATGAGTTGAAAGGCGGCAGTTGCCGGGTTTTCAAAGACAAGGGTTATTCCGGCAAGAATACCGACAGGCCCGAGTTTCAAAAGCTCCTTGGTGAGATACGCAAAGGCAAGGTACGCCGGGTAGTTGTCTACAAGCTGGACAGAATAAGCCGCTCCATTTTGGACTTTGCGAATATGACATATCTTGCGCATAATATGAAGGGAAGTACTAAATGTGCACAGATAACATTTACAGAGAAAGAATATGTTCGTAGTGCACTTGCAACAGAGGCACTCAGCAGATTGGATTAGAAGTCTGCTGAGGGCAGTATTCTGTATTAAAGAAAAACAGTTGGGAATAAAAAAATATAGGAATATTGGCATAAAAATATAAGCGGTCGTAATCGAAAATATTTGTGTTATAATTTGTTTTATGATAAAATATTATTAGAAATAAATTTGTAAAAATATAAGGATACAAGATTTGAAGTCTAATATGAATACTTTTGCAGTTTGGTTGTATTTAAGGAAATAAGCTATAAATACAACTTTTTTAATTGTAATTTTAACCAGATTGTTGAATGCTGTGTTTTTGTTGAATCTGGCAGGACGGTGAAAAAATATGATAGTATTTAAACACATTACGAAAAGGGAAAAAGCTAATTAACATTTGGAATTGGATTTTGGGATAATAAGTCATGTATGGTGAGGGAAAATGATAAGTATTAATAGGGTGACATTTAATTATAGAAAGAATAGTAATAGTATTCTTGATAATATTAATCTGGAAATTAAAGATAAAGAAATATTTGGCATATTAGGGCCGTCTGGGGCAGGAAAGACAACATTAATAAAGCTGATAACGGGACAACTGGATTCTCAAAATGGAGAAATATTAGTTGATGGGTGTAAGCCGGATGTTCATAACAGGGAATTTAACCGGAAGTTTGGAATTATGATGGATGGTCTGGGATTATATGAACGGTTGACGTGTTATGAAAATGTTTTGCTTTTTGCCAGAATATATAATGTTATCGATTCATATGCTGTTGATGTGTTGAAACAGGTTGGACTTGGGGAACATCTTAACAAGACGGTTAATAAGCTTTCTACAGGTATGAAGCAGAGAGTTTTGCTTGCCAGGGCAATTATACATTCGCCAGCTATTTTAGTATTAGATGAACCTACAAGTGGACTTGATCCGGTAACTGCTGATGAGATTCACAAGATAATAAAAGAAATAAGACACATGGGAACAACGGTATTGCTCACAACACATAATATGAATGAGGCGGATAAGCTGTGTAATAGAATTGCGTTGTTAAATAAAGGCGGGATTATAGAGTGCAATGAACCTGAAGCAATAAAAAGAAAGTACTTTAAAAGTGGAAGCGTGTGTATTCATACAAAAAATGAAAAAGATATTTATCTGGATTTAGAAAAACAAAAATCAGAGTTAATAAATCTTATTCATAGCGGAGATATCGAAACGATTCATTCGCAGGAACCGTGTTTAGAGGATATATTTATTAATTTGACGGGGGAAAAGATAAATGATAAATAGTTTAAGAGTCATAAGAGCAATGATTAATAAGGAAAAGACGGATATTTTAAGAAATAAAAAAATGCTTATTATTATGTTTATTTTTCCTGTAATTTATTTATTCATTACTTTTGCAGGCATAGAAGAATTTAAGGGAGACGGTTCGGCTTTTGTATTAATGCATTCTATCATGGTTCCAATACAGATAATAGCATCAATCGTGGCAGAGGAAAAGGAAAAAGGAACTTTTAAGATGTTGATGATGTCAGGCGTCAGAGCATTTGAATATATTATAGGCATAATGGTTATTGTAATGATGTTTCTGGTATTTGGAATGGTTATATTTGATCAGACCGGAGCAACAAAAAACAGTGATACTTTTGAAGCTGTTATAGTCAATATGATTGCTTTTATATTGTCTATGATGATTGGTTTTATTATTGGAGTTATATCAGACAATCAGGTAAGTGTAGGAGCGGTGAGTTTACCGGTAACTTTAATTATATTTTTTATGCCTATTGTGGGAATGTTTAATGAGAAATATGAATTCCTCGGAAAATATTTGTATAGTGGTGTACTTTTTAAAATTTTAAATGGTACACATTGTAATTTGGAGAATATTATAATTTTGTCAATAAATACAATTGTGTTAATTGTGATAGGATTTGCAATTGCGAATCCAGTAAAGATAATAAAGGAATAGATGAATTAAAACCGATAACAATAATCTTTGGCAGAAATTTAAGGTTATCAAGTTAAGAATTTAAATCAGCAAGTAAAACACATTCAGAATAGGGAGTTCAGAGTAATTATGATGACAAAGATACAGGCGATAGAGTTATCGGCAGAAAAAATTTTACAGGGGAATATTACCGAAGCCCAAACAGTTATGGATACAGAATATCCATTTCAAAAAATAACGGCACAGGGCAGAAAATACACAGACAAAGAAAAAATGGAGCAGTTTGTACGTGATGGTTTTATTGACAGGTATAGTGGGCAGAAGTTAGTGAATCCAGGATTATTAAAGGTTTTATCACATTATATGCCGGAAACTGTTCCATATCATGCACATTGGAAAATGGAATCTTGTCACAACGCATACTGGGAATTTGTGCCGACAGTTGACCATATTTATCCAGTGGCACTAGGCGGAACTGATTCGTCAGAAAACTGGGCAACGACTTCAATGCTTCATAATTCAATTAAAAGTAACTGGACATTAGCACAATTAAATTGGAAATTGCATGATGCTGGAAATTATAATGAATATGACGGATTGACAGAAATTTTTATAAAGCTGGTGCGGTCTGATGAAACATTATTAAAGGATGCATATATTAAAAAATGGTATAGATTATCGGTGGCAAACAAGTGAATTTGTAAAAACAGAAAATATTGTAATTTGGCAATAAGCCGGCTTAGAATTGGGGGTTCATATGATAAACAGACAAAAGCTGTCCGCGGCGCTTGAGGAATATAAAAAGGATTTTGATAGTGAGTGGGAGGACGAAAAATATAAGTGGCAGGCAGTAAAATGCTTTCAGGATAACTGGGATATCGATGCAGGGGATTTTGCATCAATGCTAGCAAAATCACTGGAAAAAACGGCGAATCTGCTGGCATCAATGAATAATTTTCCGAAAAAAATGATACTACAGTACGCAGGGGAAGAAGCGGAAACGGTCAGGGCGATGTTTCTGCGCCTTTATGATGAATCCAAGGAAGTGACAGGACGCATTTTGCGGTTCCAGTCCGATGCTCAAGAACTTTGTGAACGTTTATCGCCGGGATATGTGCACTATCAGCGTCCTATGGCAATTACGGCATATCTGTGGCTTAAATACCCGCAAAAATATGAAATGTATAAATACAGTGTCAGTAAGGCGGCGGCAGAATATCTTGAAAATCCGTATAAGCCGGTAAAAGGACATACCGAGGAAAACATCAAAGAAAATACTAAAATGATTGATGAGATTCAAAGGGCTGTAATACAGGATACGGAACTGACGGCGATGTATGAAGCGAAGCTTGATACAGAGTGCTGCCCGGACAAAAGTTACAGAATGATTGCCGCAGATGTTTTATACTATATAGCAGGCAGGCTTTCCAGAAAGGAAAAGCAGGCACAGGGAAAATGGATTGGTACAGATTATAATCCGGGGATATCAGCAGAAAAATGGGAAGAATTGTTTGAAAATGAGAAAATTTTTAATCAGACGAGCTGGGAAATTTTATACCGTTTTTTGGATTACGGCGGCATGGCAACGTGTAAGCAGCTTGTGGTTCAATACGGGGAAACAGCCAATTTTTATAACAGCGGGGCAACGGCACTGGCAAAAAGAGTGTCAGAGTATCTGAATCTGGATACAGAACAAAAGGAAAAAGACGGGACAAAGCGGTACTGGACAATCCTTTTTGTCGGAAGAAATGCGGAAAACAGCGAGGACGGTGTCTTTGTCTGGAAACTGCGTGACGAATTAAAGGCAGCACTTAGAAATGTGGATTTTTCAGACACGCAGTTATATGCGGAACGCTCCGATATGGATACAAACGGTACCAACTACTGGTGGCTCAATGCCAATCCGAAAATCTGGAGCTTTGCGGACATTGATGTGGGTGAAGAACAAAATTACACCATGTACAACGAGAACGGCAATAAGAGAAGAATTTTTCAAAATTTTCTGGCGGCAAAGGAGGGCGATGTTATTATCGGATATGAGTCGTATCCGGTCAAAAAAATCGTTGCACTGTGCAGGATTACAAAATGCAATGATGGCGAAAATCTGTATTTTGAAAAAACACAAGAACTGACAGCACCGATTGATTATGCAGTGTTGAAAGAAGCACCGCAGCTTGAAAAAATGGAATATTTTATGAATCCGCAGGGAAGCTTATTTAAGCTGACAAAGGGACAATACCATTTTATTATGGATATAATCCGTGAGGAGAATCAGAAAAATCCGATTACCGCCGGTGAAAAATTCACACCGTATACCAAGGACGATTTTTTGTCAGAGGTTTATATGACATCGGAAAAATATGATGCTTTAAAAGGACTGCTGTATAACAAAAAGAATATTATTCTGCAGGGTGCACCGGGGGTCGGAAAAACATTTGCGGCGAAAAGACTGGCATATTCGGTCATGGGTGAAAAAGACGATTCAAGAGTGGAACTGATACAGTTTCATCAGAATTATTCCTATGAAGATTTTATTATGGGCTATAAGCCGTCAGGACAGGGGTATGAACTGCAGACAGGCATTTTTTATAAATTTTGTCAGAAGGCGGCAAATAATCCGGAAAAACCGTACTTTTTCATTATTGATGAAATTAACCGTGGCAATATGAGTAAGATTTTCGGGGAACTGCTCATGCTGATTGAAAAGGATTACAGAGGGAAAAAGCTGATACTGGCATACAGCGGCAAGCCGTTTTCTGTGCCGAAAAACATTTATATTATAGGTATGATGAATACGGCGGACCGCAGCCTGGCACTGATTGATTATGCACTCAGGAGAAGATTCAGCTTTTTTGCGATGGAGCCGGGTTTTCAGACGGAGGGCTTTCAGGCATATATGAAAAAGCTTGACAACGACACTTTTACGGCATTGATTGAAAAGATACAGGAGTTAAACCGCGAGATTACAAAAGATGCGTCACTGGGGGCAGGCTTTTGTATCGGACACAGCTATTTCTGCGGACAGGAGGAGTGCAGTCAGGTATGGATGCAGTTGGTGGTGGAGTATGACATTTTACCAATGCTTGAAGAATACTGGTTTGATGAGCCGTCTAAAATTCAGAAATGGCAGAATGTGTTAAGAGGGGTATTCAATGACGAATGATAAGGGCATTTTAATCAAAAACATTTATTATATGCTGACTTATGCGTTCCAGACTCTTCGGCGGTCTGATTTTGACACGGTAGCGGCGGAGAAATTTGAAAATATCCACGACCTGTTTGCCGCAATTCTGGGAAAGGGCGTGGCATATCAGCTAAAGCAGGGATTATACAAAGAGTATATTTTGCGAACAGAGGAACGGACGGCACTCCGGGGAAAGTTAAAGCTGCAGGAAACGATGAAAAACCGGATACGCCAGCGGCAGAAGCTGTTCTGTGAGTATGATGAACTCTCGGAAAATAACCTGCTTAATCAGATTTTAAAAACAACCATGCTCATACTGCTTCACCATGGAAATGTAAAGCCGCAGAGAAAGGCACTGTTAAAAAAGAATCTGCTGTTATTTGAAAATGTGGATACCATTTCTATAAAGCATGTCCGTTGGGAAAAACTGTGGTATCAGCGGAATAACCAGAATTACAGAATGTTAATAAATATCTGTTATCTGGTAGCAGACGGACTGCTCCTTTCAACGGAAAAAGGAGAGGTAAAGCTGGCGGAATTTTTGGATGAACAGGCGATGTACCGTTTGTATGAAAAATTCATTTTGGAATATTACCGGTACCATCACCCGGAATACCGGGCGAATCCTGATGTGATTCCGTGGAATGTTGATGATGGTGTGACAGCACATCTTCCAAATATGAATACGGATATTACATTAAAATCAGGGGAAAAGACCTTGATTATCGATGCAAAATATTATGCCCATACGATGCAGACGGTGTATGATATAGAAAAAATCCGCTCAGATCACCTGTATCAGATGTTTGCATATGTAAAAAATCTTGATAAAGAAAATACAGGGACGGTGGCGGGAATGATTTTATATGCAAAGACACAGGAGGAAATAATACCGGGGAGCCGGTACGTAATGGGCGGTAATATTATCTGGGTGCGCACACTGGATTTGAATCAGCCGTTTACACAGATTGCGGGACAGCTTGAAAAAATCGCAGAGGATTATTTCGGGGAAAATGCAATGGAACAGAATGCGGATCCCATAATGAGGAGGTAAAACAGATGCAGTATTTTAAGTTACAAATTGGTTGTATGCTGATTGTGCTTTACGTGGCTTTTATTTATATCCGCGAGAAATATGAATATAAAGTAAAGCAGAAAGAACCGGTATTTGAACTACTTTTGATTACGGGAATCCTAAGCATTGCATTTGATGGGGCAACGGCATATACCGTAAATTATCTTGATAAAGTACCTGGGCTTGTCAATGATGTGCTTCATGCCTGCTTTTTGTGCGGACTGGATGCACTGTCATTTGTAATGTTTTTATATATGTACGATATAACAAGAGGAGTGCCAAAAAGCAGAAAAATAAGGACATTAATCATACTGCCGCTGGCAATATGCATTGCAGTAGTGATTCTGTTTATGCCACAGCTGGAGTACCGCCCCGGCAGAGTTACCAATTATTCCATGGGAATTTCTGCGTATACCTGTTTTATTATGGTCGCTGTTTATATGCTGGGAACGGTTATTCTTCTGGTAAAAGGCTGGAGAAATATGGGACATCATAAGCTGATTACGCTGGCGACCTGTATTGCGGTGGCAAATGTGGTGACGATTTATCAGATGATTTATCCTGAATCGCTCATATCCTGTCTGGTGCCGACATTTGTCATTATCGGTTCTTATCTGAATATTGAAAATCCGCTGTTTACAAAGCTGCAGGCGCACAACCGTGAAATGGTCATGGGCTTTGCAACATTAGTAGAAAACAGGGACGGCAGTACCGGCGGACATATCCGCAGAACAATGACATATGTCAGGATTCTGGCGGAGGAATTACAAAGAAGGGGAATGTATAAAGAACAGCTGACACAGGATTACATAGAAAATCTTGTCATGGCGGCACCAATGCACGATATTGGAAAGATTGCCATACCGGACGCCATTTTGCAGAAGCAGGGAAAACTTACAGATGAGGAATATGAAATTATGAAATCCCATGCGGCAAGGGGCGGTGATATCATAAAAGAAACGTTTGGAAATATGGGAAATAGTGAATATGAAAAGATGATTTATGAGGTAGCAAGATATCACCATGAAAAATGGAACGGAAAAGGATATCCGCAGGGCTTAACCGGAGAGCAAATTCCGTTATGTGCAAGGATTATGTCGGTTGCAGATGTATTTGATGCAGTTTCTGCCAAAAGATGTTACAGAGGTGCTATGCCGTTAGAACAGTGCTTTGAGATTATTGAAAAGGGCAGCGGACAGGATTTTGACCCTGACATTGCGGAAGTATTTCTGGATATGAGAGAACGGATTGGGCAGGTAGTGGGGACAATCTGATGTATTCATCTTCGGATAATAACTGTACTGCTTTTTTGGACTCCTAATATTGACATGGATTTGCAGCCGGTTGTATGCTTATAAATAAGCGGATAAAGCGGATATGAAAAATCTGATATCAGAAAGCGGATATATGAAATCCAATATCAGAAAACAGACATAGATATTGCAAAAAGAAATAAAAGGACAGGTTATACGATGAACGGATTTGATAAAATGAATAAAAAACTGCTGGCTTCACAGGTAGAAGATGCATTAATGGACGATATTTTAAATAAGCCGGTTCCGATTGGGGAAAAAATCCCGAATGAATATGAACTAGCAGAAAAGTACGGTGTAGGGAGAAGCACAATCCGTGAAACAGTAAAAAGTCTGGTATCCAAAGGCATTTTAGAGGTGCGGCAGGGTTCGGGAACGTATGTTATCGGAACAGATACACTGGAAAATGATCCACTGGGTTTTTCTAAATATGAAGATAAGTATAAGCTGGCACTGGAGCTGTTTGAAGTCCGCTTAATGCTGGAACCGGAGATTGCTGCGCTCGCCGCACAGAAAGCGACAGAGCAGGATAAAGAAGAAATTGTGCGGCTGTGTGATGAGGTGGAGAATTTCTATCGTGCCGGAAAAAATCATACAAAAAAAGATCAGGCATTTCATGCGGCGATTGCAAAGGCAAGTGGTAACAGTGTGGTAGAGTCACTGATGCCGACCATTCACACGGCGATTATTACATTCGTCAATCTGACCTATCACAAGCTGATGGAAGAAACGATCCAGACACACAGGGCGGTTGCGGAAGCAATTGTGCAGGGTGATTCAGTCGGCGCAAAATGTGCCATGATTATGCACCTGACCTATAACCGGCAGATGTTGGTGAAAATGATGCAGGAGCGCAAAGCAGGCAATAAAACAGACGATAATAAAGAATAATAAAAACAATAAATCGGTTGGTAAACAGCAGGGAAAACGAGAGGAAAAATCTGTAAAATACATCAGACCATTGTTGCGAACAATGTTAAAATATGGATTAATAAAATGAATAGTTGTGCAAAAAGTACAAAAACAAGGCGGATTACAATAGCTAATCCGTCTTTTTTTAGTACAAAAAACGAAAATAAAATAAATACATCGGATGTATTGACATTTGCACAAGCAAAATATAGAATAAAATCAACAAATACATCAGACGTCTTATGAATATTATTCGTTGTATTACACAACACAATGCATTACAAATCAAAATGAAAGTTTCAAACAGGCGGAAAAGGTATGATGTTTTTACGGAATACGGCTTCCGCGGAAATGGAGGGTATTATGGACCAAACAACAAGATTGATTCTTGCGGCGGTAGTGGGAATGATTTTACTGCTCGTTCTCATTATCAAATTTAAGATTCATGCAATGCTGTCAATTCTGATTGGTGCAATTACAATCGGTCTGATTGCAGGAATGCCGTTTTCACAGATTGTTACGGCAGTCAATGACGGTATCGGTAACACATTAAAGGGGATAGCCCTGTTAGTAGGTTTAGGAAGCATGTTCGGTGCAATTCTTGAAACGTCGGGCGGTGCACAGACACTTGCCGTTACAATGGTCAACAGGTTCGGTGATAAAAAAGCGGCATGGGCGCTGGGTATTACAGGACTGGTTATTGCAATGCCGGTATTCTTTGATGCAGGACTGATTATTCTGATTCCACTGGCATTTTCACTGGCAAAAAGAACAAAACGTTCCACACTTTATTATGTTATTCCGTTGCTGGCAGGACTTGCCGTAGGACATGCATTTATTCCACCGACTCCGGGACCGGTGCTGGTTGCAACGATGTTGGGCGTTGACCTTGGCTGGGTTATCCTTATCGGTATTGCCTGTGGTACGGTAGCAATGATTGTAGCCGGACCGGTATGGGGGTCTATCTGTGGAAAGAAATACATGGTTGAAGTACCGGAGCACATTCAGCAGCAGGAAGATATTGATGAATCAAAGCTTCCGAGCTTTGGACTGGTTGTAACCATTATTCTGATTCCGCTGGTACTGATTATTTTAGATTCTCTTGCAGGTGTAGTGGGATTTTTGGCACCCGTGGCAGGCATTCTGGGATTTTTAGGCGAGCCGTTTGTGGCACTGCTGATTGCAACACTGGTTGCGATGTATTTCCTTGGAACAAGACACGGTTACACACTGGCAGAACTTGAAAAGATACTCACAAAATCTTTAGAGCCGACAGGTCTGATTCTTTTAGTAACAGCCTGCGGCGGTGTATTAAGATATATGCTTCAGTATTCAGGACTAGGCGATGTTATCGGAAATGCCGTTTCATCAGCCGCACTTCCGTTAGTTGTGGTAGCATTTATTGTTGCCGCACTCGTAAGAATCTGCGTAGGTTCTTCTACCGTAGCTATGACTATGGCAGCAGGTATTATTGCTGCAATGCCGGAAGTTGCAACACTTTCACCGCTTTACCTTGCCTGCATTACTGCGGCAGTAGCCGGTGGCGCAACCGTATGCTCACACTTTAACGATTCCGGTTTCTGGCTGGTACGTTCATTAGTCGGACTCGATGAAAAAACGACATTAAAGACATGGACCATTATGGAAACACTCGTTGGCGGAACAGGATTTTTAGTGGCACTGTTGATTTCATTCTTTGTATAAATATATTAAGTAAAATTTGGTGATAGCAGATGAAAAATCGTCTGAGAAATGGAGAGTATTATGGAATTAAAAAGTCAGAAAATGAGAAAACTTGCACCGGAGCTGGATCCGTTAAGAATCGGAACGGGCTGGAAGCGTGAAGATTTATCAAAACCACAGATATTTATAGAAAGTACGTATGGTGACAGTCATCCGGGAAGCGGTCATTTAAACATTTTAGTAGAAGAAGTACGAAAAGGTGTTGCACAAGCCGGCGGATTCGGTGCAAGATATTATGTAACGGATATCTGTGACGGCGAAAGCCAGGGTACGGACGGCATTAATTTCAGTCTTGCAAGCCGTGAAATGATTGCCAACATGATTGAAATTCAGGGCAACGCAACCGTATCTGATGCCGGTGTTTATCTGGCAAGCTGTGACAAGGGTATGCCGGGCAACCTTATGGGACTTGCGCGTGTCAACATTCCATCCGTAGTTGTTCCGGGCGGTACGATGAATGCAGGACCGGAAATGCTGACTTTAGAGCAGCTCGGTATGTACAGCGCAAAATATCAGCGCGGTGAGATTGACGAAGAAAAATTAGACTGGGCAAAATGCAATGCTTGTCCAAGCTGCGGTGCCTGCTCCTTTATCGGAACGGCTTCTACAATGCAGATTATGGCAGAAGCACTTGGGCTTGCCCTTCCGGGAAGCGCACTCATGCCTGCTACAAGTCCGGATTTACTGGCATATGCAAGAGAAGCCGGAAAACAGGCAGTCAAACTCGCTTACATGGAAAATATGAAACCGTCCGATATTGTAACGATGGAAAGCTTTGAAAATGCAATCCTTGTGCATGCTGCAATTTCAGGCAGTACAAACTGTCTGCTTCATATTCCGGCACTGGCACATGAATTTGGAATAGAAATTACAGGCGATACATTTGACAGACTGCACCGCGGCGCGCATTACCTGCTTGATGTCCGTCCGGCAGGAAGATGGCCTGCTGAAACATTTTACTATGCAGGCGGCGTTCCGGCGATTATGGAAGAAATCAAGGAACATCTGCATTTGGATGTTATGACAGTAACAGGAAAGACACTCGGCGAGAATCTGGAAGATTTAAAGAAAAACGGATTTTATGAGCGCTGTGAAAAGTGGCTTGCACAGTTTAACGAACGGTACAACACCAACATCACCCGCAAAGATATCATACGTCCGTACGATGAAGCAATCGGCACGGAGGGCAGTATTGCAGTCTTAAAAGGAAATCTTGCACCAGAGGGCGCAGTCATTAAGCATACAGCGTGTCCAAAAGAAATGTTTAAGGCAGTTTTAAGAGCCAGACCATTTGACAGCGAAGAAGAATGTCTGGACGCAGTGCTTCATCACAAGGTACAGAAAGGTGATGCAGTCTTTATCCGTTACGAAGGCCCGAAGGGAAGCGGTATGCCGGAAATGTTTTATACCTCCGAGGCAATCAGCAGTGATAAAGAACTTGGAAAGAGTATTGCGCTGATTACAGACGGACGTTTCTCAGGCGCCTCAACCGGTCCTGTTATCGGACACTGCAGTCCGGAAGCCGTAGACGGAGGTCCGATTGCCCTCGTTGAAGAAGGCGATTTGATTGAAATTGACGTAGAAGCAAGAAAGTTAAATATTATCGGTATCCACGGCGTGAAAATGACCGAAGAAGAAGTGCAGGAAGTATTAAAACAGCGCCGTCTTGCATGGAAACCGAAAGAACGCAAGTACAAGAAAGGTGTACTGAGGCTGTTTAGTGAACTGGCAGCCAGTCCGATGAAAGGGGCTTATCTGGAATACGATAAGTAAAATCCTATCTTTTCCTAATATAAATGATGCAATCCGCAAGGCTGGGTATCCGGTCTTGCGGATTTGCCGTTGTATTGCATGATATAGCGAATAGGTATTTGATATTTACGGCGGACATTGGTATCATAGAAATATTACAGGATAAAATGCAATAAAAGGATAGGTGATAAACGTATGAAACCGCAAAGACAGATAAATCAGGAATATTTAACAGGGGAACGCCCTTTATTTGGGGAATCGGGGCTTCAAATTAACCATACTCTATTTGGGGAAGGCGAATCTCCGTTAAAGGAATGTCATCAGATTGAAATGGAAAACAGTATGTTTCAGTGGAAATATCCTTTATGGTACAGCAGTGATATTGAAGTCAAAGACAGTACATGGGCGGAAATGGCGCGCGCGGGCGTGTGGTATACCAACAACATTCATATCGAAAATGCGCTGATTGAAGCACCGAAGAATTTCCGCAGGTGTAACCAACTGAAGTTAGACAACGTATTTTTACCGAATGCCGCGGAAACGCTTTGGAATTGTAGTAACGTGACATTAAATCAGGTGTGCGCAAAGGGCGATTATTTTGCAATGAACTGCACCGATATGCAGATTGACAATTTTGAACTGGCGGGAAATTACTGCTTTGACGGTGCAAAAAATGTAGAAATCCACCATGCCAAAATGCTGTCTAAGGACGCTTTCTGGAACAGTGAAAATGTGACGGTGTACGACTCTTACATTTCCGGGGAATATCTGGGCTGGAATTCAAAGAATCTGACACTTGTCAACTGTACGATTGAGAGCCTTCAGGGAATGTGCTACGTTGAAAATCTGGTGCTGAAAAATTGCAGACTGTTACACACAACGCTTGCATTTGAATATTCCACGGTAAACGCAGAGATTACGGGAAAAGCGGACAGCATTTTAAATCCGAAGGGCGGTACAATCCGCGCAGATGCAATCGGAACACTGATTTTAGAGCCGGATAAGATAAAGCCGGATGATACGCAGATTATTTGTGAAAATGTAATGGAAAGGCGGGAAAAATTTTAAATGGAAAATTTATTTGATAAACCGGTAAAACGCAGAGGAACGGGCAGTTTAAAGTGGGACGTTGCCGAAAATGAACTGCCGATGTGGGTTGCCGACATGGATTTTGAAACAGCGCCGCCGGTAAAAGAAGCTATTTTAAAGCGGGCGGAGCACGGCGTGTTTGGCTACACGGACATTACACCGGAGTGGTATAGTGCCTATCAGAGCTGGTGGAAAGACCGTCACGGATTTGAAATGGAAAAGGAGTGGCTCATTTTTACAACGGGTGTCGTTCCGGCAATTTCAAGTATTGTAAGAAAAATGACAACGGTTGCGGAAAATGTGGTGGTTATGACACCGGTTTACAACATTTTCTTTAATTCCATATTAAATAACGGCAGAAATGTGCTGGAAAGCCGTTTAAAATATGAAAACGGCGCATATCAGATTGACTTTGATGATTTAGAGGAAAAACTTGCAAATCCGCAGACGTCCCTGTTGCTGCTGTGTAATCCGCATAATCCTGTCGGAAAAATCTGGGACAGGGAGGAACTTAAAAGAATCGGGGAATTATGCTGGAAACATCATGTACTGGTGCTTTCTGACGAAATCCACTGCGATATTACAGAGCCGGGCAAGGACTATAGTCCGTTTGCTTCGGTATCTGAAACGTGTAAAAATAACAGTATTACATGTGTTGCGGCGACAAAAGCATTTAATATTGCGGGAATCCAGACGGCGGCAGTGATTGTGCCGGATAAAACGATTCGTCACCGTGTCAGCCGCGGATTAAATACCGATGAAGTGGCAGAGCCCAATGTATTTGCATTGACCGCACCGATAGCGGCATTTACAAAGGGCGGGGCATGGCTGGACGAACTGCGTGCATATTTATGGGAAAACAGAAAGACAGCGGAAGCATTTATAAAGGAAGAAATTCCGCAGATTTCAGTTGTAGCGGCGGAAGCAACGTATCTGTTATGGATAGACTGCACACGCATTGCCAAAAAAGAAGACAACCTCTGCGCATTTATCCGCAGCCACAGCGGGCTGTATCTGTGTGACGGCGCGGAATACCGCAACGGCGACGGCTTTTTAAGAATGAATCTTGCCTGCCCGAAAACGCAGGTGGAAGACGGACTGCGCCGGTTGAAGGAGAGCGTGGAGGCGTATCAGAAGCGGTATGCAGGGTAAAAGGCCTGATTTGAAATAACGTGTTCATTCAATGCTTTACGGGCATGAATTGATATAAGGCAGAACTATTGGATATGAAAAGCGGTTCTTTATATAATAATGGAGATTATTATGGGACACGTTACAAATCAATACTATGAAATCATGCAAAAGACAGGAATGGCTTCAATTGTAGCATTAACAACAAAGAAAAATCCGTTTCCGCAGGAAAAGGTCAATTATCTGCTAATTACCGAGCAGATGAAATATGACAGCAGTGAATATGCCACTTTAAAAGAAAAAATCCAGATGGCAGGATATGCGGTGATTCTAGTTGTAGAAGCAGCGCAGATTCAGATTGCAAATCGTCTGCTCTGGGAGTGTAGAAATGTGACAGCGGTGTATTATGCAGATTTAGAAAATCCATTTGAAATAGAAGAAAGCGTTACAAAAAAAGACCGGCTTCTATGGGACGTGCAGGCAGACCATGCCGAAAATCAGGCGGTGATGTCAGGGTGGTGCAACAGTTATAATAATCAGGAATTCAGCAATGAGGAACTAAAAGAATATGTGGAAAACAGCAGACATAAATTGGAGTCCTATCTGACACCGGACGCAAGAATACTGGAAGTTGGAATCGGCTCCGGAATGATTGCAATGCAGCTTGCGCCATGCTGTAAAACTTATTCAGGGTGTGATATTTCAAAAATAGTGCTGGATAAATTGGACGGAATGGCAAAAGAACGAAAAATGAATAATCTGCGGTTATATCCGTATGCAGCAGATGAGATTTATCATATACAGGAAAAATTTGATATTATTTTAATGAGTTCCGTGACAGAATATTTTAGCGGATATAATTATCTGCGGAAAGTTATAGAGCGTTGTATTGAGCAGATTGATGGAAAAGGGGTTATTTTATTTGCGGATATTTTTGATCTGGACAAAAAAGACAGTTACAGACAGTCCGTATATCAGTATGCAAAGGCACACCCGGGCGTGCGTTATAAAAGGGATTTTTCGCATGAATTATTTATTCCGCATGAATACTGGAAAGATATTGCCAACCAGTTTCCGCACATTACAAAAACATTTATATCTGATAAAATCGGCAGATATAAAAATGAGATTAACCGGTTTCGTTATGATGTACTGTTTGAAGTCAATCATTCACACCAATGGCAGGAAGAAGTGCCGCTGTATAAATATCAGTTCGGTATGTGTGACTTTTTAAATACAAATGAACGGGCGGTGTGATTTTTATAAATAGTTATCTGAACATGAAATGTGAAGAAAATAAGAAATTATCCTCATAAAATGTGATGAAAAACAGAAAGTACCCTCATAAAATGTGAAAGCGTATACATAGAGATAAAAATGTGGTATACTATGCGCAAGCTGCAAGCCGTGCCGGAAGAAAGTAAAACATTCTAGGACATTGTACGGCGAAAGGTAGTATATTATAAGCAGGAGGGAACGGACTGTGTATTTAATCAAGAGAAGCCTTATAAATAAAGGGTTTTGAATGATTTAAGTCCTATTTTTTTATGAAGTTATGAATTTTGGATTGACATATTTTCATATGACAGTTAATATAATATTAAAGACAGGCAACTTGAGTGTCTGCCAAGCGGCAAAGTAAGGTGTTGTGCCAGAGAGCAGTGCCTTATGAGCTTTATAAGGGTTTGACATTTACCACAATCTGGCTAGAGGTTAATCCTCGAAAGAAAATGTTAGAAAGGCTCTGCTTATGCAGAGCCTTTCTTAATCTAAGCAAGTAGTGGAGAATTGTAGTGAGGAATGTTTTAGATTGCATAAATGCATTTATTCCGCTATTATCAACCGAATATGAGCTTGTGTTAGGGAGGAAAGGTGTTTCAGTTACATTAAGAATCTCATTTGATAAAAAAGATTGTTTTCATCTTATGGGGCTACAATATCTCGTAGACAGACCTGAATTTTTCCCAGAAGAAAAGATGGATTATTCAAAAAATCAAGTATCGTGGACACTTCTTTATAAGAAAAAGATTGATTTATCAACGGGGATAGAGAAAGTTCTTTACAATAGAATAAAATAATTTTTTACATAAGCCATTTGAACTAACAATTGTTAGATGCTTTTTTTATAAAATGTGAAAGCTGTATACAGCAGGAGGAAAAATGCAAAACAGTTACCGTTATTTTAAAAATGAAAAATGTAAATACTTTCCGTGTCATAAAGTGGAAAAAGAGACAGATTTTAACTGCCTCTTTTGTTACTGTCCGTTAAATCAGTACGAAGACTGTCCGGGCAATCCGCACTTTATCGTACGTGAAAGCGGAAAGAAAATTAAAGACTGCACGTATTGTACCTTCCCGCACCAGCCGGAAAATTATGAAAAGGTTGTGCGGTTTTTATCGGAGAAGATGCGGTGAAATCAGGAATAAGCAGTTACAGCATCTTTAAAATTTTGTAGATATCATATTTTAAATGTTTCATCATAGTCTTTCATCTGATAGAAAATGCACCAGTTTGCGTGATTATATGGTATTTGTGGATAAAGTACGTATGAAAAAAGAGAGTGACAATAAAGATATAAAAACTGCGGTGACAGAAGCTGTAGATGAATGCATTGACGAGGATATTCTGGAGGAGTTTTTTCGACAGCACAGAGATGAGGTGATAGACGTGAGCATATACGAGTATGATGAAGAAGGACACATGAAAGTCGTCAGAGAAGAAGGATTTCAGCAGGGACGGGAGTCGGCGCTGTTATCAATGATTGGTAAATCTGTGGCGGAAATTGCATCAGAATTAGAGGAAGAAGTAGCAGATATACAGCCGCTTTACGATGCAGTAGCAGCGGCGGCGCCGGAATATGATATGGAAAAAATCCGGCAGACCCTGTATGGAACATTTTGAATTGCAAATTAAATTACAAATGAAATTTCTTGCAATTCTATCAATTCTATGGAATAATAAGCGTTGGATAAAATCCAGATGATAACGAAATAATCACTGTAAACGAAATGAAACTGTGCAGAAAACAGATTTGTGAAAACGCGCAGGCTTACATTTCAGGGAATCAAGTGAAATTCTTGAACAGTTCCGCTGCTGTGTACAGGGAGGCGGTACCCACAATGCCACTGGAGGAAGCAAAAATGAAGCTGACTGAATCCGGGAAGGCGGGTATTGCTGTTAATCTGTGAGTCAGAAGACCGGTTTACAGGCAGAGTTAAAATAGTCGTTGCGAGAACAACAGACTATTGATTTTTATGCAGACAGACAGGTCTGCTCCTTTTCTGCGATCATATCGGAATCATCAAAACACTTCATGAAAAAGAAAAGGAGAAAACAAAATGAAGAAAAAAAGATTTCTTGCACTCATGCTTGTGTTTACGCTGCTTGCGGCAACGTTTACAATGGGCGGCTGCGGAACCGGTAACACGACAAGCCAGACGAATAGCGAAAGCAGCTATGACGGACAGCTTGTATTTGACCATGCAATGGAATTACAGTATGCAAAGCTGTTTTCTGTAGAGTATTACAAGGGCGGTTATAAGCTGCTGACTATTACCAACAGAGATGAAGATACTGCGATTGTGGCAAAGCAGTCTAAGATTTTGCTCGTTCCGGAAGGAATGTCCACGCCGTCAGGATTAGATGCAGATACACTGGTATTAAAGACACCGGTTACAAATCTGCTCGTATCTTCAACACCGGTAACATCCCTGATGAATGCAAGCAACTGTCTTTCTAATATCAGTCAGGTGACTTATGATAAGGATTCATGGTATATTGACAGTGTAAAGAAAGCGTTTGATGACGGAAAGCTTACTTATGTGGGCGACTACAAAGCACCGGATTATGAAACAATTATTGCAGGCGCACCTACACTTGCTATATATTCAACCATGCTTACCAGCAAACCGGATGTAGCAGAGAAATTAAAGGAACTGGGAATCAATTATATTTTAGACCAGTCTACCTATGAAGAAAATCCGCTTGGACGTGTAGAATGGGCAAAATTCTATGCAGCACTCTGCAATGAAGAAGATGCAGCTACAACCATGTATAATGCACAGGCAGCTTATGTAGATACGCTGTCAAAGGCAGAAAAGACAGGAAAATCTGTTGCAGTATTCTATATTACTTCAAAGGGCAAGCTCTATGTCAGAAATGCCGGAGATTATCTTGCACAGATGGTTAATATGGCAGGTGGAGAGTACATTTTCTCTGACTTAAATACAGATAAGACCGGTACACAGGAAATGAATATCGAAAGCTTTTATGAAAAAGCGAAAGATGCAGACTATGTGATTTATATCTGGAGTTTAGGCGGAAAGCCGTCTACACTCAGTGATTTTACAGGTTACAACAGTGTGCTTTCAGATATGAAGGCTGTTAAGGACGGAAATGTATGGTGTACAACACCGGATTTCTTCCAGATTGCAGATACAATCGGAAGCATGATTAACGACATCAACTTAATGCTGAATGCTGATGCGAATACAACAGAACTTACATATTTAAAGAAGTTACAGTAAAACAGAAAATCTGTCTGTAAAAAAGTGCCACATCATTTTAATTTGGTGTGGCACTTTTGCGGATAGAGCAACTGGAATGGAGAAAAAATGCAGATAAAAAAAATAATCCGCTGTCAGGTTGTATACATTTTACTTGTGGCTTTATTTGTACTGGCAGTGATTTTTAATATCAATACAGGAAATGTTCATATATCTCCGGCACGAATTTTTCGCATTATTTTTCTGCATGGTGATATGGGAACACCGGAATACAATATTATCTGGAAAATCCGTCTGCCGCGTCTGTGTATGGCGGCAATTTTAGGCGGGGCATTGTCGTTATCCGGATTTTTATTGCAGACCTTTTTCAGAAATCCGATTGCAGGACCGTTTGTGCTTGGTATTTCGTCCGGTGCAAAGATGTTTGTTGCAATCACGATGATTTTTCTGCTGAAATATATGTCTGGTATGCCGCTGTGGGCGCAGGTTGCGGCCGCATTTGCCGGTTCGCTTCTTGCCATGCTTTATGTCCTGCTTTTTGCAAACCGCGTGAAAAGTATGTCCATGCTTTTGGTTGTCGGAATTATGATTAGTTATATCTGTTCGGCAATCACGGATTTGTGCATTACATTTGCAAATGATTCGGATATTGCCAATCTGACACACTGGGCATTGGGCAGTTTTTCGGGCAGCTCATGGAGCACGGTAAAGCTAGCGGCGGCAGTAGTATTTCCGACGGCAGTTGTCACCTTTTTATTTTCAAAGCCGATTAGCGCGTATCTGTTGGGAGAGGGCTATGCACAGAGCATGGGGATTCATATCCGCTTTTTCAGGGTCTGTATCATTTTGCTGTCCAGTCTTTTGTCAGCCTGTGTAACGGCACTTGCAGGGCCGATTTCCTTTGTCGGTATTGCTGTTCCGCATATTACAAGATTGTCTTTAAAAACGACAAAGCCGGTGGTTACGATTCCTGCAATCTTTTTGTGCGGCGCCGTATTCTGTATGTTCTGTGATTTGATTGCAAGAACAATCTTTTCGCCGTCAGAACTGGCAATCGGAACGGTTACGGCAGTGTTTGGCGCACCGGTCGTTATCTGGTTGATGGTGAAGCGGCAGAAGTAAAAGGAGAAAAGCATGGAACAGGTATATATAGAAACACAGGATTTAAGTGTGGGCTATCATGGGAAGGCACTGTTAAAAGACATTGCACTCAAGGTCAAAAAAGGAGAAATTCTTGTACTGATTGGACCAAACGGTGCGGGAAAGTCCACAATTTTAAAAAATATTATCCGGGAAATGCAGCCGATATCCGGTGGTATTTATATTAAAGGAAAGAATGTGAAGGATTTCACAAGCAAACAATACGCAAAAACGATGTCTGTTGTACTGACGGAAAAAATAAAGACGGAAATGATGACATGCCGCGATGTCGTTGCCATGGGACGGTATCCGTATACGAATTATTTCGGAAAGCTGACCAAAGAAGACGAACAAATTGTGACAGAATCGCTGGAAAAGGTATCTGCCATGGACATTGCGGAAAAAGATTTTTCACAGATTAGTGACGGACAGCGCCAGCGGATTATGCTTGCGAGGGCGGTCTGTCAGAAGCCGGAAATTATTGTACTGGACGAGCCGACATCATTTCTGGATATCCGTCACAAAATAGAATTGCTCGACATTTTGCTGGAAATGGCAGTCAAGGATAAGGTGACGGTCATTGTGTCACTGCATGAAATTGAACTGGCGGCAAAAATCGCAGATTATGTGATGTGTGTCGGCGGAAACGGAACGATTGAATTTGGAAGACCGGAGCAGATTTTTACGGACAGCCGTATCAGTACTCTTTACGGATTACAGCAGGGGACGTATAATTGTCTGTATGGCAGTACGGAATTAAAAAAGCCCGAAGGCGCACCGCGTATTTTTGTTGCGGGCGGCGCGGGAACAGGCATTTTTACATACCGCGAATTACAGCGTATGGGATTGGCGTTTACTGCCGGCATTTTATATGAAAATGACTGCGACTACCCGGTCGCACAGGCACTGGCGGCACAGGTGATTACGGAAAAAATGTTTGAGCCGGTCGGGGAAGAAGCATTTACGGCGGCGTGCCGTGCGATTGATGAAGCAGATATTGTGATTGATACAGGGTGTCCGACAGGACAGATGAATGAAAGAGTAAAAGAACTGCCGGAGTATGCAAAGGCACACAAAAAACAGGTGCTTTTCCGTCCTGACAGTGAAACGTTAAGAAATTGTCTTTTGCAGTAAAATCAATGCTGGATAAGGAGAGGTGCAGGCATGAAACCAATGGAAATTGAGAAACAATCCTTTGCAATCATCGAAAAGGAACTGACGACACAGATACCGCCGCAGTATAAGCCGATTGTCAAAAGAGTGATTCATACAACTGCGGATTTTTCGTATGAAACGAATATGGTATTTTCCGAGGGCGTTGTAGACAAGGCGCTGGAAGCCATTAAAACAGGAACAGACATTGTGACGGACACCAATATGGCAGGCGCGGGTATCAGCCATAAAATGGCGGAGCGGTTTGGCATTTCACTGCACTGCTATATGGCAGATGAAGCGGTGGCAAAGGAAGCGGCGGCGCGTGAAATTACCCGCGCGGCAGTCAGCGTGGAAAAAGCGGCAAAGCAGAATCCGGGCTGTATTATGGTAGTCGGCAATGCGCCGACGGCACTGATGAAAATACGGGAACTTTCAGATGAGGGCATATTTACACCGTCACTGGTTATCGGCGTGCCGGTGGGTTTTGTAAATGTCGTTGAAGCAAAGGAAGAAATCATAGACAGCACGTTGCCCTATATTGTGGCAAGAGGAAGAAAAGGCGGCAGTAATGTAGCGGCGGCGATTGTAAATGCCCTGTTTTACATGGCGGCAGAGGACGATAAAGAATGGCGCAGATGTTAGAACGGTATGTGTATAAAAATCAGAAAAAAATGCGGTGCGGTTATACAACAGGCACATGTGCGGCTGCCGCGGCAAAAGCGGCGGCACAGATGCTTTTATCCGGCAGGAAAGTGACGGAAGTTTCCGTAAGAACGCCGTCAGACATTACATTGACACTGCCGGTCTGTGAGATTCAGATGAAGGCACATGCCGTATCCTGTGCCGTGCAGAAAGACAGCGGTGATGACCCGGATATTACCAACAAAATCCTGATATTTGCCGAGGTTTCCTATATTTATAATAATAGTAATATGAATAAAAGCACGGACATGACTGTAAAAAAATGCGATACAGAATCAGAGCGGTCCGATACAGCCGCAGTAAAACCGCAGATGATCGTTGACGGCGGTGTGGGTATCGGGCGGATTACAAAAAAGGGACTGGCACGTCCGGTCGGTGCGGCGGCGATTAATCCGGTGCCTTTAAAAATGATTGAGGCGGCATTAAAGGAAACGGCAGAAGCATTTGGCTATGAGGGCGGTCTGCAGGCGGTGATTTCTGCGCCGCAGGGGGTGGAAATTGCAAAAAAAACATTTAATCCGCAGCTTGGTATTACAGGCGGCATATCTATTCTTGGAACAAGCGGCATTGTAGAGCCGATGAGTGAGCAGGCGCTGATTGACACAATCCGTACAGAGATGAAAATGCACCTGGCAGACGGGGAACAGACTCTTTTGATAACACCGGGTAATTATGGACAGGATTTTTTGCATGAAACATTAAAAATTGAATTAAAAAGAAGTATTAAATGCAGTAATTTTATCGGGGATACGATTGATATGGGGTGTGAACTGGGGGCAAAAGGAATGATTTTTGTCGGACATATCGGAAAACTGGTCAAGCTGGGCGCGGGCATTATGAATACCCATTCCAAAATGGCAGACGGACGTATGGAAATCCTTACGGCGTGTGCCGTGCGGGCAGGTGCTGATATAAAAACAGTGCGTGATATTTTAGACTGCGTAACAACCGATGCGGCGCTGGAGGTTTTAAAAAAGAATGGTCTGCTTGAAAAGACAATGGAACAGCTTATGTTACGGATTGATGCCTGCCTGCAAAAAAGAGGCGGTGACAATATGCAGATAGGTGCAGTTGTCTTTTCCAATGAATACGGACTGCTTGGAAAAACAGAACAGGCAGACGAACTGCTTTTAAAAATCACGGCAGATGTAAGCAGTGAAAAATAAGGATTCTGCATGGCAGATAGGAAACGAGGAATAAATATATGGTTAAAATTATCGGAGCGGGACCGGGGGCAAAAGACCTGATTACGGTGCGCGGCATGCGTGCATTACAGGAAGCCGATGTCATTATCTATGCAGGCTCACTGGTCAATGAAGAATTATTGGAATATGCAAAAAAAGAATGTGAAATTTATAACAGTGCTTATATGAATCTGGACGAAGTCATTGATGTGATTGTAAAGGCAGAGCAGGTAGGGAAAAAGGTTGTCCGTCTGCACACGGGCGATCCGTCAATTTACGGTGCAATCCGCGAACAGATTGAAGTGCTTGCCACACACGGAATCCAGTGTGAAATCTGTCCGGGCGTCAGCAGCTTTTTAGCGGCGGCGGCGGCGCTAAATTGTGAATATACCGTACCGGAAGTATCACAGACGGTCATTCTTACGAGAATGGAAGGAAGAACACCGGTGCCGGAAAAAGAAAAGCTTTCGCTTTTGGCACAGCACGGCGCTTCCATGGCTGTTTTTTTAAGTGCGGGACATTTAAAAGAATTGCAGGAACAGTTGTGTGAGGGAGCGTATACACCGGATACGCCGTGTGCGATTGTATACAAGGCAAGCTGGGCAGAACAGCAGTGTATAAAAACAACGATAAAGGAACTCGAACAAAAAGCGCAGGAAGCGGGAATTACGAAGACCGCACTGGTGCTTGTCGGTGACTTTTTAGGGGATAAATATGCTTTTTCCAAGCTGTATGACCCGGATTTTAAGACGGAGTACCGCAAATGAGAACAATCATCATAGCATTTACACAGCCGGGCTTACAGCTTGCAAAAAAAGCGGCACAAAACACGGAAGGAACGGTAGAAATCTACGGACATGAGCGATGTATGGACACTGTGAATAGTATTGACAAGGCGGGCGGTACTGACAGCGCATATAGAGCGGACAGTTCAGAACGCACAGACGGTGTGATTCACTCTTTTCATGCAGTGGGCAAAGTGATAAAGGAGCAGTTTTATCAGTGTGACAGGATTTTATTTATCGGGGCGGCGGCGATTGCCGTGCGTGTGATAGCACCCTATTTGAAAAGCAAGACGACAGACCCGGCGGTGCTGGTGGCAGATGAGGACGGAAAATTCCTGATTTCACTGCTTTCAGGGCATATCGGCGGGGCAAATGAGTGGTGCAGTACATTGGCAGAACGGCTTGGCGCGGCATCGGTCATTACGACGGCAACCGATACACGCGGTATGTTTGCGGTGGATTTATTTGCAGGAAAACACAGGCTGCGCATTGTAAATCCTGTAATGATTCAGGACATTTCAGGGCGCATTTTAAATCATGAACCGGTTGGAATGACAGGAAATGATGAATATATAGACCTGTTAGAACAGGCGGAAAAGCAGTATCCGGGGCAGATACAGGTTACTAAAAATGAAAACGGAGAATTTGAAAGCGGAATCCAGATTATAACAGAGGTGCATGAAAAAGAAGTATTTTTACGGACTATAAAACTGGTGCCGATGAATCTGGCAGTCGGAATCGGCTGTAAAAAAGGAAAAAGTTTAAAAGAGATTGCGCAGGCGGTTTATACGACATTTGCGCAGAATGACCTGCTGACAGAGCGAATCGGTGTGATTGCATCTATCGACAGAAAGGCGCAGGAACAAGGAATTATCAGTTTTGCAAAACAGATGAAAGTGCCGTACCGGACGTATGCGGCACAGGAATTAGAACAGCAGGCGGGTACATTTACGGCATCGTCCTTTGTAAAGGGGCAGATGGGTGTGGATAATGTCTGCGAGCGGAGTGCCTGTGCGGCCTCCGGCGGCGGAGAAAAAATAGTGGCAAAAACCGCCTGTGACGGCATCACGGTCGCGGTTTATAAAATAAAAAGAAATGAGGAGTAAAATGCTTAAAATAGTAGGATTTGGAAGCGGTTCAAAGGAAAATATGACACTGGAAGCAGTCAGGGCAATACAGGATTCGGAACTGGTGGTGGGATTTCGGACTTATGTGGAATTATTAAAACAGTATTTTCCGGATAAACAGTATTATTCAACCAATATGATGCAGGAGCGGGAACGCTGTCAGTATGCCATCGACAGGGCAAAAGAGGGAAAAGAAACGGTGCTGGTGTGCAGTGGGGACAGCGGTGTATACGGCATGGCGAGTCTGGTTTATGAACTGGCAGAAGAATCCGTGCAGATTCAGGTAATATCCGGTGTGACGGCGGCAAACAGCGGTGCGGCATGTCTTGGCGCGCCGTTATCCCACGACTTTGCGGTGATTAGTTTAAGTGACTGCATGACACCGTGGGAACTCATTGAAAAGCGCCTTCTAGCGGCGGCAGAAGCAGACTTGGTTATCTGCCTGTACAATCCGTCAAGCCGCCGCAGGGCAGGCTATTTAAAGAAAGCCTGTGAAATTGTAGAAAAAGCACAGTCACCGGATACGGTCTGCGGTTATGTAAAAAATATCGGACGGGACGGACAGGAAACAGGCGTTCTTTCTTTAAAAGAATTGGCAGAATTTGAAGCAGATATGTTTACGACTGTCTATATCGGAAACAGCCGGACAAAGGTGATTGGCGGGAAAATGGTAACACCGAGAGGGTATCAGGTACGATGAGCATGAAAAAAATTGTCCTGTTTGCCGGAACGACTGAGGGACACCGGCTCTGTGAATATTTTGTGCAGAATAAATGGCACGCAGAGGTTTTTGTGGCAACAGAATACGGCAGGGAAATTCTTCCGCAGGCACCGAATCTGCATATTCATGCCGGACGGCTGGACGTGAAGCAGATTTACAGTCAGCTTACGCAGATTCGCCCGGTGTGTGTGCTTGATGCAACACATCCATATGCAGATGAGGTGACAAAAAATATCAAAGAAGCCTGTCAGACAGCAGGAGTTCCCTATATGCGGATACTGCGGGAAAATACGGATATGACGGAAAATGTAACCGGCAGTGCAAAGGCGCATATCCGCGTGGCAGACAGTATGCGGGAAGCGGTGGATTTGTTAAATGACAAGCCGTATCTTGAAAAGAATATTCTGCTGACAACAGGAAGCAAGCATTTACCGGATTACACAAAGATACAGGATTATCAGAACCGTGCCTATTTAAGACTGCTTCCCAGTCCTGAAATGCTTCAGAAGGCGGTTGATACGGGATTTCTGCCGGCACATTTAATTGCAATGCAGGGACCGTTTTCACAGGAATTAAATGTTGCATTGATAAAACAGTCAGGTATCGGTGTACTTGTCACAAAGCAATCAGGCAAAAGCGGCGGGTTTGAAGAAAAAATATCTGCCGCAGAACAGACAGGAACGGATGTTATCGTGATTAAAAGACCAAAGCAGGAAGACGGGAAAAATCTGTCCGAGGCAGAAGCGGAACTAAAAAAATTAATGACATAAGTGTGTAAATGAATTTTGCCGCTTATAGATGTGATAATGGAGAAGAACATGAAACAGGTAACAATAGCCGGAATGGGGCCGGGCAGTGCAGGCTGCATGACACAGGAGGTCTGCCGGGCAGTAAAACAGGCAGACGTTTTAATCGGTTCAGAACGCCTGATTGCGCCGTATACAGATCAAAGAACGGTTAAAGCGGTGACGGCGGCAGAGATTCTGCAGGTAGTTGAAAATGAAGACGGGGAGCATTTTACGGTGCTGATGTCGGGAGATACTGGATTTTACAGTGGGACGAAAAAACTGGTTGAGCAGTTAAACGGAAAATATGCGTACCGGATTCTGCCGGGCATTTCCTCTGTAATATATTTTGCGGCAAAAATCGGTGTGGCATGGGAGCAGGCGCAGTTTGTCAGCCTGCATGGAAAGAAACAGCCGTATCTTCCGGTGATTATGCAAAATGAGTACACTTTTTTTCTGACACAGGGAAATACCGCGGAAATCTGCACCCGCATTGCAGAGGCAGGCTTGGGAAATGTCCATGTCTGGATTGGTGAAAATCTTTCTTATCAGAATGAAAAAATTATGCACGGAAGTGCAAAAGAATTAACGGCATATCAGGCGGCAGGGCTGTCGGTTATGGCAGTACATAACCCGAAGCCGGGAGTATTTACAGGAACCGGACTGCCGGATGACTGCTTTATCCGCGGCGGTGTGCCGATGACAAAGCGGGAAATCCGCGCAAGCGTGGTGAGCCGCATAGCACCTGCAAAGAATGCCTGTATTTACGATATCGGTGCAGGAACCGGCTCTGTCACCGTGGAACTTGCAATGCAGGCTTTACACGGATGTGTTTATGCAGTTGAAAGGACAGAAGAAGGGTGCAGTCTGATTGCGCAGAATGCGCATAAATTCGGACTGGATAACATACAGGTGGTGCATGGCAGTGCCGCCGGTGTACTGGAAGAACTGCCTGCGCCGGACGCGGTATTTGTCGGCGGAAGCGGCGGAGAACTGGAAGACATTTTTAAAATCATTTTAAAGAAGAATCCGCATGTACGCATTGTAATAACGGCAGTTACATTAGAAACGGTACAGGAAGCGGTAACACTGATAGAGCAAAATGGATTAGGCACGCCCGATATTGTCCAGATTGCTGTTACAGACGTAAAAAAACGAGGACAGTATCATATGATGTCCGCCAATAATCCTGTATTTATTATAGAATGGAAATGGAGAAGTGTGAACAAGCCATAAATTAAAGCTTGTTTACACAGCACTTTGTGCCGCAGGCGTCACAAAGTCGCTTTTTATCGCAGAGCCAAATCTTATTTGGCTCGCGATTCCTCCGGCATTAAATGCCTGCGGAAATGAGGAATAGTATGAGCCGGATTATGATTGCAGGCACCGGAAGCGGGTGCGGAAAGACAACGATTGTGTGTGGTTTATGCCAGTGTATCAAAGATTTGGGGCTGACACCGTCAGCGTTAAAATGCGGACCGGACTACATTGATGCGAGGTTTCATTCGCGCGTATTAAAAATGCGTACCGGCAATTTAGACAGCTGGTTTTGTGATAAAGCAACGATTCGTACACTGCTGGCAAAAAAAGAAAATGCAAGTGATATCGCTGTTATAGAAGGCGTTATGGGTTATTATGACGGCGCGGGATATACAACAAAGGGAAGTTCCTACGAAATTGCCCGGATAACAGATACGCCGGTTATTTTAATTGTAAACTGCCGTGGTATCAGCAATTCTGTCGGAGCGGTGTTAAAAGGATTTGTATCATTTCAGGAAAAAACACAGATACGTGGTGTCATTTTTAACCAGATGTCAGAAAAACTTTATCCGCAGGCAAAAAAGGCAGCACAGGCACTTGAACTGATTCCGCTTGGATATCTTCCGTACCGGAAAGACAATGAACTGGAAAGCCGTCATCTGGGGCTGGTTACAGCTGATGAAGTCGGGCATTTTAAAGAAAAAATCGACAGTATTGCTGCGCAGATGAAAAAAAGCCTTGATTTAGAGGGAATCCTTGCACTGGCACAGACGGCAGAGCCGCTTGAAAATACCGTCGGTAATCCGCATTCAGAAAAGCCTGAAGAAACAGCAGATAAACAGAACGCAGGAAAGCCTGAAAAGCTTCGTATTGGCGTGGCAAAGGACGCGGCATTTTGTTTTTTATATGAGGACAATCTGGAATATCTGCGCGCGCATGGGTGTGAACCGGTGTTTTTTAGTCCGCTCACGGATAAAAGGCTTCCGGACGGAATAGCAGGCTTGCTGCTTTACGGTGGTTATCCGGAACTGCACGCGAAGGAATTGTCGGAAAATGAATCCATGCGAAAGGACATTCGGAAAAAAATACAGCATGGACTGCCTTGTATTGCGGAGTGCGGCGGATTTTTGTATCTGCATGAAACATTGGAAACGCCGGAAAAAGTAAGCTATCCGATGGCAGGTGTTATTGCGGGAAACGGCTACGGAACCGGCAGGCTCTGCCGTTTTGGATATATGACACTGACAGCAAAGAAGGATACAATGCTTGCAGCAAAAGGTCAGGCATTTAAAGCACATGAATTTCATTACTGGAACAGCAGCAATATTGGTGCGGATTATGAAATTGCCAAAGCATCGGACGGAAGTGTGGCAGCAGGCGGTTATGGAACGGATACCCTTTATGCGGGCTTTCCGCACATTTATTTTTATGGCAGACGGACGGCGGCAGACCGCTTTATTAAGACATGTCGCAGCTATCATGCGGCAGGCAGCGAAATGCAAAATGCACAGGGACAATGTACGGCAATGAAAATGCAGCAAAAAGTATGTACCGGTGAAAATAACATTCTAAAAGAAAAGAATATCGAAAAAAATCTGAAAGAGAATTTCAGTGCTTTTTTCCCGGAAACGGCACAAATAAGCGGACTGAATCAAAATGCCGTAGGGCAGGCGGAACAACACTGGAATGGCATTGCCAAACCGCTGTATGGGCTTGGAAAAATGGAACAACTGATTACACAGATTGCAGGAATCCAGCAGACACCGGATATACAGCTTGACAAGCGTGCCGTGGTTATTATGTGTGCGGATAATGGTATTGTGGAGGAAGGGGTTACACAGACCGGACAGGAAGTAACGGCAGTTGTCAGCTGTAATATGGCAGACGGTATTTCCAGTGTCTGTAAAATGGCTGCGTGTGCCAATGCAGGCGTGATTCCGGTCAATATCGGCATTGCAGCGGACAAACTGCCGGACGGAACAGATGTTTTATCCTATCCGGGGCTTTATAACCGGCGGATTATGGCGGGGACGAAAAATTTCTTAAAAGAACCGGCGATGTCCAGAGAACAGCTGATGCAGGCTGTACAGACAGGAATTGATACGGTAAAAGTATGCAGTCAGAAAGGCTATCAGATACTGGCAACCGGGGAAATGGGCATTGGCAATACCACGACGAGTACAGCACTGGCTTCGATTCTGCTTGGTTTAGACCCGCACGAAGTGACAGGACGGGGAGCAGGTCTTGACGATGCCGGACTGGCAAGAAAAGTAGAAGTGATTGTAAAGGCACAGCAATTGTATACAGAATACAAAGAAAATCCACTCGAACTGCTGCAAAGAATCGGCGGACTGGACATTGCAGGACTGACCGGTGTTTTCATTGGCGGAGCGGTTTACCGGATACCAATCATTGTCGACGGGGTGATTTCCGCAGTTGCCGCCTATATTGCCGTGTGCGCATGTCCTGCGGTGCGGGATTATATCATCGTGTCACATCAGGGAAAAGAACCGGCAATGCAGGCACTTTTAAAAGCCCTTGGAAAGCAGGCGGTCATTTTTGCGGAACTGGCACTCGGCGAAGGCACGGGAGCCGTCATGCTGTTTCCGCTGCTGGATATGGCAATGCAGGTATACCGGGAAAATACAACCTTTGACGATATACAGATTGAAGCGTATGAGGATTATAAAAAATGTTAATTTTGGTGACAGGCGTCAGCGGCAGCGGAAAATCAGAATATGCAGAAAAAATCTGCTGTGACCTTGCAGACGGTGAAAAAAAATATTATATTGCAACTATGCAGCCCTTTGGCGCAGAGGGGCAGGAGCGTATCCGCCGTCATCATGCGCTGCGGCAGGGCAAAGGGTTTGAAACCATTGAGCAGTATCAGCACGTTAATAAAGCATTTATGAATAAAAAATTTTATGATGGAAAAGACGGAAGCGGCATATCTGCCGGAAATCCAGATCAGGAAATATATGAAAGTGTGGAAAAGAAGCCGGTTGTACTGCTGGAATGTCTGTCAAATCTGATGGCAAATGAGTGCTTTGAAAAGGGCGGAACGCCCGATGCCGTATTCTCAGACTGTATGCAGTTATACAGCCAGTGCCGTCATCTGGTTATTGTAACCAATGAAATATTTTCAGACGGCTGTCTGTATGAGAATACGACAACAGATTATATTGCCCGGCTGGGACGGCTCAATACGCAGCTTGCACAGGAAGCAGACTACGTGGCAGAGGTGGTATATTCAATTCCTGTATATTTAAAAGGAATAAAAGAGGAGTGGCAAAGATGAATTGGATGAAATCACTGGTAATTGCATTTTCAATGTATTCCAAAATTCCAATGCCGCATTTGGAATTGGAGGAAAAAGATATGCGGTATGTCATGGGATTTTTCCCGCTGGTCGGACTGGTGCTTGGCATATGCCAGCTTGCATGGTATAAGATATCCGTTTATGCAGGAATTCCCGATGTCAGCAGGACGCTGATATTTCTTATACTGCCGGTTTTAGTGACAGGCGGGATTCATGTTGACGGTTATATGGATACAAGCGATGCCATTCATTCATACGGCGGCCGGGAAAAGAAGCTGGCAATTTTAAAAGACTCCCATATCGGAGCATTTGCCGTCATCTGTCTGCTGGTTTATAGCGGCGTGTATTTTGCGGCACTTCTTTGTATGACAGAACAGGCACTAAAAGAGGTCATTGTGCTGTTTGCGGGAACATTTTATCTGTCACGGATACTCAGCGGATTTGCGGCAGTTAATTTCCACGGCGCAAGAAAAAATGGTATGCTGCATACATTTACCAGTGTGACAGACCGTCATCGTGTCAATGCCATGTTATGTGTACAGCTTGTTGTATGCCTGATTGGAATGGGTGCCATTGATGTGGGCAGAACGATAGCCGTTTTTCTTGCCGCAGCCGCGTGCCTATGCTATTACAGACATATGGCATATAAGGAGTTTGGCGGCGTGACCGGAGATTTAGCGGGGTATTTTCTGTGTATGAGTGAATTGTGCATGGCGGTGGTGCTGGCGGGAAGTTGTCTGGGAATTGGCAATGTTTAGAAATGGTGAAGTGTGAAAAATAGCGGAAGTTTAAGCAAACAATTTCAGATTGAAACAAAATGACATTGATGATATAATGAGCGCAAGAGAGCCAGAAAGCTGCTAGCAGATTTCTGGCGAACGGCGAATGTCGATCACGATAGCTGCGATAGCAGCGAAGCTACGAATCGTGATATAATAAAAAATAGTAAGTAGTTGTGATGGGAATCAGATACAATGAATTGGCTAAACTAAGTTTGTTCCAGATGATGAAAGGGAAGAAAAGTAATATGGCGAAGAAAACTGTTGAAAAGGCATTGAATATAGATAGTATTTTATTTAATTGTAGAGATTATTTGCGTGCAGCCAGAAACTCTGGTTCGTTCTTTGAAAAAAGAGATATGATGCTTACTCTCGTATTCTTAAGATTTATTGGAGAAAAGTATGAGGATGGTGTAGAAAAACTAAAGCAGACACTTAAAGACCAGGGATTAGACCCTGAGGATGAAAATATTAGAGCAGCATTCTTTGATGATGCAACATTTGCAGATGGTACTTACAATCTACCACCAGAGGCCAGATGGTCAACAATCATTAATACTCCTGCTCCTAAATTAAATGTTGCACTTGATACAGCATTACAAAGACTTGAGGAAGAAGACCCACAATTAAAGGGATGTTTTGTAAAAGGTACATTTACAGCACGTAATCTGGCTGCTAATGATATAAAAAAGATTGTTGACGAAGTGAACAAAATTAGTCATAAGGCATTTGGAGAGGAAAAAGATTTAATAGGTCGTGTTTATGAGTATTTTCTTAAAGAGTTTGCGGTAAATGCTACGAAAGAAGAGGGAGAGTTTTACACACCTCATGATGTGGTGCAGCTTATTGCAGCAATGATTGAGCCTTATGATGGCACTATATATGATCCATGTTGTGGTTCGGGAGGTATGTTTATTCAGAGTGCTGAGCTGGTAAAGTCGAAGCAGGGCAATTTAAATGGTATTAATGTATATGGACAGGAAAAAGAACCTGCAACATATCGTCTTGCAAAAATGAATCTTGCCTTAAGAGGAATAAGTCATAATCTGGGAGAGGAAGCAGATTCATCTTTTACACACGATTTGCATAAGGGGTTGTATTTTAACTATATTATGGCAAATCCACCTTTCAATCTTAAAGGCTGGTACAATGAAAATTTAAAAAATGATGCTCGCTGGTCTGATTATGTTACACCGCCGGAAAGTAATGCGAATTATGCCTGGATTCTTCATATGCTTTCACATTTAAAGCCAGCTGATGGTGTGGCAGGATTTCTTCTTGCAAATGGTGCATTGAATGATAGTGATACATTAGAAATTCGTAAGAAATTGATTCAGAAAGATAAAGTGGAAGCAATTATTGTTCTTCCAAGAGAATTGTTTATTACTACAGATATTAGTGTAACACTTTGGATTTTAAACCAGAATAAAAAAGGTGGAAAATACCACGATAGAAAACTTCGTAATCGTGAACATGAAATATTGTTTATGGATTTACGTCAATGGACAGAAAATTCTGTAAAGGGAGAGAGTAAAAAGAAGGTACGTTTAGTAACAGAGCAAATTGATAAGGAAGCAGATATTTATCATACATGGCAATGTGAAGGCACAGATGGAACAAATTATGAAGTACCTGAATTGTATCGTAGCGTGGGTATGGATGAGATTGAAAGCAAAGGATGGGCACTTACCCCAAGCAAATATATTGAATTTATAGATCATGATTTAGATATTGACTATGAAAAGGAAATGACTCGAATTCAGGCAGAAATGAAAGAGATTATGAAACAGGAAAAGAAATCCCAGCAGATGCTGGAAGATGCATTTAGGGGGATTGGATATGGGATTGACTAAATATAAGTTAGGTGAGTTGATTGAACAATGTGATAATCGTAATTATGATGAAAAATTAAAAGTAGATTGTGTAAGAGGTATTTCAACAGAAAAAGTTTTTATTGAAACAAAAGCAAATATGGATGGCGTTAGCATAAAATCTTATAAAATAGTTAATGAGGATGAATTTGCTTATGTTGCAGATACTTCAAGAAGAGGCGATAAAATTGCAGTCGCTTATAATTCTGAAAAAGAAAGTATTCTTATTTCCTCAATATATACAGTATTTCGTGTTAAAAGAAAAGATTTGCTATTGTCAGATTATTTTTTTATGTATGTTAATCGACATGAATTTGATCGATATTCACGATTTAATTCTTGGGGATCTGCGAGGGAAACTTTCAGTTGGCTGGATATGTGCAATATAGAAATAAACCTTCCATCACTTCCAATTCAGCAAAAGTATGTTGATATGTACAAGGCTATGCTTGAGAATCAGAAAAGTTATGAGCGTGGATTAGAAGATTTGAAGTTGACATTTGAGCTGTTAATCGATGAGTACAAGCGTAAATCGAAAAAGAAAAAGATTGGTGAAATTTTCAAAGAGGTTGATAGCAGAAATATAAATGGTGAAACAACAGATGTTCAAGGAATAAATATCAATAAGCAGTTTATGCCGTCAGTTGCGAATATAAATGGAGTAGATATTTCAAAATATAAAATTGTAAGAAAAGGACAATTTGTTTTTTCTGGTATGCAAACGGGAAGGGATAAGTGCATACGAATAGCACTTTTTGATAAAGACGAACCAGTAATTATATCTCCAGCGTATACAGTGTTAGAAATAGAGGATAATGGTATTCTTGAAAAATATGTTATGATGTGGTTTTTACGAAAAGAAATTGATCGACTTGGCTGGTTTATGAGTGATGGAAGTATAAGGACAAATTTAGATATTGATCGGTTTTATGAAATTGAAATACCTGTTCCAGACTTAAATGTCCAGAAATCTATTGTTGAAATATATAATGTTTACAATGAAAGAAGAGATATTAGCGAAAAACTCAAAGCACAAATAAAAGATATCTGCCCGATTCTTATCAAAGGTTCTATCGAAGAAGCGAGAAAAACAAAGGAGGCATAAGCCTATGGCTAGATTAAAAGAATATAATGGTCGTTATTGTGAATCAGAATATGAATATGCCTTTATTGGTTTTTTAGAGGCAGAGGGTTGGAATTACACTTCCGGTAATAATATTGCTCGTATTACTAAAAGAGATGTGTTAATTGAGGAGGATTTCAAAAAGTTTATAGCGGATACTAATCCGGATTTGAAGGAAGAAGAGGTAACGCAGATTTATGATAGTGTACGTCTTGTAGGTGCAGAGAGTGATTTTGCCACATTGCACAAGGTATACAATTGGATGGTTGATGGCATCCAGTTTACACCTCAAGATGGTATAGCAAGGATGATACCTCTTATTGATTTTGAAAAAGATGGTAATAATATCTTTCGTGTTGTAAATCAGTTTACAGTAGAATATACGAACAACGGTCAAAAAGAGAATCGCAGACCTGATGTGATTCTGTTTGTAAATGGTATGCCATTGTGTGTTGTAGAGTTAAAGAATCCTGCTGATGCCAATGCAACCATTTATGATGCATGGGAACAGATTAATATTCGTTATTGGAGAGATATTCCACATTTGTTACATTACTGTCCATTAGCTTGTATTTCTGATGGAGTTAAAACAAGATTAGGAACAGTTCGCACGCCTTATGAACATTTCTATGCCTGGAGGCGAGTTAATGATGGGGATGCTGTATCAACACTTCCTTTTGCTGAAACAGAAACTATGATTAAGGGTGTTTATTCTCCTGAACGTTTCTTAGAAATCTTTAGAGATTACATTTATTTTCAGGATAGCATTTATGATAGCGATGAAGTTGAAATTGTATGTCGTTATCCACAGTTTTTTGCTGCGAAACTCTTGAAACAAAGTATTGTAAATTCTGTTGTTACAAAGAGTGGTAAAGGTGGTACTTATTTTGGTGCAACAGGATGTGGAAAGACTTATACGATGGCTTTTCTGGCTCGTCAGTTAGCTTTACGCTGTACGGATATTCCTGAGATTGGTTCTCCAACGATTATATTAATTGTAGATAGAGATGAGTTGCAAAAACAGGGGGCAAAACTTTTTACAAAGAGTACAGAATTTCTTAATTTAGGCGAGGTCTCTATTGTTAAAAATAGGGCACAGTTAAGACAGGAACTTGGAGCAAGACAAAGTGGTGGTTTTTACATATGTACTATTCAGAAATTCTGTGATAGAGAAGATGATAAAATTGGTCTTATCAATGAAAGGCAGAATATTATATGTTTTTCTGATGAAGCACATAGAACTCAGCTTGAACATTCTAAGAAAATTCAGTTTAGTAAAGATGCAGATGCGAATATGAAGGCTATGGTTTCTAAGCCATATGCGAAGGTATTAAAGGAGGCATTTCCTCAGGCTACATTTGTGGGCTTTACAGGAACACCTATAGCAGAAACTTATCAGACTTTTGGTGATGAAATTGATAGATATACCATGGATCAGGCTGTTGCAGATGGCCTTACAGTTTCTATTAAATATCATCCTCGTATTGCAAAGGTCTTACTTGATAATAAAAAGGTAAAAGAGATTGAAAGTTACTATAAGAAGTGTGCAGATGACGGTGCAACCTATGAGGATATTGAGGCAAGTAAGAAAGCCATGAGTTCTATGGAAGTCATTCTTGGTGAACCATCCCGACTTGAGAGACTTGCTGTAGATATTCATGATCATTATGTTTCGGCATGTGCAGGAGATCCGGATAGAATTCAAAAAGCAATGGTAGTTTGTTCTAATAGAAAGATTGCTTACGCTTTATTGTTGAAATTCAAGGAAAAGTATCCTGAATGGTTTGAAGAAAAGAAGACGCCAGATGATATTAATGTATCGGAAGAAGAAATAAAAGAATTGAAACCGATGCCATTTATTGCGATGGTATCCAGCGTTGGTAAAAATGATGAGAAGAATATGTACAATTATCTTGGTGGGGTAAAGAATGATAAGCGTTCAGAAGAACTGGATGCAGCATTTAAACAGGAAAAATCAAATTTACATATTGCAATTGTCGTAGATATGTGGATTACAGGATTTGATGTTCCATGTCTTACATATTTATATAATGACAAGCCATTGAAAAAGCATTTGTTGATACAGACTATAAGCCGTGTGAATAGAAAGTATCCAGGAAAAGAATATGGTATGGTAATTGATTATATTGGAATACGTGATAATATGCGTGAAGCCATGAAGATATATGGTGGGGATACTTCTGTTGCATCAACTTCTGATGATGTTGAGCAGGCAACATCTGTATTTCGTGAAGAACTGGAAGTTTTAAAAAATATGTTTGTAGGTTATGATTTAAAACCATTCTTAAATCTGGAATGTAATCCAATAGAACGATACAGACTCCTTGCAAAAGCAGCGGAATATGTTTTTGTATCAACTCAAGAATTGAAGTCAGAAGGAAAGAATGGCTCTCAGACAGTATCTTTTAAAACATATTTTTTGAAGACTGTAAAACGTATGAGAATGGCATTTGATGTTTGTCAGCCATCTGGGTATCTTGGTGAAGAAGAATCTGCACTTGCACAATGCTTTATGGCAATAGCGGGTTTTGTTCGTAAGATGAGTGGAACAAGTGAAGTGGATACAGATAGCATGAATCGTGCAGTTTCAAAGATGGTAGAGGAAGCATTAAAATATAATCAGGTAGAGAGTGTTCTTGAAAGTGGACAGGAAGAAGATATCTTTTCACCAGAGTATTTTGAAAAGTTATCTGATATTAAAATGCCGGCAACTAAACTCGAACTTCTTGTCAAAATGCTTCGTAAACAGATAAAGGAATATGGGAAAGTAAACAGATTAGCAGCAAAAACATATCAGGAAATGTTGGAAAAGACTATTGCGGAGTATCATGAAAGACGTAGACATCTTTCAGCAGAAGAAGCTGGGGAAGCGCAAGAGCAGACATCAGAAGATATTATAAAAGTTGCAACGGAACAGGCTTTAGCTATTTTAAGACAGATGAATGAAAATAGAGAAAGTTTCCGAAAGATTGGACTTACTTTTGAGGAAAAGGCATTTTACGATATTTTGATTTCTATGCGTGACCAATATAACTTTGAATATGGAACAGATAAAGAAGTTGATGGCGTTGTAATCAATGATAAATGTAAAAATCTGGCAAAAAAGGTAAAGGAAATCATTGATACAAAATCGTCTTTCGCAGATTGGCTCAACAATCAAAATGTGAGAAATCAGTTGAAGCTTGAAATTAAGATTTGCTTGGTTAAGAACGGATATCCGCCAAAATATAGCCCCGAAGTATTCAACAAGGTTATGGAACAGGTGGAGAATTTTGAGGAGTATTCCGTAACGGAAGATATAGGAAATGAAGCAGCTAATTCTGCAAAGATTTATCAATATGAGCCAGAGTATAAGGTGATGAAGGTTGCGGAAGATTCGGCACATTACGGTGATTCAAAAAATAATCAGTAGGGAGGTGTTGAAGATGAAGTACATTTTTTTCTATGATGAAACAGAGCATAGTAGAAAGATTAATTATGAAACTGTTACTGCGAATAATTACTATGATAATTTCATAACTGGAATTGTAGGGTGGAAAGCAGAAGATGATGAATGTATTTCTGACAGATATCTTGCTTTTGAATCGAAGTATGCTTATAGAAAAAAAGACGGAGAATTAAAGAGCCAGACTATGAAAGCAAAAGATTTTAGGCTTGGGTTTGCTTCTCTTAATAATCATACAATTGAGTTTTATGAAGACCTTGTATCATTATTTGATGAGAAAATAATTATTTATTTCTCTGTGTTTAGCAAAATAGAGTATGTTATTAGCCAGTTGTTTGTAAATTATCATAGTTCTATGTTTGTTGATGTTGATTACATGAAATACTCAATAATTAAGGCTATCAATGTATATCGACCACAAAATGTAATACAAGCAATTTATAAAGAACCACAAATATTTGTTAAAGAACTGCGCTTATTTTTAGAAGATAGGATTATTAAAAATCAAGCAAATGCTATATTAAAAGAGAAAGAAAATAAAGCTTTTGAGGAAATACTTATATTGCTTGGGGACACAGAGGTACCAGAAACATTAGACTGGTCCTATTTTGCACCTTTTGATGGATTTAAAAAGTTATTGATAGAGATGAATGTTAATGAATATCAGTTGATGATTGACCGGGAAGGAAAAGAATCACATACTTTAAATTCTGCAAAGAATGTAGGACTTAAAAATGTCATTGAAGAAGATTCTAAGGATTATGTTGGAATCAGAATGGCTGATATGCTTGCTGGATTGATATCTCGATTGATGCAATCATTGAAGATATCATTAACTGGGGATTATAAAGATGGGAAAATCAAGAAGACACTTTTGGATTCTGGTTGGTTTGCATTGAATCAAAGACAGCTGGATTTGTATAAAAAGTTATATCGGGTAATTTGTGAGAATAATGATTATTGGTACAAATCTTTTTCTGGAATTTATTCGGATGATTTAGTGGCTTTTGTAGCACTTCTTCAATTTATGAATCATTTTTCAGATGCAGATGAGATTAGAGTTAGTAAAATAGAAATGCAACCAGAATATTATAATGGTTTTGTTTGCGAGAGATTGAACGAACGTTATAAAATAATGAGAAACAAATTACCGATTGATCCTATAGTAGAAGATGGCAAAGGATATTTTTATAATCAAAGAGGTGCAAAGGTTTATAAGGATATTAATAAGCAACCTATGTTGCCATTACATAGTGGACAGAATGAGTTTTATGTTCTTTCAGTTGGATTTTCACAGAATGGGACTCCATTGGTGACGATTTTAGAAAATGAAAAGCCTATATGTTTTAGGTTGCCGAATGAGTACAGTGATTGGACTATGACTGTCGTAGGGGCTGCCAACATGGGTGAAAGATTATTTCCATCAAAAGTGTTATTTTCATTAGTTGGTGGAAGGTATTTGGTTGATATTTTATAGATTTTGTGCACTTCAGAAATTTGAATATATAGTTTTGAAAAGTAGGTGAGATGATTATTGCTGATGGATATATGAAGGTAGCGATAATGCTTGGTGGTCTAAGATAGATCGTATAATCTTACATATTTTATGTAAGGAATATCAATAGCAAATTTGGTGAAAGGAGTTAATGCATAGTGCATGGTAAACAGACTAAAACACAAAAAAGATTAATGAAAGAATTTCCAGAAATAAACGATGGCGCAGCTGAAGATATTGATATTAAAATAAAAACAAAGGTTTTAACATATCAATCAAATAATATTAATAGAGATGTTTCTGAGGAGTTACAGAAAGAAATAAAAAGTATATTAAAAATAAAAACTTTAAAAGAATAAAAAAGAAATGCAATAAACTTGCAAGTGAATATTTAGAAAATAATAGGATTTGGATGTTACAAGAGAACTGGTATTGTTTATTGGCTTACTTTATTACAATTGCTACTATGATTTTGAGAGTTAAAGATGTGAAAACAGAAAAAATGAATGACTTGATTTCATTGGTTATGTATTTGGTTGCACTAATATTATGGATAATCATAGTAAAAACAAAGAAGTTAATGAGTTTGAGGGTGGAAAGATTCTTGATAGCATTTAATCATCACGCACCTTCTATGATAGTTATAAGCTCGTTATTATTTTATTTAGTGGTTTGTTTATGCACTAATAGGTGTATATGGATTGGAGTTATTGTATTAAGTTTTTTGGTATGTATATGGCTTACATGTTTGTGGTATAAAAGAGAAAATAAATATACGACTAGTAAAGAAAATTAGTATAGTGTCAAGTATGAGATTGATTTACAATTATTTTATGTTGAAGGTAAAAATATGTTTGTGGGTAAAATTAAGTTAAGCGATAATACGATGATGTTTAGACTTGATGATTATGAATTAGTAATTTCAAATTCAGAAGGACAATGGATCAGTTGGGGTGATATAAAAGCCATTATTAATGACGGATGGATTAAATTGGAAGATTTTTCAGAGAATGTTATATATGCATATACTGAGGAAGTAGAATTTTTAAATTTGTATGAATATAAGTGCAATTTGCAATTTTATGTGATTGACTGGCATAGAAAAGGGAAAAAACATACATTAGAATTTGATCACATATGGATCAAATCAGATTGTTTAGATTATTATTTTAGAGATGATGCTAAATACAAAAGTGATATATCCAATCTTATTGACTGTTGGAATGGTAAAGAAATTAATGAAGAGAGGATTAAACGGAATACTTATGAAATAGATGCATTTAATCAAAAAATTATAATTGAATTTAAAACAATGATTCAAGGGAGTGATAAGCCATTTCCATATGATGTAAGAAATGTGATGGTTTTTGGAGTAAAAAAGACATCAGATCAGAAATTGTTACATAATGTTATTCAGATGGCAAAAACATTTTTTAAATTTATATCAGTGAATTCTAGAGTAGATATAATTAATCCAGTTATGATTGGCTGCGGTGATGATATCAACAATTATACGACAATGCTGTATATAAAACCAGATAAAGTAGAACATATTAATCCAAATAGATGTTTAAAATATGATGATACGAAAAGCGGATTGGCGAAATTGTTAACTATGATATGTAACAATGAAATTTGTTTCAGATCATTATTTCCATGTAGTTCGAATGAAATAACATATGCAGATATTATGAACATATGTGCGGCATTTGAATTACAGTTTGATATAAGTGTAAAACAAAATTATAAATATAAAGAGCAAGAAAAAGTAAAAAAGAAAATTATAAAAATTATAGAGGATAGTAGAGAAACACAGTTTTCGGATTTAGAAAAGATACATTTTGACGAAGTACTTTTTGGCATAAAAAACGTTAAGGAAACATTAAAAAAGCGTATAGATATAGTACTTCAAGAGTTTATACAAGTATATGGAGATTTAAATATAAAATGTGATTTTGAAGAAGATTATATAAATATGCCAGAGCGTATAAAAAATAGTCGTAATGCGTTAGATCATGGAAATATTAAATATAAGTTTGAAAGAAATATATATTGGGATGCAGAACTGTTAAGAGCAATGGTATATATGCTTATTTTAAAGACAGCTGGTGTATCAGATGGAGACAAGTTATTTAATTCAATAAAAAAGTTATCGAAATACCCTATATAAATGATTATATGCTGTTAAGATTAAAATTGTGATTATAAAGATGTATTAATAGAATTTAATTGCACTTATCTTAGAAGAATTAGAGAATGGTGAAAAGTGACAACGGAAAGGAGTTACGTCGAATGATTGATATATATACAGAAAAAAAGGATTCAAAGGATTGGATACTTCAGAATGATTTGTATTTTAATTTAAATACAGGTAATGAAGAAATGTCACAAAAAGAAGTTGATTTAATCAGACAGATAGATGGGGCAAAGCTGACTCCGGATAAGCATATAGAAACAAAATATGGCATAGGAACAATCCGTAATCTGTCTTCAGGCTGCAAGACATTACTGAATCTTGTGAAACATTCTGATAAGGTAGTAAATGTAGAGGAATGTGGTCCAAATGTACTTAAAATCATTTTTACAATGGATAATATAAAAATATATATGTCAAGACCAACCCTGTTTGATATACCAGATGATGCAAACATCAGATTTAATGATTCTGATATAGTGACTGGTGGAAGAGGATATAGTATGTGGTGGAGTAAAGAATATGAGAGGAGAGCGTCAGATGATTTATAAGAAAATCACATTTAAAGCCGACCCATTTTCATATGATTTAGAATTTAATGACAGAATAACACTTGTTGGGGGCGATAGCGGCGTTGGAAAGACAGTGCTATATGAAATGTTGGAAGATGTAAGACTTACAGATGAATACAGGGCTATCAAATTATTTAATTACAGGTCAGATAATTTTCAGGAAGCAATAAAGCAATGCAGAGATAGTTTTATTGTGGTAGATAATGCGGATAATCTGATAAATGATGAAGTTAGAAAATTTATTAATTTTGAATTATCAAATCAATATATGCTTTTTTTACGAAATTGTGATGGATTGAATGTATCAGATCAAAGTTTTAAGGTTTTGAAGTTTGATAATAATAAGATAACATTGAATGAGGAGTTGTGATATGAAGTATTTGTGGACAGAAGATACTGGTGCAGGACTTCATTTCTGGAAATTGGTTAATCAACTTTTCTTTGATGATGCATTTATAGTTGAAAGCAAGGGAAGCAATCAGGGATTGCTAGATGCAGTATTAGATTTAGAGATTAAAGATGATGATACATATTATATTGCATTTGATTATGTGGTTGATAATCAGGATATTCGTAATAAATATCGTGTGTTGAAATCAATAGAAAAAAGTTCAGAAGGAAATCTTATAATTCTGGATATGCTCTGTTTTGAATACCTGATTCTTGCATTTGATAAACTTGTAGAATGGACAGGTACAGGCAAGACAGATAAAATTAAAATCCGTGAAGAAGTTTTGGCAGCAGTTGAAAATCATAGAATTAATTTATCAAAGATTGATGATGAAAAAACGTTGCAGTATATAGCTGGCTTTAAGAGATACTCAACAGAGCGAGTGATGAAGTCATTGGTGGGTGAATTTACGCAAAACGAGAAATGGTCAGTCAAAGGCTCACTTATGGGGGAGTGTTGGTACAAGGATTGTTGTGTGTCGGAGTATCAGAATAGTCTTAGATGCGGCAAGCCAGAGGTTGAAGATGGCAATGAAAAAATGCGGCTATTAATACAGTCGCAGGAAGTACAAAGGGTGATTGGAGAAGTTATTATCTGAAAAGTAAAGAGGGAATGTCAATGCAGGATACGATTCATCGGAAAAGTTAGTGAGAAATACTTGACTGTTCGCCATCCACAGCAAGAGCAGTGATGACAAAACTCAGAGATATGAAGGTTGTTACGGTGGTAAATGGCAAAGGAAAGGGCAAGTATGTATTTATAGAATAAATATATATATGGAATTGTGTATGGAAGTATATTTTGGCGGGGCTTTTCAAGGGAAGCTCGATTATGTATTAGGAAAAAAAGGAAATTTAAAAGTAGCAGACGGAAAAGACTGTGATGAAAAGGCAATACAGACCGCAGACAGTATCAATCATTTGCATTTGCTGATTCAAAGGCGGATAGAACTGGGGAAACCTGTGGACACATTGATTGATGAACTGTATGCTGTTAATCCGAAGATGATTCTTATCTGTGATGAAGTCGGCAGTGGGATTGTGCCAATGGAGCGGAAAGACAGGATTTACCGGGAAGCGGTTGGACGGGTTTTATGTGCGGCAGTGCAGAAAGCTGACCATGTAGAGCGCATTTTTTGTGGAATCGGACAGTGTCTGAAGTAGGGAATGGGGCTTAGGACAAAGATGAAGATTATATTAATCCGGCATGGAGCAACGGCAGGAAATCTTGAAAAAAAATATATTGGAAGAACAGATGAACCGTTGTGTACTAAAGGGCAGGAACAACTTAAAGTATTTATAAAGAAAGGAATATATCCGGCAGTACAGGCAGTCGTTGTGAGTCCAATGCGCAGATGTATCCAGACAGCACGGTTGATATATCCGGACAAAGAAGCGGTTATTGTGGAGGATTTACGGGAATGTGACTTTGGTACATTTGAGGGGAAGAATTACAGACAGCTATCGGGAAATACTGAATATCAGCGCTGGATTGACAGTAATGCAACAATTCCGTTTCCCGGTGGGGAAGATATAGAAGATTTTAAAAAGCGTAGTGTGCAGGCATTTTTAAGTACTGTGGGGAAATATAAAGACACAACAGTATATATCGTTCATGGAGGTACAATTATGGCAGTGCTTTCACAGCTATGTGGCGGCAGTTATTATGACTATCACTGCGGCAATGGGGAGGGGTATCTGTGCAGCCTGACTGATGGTAAAATGAGAGTGGAGAAAAAGCTGAGGGTGCAGTAATGATAATTGGTGATGTGAGCCATATTATTCAATGAAGGATAGGAGATATCCATACTATAGAATTTGTTTGAAAAAATAAAGTGGTTGTGGATAAAATTATGAAAATTTCACCCGAACCGCCCTTCCCCGTTGATAAAACCACTGCCGGGTGTTACAATAAATCCAGATACACAAACTGATGACAGATGAGAATGGTACAGCAGATGCCATGAATGAAGCAGGGGGCGGTATCAGCAAATACCGTTTCAGATAAACTGGGCAATGCATTTTCAGATGGTAATCAGTTAAAGTAATCGAAGTAAGTGTATTTGTGTGCATTTCAACAAATTTTAAATATAAATCAGGAGAATAAGATGGTTAAGCACGTTATTTTGTGGAAGTTGAAGGAAGAATTTTCAGCAGAGGAAAAACAGCAGATTAAAGCAGGCATTAAAGAGGGGCTGGAAAGTTTAGCCGGACAGATTCCGGGGATGACAGAAATCAAAGTAAATATTGACGGTCTGCCAAGTTCTACAGTAGATGTTATGTTAGATTCTACTTTTGAAACGGCAGAAGCATTAAAGAATTACAGCACCCACCCAAAGCACATGGCAGTGGCGGACAGCAAAGTAAGACCGTATACAGCAGTCCGTTCCTGCATGGATTATGAAATCTAGGGCAGGAACCGCAATATGTTACAATATTTATGGTGCCAGACAGGTGCGATTGCACTGGGATTTTTACTGGATTTGATACTTGGGGACCCGCATTGGCTGTACCACCCGGTACAGCTTATCGGGAGCCTGATTTCATGGCTTGAAAAAGGTTTATTAAAAAAGGACGACACCGATGGGAAAAAGTTTTTTAAAGGTGTCGTTCTTTCTGTGCTTGTAATTATGATGACGGGCAGTGTGATAGTGCTGATTCTTTTTATCTGTTACCGCATTTCCATGGTAGCAGGATTTATTGTGGAAACGGTGATGTGTTACCAGATTCTTGCGGTAAAATCATTAAAAACAGAGAGCCTGAAGGTGTATACGGCATTGCAGCAGGAGGGGCTTGATGAGGCAAGAAAAGCGGTGTCTATGATTGTAGGACGGGACACAAAACAGCTTGATGAACACGGCATTGTGCGTGCGGCGGTAGAAACAGTTGCAGAAAATACATCAGATGGCGTTGTAGCGCCGTTGTTTTATATGCTTTTTTTGGGAGTCGCCGGAGGGTTTATCTATAAAGCCATCAATACAATGGATTCCATGATTGGATATAAAAATGATAAATATATGTATTTTGGCAGATTTGCGGCAAAGCTTGATGATGTCGTTAATTTTATTCCTGCAAGAATCGGCGGAATATTGATGGTTGCGGCGGCAGGTGCGGCGCAGTGTCTGGAAAAAAAATGCGGTCAGAATGATGATACAGTGCATTACAGCATGAAAAATGCGTGGAAAATATTCTGCCGTGACAGAAAAAAGCACAGCAGCCCCAATTCTGCACAGACAGAAGCTGCCTGTGCAGGGGCATTAATGGTTGCTTTATCGGGTGATAATTATTACTTTGGAAAACTTGTTCATAAGCCGCAGATTGGTGATGCCATTCGTCCGCTGGAGGCGGAGGACATTAAAAGAAGTCATGTACTGCTGTATTTTTCATCGTTTTTTATGGTGATTTTAGTGCTTATGCTGCGGATTGTAATTCTTTGTTAAATCTGATATTGGTTCGCATTTTATACATGAAAATGGTGGCGGAATGGGAATTCATAGCTTAGTGAAAGGCGCTTCCGTAAAAGAGCCGTTTCATAAAATTGTACATACCTTTCTGCCATACATCGCCATCATGACCGCCTTCTGTTTCATAGAAAATGTGGCTGATGGATTTTTCAGTCAGAATACGGTCGTATTCTTCGGTGGAATTTTTACAGATACCATCGTCATATCCTACGGTCAGTAAAAGCATCGGAAACTGTCCGCAGAGTTCAGGGTGTGCAAATCCGGCATATAAGGCATTTCCGGTAAATTTCTGCTGTGAATATGCTAAAATTTTTATAAAAAATACCCATTTTCGTGTTATACTGACAATATCGAAAAAGGTTTATGAAAATTGGAAAATGCAGACGGGAGGCAGGTATGCACAGAGAAGTACACGGTGGTAATATATATGGCAGAGATATACAGCTGGATTTTTCCGTCAATATTAATCCACTCGGTATGCCGCAGGGCGCCCGGCGGGCAATTACAGAGCAGGTGGCTGGCGATGAAACGTATCCTGATATATTCTGTACGGATTTGCGGCGGGTAATTGCGCAAAAAGAGGGCATTATGCCGGAACAGATTCTTTGCGGAAATGGCGCTTCGGAGCTTTTAATGGCGCTTGTGCGTGCCGCGGCGCCGGACAGATGTGCCATTGCGGCGCCGTCATTTTCAGGGTATGAGCGGGCTGTGTGTGCAGCAGGTGCAAAACCGCTATTTTATGAGTTATCCCCAAACACCGGATTTGGTTATGAAAATGTCTGTAATCAATTGTCAACAATGTCCGTTGAAATGCTTTTTTTATGTAATCCGAATAATCCGACAGGAAATATAATCCCGGAGCATATTTTAATGGAAATTTTGCAGTATTGTGCATACAAAAAAATCTGGGTTGTTGTGGACGAGTGCTTTTTGCGGTTTCACCCACTTTATGAAAAAATCAGTTGTAAGCGCTTTTTGGGACAGTATCCGAATCTGATTATTGTAAATGCATTTACTAAATTTTATGCGATGGCTGGAGTACGGCTGGGGTATCTGATGATGGATAATCCGTCTTTTATGCAGACGGTCGCACAGCAGCTTCCGGAGTGGAACGTGTCGTCAATCGCGCAGAGAACCGGCATTGCGGCATTGCAGGATACAGCGTATGAAAAGCAGACAAGACAGCTTATTGAAATGGAGCGTGCGTATTTAATACGTGAACTGGCGCAAATGGACTGTACAGTTTTCCCATCGGAGGCGGATTATATTACTTTCTGCCTGCCACGGACGAAAGCGGGATTTCCATTAAAAGACAGGCTGATTGAGAAAAAAATTCTGATTCGCTCCTGTGCAAATTACCGGAATATGCCGCCGGACTGTTACCGGATTGCAGTGAAGCGGCATACGGAAAATGAGGAATTGGTCAGAGTACTGCGTGCTGAATTATCAGATGAAAGTGTATGAGGAGGATTTATAACCATGGCAAAAAATCTTATGGTACAGGGGACAATGTCCAATGCGGGAAAAAGTATTATTACTGCGGGTATTTTAAGAGTGTTAAAGCAGGATGGATACCGTGTTGCACCGTTTAAATCGCAAAATATGGCATTAAATTCCTATATAACAAAAGATGGACTGGAAATGGGCAGGGCGCAGGTCATGCAGGCAGAGGCGGCAGGAATTGAGCCATGTGTACAGATGAATCCCATTTTGCTCAAACCCACAAGTGATGTGGGGTCGCAGGTCATAGTAAATGGTGTTCCGTTAAAAAATATGCCTGCAAGGGAATATTTTAAATATAAAAAGCAGCTGATTCCCGATATTTTAAGCGCATATGAAACGTTAAACTGCCGGTATGATGTCATTGTACTGGAGGGAGCGGGCAGTCCGGCAGAGATTAATCTCAAACAGGACGATATTGTAAATATGGGCATGGCGGCACTCGTAGATGCACCGGTGCTTCTGGTGGGCGATATTGACCGGGGCGGCGTATTTGCCCAGCTGGCAGGGACACTCATGCTGTTAGAGGAAGAAGAACGCAGACGGGTCAAAGGACTGGTGATGAATAAATTCCGTGGTGATAAAAAAATACTGGAACCGGGACTGGAGCAGTTGTATGAAATCTGCCATGTGCCGACCATCGGTGTGATTCCGTATACCAGACTGGACATAGAAGAAGAAGACAGTCTGGCAGAAAGACTTTCCAATACGGGACTGCCGGATAGGAGTGCAGGACAGCTGGATATTGCAGTAATCCGTCTGCCGCACATTTCTAATTTTACGGATATGGACGCACTGGCACGGCTTGATGGCGTGCAGGTACGGTATGCAGACCGTCCGGAGCAGATTCAGACACCGGATTTACTGATTCTTCCGGGAACGAAAAACACAATTGACGATTTAAAGTGGCTCCGCCGAATAGGACTTGAAAATCCGATTTTAAACTGTGCAAGAAAAGGAGTTCCGGTACTGGGAATTTGTGGCGGCTATCAGATGTTAGGCAATGAAATTAACGATAGCTGCGGGGCAGAAACGGGCGAGGTTATTTCAGGTCTTGGACTGCTTCCCGTAGAAACGATATTTTCCTTAAAAAAACATACAACGCGGACAGATGGACGGATTTGCACATCGTCCGGATTCTGGGGGCATTTTTTGGGGTGCCATTGCACCGGCTATGAAATTCATATGGGTGAGAGCCGCATTTGTGAAGAAAATGCGCAGCCATTTGCACAGCTTGTAAGCCAGACAGATTCAGCAGCACGTCAAGATGGCTGTGTCCGTGGAAATGTTGCGGGAACTTATCTTCATGGTATTTTCGATGAGGGGGAATTTAGCAGCCGTCTGATTGAAATGATGTGCAGGCAGAAAGGAATAACCAACGGTTTGTCTAAGCAGATGGATTTTGCAGAATATAAACAAAGAGAGTACGACAAATTAGCCGATGTCATTCGTGAAAATATGGATATGGAGTATCTGTACCGTGTTATAGGACTTGCGTAAGATAATCAAAAACAAAAAGACAGAAGCGGTTCTATCCGGCTTCTGTCTTTTAAATTTAAATCAGTCGTCTGTCAGACTGTGCCTGCTTCTTCTTATTCTAAAACGAGCAGAAGTGCCATTTTAAATCTGCCATTTGCAGTTACGTTGTGAAGACCATTCTTTTCAAAACGGAAACATTCACCGGCGCTGATTTCATAGTCCTTTCCTTCATAACCGATAGTTGCTTTGCCTTCCAGTGCGAAAACAATCGCATTGCCCGGTGCGCGGTGCGGTGTAAGCCCTGTGCCTTCGTCAAAAGCCATCAGCACATACTTCATAGTAGGGTTGCTTACGATATCCATGTTGGCGATGCTGCCTTCTTCATAAGAAATTAAATCCTTCAGTGCGAAGACTTCGTTTGTTTTTACATTTGCGTTCATAATGTTCTCCTTTTCTAAAATAATTTCAGTGTATACCAGTCCGTTATCAGTCTGCATACCGCATAACGTTTTTTCAGGGACAATGAGTGCCGTACCGGGAGTGGTAAAAACAGACTTTGCTTCTTCTCCCAGTAGAAATGTTCCGCTTCCGGCGGCTGTAAGATACATTGTCATTCGGTCATAGCTTTCCTGACTGATAGAGGTTCCTGCACCCATTGAAAAATAGGTGATTTTATTGACAGTGCCAAGTCTGGAATCTCTTGAAACGGTCATGCCGTCCCGTATGGGACGCATATTTTCAATCGTAAATACCGGATTCAATAGGTTTGTTCTCCTGACTTTATAGTATAAATTTTTCGTTGTGCAAATCTATTATTGCCTCTTTTTTAAATATACATTACAATAGAGCAAAAAAGAAGTACGCACATTTAGGTTATATACTTACCTGAAGTAAAGCATAAACAGCGGACTTGCAGGAAGCTGTCCGGAAAGGGTGATTCAATGTCAGAGGAGATTACAAAGAAAAATTGTTGTCATACCGGAGAGAGTATCAAAGATACGGATTTTGGGTATACACTGTCGCTGATTAACGGAAAATACAAGCTGGTGATTATTTACTGGCTTGCGAACCATCAGGAGGTCATGCGTTATAGCGAACTGAAACGCTGTATGGGAAATATTTCGCATAAGACACTCAGCAGCACTTTAAAAGAAATGGAAGCACAAGCTCTGATTATCCGTAGGGAATATCCGCAGATTCCGCCCAAAGTAGAGTACAGCCTGTCAGAGCGCGGCAAATCCCTGATACCGATACTTGTTTCCATGTGTGAATGGGGTGGAAAACATAAAAATGATTTGACAGATTAAATTGACAAAATAAAAAGGATGTACTATCATCTAAATTAATAGATGTAGGTACATCTTTTTATATGCAGTTGGCATTTGCCGCTTCGCAACAAGGTTGTTCAGAAATGGAGTTTAGTGTGAAAAATAACGCTGATGCGCTTATTTTTCACACGGCTATTTGTTTCTGAGCAAAAACAAATAGCCATGATTGCAGATGAGAAATCGCCTGCGCGAAATTCTCATCGCAACTTCACGACAAAGTCGCTCAGAAATGAGGATTAATATGGATAAGACAGAAAGAAAAATGACAAAGATTGCACGTGAGGTCAGTAAGTTTACGGTGCAGACCATGAAAGAGGAAGGGATTGGAACAGCGGAATTTGATTATATTCATCTGGTGCGGCATAATCCGGGGATTACGCAGGCAGAAGTGCGGGAACGGTTAAAGATTGATAAAGGTGCGGCGGCAAGGCGGGCAGCAAGCCTTGAAAATAAGGGATATCTGGTGCGCAGACCCAATCCCGATGACGGCAGAAGCCAGTTATTGTATGCAACAGAAAAAGCGGAAAATCTGAAAAATTCCAAAGCTTCTATAGAAAGCATCTTTTATGAATGGCTGCTGGCGGAACTGCCGGAAGATGAAAAAGAAGCATTTTGCAGCACACTTGATAAACTTTACTGGCGCTCGAAAACGGAACGGCGTGCCGGATTTAAAGAACTGCAAAAGCTTGTAGCAGAGCGGGAAGAAAAGGAGTGAAAAAATGAACAGGCAAAAGTTTATACCGAATAAGGTCAGCTCTTATTTTAAGGCAGAATGGGCGGTGCTGTTGGCAGTGACCGTGTCCGGGCTGATTTATAACTTAGGTCTGCTTGCGGGACCGTGGTTTGAAGGACGGATGACCGGCTGTCTGATTGACATTTTAAATGGAAGAAAGACATTTTATAATATGCTCATTCTGGTGGGATGTTACGTGCTTTCCATTGCGGTTGTGCAGGTGTCCCGCTATATCAAGCGTTTTTATGTCAGACGTTTTGCCAACAACGTCAACCGCCGCATGAAAGGTATTCTTTACGCCAGTCTGGTCGAAAAAAGCAGACCGGAGTTAAAGGAGCAGGGAACGGGCGATATTATGACAAAGGCGATATTGGACGTTGATGACTGTGTAGAGGGTATGCGGAAATTTACGACAGAAATCTTTGATACCGGCATTGCACTTGCCGCGTATGCGGGCATGTTGTTGTATTACGACTGGCGTCTTGCCCTGCTTTCCATGCTGTTTCCGCCGGTATCTTATCTGCTTGCCGAAAAAATGAAGGCCATTGTACAGCGGACCGGTGTGGTATACAAGGAACAGTCCGGTGCGTTAAGTTCGGCAACCTTAGACAGGGCAGAAAATGCCATTACTTACAGGGTGTTTGGCTGTGAACAGCAGCGTAAACAGGCTTATGAGGAAAATTTAACGGCATACGAAAAAGCCGCAGTCAGCGCAAATATCTGGAATACGATGATGCCGCCACTTTATAAGGTCATTTCAATGACAGGTGTGCTGTTTATTTTATATTTCGGTGCGGCAAATGTGCTTGGAACAGGCTGGAAAGTCTGGACGGCTGCAATTTTTACAACATTTTTATCCTGTTTTACAAAGCTGTCCGTCAAATCCTCCAATGCGGCAAAATTATTTAATGCCGTGCATAAGGCACAGGTTTCATGGAAGCGTATTAAGCCGCTGATGAATCCGGTGATAGAAAATGAAAAGCCTGAAATCCGGACGGTTTCACAGTTATCGGTACAGGAGCTTACATTTGCGTATCCTGATGGTGAAAATATATTTGAAAACATTTCCCTTGCGGCAAAGCCTGGAGATATTATCGGTGTGACCGGAGCGGTTGCGTGCGGAAAATCTACTTTCGGCAAGGCATTTCTCGGAGAATATCCGTATCAGGGCAGCATCACGGTTGACGGTAAAGAGCTGGGCAGTCTGGACAGAAGACAGCACGCGGGCATTATCGGTTATCTGGGACATGCCCCGGAGTTATTTAATGATACTATTGAAAACAATATTTTAATGGGAGAAAATAAAAATGTATCCGATTACCTGAAACTGGTCTGTTTTAATGAAGAAGTACAGGCAATGCCGGACAAAGAAAATACAATGGTCGGAAACGGCGGCGTGCGGCTCTCCGGAGGTCAGGCACAGCGCCTTGCGCTGGCAAGAACGCTCTGTCATAAACGTCCGGTACTCATTTTAGACGACCCGTTTTCGGCACTCGATAAAGACACCGAAAAACAGATTTTTGCAAATCTGAAAAAATATATGGCAGACGGCATTGTGATAATAATATCACACAGACTGTATCTGTTCCCGCAGATGAATCAGGTAATCTGGCTGGGAAATGGACAGGCAGTAACCGGTACGCATGAAAAACTGATGCAGGAGATACCGGAATACGCACAGCTTTACCATGCGCAGGAAGGAGGAAGTATTTATGAACAGTGATTGTGGAAACATTATCAGACAGACTGTAAAGAAAAATGTTCTTCTGGCAGTGGGAATTGTTATCGCAGTGTGCGGAGCCGTTGTCATATCCCTGCTTCCGCCGCTTGTACTGGCAAAAATGATTGATGCCATGACACAAAAACAGAATGTCGGCTTTACCTTTGTGGCGCTTTATTTCGGGCTGACGGCACTGACAGGTGTTATGGAAGCGTCAAGAGAAGGATTTCTGACGGTATTCGGACAGAAAATCACACATGCATTAAGAAGCAGTCTTATGGAAAAGTTTACAAGACTGACAGCAGACAGTTTAAACAAACAGGAACCGGGCGCACTGGTATCACGGTTTGTCGGTGATGTAGATACGGTAGAAAATCTGTTTACATCGGGCATTATCAGTATGTTTGCGGATGCCTGCCGCATCATCAGTATTCTGGCAGTCATATGGTTTCAGAATAAGGGACTTGCGCTTGTACTGTTTATTTTACTGCCGTTTCTGTTCTGGTTTACACGGTATGTCCAGAGAAATATGTTAGCTGCGCAGGTTGAAAACCGCCGTGCGGTCAGCCGTGCTTCCGGTCATGTGCCGGAAACCCTGCATAATATCCGTACGATTCATAACCTTTCCAAAGAAAATTATATGGAAAAACGATATGACGAATATATCCAGCAAAGCTATCATGCCATGGAAAAGACCAACTTTTACGATGCGGTCTATTCACCGGTCATTTTAATTTTAAATGCGGTTGTTGTTGCGGTAGTCATGCTTTTGTCCGCTTCCGGCAGTCCTAAGGTTCTGACACTGTTTGGTATGTCAGCCGGTACGGCGGTTGCAGTTATGAATTACATTTCACAGATATTTACACCGCTTGAAAGTCTTGGCATGGAGATTCAGACCATTCAGTCTGCTATTGCGGGTGTGCAGAGAATCAATGAATTTTTTGCACTGCCGGAGCCTGCACCAAAACAGCATGAAAATACAGCAGATTCAAAACCGGTACAAAATAACGGTAAATCCTTTGTGGAATTTCGGGACGTCACCTTTGGTTATGACGAACATACGGTGTTAAAGCATTTAAGCTTTCAGGTAGAGGAAGGCGAACAGATTACACTTTCAGGCAGAACCGGTGCCGGAAAAAGTACGGTATTTAAGCTGCTTCTGGGACTTTACGAACCGGGTGAGGGCAGTGTGTGGATTGACGGCAGAGAGGCAGCAGCGATTGACCGGAAGGACAGACGTTTTTTGTTTGGCTATGTAGAGCAGTCATTTCACAGAGTAGCGGGAACGGTCAAAGACCAGATTACGCTGTATGATGAAAAGATTTCCATGGAAAATGTAAAAGAAGCGGCAGAACTGACGGGACTGCATGATACAATTATGCACCTCCCGGACGGATATGACACCATCTGTACACCGGAACTGTTTTCACAGGGACAGTGGCAGCTTTTATCCATAGCGCGTGCGGCGGCGGCAAGACCGAAGCTTTTGTTATTGGATGAAATCACGGCAAATCTCGATGCCGAAACGGAAAAAGAAGTGCTTGAAGCGCTAAAGAGAGTATCCGAAAACAGAACGGTTATCTCCATTTCACACAGAGTATCCGCAAAAATGGGAAGAATCATTCCGATTGAGCAGAAACTATAGGAATAAAAGCGGATTTTATAACCGGTGGAAGTATGTTATACTAAAATACAACATACGCAAGGCGCATGTTACAGGCAGGAGAGAAGAAGCCTGTACATGTGCGGCAAAACAGTGCGGGTAAAAGAGAGGAAAATCAGATGATACGGTGTAATAACTGCGGAGCGGATATTGAGGAAACACAGACACAATGCCCATACTGCCATGCCATGCAGTATGAAGCATCGGAAAAAGAGTACATGAATCACCTGTACAAAATGAATGATACCATGGACGGACTTGATGAAAATGCAAACCGTTATATCCGGAACAGAATCATTTGTCATGCTGTCATTACGCTGGCGGCGGTTGCAGCAGCACTGCTTGTCGGGACTGCATGGGGATATACAAAATATCGTTCTTATTATAATTCGGCTTCGGAACGCAGAGAGATTGCAGAGGGCATGGCATGGTATGATGAAAATGTGCCGCAGATAAATGAAGCCTACGAGCAGGGAAACTTTGCAGACATCAGTGAAGTGACGGCGGATTCTTATAAAAATAAAATATTACAGCAGTGGAAACATTATAATATTTTATATATTTATAAATATGCGTATTCAGATACACTGCGCTATGATGATAAAATCGCACAGGGAACGCCGCTTGAAAGCTATGAATTTGAAAATCTGTACCGCAGCTGCATGGAATATATGAATATGCTGGAAGATACGGACGGATATATGTACCGGTATTATAAAAGCTGTGATGCACAGGAAAAAGAAATTATCAGTACGTGGACACAGCATGTAAAGGCGGTTCTTACCGATACCATCGGACAGTCGGAAGCCGACTATGCCGCAGACTATCAGGCTTTGTACGGGAACGGTGATGTCAGTAATTACAACATGTTCCGTGAAAAAGCACAAAAATATGAAAAATGACAGTGGGGAATATTTATGAAATGTAAAAATTGCGGTGCAGAACTGACAATGCTTGAAAAATTCTGTCCAAACTGCGGGACACCTAATGAACAGAGTCAGCAGCACATCAAAGATATGGAGCATTATGAACATGAATTTTCGGATACACAAAAAGAAGTTGTCCGTAACAGTAAATGGTTCATAAAATACATTGCACCGGTTACATCGCTGGTGATTGCGGGAATTGCAGCAGTCATAGTAACCATTCAGGCAAATCACCTCTGGGGATATAATCTGGCAGAACAAAAGCAGAAAAAATATAATCAGACACATGAGCAGGAAATCAAAGAACATTTACAGACACTGCTGGATAATGGGCAGTATGAAGAAGTGTATCAGCTCTACACCCGTCTGAACCAGCGGATGAGCGGAACGGGAAACAGCGGCTGGTATGATTTTTACAACATGACAGAAGGGTATCTGCGTCTGCGCAATGCCATTATGTTTTACTATAATCCGGAACTGTCAGAGCATTATTCCAAAGAAACGGCATTAAACAATGCGGCAGAAGCAATCTGTATGATAACCGGAAGCGCGCAGGGGAAAAGTTACAGGGAACGGGCGGCAGAGAGTATTCCTTATATGGAAGATATAAAAGAAAAAGCAGGGCTGTTTTTAAAGGATTACTGTAATTTTACACAGGCTGATATAGATTCGCTCGAAAACCGTGACAGAACATCGGTAATTGCATTACTGACGAGGAGAATGTTTGATGAAGAATAAAAAAAATCGTGTTAATATAACAGGAAAGCTGTTGTATCTGGTTGTTGCTGTACTGGTTTTGATGATTATTCCGTCAGCGGCGGAAAATGCGTATGATTATTTCCGGGAAAAGCAGTCCAGAAAAGGATATACGTCAGAGAAGCTGTATGAGGATTTCTGCGATGGTGATTACGGCAGATTATCAGAAAAGGTGGCATATAACCGCGCTGTTGGAAGAACAGTCACAGAAGATGACAGGGATTACTATGCTTTCAGTGCCTGCTACAACAGCGCAGTTGATTATCATATGTACCGGACAGCCGGAAAAACAGACAAAGCTTCCGATACACTTGAGATATTTTATCAGAATGAATCAGAACTGAATCATTTGATTTTTAAGGACGCATTAACCGCGGTAAAAGAGGTATATGAAATTCCGTAAATCTGCGGCTTATTCTGCAGAGTCTGCAATCAGATTCCGGTACCAGTAATAGGAATCTTTCGGAATCCGTTTTTGTGTCGGATAATCAATATATACCAGTCCGAAACGTTCATCGTAACCGCTGTGCCATTCAAAATTGTCCGTAAAAGACCAGTGAAAATACCCCATGACGGGTGTACCCTCTTTTATGGATTCACTCAGCTGTAACAGATAGCGCGTCAGAAAATCAATGCGTTCAGCATCATGGACTTTTCCGTCAAGGAAAATGTGGTCATTGCAGGAAAGCCCGTTTTCAGTAATAAAAATCGGCAGATGATAGCGTTCATACAGAAAGCGTGTACCCCAGTTCATAACTTCGGGAGTGACAGGCCATTTCAGTGCTGTCTTTGGAAAACCTGCATATCGTTTCGTAAAACCGTCTGCACCGGCTTTGTGTCCGTTATAAATGTTCAGCCCCAGAAAATCCAAAGGCGGATTTAATTCGCTACAGTCGTTCCACACATTTTTAAGGTGCTGTGTTACAAAATTCAGCGTATCATCTGATTTTAAATCAGCAGTAATCTCTGGCGCAAGTGCTTCAAAATCCGGTGCAAGTCCGTTGATAACCGCATCGCAGAAAATGTGATGACAGAATAAAATATTTTCTTTGGTATTGGCAAATGTCATAGTTCTTGCGGCACAGATATCCGCTTCATTTTCACTGCATGGATAGCACAGATTTCCGGTACTTGAAAAACCGATTTTGACCGGTTTCTTTGCAGCTTTGCGCATTGCAGGAACGGCAAGTGCATGAGCTTTGGCAAGTGCGTGGAGAATATCCAGTGTTTCCAGCATGGAAAGCCGGTATCCGGGCGCGTGAAGTCCTTCGTAGTAACCCATTTTGGTAATAATCTGCGGTTCATTGATAGTCGAAAAATAAGTCACACGGTCCGAAAAATGTTCACAAATGACAGCGGCATAACGCACAAATGCCTGTATGGTATTTTCATTCAGCCACCCGCCACGGTCTGAAAGGGACTGTGGAAGGTCCCAGTGAAAAAGCGTGATATGCGGCTGGATTCCATAACGGATACAGCAGTCTGTGACACGGTCATAAAAGGCAAGTCCGGCAGCATTGACGGCAGTGTCATCGCCATTTGGAAAAATCCGGGGCCATGAGATGGAAAAACGGTATGCCCGGATACCCGCCTCTGCCATCAGGCGGATATCCTCCTCGTACTTGTCATAGTAACCACAGGCAATTGTGCCATCGGAGCCTTCTGCGATGGCACCGCCCTTCCTGCAGAAAGTATCCCAGATGGAAGCTCCTTTGCCGTCACGGTTATAAGCACCTTCAATCTGATACGAACTGGAAGCAGTTCCCCATATAAAATCTTTTGGAAAGTTCATACAATTCATCATAGTTCCTCGCTTTCTGATGTTACATATATGCTGTCACGTTATATTCTGTAACTCCATTCTGATAAGGAATGATATTCCCATCAACCGGAGTGCCGTTTACAAGAAGGGTTTTGACACCTTTCTGTGATCCGGCAGTATTATCAATGTGAATGCGATATATTGCACCACGGAAATGTCGTGTTACGGTAAATTCCGTCATCGTTTCAGGAATACACGGGTCAATGCACAGCCCGTCAAATTCTGGACGGATACCGAGAATATACTGTGAAACATTGGTAAATGTCCATGCGGCAGTTCCGGTCAGCCAGCTGTTTTTCGCTTCACCGAAGCGGCGGGCATCTTTTCCGGCAATCATCTGTGAATAGACATAAGCTTCCGTTCGGTGCAGGTCACTGACCTCCTGAAGATATGCCGGGCAGATTTTTTTGTAAATTTCAAAGGCACGGCTGCCGTGTCCAAGCACTGTTTCAGCAATGGAAACCCAAGGATTATTGTGGCAGAAAATGCCGGCATTTTCTTTATAGCCCTCCGGGTAAGAGGAAATTTCACCCAGTTCAAGGTGATAGTAGGTATAGGCAGGCTGCAAAAGAACAATACCGTATTTTGTATCCAGTTTTTCTTTGACGGATTCCAGTGCTTTTTCGGCAAGACCTTCCTTTACCCCGATTCCAGCCATGACACAGAAGCCCTGCGGCTCAATAAAAATCTGACCTTCTTCACATTCATGCGAACCCACTTTCTGACCTTGTGCATCATAAGCGCGTAAAAACCATTCGCCGTCCCAGCCGGATTTTAAAACCGCCTGTATCATTTGCTCAACCTGCGCATCGGCAGCATCAGCTTCTTTGGGAAGACCGGCATGGCGGCAGATTTGTGCATAGTCCCTGCCGTACTTTACATACATTCCGGCAATAAAAACAGATTCGGCAACAGGACCTTCGGAAGCACCGGCAGTCTGGAAGGATTCATCGGGAACGGTTGAAAAACAGTTCAGATTCAGGCAGTCGTTCCAGTCTGCACGGCCAATCAGCGGCAGGTTGTGTGGTCCGAGATGTGTGGACGTAAAATGAAAAGAGCGGCGCAGATGTTCCATCAGCGGAGCCTGATTGTCCGGATTGCTGTCAAACGGTGTCATTTCATCCAGAATCGAATAGTCGCCGGTTTCTTTTAAATAAGCGGCAGTTCCGGCAATCAGCCATAACGGGTCGTCATTAAAGCCGCTTCCGATGTCTGCATTTCCTTTTTTGGTCAGCGGCTGGTACTGGTGGTAGGCACTTCCGTTTTCAAACTGGGTAGAAGCAATATCTAAAATACGTTGGCGCGCTTTATCCGGGATTAAGTGGACAAAGCCAAGCAGATCCTGGCAGGAATCCCTAAATCCCATGCCTCTGCCGATACCCGATTCAAAATAAGAAGCGGAGCGGGACATATTAAAAGTAACCATGCACTGATACTGGTTCCAAATATTGACCATGCGGCAGAGTTTCTCATCATCGGCTTCAAGTGTATAGCCGGAGAGCAGATGACTCCAGTAGTCTTTTAAACGTAACAGCGCATTGTCAAAATCTTTGATAGAAAGAAAATGTTCCATCAATTCATTTGCTTTTTTCTTGTTAATAATCTGTGGCGCTTCCCATTTATTATCTGCCGGATTTTCAATGTATCCGAGCATAAAAATGAAATCACGGCTTTCGTGCGGTTCAAGCGTAATATCCAGCCGGAAAGAACCGCATGGCTGCCAGCCGTCGGCAACGGAATTGCAGGAAGTGCCGTCGGTTACAGACTGCGGCGCGGCAGGGGAACCGTATGTACCAAGAAAGCTTTCACGAGCAGTATCAAAGCCGTCACACACAGCATTGACGGCATAGACCGCATAGTGATTGCGGCGTTCGCGGTATTCGGTCTTGTGGTAAATGCAGGATCGGACATCGTCATTTACGACTTCGACTTCACCGGTGCTGTAGTTTTTCTGGAAATTATTCATATCTTCAACGGCATTCCATAAGCAGAATTCAACATAAGAATAAACGCTGAAGGTTTTCGGGCTGTCTGAAAGGTTTTTCAGACTGAGCCGGTTTAATTCACAGTCTGCGCCGATTGGAACAAATGCGGTCACACAGGCCTCCAGTTCATCTTTAATGCCCTTGTATATCGTATATCCAAGACCGTGCCGACATTCATAGGCATCAAGCGGTGTCTGTGATGGCTGCCAGCCGGGATTCCAGATGGTACTGCCGTCTTTGATATAATAGTAATGTCCGTTGCTGTCTAAAGGCGCGTTGTTATAGCGGTATCTTGTAAGACGCATCAGTTTGGCATCTTTATAAAAAGCATAGCCGCCGCCCGTATTGCTGATCAGCCGGAAAAAACTTTCGCAGCCCAGATAATTAATCCATGGCAGCGGGGTCTGTGGTGTAGTAATGACATATTCCTTATTTGTATCATCAAAAAATCCAAAATTCATAGAAAACCTCCTTTTGTTAAGTTTACAGGTACTTTATGGCGGAAAAATACGTGCCATTTGACGAAAACGATTAAGAAAAGCCGGGAAATAAAAATCTGCCGGGCTTATACATTAGTATATGCAGAAAAACAGATAGAAAATAATCATATTTATCTCTAATCTGAGTATATTTTAATAAAAAGAAAAATGCAATGTTGAAATGAGGAAAATAGAAAAATAGTCAAAATGCACAAAAACATATATGTAAAATGCACTGATTTTATAAAAAGTCAAAAAACGGTTGCATTTAAAACTATAACGTGTTATATTGAATTTACGAAAACGATTAAGTAACAATTAACGGCTCAGTCAAACGAGGTAAATGACTATGGTATCTATGAGAGATATTGCAGACAGATGTAATGTATCCGTTGCAACAGTCAGTAAAGCACTGAACAATCATAGTGACATCAGCGAAGAAACCAGAAAAAGGATTCATGAAGCCGCAGACGAGATGGGGTATTATCCGAACTCAGCAGCAAGGGCGTTAAAGACACATCGTTCTTATAATATAGGAGTTTTGTTTGATGATAAATCCCATAGCGGTCTGACACACGAATATTTTTCGGGAGTGCTTGAAGGTGTCAAAGCCGAAGCAGAAAGCTGCGGATACGATATTACATTTATTAATACGCATAGCAAGACAATGACTTATTATGAACATTGTAAATATCGTAATCTCGATGGAGTTGTTATTGCATGTACGGATTTTGAGTGTGAGGAAGTGAAGGAAGTTGTCAACGGAACGATTCCCACAGTGACGATTGATTATGTATTTAACAACTGCACTTCGGTCAGCTCAGATAATGTAAAGGGGATGAGAGATTTAGTCCGGTATGTATATAAGATGGGACATCGCAGGATTGCTTATATACATGGTGAGGATGATTCAGAAGTAACAAAGCAGAGATTAACATCATTTTACAGGACACTCGAGGAGTTGGGGATTGAGGTGACTGATGAATATGTGAAGTCATCAGAGTACCTGAATTCAGTCAAAGCAGAACAGCTCACATACGAACTGATGGATATGAAAAATGCACCGACCTGTATATTCTATCCGGATGACCTGTCGAATGCCGGAGGCCTTAATGCAGTCCGTAAAAGAGGACTGAAGGTGCCGAGGGATATTTCAACAGTAGGGTATGACGGTATTAAGTTATCGCAGATGCTCAGTCCGAAGCTTACAACCATGCATCAGGATACGATGGAGATTGGAAGAAAGGCGGCAAAAGAACTGATTGCAGCGATTGAACGTCCGAAGACGACACTGGTAAAAAGAGTTATAGTTGAGGGAAGTCTGATTGAGGGAGAAACAGTCAGAAAACTCAGCTAAAGGGGTTTTTGAGGAGGTATTATTATGAAGAAGGGTAAATTTACAAGTTTAATGCTTGCGGGAATGATGGCAGTGACAACACTTGCAGGATGCGGTTCGGGAGGAAAACAGGCCGCTTCAAAGGTGGATACAAGTGAGGCAGCACAGGGAAAAGTATTGAATATCTACTGCTGGAATACAGAATTTCAGGACAGATTTGAATATTTTAAAAAGTCCGGAAAGCTTCCGTCAGATGTAAAAGTAAATTTTGTGGTTACACCGAATGAAAACAACGCATACCAGAATGCACTGGATGCAGCACTTTTAAAACAGAATGACGTACCGGCAGATGAAAAGATTGATATTTTCCTGATTGAAGCCGATTATGCGTTGAAATATGTTGACAGTGATTACACACTGGACGTTGTCAATGACATCGGACTTTCAAAGGATGCACTGGCTGACCAGTATCAGTACACCAAAGATATCGTAACAGATTCAAAGGGCGTACAGAAAGGTACAACATGGCAGGCAACACCGGGATTGTTCGCATACAGACGTTCCATTGCAAAAGAGGTTCTAGGAACAGATGACCCGGATCAGGTACAGGCACAGCTTTCTTCATGGGATAAGTTCAATGCCGTAGCAGAAAAGGCATCAGAAAAAGGTTATAAGATGCTTTCAGGTTATGACGATGCGTACAGGGTATTCTCAAACAACGTATCGGCACCGTGGGTTGATTCCAATAATAAGATTGTCATTGATGACAACATTATGAAATGGGTTGACCAGACAAAGACCTTTACAGAAAAAGGCTACAACAACAAGTCTTCACTCTGGGACAATGTATGGCAGGCTGACCAGGGCCCGAAAGGAAATGTATTTGGATTCTTTTATTCAACATGGGGTATTAACTTTACACTTCTTGGCAATGCATTGGAAACACCTGTAAAAGAAGGCGGTAAGGAAGAAGTCGGCAATGGTATTTACGGTGATTATGCCGTATGCCAGGGACCACAGAGTTACTACTGGGGCGGTACATGGATTTGTGCAGCAGCCGGAACCGATAATCCGAACCTGATTAAAGAAATTATGCAGACAATGACCTGCGATAAGGATACAGAAGTCCAGATTACAAAAGATACACAGGATTACACCAATACCATTTCCGGTATGAATGAACTTGCAAACAGTGATTTCAAGTCAGACTTCCTTGGCGGACAGAACCATATTAAACTCTTTGCAGAAGCTGCACCGAAGATTAATATGAAGAATATTTCAGCATATGACCAGGGATTAAATGAAGAATTCCAGAAGGCAATGAAGGATTACTTCGACGGAAATGTTACAAAAGACAAGGCACTTGATAATTTCTACAAGGCCGCAACAGAGAAATACCCGAATCTGACACATTAATAACATGACAGTATAAGGTGACAGGCACGCCTTGAAATCATTGAATTGTTATCAGAATAAAGCTGGTTTCAAGAAACGGGTTTCAGGGCGTGCATTTGTTTACCGGAAATGGAGGGCGGCATGAAAAGAAAAAGAAGATCAAAATGTGTAAGTTATGCAAAGTGGGGATATATATTTTTGATACCGTTCTTTCTGGTATATTTTATTTTTCAGCTGCTTCCGCTGATTTCCACTTTCTATAATAGCTTTTTTGAAAATTACAGAGTGGGTCTTATGCAGATAGGACCAAAGTTTGTAGGATTACAGAATTATAAAGAAATACTATTTAACAGCGAATTGCCGATTTATTTGAAAAATACGTTTATTATCTGGATGATGGGCTTTATTCCGCAGATGTTTTTCTCACTGCTGCTTGCATCCTGGTTTACGGATTTGCGATTGAGATTGAAATGTACGGGATTTTTTAAGACTGTTATTTATATGCCGAACCTGATTATGGCATCTGCATTTTCAATGCTGTTTTACACCATATTTTCAGATGTAGGCCCGATTAACAACCTGCTGAATTCCATGGGACTTCCTACATACCGCTTTCTTTCGGAAGTTGCAGGTGCAAGAGGTCTGATTGCACTGATGAATTTCCTCATGTGGTTTGGTAATACGACCATCGTTTTAATGGCAGGTATTATGGGAATTGATACCAGTATTCTTGAAGCTGCAAGAATTGACGGGGCGAATTCCATTCAGATCTTCAGACGCATTACACTTCCAATTATCCGTCCGATTATGGCATACACTCTTGTAACGTCACTGATTGGTGGTATTCAGATGTTTGATGTTCCGCAGATTTTAACAAACGGTAACGGTAATCCGGACAGAACGAGCATGACGGTTATTATGTATCTGAATAAGCATTTATATAGTAAGAACTACGGCATGGCAGGTGCGTTATCCGTAATTTTATTTATCATTACGGCGATATTGAGTGTTGCGGTATTTAAGTATGTTACCAAAGATATGGTAAACGTAGGGGCAAAGAAAGTTAAAAAGGCAAAGGGGGTATAGATTATGAGCGCTGTCAGCAAAAAGAAATCCGATAAAAAGGATAAAATCATTTTAAACATACAGAGAACTTTGTGCTACATCGTATTGATTATCATATCTATACTGTGCCTGTTTTCATTTTACGTACTGCTGATTAATACGACAAGGTCACACCCGGATATACAGAAAGGTTTCTCATTAATACCGGGCAAATCCTTCCTTGTCAATCTGACAAATCTGCTCAAAGATAAGCAGCTTCCAGTGTTACAGGGAATGTTAAACAGCCTTTTGGTTGCCTCCGGTTCAGCCGTGCTTTCCGTATATTTTTCGGCACTGACGGCATATGCAATCCACGCGTATGATTTCAGGTTTAAGAAAGCAGCATTTACCTTTATTATGGTCATCATGATGGTGCCGACACAGGTATCTGCACTTGGTTTTATTAACCAGATGAGCAACATGCGGTTGATGAATTCATTTATTCCGCTGATTATACCGTCCATTGCATCACCGGTTGTATTCTTCTTTATTAAGCAGTATATGGACAGCGTGCTTCCGATGGAGCTGGTTGAAGCAGCCCGGATTGACGGAGCGCATGAATTCAGAATCTTTAACCAGATTGTACTGCCGCTGATGAAACCGGCAATTGCCGTGCAGGCGATATTTACATTCGTGTCATCATGGAATAATTACTTTATTCCATCCCTGTTGTTAAACAAAGACAGTAAAAAGACACTTCCGATTCTGATTGCGCAGTTAAGAAGTGCCGACTTCTTAAAGTTTGATATGGGCAAGGTCTATATGATGCTTGGCTGTGCCATCTTACCGGTTATCATCGTTTATCTGTGCCTGTCAAAATTTATTGTACGCGGCGTTACACTCGGCGGTGTCAAAGGTTAAGAGCAAAAATATAATTTAAAATCCGGGATTTACAAAAGGTGACGAGGAAAGCATCAGCGTTTTTGTAAGTCCCGGATATTTTATTGTCTGAAAATGAATTTGCAAATGTTTTGCAAATCTGTTGACAGTACGAAATGAATGTGCTACAATTCCAAAATGCAAATGGTTTGCAAATTGGCAACAGCAAGCTTCACTTGTTATTGGAAGTATTGTGCCGCAGGCATTAAAATGCCTGTGGAATGGAGGATAGCACAAAAAAGAATCGAGGGAAAATCATGCAGAACGGTTATAAAACCAAAAGCAGAAGCTATATTATGGAGTTTTTTACGGCACACAAAGAGCAGATTGTCAGTGCGGCGGATATTCATCATTATCTGGAGGAAAATGGAAAACAGGTCAATCTGGCAACGATTTACCGGAATCTCGACAAGATGACTGAAGAAGGGATTCTGTTAAAATATAAGACCGCAAAAGATGAACACGCGGTTTACCAGTATACGGACGGACACCCGGAATGTCACGAACATCTGCATTTACAGTGCGTGCGCTGTGGACGGGTGATTCATCTGGAATGTGGATTTATGAAAGATATCCGGGCACATCTTGAGGAACATCACGGATTTGCCCTGGAGTGCAGCAGTTCTGTGCTGTACGGAATGTGCAGGGAATGTAAGGAAATGGAGAGCGGCAGTCATGAAAAGAATCATGAATAAAATAAAAGAAAAAGGCGCTGTTATATGTGCGTTTCTGCTGTGCATAGCGTCTATCGCGGCAATGGCGGGCTGTGGGAAACTGCCTTCGTCTTTTGTGACTTCGGATAAAATCAAAGTGGTATGCACGACATTTCCGCAGTACGACTGGGTGCGGCAGATTTTAGGAGAGAACGGTGACGAATTTGAGATTAAACTACTGACGGACAACGGTGTGGATATGCACAGCTACCAGCCGTCCACGGCGGATATTGCGGCAGTGGCTTCCTGTGACGTGCTGGTGTACACTGGAGGAACATCTGAAAACTGGGTGACATCGGCATTAAAAGAAGCGGTAAATCCCGATATGACCGTTGTAAATCTCATGGACTATTTAGGCGATTCCGTAAAAGAGGAAGAACTGGCAGAGGGTATGCAGGGGGACAGCCACGGACACACCCACAGCCATGCAGAGGAAGATGATGATCATGACGAGGTGCATGGTGGCAGTCATGATTACGGAGAAGAAGAACATCATCATGAAGATGAAATTGAATATGATGAACATATCTGGCTTTCCGTAAAAAATGCAGAAAAGATTGTGGAAGAATTAACAAATGTTCTTGCCGGGAAAGATACCAAACACGCACAGGCAATCCGGGAAAATGCAGGCACTTATCAGAGCCGGTTAAATGAACTGGATACACAGTATGCGCAGGCTGTACAGAGCGCAAAGCACGACACCGTGCTGTTTGGTGACCGCTTCCCGTTCCGCTATCTGGTTGACGATTACGGAATCAATTATTATGCGGCATTTGCGGGGTGCAGTTCGGAAACTTCCGCAAGCTTTAAAACGGTCGTTTTTTTATCGGGAAAAATCGACGAACTGGGACTGTCCAAAGTGCTGGTAATTGAAAATTCGGGAGAACAGGTGGCAAAGACTGTTATTGAAAATACAAAAAATAAAAATGCCGAAATCCTGACACTGGATTCCATGCAGTCTGTCACGAAAAAGCAGATAGCGGACGGGTACACGTATCTTTCAGTGATGGAGAAAAATCTTGAGGTCTTAAAGGCGGCATTAAATTGATGATAAAAATCTGTGTATTGAGAATTTATAACGGCAGATACACACTGGAAAGGAGCAGTTATGGCTTATATAACATGTGAAGATCTGGCACTGGGCTATGAAGGAAAAGCAGTGACGGAGCATATACATTTTACGGTAAACAAAGGGGACTACCTTTGCATTATCGGTGAAAACGGTGCAGGAAAAAGTACGCTGATGAAGACCCTGTTACGTCTGATACAGCCCATTTCGGGAACAATCGAAACGGGGGACGGACTGTCAGCCTATGAAGTCGGCTATCTGCCACAGCAGACGGCAGTGCAGAAGGACTTCCCGGCATCGGTTATGGAGATTGTGTTGACGGGAACGTTAAATAAAAGCGGCTGGAAGCCGTTTTACAGCAGACAGCAGAAAAATGAAGCGCGGCAGAATATGGAAAAAATGGGTATCTGGGATTTAAGAAACCGCTGTTACCGGGAGCTTTCCGGCGGGCAGCAGCAGAGAGTCCTGCTAGCAAGGGCGCTGTGTGCCACAACCAAGCTGCTTCTTTTAGACGAACCGGTGGCAGGGCTGGACCCGAAAGTAACGGCTGAAATGTATCAGTTGATTGAACAGCTTAACAAGAGCGGTGTCACGATTATTATGGTATCGCATGATATTCAGGCGGCGTTAAAATATGCGAGCCATATTTTACAGATAGGAAAAAAACAGCTCTATTTCGGCTCAAGCAAAGACTATCTGGAAAGTGACGCATGGAAATTACTGGAAGGAACGGAGGAGAAAGACAATGAGTGATATGATAACAACACTGGCATTTTATATGCGTTTTCCGTTTGTGCGTTATGCGTTGATTGTAGGTGTGCTGATTGCGCTGTGCTCCTCACTGCTCGGCGTAACGCTGGTTTTAAAAAGATTTTCGTATATCGGTGACGGACTTTCGCATGTCGCATTCGGCGCAATGGCGGTGGCGGCGGTTTTGAACCTGACCAATGACACCCTGCTTGTCATGCCGGTGACGGTTGTGGCGGCGATTCTATTACTGCGCACCGGTCAGAATACCAAAATCCACGGAGATGCGGCAATCGCCATGCTTTCCGTCGGTTCGCTGGCTGTCGGCTACCTTTTGCTGAATCTGTTTTCGACATCAACGAATATTAACGGGGATGTGTGCGGAACGCTGTTTGGTTCAACGTCCATTCTGACACTGACGACAGCCGAGGTATGGCTGTGTGTAGCGGCTTCGGTCGTGGTGATTTTTATATACGTTTTCTTCTATAATAAGATATTTGCCGTTACATTTGATGAAAATTTTGCAACGGCAACCGGCATGAAGGCAGACCGCTATAACCTGCTGATTGCCGTGGTAACGGCAGTCATTATCGTGCTTGCAATGAACCTTGTCGGTTCCCTGCTGATTTCGGCACTGGTGATATTCCCGGCGCTGTCTGCTATGCAGGTGATTAAAAATTTCAAAGGTGTAGTCATCTGTTCTGCCGTGATTTCGGTGCTGTGTGCGTTATTCGGTATTCTGGCATCCGTACTGTTTTCAACGCCGGTCGGCTCAACGATTGTGGCGGCGGATATTGTCGTGTTTGTTGTAATGGCGGTTATCGGAAAATGCGTTGCCGGAAGATAATTGATCATAAAGGGGACTATTTGCCTCAACATAAACCACAGGAATGGTGTGTGTGAAAATGCAGCCGTTTCTGTGGCTTTTTGTCTTTAAAAGGTGCATTTTGGGCAGATGCATACTAATACTGTACATACAGTTGATGTTGAATTGAAGTTTGAGATGATAGGGGATGATTTATGGGGCTTGTAAAGTAGATGTACTAAGTGAAAATAAAAAAACAAATGTAAAGGATATGTAGCGATATGAAAACAAATTTTTCCAATGATTCGGGACAGAGAAGTGCGTGCTATTCATCCGATTTACTGCTGAGGCAGTATAGAAGAGTCAAGGGAGAAAAGAAAAAAGCCTTCAGTTATAAGGATATTAAATCCGTCTATACCATCGTACTGTTTGAAACGAGTACGAAAGAATTTCACGAATATCCCCAGAACTATATTCACAGATTTAAACAGCAGTCTGATACTGGGCTGGAACTGGAATTACTGCAAAAATATCTATTTATACCACTTGACATTTTCCGTGCAAAACACCACAATGGTGTTAAGAGTAACGGTGATAGTAGCAGAGCCAGTGAAGCAAGGCTGCAAAAGTTTGTAAAACAGCGCTGGAATAAAAAAGAAGCGTGGCTTACATTTTTAAGTGCAGACGGAAGAACTGGAAGAGCAGAAAGAAACCATTCATACACAGCAGAATGAATTAGAAACCATGAAACAACAGTTACAGTCAGTAATGGAGCAGATTGAGCAGTTAAAGAAACAATAAGTCCTCAATAGAACAAAGGAAGGGATGGTGCGATTGCAAAAAAACATAAAAATAATATTTTACACAGATTTCACACTAATAAGATAGTGGATTTTACATACATTTTATATCATAGAACAGAATCAGAAAAAGAGGAGGTTTCCATATGCTTAGAGTAGGAATGTTAACCAGTGGCGGAGATTGTCAGGCGTTAAATGCAGCAATGCGGGGTGTGGCAAAAAGTCTTTACGAACAGTGTAGCGAGGTTGAAATTTATGGTTTTGAAGACGGATACCGAGGACTGGTACGCGAACAGTATCATATAATGAAGCTGGAAGAATTTTCCGGAATATTAAATAAGGGCGGTACAATTCTTGGAACGTCCCGTATGCCGTTTAAGCGGATTCATGAGCCGGATGAAGACGGAAGGGATAAAGTAGCATGTATGATTGAAACCTACAAAAAGCTTTCACTGGACTGCCTTGTAGTGCTGGGTGGAAACGGTTCTCATAAGACAGCAGATTTATTGTCAAAAAAGGGATTAAATATACTGACAATGCCTAAAACTATTGATAATGATTTGTATGGGACAGACGTCAGCTTCGGATTTCAGTCTGCGGTAGATATTGCGGCAAATACAATCGACTGCATACATTCTACTGCGGCATCCCACAGCAGGGTATTTATTGTAGAACTGATGGGACATAAAACAGGCTGGCTGACCCTTTATGCAGGCATGGCAGGAGGAGCCGATATTTTACTGATTCCGGAAATACCATATGATTTAGAGGTTGTTGCAGAGGCTATTCGTAAAAGAACAAAGGCAGGAAAACATTTTACGATTATTGCAGCGGCGGAAGGTGCGATTTCCAAAGAGGAAGCAGCACTTTCAAAATCTGAATTAAAAGCAAAAAGAAAGAAGGAGAATTATCCTTCGGCTGCATATCGAATCGGAGCAGAGATCCTTCAAAAGACAGGTTTGGAGGTTCGTGTGACCGTTCCGGGCCATGTGCAGCGGGGCGGACAGCCGTGTGCCTATGACAGGGTTCTTGCGACAAGGCTGGGAGCGAAGACCGCAGAACTCATTTTGCAGAAAAAATATGGTTATATGACGTGTGTAAAAGAGAATAAGATAGATATTATCCCAATCAGCGAAGTAGCAGGAAAGACAAAGCTGGTTGACACGGATTCAGATATTATCAGACAGGCAAAGTTTGCAGGACTCAGTTTCGGAGATGAACCGTGTGGTATATAAGGGGTTAGAAGTGTAAATATGATTACGGATGGGAGAAGAAGATGATGGATAAAGCAAAAGGGTTGCATACCCATAAACCATATTATTATAACAGGGAGCTTTCGTGGCTGAAATTTAATGAACGGGTGTTAGATGAGGCGATTGATAAAGAAGTGCCGCTTTGTGAGCGGTTATCATTTGTATCGATTTTTCAGAGTAATCTGGACGAATTCTTCATGGTGCGAGTGGGAACACTGACTGACCAGATGATTTTTTCGGCAGATGCAAGAGATAATAAGACACAGATGACAGCAAAGGAACAGCTGTCGGAGATTTTCACATCGGTAGGCGAACTGCTTCGTAAAAAAGACCGGGCGTATCTGAATCTGATGTCAGAAATCGGTGAATACGGTATAGAGTTAATCAGTTTTAATGACATTGAATTTGCAGATGCTGTTTATCTTGAAAATTATTTTAAACATTCGATTATGCCGTTACTTTCTCCGCAGATTGTCGGAAAAAAGCAGCCGTTTCCATTCCTGCGGAATAAGGAAATCTACGCGGTTGCATTGTTAAAGTCTAAAAATAATGAAAAACTCGGAATTGTACCATGCAGCAGCGAGGTTTTTAAGCGCTTGATACCGATACCTTCAGATAAAAATAAATATATGCTCGTAGAAGAATTAATTCTGCATTTTATGCCGCAGATTTTTTCAAAATATACGATAAAAAGCAAATCTTTAATCCGTATTATCCGGAATGCAGATATTGATGTTGATGATGCGTTTTATGATGAAGATTTGGATTACCGCAACACCATGGAAAAAATGATCCGGGAAAGACGAAAGCTGTGTCCGGTTAAAATGGAGTATTCACGTCTGTTAGATGAAAAGGTTATCGTGACACTCTGCAAGGAGTTAAAGCTGAATAAAGACCAGATTTATTATTCGGAAGCACCGCTTTCCATGTCCTTTATTTCACAGATACGCGATAAGCTGCATGGCAAAAAGGATTTGTTTTACGTGCGCAGAGTGCCGCAGAATTCCCGCTATGTACGCAGTTCACTTTCGATGATGGAGCAGATTGAAGCGGGGGATATTCTGCTTAGTTATCCGTTTGAGAGTATGCAGCCGTTTATCCGCCTGTTAAATGAAGCAGGGGAAAATGAAAAGGTCGTGTCTATTAAGATGACGCTCTACCGTGTTGCGAAAAACTCACAGATTGTAGAAGCACTGATTAATGCTGCGGAAAACGGAAAAGAAGTTGTTGTACTGGTGGAATTAAGAGCGCGGTTTGATGAGGAGAATAACATTGAGTGGTCGCGCCGGTTAGAGGACGCAGGCTGTCGGATTATTTACGGTATTGACCACATTAAGGTTCATTCCAAGCTGTGCCTGATTACGTATTGTGACGGAACAGAAGTCAAACACATTACACAGATTGGAACGGGCAATTATAATGAACAGACTGCCAAGCTGTATACGGATTTATCCCTGATGACAGCCAATCAGGATATTGCAGAGGAAGCAGCACAGGTATTTAACAGACTGTGTATGGCACAGGTTATGGAAGAAACCCATCATCTTTTAGTTGCGCCGAAGTGTCTTCAGAATAGGGTACTTGATTTTATTGAAGAAGAAATACACCACGCAGATAACAATGAACCGGCATATATCGGTGTGAAAATGAATTCGCTTACGGATAAGACGATTATTGATAAGATGGTTGAAGCCTCCCAGCACGGAGTAAAAATCGATCTGGTTGTAAGAGGTATCTGCTGTCTGATTCCGGGTATTGAAGGATACACAGAAAATATCAGGGTTATCAGTATTGTGGGACGGTATCTGGAACATTCCAGAATCTATATTTTCGGTACGCCGGAGCGGGATAAGATGTTTATTTCTTCCGCTGATTTTATGACGAGAAATATGGTAAAGCGTGTTGAAGTTGCCACGCCAATTTATGATACGGCAATTAAAGACCGTGTGCGTACGATGTTCGGCATTATGCTGCACGATACGGTAAAGGGCAGGGAACTCTGCCGTGACGGCAATTATTACCGCAGGGAAAAACCGCAGGAGGAAAGTGAAGTGATTTCATCACAGGCATATTTTTCCAATGAGGCGTATTTAGCAGCATCAAAAAATGTTTAAGAACTGTTTAGAAATGGTTTGAAAAGAATTTAAACAGATGCGGACAAATTTTGCTGTATTTTTGCCGTAAAGTATTATATAATATGTTTGTTTGTGCTACAGGTGCGTAAGCGGGCATAAAATAGAGAAGAAAGGTAAAGATACGGAGAATTTTATGGAAATATTAGAGTTATTAAAGGCAGTTCTTTTTGGTATTGTCGAAGGTATTACAGAGTGGCTTCCAATCAGCAGTACCGGGCATATGATTTTGTTCAATCAGTTTGTCAAGCTGAATGTATCAGAGGATTTTTGGAAACTGTTTGAGGTTGTAATCCAGTTTGGTGCGATTCTGGCAGTTGTGCTGCTGTTCTGGAATAAGCTTTGGCCGTTTACTACAAAAACGGTGAAGGTACACCGCAGTAAGAATGAAACGGGTTCCCGTTTCCAGACAAAGAAAAAAGTGTGCTGGAAACGTGGCGCACTGGATATGTGGCTTAAAATTATCGTAGCCTGTATTCCGGCAGCGATTGTCGGCATCTTATTTGATGATTTGATTGATGAACTGTTTTATCATCCGATTCCGGTTGCAGTTGCACTGATTGTAGTAGGTGTTATTTTTATCATTGTAGAAACGGTCAGGGGAAAGAAAAGACCGACAACGACAAGTATTGATGCCATTACATATAAAGAAGCTGTTATTATCGGATTATTCCAGCTGGCAGCGGCTGTTTTTCCGGGTACATCCCGTTCCGGTGCAACGATTGTCGGTGCGTTAATGATTGGCGTATCCAGAGCGACAGCGGCAGAATTTACATTTTTCCTTGCTGTGCCGGTTATGTTTGGTGCAAGTCTTTTAAAGGCAGCCAAGTATATACTTGCAGGCATCGCAATGACCGGCGGTGAAGCACTGATTCTTCTTGTGGGAACAGTAGTAGCGTTTATCGTATCGGTATTTGTTATCAAGTTCCTGATGGGCTATATTAAAAAGCATGACTTTAAGATATTTGGCTGGTACCGCATTATACTGGGTATTTTTGTCATTCTGATTTTAAGATAACATCAGAAAATGAAATGTTTGATGTTGTAAAACAATTATATTAAAAATATTTTAAAAGACATAATCTTTGTGAGAAATGAAAATGTATCTGAAAGCGCAGGTGCATACGGGATTTCATAAGGATTATGTCTTTTCTTATATTTCAGAAAGATTTACAGGACATTTACAAAACAATCAGCTGAATTTTTACGCCGATTTTACATAGTTTACGCAAAGTGCTTTTCCTTTACATATACGCTTAAAATTTACGAAGACTTTACATAGATTTAAGGAAAACGTGATAGTGAATTTTACATCGGTTAAGGTATGATAACAATGTCGAAAGGAAAGAGAAATCCTTCCAAAACATTATTTTTTTAATAAAGAAAGAGGAAAAAAACATGAGAATGAAAAATTGGAAAAGATTTGCGGCAGTAGCAATGAGCGTAATGTGCATGGGTACAATGGTTGCATGCGGAAGTTCAGGTTCAGCATCAAATGATTCGAAAACAGGCAGTGCCGGTTCTTCATCAAAGAGCCAGACAATCACAGTTGTATCAAGAGAAGACGGTTCCGGTACAAGAGGTGCATTTATCGAACTGTTTGGTATCGAAGAAAAAGATGCAAACGGTAAGAAAGTAGATAACACAACAGATGATGCAACAATCACAAACAGCACAGAAGTCATGATGACAACTGTTGCAGGTGATGAAGCAGCAATCGGTTATACATCACTTGGTGCATTAAATTCAAGCATTAAGGCATTAAAGGTTGACGGTGCAGAAGCAACAGCAGCCAATGTAAAGAGCGGTACATACAAGATTTCAAGACCGTTTAACATCGCAACAAAGGGAACAGTATCAGAAGTAACACAGGATTTCATCAACTACATTTTAAGTGAAGACGGACAGAAGATTGTAGAATCAAACGGTTACATTTCACAGGGTAACAGCGGTGCATTTACAAGCAACGGCGCATCAGGAAAGATTGTTGTTGCAGGTTCTTCTTCTGTAACACCAGTTATGGAAAAACTGTTAGAAGCATATCAGAAGGTTAACACAGGTGCTAAGATTGAACTTCAGGAAAGCGATTCAACAACCGGTATGACAGCAGCAATTGACGGTACATGCGATATTGGTATGGCATCAAGAGAATTAAAGGACAGCGAAAAGAGTGCCGGTCTTACCAATCAGGTAATCGCACTGGATGGTATTGCAGTTATCGTAAACAACAAAAACAGCGCTTCAAACATCACATCTGAACAGGTAAAGGCAATCTTTACAGGTGAAACAACAGACTGGAGCAATGTAAAGTAATTCTATAACCCATCCTTTTTAAAAGCTGCCGCACTAAGATAGAAAATGAGAAAGACAAAAAATCTTAGTGTGGCGGCGTGTTTGTGCGTAAGAAGGGAGCATTTGTAAAATGAAAGTAAAAGAAAAAGTAATGGAATATGTATTTTTACTATGTGCATGCGTGTCGATTCTGGCAGTTGCATTGATCTGCATATTCCTGTTTGCAAACGGACTGCCGGCAATGAAAGAAATCGGTGTGTTTGATTTCCTGCTTGGAAAACGATGGAAACCGGGAAATGATATTTACGGAATCTTTCCGATGATTCTTGGCAGTATTTATGTAACAGCCGGAGCGATTATTGTCGGTGTTCCGATTGGACTTTTAACAGCAGTTTATCTTGCAAAATTCTGTCCGGCAGGACTTTATAAAATTATCAAACCGGGAATTGACCTGCTGGCAGGAATCCCTTCGGTCGTATATGGATTTTTTGGTTTATGTGTGATTGTACCGGCGGTCAGAACGCTGTTTAAAGACACGTTTGGCGGGAACGGTCAGAGCATTTTTACGGCATCTGTTTTGCTTGGCATCATGATTTTACCGACGATTATCGGCATTGCAGAATCCGCAATCCGCGCCGTGCCAGAACGGTATTACCAGGGGGCGCTGGCACTTGGGGCAACGCATGAAAGAGCCGTATTTTTAACCGTTGTACCGGTTGCAAAATCCGGTATCATGGCAGGAATTGTTTTAGGAATTGGCCGTGCAATCGGTGAAACAATGGCGGTCATCATGGTTGCCGGTAATCAGGCAAGAATGCCAAAGGGCATTTTTCAGGGTATCCGTACATTAACGGCCAATATTGTTATTGAAATGGGTTATGCAACAGATTTACACAGAGAAGCGTTAATTGCAACGGGCGTTGTATTATTCGTCTTTATTTTAATTATTAACACGCTCTTTTCGATCCTGAAACGGAAGGAGGTACACTAATCATGGAAAATGTAAAAGCAGCTATGGAAAATGCCGGCAGCGCCGGTAAGGCAGAGGCAATTAATTATCAGAGTGTGAAGCAGAAATTTCAAAGCTATTTAAAACATCCGGGTTCCTTTGCGGTGTATATTCTGACTTCGCTGGCAACACTGATTACGGTACTGGTTTTAGGATTTATTATAGTATACATTCTTGTAAAAGGTGTTCCGCATCTGACACCGGACCTGTTTGCATGGGAGTATAATTCGGAAAATGTATCCATGCTTCCGTCCATTATTAACACGCTGTTATTGACGGCACTGGCACTTGTGATAGTTGTACCGATTGGTATATTTTCAGCTATTTATATGGTTGAATACGCAAAAAAAGGAAATAAAATTGTCAGTATTGTCCGCGTGACAGCAGAAACCTTATCCGGTATTCCGTCGATTGTGTACGGCTTATTCGGTATGATTTTCTTTGTCGGTGTCTGCCACTTCGGAAATTCTCTGCTTGCCGGTGCATTGACGGTTGCGATTATGGTACTGCCAACCGTGATGAGAACAACTGAAGAAGCCCTGCTTTCCGTACCGAACAGCTTCAGAGAGGGCAGCTTCGGACTGGGCGCCGGAAAACTGCGGACTGTATTTAAAGTTGTGCTTCCGTCTGCCGTGCCGGGCATTTTATCCGGTATTATTCTGGCAACGGGACGAATTGTCGGTGAAACGGCGGCGCTGATTTATACGGCAGGAACGGTTGCCAAAGTGCCGGAAAGCGTTTTTGATTCCACAAGAACACTTGCTGTCCATATGTATAACCTGTCTAAAGAAGGTTTAAACACCAATCAGGCATACGCCACGGCAGTTGTACTGTTAATTGTAGTAATTCTTATCAATATGCTGTCTAATTTTGCGGCACGAAAACTGTCTGCAAAGCAGAAATAAACTTGATTCTTTGGCAGTGCTGTTGTATGCTTATAAAAGATGATTCATGGGAGGATTTTCAGAATGACAATTGGTGAACGCATTAAAGCCAAAAGAAAAGAAAAAAATATTTCTGTAGAGTATGTAGCAAAAGCACTTGGTGTTTCGGTTTCTACGGTATACAGATATGAAGATTCTACGATTGAGAAAATACCCATCAAAGTTTTTGATAAGCTGTGTCAGATTTTTGAAACATCCGCTTCGGAGCTGATGGGCAATGACAGTACGGTACAAAAAACAGCAGACAGTGAACTGCCAAGAGAATTTGAAAATGCGCAGGATGCAATGGAATTTATGCTCAAGATGCCGACACTGGCGGCATTTGGAGGTTATAATCCCGATGAAATGAGCGAAGAAACAATTGTGGAATTTGCCAATGAAATTTTGCAGCAGCTCAAGCTGGTAAGCTATAAATATAAGAGATGATGACGGGGGAGAGAAGAATGAGAGCACAGCAGATTATCAGGCTTGCCTGTGATATTAAATCCGTCTGGAAGACAAACAATCCATTTGAAATTGCGGAAAAGTACGGCATTAAGGTTTTAATACGGAATGTGAATATCGGGGACTTTAAGGCGCAGACATTGAAAATGGAAGGGTATCCGACGATTATATCTATTAACGGCTTATACAGCACGCTGTCACAAAAAGTTCTGTGTGCACACGAACTGGGACACGCCCTGTTGCATACAGAACCGATTAACCATTTTGATGTTACGGCAAAAAATGTCCATACGAATGTGGAATATGAAGCCAATCTGTTTGCCGTGGCACTGCTTTGTAATGAAGATGAATTCAATATGCCGCTTGCCAAGATGAGCAATGCGGTATTAAAAAGCATTTTAGACTGCAACGTCAGCTACGGACAGGGAGAAAAGTAGGCACATGGAAAAAATTTTATTATTCGGGACGAAACCGGCAGATACCCTGCTTGTAAAAAAGCTGGCAGACAATATGCGCATTGCGGTACAGGAAGTGCCGGTATCGCTCTATGACTGTACGATAGAGCAGCTTTTAGCCGTAAAAGGTGCGGGCATTATAGGCTGTACACAGAGTAAAGCACAGAATTTTACAGGCGGAACGCAGAATGAAGTGCAAAATTTCGCAGTCGGCGCAGTACAGGCAGAATTAAAGTCAGAGCCAGGTATGCTGTTGTTTTGTGATGTGACGGAAAAGCATCTGGATAAATTTTTGTTTGAATTAAGAAATAAGCAGTCGTCGATTAACTATAAGGCAGTGCTTACTCCAACCAACAGAACGTGGAATGTGCGGCGGCTGTCTGCACATATGGCAATGGAACGCATGAGCCATGAGCGCGGGAAGTAGGAGATTTATACAGATTGTTTTATGGAAGCTGTAAACTGAAAAACTCATGTTTTAAATTTAAAATATAAAAATAATTGTAAAAATATTCTTGCATGTGCAGGTAACACTGTATATAATAATACACAACAGCAAAATACTTTTCAGGGTCAGGTGAAATTCCTAACCGGTGGTATAGCCCACGAGCCGCAAGGCATGATTCGGTGTAACTCCGAAGCCGACAGTACAGTCTGGATGAAAGAAAAGGTCATTGAGCAGTTATGTATACACTGATTGAAGACTCTGGAATGTGAAAGCATTTCAGAGTTTCATTTTTTGTATTACACAATATGCGGGATGCCGCAAGGCGTCTTTTGATTTCAATAGAAAGAGCCCCTGAAAAGGAACCGTGTTATACGGACTTTTCAGGGGTTTTGTGCATTTGATGGAAAAACAGTTGTAAACAATAATAAAAAGAAGGTGCGTAAAATTGAACAGCAGTCAGACAAAACAATATATGTACCGGGCACTGGAACTGGCAAAAAAAGGAACTGGCGCAGTCAATCCGAATCCGCTGGTCGGTGCGGTGCTGGTAAAGGACAACCGGATTATCGGAGAAGGGTATCATCAAAAATACGGACAGCTGCACGCAGAACGCAATGCGATAGCGGACTGTTACAGACGCGGTGAAAATCCGGCGGGAGCAGAACTTTACGTGACGTTAGAGCCATGTTGTCACTACGGAAAAACACCGCCCTGTACGGAGGCAATTATTGAAAATAAGATTGTAAAGGTATATGTCGGTTCAAATGACCCGAATCCGCTTGTAGATGGTGGCGGTATTGCGGTATTGCGGGCGCATGGAATCGAAGTGGAAACCGGTATTTTAAAACAGGAGTGCGATGCACTCAATGAAATCTTTTTCCATTATATCCGCACGAAACGCCCATTTGTGCTGATGAAATACGCAATGACAATGGACGGCAAAATTGCAACGGTGACAGGCGATTCTAAGTGGATTACGGGAGAGGCGGCACGCAGACAGGTGCATGAGGACAGAAATCGTTGTGCGGCGATTATGGCAGGTGTAGGAACGGTGATTGCCGATAATCCGATGTTAAACTGTCGTCTTCCAGAGGGACATTCGCCGGTACGAATTATCTGCGATACGTCACTGCGTACCCCGCCTGATTCGCTGGTTGTAACAACGGCAAAGGAAATACCGACAATACTTGCAACGTGCTGCACGGATAAAGAAAAACAAAAAGTATTTACCGATAAAGGCTGTAAAATTCTTGAAGTATCGGAAACGTATGATAACAATGGCAAAAAACAGCTGGATTTACAGGATTTATGCAAACAGCTCGGTGAACAAAAAATTGACAGTGTGCTTTTAGAGGGCGGTGCAGCATTAAACGGGTCTGCCTTGCAGGCGGGAATTGTAAGCTGCGTGCAGACTTATATTGCACCAAAGATTTTTGGCGGGCAGGAAGCAAAATCACCGGTTGGCGGAAGCGGTGTCAAGCTGGCATGTGAGGCATATGGATTTGAAATCAAAGAAATCCGCCGGATTGGCGAAGACATTTTAATCAGGAGTGTGCCAAAGAAAGGAGTGGAAAGCAGATGTTTACAGGAATCATTGAAGAAGTCGGAACGATAAAGCAGATTCAGAAAAATCCGGCATCGGCGGTTCTTACGATTGCGGCAGACACGGTGCTTGAGCAGACTAAAATCGGTGACAGCATTGCGGTCAACGGCGTGTGCCTTACGGTAACGGATTTAAAAGCCGGCAGTTTTACGGCAGACGTCATGCATGAAACCCTGCGGCGGTCTTCGCTTGGCAGTGTCCGCACAGGCAGTCCGGTGAATCTGGAACGCGCAATGCAGTTAGGCGGAAGATTTGGCGGACATATTGTGTCGGGGCATATTGATGCAACCGGGACAATTCTTGGTATCCGTGAAGATGACAATGCAGTGTGGTACAGGATTGGTGCAGATTATAAAATACTAAAATATATTGTGGAAAAGGGTTCGGTGGCGTTAGACGGTATCAGCCTGACCGTGGCAGAGGTGCGAAGTGACAGCTTCAGCGTATCGGTGATTCCACACACAAGGGCGAACACGACACTCACACATAAAAAAATTGGTGATATTATCAATATTGAAACGGACTGTATCGGTAAATATATTGAAAAACTGATACCGGGACACGGCGGCGGTGTGAGCCGCGAAGTGCTGTTAAGGAACGGATTTATTTAGGAAAGGTGAACAAAAATGAGTGAATTTCAGTTTAGTACGGTGGAAGAAGCACTGGAAGATTTAAAAAACGGAAAAATTATTCTCGTAGCGGATGATGAAGACCGCGAAAATGAAGGCGATATGATTTGTGCGGCAGAATTTGCGACGACAGAAAATGTTAATTTTATGGCGACACACGCTAAGGGCTTAATTTGTATGCCGATGAGTGAAGAAATCTGCCGCCGCTTACAGTTTCCGCAGATGGTGACAGACAATACGGACAATCATGAAACAGCATTTACCGTATCTGTCGATTATGTGGAAACGACTACGGGTATTTCGGCAAAGGAACGCGGGCTGACTGCCAGAAAATGTGTGGAAGATGGAGTAAAACCACAGGATTTCAGAAGACCGGGACATATGTTTCCGCTGATGGCAAAGAAAAACGGAGTGTTAGAGCGCAACGGACACACCGAAGCGACAGTGGATTTGATGAAGCTGGCAGGATTAAAGCAGTGCGGTCTGTGCTGTGAAATTATGAAAGACGACGGTACCATGATGCGCATGGACGAGTTAAAGAAAATGGCACAGCAGTATCAGTTGAAATTCATCACCATCGCCGCCCTGCAGGATTACAGAAAAAAGCATGATAAACTGGTAGAACGTGTTGCAGTGACAAAAATGCCGACGAAGTACGGTGAATTTAAGGCATATGGTTATATCAATCTTTTAAACGGAGAGCATCATGTAGCACTGGTAAAGGGAGAAATCGGTGACGGAAAAGACCTTTTGTGCCGTGTCCATTCGGAGTGTCTGACCGGTGATGCGTTCGGCTCTCTGCGCTGTGATTGCGGGCAGCAGTTTGCTGCGGCAATGACACAGATTGAAAAAGAAGGCAGGGGAATTCTGTTATATATGCGGCAGGAAGGAAGAGGTATCGGACTGATTAATAAGCTGCGCGCCTATGAATTGCAGGATAACGGACTGGATACACTGGAAGCCAATCTGGCGCTGGGGTTTGCCGGGGATTTGCGTGAATACTACATTGGAGCGCAGATTTTAAAAGACCTGGGTGCAAAGACTCTGCGGCTTTTAACCAATAATCCGGATAAGGTTTATCAGCTTTCGGATTACGGCATGGAAATTACGGAGCGTGTGCCGATTCAGATGGAAGCAACAAAGTATGACAGCTTTTATTTAAAGACAAAGAAAATGAGAATGGGACATTTACTGTAATGCTGCAATGTATTCAATGTACCGCAAATGGAATAAGAAGGCTGATACCGGAGAATTTTAGAGTATGAACTTCTATAACAAAGGATATTTAAAGCAATATTTTAATAAAATTAATATATAAGGAAGGAAGAAAAAAGATGAAGATTTATGAAGGAAAATTAGTATCAGAAGGTGTAAAAGTAGGAATTGTTGCAGCACGTTTTAATGAATTTATCACATCAAAACTGCTGGCGGGCGCAGTAGACGGATTGAAGCGTCATGAAGTAAAAGAGGAGGACATTGAGGTTGCATGGGTGCCGGGGGCATTTGAAATTCCGCTGATTGCTTCTAAAATGGCAAAGTGCGGAAAATATGATGCAGTTATCTGTCTGGGTGCTGTAATCCGCGGGGCAACAAGTCATTATGACTATGTGTGCAGTGAAGTATCAAAAGGCATTGCAAGTGTATCCTTAAACAGTGATATACCGGTACTGTTCGGTGTGCTGACAACGGATACGATTGAGCAGGCGATTGAACGTGCAGGCACAAAGGCAGGCAATAAAGGTTTCGAGTGTGCAGAGGGTGCGATTGAGATGGTCAATTTAATCCGTGCAATTGAACAGTAGGAAGTGTCAGAAAATCTAAAAATGCAAAAATTTCAGGGCTGTCATTTGGCGGGTAAAAACCGCTTCATGGCAGCCGTATTTTTTGTTATGGAAGGATTAAGCGGCAAACGGCAGATTTTGCAGCAATCTCCTTTGGTAATATTCCATAAACGGTATAAATTAGGGAAATATAAATACACTAAAATAATAATCAATATGAATTAGGTTCGGAGATTATTACTTATGAGTGTAGCGTATAAAGATGTGCTTGAGCGTTTTGTAAAATACAGAGAACAACGTAACATATCACAGAATGAACTTGCACAGATGCTTCGCATTTCACAAAGTTATGTCAGCAAAATGGAAGTGGGAAAGGCAAGAATCTCATTTGAAATTTTAACGGCGTTGTATCAGCAGGGCTGGGATATTGATTATATTATCACGGGACAGGAAAACCACAGAACGGTACTCAATGATTTATATGACAGCTGTAATAAAGAACGGAGAGCAGATTTTTTGCAGTATATGGTCTGGACAGTGCGTCAGGGCATCAAAAGTTATGAAAAACATATCAAACAGATGGAGCGGTATATTGAGAAATTTGAATATTTCAATATGTATACATCTGGAATTGCAGCAGAAGATACTGCATTTTACGGAATCAGGACGGTGAATAGGCTGTCACAGGTACAGATGGCGAAAATGCTGCACGTGGATATAAAGAAGTACCGGGCAATGGAGAAAAATGAAAAGAAGCCCGATGCGGAGCTGCTGATGCTGTTGTACAACAATTTTGAATGTATGCCGTTTGAAACCATTTATGGAGAGAGCGATTTGGGAGAAATCAATGCTGTCTGGAGAAAATTACCACCGCAGATGCAGGACGAATTGTATGCGTTTATGAAACAGGGGCTGCGGTTTATAGACAATCAGACTGGGGATACGAAGGTATGAGTGTATTAATATTGGAAGATAACAGACAGATTTTAAACGTTTTAGAGGAACTGGTGATGTCTGTAGCAGAAGATGAAAAAGTTTATGTTACGGACAATGTCGGGGAAGCCTATAAAATAGCGATGGAAACTTCGATTGATGTATTTATGCTGGATATTATTCTGTATACTGACAAAAAAGGCGATACATCAGGTATGCAGTATGCACAATCTATGCGGAAGCTGGAGCGTTACCGTTTTACACCCATTATTTTTATTACTTCATTAGAAGACCCGGAAATGTATGCTTTGCGGGATTTGCACGCTTTTGGATATATTGAAAAGCCGTTTGCACCCTCACAGGTTAAGAATCTTCTGCGGGATGCACTGCATTTTAAGACACAAAAGGAAACAGATGCAATGATGTTTTTCAGAAAGGACGGCATTTTGTATCCTGTCAAATGTAACCGTGTGATTTATATGGAACTAATCAAAAGAAAAATCTGTATTCATATGAAAAACGGTGATGTGCTGAGTATTCCGTATAAATCTTTCAGGGAAATCATGGAGGAAGCGAATTACGAGAAGTTTGTACAGTGCAGCAGAAACTGTGTGATTAATATAGATTATATCAAAAATATTGACAAAACCAATCGATTTATAACGCTGGAAGGGACCAAAACAGCAGTGGAAATGGGCGGAACATTTATTAAGAAGATTGTTGGGGCGCTGGGATTATGATAACTTTATTATACATAGCATTGGAAGCAGTTGCGGTATTGCTGCTGCTCCATGCCTTATATGGGAAGAAGATGCGATGGGATAAATATTCTGTCGGATTTGTGGTGTTAGACTGTGTGTTGATGTCTGTGATTAAATGGCATAGTTTAAATCAAAATTTATCGTTTATTATTTATGTAGTATTGATAGGATATTGCTTTTTTGAGTTTAAGAGTAAGATTGAAAAGGTAATTGTAAATGTAATATTACTTGCGGTTATGATGATAGCAATACAATTGCCAGCATTACTTTTGTTTGGTGCATTGGGAGATTTAACAACAGGATATGAGGATTTTTTAGTTGTTGTTATTAATTTGCTAATTTTACTTATTGTAATTGCGTTATATAAAAAATTTAATTTGAATATAATATCGGTATCGTTTCAAGGTAATGATAAATGGATAGCAATGATATTACTATCAGAAACAGCATTACTGCTATTTTTGTTATATCAATATAAGAATGCACAAGGTGTCGTACAAGTACGATATATTGTGGTAACAGGGGTATTAACATTAGTAGTAATTCTTTGCGTTCATGCTTTATTATATAAGATTAGATTTCGTGAAAAACAAGCAGAATTAGAAGCATATAAGACGTACAGTGCCGCTTTTTCAGATTTAATTACGCAGATTCGTGCCAGACAGCATGAGTTTGACAATCATATTAGCGCATTATGCAACCTGCATTACATTTGTAAAGATTATGATGAACTGGTTTCGGAACAATCAAAGTATGCGAAAGATGTTATTAGCAATAATCGTTTTCACAGACTGCTTGTTTCGGGTAATCCTGTGATTGCAGGATTTTTATATGGAAAATTAAGTTCCATTCAGGAACAGGGAATAGAGGTGACTTATACTTTCCATATATCAGAATTTACCAGTAAAATTCCTGTATATCTGGTGGTAGAACTGATTGGAAATTTATTAAAAAATGCAGTGGAAGCAGTAAAGACACAGCAGGTTGAAAAACAGATACATCTTTCCTGCACAGAAAATGAGAATGAATTCTGTTTAGGAGTGCGAAACAGAAGTGAAAAGATTCCACTAGACGAAATAGGCAGATTTTTTGAGAAGGGTTATAGCAGTAAAGGCAGTGGACGAGGACTGGGGCTGTATAACGTAAAAGAAATTTGTGAGAAATATGGTGTTGATATTGTATGTGATAATACAGAAGTTGACGATAAAAACTGGTTTTTAATTGAATTACATATAAAAAAGTCCGATGAAATGAATTTACGAAATAAAAGTGAAAGTAAGTAAATAACCAATTTATCCAGATGATGTTTCATTGACTTGTGGCTAAATTTAAGATACAATATAGCCACAAGAAAGGAGATGGAGTTATGCAGATTATTCCTATGCGTGATTTGAAAAATACGGTAGAAGTGGAACGCCGCTGTGCCGAAGAAAATGGTCCTGTTTATGTGACAAAAAATGGATATGGACGTCTGGTCGTTATGGATATTGATTATTATGAGCGGACTATGCAGAAGATGTACGAAGCGAAAGCAGTTATAGAGGGGCTTGAGGATATCAAGGCAGGAAGAACGGTAGATGGAGATGCTGCAATCAGCAATATAAGGAGCAAATATGGAATCTAAGTACCAATACCGGCTGTCACAAAAGGCAGAAGCTGACTTAGATGGTATTGTTTCATACATTGCAGTGGAGTTGTCAAATCCACAGGCGGCATCGGACTTTGTCGACAAGCTGGGGAAAGTGATTGACGAAATACGTTCTTTTCCAGAGAGCGGTTCTTATGTCAACAATGAGTTTCTTTCCAATACGGAGATACGAAAGAAGCTGATTGGCAGCTATATCATGTATTATCTTCCTGTTAAAGAAGAAAAGATGATTTATGTTGTACGAATTGTATATGGAAAGCGGAACATGGAAGAAATCCTGCGTGAGCTGGATTTGTAAAAAAGACTCGTAATCTTCTGAAAACACGAAGTTTATTTTATATACAAGAACCTTCAAACTGACCAATATTGCATCAGTTTGAAGGTAAAAAATCCAGAATAAAGGCTATTAATCATCACATTCCGATTTTATGGAATATTACTGTTTTTCATGGTAATCACTTTCTTGCGGAAATTGGATTTCACCAAAGAAAAAAATACTTGGTGCAGAATTTCCACCCCATTTACTTACCCTTGCCAGCTGTTCCAGCAGCACCTTTATAGGGGAAATTGTTTCTGTCTGTGTATTCATTAGATACTCCTTTCCTGCACGGTATGATGAAATACAGTGCATATTTTTTTCTGTGCAGCTGCACAGGATAGCTGTACAGCGTGCAGTATAATTACCCAGAATCCGGATACCATGTATTCATTTTCCGGGGTAATCAGCAATATAAAAAAGAACACGGTTAAAATGCCGGTGGAAATCCACTTAAATCGTTTCTTTTTCGCAACAGAAAGCGCTGGTCTTTTTGATGAAGAAACAGGTGCAAGCGCATAATTTATTAAAATGCAGACCATGCACAATAAAATCCGTGCTGTTTTCGTTAAAGAAACCAGCGGCAGAAGTGTCAGGCATAAGACTGCAAAACCTGTACTTACCAGCAGACAGCCTGCATATGTATTGCAGTGAAATCCGCCAGCTGTGCGCCGGATACAGCAAAGAAATAAAAGTGTTGCAATGCACAGTGCCAGGTGTCTGCGGTATAAGAATAAAATGAAAAATAATTTGCTGCTTTCTGAAAGAAATGTAAAAAGCAGATAACGCAGCAACGCAATCTGATAATCTGTTAAATTATAACGTCCTTTTAATTTTTCCCACATACAATCCCCATTTCTGAGCAATTTTATCGCTGTTTCTGCTCTCATTCTATATCCACAAAATCATAAAAAGAAAAATGTGTCGTTAATTGTAGAAATTTGTAATGTAATGTATAAAATTAAAAAAAATGAAAATAACAGGCGGAAACACTTTAAAATTTGCATAAATAAAAGCAAAAACAGATGAAATGGATTTTGATTCGATATAATAAAAAGTTATGCTCACATCGTATTTAAGAAAAACAGATGTAAAAATGTTCCATACATCTTACATAGAATTTACCTATTTTACATAAGTGCAGGTCTGTTTACATTGAATAAAAAAATTAACAATATCTTTACATGAAATTTACAGGAATGTGATAGTGCATTTTACATCGGCTTTGATAAGATGTCATTGTGAAAAAAATTATGAAATTGCCGCATCAGATTAAATTGTGCGCGATAAAAAGGAGCTGGAAAAATGGAAACAACAAAAATTCATGTAACAAATATGAATTTGCATTATGGTGATTTTCACGCGTTAAAAAATATTAATATTGATATTCCTGAAAATCAGATTTGTGCAATGATTGGACCTTCAGGCTGCGGAAAAAGTACATTTTTAAAGTCAATCAACCGCATGAATGATTTAGTTGAAGGCTGTAAAATTGATGGACAAATGCAGCTTCGCGGAGAAAACGGATTTGAAGATATTTACGGAGATATGGATGTAAATCATTTAAGAAAACGCGTTGGTATGGTATTCCAGCAGCCCAATCCGTTTCCAATGAGTATTTATGACAACATTGCTTATGGTCCGAGAACACATGGCATTAAGAACCGGCATAAGCTGGATGCAATCGTTGAAAAAGCATTAAAGCAGGCGGCAATCTGGGAAGAGGTAAAAGACCGTTTAAATAAGTCAGCATTGGGACTTTCAGGCGGACAGCAGCAGCGACTTTGTATTGCGCGTGCGCTGGCTGTTGAACCGGAAGTGATTTTAATGGATGAGCCGACATCGGCACTTGACCCGATATCAACATCAAGAATTGAGGATCTGGCAATTGAGTTAAAGAAAGAGTATACGATTGTTATGGTAACGCACAATATGCAGCAGGCAACCCGTATTTCGGATAAAACCGCATTCTTCCTGCTGGGAGAACTCATTGAATACGGAGATACCGGGCAGCTGTTTTCTATGCCAAAGCAGAAAAAGACGGAAGACTATATCACCGGACGTTTCGGCTGATAATGAGGATTAGTGTGGAGAAATGAGAAAAAATAAGAAAAGCAAAGAAATGGAGAAAAAACATGAGAAATCGATTTGACAGACAGCTTAGCACGTTAAATGATGAGCTGATTGAAATGGGCAGTATGATTGAAAAATCCATTGAAACAGCAATCAAGGCATTGGTCAATCAGGATGTAGATTTAGCAAGACATGCAATTGAGGCAGATGAGGAGATTGACCGTCAGGAACGTATTATTGAAGACCTATGTCTGAAACTGCTGTTACAGCAGCAACCGGTTGCAAAAGATTTAAGACTGATTTCATCCGCGTTAAAAATGATTACGGATATGGAGCGAATCGGCGACCACGCTTCGGATATTTCAGAAATCACAATTGCACTGGCAGACCAGCCGTATATTAAGAAACTGGAGCATATCCAGCAGATGGCAAAAGAAACAATGATTATGCTGGTGGGAAGCATTGAGGCCTTTGTAGATAAGGATTTGGAAAAGGCGAATGAAGTCATTAAGCGGGATGACGTAGTCGATGATTTATTTGATAAAGTAAAAAAAGAATTGATTCAGATGATTCATGAAAATGCGGATAAGGGCGAGCAGGCAGCTGATCTTTTGATGGTTGCCAAATATATGGAGCGGATCGGCGACCACGCAACCAATATTTCGGAGTGGGTTATTTTTTCCATTACAGGAGAACACAAATCTATGAATTAATCCACACAATCAGAGAATAGATTTTGCAAAATCTCCAGGAATGTAAAAGAAAAGTAAAATTTACATGGATTTTACATAGGTTTGACAGAGATTTCATAAATGTATTTTATACTTCATTTTGCAAACGATAAATATTACAAAGTTGAATGGAGTGCAAAATGAGTATTTTTAATGTATTATCAATGATTGGCGGACTGGCGCTTTTTCTTTATGGTATGCACCTGATGGGAGAAGGTCTTTCCAAAGCATCCGGTGGTAAACTGGAGAGTATTCTTGAAAAATTAACATCAAATCCGGTGAAGGCAGTGCTGCTTGGTGCAGGTGTTACGGCGATCATCCAGTCGTCTTCGGCAACGACGGTTATGGTTGTCGGCTTTGTCAATTCCGGCATTATGCGGCTGTCACAGGCGGTCGGCATTATTATGGGTGCGAATATCGGTACAACTGCAACCTCGTGGATTTTAAGTCTTACAGGAATTGAGGGCGACAATTTATTTGTCAATTTATTAAAGCCGTCATCCTTTTCACCGGTTTTGGCGATTATCGGTGTTGTTTGTATTATGTTTGTCAAAAAACAGAAGGTACAGGACATTGGTAAAATTTTAGTCGGCTTTGCCATTTTAATGACGGGTATGGATGCCATGAGCAGTGCGGTGGAGCCGCTGGCAGATGTACCGCAGTTTACACACATTCTGACGATGTTTTCCAATCCGGTACTTGGTATGCTTGCCGGTCTTGTATTGACGGCGATTATCCAGAGCTCTTCGGCTTCGGTCGGTATTTTACAGGCGCTGTGTTCAACCGGCTCACTTGGATTTGCAACGGTCATTCCGATTATTATGGGACAGAATATCGGTACCTGTGTAACAGCACTGATTTCAGCAGTTGGTGCGAATAAAAATGCGAAGCGTGCGGCACTGGTACACCTGTATTTTAATATCATTGGAACAATTGTATTTATGATACTGTTTTATTCAATTAATGCATTGTTTCCGTTCTCATTTATGGAAGAGTCTGCAACGCAGGTTGGCATCGCGGTTGTGCATAGTACGTTTAATATTTTTGCGACCTTGCTGCTGCTGCCGTTTGGCAATATGCTTGTGAAACTGGCATGCCTGACAATCCGTGATAATCCAAATGATGCACTGGATAATCCGGCAGATGAATTTTCGCTGCTTGATGAGCGTTTCTTAGATAAGCCGAGCCTTGCCATGGAGCATTGTATGCAGGTTACAAATAATATGGCAGAACTTTCAAAAAGATGTCTGTTTACGGCAATGGCACTTTTTAAGGATTACAGCGACACCCAGTTAGAGGCGGTCAGCGCAATGGAAGAACGTGTGGACCGGTATGAGGATATGCTGGGTACATATTTAATGAAATTAAGCGGAAAAGATTTATCGGCGAGGGATTCAGAAAATCTTTCCATGATGCTGCATACCATCGGTAATTTTGAAAGAATTTCAGACCATGCCTGCAATCTGTGTGATGCGGCAAAGGAAATGGCAGAAAAAGAAATGGCATTTTCGGAAAAAGCCACACAGGAGCTGCACATTTTCACAGAAGCCGTAAAAGAGATTGTAAATACCTCATTTTCGGCATTTAAGAAAGAAGATGTAGAACTTGCGGGAACGGTTGAACCGCTGGAGGAAGTTATTGATGATCTGAATATGGAGTTAAAGACACGCCATATCCGCAGATTAAGAGAAGGAAAATGTACGATTGACCTGGGATTTGTCCATTCTGATATTACAACTAATTACGAGCGTATTGCAGACCACTGTTCCAACATTGCGGTGTGTCTGATACAGGTAAAGCAGGAAGGATTTGACACCCATGAATATCTTGGTACAATAAAAAGAGAAGATAACGAACAATTTAAAAAGCAGTATGCAGTATTTGAAGAAAAATACCGTCTGCCGTAAAAAATACACTTTGTGCCGGTTTAAAGCAGCAATGCAGTTAAAAGCTGTTTAAGCCGGACACGGGGCAGGGAAATGGAGGAAATGATGGCACTTATATATGTTGTGGAAGATGATAAAAATATCAGTGAAATCGAAAGCTTTGCATTAAAAAATGCAGGACATCAGATTGTAGAATGTGCGTGTGCAAAGGAGTTTCACAAGCAGGTACAGGAGCGGATACCGGATCTGGTGCTGCTTGATATTATGCTGCCGGATGAAGATGGGCTTTCTATTTTGAAAAAACTGCGTGCAACACCGGAAACAAGGAGAATTCCTGTAATTCTGGTAACGGCAAAGACAACAGAAATTGATAAGGTCAAGGGACTGGATTCGGGTGCCGATGATTATCTGACTAAGCCGTTTGGCGTCATGGAACTCATTTCCCGCGTAAAGGCGCTGCTGCGCAGGGTTGGCGGCATGGAAGATGAAAAATTCTTACGGGTTGGCATTTTGTTTATTGATGATGAAAAGCACGTTGCTTATGTAGATGATAAACATATTGAACTGACCTATAAGGAATATGAACTGCTCAAGTATCTGACGATTAATCAGGGAATTGTACTGTCCCGCGACAATCTTATGGAGAAAATCTGGAGTTCGGATTACGAAGGCGAATCAAGAACGCTGGATGTCCATATCAAAACACTGCGGCAGAAGCTTGGGAAAGCCGGGTCTTATATTAAGACAGTCCGAAATGTCGGCTATTTCCTTGATTTGGATACAGATGTGTAATAATCATTATATGTGAAATTATTACAGGCAGGAGTGCGTATGAAAAAGAAAATCAACATTCAATTTTTAATTATTACATTACTGGCGATACTGACAACGGTATCGCTTTCTATCTTTGTATTTTACGAATTATTCAAGCAGGAAGTGATGGCAGACTTAAAAACGAATACACAGCTTCTGGTTGAAACGGATGCGTGGGAGCAGATTGTGGAAAAGAAGGATGCCGGGGCTTTAGACGATGGTGTGAAGCAGCTCCGTCTGACACTGGTAGACGGTACCGGAGAAGTTATTTTGGATACCAATGCAGAAGTTGGCAGTATGGACAATCACAGTGCAAGACCGGAGATTTCACAGGCACTGCAGACCGGAGAAGGACAGGCAATCCGCCAGTCCAGCACAATCGGTAAAAATGCGTTTTATTATGCCATACGGCTGGAGAACGGCAGTGTCCTGCGCACGGCAAAGGAAGCAGGCAGTATCACAAGTGTTTTCGAGAGCATTCTGCCGGTAATCGTAATTTTATGCGGATTGTTATTTACATTGTGTATGATCCTCTCACATTTCCTGACGGAGAGTATTATTGAACCGATTGAAAATCTGGCAGATAATCTCGATGCTTCGGATTCCGTAAAGGTGTATAAAGAGCTGGTACCGTTTGTACAGACAATCAAAAAACAGCATGAGGATATTATGCGCAATGCCACCATGCGGCAGGAATTTACGGCAAATGTGTCCCATGAATTAAAGACACCGCTGACGTCTATTTCCGGATATTCCGAACTGATTGAGAGCGGAATGGCAGCAGATGAAGATATCGTGCGTTTTGCGGCGGAAATTCATAAAAATTCCAATCGTCTGCTGACTTTGATTAACGATATTATCCGTCTGTCGGAATTAGATCAGGTAGAGGAACACAACTGCTTTGAAGAACTGGATATTTATGACATTGCACAAAACTGTGTTGAGATGCTTCGCCTAAGTGCCAGAAAGCACGATGTTACCATGGAATTACACGGTGTACACCGCATTATCTGTGCCAACCGCCAGATGATGGATGAACTGGTCTATAACCTGTGTGACAATGCCATCCGATACAACAATCCGGGTGGCAGGGTCGATATTACGGTTGATGCAGCCGTTGCATTTGATAAAACGGCAGAAACCGGAGCAACGATTATTGAGGTCAAGGATACCGGTATCGGCATTTCAAAAGAACATCAGGAGCGTATATTTGAACGCTTTTACCGCGTGGATAAAAGCCGTTCTAAATCCACGGGAGGAACAGGACTGGGGCTTGCTATTGTAAAGCATATTGTGGCTGCCCACAAGAACGCATCCCTGTCGCTTACAAGCGAACCGGGAAAAGGAACCTGTATCCGTGTGGCTTTTAAAATGAAGACAAATTTGGAGTAAAAAAATGTATTTTTGGCGCAAAGCCTGCAAACAAGCGGGATTGAGCGCATAAGGGATGAAAAAAAAGTCCAATATGTAGACAATGTCCGGAAAATACAGCGTTTATATAAAACAAAAAACGGTTCATAAATAGTTTATAGAGTTTTTATTTACAAAATAGTTAACATGTGTTATTATTTCACAACGATAATATATAACACTGTTAACTATTTATTTTTTTGCAGTAAAAAATCACCGCGAAACAGCATAGGACGGTGAAGATCACAGCCGGAAAGGAGGAATTTTTGTGCAAAAAGAATATGCGGAGCTGTTTTCCGCATTTACACAGTTTAGAAAGCTGCATATGTCGGATTTATTTCCGAATATGAACCATTCGGAATTTGCCACTCTGATGCATATTGGCGGGGCAAATAAGTGTCTAAACGAAGAAAAAGTCAAGGTTTCTACGCTGTCAGAGAGGATGCGTATTAATATTACTGCCGTGTCCCGGACATTAAAAGTACTGGAAAAGAAGAATTATATCCAGCGGACAGTCAGTGCACAGGACCGCAGAATTACATATGTGGAACTGACCCCGGAGGGGGCAGAGGTACTGGCGGAAGCGGAGGAAACAATGAATACATTTACGGCAAAGGTGTTAAGCAGCCTGAAAAAAGAAGACGTAATCCGTCTGACTGCGCTGATGAACCAGCTTTATGAGGCATCAGAAGCAGAAATAGAGAAAAGAAAAAAGAAAGGTGATGTGACAGAATGAGTAGATTTTTTAAGACGTTAAAGCCTTATTGGAAATCTGTACTGCTGATTATCGCACTGCTTGTATTACAGGCATATGCAGATTTATCGCTGCCGCAGTATACATCGGATATTATTGATACCGGTATCCAGAATGGTGGTGTTTCACACTGTATGCCGCAGGCAGTCACAAAGGAAGAATTTGAACTGGCAAAGGTTTTTATGACAGAAGATGAGGTTGCAATATGGGAAGACAGTTACCGGGAAGACGGTGATGTTTACCGCTTGGATGTGACCGATGAAAAGAAGCTGGATGAATATGATGATGAATTTGTGACAGCATTTATTTTAAACAACCAGACATCGGCAGTAGAGGAATCTGCTTTTAAACAGCAGATTGCCGCACAGTCCGGTCAGGACCCTTCACAGCTTGAAAATGTTCCGGTGGAAATGCTCGGACAGCAGATGGGCATTGAACTTTCAACCTTTAAAAAAGAGATTGAAGATGCAGATGGCAATGTAGTACTTGCAGACTGTGTGGATATGCGTCCGGTCTTTCAGATGATGCTTGCACAGGGCAGAATGACAACGGATGACATTGTTTCCATGCGCGACACGTTGCAGGAAAAAATGGAGAGCATGGGCAGTTCCCTGATTCTTTCCATGGGTATCTCTTATGCAAAGAACATGGACAGTGCTGCCGGTGTAGATATGGATAAGTTACAGACTGATTATCTGTGGGTATCAGGTATTAAAATGGTGCTGATGGCACTGCTAGTTGCAGTCATTACTGTATGTGTCGGTATGCTGGCTTCACGTGTGGCAGCCGGTGCAGGTCGTGATCTGCGTGGCAGTGTATACAAAAAAGTCATGGGCTTTTCAAGTGCGGAAATGGACCGTTTCTCAACGGCATCCCTGATTACGAGAACAACCAATGATGTACAGCAGATTCAGATGGTAATCGTGCTGATGCTTCGTATGGTTTTATATGCGCCAATTCTTGGTATCGGCGGTGTTATCAAGGTATGGCAGACAGGTGCCGGAATGGGCTGGGTAATCGGTCTTGCCGTTGCGGTTATTATGGCACTCGTGCTGTTTTTAATGGTTGTTGCTATGCCGAAGTTTAAATTAATGCAGAAGCTGGTTGACGGTGTCAACTTAGTTTCAAGGGAAATTCTTACCGGACTTTCCGTTATCCGTGCATTCGGAAGGGAAAAAAAGGAAGAAGAACGTTTTGATGAAGCCAATAAAAAACTGACAAAGACGATGTTATTTACCAACCGTGTCATGACATTTATGATGCCTTGCATGACCTTTATTATGTACGGATTGACGGTTCTGATTGTATGGGTTGCAGCACATAAGATTGATAACGGCAGTATGCAGGTCGGTGCAATGACCGCATTTATTACGTATGCAATGCAGATTGTCATGTCTTTCTTAATGCTGACAATGATGTCTATTATGCTTCCGAGAGCGGCTGTTGCGGCAGACAGAATTGATGAAGTATTAACTGTAAAATCTGAAATTGTAGACCCTGAAAAGCCGGAAACACTTGAAAAGAAGGAAGGGGTTGTATGCTTTAACCATGTGAGCTTTAAATATCCGGGTGCGGAACACAATGCCCTTGAAGATATTGATTTTGTGGCTGAACCGGGTAAGACAACGGCGATTATCGGCAGTACGGGCTGTGGTAAATCAACGCTTGTAAACTTAATACCAAGACTTTACGATGTTACGGAAGGTTCGGTGACAATCGACGGACACGATATCCGTAACATTACCATGAATGAACTGCGTGATGAACTCGGCTTTGTGCCGCAGAAAGGTGTGCTGTTTTCCGGTACGATTGCAAGCAATCTCCGTTATGGCAGAGAAGATGCAACCGATGAAGAAATCCGTGAAGCGGCTGAAATTGCCCAGGCATCGGATTTTATTGAAGAAAAAAGTGCAAAATATGACAGTCCGATTGCACAGGGCGGTTCTAACGTATCCGGTGGACAGAAACAGCGTCTGTCGATTGCAAGAGCCATTGCAAAGAATCCGAAGGTCTTCATTTTTGATGACAGTTTTTCCGCACTCGATTTAAAGACCGATGCGGCACTCCGTAAGGCACTGGCAGAAAAGGTATCCGACAGCACGGTTATTATTGTTGCACAGCGAATCAGTACGGTGCTTCATGCAGAGCAGATTCTTGTCATGGATGAAGGCAGAATCGTCGGCAGGGGAACACATGAAGAACTGCTTGCAAACTGCGAAGTATACCGCCAGATTGCAAAATCGCAGATGTCAGAAAAGGAACTCGGACTTGCGGGTGATACAGAAAGGGAGGAACAGTAATTTATGGAAAATAAAGATGTAAAAATGCCTCCGAAGACAAGAGGACCGATGAGAGGACCTGGCAGAGGCATGATGCCCGGAGAAAAAGCCAAAGACTTTAAAGGGTCTATCGGCAAATTACTTGCGTATCTTGGAAATTACAAAATCGGCATTATCGTAGTGATGATTTTTGCGGCGTGTGCGACCGTGTTTAACGTTGTCGGTCCAAAGGTTTTAGGTAAAGCTACGACAGCACTTTCCGAAGGGCTGATGAATAAAATCAACGGCACCGGCGGTATGGATTTTAACTATATCGGAAAAGTCCTTTTATTTGTGCTGGGATTATACAGCATCAGCGCCGTTTTCAGCTTTGTACAGGGCTGGATTATGACGGGGATTACACAGAAGCTGTGTTACCGATTAAGGAAAGAAATTTCCGAAAAAATTAACCGTATGCCGATGAAATATTTTGAAAGCAGAACTTACGGTGAAGTATTATCGCGTATTACCAATGATGTAGATACTCTCGGAATGGGATTAAACCAGAGCGTTACAACGATTATTACATCGGTTGCAACCATGATTGGTGTGCTTGTCATGATGTTAAGCATTTCACCGCTGATGACACTGATTGCCATTGTCATTCTGCCGGTGTCAGCCGGACTGATTTCATTTGTTGTAAAGAAATCACAGAAATATTTTAAGACACAGCAGGAATATTTAGGTCATATCAACGGACAGATTGAAGAAACCTACGGCGGACATACCGTTGTAAAGTCTTTTAACAAAGAGGCTTCTATGGTTAAGCAGTTTGACGAAACCAATACGGTATTGTATAAATCCGCATGGAAATCGCAGTTCCTATCCGGAATGATGCAGCCGATTATGAATTTTGTCGGAAACTTAGGCTATGCCTGTGTGGCATTAACCGGAGGTCTTCTTGCAATTCAGGGCGCGATTACAATTGGTGATATTCAGGCATTTATCCAGTATGTTAAGAATTTCACACAGCCGATTACACAGATTGCACAGGTTATCAATCAGGTACAGTCTATGGCAGCAGCCTCCGAGAGAGTATTCGAGTTCTTAGAGGAGGAAGAAGAAGACCAGTTTGCGCAAAATCCGGTACGCTTAGATAAAATCGAAGGCTGTGTGGATTTTGAAAATGTACACTTTGGTTATAAAGAAGATCAGACAATTATCAATGATTTTACCGTACATGTAAAACCGGGTCAGAAGGTTGCCATTGTCGGTCCTACAGGTGCCGGTAAGACAACGATTGTGAAGCTGCTCATGCGTTTTTACGATGTCGGCAGCGGTGCTATTTTAGTAGACGGACACAATATCAAGGACTTTAACAGACGGGAATTAAGAGATGCGTTTGGCATGGTACTTCAGGATACATGGCTGTATAAGGATACCATTATGGAAAATATCCGTTACGGAAGACTGGATGCAACCGATGAAGAAGTTATTGCGGCGGCAAAAGCAGCGCATGCACACCACTTTATTGAAACCCTGCCGGGTGGCTATCAGATGGAATTAAATGAAGATGCAAGCAACGTTTCACAGGGACAGAAGCAGCTGCTTACAATTGCGAGAGCAATTCTTGCAGACAATCCGATTCTGATTCTGGATGAAGCGACCTCTTCTGTGGATACCCGTACAGAGATTCAGATTCAGAATGCAATGGATAACCTGATGAAGGGCAGAACGAGCTTTGTCATTGCCCACCGTCTGTCTACGATTAAGGATGCAGACGTGATTCTTGTCATGAAGGACGGCGATATTGTAGAACAGGGAAATCATGAAGAACTTCTTGCAAAGGGCGGCTTCTATGCAGACCTTTACAATTCACAGTTTGATGAGGCAGAAAGCGCGTAAGATACGGGAATTTTGATAAAAAATGGAAGTTATTAAAGATGAATATTTAAAATATTAATTCAAAACAAAGAGTAAAAAGGAGAAACAGCCTGGCAGAGGTTTTTTCTCCTTTTTTCACGGATAGTCCTTGCAAAACTTTAGAATTTCTGTATACTTGAAATGTTAGGTGTTTTCATGGCAGAGCCGGAGGAATTTGATGAAACAGATTGCGTGGGTAAAAGTTATCCAAAACAAATATATAAAAAGATGTATAAGTATTGTGGGAATTGTAATCGTTTTACTGGGTGCCATGCTGTTATATCATATTACAGGTTTAAGAAAAAATGAATATACAAAAAAGGAGCCATTGCTTTTAAACTGGACTGTTGTCAGTGAAAATCAGACGGATACGGATGTGGATTTGAATACATTCCGCTTTGATAATATTTTAACAGACAAAAAGACAATATATTTATCCCGTACTTTTGTGGATAAAGGGCAGTTTCAATCACCGGTACTTGTGGTTCAGACGCATAATGCAACGTTACGTGTCTTTGTGGACGGAGAATGTATTTACAGTTCCGGGCTGGAGCGGTATGATTGCGGGAAAATGGTTGGAAGCGGCATGCACAGCATTGCTATGCCTAAAGATGGAGAACAGCATGAACTGATGCTGGAATTTAAGGCAAACGGTGATTCTTATGTTACCCGGATGAACGATATTTATATTACTGATTATGCAACAATTTACACTGATTTTTTAGTGACCAACAGAGTTACTTATGCACTTAGTGTCTGCCTTTTGTTTATCGGATTTGTCCTGCTTTTGCTTGGGATGGTTATGATGCTGACGCGGACCTGGTTTACACATTTGATATCACTGGGAATTTTCTCGCTGATGGTAGGTTTATGGACGATGGGAAAATATAATATCCTACAGATTTACCGGGTACCGATATGGCTGTGTACCTTTATTGAGTATGCCAGTATGTATATCGGTCCGCCGTCTCTGCTGCTTTTTTTCAGGGATTATCCGAAAAAAGCAGACAGCAGATGGATAACGTGGATGTATTACATAATTTTCTGGGTAGATAGCGGTGTGACGGCACTTTTATTTGTGCTTCATTTTTCAGGTGTCTGGCATCTTCCGCATATGCTTCGGCTGGAACAGGCATTTGTAGCAATTGTCTGTGTTTATCTGATTATATTAATGATTGCCTGTGTTAGAAAGGGAAACCGGCAGAGCAGACTGGTTATCTGCGGTGTGATTTTGTTTTTGCTGTGTATCGGAGCGGAATGGTCAGGTTATATGGCAGGAAAATACTGGGGTCATGAAATGTCATGGACAACAGGATTTTCATCTTTGGGAACTGTGATTCTGATTAGTATTTTACTGCTCTCATTAAGCTGGGATATTGCGGGAAAAATGGTCGACGAAAAAGAACAGGCAGTTCTTTATAAAATGGCATATACGGACAATCTGACGGGACTTTATAACCGCCGCTTTTGTGAAGAACGATTAAAATCATATTGTTATAATAACATTCCATTTACAATTTTTAATTTTGATATGAATGGGCTGAAAGCCACGAATGATACCCATGGGCATAGCAGTGGGGATAAGCTGATTAAGGGGTTTGCGGATATTTTAACAAAGTCGTTCGGGGACAAAGGTATCGTTGGCAGAATGGGCGGCGATGAATTTATTGTAATTGTAGAAAACATCGAAGAACTTAATTGTCAGGAAGAAATCCGACATTTTCAAAAAATTATGAGTGAGGCAAATAAAGCACAAAGTGGGTATGTTTACAGTACGGCATACGGCTATGCAGACAGTTCTGAAATTGTGTCAGACGGTGAAATACGCGATGTCAACATGGTTTACAGACTGGCGGATAACCGCATGTATGAGAATAAAAAGACATGCCATGATGCAAGAAAATAGTTAGAAAGTGGAAGGAACAAAGGAATTTATGAATAGGACTTACGACAAATTTCAGGTAGTATTACTAAGCGAAGTAAAAGGGAAAGACAGCAATGCGTTTATTTTTGAATTACGTCTTACTTCGGAGGACAATTGTCGTATCAGAATTATAGATTTTGACGCATTTGATATTGACGGAAACAAGTACAGTGCGGGAGCGGATAAAATCAGTACAACAGATGTGATTTTAGGACACAGCAAATTTTTTGCCGAAACCAAAAAGATTAATGTAAAAATCAGTTCGCAGTTTAAAGCAAGAATCGGCTGTATGGCAGTCTTAACGGTTGCCTGTATCGAAGATAAACAGCAGATGAAATTCTGTTTCCAGAGAAAAGGAACAAACCGCTGGGATTGTGTCGGTGTGGAATTTATGGAGTATGAAGGTCTTCCGGCAGCAGAAGAAGAACCGGTGGAAACAGAAGGAACTTTAGAACCGGTTGAAGAACTGACTGACAAAGCAGAAAAACAGGTACAGGCGCAGACGGAAGCACTGACACAGACTGGAGCTTCGGCAGTGAAAGAAGACGGTGAAGAACAGGCAGCAGTGGTAGTACAGGATTCTCCGGCAGAAGACATCCCGGCAGCACAGGATGAAAAAGCTGCAGCAGAATCACTTGAAGAATATCTGGAAAGAGAAGGCGCAGAGTCTGTCTTAGGGATGTCCATGAAGGAATTTGTCAATCGTTTTGCATTAGGTACACAGACAGTAGAAGATGTTTTAAAGCAGTTAAATGTCAATGTGGCGCAGGAAGAAGAACCGGCAGAAACAATCAGTCAGCCGGCGCCGGTATCCCAGCCGGAGGAAGAAGAGCAGGAGCAGTCCATAGAAGACTATTTAAACAGTCTGATTGAATTTGATGAAAAATCATCGGAAACCATCGGCCTTGCCGTTTCTAATATGAGAATCCGTGCAGAAGAACAGGGTGACACCGTCTGTCCGGTTCTTTACTGTGAGGTCAGCTATTCCAAAGAAACCTATGTATTGGTGCGCTGTCCGATGATTAAGGTGATTTTTTACGATGCAAAGGGATGTATCGACAATGTTGCCATGCATCCGGTATCCCGTATCCATACAGGTCAGGATATCGTTGAAATGGCATTTAAGAAGTCCACAGTGAAAAATTGGAAAAACAAGAGCAAAATCAAAGTACTCGTAACGCTGTAAAATAGATAAAACATTTTTTTTGGTTAAAACATAAAACATAAAAAATAAAAGAATTAAAAGAAGAAAGCTGCGCAGCCGGAACAAAAAACGGCTGTGCAGCTTATTTTATAAAGTTCTGAAAGCTTAAAGGATGGTGGCTGATATGCAGCTGGTATATGGATATAAAGGATTCTGATAATTACGGTTTTTAAAACTACATTATATTGAAATAAATATAATATCATCTTGACAAAAAAACAAAGAAGCGGTATAACATAAATAGTTTGAGAATCAAAATATTGTGTTTCTGAACGAAAATAAAGTACTGTTATGGCAGATGAGAAATTACCTGCGGAATGGAGATTAATATGAATAATCAGTTACCACAACTTATATTAGGAGATGTTATTGTGCCGGTGCCGGTGATTCAGGGCGGCATGGGTGTTGGAGTGAGTCGAAGCCGTCTTGCGGGAGCAGTTGCAAAAGAAGGCGGTATCGGTGTGATATCAACAGCACAGATCGGTTATGACGAGGAAAATTTTGAAAAAAATCCGGCGGAGTGTAACCGCAGGGCAATAATAAAACACATTGCGCAGGCAAAAGAGATTGCAGGCGGAAACGGACTGGTCGGTGTGAATATCATGGTGGCATTAAAGCATTACAGACAGCACATTGAAACGGCGGTAGAAGCGGGTGCAGATGTCATTATCTGTGGTGCGGGACTGCCGGCAGATTTACCGGGAATTGCCCAAAACTATGCACGTGAGCATGGGAAAAAGATACCAAAGCTGATGCCGATTGTGTCTTCCGCGAGAGCAGCGGGAATTATTTTAAAAATGTGGGACCATCATTACCATACGGTGCCGGATTGTATTATTGTGGAAGGACCGATGGCAGGCGGACATCTTGGATTTCAGGAAAGTGTATTGGAAAATATTGAAAATATTGATTTTGACGCGATTCTTTGCGGGGTCATTGACAGCAAAAAGCCATATGAGGAGAAATACACAAAAAAGATTCCGGTTGCGGCGGCAGGCGGTATTTTTGACAGACAGGATATTGACCATGTGCTTTCATTAGGTGCAGATGCCGTACAGATTGCAAGTCGTTTTGTTGTCACTAAAGAATGTGATGCATCTGATGCATACAAACGTGCATATATTGAGGCGGGAAAGGGTAATATACAGATTGTAAAAAGTCCTGTCGGCATGCCGGGACGTGCCGTGCGCAATGCATTTATCAGACAGGTTGAGCAGCACAAACAAGAAATTACCGGCTGTTATCAGTGCCTTGAAAAATGTAATCCGAAGGAAGTGCCGTATTGCATTACACAGGCGCTGATTCACGCCGTGAAAGGCGAATTAGAGCAGGGGTTAATTTTCTGCGGTGAAAATGTTTCCAGAATCCATGAAATGACAACCGTACCGGAACTGATGCGGGAATTGACACAAGGTTGACACACCACCCTGGTATTTAGTACTATAGTAAGTGAAAAAGAACGAATGGAGAAACCAATGAAAGAATTTTTGCGTGCTAAGATTTTTGCACTTTCACAGTATCTGGAAATGTTGCTTTCGCTGATTTTAGGACTGGTTATTGTAATTCTTGCAGGGAAACTGCTGATGGACGTATTTAATCCGCAATATATTTTTGCAGGAGAAGACGTCTTTGCATATTATCTGGAAACTGCAATGAATCTTGCGATTGGTGTGGAGCTTATTAAAATGCTTTGCATGCACTCACCGGGGACTGTCATCGAAGTCCTTTTATTTGCAATAGCAAGACAGGTTGTTGTATCCCATTCTTCTGTGATACAGACACTGACCGGGGTATTTGCGATTGTTGTGCTGTTTGCTACAAGAAAATATCTGTTTATTCCACACGATGAGGTAGAAAAGATTACCGTACGCGGTAGTATGACTGTAGCAATGGCAAACCGTGTTGCTAAAATCAAAATACCGGAAACAGATGGAAAACTGCTCCGTGATGTGATTGAGAAGCGGATTTGTGAGGAAAGCCTTTCAAAAGAAATCGGAACCTGCGTGGATTACGATAATTTTGCATTATGCATTGCAAGTATCAGAGAAGGTAAAGTAACAAGAGTTGATATTTTAAAAAATAAGGATTGATAAGGAGTAAGCTTATGGCAATTGTACATGTAACAAGTGAAAATTACGAAAAGGAAGTATTACAGTCTGATAAGCCGGTATTAATTGATTTCTGGGCATCATGGTGTGGACCGTGCCAGATGTTAGGACCGGTCATTGAAGAAGTTTCAGAAGAAGTGACGGATGTAAAGTTTGTAAAAGTAAGTACCGAAGAAGCACCGGAACTGGCAGAAAAATTTTCTATTATGTACATTCCGACACTGGTACTCATGGAAAATGGAACGGTTGTAAATAAATCCACAGGCTTTTTACAGAAGGAACAGATTTTAGAACTTCTGAATACAAAAAATTAAAAAAATTAAAAAAAAATTAAAATTTTTGTTGACAAATGAAGTTTGAAAGATTATCTTATTACTTAATTCAACAGTCAAATGCAGAGAACAGGAAATGACTTTTTCAAATCACCGCTCACAGAGAGCCGTAAGATGATGAGAAGCGGCAGCAAGGAATGAAAAAGCCCTCACCTGCGAGCAGTTCCGGTGAAAGGCAGTGTAATTGTATACAGCCTAGTAATTGGAATCGGTACCCATCGTTAACAGGGCATGCCATAGAGTCGGTATTCTATTGATTCTGACAGCAGTGGCAGTAGAGAGGCCGGGATATCCGGCAAGCAAAGTGGTAACGCGGAAGTAATGTTAAATCAGCCTTCGTCTTTGCACCAAATCATTTAGATTTGTGTGGAGACGAAGGCTTTTTTGATACTATGGACAATGCGTACAGAGTGTTTGACTGATGAAATATATCATAATAGGAGAGTGACATCTATGAACACTTTAGTAATTGTTTTAATTGCAGCTGTTATTTTATTCGGCGCATATGTTGTCTATGGCCGTTGGTTAGCCAACAAATGGGGAATTGACCCTAAGGCAGAAACACCGGCAGTAAAGTACAATGATGGTAAAGATTTTGTCCCGACAAACGGATGGACAGTATTTAGTCATCAGTTTTCATCTATTGCAGGTGCAGGTCCTGTAACCGGTGCAATTCAGGCAGCGGCATTTGGCTGGTTACCTGTACTCCTCTGGATTCTCATCGGTGGTGTATTCTTCGGTGCTGTTACAGACTTCGGTGCCTTATATGCTTCCGTTAAGAACGAAGGAAAGTCCATGGGTATGATTATTGAAAAGTACATCGGTAAATTCGGACGTAAGATTTTCTTACTGTTCTGCTGGTTATTTACATTAATTGTTATTGCAGCATTTGCCGATATGGTAGCCGGAACATTCAATGCGTATACAGTTGTTGACGGACAGTCACAGTTATCTGCAGCTGCTTCAACAAACGGTTCTGCCGGTATGGTATCTATCATGTTTATGGTATTTGCCGTTGTATTTGGTCTGATTCAGAAGAAATGGAATCTTTCAGGCTGGAAAGAAGCCGTTGTTGGTATCGTATTTATCATTGCTTCATTTGTAATTGGTAACTACTTCCCAATTGAATTAGGCAAGAACGCATGGAGCTATATCACATTTGTATATATCTTTTTTGCAGCAGTTCTTCCAATGTGGCTGATGAAGCAGCCTCGTGACTACATGACAACATTTATGTTCATTGCCATGATTGTCGGTGCAGCACTTGGTCTGGTTGTAGCTCATCCGTCTATGAACCTTCCGGTTTATACAGGATTTAACAATGCAAAGCTTGGAACAATGTTCCCAATCCTTTTCGTAACGGTTGCCTGCGGTGCTGTTTCAGGCTTCCACAGCCTTGTATCTTCCGGTACATCTTCTAAGACTGTAGCAAATGAAAAGGATATGCTTAAAGTTGGTTACGGCGCTATGATACTTGAAAGCTTACTTGCTGTTATCGCTCTTTGTGTTGCAGGCGCAGCCGCAGCAGCAGACGGAACAGCCGCTACTGGTACACCGTTCCAGATTTTCAGCCGTGGTGTTGCAGGTTTCTTTGAAATGTTTGGTGTTCCGGTACATTTCGCAACCGTATTTATGACAATGTGTGTATCTGCACTTGCTCTTACATCACTTGATGCCGTTGCACGTATCGGACGTATGAGTTTTCAGGAACTTTTCAGCGTAGATGATATGGAACATGCAGAAGGATGGAGAAAGTTACTCTGCAATACATATTTCTCAACAGTAATAACACTTCTTTGTGGTTTCGTACTCACAAAGATTGGTTATGCAAACATCTGGCCGTTATTTGGTTCAGCAAACCAGTTATTAAGTGCACTTGTAATTCTTACACTTTGTGTATTCTTAAAGGTAACAGGACGCAGCAACAAGATGCTGTTTCCGCCACTTATCATTATGCTTTGTGTAACATTTACAGCACTGGTACAGCGTACAATCGCTATGGTTAAGGCAATCCAGACAGCAGCATCTGTTACAATTCCGGCAGGTACTGCTACATGGGGAAGCGTATTTATTGCCAACGGGCTTCAGCTTATTATTGCAATTCTGCTGATTGTACTTGGTCTTATCATTGTTGTAAATTCAGCTAAGAGTTATGCAAAGAGTGAGAAAAACTCAGAAAAGGCAGCTTAATTCGTATAGCAGCTGTATAATAAAATAAGAAGCTTTACATAAAAACTCCCGGATTTTTTCTATATCATATATAGAGAGGATTTGGGAGATTTTTGCATAGGAACGGCAATCCCAGCGATAAAAATATTGAAATTCTGTCGTGTTCATAGTAATATATAAATAGTGTGAAAAAACCTTAAATTTAAAATAAGAAGACACAATATCGTAAAAGACAGGGGAATAAATAATATGGAACAGGTTGTTTTTGGTGGAAGAATGAATATCCCAAAGGGGACAACATTTTTTAAGACAGGCGAAAACGTTGAACATGTATATCTGTTAGTGAATGGACAGGTACGTGCAAAAAGCGAATATATGAAGATGAATCTCGATAACGGAGCACTGTTAGGAATTCTTGATATTTATTCAGAAGAATATCTTTTTGATTATGAGGCCGTTACGGATTTGATTGTATTGTGCTTTGACATTGCACATGCAGATGGCATTCAGAAGCTTTTAAAACTGGGTACAAATTATCAGGAAATTGCTGTCAATTCTTTATTTGCGCAGTTTCATGAAGTGTACCGGTTATATGAAAAAAGTTTTTTGTCTTATGCATCAGAAATGGACGATTTTAATGTCATTGATAAAGAAGATTCTGCAAAGGTGGATATGGAAATCTGCACCTATATGAATCAGATATACGCATTGGATAAAAAAGTTTTTCATGAACTTTTTACAGCCGGGGAAATGATAGCATATGAACATCTGATTACCGGTTCAAAGCTGGTAGCGGATATCAACCGTACCGCGTTAAAACTGGTGGATGTTTTAGGAAAGGCAGCACTTGGCATTCAGGACGATGAAGCCCAAAATAAAGCAGCAGACGACCTTTCGGATGGTGAAGATACGGCAGAAGAAGGCATGGATGAAAGTGCTTATGACTATGCACTGGTTGAGAGTGAACTGGCAAATTCCATGAAGCAGATTCTGGATTATTCCCAGATAGATGAAAAGGAAGCTTCCAGATTTACCCTCATGGTTTCACAGTATATGAATCTGCCGGACAGAAATACTTCGGACAACGATGTCAGAAAATTAAGAAAAGATATTGCAGAGCAGTTCTATCAGATTTATGAAAATGTTTTCTTACATTCATTAAAGGATACTTCTCTTAGCAGGGCAGTCGAATTGTTCCTGAATTTTGGCTTTATGGATGAGAAGGAATTTGATAAAAAGGGATTGGCGGAACTGTATTATTTCAAGCCGGACTTATCGGGTACGGAATTTTCTATTTATACCGTATATGGCTGGCTGAAAGCAATATACGAGGGAAAAAGAGAACCGTCCAAAGATGAATTTGACCAGGATTATAAAGAAAACGTAAGAAAAGAAAAGGCAATGCACCATCTGTCGGCAGCAGAAGAAACAAAGATGCTGTCTGACCAGACAGCCAAAGTGCAGTTTGAAATCCGTAATATGTTTAAGGTTATCAATCGTCTGACAACGAATGAAATTACAATTTTCAGCCCGATTCTGACACAGAGGAAGTTCAGTAAGAGCATTCAGAAGTCGTTTCTGTCAGCAAAGAAGCTTTCCGAGGCGATGCGTGCGATTATGAAGGTGGATTATTCACTGTTCCACAGAGAGCAGATGTATTATGACCCGGAAAATAAAATCGATAATATTGTAGTCATGAAACAGGTTCTTCCGGACTTTATCCTGATGCCGAATGTCGGCAGCAGAGGTGTCATGTGGCAGGATATTTCGGAAAAGAAAAGAGATACACCGGCAAGATTTGTGCTTTCTGCATTTTTCAACGGCAATCTTGAAAACAGTCTGATTAACATGGCAGCAGTTTACCGCTGGGAAATCTGCCGTACTGTACAGGGCAATTACTGGAATGATGTCCGGGAACATTCTCTTACATCCGAGTACTGCGATTATGTACAGTTTTACCGAAAGAATAAAGATCTGACGGAAGAAGCCAAAGAAAAAATCAGGGCACAGTTTAAAAGCTGTCGTAACAGTTACCGTGAAATGTTTGCAAAGGATTATGACGTATGGGTTAAATACGAATCCCAGAACTCTATCCGATTAAATAAGGTTGTGAGAGGAATTCTTTATATGTACTGTCCGTTTGCGGCAGAATATCGGAAAAAGCTTGAATCGCAGCCAATCTTTAATGCGGCATCAGCACGGTTTAACAGAGAAAATACAAAGAAAGTACGTGAGTTAAAGACATTTAATTCCAACGTATTAAAAAGAGGCGGACAGGTTACTGAAGTGTTACAGAAGAATCTGGATTTTTATGAATTAGGATAAGAAGAAGGAGAAGACAAATGTTTAGTCAGTTATTTGGTGAATATCTGGTAAGTGAAGAAGTACTTACACCGGAGCAGTTAAGAGAAGTATTGGATGAACAGGCAACAGCAAAGGTCCGTCTGGGAACGATTGCGATTGCAAACGGATATATGACACAGAACGAAACGGAAGAAGTCAATCATTTACAGACACAGTATGACAGACGTTTCGGTGATATTGCGGTAGAAAGAGGCTATTTATCAGAACGGGAAGTGGATGAACTTCTGGAGCAGCAGGGTTGCGCATTTATGAAGTTTTTGCAGATTATGTTTGAGAAAAAATATATTACTGCCAGCGAACTGGATGAATATCTTGACAGCTTTCAGACATCTAAGGGCTTTTCAAAGTCCGAAATGGAAGCGTTAAAGGAAGATGATATTGACGGGATTGTACCGTTGTTTGCATTTTCTGCAAAACCGTATGTAACTGATATTGTGGCATTGATTTTGAGAAATCTGACAAGATTTGTTACACAGGATTACTATATCGGTTCAATTAAACGTGTGACAGAAATCCGGTATCAGAGTATTATCGGACAAAAAACATACGGTTCTCATGTTATTTATACAGCATTTGTGGCAGGGGAAAATGAAGATGGACTGCTTGCGCTTGCATCCGATTTTTCAAAGGAAGAACTGATACAGGCAGACAGCTATACATATGACACATTAAGCGAACTGGTTAATATGTGCCTTGGTCTGTTTGTAACGGCAATCAGCAAGGGTGAGTTATTTGTAGATATCGAACCGCCGTTTGTCTATGAAAACCAGACACTGACCGGGGACGGATATATTGTTCCGCTTTATGTCCATGGCAAAGAGACAGAAATTTTTATTGCTGTAGACAGTGATGTTCAAATCGGTGTAAAGCCGACATCTATTGATATTCAAAAATGTGCCGACAGTGAGGTAGCAGACGGTGTTAAAAAGGTCATGATTGTAGATGATTCTGCTTTTATCCGTAAGACATTAAGAAATATTCTTGAAGAAGCAGGCTATGGTATTGTCTGTGAGGCTGTAAACGGAGAAGAAGCCGTTCAGTTATATAAAGAGTATAAACCGGATATTGTCACAATGGATATTACGATGCCGGTTATGGACGGTGTTACGGCATTGGAAAAGATTAAAGCATACGATAATACAGCAGATGTCATTATGGTGACGTCAGCCGGACAGCAGAAGAAAGTGATTCAAGCATTAAAGCTGGGGGCATATGAATTCTGCATGAAGCCGCTGGATAAGGATGAATTGTTAAAAGTATTTAAAGAACTGAATGCATAAAATACATAAAAACGGGAATAATACAGGTATTGCAAAAGTATATTTTGTAGTGCCTGTATTTTAAAATTGTACTAAATTAAGAACTATGCAAAAGAGTATTGATTTTATGATACATGAATGATATTATAATGCACGTAAGGATTGTTACAATATTGTCAAAGTTGCGATGAGCAATTTTTTTATTTAGCAATCAGTGTATACAATGTGCAGAGATTATGCAAGGAGGAATTCAAAAATGTTACAGAAGGAACAGTGGAATGGTTTCGAAGGTAGACTTTGGAAAGAAGAAATCAATGTAAGAGATTTCGTTCAGAACAACTACAAGCCATATGATGGTGATGAAAGTTTCCTTGAAGGTCCTACAGAAGCAACAAACAAGCTTTGGGGAAGACTTCAGGAATTACAGAAAGAAGAAAGAGCAAAGGGCGGTGTACTTGACATGGAAACAGAAGTTGTTGCCGGTCTTACAGCATATGGTCCTGGATATATAGATGAATCAATGAAAGACCTTGAAAAAGTTGTAGGTCTTCAGACAGATAAGCCATTAAAGAGAGCATTCATGCCTTACGGCGGTATCAAGATGGCAGAAGAATCTTGCAAGAACTACGGTTATGAACCAAATCCGGAATTACACAAGATTTTCACAGAATATCATAAGACTCACAATCAGGGTGTTTTCGATGCTTACACACCAGAGATGAGAAAGGCTCGTCACAGCCACATCATCACAGGTCTTCCGGATACTTATGGCCGTGGACGTATCGTAGGTGACTACAGAAGAGTTGCTCTTTACGGTATTGACTACCTTATGGAAGAAAAGAAGAAAGATCATGCAAACTGCGGATGCGGAACAATGACAGACGATGTTATCCGTTTAAGAGAAGAAATCTCTGATCAGTACAAGGCTTTAGCAGGAATGAAGAAGATGGCTGAGAGCTATGGTTATGATATTTCACAGCCAGCTAAGGATGCTAAGGAAGCTGTTCAGTGGTTATACTTTGGTTATCTTGCTGCTATCAAGACTCAGAACGGTGCTGCTATGTCAGTAGGTCGTGTATCTACATTCCTTGATATCTATATCGAAAGAGATCTTGAAGCTGGAAAGATTACAGAAAAAGAAGCTCAGGAATTAATTGACCATTTCGTTATGAAGTGCAGAATGGTTAAGTTTGCAAGAATTACTTCTTACAACGAATTATTCTCAGGTGACCCTACATGGGCTACTCTTGAAGTAGGTGGTACAGGTATTGATGGACGTTCAATGGTTACAAAGAACGACTACAGATTCCTTCACACACTTGAAAACATGGGACCTTCACCGGAACCAAACTTAACAGTACTTTACTCATCAAGACTTCCTGAAAACTTCAAGAAGTATGCTGCTAAGATTTCTGTTGATACATCTTCAATCCAGTATGAGAACGATGATGTTATGAAGGTTACATGGGGTGATGATTATTCAATCTGCTGCTGTGTATCTGCTACACAGACAGGTAAGGAAATGCAGTTCTTCGGAGCTAGAGCTAACCTTGCTAAGTGTTTACTTTACGCTATCAATGGTGGTGTGGATGAAAAAGATGGTAAGCAGGTTGGACCAGCTTTCAAGCCTATTACATCAGAATATCTTGATTATGATGAAGTTATTGAAAAGTTCGATGTTATGATGGATTGGTTAGCAGACCTTTATGTTAATACACTTAACCTTATCCAGTATATGCATGATAAGTACTACTATGAAGCAGCAGAGATGGCTCTTATTGATACAGATGTTAAGAGAACATTTGCTACAGGTATTGCTGGTTTCTCTCATGTAGTAGATTCACTTTCAGCTATTAAGTATGCTAAGGTTAAGACAGTACGTGATGAAGAAAAGGGTATTGTTGTTGATTACCAGATTGAAGGCGACTTCCCTAAGTATGGTAACGATGATGATAAGGCAGATGATATAGCTGTATGGCTTCTTAGAACATTCCTTGAGAAGATTAAGAAGAGACATACTTACAGAAATTCAGAGCCTACAACATCTATCCTTACAATTACTTCTAACGTAGTTTATGGTAAGTATACAGGTACAATGCCTGACGGACGTAAGGCTGGTACACCATTATCACCAGGTGCTAACCCAAGCTATGGTGCTGAACAGAATGGTCTTTTAGCTTCACTTAACTCACTTACAAAGCTTCCATATGAGTGGGCATTAGATGGTATTTCTAATACACAGACAATGAATCCGGATGCTTTAGGTCATAATGAAGAAGAAAGAGTTGCTAACCTTGTAAACGTTATGGATGGATACTTCGATCAGGGTGCTCATCACCTTAACGTAAATGTATTCGGTAAGGATAAGTTACTGGATGCTATGGAACACCCAGAAAAGCCAGAATATGCGAACTTCACAATCCGTGTATCTGGTTACGCTGTTAAGTTCATCGACCTTACAAAGGAACAGCAGATGGATGTAATTTCAAGAACATTCCACGACAGAATGTAATCAGAGTGCTTGAAAACGCCGAAAATACAGTGTTTATGTGACGTTGAGAGATTACCAAGTTATCGTAACTTATCATAAATTGGTGTAAAATCTTATATAATTGGTGTAGTAAATGGTGTACTAAATGGTGTAGTAATTCTAAATAGGATTTAAGTACAAAGATAAAATAAATTTCAGAGAAGAGAGATGTACAGTAATGTATGTCTCTCTTTTTTGATATTCAAAAATCGTAAAAAATAGGGAACACTTCTGATTAATATAACCAGGAATGTTCCCTAAAATTATATAAAGCATAAAAAGTTAAATTTGAGCCATATACACATTTTAAAGCCGTATATAGAAGGCTAATTTGAAATGGTGATTTCATGGTATTAATTAAAGGAGGACAAATGAAACAGAAGGGCTATATGTTTTACCAAGCAGCATACACGAACTTATATTAGTTCCTGATAATGGTGATATGAATAAAAATTATATGATGCAGATGGTGCGTGAAGTTAATTCAACAGAAGTCAGACCAGATGAAATATAATGGTAAGAAATAATTGACGTTTAGCACTATGTGAGTTAGCATAGTGGTAGACAATTACTTCTTTGTATCACGCAAATCTAATTTTCCGAAATTCTTCATAAAAAAGGAAATATAATTTTTCAAAAAGAAGCAAGGTGAAAAGAAGAAAATGAATTTATTTAATGCAAAACTGGGGAAAAGAAAGTGAAAAAATAAATTCCATTTTTGGGGCTAAAAAATGGAAAAATAGTTTCCCCTGATACAAAAGCCTGTTTAGAACATATATCCATAAGAACCTTAAATATATCGTCCTGTTTTGGATATTGTAAAACTATGAGTGATTTATATGACAGAAAGAAGGTTAAATATGATAATTGAAAAGGAATATTTTGATTCAGAAGAAGTCAGGAAAGCGAATGCCATGAATGATAAGACGATGGCACCACCAAGAAGAATACGTCTTGCGACAACGGACAGTAACAAATATTATGCCAAAGCTGTATTTGTAGCCGATAAAGAAAATATAATTACCGGTGAGCTTCTTTACAGACCAGATTTTCAGGAGTCAGAAGAGGGAGTGGCATTCAGTGAGGTTGTTGTTAAGCAGACAGCAGATGTGGAAGAATATTTTAAGAATCTTATAAGGTTTGAAGGCTATAAAGTGATTCCGGAAGAATATGATGAGAGTGATATGCTTATGCATTATGATGAGCTGAGCATACAGGCTAATAAGCTTTTGTTTCTTGAGAGAAGGGAGAAGTAGATATGACTGATACGCAGAAGGAGGTGTTTAAGACACCAGTAAACAAGATAAGGCTGTTTGAGCATGGGGCTCCGGGTTCGCAGAACCTTAAGCTTACAAGAAAATATTACACTGAAGATATGCCTGATGGAAGAGTAAAGCATATAGTGCAGAACATTACAGATCCGGATATTGTTCCTTATATACCTGATGGTATTGGTAACAGTACAGACAGACAAAGGATTCCGGCAGTATTGATTATTCCAGGAGGTGCGTTCAGACGCCTTGTATACAACTTTGAAGGTGAAGATGTTGCAAAGTGGCTTAATAGTATGGGAATAGCTGCATTTGTTCTTGAATGCAGACTTCCATCAGATGAACATGATAATGCAGAGGATGTCCCACTTATAGATGCTATGCGCGCAATGAGAGTTATAAGAGGAAGGGCGCAGGAATTCGGTATAGATGAAGCTAAGATAGGCGTTATGGGCTTTTCAGCAGGAGGCTTTATGGCAGCGTTATTATCAACAGCGTATGAAAGTGATGTGTATGCGGATTATAAGTATAAGGATGAATATGATAAACTATCAGCAAGACCAGATTTTGCTGTTTGTTCATATCCGGTTATAAGTATTGACGATTGTATTGAAGCAGGCAAAAGATATATGTCTGAGGAACAGGTGCTTGAGAGAATCAGTGACAGTAAGGCAAAGATACTGCATAAGTATAATCCGGATAAGCTTGTAAGACCGGATATGCCGCCAGTATTTATATGTGAAACGGATGATGACAGAACAACATTGTCTGAGAACAGTGTGGGCTTTTATATGGCAGCAAGAAAAGCCGGGGTAAGTGCTGAACTTCATATATTCAGAACAGGTGGCCATGGTTATGGCTGTGGTGATGATTTTGCACAGACTGGTGAGTGGAAAGTACTTTTTACAAAGTGGATTAAGAGTATTGGAATTATTAGTTAAGATGGATATGGTATACGAGGATAAAGATAAGATTATATTAAACAAGCCGGCGGGACAACTGTCGCAGAGCGGAAAGTCGTTTGAGATGGATCTTGTAAGTGAAGTTCTTACATATAGAAAAAGCAAGGGTGAAGAAGCTTACGCAGCTATAATAAACAGACTTGACCGTCCTGTATCAGGGCTTGTGTTTATGGCTAAGAATAAAAAGGAATCAGCAAGATTGTCTTTACTTATGCAAAAAGAAACACTATGTAAACTGAGCCAAAACTGAACCAGCGAATGTTTTGGAAGCTTGGATGTGCTTAAAATGGATATTATTTTGAGATTGCCGTTGAAAGCAGAACATTCCACGACAGAATGTAATCTGGGATTTTGAAAAGAATAAAATATACAGGCTGAGAAGCTTTAGAAAAGCCGCATTCCCGCTATCGACGGGGGTGCGGCTTTTGAGTTACTTTTGTTATGAAATCAATGGATATACTATTAGTATTAGCAGGATAAACACAACTCGGAAAAGATTTTTTGGAGAATATTAATAATGAAAGAAAAAGAATGGGAAAAACTTTTAAGAATAAAAACAACCGGACGTGACGACACCAGGTCGGATACGTTCAGGTATCCATATGAGCCGACATCCTATGAAGTGTTAGAAAGACTAGCGAATACCGGGATAATAGGTAAAAATAATACCCTGTTAGATTATGGCTGTGGAAAAGGCAGAGTAAGTATTTTTATGGCATATCAGACAAAATGTCATTCTATTGGGATAGAATATGATGAACGGATTTACAACCGGGCGTTAGCAAATAAAACTGACGCAGTTTCGGGGAATAAAGTGAAGTTTTTATGTGTTGATGCAGTAGGCTTTAAAATTCCGGATAACGTGGACAGATTTTTCTTTTTCAATCCATTTTCAGTTGAAATATTTAAGAGTGTTCTGGTGAATATTATAGACAGTTATTACGAAAATCAGCGAGAAATGCTTGTTATGTGTTATTATCCGTCAGATGAGTATCTTATGTGTCTGTCACAGGAATATAATGTAACATTTGTTGAAGAAATTGATTGCAGTGACATATCCGATGGTGAAAGCAGACGGGAGAAGGTAGTCGTGTATAGAGTGGGGGAGAAATAGTTTTTTTATAAAAGATATATCACAAACACAGTAAAAAGTGATACAATGCAGATAATAACATTGCAGGAGGATCACAACAATGGAACACATTTCAAGAAACGAAGCATTTGAATTACTCAAAAAATACAACAAAGACCCATTTCACATTCAGCATGCACTGACCGTGGAAGCCGTGATGAAGTGGTATGCAAATGAACTGGGATACGGCAATGATGCACAATACTGGGGAATCGTAGGACTTTTACACGATATTGATTTTGAATTGTATCCGGAACAGCACTGTATCAAAGCACCGGAGCTGTTAAGGGAAGGCGGTGTATCGGAAGATATCATTCACGGTGTTGTTTCACACGGCTATGGCATTACGGTGGACGTAGCGCCGGAACATGAAATGGAAAAGGTGCTTTTTGCAGCAGATGAACTGACAGGACTGATCTGGGCGGCGGCATTAATGCGCCCTTCAAAAAGCACAAAGGATATGGAATTAAAGTCCTTAAAAAAGAAATATAAAAGCAAAGGATTTGCGGCAGGCTGTTCCAGAGAAGTCATTGAGCGCGGCGCAAAACAGCTCGGATGGGAGCTGGAAAAGCTGCTGACCATGACATTGGCGGCAATGGCTGCATCGGAAGACTATATTAACGAAGAAATGGAAAAAGAAAATGTTTAAAACACCGAAGGAATGTTATGATTATATCGTGAAAAATGAACTGGAAACGGCGGTTATCGGGGCGATGATGCAGCAGACGGACAATTATTCAATTGCGGAAATTGCAGACGCGAGATTTCACAACAGGGAAGGGAAAATTTCCTTTACTTCCGCAGGATACAAAATTAATATCGAAGTGACAGATGACGAGATTGTGACTGCGGTTTTAAACGGATTGTATGTCAGCGCATTTTTATCAAGAAAAGACGACAACTACCGGGTGCATTTTTTAGTGTCGGGATACCCGGCTGAAATGAAAGCGCGTTTTGAAGAAGAAATCACAAAAGAGGTTGTAAGATACATGATAATGTCGGTCATTATGGCATGCAGACTGGACAGTGAGAAGAAATTAAATATATATATCAGAAATGAATAAAATTTCTTTATAATAATGATTGATAAAACATGAACTGTGAAGATATGGTAAAGATACCGGAATTGGAAAATGTACTGCTTTTAAGAGCAGGAGCAGGTGGTATGAAAAATATTGTCCGGTGGATTTATTTTGCAGACTGCCTACAGTGTGTGCAGAGTGAATATAAAGTGGAAGATTATATTCACGGCGGGGAATTTGTAATTCTGACAAACCGCAGTGTCACAGACAACAACGATACATTGATAGGACTTATCGGAAAAATGCTTGCGCATGGCATTTCAGCGCTGGGAATCAATGAAGGGCAGATTTCCGATGAACTGATACAGTATGCCGATGAAAATGACCTGTCGCTGTTTGAACTGCCGGAGAAATATCCGCTGATAGACCTCTCCCAGATACTCTGCAACAAACTTATGCTGGAGGAAAACAATAAAAATCTGGAGGAACAGCTTTTATTTCAATTCTGGATTCAGAACATTTAAACAGAGAAAGCATTTTAGCACAGGCACGATACTTAAATGTGGACCTTTCAGGCGGGTTCTGTGTGGTTGAATTTGCGTTAAAGGCAGCACAGAATCAGAACGGGGATTCGCTGGCACTGGGGCGGGAACTGCGCCATATTATCAGTATGGAATTTTCCTTTTATACGGCATCGGATATTTTAATGCTTTCCCAGACAGGGTCTGTGCTGGCACTGGTATCGTCAGAACGGATAAAAGAAGAAGATTTAAAAATGATTCTGAGTATATCCGTCTTCTTATCAGTCAGAAACCAAATGATTATCCGGAAATAAGGAAGATTCTGAAGGAACTCATTAATGAAGTCAACAGAATTGGAATAAATATCAATCAGATAGTATTTAACAATAATGCCGGGCTGTATTCCAAGGAAGATAAGACACAGCTGATAGCTTATATGCGAAAACTGAATCAGAAGGTAGATGAGGCGGTGGTAAAGATTGGCAATCAGTAAAATCCTTAATATGAAGGATTGTGGTGGGCATTTTCACGGAAAACATCTGAAGAGATCTCTTGATTATGTGATGAATCCGGAGAAAACACAGGATGGAAGGCTCGTTGGTGCAATCAACTGTCAGGTCGATTCTGCTTTTGAACAGATGAAAGCTACAAAACGGAAGTTTGGAAAAGTTGATAAAAGGCAGGGATAGCGGTATGGTTTCGGTATTCAAATTGAGGGAATAAGAATAGACAAAGTTTTTTTACTTTCTGTTCTGTTGATTTTTGCTTATATCGTGATTTTCTGCAATGAGTATTGAAAACCTTTTTTTCTAATGTTAAAATTAAGTAAAGATTAAAAGACATAATATATATTTCAGATAATATTAATTTCATTGAGAAAAGCTGTGAGCAGCATATACATGAGTAGACATTGTTAATTTACAATACATAAAATGTAGACAGACAAGGAGGTTGGTTTATGTCAAGGATAACGGATTATGCTTTTTTATTTCAAAAATCATTTGGAACATCAGGAGTGAATTCAATAGGTAGTTTTCAGTTGTCCCAGTTGAATAGCAGTTCTGTTCAAGCACAATTAAAAGCTGCCGGAATTAACACGAATAGTAAACAATATAAGTCTGCTGTAAAACAAATGATGTCTGCTGGAAATGGTGCAATGTATGGCAATATTCAGGGAATAAAAAATCTGATGAGTCATTATGATAAGGACGGAGATTATATTAATCCTGTAAATGGATTGTCAGGACTTTTAGTGACAGATGAAAATGAAAGTTCGAGAAAAAAGATTATATCAATTCCGGATAGCAGCAAAGAAGAAATGTATGAACTGACAAAAAAGGAATTTCTGCGTGAAAATGGTGTATGCAATGGTGATACAACAAGACGCTCAGATGTATATAACAATTTGTATCGTAAAATGCAGAAGAAAGACAGACTGGCTGCCGGGTACACTCTTGAAAAATATGAGAGAATTTACAGACAGGCATTTTATGATGCAGCAAAAACGGCTGATCCTAACTGGGAAATTGGTAAGCCAATCAAAGAGGGAGCATTAGATAATGTTACAAGAGAATCAATAGAAGCTAAGAAATCTCTTGCTCAGTCAACGGTAGATACTAAAATTTGACATATGGATACTATTGCCTTTGGACATATGAAGGAAGTGAATATGAAGCTGGAACATTTACAGCAAATTCCACTTCGGCAAATTCTCCGTGGAATACAATGAGTTTGAGATTTAATGTGTACTAAGGAGGATTTGCAATATGCAGATTAATTCTAATTATTCTATGAATGGTGTGCCGTGTGAAACTAGACGTAAGCAGGATAATATCCCTCAATTTAGTACAGAATGTGTTACTCAGGAAAATGAAAATATAAATCCATATATGGCAGAAGCAGACTTTGATGAAAAAGCATTTGGTATGATTCTTTTACGGATGAAGGAATGATAAATACAGTTGATGAAAATGTGACACCTGGAATTTCAGTTCAAGCTCCTGCACCAGCAGTGTCAAGCGTAAAGGTAGTTGCAGCGCAAATAAAAAGTGATGGATATGTGTATGTTACAGTGCAGGTAGCTGGATATGGGAAAAATATTTATGCGATATCTGTCATATAAGGAATTGTATGATTACATAAATGACAGAACAGAGAGGTGATTCAATTAAATGGAAATATCAAATAATTATAGCACAGCAAAAGTGTGGAACACATCGAATAAAAATGTTTCTAAATCTTCTGAAAAAAACAAATGGAAATTAACGGATTCTTTAAAAGAGAAGATTGTTGATCTGGCAAAAAAAGATGCACAGGACAATGTATATATGGGAAATGCATTTATGAATTTGAGAAAGACGGAAGTAAGCAAAGTAGCCCCGAATAGAGCTGCTTTAATTGGAAAGTTTAGTCAATCAATGAATTCAGGTAATATGTCAGCAATGAAAGAAGTTGAGGAAGCAGACAAAAAATGGCTCTGTATGCTGTTTGGAATACCTTATGAGGTAAAATATCAGGGAACAGGGACAGGCTCGGCAATTCATGTATACAATGAAGCTGGCGAAGAAGTTTTGACCTATACAGGGGGAGTAGGCTGGCAGGAAAAAGAAACAAAAGCAGAGTCACAGGTTCATTCAGCATTAAAAATGACATATTATGAGGCATTTAGTGAGGCGAGAAAAGCATTAAATAGTGAAGAAAAGACTGGTAGTATAGGTGAAAACATAATATTGCAAGATAATTTTGATATGAAGGCATGAAGTATTTGCTCCTTTTTCCTTGCACCGCTTACCATGACGGATGAACAGATGGAAAAGGGACTTGAAATTTTTGAAGAAGCATTAAAAGAAGCGTTAAACGCATAGCAGATAAGCAGACTATAGAACAGAAATCAAGATTTACGGCAGACGAACAACAGGCAAAGAAAGGGGCATAAAGAAGCATGAAAGGGTTTTCAATAAAAACAGAAATTGAAGAATACGATACATTTGAACAATTTGCAAAAGAAGCACAGCTTGGGGAAAAGGATTTAGTCCTTTGTGGTGAGCATACTTATAAGCAGTATGTAGAGCCGCTCTCACTCGGTGTACAGACACTTTTCCGTGAAAAGTACGGAAAAGGCGAACCGACAGACGGTGCGGTCGATGCAATTCTTGATGCGCTGCGGGATAAGAACTTTGACCGGATTGTTGCAATCGGCGGCGGTACCGTTATTGATATTGCAAAGGCGGTTGCCGTTGCAGCCCCTGAGGATAAAGTCGATGATTTATATGACCATGTCAGTGAACTTGAAAAAAGACATCCGTTGATTATCGTACCGACCACCTGCGGAACGGGCAGTGAAGTGACAAACATTTCCGTCATGAACCGTGTCAGCAAGGGTGTAAAAATGGGACTGGCATCCGATGCCATGCTCGCAGATAAGGCGGTTCTGATTACAAATCTTTTGGATTCCATGCCGTATCAGGTATTTGCGACATCATCGATTGATGCAATGGTTCACAGTGCAGAATCCTTTTTAAGCCCGAACGGTTGCAGTATTTCAAGACTTTTCTCATCAGAAGCATTAAAATTGATTCTTACCTGCTGGGATAAGGTGGTAAAGGAAGGCGGAGAAGAGGCGTGGAAAAGGTATGCTGCAGAATTTTTAGAGGCTTCCAACTGGGCAGGACTGGGGTTTGGTTATGCGGGCTGTGCCGCCGTTCATGCGTGTGCCTATCCACTCGGTTCGGTATATCACATTCCGCACGGACAGTCCAATCAGTTAATGTTTCAGGACGTTATGAAAATGTATAAAAAGTTATGTCCGGACGGCAGAATCAACGAACTGGAAGCACTGATTGCGGAAAGCCTTCATGTTACACCGGATACGTCGCTTGAGACACTGTATGCTTTAATGGATAAGGTTTTAAAGAAAGCACCGTTAAAGGAATTCGGTGTCAGGGAAAGTGACCTTGCGCAGTTTGCAAAAGACGTCATTCAGACACAGCAAAGACTGTTAAGAAATAATTATGTTGAACTGACGGAAGAACAGATTCTGGAAATCTACCGTGCGGCATTTTAAAAGTTATAAAGAAAAAGCGTTACAGGACATCTGCATTAGGGCGGGTGTCCAGTTTTTGTCCGTAAAAATATACAGGGAATTGTATACAGACCATTGAATTTCCGAATTGAAAGTCGTATAGTATGAATAAATATTCATGCCACTTGTTACAGAACCGAATTTATCAGGTTTGTGAGCGGTGTATTACCGTTTTACTGCAAAGTCGTTTAGGAAACGGGAGTGGTGTGAAAATATGTACGACTGGAAGAAAAGAGGAAGAAAAATGTTAAGTTACAGTGTATTTTTACCAAGCTATAGTGTAGGTGAGGACTGCTATCAACAGATACCGTATGTTACAAGAAAATACGGTAAGACCGCAGTCGTTATCGGCGGAAAGACCGCCATGGAAAAGGCGAGACAGGAGTTAGATGCGGCTGTTCAAGGTTCGGACGTTCAAATCCTGGATTACATATGGTACGGCGGTGATTCTAACTATGAAAATGTGGAAATGTTAAAGGCAGACAGCCGTGTGCAGGAGGCTGATATGCTGTTTGGCGTGGGTGGCGGACGTGCCTGTGATACGGTAAAGACACTTGCCGATATGTTAGATAAACCGTTTTTTACATTCCCGACACTGGCATCAAACTGTGCGGCATGTACGGCAATTACTGTTATGTATAACCCGGACGGCTCTTTTAAGGAATATTACTATATGCATGCGCCGTCTTATCATACATTTGTGAATACAAAGATTATTGCAGATTCACCGGAAAAGCTTTTATGGGCTGGAATCGGCGATGCTTTATCCAAAGAGTGCGAGGTTTTATTTGCCAGCAGGGATAAATTTATTTACCATACACCGCTTATGGGACAGTGCATTTCCAAGGTTTGTACAACACCGCTTGTTGAGTACGGTGCAAAGGCACTGGAAGCGTGCAGAAATAACAAGCCGGATTTTGCGTTAGAGCAGGTCGCACTCGATATTATCATTTCAACGGGAATTGTTTCAAATTTTGCAACACACGAAAACCAGCCGGATCCGAAGGACAATTACTATTACAACAGTTCACTGGCGCACTGTGTTTACTACGGGGCTTCGACACTGCCGCAGTGCGAAAGACATCTGCACGGTGAAATTGTATCGTTCGGTGTGCTTTGCTTGCTGACCTATGACGGACAGTTAGAAGAGCGTGACCGCATTATGCAGTTTAATAAATCTGTCGGACTGCCGGTTACATTAGACGAACTTGAAATTTCACGAGAAGATTTAGTGAAAATTGCAGACAAGGCCGCCAGTGTGGTTGAATGGACATATGTTCCGGGCGTACCGACAAAAGAACGCTTCATTCAGGCAATGATTGACACGGACGAAGCAGGAAAGCGGTTATAATTTTGTTGTTTCGTGCTTAAATTTTTATCAAATTTTTATAATTCTCCCTTATTCCGGATTTATCAAAAGAATAGGGGAGAATTTTTTATGGAAAAGTGACAGTTGCTTTTGGGTGACTCTGTAAAAATTTATATTGAAATACAGAAGTACTTTGTACTACAATAGGATGACAGGAATTGCAAATAAATACGGCGCAGATACGATTCTTTCCGGTGCAGAGCTGATTTATATGCTACTTGTGCCATCAGCTTTTGAGTTTGATAAAGAAGAAAATGAAGGGAGTCGAGAAACGACATGAGTAGTGCAGAATTAAATAAAAACAAAAAAATACGGACAATGGAAACGGTAGTACAGAGTGTATTGATTCTGATTTTAATGATACTTGTAATTCTGCTTATGAGCGAAATCGGCAGATTACAGGGAACAGCAAGGGTTATTAATTATGCGGGGCTGGTGCGAGGTGCGACACAGCGGGAGGTAAAGCTTGAAATTACCGGTTATCAGAATGATGAACTGATTCAGTATTTAGACGATATTTTAAATGGATTAAAGTATGGGGACAGCAATTACAATCTGATAACACTGGATGATACAGATTATAATAAGAAGCTGGATGCACAGATAGAGTATTGGGGAAATTTAAAAAGGCAGATTCGCAAGGTGCGTGAGCTTGGATATGAAGATACCGATATTGTAGAAGTGAGTGAAACTTATTTTGATATGGCAGATGAAACGGTTTTTGCAGCCGAGAATTATTCCGTGCAGACGGCCGGAAAAATTCGCGCACTGGAGACAGCATCTGCGGTAGATATGCTGATTTTAGTGATCTTAATGATAATGCAGATGGTTTCGGCAGTCCGGATAACCAGAAAGAACAAGATTTTAGAGCAGAAAGCCTATATTGATTTACATACGGGACTGCCTAATAAGAGCCGCTGTGAGGAAATTTTTCATGATATGAGGGCAATTAAAGGTGAGGTTGCTTGTATTATTTTTGATTTGAATAATTTAAAAATTACCAATGATACGCTGGGGCATTCAGTTGGCGACCAGTTGATTATGAATTTTGCACGCCTTTTAAGAAATGTTGTTCCAATGAAGAATTTTGTCGGACGGTACGGAGGCGATGAATTTGTAGTGGTTATTTGTGATACATCCAAAGAGGAAGTTGAAAATATTTTAAATCAGTTACAGGAGGAAGTATACCAGTTTAACCGGTACGGCAGAAACGAGACAATCAGTTATGCATATGGCTGGGCATTTTCAAAGGATTATACGGACTGCACGCTCCGGGTGCTGTTTGATAAGGCTGACCACTATATGTATGAAAATAAGCGTGCCAAAAAGGAGGCTTCAAAAAATGAGTAAAACCAATAAAAATACAATGGATATGACACACGGCACGCTGTGGAATAAAATCCTGATTTTTGCACTGCCACTTGCGGCAAGCAGTATTTTACAGCAGCTTTTTAATTCCATTGATACGGCAGTTGTCGGACGGTTTGCCAGCAGTCAGGCACTGGCGGCAGTCGGCAGCAACAGTTCGCTGATTGCACTGATGATTAACCTATTTATCGGCATTTCACTCGGTTCAAATGTTGTTATTGCACATTATATCGGACAGCGCTCAGAAAAGAATATTCAGGCGGCAATTCATACGGCTATTGTGGTCGCCTTGGTGAGCGGCATTTTTGTTATGATATTCGGACAGTTTATTGCCAAACCGGTATTAAGCCTTATGGGGACACCGGATGACGTTATAGATTTAGCGGTAGTTTATTTGAGAATTTATCTGCTCGGTATGCCGTTTATCATGCTGTATGATTTCGGTTCATCCATCCTTAGAAGTACAGGTGACAGCAGACGTCCGCTCTACAGCCTGATTGTTGCGGGTGTGATAAATACGGTGTTAAATCTTGTGCTGGTTATCGGATTTAAAATGGGCGTTTCAGGGGTTGCCATAGCCACTGTTATATCCAATATGGTCAGTTCAGGTATTATTGTATACATAATGACACATGAATCTGAACCGATACGGCTGGAATTTCGTAAACTGGCAATTGTACCGACAGAGTTAAAAAAGATATTGGTCATTGGTGTCCCGGCAGGAATTCAGGGCATGATGTTTTCAATTGCCAATGTGTGTATACAAAGTGCAATTAACAGCTTCGGCTCGGATGCGATTGCGGGTTCTGCGGCAGCACTGAATTATGAGTATTTTACATACTTTCTTGTCAATGCTTTTGCGCAGGCAACCGTGACATTTACCAGTCAGAATTACGGTGCGGGCGACTATGGACGCTGTAAGAAAATTTTTCATATATCCATGGTATTTTCACTGGTATCCTGCGGACTGCTCTCTATGGTGTTTGTTCTTGGACGCGGCATGTTTCTTCGCTTTTACACCACAGATCCGGCGGTGCTTGAATATGCCATGACACGAATTTTAATAGCGACGACACTTGAACTTCTGACGTCTGTTTATGAAATCAGCGCAGGCGCAATGCGCGGCTTTGGACATTCACTGACACCGGCAGTCATCACATTTTTAGGTTCCTGTGTCCTGCGGTTAATCTGGGTTTCAACGGTCTGCCGTGCCGTGCATGAATTCTGGGTACTGGTGATTATTTATCCGATTTCATGGGTCGTGACAGGCATTGTCATGACATCCGCTTATTATATTGTAAGAAAACGTGCATTTGCGCAAAATGTGCAAAAAGCGGCTTGAATTTAGCGGGATAGCTTTATATAATGATAAGAGTGTCAAAAGCAGAATATCACAGAAAAAATAAGAGAGACTAATGGATAAGAGATAGAAAACAAGAAAGGAAATTAAAAAATGGAATATACACAGGAAATTAAAGGAAAAATACATTCTGTAGAGAGCTTCGGCTCGGTAGACGGACCGGGTGTGCGCTATATTGTATTTTTACAGGGTTGCCATATGCGCTGTAAATACTGCCATAACCCGGAAACATGGGCAATGGAAGGCGGAGAAGAACTGACGGCAAAGGAAGTTTTTGACAAAGCATACCGCTACCGCAACTACTGGAAAAAGAACGGCGGTATTACAGTCAGTGGCGGAGAAGCACTGTTACAGATTGATTTTGTGATTGCGCTGTTTAAGCTGGCAAAGGAAAAGGGCGTGCATACGACACTGGATACGTCCGGCAATCCTTTTACAAGAGAAGAACCGTTCTTTAGCAAATTTAATGAACTCATGAAGGTGACAGACCTTTTTATGCTCGATATTAAGCAGATTGATGATGAAAAGCACAAGAAACTGACGGGTTGGACAAACAGCAATATCTTAGATCTGGCACAGTATTTGTCAGACAACGGAAAGGCAATGTGGATTCGTCATGTATTAGTACCGGGAATTACAACGGATGATGCAGATTTAGAAAAGTTAAGAGATTTTGTCGGCTCGTTAAAGACGGTAGAACGTTTTGAAATCCTGCCATATCATACACTGGGTGTATTTAAGTGGGAAAACTTAGGAATTCCATACGAACTTGGCGATGTAATGCCGCCGACAAAAGAGGAGATTGCACATGCCGAAGAAATCCTGCATACTGCCGATTACAAGGATTACGCAAAATAAAATGCAGGATAAATGCAGGCTGGATAAAAATAGATAGAATAAAAAGCATAAAAAAGACAGGCATATATGTCAAGAGCATTACGGTTTCTGACATGTATGCCTGTTTTGTTATTTGTAATAAAAAATTAAAAGTCTAATGCCGGTTGACATGCTTTTTAATCGCTTCAAAGCTTTCCGGACTGATAACGTGTTCAATCCTGCAGGCATCCTCTTCCGCAACCTTTGGGTCAACACCCAGTGTTGTCAGCCACGAAGATAATAACTGATGGCGTTCATAAATGGTTTCGGCGATTTTCTGACCGGATTCTGTCAGGTAAATGTAGCCTTCTTTTGTGACCGTGATGTGATTTGCCTCTCTTAAATTTTTCATTGCAATGCTGACGCTGGATTTTTTAAAGTCCAGTTCATTTGCAATATCAACAGCACGCACAACAGGACGTTCCTTGCTGAGCATTAAAATAGTTTCAAGATAATTTTCCGCAGATTCATGTATTGCCATAATAATTTCTCCATTTAAAAACCGATTAATTTGATGTTATTAGTATATCATAAAAACAACAAATAGGCAAATTTATAATGATATTTACAATTTTATGGGCGGAAGGAATTGTTTTTATGATAAAAAAATGGTAAATTATAAAGATGAATATACAAAATTTAAACTGTTTAATAGATTTGCATCTGCATTTAGACGGCTCTCTGCCATTGCATACGGTAAAGGAACTGGCAGAGCAGCAAGGAATCACACTGCAGATGACAGACGGGGAATTAAAGAAAAAACTCTCCGTGCCTGCAGGCTGCCGGGATTTGAATGAGTATCTGACAAAGTTTGAATTTCCGCTGACGCTGATGCAGACACCGGAGGCACTTGAAAAATGTATGCATGATCTGCTGACTGAATTAGAAGGGCAGGGTGTGCAGTATTGTGAGGTCCGTTTCGCACCACAGCTTCATACACAGAAAGGGATGAGTCAGAATGAAGTGATTGAAGCAGTGAAAGCGGGGCTTTACAGTGTGGCGGGTGTGAAACCGGAGAGTATTCACGCGGGTATTATTTTATGCTGTATGCGTGGCAGTGACAATGGACAGCAAAATAAAATTACGGTTGAAGAAGCTGCAAGACATCTGGGAAGCGGTGTGTGTGCAGTAGACCTTGCCGGAGCGGAGGCATTGTATCCGACAGAGCAGTATGCGGATTTATTTGCCTATGCAAAGCAGTTACGCATACCGGTTACGATTCATGCAGGTGAGGCAGCAGGTACAGAGAGTATCCGTGCAGCAGTGGCAATGGGTGCTGCGCGTATCGGACACGGAATTCGTGCCGCATATGATGCGGAAACTATGGAACTGTTAAAAGAACATCACATTACACTGGAATTATGTCCGACCAGTAACTTAAATACGAAAGTTGTCGATTCCATTGGACAGTATCCCATCCGTCAGTTAATGGATGCTGGAGTGGCAGTGACAATTAACACCGATAATATGACGGTATCGGATACCTGCATACAGCACGAATATCAGCTGCTTGCAGATACATTTGCATTTGGGGATACGCAGATAAAAGAATTTCTGTACCATGCGGCAGAAGCATCATTTACAACAGAGGATATAAAACAGCTGCTAAAGGCGCGGATTACATATACGTTTTAAAAGATACAAGGGGGAAGTTTATAGTTTATGCGTTATGTTGCGATAGAAAAGGCAAAGGATAACATGGTACTGGCAATGCCCATATATGACAGTATTAACAGAGTACTGCTGGCAACAGGTACCATTATGACCAGGGATTATATCAGAAAATTAAAAGCGCGGGGACTGCCGGGTTTTTATGTGGAAGATGAACTGGCAAAAGACATTGAAGTACAGGATATCGTTACACAGGAACTGCGCAATGAAGGGGTAGAAGCCTTGCAGCGTGGTGATCTGGATGCCTGCATGAAAGTTGCGGAACAGATTGTGGAACAGATTCTGTCACGGCCGCCAATCCGTCTGGATATGATTGATTTAAGAATGTTTGATGATTATACGTACCGTCATTCTGTCAATGTGGCGGTCATGAGTACAGTCATTGCGCTCAATTTAGGGTTTAATAAGAAAAAATTAAAAGAGGTCAGTATTTCCGCCATGCTGCATGATATTGGTAAACTGATGTTAAATCCGGAAATTTTAAATAAGCCCGGACCGTTAACGGAGAGTGAGTACGAACATATCAGGCAGCATCCGCAGATAGCTTTTGATTTTCTGCGGCAGCGCATGGATATTAGTTCAACAATCCGTGCCGGGATTCTGTCCCATCATGAAAATGAAGACGGCAGCGGGTATCCGAATGGATTCGTAGGTGATGATATTTACATTTATGCAAAAATCATTCACGTAGCGGATGTGTTTGATGCACTGACATCCAAAAGACCGTATAAAGTACCTTATGCACGTTCGGAAGCAGTTGAGTATCTGATGGGCGGATGCGGCAGATTTTTTGACAGAGATGTGGTAGAGGCGTTTATTCAGTCTGTGGCAATCTATCCGTCCGGGACGGAAGTGATGCTCTCAGACGGCAGAGAAGGCATTGTGGCGGCAAATAAATGGAATCCGCTGCGGCCGTTAATCAGGCTGTGGGATGGGGAAGAAATAGACCTAAATGATTCGTGTAATTATCGTGATCTGACAATTGTTCCGGAAACCGATGCGATTTTGGTGTAAAATATTCGTTATAAATAAACGGGGGCGTGTAACTTGACGTTGTGCTTTGTGTCGCAGGCACCATAAAGCCGCTTTTTATCGCAGAACTGAATAAATTCGGTTTGCGACTCCTCCGGTATTAAAATGCCTGTGGAATGGGGATTAGTATGGATAATAAGAAAATAAACCCGCTGTTTACCAAAGAAAATGTTGAAAAAATTGTTGTACCTGATATTGTGAAAGTAGATTTGCTGAGTATTCTGGAAGAAAAGTTACAAAAGGCGGGGTTTTATTACAGAGTGGCATATCGTGTTAAAGCGGTAGATTCGATGGTCAACAAGCTGATATTTAAGGATTACCGGCGGAAAGGCACGGAAAACGAAGATAAGAAAATGCAGGATTTAATCGGAATCCGGATTATGCTGTATTTCAGTGATGATCTGGAAATCTGTATGAGGCTGCTGGATACGCTGTTTGTCGAGCCCGGCAAGTGGGAAACCACGGAAAACAATGAATATGAGTTTAAGGCAATGAAGGTCAACGGAATTTTTAAGCTGCCGGCATATTTAAGCAAGACGATTGTCAATCCGTCACTGGCAGATTATGTTGACAGTACTTTTGAAGTACAGGTCAGAACCAACTCCTTTGAAGGGTGGCACGAGATTGAACATGATCTGCGCTATAAAGGTTCGGCATTCGGTATCGGTAATGAAGCGCTGGCACGCAAGATGAACAGTATTCTGGCAACACTGGAGCTGTGCGATGATTCTATTGTACAGCTGCTAGAGGATCTGGGACACCAGCACTATAAGGATAAGCTGTGGTGCGACATGATACGATGCCATTACAGGCTGAAACTGGACAATACGCCGATGTATCCTGAAATTGAAGAAATTTTAAACAGAGATACGGAGCTTGCAAAGCAGTTTTACCGTTTTGACCGCGGAAAAACAATTGCACAGCTTTGGAATAATACATCGGATAAGGGTGTGCAGTTAAATGTTAATAATATTATCCGCATTGTAAACCAGATTGGTCCGAATGATGAGCGGTTAAAGGAAGTTTTTGCAAAGCGCGACAGGGCGGCTCATCAGGAAACGGAAAACAGCGGCAGGCGCAAGCGTTTTGAACCGTTTAAGACACTGGGAGGATATAAAGTTTTTCAGGCACAGACATACATAGAAACGGCCAATTTAAAGACAGAAGACGCGTTCCGCAAGGCGGCAGGATACATTTATTCATGGGTAAAGTCCCGCTTTAATGAGGTCTTTTCTGATATACCGGAGCAGGTTGCCGGTTACAGCGGCAGTACGCCGGGATACAGTGTGTTGGTTGACTATGATGAGGGAAAATGCTATTTTAAAGAATATACCACGCATTTTGATACCAGAATATCTTCCCGTATCTGGATTTCAGAGGCGGTTGTCAAAAAAGACGAAAAAGGACTGCTTTTTACGGTGCTGAATGAATATGCAGAGCCAAAGGAACGGTACCGGGATAATGAAAATATTTTATTTTCCAGACCGAATTTTTATGGTGAAATTGCGGACAATATCGGAATCTGTGATGTGGTACGGCTCCGCGAGAGTGTTCATCATGTTGATACGGAAAATGCGGCGGAAATGGACAGCCTGATTGCCAATCCGGACAGAAAGTTTCCGGTGATTGTCTTTATGGCAGCAGACAAGGAATGGACGGAAAAATTTGACGTGGATTATTTTTCTTATCTGGTTGGCTATTATGCGCACATTATGTTTGTAGAGAAAGCGGAATCAGAAGCTTTTGCTCATAAATACGGACTTCATGCGGGATATGAAGATTCAATTACGGTATTTTATCCGGGCGAAGCACCGCAGACCAGCTACAAATCCGATATTCTGGAAACGCGCTTTGAAGTTATCAAGTTGGAACAGAAAAAATACTGGAACGAATTCGGGTGTCGCGCGTACAGACGCCAGCTCGTATCCCAGATTCGTGAAAAGAATGTGGCTTATGGGGCTGGGAAGGAAACAAAACAGTAAAACAGACATAAAAATAAAAATCCTCCCATACGTTAAAACAGATGAAACGCTGTCAGACGCATGGGAGGATTTTTTTATGGCAGATTGTAAAAATGAGCAGATGGGTATAGTGCAGATTGCAGATAAACAGGGTACAGATGAACGAATAAACATGTCAATAACAGATGTGATGTACTGGCTTGACAAAATGCAGGAAAAAGACCGGCTGATTTACACGAAGGAAGAAATAGAGCGGTTAAATCGGCAGATTTATTGCAGGTGTCTTGAAACGGGAGATATGTTTGATATTAAAGAAATAGTAAAAGAATATTCACCCGCGGTTTGGCCGGGAATCTGTATCAGCCGTGCAGATGTAAAAAAGAAGCTGGGTGCATGGCAGGAAAGTCCGTGTGATTGGACAGAAAAAGATGGGGACAATCAAATTACGGTGTTATTGCCCAATGAGCCGGTAGTGATTGTGCGCGAAAGCTTGTGTAAAGAATGGTACTATTTGTATGCACGTAATGCCGCAGGCTGGGTACGCAAAGACTGTATTGCGGATTGCGGTGGCAGTGACTGTGACATACAGCAAAGAAATGGACGACAACCGGATTTTTATGTGATTACGGCAAGCCGCTGGAGGACAGAGTGTAATCCAAAAGATAAGTGTGTATCACAGATACCGCTTTATATGGGAACAATATTGAAAAAATGTAATGAAAAAGAATTTGCGGGAATTCCCTATAATGGAAATATTGCCGCATTATTTCCGGTAAAAAATCAAAACGGTCAGTATGAAGAAAGAGCGATACAGCTGACACAGGCGGCGGGAGCGGTTTGCGGCTTTTTACCGTGCACGGCAGAAAATATTCTGAAACTGACTTTTTCAATGCTGGGTGAAGTCTATGGCTGGGGCGGCAGTCTGGACTCGAGGGATTGCTCCATGATGGTACACGATATTTTTGCGTGCTTTGGTATCTGCCTGCCCAAAGACACAACGGGGCTGCAAAGTCTTAAGGGACTGGATATTTTTATGGATTTGACATCGTATTCCAAAGAAGAAAAAGAGCAGATTCTGACCCGTCTGCGTCCGGGTGCGGTACTGGGCTTTCCTGGACATGTCATGATTTATCTGGGAAAGACAGGACAGGATTATTATGTTATCAGCCAGACCGGGCATTTTTATCAAAAGACGGATACCGGATTTGAAAAAGTGACTGTTAATTCCTGTGTTGTCAATTCTTTATCAGTGTATCGGAAAAATGAAAAAACATGGCTGAATTCGCTGACATATTGCCTGTTATATGATTTTTAGCATGAAAATATTTTAATGAGTATTGACACATTTTTAACCGGACGGTATAACATATTTAACAAGAGAGCTATCGACTAGATGAAACCTAGCCGACGGCGGGATAATATTCTACAGAAAATAGCGCATCATCTGACAGGACGAGGGCGCTTCTTTTTGCGTTGTTTAATGTTGATAACGAGCGTTATAACTGCGCAAAGCATGTATCAGGTATATAAAGTGTATTTGTCAATTATTTGTTTAAAAGTTTTATCAATATTAACCCCCTTTTAATAGTATTTTATACCCCCCGGTGTTATACTTACCATATAAACTACATACAAAGCGGTGAAGGATATGGAAAAAGAAGTACAGACAGATGTTACAAAAAACATAGAAAATATAGAAACACAGCGGATAGAGCCGACCCAGCTTGAGGTGGTGCAAAACGATGCACTGACTATAGAAGAAATCGAAACCGGTCTGGTCTATAACGGTAGTATGGTGCGCGTGGCAGATATTTCGGAAGAATTCCGGAAAGTCATCGAGCCGATTTTAAGAATGTACAATGCGGCAATGAATGTGACAACGGCGCGGATTGAAATTATCAAAGATGAGTCGCGCTATAAAAATGTGCGCTGTCCGGTGCATCATATTGATACCCGTTTGAAATCTGCGGGCAGTATTCTGGGAAAATTACAGAAGAAAAATCTGGATTTGACGATTGGTGCGGCGTGCAATAACATTTACGACATCGCGGGTGTAAGAATTGTCTGTCCGTATATTAAAGATGTATATTTTATACGTGACAGAATTCTGGCGCAGGACGACATTGAAGTTATGAAAGTCAAAGATTATATCGAACATCCGAAGGAAAACGGCTACCGCAGTTATCATCTCATTATCCGTGTGCCGGTCTTTTTTATGAATAAAAAGCAGATGGTTCCGGTTGAGATTCAGATTCGGACAATGGCTATGGATTTGTGGGCAAGCTTAGAACATGATATCAGCTATAAAGCGATTAACAGCAAAGGCGAATATCAGGGGGATTATTCGGAATTCAGAGAGGAATTAACCGAATGCAGCCGTCTGATTTACGAAGCAGAAGAAAAGATGGAGAGAATGAACAGTATGCTGGAATAAACTTGATTTTTTACATTAAATGCAATAAACTATATAAGTGTGAAAAAAGATGTATTTTAGCATAATGGAGGAAAAAATGGATAATCAAAAACTTGCTGAATTATTATTTCCCGATGTAACCAAAACACCGGAATACTATGAGGAGAAGTACCCTTATAGAAAACTGCCAAATAAAGCGGAGGTAACAAGACTCGCACCGAGTCCGACGGGATTTATTCATCTGGGAAATCTCTATAGTGCATTGACGGATGAACGTCTTGCACATAGAAACGGTGGTAAGTTTTATTTAAGAATTGAAGATACAGATGCCAAAAGAACGGTAGAAGGTGCGGTTGATACCGTTATCAATGTACTGCGTTATTTTAATATTGAATTTGATGAGGGTGCAGGCTACCCAGACGATGACGAGCGCAATGCCTACGGTCCGTATTATCAGACACAGCGTGTAGATATTTATCATGTCTATGCAAAAAGCCTTGTAGAACGAGGACTGGCGTATCCTTGCTTCTGTACGGAAGAGGAACTGGAAGAAGTCAGAAAGCAGCAGGAAGAAGCGAAAGAACTGACCGGTTATTACGGAAAGTATGCAACCTGCCGCAATTTAAGCGATGAAGAAATCGAAGCCAATATCAAAGCCGGAAAGCCGTATGTATTAAGACTTCGTTCACAGGGAAGTCCGGATAAGGAAATCGTATTTGTCGATGAAATCAAGGGCGAAGTAAAGCTTCCTGAAAATATTCACGATATTGTCTTATTAAAGAAAGACGGGATTCCAACCTATCATTTTGCCCATGCGATTGATGACCATTTAATGCGTACAACGGTTGTTGTCCGTGGCGGCGAATGGCTTGCATCAGCACCGATTCACTATGAACTGTTCCATGTATTGGGCTTTAAGATGCCAAAGTATGCCCATACGGCACATTTAATGAAGTTTGATGAAGAAACAGGCGGAAAGAGAAAGTTATCCAAGAGAAAAGACCCTGAACTGTCACTTGATTACTACAGAAAAGACGGTTATCATCCGTATACGATGAAGGTTTATCTGATGACACTGCTCAATTCCAACTTTGAAGAATGGCATGAAAAGTTCCCGGACAAGGATATCAACGAATTCCCGTTCTCACTGGATAAGATGAGTACATCCGGCGCATTATTTGATAAGGATAAGTTACATAATATCTGTAAAAATGAGTTATCAAAGCTTTCAGAGGACGAGCTTTATGACTTCTTATATGACTGGGCAGAGGAAAATGAACCGGAAAAGAAGAACATCTGGTTTGCCGATAAGGAAAAAATGCTTGGAATCCTGCGCCTGTACATGGGTATCGGCATGAAACGCAGAAGAAAAGATTTCATGTATGCAAAGCAGATTTTTGAAATGATCGGCTATTTCTTTGATATGGAAGATACACAGGAAAAAGATGAATTCCGCATGGATATGGAAGATGTCAAGACGATTCTTACCGAATATCTTTCCATGTATAACCATGAAGACGACAATTCCGAATGGTTTAACAAGTTAAAGGCGATTGCGGATAAGCACGGCTACGCTTCCGATATGAAGGCATACAAGGCAAATCCTGAAGCTTTCAAGGGCAATGTATCCGATATTGCGGAGGTAATCCGTATTGCAGTAACCGGAAAAGCCAATACACCGGATTTATGGTCTATCGTTCATGTGATGGGCGAAGCACAGATGCGTGATAAAATTCAGAAAGTTTTAGCGTAAATACGGATAGAAAAAGAGGAAGAAGAAATGTTGACAAAAGATGTGGAAACAATGGCAGGTGCCGCACAAGGAAAGGCAGACATCTGTGAACACTATCCTGTAAAGTTTTTTATCCGTGCAATTATGGCAGGCTTTTTTATTGTCGTTGCAACGATTTTATCCAACGTATCCGCTGCGGTGCTGTATTCAACCTATCCGCAGTTTGGCAAGCTTTTAGGAGCATTTTTGTTCTCAATTGCGATTGTGCTGATTGTTTTTATCGGTGGTGAACTTTTTACCGGCAATAACATGACAATGGCAATGGGCGCATATGCCGGAACCTGTACATGGAAACAGGTTTTAAAGGTGTGGCTGGTCAGCTACATCGGCAATTTTGTGGGTGCGTTTTTTTTAAGCTTTTTATTTGTGAAAAGCGGTGCATCCCATCAGATTTTAGTAGATTATTACAACAGCTTTTTAGCGGCAAAGCTTTCAGCACCGCCGATGCAGCTGTTTTTACGCGGTGTCCTGTGTAATTTCTGCGTGTGTCTTGCAGTCCTTACCGGAACGCGCATGAAGTCGGAAAGCGGCAAGCTCATTGTCATGTTCTGTGTGATTATGGCATTTGTTGTATCCGGTTTTGAACACTGTGTTGCCAATATGGGCACATTTTCAATTGCGTATCTGTTGTTTGGCAGCATCAACCCGGTGTTACTTGCAAAGAGCATGATTTGCGTAACACTGGGCAACATTGTCGGTGGTGCGCTGCTGCTTGCGGCACCGTTAAAGCTGATGAGTGCGGAGAAGTAATGGAACAGATGAAAATAATAGGCTGGGTCCGAACGGATTTCCCGGAAAAATTTGGTGCACCTAGACAAAGCGGACTTGTCCGTGAATTGACAGGAAGAATTGAATTTGCACCGGAATACCGCAATAAAGAGGCATTCCGCGGGCTGGATGAATATTCCCATCTCTGGATTTTGTGGCAGTTTTCGGAAAGCATCCGGGATGACTGGAGTCCGACGGTCAAACCGCCGCGGCTGGGCGGCAACCGGCGCATGGGTGTGTTTGCAACACGCTCGCCGTTTCGCCCAAACCCCATCGGACTTTCCTGTGTCCGGCTGGAGCAGGTCTGTCTGGATGGAAAAGAGGCACCGTACTTAATGGTATCCGGTGTGGATATGATGGATCATACTCCTGTGTATGATATCAAACCGTATCTGGCATATACGGACAGCCATGCAGATGCGGTGTGTGGATTTGCGGATACGGTAATGGATCACGGGTTACAGGTTGTGATTCCAGAGGAACTTAAAGCAGAAGTGCCGCCGGAAAAGTGGGCAGGGCTTATCGGTCTTTTAAAGCAGGATATCCGTCCGGGATATCTTCATGCGCCGGACAGGGTATTCGGGGTGTCTTTTGCGGGAATGAATATAAAATTTACGGTAAATAACAATGTGCTTACAGTCTGCGCCATAGCAAAATTATAGAATGCTATAGAAAAGGAAGGTATCATTGAATAAAACGGTCGTTGTAGAACTTGATCAGAATGGAAAAGAAATTTTTCATACGGCAGGTTATGAAAAGTACTGGATCAGCCGGGTGGGCATGGAAACCGTCTGGCTGAGAAAAGAACGTGTAAAAGAAGTGGTTTCCGTTCAGGAAACCTTTGCCGCCATGGAGTTTTTAGAAAAGCCGGAGAGGGGAATTGTATCGGCAGAAATATCGATACGGATGAAGATGACAGATGAATCCTGCCGCTGGACACGTGTCGGGTATGAAATTATGATGCCGGACAACGGCACGGACAAAAAAGTCGTTGTTACTTTTACCGATGAAGAAAAAGAAAAACAGTCCGAAGCGGAATACGCAGAAGTTATCCGTGAGCGGGACAATCTGATTCTGACTATTTCAGGCGGAATCGCCATTTATGAAATTACAGACAAAATACGGACTGTTTATATTACGGAAGAAACGGCGGCGCTTGCCGGTTATACGAAAAAGGAATTGATGGAGATTATCGGGGAAAATGCGTTGGCATTATGCCATCCCGATGATATTAAAACAACGCAGAATTATTTTAAAACAAGAAGACAACAGGTTCGTGTCATGTCGTATGAGTACCGGATTAAGAATAAAAATGGTATGTATCAGTGGGTCAGTGTACGCGCCCGTTTTGTACAGCAGAAAAATTCGATCCTGCTGTATACGATTATGACCGATATTGATCAGATAAAAAAAGCAGAAGAAGATGCCAGAATGCAGAAAAAGATGTTGGAATTGGCATTGCAGCAGTCAGATTTCCGGTTTTGGGACTATGACATTAAAACGCATCGTTTATACCGCTCCTGGGCGGTAACACAGCAGGTTGGTTTTGGCGAATATGAGGAAAATGTACCGGAAGGATTTGTAGAGCTTGGATTGATTCATCCGGATGACTGTGAAGCGTATCTGGAATTTTATCACAATGTACAGCAGGGGAAGAATCAGCGCCTGACATTTCGTGCCATTCATCAGAATGGAGAATGGGGATGGATGGACATTGCTTACCGTGTATTTTTTAATGAACAGGGTGAGCCGGTGCGTGCAATTGGCGTAGGTGGAGATGTATCTAAGCAAAGAGAAAAAGAACAGAAGTATTTAAAAGATTTTGAATTATTCCGTGATGTCAGTATTTATGCAATTCAAAGAGTATTTCTGGATGTTTTTCTTGTGGATATTCCAACCGACAGCATACGGCTTGTGCTGGCACAGGGCGGATATATGAATATGAAAGAAATACAGGGATATGATAAAATTTTAAATCAGAAACTTTGCAGATATGTACGTGATAAAGAAGATGCGGTAAAGAAATTAAGTATTGCACAGATTAAAAAAAATATCGCATTGACAAAGGATCACAAACTTGAATATACGTTTGAACTGCGGAATGAAAAGGGACGGAAGTGCTGGTATAAGTATTATATTTCATATTTTCACGAGAATACGGAAAAATTGCTGGTGCTTGTGAAAGACGTAACAAATACAACCCGCCTTGAAGATGAAAAAAGACTGGAATTAGAGGCAGCATTATTGCAGGCGAAAAAGGCGAATGATGCCAAAAAAGCATTTTTATCGAATATGAGCCATGATATCCGTACCCCGATGAATGTCATTACCAATATGGCAAAAATGGTACTGGAAGAACCGGAAAATAAAACGCAGGTACTGGATTATATGAATAAAATCTGCTCAATGAGTACGTTTTTAATGGGGGTTATCAGTGATATTCTGGATGTGTCCAAAATGGAAAGCGGAAAACTGCAATTAAGGAAAGAACCATATTCGTGTATTGAACTGCACGATGCAGTCTGCGCCATGATGGAACCTCTGTGCCGGGAAAAAAATATTACTTTCTATACGAATCTAAATCCGCAGAATGATATTATTTTTACGGATAAGACAAAGCTAAACCGTATATTTTTCAATCTGCTCGGTAATGCGGTCAAGTTCACGCCGGCGGGCGGAAAGGTTTCGTTTCTGCATAAAAATATTGTGCGTAAAGACGGTTTTCTTGAATGGGATACAGTGATTACCGATACCGGAAGCGGCATGAGTAAAGAATTCCAGCGAAAAATGTATCAGCCGTTTGAACAGGAGAACCAGCTTGTGACAGACAGTCTTGCAGGTGTCGGGCTGGGTCTTGCCATTGTTAAGATGAATACAGAAGCCTTTGGCGGTACAATTGCAGTAGAGAGTGAGCCGGGGAAAGGTACGGCATTTACAATTCATTTAAAAGCACCGTATATGAGCGGGGAAGATTATCATATGCATTATACAGCGTCAAAGCTGCAGACAGACCTTGCGGGAAAGAAAATTTTACTCGTTGAAGATCATAAACTGAACATGGAAATTGCAAAGAAGATTCTGGAAAAGAAACAGATGAAGGTAACATGTGCATATAATGGTGCAGAAGCTGTGGCATTGTTCGAAAAAATGCCGGAGTATACGTATGATGCAGTGATTATGGATATCCGTATGCCGGTGATGAACGGACTGGAAGCGGCGGCGGCAATCCGTGCCGGTGCAAAAGCAGATGCTAAGACCATACCGATTATTGCGATGTCTGCCAATGCTTTTGCAGAGGATATGGAGAAGAGCCGGCGGGCGGGCATGAACCGCCACGTTGCCAAACCGGTAGAACCGGAGAGGCTGTTTGGTGTGCTTTCTGAAATTTTTTCGGACTAATATAAGATTAAAGTGCAGGAGAGTGAGGCTATGGCAGGAATTTTTGAAGATATTCAGTTTCAAAAGACGGATTTAAATACTGTAAAAGAATTAAAAGAAGACTGCTGGAGAAAAGCACAGGGTGAGGATTTAGAGGCATTTCTGGGATTTTACTTAAAAAAGAAACCCGCACGCAGCTGGCAGATTGCAGCCTGGGCGGCACTGTTTGTATTTTTAATATCTGCCGGTGAACTGGGGTTTGAACGGCTTTGCAAAAATGATCCGTCTTACAATCCGGTGCCGATGACAATCGGTGTCATTGCAGGGGGACTGTTGTATCTGTTTTTTGCATGTATGCGCCAGATTCAAAGCCGCAGAGAGCTGTTACGGATAAAGAGCAGCGTTTATGTGACAGATGCCATTGCCTACGGCGGTGGCGGAAATGTACAGGTGATGGTCAATCACAAGCGGATTGCGTTTGATATGTATGCGTTTGACGAAACTGTAAGCCCGACAGAACAGGTGCATAAACCCGACGGAACATATGAAGGGTTCCGGGTATTATTATATGCAGTCATACAGGACAATTCCTGTAGGATGAAAGCGGTGCTTGGAAGTGCAGGCGTGCGTTACTATGCATCACAGTGCAGGAAATTTGAAAAAAGGAGCGGACAGGTAGTGTGAAAAATCACACTGATGTGCTGATTTTTCGCACAGCGATTTGTTTCTGAGCAAAAACAAATCGCTATGATGGCAGATGAGAAATCGCCTGCGCGAATTTCTCATTGCCGCTTCGCGACAAGTTGCTCGGAAATGAGGATTATTATGAAAAGATATGATGTGATTATAGTAGGTGCGGGACCGGGCGGTATATTTTCCGCATATGAACTGACAAAAAAAGACAGTGACCTAAAAATCGCCGTATTTGAAACGGGAACGTCCCTTGAAAAGAGAAAATGTCCGATTGATGGCAAAAAGGTAAAAAGCTGTGTGGGCTGTAAAACGTGTGCGATTATGAACGGTTTCGGCGGTGCAGGCGCATTTTCAGACGGAAAGTACAATATTACCAACCAGTTCGGCGGCAATCTGTATGAATATATCGGCAAGCAGGAAGCACTGGATTTAATGCATTATGTCGATGAAATCAATCTTTCACACGGCGGAGAGGGTACGGCATTGTATTCTACGGCAAATACCGAGATTAAAAAGCTGTGCCTCACCAACGGACTGCATTTGCTGGATGCTTCCGTGCGGCATCTGGGAACAGATATTAATTATGTGGTACTGGAAAATCTGTATCAGGAATTAAAAGAAAAGGTAGACTTTTACTTTGAATCACCGGTACAGACCGTGGAAAAAAGCGATAACGGCTATATTGTCCATGTAAAAGATGAAAGCTTTTACTGCGACAAATGTATCATTTCGGCAGGACGAAGCGGCAGTAAGTGGATGGAAGGGGTCTGTGCACAGCTTGAAATTCCGACAAAATCTAACCGCGTGGACATCGGTGTGCGCGTGGAACTTCCGGCAGAGGTTTTTGCACATCTGACAGATGAACTTTACGAGAGCAAGATTGTATACCGTACCAAGGGCTTTGAAGATTTAGTCCGTACTTTCTGCATGAATCCGAAGGGTGTGGTTGTAAATGAAAACACCAACGGCATTGTAACAGTCAACGGACACAGCTATGAAGATGAAAATAAGCATACGGAAAATACGAATTTTGCCCTGCTGGTTGCAAAGCATTTTTCAGAACCGTTTAAAGACAGCAACGGATACGGCGAAAGCATTGCAAGACTGTCAAATATGCTTGGCGGCGGCGTTATCGTTCAGCGTTTCGGGGATTTAATCCGCGGCAGACGAAGCAATAAAGCACGAATCGAAGAAAACTTTGTAACACCGACATTGTCAGCGACACCGGGCGATTTAAGCCTTGTTATGCCAAAACGTATCTTAGACGGCATTATTGAAATGATTTACGCATTGGATAAGATTGCGCCGGGTACGGCAAACGATGATACCCTGCTCTATGGTGTGGAAGTCAAATTCTACAATATGCAGGTTGAGATTGACAATAATCTGGAAACAAGAAATAAAGGGCTTTACATTATCGGGGATTGCAGCGGTGTAACCCATTCGCTTTCACATGCTTCTGCAAGCGGGGTTTATGTAGCCAGACATATTTTAAATCAGCTAAACTGAAAGGAAAAATACTGTGGACGATGAATTGATAACGGTAACGGTAGACAGACCGATAGGAAGTTCCCATCCGGACTATCCCTCGCTGGTTTATCCGGTAAATTATGGGTATATCGAAGGTGTTCTGACCCCGGGCGGGGAAGAACAGGATGCCTATATCATAGGTGTGGATATACCTGTTGATAAATTTACAGGCAGAAAAATTGCCATTATACACAGAAAAGATGATGTTGGGGATAAATGGGTGGTTGCACCGGAAAATATGCCGTATACCAAGCAGCAGATTGAGGAAATGGTGTATTTTCAGGAGCAGTATTATGACAGCTTTGTTCAAATGCTCAATGAAGAAATGTGGGACGCCTGCGATGCATGGGAAAACAAATTAGGCTATAAAGTGCCGCGCAGCATGGCAAAATCTCTTGCAGACGGTGTATTTCATGTGGTTGTCATGATTTATACCGTGACAACAGACGGCAGGGTGCTTGTTACACAGCGTTCCCAGAATAAGACTAATCCGTTAAAATGGGAAGTGACCGGCGGCTCGATTCTTGCGGGAGAAATGCCACAGGAGGGGGCAGTGCGTGAACTTTCAGAGGAAACCGGAATTACGGCTCAGACATCAGATTTGGTGCAGTTGTATGAATATGCAGATTACAGAAGACATTCGATTTATCACAGCTATGTGTATGTTACACAGCCGGATACAAAAGTGACTTTACAGGAAGGCGAAACAATGAATTATAGGTGGCTTTCTTATAAAGAATTTGTTGAACTGGTGGAATCCGACCGTTTTGTGCCGTCAGAACAGGAGCGCTTCTGCACGAACCGGGCAATCATTGAAAAGAAGCTGATGTCAATTAAAGAGTTTAAAGAAATGTCCGATATATAAAACAGCAGTTAAAGTACATGGAGGTCACCTGCAATATAATTATTGAAAGGTAGATAAAAATGAGAGTTGTAGCGAATTATAGCACGTCCCTGTTTGATTACATCAACAGTGACAAGAATTTAAAAGAGGTACTTTCACAGGGTGCGGATGAGTCTTTATTATCGGAAGGCGCCAAAAAGACGCTTCGGGAAAAGGGAATCAGCTTAAACGGCAGTACCACAAAGGATGCTTCTGTTTATGAAACAGTTCAGGAAACAGCAGAAAGTGTACGTGACAGTGTGATTGCGTTTACCGGTTCAGACGCCGAAAGTCTTTTTACGACAGCCGAAAGCTCAGGCAGTACGGCAAAGATTGTAACAGAAGTGAAGTCATTTGTGGAAAATTATAATGCATTTGCAAGTGCAGTCAAGGAAATGGGCGGTTCAGAGAATACCACCTATTTGGAACAAATGAACGAATTACTGTCTAAAGACAGCGATGCTTATGAAAAAATCGGTATTACATTTGCAGAAGACGGTACACTGACACTGGATGAAAAGGTACTTGACGGTGCATCCGTACAAGATTTAAAGACTGCATTTTACAAGGACAATGATTTGGAAGAAATTGCCCAGAAGAGTATCCGCGTACAGGCGAATGCGATTTCCGGAAAATATGCCGCGACTGTTTCTAACTATACGGACAGCGGTACATACAGCAATTCCGCACTGAGCAGCTTTTTAAAGAGTATTTAGTATCCTGTATTTAGTGCGTGACACATTTTAAAATCAAAAGAATGCCACATGGGAACAGCTATGGAGAGCTGGTTCTGTGTGGCATTTTTGTGATTGTATTTCTCATGTATTTTGGGTTGCTATTTAGAAAACGTTGGTATATACTTGTACCGAAAAAAGGAAAGAAAATGGAGAATAAGAGGAATTATGAAGTACGTAAGACAGTTTTTAATCATACTTGTCATTTCATTTATCGGCGAATTGTTAAGATATTATATCCCGTTAAAGATTCCGGCAAGCATCTATGGTCTGGTATTATTATTTGCCGCACTGGAGCTGCGCATTATCAAATTGGTATCCATTCGTGAAACAAGCCGCTTTTTAATAGAAATTATGCCGCTGATGTTTGTTCCGGCAGGTGTCGGACTGTTGTCAAGCTGGGGCGTTTTAAAGCCGGTCTGTGTTCCGATTATGGTCATTGTACTGATATCAACCATTATTGTTATGGCAGTATCAGGAAAAGTAACCCAGGGTGTTATCCGTATGGAGAAAAAACATCCGAAAAAGAAAAACGGTGCAGACCATATTTATGTTAAAGATTCCGAAGGCGAAAGGCAGTATATCAGTGAAAATTCTATCTAGATAGCAATCTGAATAAATGGAAATGGAGATAAAAAGTGAAAGAGTTACTTACAAATTCGGTATTTTTCGGAGTGATGGTCAGTATTCTGACCTATGAGCTTGGAATGTTTTTAAAAAGAAAATTGAAACTGGCAATCTTTAATCCGCTGTTAATTTCAATTGCGGCAGTCATTGTTTGCCTGCTGGCATTTAACATTGACTATGACAGCTACAATGCAGGTGCGAAATATATCAGCTATCTTTTAACACCGGCAACGGTTTGTCTGGCGGTGCCGCTTTACGAACAGGTTGAGCTGTTAAAGAAAAATGCAAAAGCGATTTTTGCAGGCATTTTATCCGGTGTGTTGACCAGTATTCTTTGTGTGCTGGCGGGCTGTGCGATTTTCGGTCTGAGCCATGAAGAGTATGTAACATTGCTTCCGAAGTCTATTACCACGGCAATCGGCATGGGTGTATCGGAAGAACTCGGCGGTATTGTAACGATTACGGTTGCCGTCATTATTATTACCGGTGTATTTGGCAATATGATGGCAGAATTTGTCTGTAAGGTGTTCCGTATTCAGGAGCCGGTGGCAAAGGGAATCGCAATCGGTTCTGCGGCACATGCGGTGGGTACGGCAAAAGCAATGGAAATGGGTGATATTGAAGGCGCGATGAGCAGTCTGTCCATTGCAGTTGCAGGATTGATGACGGTTGTGGCAGCACCGCTGTTTGCGGGAATACTTTAAAATTTGAAAAAGAAAATTAGAAAAATAAAAATGAAGCAGGAAAAGGAGAAGGTGCAATGATAATTACAGTTGGCAGAGAATGTGGAAGCGGCGGACATGCAATCGGAGAGGCACTTGCGGCACATTATGGAATCCGTTGTTATGACAGACATATTTTGGTGTCAGAGGCAAAAGCCAGAGGCATGTATGATGAACTGGAAAACTTCTTCTCGGAGAAACCGATGGACAGTCTGCTGTATTCTATCGCCATCAATAATATGGAAAAAAGAAATGCAACGGTTTTAAAGCAGTTTCATGAGCTGATTACAGAAAATTCATTTGTTCTGATTGGACGGTGTGGAAACTATATTTACAAAAATGATGAAGATGTGACAACCCTGTTTATTCATTCTGACATGGACAGCAAAATTGAGCGGACGATGCATAAACAGAATATGGACAGAATCAAGGCAAAAGAGCTGATTGAATATGTGGATTCCAAGCGCGAAGCTTTCCACAAGCGATATACAGATGAAACATGGGGCGATGCAAGAAACTACCAGCTGACAGTAAACAGCAGTGTTCTTGGTGTAGAACAGACAGCAGAACAGATTATTGCTTTTATTGATAAGAAGCATAGATAAGAAATACAGGAAATCAAATGCAGATAGACAGGATATCAGTGCAAATAAAAATAAATGAAAAAACTGGCGTGTCAGAAACAGTGATGTTTTGATGCGGCAGTTCTTTTGCTTCTATGAAAAAAGTGTAAAATTCACCAATTCATATTGAAATAATATGAATTGCTTGTTATAATGAAAACAGAAATGCGAAGTGAGGTCAGGGATGAAAGTAACGAAAGCGGATTTAAGATTATATGCCATTACAGACAGGCAGTGGCTTGGCGGAAAAGACTTTTATATGGTGGTGGAACAGGTTTTAAAAAACGGTGCCACTTTTTTACAGCTACGCGAAAAAAATACAACCCATGAACAGCGTGTAGAGGAAGCAAAAAAAATCAAACAGATTGCGGCAAAATATCATGTACCGTTTGTTGTCAATGACGATATCTGGGCGGCAAAGGAAGCCGGTGCGGACGGTGTGCATATCGGACAGAGTGATATGGATTATGAGCAGGCACGTAAGATATTGGGACCGGATAAGATTATCGGCATGACGGCAAAGACGGTAGAGCAGGCGGTTCAGGCTGAAAAGCTGGGCGCAGATTATATTGGTGTCGGTGCGGTTTTTCATACGACCACCAAACAGGATGCCAAGGATATGAGCCGTGAAACGCTTGCCGCGATTACAAAAAGCGTGTCGATTCCGATTGTTGCAATCGGCGGGATTACATATGATAATATGGATAGTCTGAAGGATACAGGTGTTGCTGGTGTGTCCGTGATATCTGCGATTTTTGCAAAGGAAGACGAGGGTGCGGCGGCTGCGGCACTGCGCAAAAAGGCGGATACACTGTTTGGTGCGGCACGCAGCCTTATTTTTGACATGGACGGCACACTGCTAGATTCCATGCCATACTGGCGCAGGCTGGCAAGAGAATATGCCACGAAAAAAGGCGCAGTTCTCCCGCCGGATTTTGATGAAAAGACCTATACCATGGATTTGAATGAATGTTCGGATTATTTTATCAAAGAACTCGGCATTGCAGGAAACCGCGAGAATATGCAGAAAGAGGTGCTTGAAATGATCCGTGAGCATTATAAGAAGGACATACGGATGAAGCCGGGCATGAAAGAACTCATAGAGCGGGAATATCAAAACGGAAGCAGGATGTGTATTTTTACAACATCTGAAAAAGCCTGTGCCAAAGCAGCACTGGAGCGCCTTGGTGTTTTATCCTGTTTTGAAAAGATTTATACGGTATATGATATTGGTGTGAATAAAAGAAATCCGGAGAGCTATTTAAAAATCTGTGAACAGATGAATTTTGTACCGGAGGATACAATAGTATATGAAGATGTGCTTCATGCCGTGGAATCTGCCAAAAAGGCAGGCTGCCGCGTGACAGCGGTGTATGATGCGGATTCAGCACATTTATGGGAAAAGATCAAGCAGCAGGCAGATGAAACAATTTGCTTTTAAAATGCCTGCGGAATGGAGAAAAGTATGAGCAGGCCATAAACGAAAGCATGCTCATACAGCACTTTGTGCCGCAGGCGCCACAAAGCTGCACTTATCGCAGGACTGAATACATTCAGTCCGCGATTCCTCCGGCATTAAAATGCCTGCGGAATGGAGAGGAAAATGAACAAAAAAGTAGTAGTGGGAATGTCAGGGGGCGTGGATTCTTCGGTTGCGGCATATCTGTTAAAACAACAGGGCTATGATGTAATCGGTGTTACCATGCAGATATGGCAGGACGAGCCGCAGTGCGCCATTGAGGAAAACGGCGGCTGCTGTGGGCTTTCTGCAGTTGAAGATGCAAGAAGGGTTGCCGCCCGGCTTGGCATTCCGTATTATGTTATGAATTTTAAAAAAGAATTTCAGGAAAATGTAATTAATTATTTTGTAGATGAATATTTATGCGGACGGACACCGAATCCGTGTATCGCCTGCAACCGCTATGTAAAATGGGAATCCCTGCTGCAAAGAAGCCTGCAGATCGGTGCGGATTATATTGCAACGGGACATTATGCGAGGATTGAGCAGCTTGCAAACGGCAGATATGCAATCCGCAATTCCGTAACGGCAAAAAAAGACCAGACATATGCGCTGTACAACCTGACACAGGAACAGCTCTCAAGGACACTTATGCCGGTCGGAGATTATACAAAGGATGAGATTCGTAAAATTGCCTCAGAAATCGGTATTCAGGTTGCCAATAAGCCTGACAGCATGGAAATCTGTTTTGTGCCGGATAACGATTATGCCGGATTTATCCAGCGGGAAACGGATTATATCCCGAAAGAAGGCAATTTTGTTGATATTCATGGCAATGTCATCGGAAAGCACAAGGGCATTATCCACTATACGGTCGGTCAGCGTAAAGGACTTGGACTGGCAATGGGACATCCGGTATTTGTGACGGAAATCCGGCCGGATACGAATGAAGTTGTTATTGGTGAAAATGCAGATGTATTTGCATCAAAATTGTATGCAAATAAGTTAAATTTCATGGCGGCAGAAGCATTTACAGGTGATGTACGTGCAAAAGCCAAAATCCGCTACAGCCATGCCGGTGCGGACTGTACGGTAAGAATGATAAATGAGGATACACTCGAATGTGTATTTGATGAACCGCAGCGTGCGGTGACACCGGGACAGGCTCTCGTTTTATATGATGGTGAATATGTTCTGGGCGGCGGCACGATTATCGGAAAAGCGGTGGAATAAAGGAGGAAAAACGAATATGAAAATTTCAACAAAGGGAAGATATGCCCTGCGTCTGATGCTGGATCTGGCACTGAATAATACAGGTGAGGCAGTCAGCTTAAAGGATATTGCCAGACGTCAGGATATTTCAGATAAATATTTGGAACAGATTATATCCATACTAAATAAAGCGGGGTATGTAAGAAGTATCCGTGGGGCACAGGGCGGTTATATGCTGCGCCGTCCTCCAAAGGAGTACACAGTGGGCATGATTTTAAGACTGACGGAAGGAACACTTGCACCGGTCAGCTGTGTAGAGGATGATGCCGTGGAATGTGAGCGTGAAGCTTCATGCGTAACCTTTATCGTGTGGAAAAAGATTAATGATGCCATTAATGAGGTTGTTGACAATATTACACTGGAAGACTTGGTGGAATGGTATCACAGCAAAAGTGATGATTATGTTATTTAGTGCTTGACTTTGCAGGAAAATCCTGTATAATACATATAACATACGGGATTACTATGAAATGAAATATAAATCCCGGTTCTGCAGGTACCGGACTTCCGGTGGAACTGCAAAGCGGCTGCTGCCGTATGAAATATAAAGGAGAATGAAAATGAGTCAGTTGATTTATCTTGATAATGCAGCAACAACAGCAGTAAGACCTGAGGTTTTTGAAAAAATGAAACCTTTTTTTATAGAGAATTACAGTAACCCATCCGCAGTATACAGTTTTGCGGGAGATACCAAGGAAGCCGTAGAAAAGGCAAGAGAACAGATTGCTGCCGTTCTTGGTGCAAAGGCAAAGGAAATTTACTTTACAGCAGGCGGAAGTGAATCCGACAACTGGGCAATTAAAGGTATTGCAGAAGCATTTCAGGAAAAGGGTAAGCACATTATCACTTCGAAGATTGAACATCACGCAGTGCTGCATACCTGTGAGTATCTGGAAAAGCACGGCTATGAAGTGACTTACTTAGACGTAGATGCAGACGGTGTTGTATCACCGGAAGCAGTGGAAAATGCAATCCGTCCGGATACGATTTTAATCAGTATCATGACCGCCAATAATGAAATCGGAACGATTGAACCGATTGCCCAAATCGGTGCGGTTGCAAAGAAGCACGGTATTTTATTCCATACCGATGCCGTTCAGGCATTTGCACATATCCCGATGAATGTCGATGAAATGAATATTGATTTATTAAGTGCCAGCGGACACAAATTTAACGGACCAAAGGGTGTGGGCTTCCTTTATATCAGAAGCGGCATTAAAATCGGACCGTTTGTACACGGCGGTGCGCAGGAGCGTGGAAGACGTGCCGGAACAACGAATGTACCGGGCATTGTCGGTATGGCAGAAGCAGCCAGACTGGCGCAGGAAGAAATGGACAAGCGCATTGAAAAAGAAGTTGCTGTCAGAGATTATTTTATTGAACAGATTGAAAAAAGAGTACCATATGCAAAGTTAAACGGACACAGAACAAACCGTCTTCCGAATAACGTTAATTTCTGCTTCCGTTTTATCGAAGGTGAATCCTTACTGATTTTATTAGATCAGAAGGGCATCTGCGGTTCAAGCGGTTCAGCCTGCACATCCGGTTCGCTCGACCCGTCCCATGTGCTTCTTGCAATCGGTCTGCCGCATGAAATTGCACACGGTTCATTAAGACTGACACTTTCAGAAGTAACGACAAAGGACGATGCAGAATTTGTTGTATCCGAGCTTGAAAAGATTGTAGAGCGTTTAAGAAGCATGTCACCGTTATATGAAGATTTTGTAAAAGAAGAAAAGAAAAACGCATAGTAAAATACGGAAAGGAAAGAAGTGAAGTATGTATAGCGAAAAGGTAATGGACCATTTTAATAACCCAAGAAATGTCGGAGAAATCGAAAATGCAAGCGGTGTCGGTACAGTCGGTAATGCAAAGTGCGGCGACATCATGCGTATTTATCTGGATATTGACGAAGATACAAAGATTATCAAGGACTGTAAGTTTAAGACTTTTGGCTGCGGCGCTGCGGTCGCAACCAGCAGTATGGCAACGGAAATGGTAAAGGGTAAGACCATTTATGAAGCCTTACAGGTAACGAACAAAGCAGTTATGGATGCATTAGACGGACTGCCGCCGGTAAAGGTGCATTGCTCTTTACTTGCAGAAGAAGCAGTTCATGCAGCGCTTTGGGATTACGCAGAAAAGAATCATATCGTGATTGAAGGACTGGATAAGCCAAAGGCAGATATCCATGAAGGCGAAGAAGACGAGGACGAAGAATAAGATTGTCACATTGGGATTTGACAATGTAAAGGAATAGGAAAGGGTGTCTGTGAAAACGGGCACTCTTTTTTGCATAAGAAGAAAACTGCGTCGTAAGAATGAGATGAAGATACTTGACAAAACATATGTTTGTGTTATACTGATACTAAATTAATTAAATTTATATTTGCAATGAAGTTTTATAAAAATGGGGAGTGACATGAAGTTTATACATATTTCGGATCTGCATCTGGGAAAGCGTGTCAACGAATTTTCAATGCTGGAAGAACAAAAATATATTTTACAGCAGGTGTTGGACACCGTACAGAATGAGGCGGCGGATGCGGTGCTGATTGCGGGGGATATTTACGATAAGCCGGTGCCGCCTGCAGAAGCAGTTGTGCTGTTTGATACATTTCTTACGCGTCTTTCGCAGATGAAAAAGGAAGTTTTTATCATCAGCGGCAATCACGACAGCGCCGAGCGGCTCTCATTCGGAAGCAGTCTGTTTACGGCGGAGGGGATTCATATTGCGCCGGTATTTGAGGGAAACATGGAGAAAGTATCACTTTGGGACGATGCGGGAGAAGTGTGTGTCTATCTGCTTCCGTTTATCAAGCCGTCTACGGTGCGCCGGTTTTATGAAGAAGATTTAACGGACTATACTAAGACTGTACAGACGGTAATTGAGCATACGCCGGTTGATACGTCTAAAAGAAATGTACTGGTGGCACACCAGTTTGTAACAGGGGCTGGCAGATGTGATTCGGAAGAAGTATCTGTCGGAGGGCTGGATAATGTGGATGCATCGGTGTTTGAACCGTTTGATTATGTGGCACTGGGACATATTCACAATGCACAGCACTGTAGCAGGGAAAGTGTGCGCTACTGCGGGACACTGCTTAAATATTCATTTTCTGAGGTGAATCATATTAAGAGCATTACAGTTGTTGAATTAAAAGAAAAAGGAAAAAATCCACAGATTCACACCGTGCCGGTGACACCGCTTCATGATATGAGGGAAATTAAGGGAAGTTATGAAGAACTGACGTTTAGAAAAAATTATATGAATACGGCAGTCAATGATTATCTGCATATTACGCTGACCGACGAAGAGGATATTCCGGATGCCATCAGCAGACTGCGCAGTATCTATCCGAATATTATGCGTCTTGATTATGACAATATAAGAACACGTAACAGTGGCAGCTTAGAGATTGGTGAAGCGGCGGTGGAACGCACACCGCTGGAATTGTTTGAAGATTTTTATGAACAGCAGAACCACAAACCGATGAGTGAAGAACAAAAACAGCTTGTCGGCGGGCTGATAGAGTCTATTTGGGAATAAGGAGCAGTGTGAAAAATCACACGGATGTGCTGATTTTTCACACGGATGTTTGCTTCCAGACGAAAGCAAACATCTATAATGGCAGATGAGAAATCGCCTGCGCGAATTTCTCATCGCATCTTCGCAACAAGTTGCTTAGGAATAAGGAGTAGTATGAGACCGTTAAAATTAATTCTGTCCGCATTTGGACCGTACAGCGAAAAAACACAACTGGATATGACACAACTTGGAACCGGCGGCATTTATCTGATTACCGGGGATACCGGCGCAGGAAAGACGACACTGTTTGATGCCATTACGTATGCTCTTTACGGAGAAGCAAGTGGCGGTAGCAGAACGACGGAAATGCTTCGCAGTAAATATGCCGATGCCGCGACACCGACATTCGTCGAACTGACATTTTTATTAAAAGGAAAGACGTATGTGATTTGCAGAAATCCTGAATATATGCGTCCGTCAAAACGCGGTGCGGGAAAAGAAACGAAGGAAACTGCCAAAGCAGAGCTTACAATGCCGGACGGCGGTGTTATCAGCGGGATTAGTGCGGTAAATGAGAAAATGACAGAACTGCTCGGTATCCGCAAAGAGCAGTTTACGCAGATTGCGATGATTCCACAGGGGGATTTTTTAAAGCTGTTATTGTCGGGAACGAAGGAGCGCGCTGCGATTTTCCGTGAAATATTTAATACCAGACCGTATCTGCAGCTGCAGGAACAGTTAAAAAAGGAAGCCGGAACACTTTATAACGCGATTAAAGACGATGAAAAAAGTATCCGGCAGTATCTGGCAGAAGTGCGCTGTAAAAAAGAAAGTGCTTATGCCGATTCTTTGGAAAATCTGCAAAAAGAAGAAGTTATACTGGATACGGATTACTGTCTGGAACTGATTGCAAATATTATGGCAGAAGATATAAAGATACAGGAATCCGTTGTCCAAAAATCAGATGACCTGTCGGCGGAAATGGCACAGCTTGACAGAGCACTTGGAAAACAGCAGCAGCGGGAAGTAGTAGAAAAAGCACTTGAAGAGGCAAAGCAGAAGACGGCAGAACTGGGTACGCTTGCAAGCCGGTTAAAGATAGAATACGAACAGGCAGAAAAACTGCAGGAAAACAACAACACCCTGACTGCACAAATTGAAGCGGAGCAGCTCGCACTTCCGGGCTATGAAAAGCTGGAATTTATTTTGAATGAAACCGGACAGAAAAAACAGCAGCTTGAAAAGGAAGAACAGTTACTGGAAAAAAGCAGGCAGGAAGCACAGAAAACGAAACTGCAAAGAGAGCAGTATCAACAGCAGCTTGGCGGATTAAAGGACAGCGGTGCGGCATTTGAGCGGACAGCGGCACAGATTGCCGTAAATGAACAGCAGTGTCGGAAAACAGAAGTCTTACAGGAAAAGGTTGTACAGAATAAAAATCTTGTCAATGAAATGTACCGCATACAGAAGCGGTATATTATGGCGGCAGAGCAATTGGCACAGGCGGGAAGCATTTATGAGGAAATGGAAAAACGTTATTTTGACGAGCAGGCGGGCATACTGGCACAGAACCTGCGTGAAGACGAAGCCTGCCCGGTATGCGGTTCACTGCACCACCCAAAGAAAGCAGTGCTTCATGAAAATGCGCCGACACAACAGCAGTTAAAAAGTCAAAAAGACGATTATGACAAAAAGACGAAAATACGTTCTGAACTCAGTTCAGAGGCAGGACTTGCAAAAGGACGGGTACAGAGCGCATATAAAGAAATGCTTGCGCAGTATGCGGCATTGATAAGTGATACACATCCAACGATCGTTGCCGGGGTACAAGATATGTCAAATGTATCAGATTTATCGCATTTATCAGATTCGGAAGAAGCATCACAGGAACAGATGATTGACGTGATAAAGCAGGTGAGTTACCGGACACAGCAGGCAGCAGAAGCACTGGCAGATGAGAAGCAGCAGCTGATGGTGCAGAAAGCCAGACTGGAAGCCGATGTCGCATTAGAGCAGAAGATTTCCGGGCAGTTACCGGAGTGCGAAAAGCGCCAGAAAGAACTGGAAGAAGAGGTGGCAGAGCGTACCAGCCGTATTTCTGTATTAAAGACAGAAGGTGAAGCTTTAAAAAAGCAGGCGGATGAATTAAAACAGACTTTAAAGTTTGAAAATGCAGAAGCGGCAAGACAAAGCATTGCGCAGAAAGTCCGGCAGAAAGAGGAAATACAACAGCGGGCAAAGCAGGCAGGGCAGCAGTATCAGGATTGTAAAATCAAACTTGAAGCAGAGCAGAGAAGGGTGCTTGATTTAACCACACAGCTAAAAAGCGGTGAAGAAGATAAAGAAAACAATGAAAGTAATGAGAGTGGGAAAAAGTACGGGGAATTACTGACCCTGCGGCAGGAAAAGGAAGTCTGTCAGAAGCAGTATCAGAACGAAAAGAAGGAACTGGATTTGCGGATTGCGGTCAATGAGCGGGCGGCAGGTGCAGTAAAAAAGATTGCGGCAAAGAGCAGCGAAAAAGAAAAGCAGTATCAGTGGGTACGGGCACTCAGCAATACGGCAAACGGTGCATTGAGCGGTCAGGACAGAATTATGCTTGAAACATATGTTCAGACAGCATTTTTTGACCGTATTATTATCCGGGCCAATACCCGCTTTATGCAGATGACATCGGGACAGTTTGAACTGGTGCGCGCAAAGACGGCAGATAATCTAAGAGCGCAGAGCGGACTGGAATTAAACGTGATTGACCACTATAACGGCAGTATCCGTAGTGTCAAGTCCTTATCGGGTGGAGAGTCCTTTAAGGCATCTCTTGCAATGGCACTGGGATTATCCGATGAAATCCAGTCGCAGACGGGTGGTATCCAGATTGATACAATGTTTATTGATGAAGGGTTTGGCTCATTGGATGAAAATTCACTGGAACAGGCGATTGATGTTTTACTGCGGTTATCGGAGAGCAACCGCCTTGTGGGAATTATCTCCCACGTCGGCGAATTAAAGGAGCGTATCGGGCGGCAGATTGTTGTTACCAAGACACCGGACGGCGGAAGCCATGCCAGGATTGTTGCGGACAACTAAGAACAGCTGTGTATTTTACAGCTTCTTATAAACCGTAAAATACATAGTGATAAAGCAGGCGGCTCCGCCGATAAAATTAGAAACCGGTTCTGCCCAGAATACGCCGTTTACACCAAGTGGCGTGAGCGGAAGCAGATAGATTAACGGAATCACAATAATTACCTTTCTTAAAAGCGAAAAGAAAATGGCATATTTGGATCTGCCAAGTGCCGTAAAAACGGATTGCCCCGCAAATTGAAAGGACATCATAAAAAATCCGAAAAAGTAAATGTGCATACAGGCGGCACCCAGTGAGAGCAGTTCCGGTGTCGAATCAAAAAGCAGGATAAATTGTCTGGCAAAAATCATGGTTAAAATCCATGCCGCTACGGTATAGATAAGCAAAGCCACAGACATATAGCGGATGGTCTGCTTTACCCGGCTGTTTTTATCAGCACCGTAGTTAAAGCTGAGAATCGGCTGGGCACTGTTGGAAATACCGCTGACCGGCATTTGAATCACTTCGCGCACGGAGTTAATAACGGTCATGGCGGCGATGTATAAGTCCCCGCCGTGTATGGACAGGCTGGCGTTGCCCGCCATCTGGACGGCACTGTTGGTTATGGACATGGTAAAACCGGAAAGCCCCAGTGCAAGGATTTTGCAGACACGTTTTCTGCCCAATGCAAATTGTTTTGGAGAGAGCCGTATCATCGTCTTTTTCCCGGTCAGAAAAGTGAATGTCCACAAGGCGGCAATAAACTGTGAGATAACAGTTGCAAGAGCTGCACCCTGTACACCCAGTCCCAGTAAAAAGATAAAAACAGGGTCTAACAGCAGGTTGCAGACCGCACCAATGGAAACGGTCAGCATGCCGGTTTTTGCAAAGCCCTGCGCATTAATAAATGAATTTAAGCCAAGGCTTAACATTACAAAAACAGAACCGCACAGGTAGATGGTAATGTATGAATCGGCATAACGGAAGGTGGCTTCGCTTGCGCCGAGCAGATATAAAAGCGGACGTTTCAAAAGCAGCCCCGTTATTGTAATAAACAGGCCGAACAACAGTAAAAGGACAAAGCTGTTACCGAGGATTTTTTCGGCTTCGGCATCATTTCGTTTCCCGCGTTCAATGGAAAAAAGCGGTGCGCCGCCCATGCCGACAAGGTTGGCAAAAGCAATGGTAATCGTACAGATTGGAAAGGCAACCCCGAGACCGGTGAGCGCATTGGTAGAATCAAAGGGGATTCTTCCGATAAAAATACGGTCAATAATATTGTATAAGACATTGATTAACTGTGCCAGTGTCATAGGAAGCGCAAGACGCAGCATGTGTGCGGGAATGCTTCCAGTTGAAAAATCGTTTTCAGCTGTTGGATTCACAAAATCACTCCTTCTGTAATAATATATGTATACACAGTATAGCACACTGGCTTAAAAAATTTAAGGTTGACTGCCGGATTTTCTTTATGTTATGATGTTTACAGATAAAAGGGAGTAGCTTGCATATACGGGCAGTATATGTAACGTGATTTCGTCAGTACGGGAAAATAGATTTCTCCGGAGCACGTTGTAGGAAGTGAGACTTTTATTGTAACGATTGTGTTGCAATAAAGTCTCGTTTTTCTTTATTGCAGGCAGAAAAAGGAGGAAAGAATGAATCGGAATTTAAAAAACGAGGAAGTTAAAAAGTATATTACAATCGGGGCAGTGCTGATTATACTGTATTGGGCATTACAGAATTTACAGCTGATTTTTTCAGTGATGTCAAAGATTCTGACACTGTTTATGCCTTTTTTAATCGGCGGGGTCATTGCATTTATTATGAATGTGCCAATGAAGCAGATTGAACGGCATCTTTTTCAGAAAGAACAGTATCAGACTGAAAAATTTGCGGCACTTAGAAGAACATGTGCATATGTCCTGACATTACTGGCAATTATTGTAATTCTGGCAGCAGCTATGGTTATTGTGATTCCGCAGCTGGTATCTACAATTGCAGATATTGTAAAGCTGATTCCGGGACAGTTTCAAAATGTGCAGCAGTTTTTGATGGAGCAGGCCAAAGCATATCCGCAGATTGAACAGCAGCTGGCTTCGGTGCAGATTGACTGGGAATCGCTGTTAAAATCAGCAATGGATTTTGTAACTGCCGGTACAAAGGGAATTATCAGCGGCGGAATCGGTGCAGTGACAAGTATTGTATCGGGTGTGACGAATTTCTTTATTGGATTTATTTTTTCTATTTATGTTTTGTTTCAGAAAGAAACACTTGCAAGGCAGACGAAGAAAATTTTGTATGCATTTACAAAAGAAAAAACAGCCCAAAAAGTACTTCGTGTGGTACGGCTTGCCAATACGACATTTGCGAGCTTTTTGTCAGGACAGTGTCTGGAAGCGTGTATTCTTGGAACGATGTTCTGTGTAACCATGCTGGTTATCCGTCTCCCGTATGCGCTGTTAATCGGCATTGTTATTGCCATTACAGCGCTGATACCGATTGTAGGTGCTTTTATCGGTTGTGTTGTGGGAATTATACTGATAGGGCTGGTAAATCCGGTCAAGGCAGTGATATTTGTGATTATGTTTTTCGTTTTACAGCAGATTGAAGGAAATCTCATATATCCGCATGTAGTCGGCAGCTCAGTGGGACTGCCGGGAATGTGGGTATTAATGGCAGTAACAGTCGGCGGAAGTTTGTTTGGTATCGTGGGAATACTGACCTTTATTCCGATCTGTTCGGTGTGTTATGCACTGTTCCGGTTATTTGTCAACGAAAGGCTGAAAGAAAAGAGGAAAATATGACAATTATTATACAGTTGGTGTTACTGGTAATCGGGTTTGCCGCACTTGTAAAAGGGGCAGACTTTTTTGTGGAAGGCAGTTCGGCCGTTGCGGGGAAGTTGAAAGTTCCGGGTGTGGTCATCGGTCTTACAATTGTAGCAATGGGGACGAGTGCGCCGGAGCTGGCAGTCAGTGTATCGGCAGCAATAGCGGGTTCTAATGAAATCGCAATCAGTAACATTATCGGGTCAGATATTTTTAACCTGGTGCTGATATTTGCAATCTGCGCCGTGATTACACCGGTGACAGTGGATAGGGGCATTATGAAGCGGGATTTTCCGTTTTCAATTATTGTTTCTGTGATACTGGCAGTCATGATTGCAGATTATGTATTTACAGGGCAGAAGGTCTTTACTGCGGATGGTATACTGCTTTCAGGAACAATTGGCAGACTGGATGCGGTGATTTTGATTCTGCTGTTTATTGCGTATCTTGCCTTTACGATTCTGATGGCGCTTAGAAATAAAGTGGAGGATGAAGAAATTGCGGAACTTCCGGCGTGGAAGTGCGCAGTGTACATTCTTGGTGGTGCAGCTGCGATTATTATCGGCGGACAGCTTGTTGTAAACAGTGCAAAAACCATTGCACTTGCCTGTCATATGACAGAAACGCTAGTGGGGCTTACGATTGTAGCCATGGGAACATCACTTCCTGAACTGGTCACATCTGTGGTTGCGGCAAAAAAAGGACAAAACGGTATGGCGGCAGGTAATATTATCGGTTCCAATATCTTTAATATTCTGCTGATTTTAGGCGTGTCAGCTTTTATTCATCCGATTCCGGTGATAACGGAGTCGTTATATGACACGGTTATTTTAATCGGCCTGAGTATTATTATTTATATTTTTGCCGCAACAGGTGACAAAATAGAGCGGAAAGAGGGCATTGCCATGATTGGTGCGTATATTTTGTATATGGTTTATGCAGTTTCGCGCGGTATGGGGTGGATATAAAGAAAAAAGTGTGTTATAATGCCTGTCTGAGGGAGTTGGGGAATACAAAGAATTCAGCACAGAATCAGACTGTGTTTGGATAAATGAAAAAAATAGGAGAAAGACTCATGGAAAAATTTTTTAAGGTCAAAGAGCATGGCTCAACAGTGAAAACAGAAGTGCTTGCCGGTATTACAACTTTCATGGCGATGGCGTATATTCTCATGGTTAATGCAAATATGTTTTCAGAACTTGGCGTTGTATCATATAATGCCATTTATATCGCAACAGCAATTTCAGCCGTTGTCGGTACATTTTTAATTGCATTCCTCGCAAATCTTCCTTTAGGATTGGCATCCGGTATGGGACTGAATGCATTTTTTGTGTACACAGTCTGCTTTACATTCGGATTATCTTATGCAAATGCACTGATTCTTGTATTGTTAGATGGTGTAGTATTTATCATCCTGACACTGACCGGTGTCCGTAAGATGTTATTTGATGCTATCCCACAGTGTGTCAGAATGGCAATTTCAGCCGGTATCGGTCTGTTTATTGCATTTTTGGGATTACAGGATGCGGGAATTATTGTTCCTTCAAGCTCTACCTGTGTCAACCTGACAAGCTTTAACCTGTTTAACGGGAATGCAACCTGGGCAGAAATTATGCCAAAGCTTGTTACAATTGCGGCGCTGATTATTATTGCCGTATTATCTTACAAAAAAGTAAAGGGTTCTGTTTTATGGGGAATCCTCGGCGGAACAGGTCTTTATTATATCCTTGGCTGCACCATTCCGGGATTTTACAAAGGATTTGCGGCAAATATGAACTTCAATCCATTTACTGCATTCGGTGACTGGGGTTCACAGGCATTTTTAAAGGTATTTACAGAAGGTTTTGATTTTTCCGCTTATCTTGCAACCCATTCTACAGTGGATTTAGTGATTCTGATGATTACAACAGCACTTGCATTCTGTATGGTAGATATGTTTGATACACTTGGTACACTCTACGGTGCATGTTCAAGAGGAAATATGCTCACAGAAGAAGGCGAAGTACCGAACTTTGAAAAGGCGATGTTATCCGATGCGATTGCAACAGTAACAGGTGCTATCTGCGGTACTTCTACGGTTACAACCTTCGTAGAATCCTCTGCCGGTGTTGCAGAAGGTGCAAGAACAGGTCTTGCGGCATTTACAACAGGGGTGTTATTCTTCGTTGCAATGTTTTTAAGCCCGGTTGCAGTACTGATTCCGACCTGTGCGACATCAGCAGCACTGATTTATGTCGGTGTATTGATGATGGGTGGCGTTGCAGATATTGAATGGCATAAGCCGGAAGTAGCCGTACCGTCATTTATGACAATCGCGATGATGCCATTTGCCTATAATATCAGCTACGGTATTGCATTCGGTCTGATTACGTATGTATTTATCTGTATTTTTACAGGCAGAGTAAAGGAAATTAAGCCGTTCACATGGGTTGTCGGCGCGTTATTTGCGATTATGTTCTTTATGACACATTAATTGATGTGTCGTCCTGCTGGGCAGAAACACAAGCCTGCAGAAGATGATAAAAATATAAAAAAATTGCCAAAGGAGGCAGCCGTGTTGCAGATTGCAGCAGCTGTCTCCTTTTTGCATTGTAAGGAGGAAAAGCGATGGGCGTAAAAGAAATTTTAGTGTTTTTGATTTTATTTGGTGCCAATCTTTTACAGGCAATTACAGGCTTTGCGGGGACATTGATTTCCATGCCGCCGACTATGAAATTAATCGGTGTGGACGAAGCAAAGGCATTGCTTAATGCAATTGCACAGATTTCCAGTCTGATGATTGTAATTACCGGATTCCGGCATATTAACTGGAAGGAATTTTTTAAGATGTTTGTGCTGATGGCAGCCGGTATGGTTGTGGGAATGAAAATATTTGAAGTATTTCCGATGCAGCAGCTTCTGACATTTTACGGCATTATGATTATTGTGATTGCGCTGGATAAGCTGTTTGTGAAAAAACAGCTCAGACTTCCGGCTGTACTTATGTTGTTTGTCATCTTTGCCGCGGGTATTATTCACGGAATGTTTGTATCCGGCGGGGCATTGCTTGTCATTTATGCGGCAGGGGCGTTAAAAGATAAGGAGGAATTCAGGGCAACTATTGCGTTAATCTGGTTGACGATTGGCTGTTACATTACAGGAATCCAGTTTCAGGCGGGACATTTTAACAGCCATGTGTGGTTTTTGTTAATAGCAGGAATTATTCCTGTTTTTGCAGGTACATGGATTGGAACAAAGCTGGTAAAGAAGCTGCCACAGGAAATTTTTATGAAAATGACATACATTTTATTACTGCTGTCAGGAGTCATGGCGATTGTATAAATAAAGGAGGGCAGGATATGAGTGTCGTTTTAAAAGAAGCCATCCGGCAGGCGGGCTGTGCAGATATTAAGCTGGTCGCCGGAAAAAACGGTCTGACCAATGCGGTCGAATGGGTGCATATGGTAGATACAACAGAAATTGCCGATTTTTTGTCCGGTGGGGAAATTGCATTTACAACAGGAATCGGTGTCAGTGAAAAAATGTCTTTGCTTGCGCTGGTGGAGCGGGTCTATAAAAATCATGCCAGTGCAATGGTAGTAAACATCGGACCTTATGTGGCTGAAATTCCGCAGGAGGTTATTGATTTTGGCAATGCACACGATTTTCCGGTTTTTGAAGTGCCGTGGAGTGTGCATATGGCAGATATGATGCGGATGATCTGTTTTACAATTACGCAGTCCCAGCAGCGCGCAATGCAGTTGTCGGCAGCATTCCGTTATGCTATATTTACGCCGAAGCAGGAAGAACTATACGTATCGGCACTCATGCAGAAAGGCTACTTCGCCGAGTGGAATTACGTGGTTGTGATGATGGACATCTGCGACCGGCTTGAAAATGAAAAGGAAGAAATATTTTATGTGTCGATTTTAAAAGACCGTCTGGAGCGTTTTGCACAGAAAGCGGCGCGCGTGATGGAGCAGGAAAAACATGATGTTGTTGTATTTACGGAAAATGACAGAATTTTAATGGTATTTAGTGACATGAAGGAAGAAAAAGCAGCTGAATTTGCAGAGATTGTCAAAGAACAGATTGTACTGTTATTGAAAAACACGGAATCTATATTTGTTGGTGTTGGAAGTACCGCAGCGGGTTTCCGCCGTCTGTCAAAAAGCTATCAGATTGCAAGAAAAATTGTGGATTTGTCAAAAATGGAAAACGAGGAAGATACGACAAGAACGTATGCATCCATGGGTGTGAACCGCCTGCTGTTTAATATAGAAAATACAGACTGCTTTGAAGAATATTATCAGGATACTATCCGACCGCTGGATGAATATGATGCGTTAAATAACAGTAATCTGGTGGAAGTACTGGACTGTTATATGAAGCACAACGGTAGTGTACAGGATACGGCAGAGGAGCTGTTTGTGCATCGGAACACAGTCAATTACAAAATCAAGAAAATCGAAGCCCTTTTAAATGTGGATATTACAAAGTTTTCAGTCCGCAATGAACTGGCACTGGGGCTGTTGGTCGCTAAATTAAGGAAGTTTTCAAAATAAATAAAGTAAATCCGGACTTTGTGCTAAGGCACAAAAAGGTTTAGGCTTTAAACTATTGTATTTGGCGGTAAAAAATGTAAAATAAAATCATCAGTTAGATAACAGAAATGACAAAGGCGTCAGAAACTCCAAATGGAGAATCTGGCGCCTTGTTGTTTTTTTCTGCATAACAGAAATTATTTTTTCAGGAGGACAAACAAATGGGAAATTTAACAGGAAAAGAAGTAGCACAGATGCACAAGGATTATGTAATGCAGTCATGGTCAAAATCAGGTGTGGATGCATTACCGGTTGAAAAGGCAAAGGGAATTTATTTTTGGGATTATGATGGAAAGAAATATGCAGATATGGCTTCCCTTTTAGTCTGCTCAAATCTTGGACATGAACTTCCGGAAATTGTTGAAGCAATTAAGGAACAGGCAGATAAGATGTGCTTTATGGCACCGGCGTATGCTTCAGAGCCAAAGAGCAAGCTTGCAAAGATGTTAGTTGAAGCTGCCGGAGCAGATCATTTTAAGAGAGTATTCTTTACAAACGGCGGTGCCGAATCAAATGAAAATGCAATTAAAATGGCACGTATGGTAACAGGAAGAACAAAAGTATTTTCATGCTATAGAAGCTATCATGGCGCAACACTCGGTGCTTCCAATGCTTCCGGTGACTGGAGAAGATTTGCCGCAGAAATCGGCGGTGCAAACGGATTTGTAAAATTCATGAATCCGCAGATGTACAGAGACGGTTATACATACGGTGTTGATGATGAAGCCGTTACAAAGAAAGCACTTGCAGATCTGGATTTGCAGTTAAGATATGAAGGCCCGCAGAATGTAGCCGCAATCCTGATGGAATCTATTGTCGGTGCAAACGGTGTGATTTTACCACCAAAGGGTTATATGGAAGGTGTCAGAAAGCTTTGTGACAAGTATGGTATTTTAATGATTTGCGATGAGGTTATGGCAGGCTTCTTTAGAACCGGTAAGTGGTTTGCATGGCAGAACTTCGATTTCGTACCGGATATGATTACATTTGCAAAAGGTGTTACCTGCGGCTATGTACAGCTCGGCGGCGTTATTGTAAATAAAAGGGTTGCAGATTATTTTGAAGAAAATGTATTACAGTGTGGTCTTACTTATTCAGGACATACACTTGCCTGTGCCGCCGGTGTTGCAGCACTGACTTATTACAAGGGACACAACATTGAACAGCATGTAGCCGAAATGCATGAAATCGTTGCACCATTTATGCAGAAGATGGTAGAAAAGCATAAGTGTGTCGGTGAAGCAAGATGTATCGGATTATTCGGCGCGCTCGAAATGGTTAAGAATAAGGAAACAAGAGAACCGTTACAGGAGTATGGTGTTCCGGGAACAGCAATGCCTTGGATTTTCGCAGAGTTAAAGAAAAGAGGATTTGCAACCTTCGGACGTGAGAATTTCATCGAAGTATGCCCGCCGTTAATTATTACAAAGGAAGAATTAGAAGAATACCTTCCAATTCTGGATGAAGTATTAACAATGGCAGATGAAAAGTTTTGTGATTAATAAAAAGCCGTAAATTATACGGCGGAATCGAGGTTAATATGAATTGGGATTATTTACAGCCGGTTAAAATCCGGTTCGGCAAGGGCAGAGTGTCCGAAGTAAAAGATTTAGCAAAGGAAATGGGAATTAAAAACGGCTTACTGGTTGCAGACCCATTCTTCTTTACAAACGGTCTGGCAGAGCGCATTGTAAAGGAAAGCGAAGGAGCGATTATCGCTTCCTTCGGGGATTTATCCCCAAACCCGGATGTTACAGAGGTTGATGCCTGTGCGGCAATTATCCGTGAAAAGGAAATCGGCTTTGTTGTAGCACTTGGCGGCGGCAGTTCCATGGACTGTGCAAAGGCAGCAGCAAGTATTGCATTAACGGACGATTCTATTAGAAAATATCATGGAACAGGTGTTGCCATGCCACAGGAACATCTGCCGTTAATTGCAGTGCCGACAACAGCAGGAACGGGCAGTGAAGTAACATGCGTATCTGTACTGACAGATCACGCAAATGGAAAGAAATCCCCGATTGTATCGGACGGATTTTTCCCGAGCTATGCGATTATCGACCCGGAATTAACATACACCATGCCGCCGAAGGTTACGGCAGGAACAGGAATTGATGTGTTATCCCATGCATTAGAGGGCTTTTGGAGCAAGGGACACCAGCCAATCTGTGATGCGTGTGCCCTTCATGCGGCAGAACTGGTATTTCAGTATCTGTATAAGGCATATTTAGACCCGGCAGACGAGGAAGCAAGAGAGAAAATGTGTGAAGCCTCATTAATTGCAGGACTTGCATTTACCCTGCCAAAGACAACCTCTTCCCATGCCTGCTCATTTCCGCTGACGAATATCCACCACATTCCGCACGGAGAAGCCTGCGGCATGACACTGGATTACTTTGCAAGAATCAATGCAAAGGGTGCAGACGGTGCAAGAATTGATGAATTTGCAAGAAAATTGGGATTTAAGGATACAGAGGAAATGGCAGATGCCATCCATGAATTAAAGGCAAAGATGGGACTGCGCAATGATTTAAAGGATTTGCATTTAACAGAGGAACAGATTTCAGAGCTGGTACGAATCAGCAGACATCCAAACCTTTATAACAATCCGGTTGAAATTACCGATGAAATGTTAAGCGAAATGTATCATAAACTGGCATAAGGACAGTGCAAGAGAAAAGAGGTGACACCTATGTATAGTGTTGTTGTTGCGTTTGGACTGGCAAGCGTGATGCTGTGTATCGGCATGGCAATCCGCGCAAAAGTGAAATTCTTTCAGCATATGCTGATGCCGGTCAGTGTTATCGGCGGTATCTTAGGATTTATCCTGATGAATCTGGTATTGTCAAAATATCCGGTCGGCGGTGTAAGTGTAACGGATTTCAGTAATATTGTAGATGTATTTTTTGTGATGTCCTTTATTTCTATCGGACTGACAGGCGGTAAAAAGAAAAAGAATAAGAAAACAGAAGACGGCAAAAAGAAGAAAAGCAGCGGTCCGGTACGAGGTGCAATCGGTATGGCACTCATTTGGTGTATTTTGTATGCACTCCAGCCGCTTGTCGGTATTTTAATCGTATCCATTACAGGAAAAGCATTTCATATGGATTCGATGTATGGCATTTTAGTTCCGTTTGCATTCTGTCAGGGACCGGGACAGGCATCTACCTACGGCAGACTTTTTGAATATACCTATGGATTTGACAAGGCAGAAATGGTAGCATTAACTTATGCAATCTTTGGTTTCCTCTCTGCATTTTTAATCGGAGTACCGTTTGCAAGATACGGATTAAAGAAAGGGCTTGCAAGAAATAAAAGTAAGATTAATGAAGCTGTTGAACGGGGATATTTTGTACCGGAGGAACAAAGAGAGCCGCTTGGTAAATCGACTTTCCACAGTGCCAATATTGAAACAGCGGCTGCCCATTTTGCCATTATGGGTGTCTGCTACCTGCTTGCACTTGTTCTTGCGAAGCTGGTAAATTTCATTCCGGCGCTTGGTTCAACGTTTAGTGCCATGCTGTTTATGTGGGGCATGTTTGCAGCCTATATTGTAAAAGCTGTGATGAGAAAGTTAAACATTGAATATCTGATTAACAATGCATTCCAGAGCAGAATTACAGGATTTCTTTCTGATTATTTGGTTGTATGTGCTTTTATGGCAATTCAGGTAGGCATCATCGGAAACTGGATTGTTCCGATTTTACTTGCCAGTGTTGCAAGCGGTATTGTTACGTTTTTCATCTGCCTGTTCTTTGGAGAACGTCTTGGCAGTGACCACGATTTCGAGCGGGTGCTGGGTGTATTCGGTACAAGCACCGGTACAACACCAAGCGGTGTATCACTGCTCCGTATGGTTGACCCGAAGTTACAGACATCAACCGGTGCGGAACTGGGCATGATGAATATGGCAATGATTTTTTCAACACCAACCATGCTGTTTATCACATTTGCAGGGCTTAAAATGATTTCGCTTCCGATAGCGTGCGGCGGTATGTTCCTGACAATATTTATTTATATCATTTTGTTAAAGGTGTTTGGTGTATTAAGAAAGCCGACCTTTACCATAGCAAAAGGCAGAATTTCAGATGGCGCGGAAAGTGGCGAAGAGATTCCGTTCTTACGCGGGTATCTGCATGATACGGTAGATGTAACCGATACGGCGGCAGTTGAATCGATGATTCATAACAGTTGGAATTAAAGTTTACAGGGAACTGGAGGAAAATGATATGAAGATGATATATGCGATTGTAAGACCAGAAAAGGTTTATGAAGTTAATAAAGCGCTTGCCGATGCCGGATACGGTGCATCGACCAAGTGGAGTGTTGCAGGACGCGGTAAACAGCATGGAATTCAGGTAGGCGAACTGGTTTATGATGAAATGTCTAAAAATATGCTGATGATTGTATGTGATGATGACGATAAAAATGAAATTATTGATATTATCATGGACACGGCACAGACCGGCGAATCCGGCAACTCCGGCGATGGACGAATCTTTGTTCTGCCGGTTGAGGAGTCTTATACAATTTCTTCACAGAGTAAAGATGATTAATGTAAAAAATCAGAGTGTGTAAAGGAGGCAGGCATGAAAACGATTTATTATGACGGTGATATTATTACGATGACGGGTGCAAGGGATTCCTGTGAAGCACTTGTCACGGAAGATAAAAAAATTCTGTATACCGGTACATTAAAACAGGCGCAGGCGCTTTACGGAAAAGAGGCACAGGAACGGGATTTAAAGGGTCATACGCTTATGCCTGCCTTTATTGATGCGCACAGTCACTTCGCACAGACGGCACAGAGCATAAAGATGTGTGATTTGTCGGATACGGAAAGCTTTGAGGATATTGTCACGGAATTGAAAAATTATCTGGAAAAAAATCAGATTGACGAAAACGGCATGATTTTTGCAACCGGTTACGACCATAATTTTCTTGCGGAACAGAAACACCCGGATAAGACCGTTTTAGATGAAGTATCCAAAACTGTTACAATCTATATTTCCCACGCCTCCGGTCATATGGGTGTTGCCAATTCGGCGCTGTTAAAGCTTGCGGAAATTACGACAGAAACCAAAGACCCGGAGGGCGGAAGATTCGGCAGGAATAAAAGCGGAGAGCCGGACGGCTATGTAGAGGAAACACCGGCACTGATGCAGGTGCTTGCCGCAGCTATGCCGCGTATGAAAATGGATATGGTAAAACAGATGAAAGCGGCGCAGCAGCTTTATTTAAAATATGGTATTACAACTGTACAGGAAGGTGCGGCAATGGCACAGACCATGCAGGGGTTGACGGCATTTGCAGCATCAGGCGGTTTGGAACTGGACGTTGTGGCATACATTTTAAAGGAAGACTATGAAAAGACAGTCAAGGAATATGCGGATTACAACGGAAAATATAAAAACCGTGTTAAAATCGGCGGTGTTAAAGTGATTTTAGATGGTTCGCCACAGGGCAAATCTGCATGGCTTAGTAAACCGTATGAAGGGGAGGAAAACTACTGCGGTTATCCGACCCATGACGATGCCTATGTTACAAAAGCAGCAAAGGATGCGGTGCGCGGCGGGTATCAGATTCTTGCACACTGCAACGGCGATGCGGCATCTGAGCAGTTTATCCGCAGTTATCAGGCGGCACTAAAAGAAACGGGTACGGCAGACGGCGATTACCGTCCGGTCATGATACACTGCCAGACCGTAAGGGATGACCAGCTTGACCGCATGGCGCAGCTAAAAATGATTCCTTCTATATTTATAGGACATACGTATTACTGGGGCGATATTCATTTAAAGAACTTAGGCGCGGTGCGCGGGGCAAGAATCAGCCCGGTAAAATCCGCCTTAGAGCGCGGACTGATTTATAACTTTCATCAGGATACACCGGTTACAAAGCCGGATATGCTTCATTCAGTGTGGTGTGCTGTCAACCGTGTGACAAGAAAAGGACAGCCAATCGGTCAGAAACAGTGCATTAATGTCTATGAAGCCTTACAGGCAGTGACAATAAATGCTGCTTATGCGTATAAGGAGGAAAATCAAAAAGGCACATTAGAAGCAGGAAAAATGGCAGATATGGTGATTTTAGATGCCAATCCGCTCAAGGCCGATAAAAAATGTATTAAAGACATTGTGGTACTTGAAACGATAAAAGAAGGAAAAACTGTATATAAAAATTAAAAAATAGAAACCGGAAAGGCACTTCCCTCGTATATATAAATGTGAGGGAAGTTCCTTTCCGGTTTTGCTTTATTTGACAATAGGATATCTGCATTGCAGATGATTTTTCGTCCCGGGGCAGTTAGTTTTTTATAAGCTGCTTTGGGACGTTTGTGTTGTACCGGAAGTGGAACTGGTAACGTGGATCCGGCATAGTCTGTCGTAAAATAAATCCCGGTTTTTGCCAATAAAGCAGTAACAAAAATTAAAAATAAAAAAGATGACGAATGCAATCAGCGATGAAGCACCACACACTAAAAGCATTTCTGTTCTTTTGGATGGCCCGGCGGACAGTGCAGAATACATCAGCAAAATGTAATACGGGGACGGAATCAGCAGAAGATGTAAAATTCCTTCCCGCAGTAACAGCAGTAAAACCGGTACATGTGCCGCAGCGTGCTTTTTCGTGTTTTTCGTTCCGATGCGTTCAAGACGGATACTGACTAAAAATTTACCAAAGGTTGTTCCGTGAAATAAAACGGCACAGACCGTAAAGTAGCAGAACGCAAAAAGAGGAATTAAAAACAACCGTATGGAATGGGAAAAAGACTGTAAAACGTCAGTAAACTTCCACACACAAAAATACACACCTAAAATAATGGTATAATCGGCAAGCAGACCAAACAGGCGGCGGAAGGACGAAACCTCACTGCCGCGCCTGTATGCCGTTTCGTCAAGCCTTTTGCGGCTTGGCAGGAAAAACAAAAGTGCGGGCGTTATCCAGAAGCCAATCATGCCGCCTAAGGTATTGCAGATTAAGTCGTCTACTTCAAAGAAGCGGTAAGGATAGGGATAAATGCCGTAAAGACCGCTTAACTGTGTACATTCAAAAAACAGGCTGTATAAAAAAGAAAGCAGTAAAACCTGATACCATCTGCGGTTAAAGTAATACCGCAGATATACGCCAAACGGCAGCAGTAACAGGATATTAAAGACAATCTGTAAAAAGTCGGGGTTCATAAACGTATCCTTATAGGTTGAGAAGTCAGTAAGGACAAAAGAACACCCGTCCAGCCAGCGCCGAACAGCGTCAAACGGTGTCAGAAGCATCGTGGCACTTTCCGGAGTAACCGAGTCAATTGCCGGAAGCGGCAGAATCGTCATAAAATAAGAAGTCATCATATAAAAAATAAATGTGTATACAATCCCGGTACGCAGTACCAGGATTGAACCGTACTTATGGTACTGCCGGATAATATAAGGCAGGGTAAACAGGGCAGCCAGTACCGGGAAGACATAGCAGGCTGTCAGAATCGGTTTTAAATAAATACTCATCGTTTCGCACTCCATTTATATTGTCATTTGCAATGCCTTTATGATAGCATCCGGCGGACATATATGCAAGCTGCACATGAAAGCGGCAGAAAATACAGAATCAAGGACTGTAGTTGTGTAGTTCACAAATACCGGCAGGTATGGTATGATAATCATAATTGTGCATAAAAATGCAGTAAAATACAGAGGAACGGAGAAAGAAATGCAACCAATTTCAGCATATTTAAATGAGAATTTTTTAATTTGTGACGGTGCGTTTGGTACGTACTATGCAGAAAAATATAATACCAAAGAGCTGCCGGAGCTTGCTAATCTGTCTGCGCCGGAACGGGTACGGGAAATCCATGAGGAATACGTATCCGCCGGAGCAAAGCTGATTCGTACCAATACCTTTGCGGCACATCCGGACTTATTAAACTGTGGGCAGGGACTTCTTGCAGAAAATGTAAAAAGTGCATGCCGTCTTGCAAAAGAAGCCGCAGACGGAAAGGCATATGTGGCGGGTGACATCGGACCGGTACCGGCAGAAGCTGCATTTGATACGGAAGCCGCCGAAAAACACTATCTTTTCTTAGCAAAATTATTTGTGGAGAGTGGAGTGGATGCCGTTGTATTTGAAACCTTTTCAGAGCTGGAAACGATTCTTCCGGTAATCCGTTATATAAAGGAAGAAACACCGCTTTTTGTGATTGTACAGTTTGCAGTCAGCCAGTATGGCTACAGCAGTGCAGGGCTGAGTATGCACCGCCTGTTTGAAGAAGCGCAGAAAAGCCCTGCAGATGCTTATGGCTTAAACTGTGGTATCGGACCGGGGCATATGGCGTCCTTATTCCAGAATATAAAATTCCGGACAGATAAATATATCACGGCACTGCCCAATGCCGGTTATCCCCACAATATCAGCAACCGTATGGTATTCTCTGCTGATAACGGCAGTTATTTTGCAGAACGTGTCTGCGATATTATGCAGGTACGTGCAGATATTGCTGGCGGCTGCTGTGGTACGACACCGGAGCATATCCGCCGACTGAGTGCCAAAACAGCTGGTATGACGAAAACGGCACGCAGGGCAGAACAGAAAATCTGCGAAAATGAAAAGCCGGTACAGAACAACGCTTTTTATAGGAAGAAAGAGAGAACGGGAAAGAAACTCATTGCCGTCGAGCTTGCACCGCCGCTTGGCAGTGATGATAAAAAGCTGATGGAAGCCGCACACGCGTTAAGAAAGAGCAATGTTGATGTGCTGACTTTCCCGGATTCGCCTTCTGGAAGAACGCGTGTGGACTCGATTCTGATGGCGGAAAAGGTATCTAAAGAAACGGGTATGTGTGTCATGCCGCATTTATGCTGCCGCGATAAAAATGCCATAGCCATGCGCTCCCAGCTTTTAGGTGCACATATCAACGGTATCAATAATTTTCTTGTGGTAACGGGCGATCCGGTTCCGGCGGTAGCCAGACAAACCGTAAAAGCTGTATTTAATTTTAATTCAATTGGATTAATGAATATCATTCATGATATGAATACCGAACAGTTTGCGGATTCCCCGGTGGTGTTCGGTGGTGCGATTAACCAGAACCGCCGCAACTTAAACGTTGAAATTGACCGTATCCGTAAAAAAATGGAAATGGGTGCGGACTTCTTTTTCACCCAGCCGGTATTTACCGAAAAAGGCGTAAACCTTTTAAGACAGATTAAAGAAGAAACCGGAGCGCGGATTTTATGCGGCGTTATGCCGTTTGTCAGCAGAAGAAATGCCGTCTTTATGAAAAATGAAATGACCGGTATTGAAGTCGATGAGCAGATTATTGCACGGTATCCGGAAAATGCTACAAAGGAAGAAGGAGAAGCTGTCGGCATTGAAATCGCAAGGGAAGTTATGGCACAGACTGCGGATTTTGTGGACGGATATTACTTCTCATTTCCGTTTAACAGAGTATATCTGCTGGAAAAAATATTACAATTATAAAATTTATTAACAAAATCTAAACTGGGTGTAAAACAACATAACATATAAAAAATGTATTGCACAATACACATATAATATACAGGATGCACAAAAACAATCTTTTTGGGAAATTTTCAAAATGTGACGTTTTTGTGCATTTTGCATAAAAAAAGCAATGTATCAAAATCAAAACACAAAAATTTCACTTTGATGCATAAAATGTATGTTAAAAATTATACAAAAAAGGAAAGAAACGGCAAATGCTTTATGGATTTTTTATCCTATTTTTCCGAACACAAAAAAAACATCTTTTTAAATTGAAAAATTGACAATAGGGAATATAATGATTTATAGAAAAATAAAGCAAACCTACCTATTATAAAAGGGTGCTGGAAAGGAAGTGATATTACGGACGATTTAGTGAACAGTCTTTTAGAGGAATTGAACTGCGAAACAGTCTTTACCATTCCGGTATTTGGCGGGATTGGTGTTTCCGAAGCAGTGGTAGTCACATGGATTATCATGGCTGTACTGGTTGTTTTATGCCTGTGCTTAGTCAGAAACTTAAAAGTGGAAAATCCCGGAAAGAAACAGCTGATGTTGGAAACAGCCGTTTCAGGACTTTACAATTTCTTTGAAGAGATTGTGGGAGAGAAGGGTCGCAGATACATTCCCTATCTTTCCACAGTGGCAATCTATATCGGAATTGCCAATTTAATCGGGTTGTTTGGTTTCAAACCGCCTACGAAAGCATTAAACGTTACCGCAGCACTGGCAGTTATGAGCATTATTCTTGTTGAGTATTCAGGAATTCATGCAAAGGGTGTGAAAGGCTGGGTAAAGAGCTTTGTAGAGCCGTCCCCGATTATTGCTCCCATCAATGTGATGGAATTATTCATCAAACCGTTGTCTTTATGTATGCGACTTTTCGGTAATGTGCTAGGAGCATTTGTTATTATGGAACTGTTAAAAATAGTAGTGCCGCTTTTTGTGCCGGTGGTATTCAGCTGCTACTTTGATATTTTTGACGGTTTAATACAGGCCTATGTATTTGTTTTCTTAACGGGCATGTATATTGAAGAAGCTGTGGAAGAAGCTTAAAAATTGAAAAATTTAAAAATGAATGAAGAAAAAAGGAGATTAAAATTATGTCAGCATTATTAGCAATTGGAGCAGGTGTAGCAGTTATTACAGGTATCGGTGCAGGTCTTGGTATCGGTCATGCAACAGGTAAGGCAGTAGATGCGATTGCAAGACAGCCGGAAGCAGATAAGAAAATCAGAAGTACTTTGTTAATTGGTGCCGCTCTTGCCGAAGCAACAGCCGTATATGGTTTCGTAATCGGTCTTTTGATTATTATCCTGTTAAAGTAATACATAAACTAAAGGAAAGGTGAGGTTATACAAGATGTTAAGAGTAGATATCAATCTTGTTTTTACAATCATCAATCTGCTGGTTTTATATCTTTTAATGAAGAAATTCCTTTTCGGTCCGGTTGTAGCCGTTATGGAAAAGAGAAAAGCCATGATAGAAGAACAGTTTGCAAACGCGGCAGCTGCTGAAAAAAATGCAAATGAATTAAAAAGTCAGTATGAGGATACCTTAAAAACGGCAAATGCCGATGCTGATAACATTATTCAGGAAGCTAAGACAACAGCAAAAACCGAATATGACCGGATTGTATCCGATGCAAACAGTCAGGCTGGTAAGATTATAGAAAATGCAGAGAAGACGGTAGTGTCGCAGCGTGAAAAAACATTGCGCGGGCTGGAATCACAGATTGCCGGTCTTGCAATTGATACAGCGGCGAAAGTCATTGGTGAGCAGGCAGGCAGTCTTGACAATGCGAAACTGTATGACGAATTTTTAAATAAAGCAGGTGATGCCCATGACACAGATATCAATTAATTATGCAATTGTTTTATATCAATTGGGCGTTTCAAAGGAAGATATCCGGTACAGTAAGGAATTGTTTGAAGCAGCAGATGCGCTTTATGAAAGCCTTGCAAGTCCGGTTGTGACACTGCATGAAAAGTATGTGGTAATTGACAGACTCTTTCCAGAAAGCATGCGCGCATTTTTCAAGGTACTGTGCAGAAATCAGAGTGTTTCACTCATTGATGAAATTTTCCAGGCATACCGCGATTATGCAGACGAACAGGAAAATGTTCTGCGTGCAAAGCTGTTCTATGTGGAAAAACCACAGGAAAAGCAGGTTGAGGGATTGACAGCTTATCTGTCAAAGCGTTTTCATAAAAATAAAGTGGTTTTTGAATATATCCATGAACCGGAACTGCTCGCAGGTTTTGTGATTGAAGCAGGCGGCATCCGGATTGATGAAAGCGTAGCAGGAAAATTAACAAGAATGAAACAGAAATTAGTAAAGAGGTGATATTTTGAGTTCCATTAGTTCAGAGGAAATTATCTCGATTTTAAAGAGTGAAATCGAAAATTTCGATAGTGAAGCGACAGATAAAGAAACAGGAACTGTAATATGGGTCGGTGACGGTATCGCAACCGTTTACGGTATTGAACATGCTATGTACGGTGAAATCGTGGTATTTGACAACGGCGTAAAGGGTATGGTTCAGGATATCAAGAGAACCGAAATCGGATGTATTCTTTTTGGTAAAGACACCGGTATCCGTGAAGGCACACGTGTTGTAAGAACCGGAAAGAAAGCCGGTATTCCGGTAGGTGATGCATTTGTCGGAAGAATCATTGATGCGTTAGGTGCACCGATTGACGGACAGGGTGAAATTGAAAGCACAGAGTACCGTCCAATCGAACAAGATGCCCCGGGTATCGTAGACAGAAAGTCTGTCAGCGAGCCAATGGAAACCGGTATTCTTGCCATTGACTCTATGTTCCCAATCGGACGCGGACAAAGAGAGTTAATTATCGGTGACAGACAGACTGGTAAGACAGCCATTGCCATTGATACCATTTTAAATCAGAAGGGCAAGGACGTTATCTGTATCTATGTTGCAATCGGTCAGAAGGCTTCTACCGTTGCAAAGATTGTAAATACATTAAAGAAATATGATGCGATGGATTATTCTATCGTACTTTCCGCAACAGCCAGTGACCCGGCTCCGTTACAGTATATTGCACCGTATTCCGGTACGGCGCTTGCAGAATACTTTATGCACAAGGGCAAGGATGTACTGATTGTTTATGATGATTTATCAAAGCATGCGGTTGCATACAGAGCATTATCCCTGTTACTTGAGCGTTCTCCGGGACGTGAAGCTTATCCGGGTGATGTATTCTATTTACATTCAAGACTGCTCGAGCGTTCCAGCCGTTTAAGCGATGCACTCGGCGGCGGTTCGATTACGGCACTTCCGATTATCGAAACACAGGCAGGCGATGTATCTGCATACATTCCGACGAATGTTATTTCAATTACAGACGGACAGATTTTCCTTGAGAGTAACTTGTTCTTCTCAGGTATGCGTCCGGCGGTCAATGTCGGTCTTTCCGTATCCCGTGTAGGTGGTGCGGCACAGACAAAGGCAATGAAAAAGGCTTCCGGAAGTATCCGTATCGACTTGGCGCAGTTTAGGGAAATGGAAGTGTTCACACAGTTTAGCTCAGACCTTGATGCGGCAACAAAGGAGCAGTTACAGTATGGTAATTCCCTGATGGAAATGTTAAAGCAGCCGCTGTACAGACCGCTCAGCCAGTCAGAACAGGTTGTATCCTTATGCTGTGCGACCCATAAAGTCATGATGGATATTGAAAAGAGTAAGATTAAGCAGTTCCAGATGGATTTGTTAGAGCATTTTAATACCAGACAGACCGCAATTATGGAAACAATTGAACGCGATAAGGTTCTGACAGATGAACTGACACAGCAGATTCTTGATGCGGCAAATGCATTTAAGGCAAGCTACAAAGCATCATAAGGAGAGGTGAGGACATGGCGAATGCAAGGGAAATTCTGGATCGGATGAAAAGTATCCAGGATACAATGAAAATTACCAATGCTATGTATATGATATCCTCCTCCAAGCTGAAAAAGGCAAAGGCAAGTCTGGATGAAACAGAGCCGTACTTTTACTCTATGCAGATGGCAATCGGACGAATTTTAAGACATGTTCCGGATATGAAAAGCGAGTTTTTTAACCAGCGTCCGGAAATTAAGCCGGAAGACCGGAAAGTCGGCTACATTGTTGTAACGGCGGATAAAGGTCTTGCAGGTTCATACAACCACAATATTTTTAAAGATGTGGAAGAATGTCTGAAAAGCAACAGCCATGCCAAGCTGTTTGTAGTTGGTGAAATGGGACGGCATTATTTTGAGAAAAAAGGACTTGAAATTGCACATCAGTTTCACTACACTGCGCAAAATCCTTCTGTCAGCAGAGCGCGTAATATTACAGAAAAGATTCTGGAAGAATATCTGAATAAAGAACTGGATGAAGTTGTTATCATTTACACTAAAATGTTAAACGGTGTACAGACGGAAACAGAAACAAGACATCTGCTGCCGCTTGAAAAAGAACATTTCAACAAGAATGTTCCGGTTGGTGTACAGATGGAACAGCTCGCAATGGTACCGTCAGCAGAAGCACTGATGGAAAACATTATTCCGATTTATATTCAGGGCTTTGTATATGGTGCGCTGGTTGAGTCTTATGCAAGTGAGCATAATTTGAGAATGCTTGCGATGCAGTCTGCAACAGATAGTGCCAGTGCAATGTTAAATGACCTGTCCATCCAGTACAACCGGGTAAGACAGGCAGCGATTACGCAGGAAATTACAGAGGTTGTCAGCGGTGCAAAGGCGCAGAAGAGAAAGAAAAAGCGTTAGGAGAGGAGAAGTTCATACAATGAATAAAGGTAAAATTGTACAGGTCATGGGACCTGTCGTGGACGTAGAATTTGAAAATAACGACCTCCCGTATATCAAAGATGCACTCGAAGTAGATAATAATGGTAAAAAGTGTATTATGGAGGTTGCCCAGCACATCGGTAATAATACCGTGCGTTGTATCATGCTTTCCTCCAGTGAAGGTTTATGCAGGGATATGGAGGTTGTGGCTACAGGCTCCGGTATTAAAGTGCCTGTCGGCGATAAGACATTAGGAAGACTGTTCAACGTAGTCGGTGAAACCATCGATGGCGGAGAAAGCCTTGAAAATGAAAATCACTGGGTCATTCACAGAGACCCGCCTACATTTGAAGACCAGAGTCCGGTTGTCGAGGTGCTTGAAACCGGTATCAAGGTTATTGATTTATTAGCACCTTACGCAAAGGGTGGTAAAATCGGTCTGTTCGGTGGTGCCGGTGTCGGTAAAACCGTACTGATTCAGGAATTAATCCGTAATATTGCAACAGAGCATGGCGGATATTCCATTTTCACCGGTGTTGGTGAACGTTCAAGAGAAGGTAACGACTTATGGTCTGAAATGAAAGAATCGGGTGTACTTGAAAAGACCGCACTGGTGTTCGGACAGATGAATGAGCCGCCTGGAGCAAGAATGAGAGTTGCGGAAACAGGTCTTACCATGGCTGAATATTTCCGTGATGAAAAGCATCAGAACGTATTGTTATTTATTGATAACATTTTCCGTTTTGTACAGGCAGGTTCAGAAGTTTCCGCACTGCTTGGACGTATGCCTTCAGCCGTAGGTTATCAGCCGACACTGGCTACCGATGTCGGTGAATTACAGGAGCGTATCGCTTCTACAAAGAACGGTTCCGTTACATCTGTACAGGCTGTCTATGTGCCTGCCGATGACTTAACCGACCCGGCCCCGGCAACAACGTTTGCCCATCTGGATGCCACAACCGTTCTTTCACGTAAGATTGTAGAACAGGGTATCTACCCTGCAGTTGACCCGCTTGAATCTTCATCAAGAATTCTTGAAGCGGATGTAGTCGGTGAAGAACACTATCAGACTGCAAGACGTGTGCAGGAAATCTTACAGAAGTACAAGGAATTACAGGATATCATTGCAATCCTCGGTATGGAAGAACTTTCAGATGAAGATAAGCTGACAGTTTACAGGGCAAGAAAGGTTCAGAAGTTCCTTTCACAGCCGTTCTTCGTAGCCGAAAACTTTACCGGTGTGAAGGGTAAATATGTACCGTTAAAAGAAACAATCAGAGGATTTAAGATGATTGTTGACGGTGAAATGGATGAATATCCGGAAAATGCATTTTTTAATGTAGGAACCATTGACGAAGTCATTGAAAAGGCGAAGGCTGAACAGGCTTAATGTCTTGTAAATGGAGGTTCGTGGAATGAATACATTTTTTTTAAAAGTCATTGCCAGTGATAAGGTTTTCTTCTCCGGCAAGGCAGAAATGGTCAATATTCCGACATTAGACGGTGAAAAAGTTTTTCTGGCTCACCATGAAAACATCGTTATTGCAATTGAAATGGGCGATTTAAAGTTCCGTACCGAAGACGGTGAAACACATCATGCCGTTGTCGGCAAGGGATTTGCCCAGGTCATCAATAACCGTGTCACCGTACTGGTCGATTCGGCAGAACGTCCGGAAGATATTGATAAAATCAGGGCAGAGGAAGCGTTAGAGCGTGCCAAAGAGCAGATGCGCCAGAAGCAGAGTATTCAGGAATATTATCATTCCCAGGCTTCAATGGCAAGAGCGATGACACGTCTGAAACTCTCCAGCCGGTATTTAAAGTAATAAAAACAAAAGAACGTTTATACAGTGTCCGCATAAGAACAGGATATTGTATAGACGTTCTTTTTTTATTTTTGTTTTATAAAAATACTTTATAAAAATTGTTGAAAATTGTTGAAAATATGCAAAAAAAGATTTAATATATAAAATACAATTAAACAATTTATTCAAATTGGGAACGGAGGAAAAACGTATGAATCAATTTTCACATTTATTTGAACCAATCCGAATCGGAAAGCAGACAGTTAAAAATCGAATTTTTATGCCGCCGCTTTCAACGAATCTGGCAGATAAAGGATATGTTACGGATGCTTTGATAGAGCATTACTCGAATCGTGCCAAAGGCGGAGTTGGTCTGATTGTAACAGAGGTCACGACAGTCGAACCGACATATACATATCTGCCGGGGGATATGTCCATTTATGATGATTCTTATATTCCGGGATGGAAAAAACTGGTGGATGCCGTGCATCAATACGATACAAAGATTTTGTCACAGCTGTTTCATCCGGCATATATGGCATTTCCGCTGCCGGGTACGCCGCAGCTGATTGCACCGTCAAATGTCGGACCGTATTATGCAAAAGCGGCACCAAGAGCCGCAACGGTAGAAGAACTTCACGTAATCGTCAGACAGTTCGGTGAAGCGGCGCATCGTTTCCAGCAGGCAGGCGGTGACGGTGTTGAAATACAGTGCGCACATGCACACGGATTACTGGGCGGTTTTTTGACACCTCTTTACAATAAGCGGACAGATGAGTATGGTGGGGATATTAACGGAAGATTACGGCTTACGCTGGAGGTTATTGAAGAAGTACGGAAAATGTGCGGAGAAGATTTTATTATTGATGTACGTATTTCAGGAGATGAGTACAGCGATGGCGGACTAACGTTAAATGATATGATTTATGTGTCAAAACAGTTAGAAAAAGCCGGGGTTGATTTCATTCATGTATCAGGCGGCAATACCATTAAACGCGGCAGTTCCATGCCGGCACCGGGTACGGCACCGGCACCGCACGCTCATTCCAGCGAAGAAATCAAAAAGCATGTTCATATTCCGGTTGCCACGGTTGCGCGGATTAATGAACCGTGGATTGCGGAAGAACTGATTGCGAACGGAAAGACGGACATCTGTATGATCGGACGTCCGAATTTGTGCGACAGTGAATTTGCCAATAAGGCTTATGCGGGTAAAACAGAAGACATTCGTCCGTGTATCGGCTGCGGAAGATGTCTGACCGGCATTATGTTTGGTAAACCGATTTCGTGTACGGTAAATCCATCCGTAGAAACCAACGCAATTGAAGAAGCACCGGAAAAGAAAAAAGTGCTGGTTATCGGCGGCGGTCCGGCAGGCATGGAGGCGGCATACGTGGCAAAGAAACGCGGGCATGAAGTTGTGCTTTGTGAAAAATCTAACGAACTGGGCGGACTGCTTCGGATTGCTGCAGTGCCGATCAGTAAACAGGAATTGTGCAAGGTCATCAAATTTATGGCACACCGTCTGCAGAATGAAGGCATTGAGGTACGGATGAATTGTGAAGTAACACCGGAAATGCTTGAAACGGAATTCAAGGATTATGAGGTTGTCTGTTCAATCGGTGCAAAACCAAAGGAAATTGAAAGCTTTAAACAGTTTAAGCAGACAATGACGGCAGACGATATTTTAGCCGGAAGAACGTTCCCGGGAAGAAAAATAGTTATATTGGGCGGCGGCTCTGTCGGCTGTGAAACGGCAGATTATCTGGCACCGCTGATTAATGATTTATTCCCGGCAAACCGTGATGTAACCATTCTTGAAATGACACCGTCGCTGATGACAGGGGAAGGCGGTGCGGCAAAGAGCCAGCTTACACAGCGTTTAATGCGCAAAGGCGTAAAGATTGAATTAAACAGCCAGGTTACAAAAGTGGATGAAAATACAATCACTTATGTCAAAGAGGGTGTGGAACATCATATTGATGATGCGGATACGCTGGTATTTGCAGTAGGTTATACGCCGCTTAAAATGGAAAATGAACGGGTAAATTATATTGGGGACTGTGATAAAGTCGGCAATTTAAAGGATGCCATTGGTGCAGCTTATCAGCTTGCAAAGACATTATAAAACGGGAGGACACGCTTATGATCAAGAAATTATTAGAACCTGTAAAGGCAGGTCGTCTTACATTAAAAAACAGAATTATGTTTCCGCCATTGACGACAGGATATGAGGAAAGGGACGGTTCAATCGGAGAAAGAAGCCTGAATTTTTACGAGCGCCTTGCAAAGGGCGGAACCGGTTACATAGTAATCGGTGATGTGGCACCGGTCAGAACGGCATCGCCGACACCGAAACTTTATGATGACAGCCAGATTCCTGTATACAAAAAACTGGCAGATACGCTGCATCAGTATGATTGTAAAGTGGCATTGCAGATTTTTCACCCGGAATATGACGTGCCGGGTGTCGGGAAAATGATTATGCAGGCAGGCATGGCAAGACAGGCTGCGGCAAAAGCCCGGGAAGAAGGCGATGAACAGGAAGCCGCAAAACAGACACAGCTTGCAGAGCAGATTACTAAAGATGCATATGCCAAACTGCATCATGATATGCAGCATTTTGTCAGTGAAGCAACGGCTGCACAGCTAGAGGAAATCAAAACAGGCATTGCAGCATGTGCTAAAAGAGCTGAAAGTGCGGGAATTGATGCAATTGAAGTCCATGGTGACCGTCTGGTCGGCTCGCTGTGTTCAAAAGTTTTAAACCACAGAACAGATGAATATGGAGGCAGCTTTGAGAACCGCACCCGGTATGCACTGGAAGTTGTAAAAGCGATTAAAGAGGCTGCTCCGGATTTGATGATTGAATATAAATTGCCGATTATTACAAAAAATGCAGACGGTTCACTGCGGGGCAAGGGCGGACTTGAAGCCGAAGAAGGAGTGGCTTTTGCAAAACTGCTTGAAGAAGCCGGTGTTGATATGATTCAGGTGGCACAGGCAAACCATACCGGTAATATGGGGGATACCATTCCGCCAATGGGTGATGTTGATTACAACTGGACACTGCCGGCAGCCAGAGCCGTGAAAAAGGCAGTATCGGTTCCGGTTGCAACAGTCGGACGGGTTATCAGTCTGGAAGCAGGCGAAAAGATTCTTGAAGATCAGGATGCCGATATTGTTGCATATGGACGCTCCATGCTTGCAGATCCGGATATTGCAAATAAAGCAGCATCAGGAGAATGTATCCGTGAATGTCTGAATTGTAATAAAGGCTGTGTGGATGCCATTCAGGGACGCAGATATATTTCGTGTGTGTTAAATGCCGAAAATGGTAACGAAGGCACAGTATTTATAAAACCGGCAGAAAAGATAAAAAATATTGCAGTCGTCGGAGCCGGTATTGCAGGACTGGAAGCAGCCAGAGTTGCTGCCAAACGTGGACATCATGTTACCGTTTATGAAAAATCCGATAAAATCGGCGGTCAGATTCATCTTGCAGCAGTACCGCCGCGCAAGAGTGAAATTTTAAGAGCGGTTACATATTATGAAAAAATTCTGCCACAGCTGAATGTAAATATAAAACTGAATACAGAAGCAGAGGCGGAAGAACTTAATCAATATGATGCCGTAATTCTTGCAGTCGGCGCACATAATATGGCATTGCCGATGCCGGTTGAAAACAGTAATGTCGTTTCTGCGTGGGAAGTATTGGCTGGAAAAGAAGTTCAGGGCAGCTGTGTAGTTCTCGGTGGCGGACTGGTCGGAACGGAAACCGCGGAATATCTGGCACAGAAGGGAGTAAAGGTCAGCATTGTGGAAATGATGGATAAAATTGCAGCAGGCGAATCCTCAACCGTGATGCCGCTGATAGTAAAAGATTTTGAAAAACATGAAGTGGCGCAGTATATCCAGACAAAGGTTGTATCCATAAAAAATAATGTGATTGAAGCCGTTCATACACCGGATGAAGCGCCGGTAGAACTTAAAGCTGATACAATTGTAAATGCACTGGGGTCTAAAAAGAATATATTTGACGATACAAAGCTTACCGTACCGTTTACATATGTGGGAGACTGCAGTGGTGAAAAAACGGCAGATATTGCATCAGCAATCAGAACAGGATATCATGCAGCCAATGAGCTTTAAATAATAAAAAGTGCGGCGGGCTTGGGAGGCCCGCCGCTATTATAGGGGAAAGTTTTTTACAAATGAAGAAGATATAATAGCGGGAAAGCTGTTATATTGATAGACTTCTTCATCTGTATGAAAATATGAAAAAGTGTATGAAAAAAGCTTATTGCCTTTCAACGATTATTATAATACGGGACAAATGTGTCTAAAAAAAGTCCAAATTATAAATTAACCGTGTATTTTTGTAAACGAAGAATAAATTGATTCGAAATATTTTGAGCCTTTTGTCCTATGGAAAGTTTATGGAAGATTTTTTATAATGAAAGTAATGAAATCGTGAATAACAGAATAGAATAATGACTGTGTTTATGGCGGCTTGTAGTGCTTTGTAAATGTTTAAGGTGAAAAATACTTGGAAATGGGGATTTTTGTATGGACGAAGAAAAAGTACGCTATTTTATCGAGGCAGAACGTAAAAAAGGCACATCGACAGAAGAATTGATTTTTATTTTATATGACAATGGGGTGCCGGTTTATGAAATATCCAATTTTTTAGATGTGTCAATCCGGCATGTAGAAGAAGTCTTAAGTGATGATTAATCAGTGGGGAATACATGCACTTTTCATAATTATTTAGCATAATATTCATAGATTTACCAATCCGGTTGTGGTATACTATATTATAATGTAGGTAAACGGAAAGGCAGGGATATTTATGGAAGTTTATGAGTTACCGATTACCCCGGAAGAATCAAAGAATTATCACAGTTTTTTTTATAAATTAAAGGCGTTGACCCTTAGGGAATGGATGAGGTCGTATATTACGGCAGTAATTTATGCTGTCGTACTCTGCGGTGTGATATATTTTATCTCGGATACGCTTTTTATCCGGTTTTGGTTTGACACACCGCTGGTGGGAAAGGGTGTGCTGTTCTTTTTCATTTTTATTCTGGCGGCAGCACAGCGTTCCAGAAATATACAGCTGCGAAAAATGCTTCAAAAGTATTTCATTAATAATATGCCGCAGGAATTTTTAGCAGGTGGAATCCAGTTAAAAAAGATTCGCGTGCAAAAAGACAGACTTGTGGTATACTATAAAAGATTTCGGGCAGATGATTATAAAGAACTGTAATATAGGATAACAAAACAGGCTTGCCGCAGAGATTGTGGCAGGCCTTTTTATTTACACAATAACAACAGACAATGGAGGTTTTATGAGTATTTTAAATGTGGAGCATTTATCACACGGATTTGGTGACAGGGCGATTTTTACAGATGTATCTTTCCGCCTGTTAAAGGGAGAGCATATCGGACTTGTCGGTGCAAACGGCGAGGGAAAATCAACATTTATGAATATTATCACAGGGTCGCTGATGCCTGATGAAGGGAAAATAGAGTGGGCAAAAAATGTACGTGTCGGCTATTTAGACCAGCATGCCGTACTGAAAAAAGGAATGACAATCGGCTCGGTGCTGGCTTCGGCATTTGATTTTTTATATCAGCAGGAAGAACGCATGAATGAAATCTGTGCAAAAATGGGCGATGCGGACGAAGCACAAATGGAACAGTACATGGAAGAACTTGGCGTGATTCAGGATATGCTGACAATGCACGATTTTTATATGATTGATGCAAAGGTAGAGGAAGTCGCAAGGGCGCTCGGGCTTCTCGATCTGGGACTGGACCGCGATGTCTGTGAATTAAGCGGCGGACAGCGTACAAAAGTCTTACTCGGAAAGCTTCTGCTTGAAAAGCCGGATATTTTACTGTTGGACGAACCGACCAATTACTTAGATGCAGAGCATATTGCGTGGCTCAAGCGTTACCTTCAGGAATACGAAAATGCGTTTATCCTGATTTCGCATGACATTCCGTTTTTAAACAGCGTGGTCAACCTCATTTATCACATGGATAATCAGCAGTTAAACCGCTATGTCGGCGACTACGACAAATTTATGGAGGTTTACGAGGTGAAAAAAGCCCAGTTAGAGGCAGCTTACAACAGACAGCAGAAGGAAATTGCGCAGTTAAAGGATTTTGTTGCACGAAACAAGGCGCGTGTTGCCACAAGAAATATGGCGATGTCCCGCCAGAAAAAGCTTGATAAAATGGATATGATTGAGCTGGCTTCCGAAAAACCAAAGCCGGAATTTCACTTTAAAGAAGCAAGAACACCGGGACGGTACATTTTTACGACCAAACAGCTTGTTATCGGTTACGATGAACCGCTTTCAAAGCCGCTGGATTTAGAAATGGAGCGCGGCAGTAAGATTGTGCTGACCGGTGCAAACGGTATCGGAAAGACAACGCTCTTAAAGAGCATTTTAGGACTGATTCCGCCGATTTCAGGCGAAGTGGAACAGGGTGACTATCTGGAAATCGGCTATTTTGAGCAGGAAATGGCGGGTGTGGATACGACCTGTCTGGAAGAAATCTGGCAGGAGTTTCCGGCATACACCCAGTACGAGGTGCGTTCCGCCCTTGCAAAATGCGGACTGACCACGAAGCATATTGAGAGCAAGGTGCGTGTATTAAGCGGTGGCGAGCAGGCAAAGGTGCGCCTGTGTAAGCTGATTAACCGTGAAAGCAACATTTTAGTGCTGGACGAACCGACCAATCATTTAGATGTCGATGCCAAAGATGAATTAAAGCGCGCATTAAAGGAATACAAGGGCAGTATCCTGATGGTCTGCCATGAGCCGGAATTTTATGAAGGACTTGCAAGCGAGGTCTGGGACTGTACGAAGTGGACGACAAGACTTGTATAAATGAAATAAATAAGAAAGGAAAATCGAAATGGAAGAAAAAACGAATGTCATGCGGATACTGGAACAGAAAAAAATTGCCTATCAGCCGCACAGCTATGTAACGACCGATGCAGTCAGCGGAACGGAAGTTGCGGCGGTGCTTGGACAAGACCCGAAAAGAGTGTTTAAGACTCTCGTTACAGTTGCAAAATCCGGGAATCACTACGTTTTTGTTATTCCGGTGGAAAAGGAACTGGATTTGAAAAAGGCGGCAAAGGCAGTCGGGGAAAAGTCGATTGACATGGTAAAATCCAAAGAACTGCTGGGGCTGACAGGCTACATCCACGGCGGCTGTTCGCCAATCGGCATGAAGAAATTTTTCAAGACGACTTTTCAAAAAGAGGCAGCAGAGTATGACACAATTATGTTTAGTGCCGGAAAAATCGGCTATCAGGTCGAACTGCCGTTAAAAGAGGTCAGCAAGGTAATCCGCTATCAGCTCGGCGATATTGTGACAGAAGTGCAGTAAATACAGGATTAGAAATCTGAGGATTCGTGTAAAAAATAACGCTGATGCGCTGATTTTTTACATAGCTATTTGTTTCTGAGCAAAAACAAATAGCTATGCTGGCAGATGAGAAATCGCCTGCGCGAATTTCTCATCGCCTCTTCGCAACAAGTTGCTCAGAAATGGGAATTAAGATGAAAATATTATTAACGGCGGTTAATTCAAAATACATTCATTCCAATCTTGCCGTGTACAGCCTGAAAGCGTATCACGATGCCCATTCCGACAGGAAAGACACGGTTGAACTGGCAGAATATACGATTAACCAGCTACAGGAAGAAATTATAAAAGACATTTATAAAAAACAGCCCGATGTGCTTGCATTTTCATGTTATATCTGGAATATTGAAATGATTCACCGTATGATTTGCGAATTAAAAAAAATTCTGCCGGATACGGACATATGGCTCGGCGGACCGGAAGTGAGCTACGATGCAAAGGAAATTCTTAAAAATCATCCGCAGATTAAAGGCGTGATGATAGGCGAGGGTGAGCAGACATTTTGCGAGCTTGCCGCCTGTTATGAAAACTTTGATGAAAACCGTGAGAAAGAATTGCTGAAAGTACGACAGATTTGTTTCCGCGGTCAGGCGGGAGAAATTGTGGCAACACCGTACCGAGAACTGATGAATATGGACGAACTGCCTTTTGTATATCAGGATATGCGTGTCTTTGAACATAAAATTATCTATTATGAGAGCAGCCGCGGATGTCCGTTTGGGTGCAGTTATTGCCTGTCGTCTGTGTCGCGCTCGGTGCGTTTCAGAAGCCTGCCGCTTGTTTTTGCGGAATTGCAGATTTTTCTGGATGCCAAAGTGCCGCAGGTCAAATTTGTAGACAGAACGTTTAACTGCAATCATGAAAGAACACTGGCATTGCTTCATTTTCTGCGCACGCATGACAACGGCGTGACAAATTTCCACTTTGAGGTTGCTGCGGATTTGCTCAATGAAGCGGAACTGGCGGAAATCGCAGCCATGCGGGAAGGACTGGTACAGCTTGAAATCGGTGTGCAGTCCACCAATCTGCAGACGATTGAGGCAATCGACCGCACGATGAATCTGGAAAAATTAAAAAAGGTTGTGGCATCGGTACACAGCGCGGGAAATGTGCATCAGCATCTGGATTTGATTGCGGGACTGCCGTATGAAAATCTGGAGCGGTTTGAGCAGTCGTTTAATGATGTATACAATATGCAGCCGGACCAGTTACAGCTTGGCTTTTTAAAGGTGTTAAAAGGCTCGAAAATGTATCAAAATGCCAAAGAATATGGCATTGTATACACCGATACGGCGCCGTATGAGGTGCTGTATACAAAGTGGATTTCATATGCCGATGTCCTGACGTTAAAAGCGGTGGAGGAAATGGTGGAGCTGTACTATAATAGCCGCCAGTATGTGCAAAGTCTGACATATCTGCGGGAGTTTTTTGATACACCGTATGCGATGTTTGCATATCTTGCGGATTATTATGAAAAGAACGGGCTGTTTGCGGTAAAACATTCGCGCATGACAAGGTATCAGCATTTTTACGATGCGGCAAAACTGCGGATTATGCAGGTACAGAAAGCACCGGACAGTGCGGATTTTTCAGGCACACAGGCAGAATCGGGATGTGAAAAAACGAAAGATATGCAGATGGAAGCTCAGCTGGAACTTTTTACGGAACTGTTGATTTTTGATTTGTATGAACGCGAAAATTTAAAAACAAGACCGCCGTTTGCACCTGATTTACAGCCGTACAAAAACGTTATCCGTGAAATGGCGGTGGTATACGCAATGCCAAAGACCGCACATTTTGAGCTGATTTCGGAGAGGACACTTCAAAAAGCGGGAATTTCGGTGGATTTACCGGAACGGAATTTGAAAAAACAGACGGCACAGAGCAATCCGAAAGTGCAGATAAGTGAAACACAGAATCAGAATACTTTCCAGAATCGGCGGATATGGACAGCGTTTGACTATGAAAAAAGAAGCCGCTTAGACTACGGGGCGGCGGTGTATCTGCTGGTGTTTGAGGACACGTTGGAAGATAAAAAACAGTAATTCCCTTAATTTCTAGTTGACTAGTAGGAATTAAGGCGATATAATAGGGCTAAATGAATTAAGAATGATATGTTGTTGCGGAATTGGAGACAAGTATGAAAAATAATGCTGGTGCAATTATTTTTCATACGGCTGATTTATGAGGCAGGCATCATAAATCAGCCCTTATCGCAGAACTGAATCAATTCAGTTCGCGATTCCTCCGGCATTGGTATGCCTGCGGAATGGAGGATGTTATGGCAAATATTTATAAGGGAACTTTAGGACTGATTGGCAACACACCGTTGGTAGAAGTTGAAAATATCGAAAAGGAATTAAATCTTCCTGCCACCCTGCTTGTAAAGCTGGAATATTTAAACCCGGCAGGCAGTGTAAAAGACAGAATTGCAAAGGCAATGATTGAAGATGCTGAGGAAAAAGGCATTTTAAAGAAAGGTTCTGTAATTATTGAACCGACTTCCGGCAATACCGGAATCGGATTGGCGGCGATTGCGGCAGTCAAGGGTTATCGCATTATTCTGACCATGCCGGAAACAATGAGTATTGAGCGCCGCAACATCTTAAAGGCATACGGTGCAGAAATTGTGCTGACAGAGGGCGCACGCGGCATGAAGGGTGCGATTGAAAAAGCAGATGAGCTGGCAAAAGAAATTCCGGACAGTTTTATTCCGGGACAGTTCGTCAATCCGGCAAATGCGGCAATGCACAGAAAGACAACCGGTCCTGAAATTTACAAAGATACAGACGGCGCAGTTGACATCTTTGTTGCCGGTGTCGGTACAGGCGGTACATTAACAGGTGTCGGCGAATATTTAAAATCCGTAAAACCGGAAGTTCAGGTGGTTGCAGTCGAACCGGCAGGTTCACCGGTGCTTTCAGGCGGAAGCGCAGGGGCACACAAATTACAGGGAATCGGTGCAGGTTTCGTGCCAGAGGTTTTAAATACGGAGATTTATGACGAAGTCATGCCGATTGACAATGATGTTGCATTTGATATGGCAAAGCTTCTTGCCAAAAAAGAAGGCGTATTAGTCGGTATTTCTTCAGGAGCGGCATTATATGCGGCAATTCAGCTTGCAAAGCGTCCTGAAAATAAGGGTAAGACGATTGTTGCACTGCTGCCGGACAGTGGTGACAGATATTATTCAACACCACTTTTCATGGAATAAATTTAAAAGCTGCCGCACTAAGTAAAAGGGCTTAGTCCGGCAGCTTTTTTTAATAAAGGATAAAAACGGAAAGGATAAAAGGCACAATGGCATATTTCCCCTTTTTTGTGGATTTGCAGGATAAAAAATGTTTCATTATGGGCGGCGGTGAGGTTGCATACCGGAAGGCGGCGGCACTGCTGCCGTTTGGCGCACATATTTACATAAAAGCACTGACATACTGTGAGAAATTGACTTCGCTTAAAAATACAACGAAAGGACAGACACAGCTTACGCTGGCATACGGTACGTTTGAAGAAGCAGATTTAGAGGGCTGTCAGTTTGTCATTGCCGCAACCGATGACAGGGCGTTAAACCGCAAAATCGCAGAACTGTGTAAAGAAAAAAATATCCTGATTAATACAGTTGACGATAAAGAATTGTGCAGTTTTTACTTTCCGTCCTTGATAAAGCAGGACGAGGTTGTCGTGGGCATCAGCAGCGGTGGTAACAGTCCGGTTCTGACACAGAAAATCCGCAGAACGGTTGAAAAGGAAATACCGCCGTATTACGGTGCGTTAAATGCACAGCTTGGCGCGGTGCGGGAGCGCGTACAGCGCCGGTTTGAAACCGAAGCGGAGCGCAAAAGCTGTTTTATTGAAATTTTTGAAGCAGGGTGTATAAAGGAACGTCCGCTGACAGCGGAGGAACTGGATACGATAATAAACAGACACAGCGGGAGGGAACATGATTAGAATCGGAACGCGTACAAGTAAGCTCGCAATGATTCAGACGGAGCTGGTAAAACAAAAAATACAGGAACATTTTCCAAAAGAAAAAATAGAAATCGTTCCTATTATTACAAAGGGCGATGTTATTTTACATCAGCCGCTGGCTTCGTTTGGTGGAAAAGGTGTTTTTACACAGGAAATCGAGCAGCAGCTTTTGGACAAAACGATTGATATTGCCGTACACAGCGCCAAAGATGTGCCGATGCAGCTTGCAGACGGTCTGTGTATCGGGGCGGTGCTTGCGCGGGAAGACTGCCGCGATGTGCTGGTGACACGGACAGGGATTTCCGCTAAAGACCTTCCGGCGGGCAGTGTAATCGGAACAAGCAGCCTGCGCAGGGAATTACAGATAAAAGCAATGAATCCATTTGTGGAAATCCGCATGCTCAGGGGCAATGTGCCGACCAGACTGCAAAAGTTAAAAGACGGACAGTATGACGGCATTATTCTGGCGGCGGCGGGTTTAAAGCGCCTGCATTTAGAGCAGGAAGACGGCTTGTTTTACGAATATTTTTCAAAGGAAGACTTTTTACCGGCAGCAGGACAGGGCATTTTAGCCGTGGAAATCTGCAAGGACAGCTTAAAAGAAGTCATGGACTGTTTAAATGATGAAAATGCGAGGGCAGTCCTTATGGCAGAGCGCGCCTTTTTAACAGCGCTGGACGGAAGCTGTAATGCACCCTGCGGCGTATGCTGTGAAAAGTCAGAGGACGGATTTTGGATTTCGGGCATGTATGCAAAGGACGGAAAAAATCTTCAAAGAGTGGATAAAAAGACAGACGGCACACAGCCAGCCGATGCCGTTGCACTGGCGGAAAATGTGGCGGCATCATTAAAGGTGCAGACGGTATCTTTAGTGGGCGCAGGTCCCGGTGCAAAGGATTTGATGAGCCTGCGGGCATTGGAGTGTGTGCGCAGAGCCGATGTGATTATTTATGATAATTTAATTTCCCCTTCTATATTAAATGAGGCAAAGACAGAAGCGAAGCTGCTGTATGTCGGCAAACGTGCAAATGCACATTTTATGGAGCAGGAGGAGATTAACCGCCTGATTGTGGGTGAAGCAAAAAAGGGAGGCTATGTTGTGCGGTTAAAGGGCGGCGACCCGTTTATCTTTGGCAGGGGCGGTGAAGAAGCGCTGGCATTAAAAAAGGAAGGAATTCCGTTTGAAATCGTGTCAGGTATTTCTTCGTCCTACAGTGTACCCGCCGCAGCAGGGATTCCGGTAACGCACAGGGGCTGTGCGGCATCGGTGCATATTATCACGGGACATGAAGGGAAAGAAAAAAAGCAGGCCATCGATTATGCCGTACTGGCAAAGGAAGAAGGAACGCTCGTCTTTTTAATGGGACTTGGACGGATTGATGAAATTACGCAGAAGCTTATCCAATACGGAAAAGATGTAAAAACTCCGGCGGCAGTCATTTCCAACGGACTTTCGGCAAGACAGCAAAGCGTGACCGGAATTCTTGAAAATATTGCCGTAAAGGTGCACAAAGAAAAAATAAAGACACCGGCAATCATTGTTATCGGTGAGGTGGCGGCATTGTCAGAAGAACTGATGTCTGCAAAACAAAAGCCGCTGTCCGGCAAAAGGATTTTACTGACGGGAACGCGCAGCCTGATTGCAAAGCAGGAGGACACATTAAAACGGCTTGGTGCAGAAACGGTCGATATCAGCCTGATAGAAACGTATCCATGCAGAGAGGCGCAGACACAGCAAATATTAAGTGCGGTTTCAGATTATTCATGGATTGTATTTGCGAGTGCCATGGGTGTACATCAGTTTTTTGCCGCATTATCGGAAGTTCATGTTGACAGAAGAAAGCTTGGCGGCGTAAAATTTGCCGTAGTCGGAGCGGCAACGGCAGAGGTGCTGGAAAGCTACGGTTATATCGCGGATGTTGTGCCACAGCGGGCTAACGCGGAAACGCTCGGCAGTATCTGGGTGGATACGCTTAACAGAAAAAATAAGGTGCTGCTGGTGCAGGGCAGACAGAGCAGTCCTGTACTTTCAGAACAATTAAAAGAAAAAGAGTGTGAAACGGATAGTATCTGTCTGTATGAAACACGGCAGGATATGCGCAGAATAGAGGAGTGCAGACGCATTTGCCCGGATATGGATTATGTTGTCATTGCAAGCGGCACGGCGGCAGAAGCCTTTAAAGAAGTCACGGACGGTTTAAAGCTGCCGAAAATCGTGGCAATCGGACCGCAGACGGCAAAAGCGTGTGAAAAAGCAGGGCTTTCGGTGACGGCAGTGGCAAAAAAGGCGGACAGCGAGGGTATTGCGCAGGTGGTGTTACAGGATATTCTACAGGCAGGCAATAAATGACGGCACACAGGTTGAGAAACCGTTGTAAACGTTGTAAAAATGCAAATGCCGGATAAAATTGAAAACGGACACATCTGTGAAAATATAGTGCAGAATAGAAGTCAGGCGGATTTTCAGAAAGGAAAAAAGATGAATACACAACAGTCAGAACAGTTATTTAAAGCTTCACAGGAGAAAATTCCCGGTGGTGTCAACAGCCCCGTGCGTGCCTTTGGCGCAGTCGGACGGACACCGCTGTTTATAAAAAATGCAAAGGGAAGCCATATTACGGACGAAGACGGCAACACCTATATTGATTATGTATGTTCATGGGGACCGGGCATTTTGGGACACGCCCACCCACAGGTGATTGAAGCGGTGCAGAAAGCCTGCGCGGACGGTCTGACGTTTGGTGCGCCGACCCGCAAGGAATATGAACTGGCAGAGCTGATTTGTGAAGCAATGCCTTCTATTAAAAAGGTGCGTCTTGTTAATTCCGGCACGGAAGCAACAATGAGTGCAATCCGCACGGCAAGGGGATATACCGGCAGGGATTATATTATTAAATTTAAAGGCAATTACCACGGACATTCGGACGGACTTTTGGTAAAAGCCGGTTCGGCGGCACTGACGACTTCCGTACCGGACAGCAGTGGTGTTCCGGCTTCGTATACAAAAAACACACTGGTTGCGCTCTACAATGATGAAGATTCCGTCAGAGCGTTAATGGAAGAATATAAGGGACAGGTTGCGGCAATTATCGTAGAGCCGGTTGCGGCAAACATGGGTGTTGTTCCGCCGAAAAAAGGATTTTTACAGTTTTTAAGAGATATTACAAAGGAATATGGCAGTGTGCTGATTTTTGATGAGGTTATCACGGGCTTTCGTCTGGGCTACGGCGGCGCGCAGGCGCTGTTTGGCATTGAGCCGGATATGACGACACTCGGCAAGATTATCGGCGGCGGCATGCCGCTTGCCGCATACGGCGGGAAAGCGGAGATTATGGATAAGGTTTCACCGCAGGGACCGGTTTATCAGGCGGGAACTTTATCGGGCAATCCGATTGCCACGACTGCCGGAATTGAAACGTTGCGCATTTTAAAGGCACACCCGGAATATTACACACAGATTGATGAGAGCGCAAAGCAGATTGCACAGGCATTAAGAAACTGGGCAAAGGAAAAGAAAAGACCGTTACAGGTCAATCAGATTGGTTCACTGTTGTGTGCATTTCATACCGATAAGCCGGTTGTGGATTACGATACGGCAACGGCATCAGACACCAAAGCGTATGCAGAGTATTTCGGATATATGCTTGACCACGGCATTTACACGGCACCGGCACAGTTTGAGGCGATGTTTGTATCTGCGGCACATACGCAGGAAGATATTGAGCAGACGTGCAGGATTATTTCAGAAAGACCATAAAGATGAATATACAGTTATTGAGTATCAGCCACAAAACGGCGCGTGCATCGCTTCGCGGCAGATTCGTATTTGACAGCGAACAGACAAAAGATATTTTAAAACAGCTGACAGAGCCTGACGGACAGCAGGAGAATACAGGAATCGAGGAAGCAGTGCTGATTTCAACCTGCAACCGCACGGAGCTTTATTGTAGCGGAACACCGGAAAATCAGAATTTTATCAGAATGCAGCATGTTCTTTTAGCGGCGGCGGGCATTGAAAAAAACAGCGAAACGCATATGGCGGCGTTGGACGCATTCCGCAGATTCTCGGATAAAAATGCCATACATCACCTGTTCTGCGTGGCGGCGGGACTGGACTCGGCGGTGCTTGGAGAAGACCAGATTTTAGGACAGGTAAGAAATGCTTATTTTCTTGCAATGGAGAGCGGTTATACAAAAACGACTTTCCATTGTCTGTTCCAGTCGGCGATTACGGCGGCAAAACGCATGAAGACCGATACAATCCTGTCAAAGTCTTCCATATCGACCGCGGGGCTGGCACTGAAAACAGCTATGGAATGTCAGCAGGATTTACCGGTGAAAAATGTTATGATTATCGGTGCTTCCGGCAAAATCGGCAGTATTGTTTTAAAAGATGCATTGGATTTACAGGGATTAAACATTTTTATCACGGCAAGACACGAACTGCCGCACCTGTTACACGGACAGGATATGCGGTATACGGTTATTCCGTATGAGAAGCGGTATGAATATATGCCGGATATGGACATTGTCATCAGTGCAACGGCAAGCCCGCATTACACGGTGATGAAAGAACATTTTTTGGCGCAGAATCCACCGGTGAAAAAGAGGGTGTTTTTTGACCTTGCCGTGCCGGCGGACATTGAGCCGGAAATGTCACAGGTGCCGGAAACCGTCTGTTATTCCATGGAGGATATGCAGGAGCTTGCAAGACAGAATAATGCGGCAAAGTTAGAGGCACTGCCTAAGGCAAAAGCGATTCTGTCAAAATATGAAGAACAGTTTGTTAAAAATATGGCATTCGGTGAGGCACTTCCGGCGATTGCGGCATTGTCAGAAAGGGCGCAGGAGGCACTGGGGCAGGAGAGCGCCTACAGTCTGGTACATAAGTTTGTCTGTCAGGCGAAAAAGAACTGTGATGCCGACGAATTTGTACAATTTACAAAAATTTTAAATAAAATAGTAGAAGTTGAAGTCTGATACGGCGGAAAGAAGGAAAAAATGATTACAAGACCAAGAAGATTAAGACAAAATCCCGTTTTAAGAAAAATGGTGCGTGAAACACGAATGGATGCATCATCACTGATTTATCCGATGTTTGTACGCGAGGGAAGCGGAATAAAAGAAGAAATTCCGGCAATGGAAGGACAGTACCGCTACACCACCGACACCATGCTTTATGCGTTAGAGGATTTGGAAAAAGCGGGTGTCAGAAGTGTTATGTTTTTTGGGATTCCCGATGTAAAAGATGAAGTCGGAAGCGGCGCTTATGCGGAAGATGGCATTGTACAGCGTGCACTGCGTGAGGCGAGAGCGCATTTCCCGGAAATGTATCTGATTACAGATGTCTGCATGTGCGAATATACCTCGCACGGTCACTGCGGACTGTTAAAGGGACATGACGTGGACAACGACAGCACACTGGAACTGCTTGCAAAGACGGCGGTTTCCCATGTACAGGCAGGTGCGGATATGGTAGCACCGTCCGATATGATGGACGGCAGAGTGCTTGCAATCCGTAATGCGCTGGACGACCACGGCTATGAAAATACACCGATTATGTCGTATGCCGTAAAATATGCATCTTCATTTTATGCGCCGTTCCGCGATGCGGCAGGTTCGGCACCGTCCTTTGGTGACAGAAAGTCGTACCAGATGGATTTCCACAACCGAAAGGAAGCATTAAAGGAAGCACAGTTAGACGTAGCCGAGGGCGCAGACATTATCATGGTAAAACCGGCAATGACTTATCTGGATATTGTGCGTGAGGTTGCAGACACCGTCAATGTCCCGGTTGCCGCATACAGTGTCAGCGGTGAATATGCCATGGTAAAGGCAGGCGCAAAGCTTGGCTGTGTGGACGAAGAAAAAATCGTCTGCGAAATGGCAACGGGCGTTTACCGCGCAGGCGCTTGTGTTTACCTGACATATTTTGCGAAGGAAATTGCAGGGTATATCGAGAAGGGGTATATTGGATAATATATAAAATTGATGATCAATAAAGGACTGTACACGAATTGCTTAGTGTGCAGCCCTTTATTGATTAATCATGCAGATTCATTTTTTTCAATGCCCTGAGCTGATCACGCTTTGCGTAAATCACATTTAGAATATAGACTTTGGCAGATGAATCATCCAATCTATAATAGATATAAAAATTTTGGACAATAATTTTATGTATACCTCTGGAATGCCAAGGTTCCCATTCTACTGGAGCGATACTTGGTGTCATATATGTCAGTTTTTGTATTTCACTGCGAATAGAACGAATGTAATTCAGTGCTACATCTGGAACTAATAATCTGACGATAAAGGGAGTTGATTACAACAGAAACAGGAACACCAAGTTTCTGAAGAATGTCCTCGGCTTCAGTTTTTATAGTATTTTCAACACGGGCGCTTACTGTTGAATCTTTCATATCAAACACCTCCTACCAACTTGAATTTCATAAACGCATTTGCTTCTTAAACGCAAACATTCCCTCATTGCCATCACCGACAAAATCGTCCGGTGTATCTGGCATAGGATGTTTTTCATTAAAAAATTCTGTAATATGAAAGCCGCAGACATTCACATAAAAATGAATGTTGCGCTTATCAAAGTACGGCGTACAGGTTTCCCATACTTTCGTGTTCGGATATATCCGTTCCAATTCAAACCATATCTTCTTACCGATACCTTTGCTCTGAACTCCGTTCTTTACAAAAAGCAGGTCAAGATGGTTATGCTGTGTACTCTCGTTGATAATAACAACTGCACCGCCCACCATTTCTCCATCGACAACAGCTTTATAGACAGCAGACCCCTCCGCATTCACCGACTGGTCAATGTCCTTTTCAGGCAGAATAACAGCATCTGTTTTCCCGAAAGCATCTTCAAAACCTTTCTGAAATGCTTCCTGCATATCAGACTTGTATTGCGTTAATTCTTTTGGTTCTATACAAACTAATTGGAAGGCCATTTTATATCTATCTCCTCAAAAATACCGATTTTCTTAATTCTACAAACTTGAATTTAGCGATTTCTTTTTCCGGTATTCTCTGTCCCACGGATTTCCTCATGATAGAAA